>SKEE01000008.1_pt1 | contig 242035 bp, 183 predicted proteins | sample 4826661 | NCBI WGS metagenome assembly SKEE01 (sample SAMN11008817, study PRJNA524170) | human gut metagenome | biome: Human fecal sample; material: Feces; isolation source: fecal sample from pouch patient p20 | host: Homo sapiens | place: Israel: Tel-Aviv | collected 2016-11-14
TTGGACTGACCGCTGGTTTACCAGTTGTGCCGCCAGGTGCATTGCTGGGTATCTAAGTCGGGATTGGATAAGTGCTGAAAGCATCTAAGTACGAAGCCAGCCACAAGATTAGATTTCTTAGGGTCGTCAAAGACGATGACGTTGATAGGATGCAGGTGTAAAGGTGGTAACATCAAAGCCGAGCATTACTAATTGCCCGTTCACTTTCTTTCGGACATGTACCGGTTGGGTATATACGTTTAGCTTGCTAGACACTGAAATTTTACTTTTCATCATGTCATAACCTTCTTCAGGTGGTTATAGCACGAGGGTTCCACCTCTTCCCATTCCGAACAGAGAAGTTAAGCCTCGTCACGCCGATGGTACTGCGTAACAGTGGGAGAGTAGGTAGCCGCCGTTTTTAAGAAGCCCCTTGATTCATTTTGAGTCAAGGGACTTTCTGTGTTTTGGTACTTTGGTATTTATACCGCCCTTTTTAGCAGGTACAAACCGCATAATAGTTTCTTCAATAGAGATGCTTTTTTTAACAAATTAAAAGAATGTTCCCTAGAACAAAACACATTGCAACTTGTTTTTATAGTAGAGACAAATTTTTATGCTTAAATGATGTGAACAATGATACTCGTGTACATTTTATTGCTACATTTGTCGCCGAATCTATAACGAACGCTTTAAACAACTAAAAATACAATGAAACTTTCGCCGAAATTCATATTAGCTTTTGTTCTGCTGATGCTATCTTTTAGCATGGGTGGAAATGCTATGAATTTTTCGGCTTATGCTTCAAACTATGAGGCCTCTTGTCAATTATCAGAATCGTCTTCTGATGTTAATCGTAATTCTTCTGTAGATAATCAGTCGGTTAGTTATGATAACTCGCAGTCATTAACTATTTCTGATGTAGAATTAGGATTTAAATTAGTAACTGAATCAAACTCTAATAATTATCGCCTGCGTAGAATCATTGAAATCAATGACTCATTGAAAGACGTTATGCATAAGTTTCTCGTGTTAAGAGAGAATTCTTTAGTATTAGATCAAAGTAAATCTTTTTATTCGGATAAGGATCCACATTACTCCATTACGTGTAGCGATTACTATGTGTTCGCTCTAAGACATATCCTTATTTAGTTTATTTCCCCCTATTATCCGTTTTTTTCGTACTCTGTATGAACTGTGTGACTTTTTCCTTTTAAAAGTTGCAGGGTCTGTAGCGCAGTGTGCCTAATCGAAATTTTTACTTCCTAAATAACTAAAATTAATTTCTTAACAAAAAACTTATTATGGAAACTACTAAAAAAACTCAAGTTGTAGGTATAAAAAATGCCGGTATCGTAATCATCTGCTGTTTAGTAATAGCTGTATGTATCTTCCAATTCCTATTAGGTAACCCGTCCAACTTTATGAACAATGACCCGAACAATCACCCGTTGAACATGTTGGGTACTATTTACAAAGGTGGTATCATCGTACCTATTATCCAGACATTGTTGTTAACCGTACTTGCTTTGAGCATCGAACGTTATTTCGCTCTTCGTTCTGCTTTCGGTAAAGGTTCATTGTCTAAGTTTGTAGCTAACATCAAAGACGCTTTAGCTGCCGGTGACATGAAGAAAGCACAGGAAATCTGTGACAAACAACGTGGATCTGTTGCTAACGTAGTAACTTCTACTTTGCGTAAGTATGAAGAAATGGAAAAGAACACATCTCTTCCTAAAGAACAGAAGCTGTTGGCTATCCAGAAAGAACTTGAAGAAGCTACTGCTTTGGAAATGCCGATGATGCAACAAAATCTTCCGATCATCGCTACCATCACCACTCTGGGTACATTGATGGGATTGCTTGGTACTGTAATCGGTATGATCCGTTCATTTGCTGCTTTGTCTGCTGGTGGTGGTGCTGACTCTATGGCTTTGTCACAAGGTATCTCTGAAGCTTTGATTAATACTGCTTTCGGTATCTTGACTGGTGCATTGGCTGTTATTTCTTACAACTATTACACTAACAAAATCGATAAATTGACTTACGGACTCGACGAAGTCGGATTCTCTATCGTGCAAACTTTTGCTGCTACTCACTAATTCTGCGAACCCTTATAAAATCTATTATTAATCATGGGTAGAGCGCAAATTAAAAAGAAAAGTACGTTCATAGATATGACAGCTATGAGTGACGTTACTGTATTGCTTCTGACTTTCTTTATGTTGACTTCAACATTTGTGAAGAAAGAACCAGTACAAGTTACCACTCCGGCTTCCGTATCGGAAATCAAGATTCCGGAGACGAATGTACTCCAGATTCTGGTTGATCCGGAAGGAAAAATATTTATGAGCCTCGACAAGCAGCAGGATATGCAGGCTGTATTGGAGAGCATGGGTGAAGAGTATGGCATTAAGTTTACTCCGGAACAGGAGAAGAGATTTATCTTGTCTTCTACTTTTGGAGTACCTATCAGAAGTATGCAGAAATATCTTGATCTCCCGGAAGATCAACGGGATAAGATCCTAAAGAATGAAGGTATTCCATGCGATAGTGTTGACAATCAGTTTAAATCGTGGGTACGTAATGCACGTGCCGCTAACGCTGATCTACGTATTGCTATCAAGGCAGACGCTACAACTCCATACTCAGTGATAAAGAACGTTATGAACTCACTTCAGGATTTGCGGGAAAATCGGTACAATCTGATTACTTCTCTCAAAGCAGAATCTGAAAATTAAAAAGGAGGAAATACAATGAGTGCTGAAGTACAAGAGAGCGGCGGAAAAAGAGGAAAGAGCAAGCAAAAGAAAATGACTGTCCGGGTGGACTTTACACCGATGGTGGACATGAATATGTTGCTGATTACTTTCTTTATGCTTTGTACCACACTGAGCAAACCTCAGACGATGGAGATAAGCATGCCGAGTAATGACAAAGATATAACTGAAAACCAAAAGAGTATGGTGAAGGCTTCACAAGCAATTACGTTATTGCTGGGAGCTGATAACAAACTCTATTATTACGAGGGGGAACCTAACTATAAGGATTATACCTCGTTGAAAGAAACTAGCTACGGTGCAGATGGACTGCGTGCCGTACTTCTTCAGAAGAATGCTGTTGCTGTCAATAAAGTAAGAGAATTGAAGCAGCAAAAACTTGATCTTAAGATCACGGATGACGAATTTAAGAAGCAGGTTTCCGAGATAAAGAGCGGAAAGGATACACCGACCGTAATTATCAAGGCTACGGATGATGCTTCTTATATGAATCTGATTGACGCGCTGGACGAAATGCAGATATGTAATATTGGTAAATATGTGATAACAGACATTGCAGAAGCTGATGAATTCTTGATGAAGAATTACGATGCGAAAGGTGAATTGTCACAGAACTTAGCCGATAATTGATGTAACACCTAAAAAAGAAAAGTAAAATGGCAAAATTAGATTTAGCTTCTTCGGAATGGTGTCAACTGATTTTTGAAGGCAAGAACCAAGCATACGGCGCATATAGAATGCGTGCCAATTCGACAAAGCGACACAATGTTGCAATGTTGATTGTGGTGATTATAGCAGCAGTTGGATTTAGTATCCCTACACTGCTTAAGTTGGCAACTCCGGAGCAGAAAGAAGTGATGACAGAAGTAACTACTCTGTCAAAATTGGAAGAACCTGAAATCAAACAGGAAGAGATGAAACGCGTAGAACCGGTTGCACCTCCTCCCCCTGCTTTGAAGAGTTCTATCAAGTTTACTGCTCCTGTCATCAAGAAAGATGAAGAGGTGCATGAGGATGACGAGATCAAGAGTCAGGAAGATTTGAATGCTACTAAAGTATCCATCTCTATTGCCGACGTAAAAGGTAATGACGAGGCTAATGGTCAAGATATCGCTGACCTTAAGCAGGTGGTAACACAGGCTGCACCGGAACCGGAAAAGGTTTTTGATATGGTAGAACAGATGCCGACTTTCCCTGGCGGTCAACAGGAATTGATGGCTTATCTGGGTAAGAATATCAAATATCCGACTATTGCACAGGAGAATGGAACACAAGGTCGCGTTATCATACAGTTCGTTGTTGAACGTGATGGTTCTATTTCTGATGTACATGTGGCTCGTGGCGTAGACCCTTATTTGGATAAGGAAGCTGTGCGTGTGGTAAAAAGCATGCCGAAATGGCTCCCTGGTAAGCAGAATGGAAAAGCGGTACGTGTGAAGTTCACCGTTCCGGTAATGTTTAGATTACAATAAAAGATGATGAAGAGACAATTTAGGCTGATAGGGCTCGTAGCGTTGGTGGTCTTGAGTGCTTGTAACTCAAAATCGAAAGGACCGACGGATACTTATTCTTCCGGTGTGGTATCTATCGCAGCGGATGAGAGTTTCGAACCTATCATACAGGAAGAGATAGAGGTGTTTGAAAGCCTGTACCCTTTGGCCGGGATTGTCCCTCGCTACACAACTGAAGTGGAAGCGATAAATTTACTTCTGAAAGACAGTGTCCGGTTGGCTATTGCAACCCGGACACTGACTAAGGAAGAAATGAATTCATTCCACAGCCGTAAGTTTTTCCCTCGCGAGATAAAATTGGCTACGGACGGTCTGGCATTGATTGTGAATCGTGCTAATCCGGATTCTTTGTTGAGTGTACGTGATTTCCGCCGCATCCTTACCGGTGAGGTAAAAAACTGGAAAGAGGTTAATCCGAATTCCCGTTTGAAAGGGATTCAGGTAGTGTTCGATAATAAGAACTCCAGTACCGTACGTTTTGCAATGGACTCAATCTGTGGTGGAAAAGAGTTGGCTGAAGGTAACGTCAGTGCCTTGAAAACCAACCAACAGGTGATAGATTATGTAGCGAATAATCCCGACGCTATGGGAGTTGTTGGAGTAAACTGGTTGGGGAACCGCAGTGATACAACCAATCTTTCTTTTCGCGAAGAGATCAGAGTGATGTCAGTGAGTGCAGAGGATGTAGCAACTCCTGCTAACAGTTATAAACCTTATCAGGCTTATCTGTTTTATGGTAACTATCCGTTGGCACGATCTATTTATGCATTGTTGAATGATCCTCGTAGTGGGCTGCCTTGGGGATTTGCTTCTTTTATGACATCCGACAAAGGGCAGAGGATTATATTAAAATCCGGACTTGTTCCGGCTACTCAGCCGGTGCGTATTGTCCACGTGAAAGACGAATAATAACTAAAATTAGAGACTATAATGAAAAGAGTACAAATGTTTTTAGCTGGAGCGTTTATAGCAGTAGGGTCGCTCTACGCGCAATCATCTGATACCGAATGGCAGGCTGGGGTTGCGAAATTGAAAGAAACTATTCAGACGAATCCGGCACAGGCTGCTGAAGAAGCTGAGCACCTGATTAAAGGAAAAAATAAGAAAAATGTGGAATTGTTGGTAGCTATTGGAAATGTATATCTGAATGCTGACAAGATTCCCGAAGCGCAGGAGTATGCAGCTCTTGCCAGAAAAGCGAATGGTAAATCGGCTCTTGCTTCTGTATTGGAAGGAAATATTGCCGTAAAACAGAAAAATGCGGGTCTTGCTTCTCAAAAGTATGAGGAGGCAATTTATTTCGATCCGAAATGTACGGAAGCTTATCTGAAATATGCAGATATTTATAAATCAGCCAATGCGAGTCTTGCCATTGAGAAGCTGAACCAATTGAAGGACCTGGAACCGTCCAACACAGCTGTAGATAAAAAATTAGCCGAAATTTACTATTTAAAAAATGATTTTAATAAAGCGGTAGAGGCTTATGCGAATTTTGCAATGGGACCCACTGCTACGGAAGAAGATTTGGTGAAGTATGCTTTTGCTTTATTTTTGAACCATGATTTTGAGAAATCACTCGAAGTAGCTAATATGGGATTGCAAAAGAATGCCCGTCATGCTGCGTTCAATCGTTTGGCAATGTATAATTATACTGACCTGAAACGTTTTGATGAAGCGTTGAAGGCTGCAGATGTCTTCTTCAAAGAATGTGATAAAGCCGATTATTCGTATTTGGATTATATGTATTATGGACATCTGTTGGAGAGTCTGAAAAAATATGATGATGCAGTAGTACAATATGAGAAAGCGGTAAAGATGGATCCGACGAAGACGGATTTATATAAGAATATCTCTTCTGCTTACGAACAGAAGAATGATTATAAAAAAGCGATCAGTGCTTACCAGAAATATTATGCATCTCTTGATAAGGAAAAACAGACTCCGGACTTACAGTTCCAGTTTGGTAGACTTTATTACGGTGCTGGTACGCAACCTGATTCATTAGCAATCACTGTTGAAGAACGCAAGCAGGCGTTAATGTCCGCCGATTCTACTTTCCATGCAATTGCGGAAGCAGCGCCGGACAGCTATTTGGGTAACTTCTGGAGAGCACGTGCCAATTCTGCACTTGACCCTGAAACAACTCAAGGACTTGCGAAACCTTTCTATGAGGAAGTGGCCGCTTTATTGGAAAGCAAAAACGATCCTCATTACAATTCAGCTTTGGTTGAATGCTACAGTTATCTTGGATATTACTATTTGTTAGCGATCGAAAATCCGGCATTGAAAGCTGAAGCAAAGGCTAACAAAGATAAATCCATAGAATACTGGAGTAAAATTCTGGCTATAGACCCCGCTAATGCTACTGCTAAAAGGGCATTGGATGGCATCAAATAGTGAATAATTTTAGTTGTTTGTCGTGACAGGAGGAGTGGAGAGTGATCTTAGCTCCTCCTTTTTTTGCACTTTTTTCTCCTTTTCTATTGGAATATTCAAAAGATTGTCTACATTTGTGGTGTACTATTACACTAATACACTAAAAGATCATTATTCATTAAACAGAGATACTATGATTACAGTAGAAAATCTTTCATTTACTTATCGTAAATCGAAGCGTGCGGTACTACATGATTTTTCACTTTCGTTTGAGTCCGGCAGGGTATATGGCCTGTTGGGAAAGAATGGTGCGGGAAAATCTACTCTTCTCTACCTGATGTCCGGGTTATTGACTCCTGAAAACGGCAAAGTGGTATTTCACGATACAGATGTGCGCCGTAGGTTACCGGTTACTTTACAGGATATGTTTTTAGTTCCCGAAGAGTTTGAATTGCCTTCAGTCTCTCTGGTCAGCTATGTGGAGTTGAACGGTCCTTTTTATCCCCGTTTCAGCAAGGAAGAGATGATTAAATATCTCCATTATTTTGAGATGGATATAGATATTGATCTTGGATCACTTTCTATGGGACAGAAAAAGAAAGTATTTATGAGCTTTGCGCTTGCTACAAACACTTCTCTTTTGTTGATGGACGAGCCGACTAACGGACTGGACATTCCCGGCAAAAGTCAGTTCCGTAAGTTTATAGCATCGGGTATGTCGGATGATAAGACGATTGTGATTTCCACGCATCAGGTTCGTGACATCGACAAAGTGCTCGATCATGTGTTAATTATGGATGACAGCCGTGTGTTGCTGGATGAATCGACAAGTAGTATTTGTGACAAACTTTTCTTTGTGGAGAGTGATGATCGGGAATTGGCCAAAAGTGCGCTTTTTGCAATTCCTACTATTCAGGGTAACTACCTGATCCTTCCTAACGAAGAACAGGAAGAATCGGAATTAAACCTGGAACTTCTTTTTAATGCTACGCTGGCTGCTCCTGAAGAGATAGCCCGATTGTTTCACACTCAAAAATAAAAGACGATGATAAAAGATACTTTTTTCAGTTTGCCTCGTTTTATAAATCTCTGCCGTAAGGAGATGGTGGAGAATTGGAGATCGAATGTGCTTCGTATGGTGTTGATGTATGGAGTGATGGCAGTGGTAATGGTTTGGAACGGATATTTTAAATATAGGTATCACAATACGGCTTATTTTATTCGTCATGCAAATGCTGATCCTGCCTGGGAGTTTATACTGATATCTTTTTTATGTTTTCTATTCGCTTTCGGGTGTTTGAGTGCATCGTTGCTGATGGAAAAGATGAAGAATAAGACTAGTCGGCTCTCTGCATTAATGGTGCCGGCCACTCCTTTTGAGAAGTTTTTTTCTCGTTGGCTGGTATCAACCATCGTATTTTTAGTTGTTTTTCTGATTGCTTTTAAATTGGCTGATTATACACGGGTATCGATTTATTCGCTTATTTATCCGGATGCAAAAGGGGCGATACTTCCTGTCAATCTGGGATATTTAGTGGGCAGCGGGAAACGGTGGTTTTTATTCAATGAAACGTATGAGTTGATATTTGTCCTTTCTATTTATTGCTTTATACAGTCATTGTTCGTACTAGGTAGTTCTGTCTGGCCAAAGAATTCATTTCTCAAGACTTTTGTTGCTGTTACCATTATTGTTCTAATTTATGTAGTGGTAGGAATAGCGGTGGGGAATATGCTATTTAATGGAAGCCACAATAGAGATTGTAGCTATATTTTTTCTTCTATAACGGAGCAACAAGCTTTTAACTTGGCATCCATTGCCTTTGTGCTTTTTGCATTAGTAAATAGTACGCTTGCCTATTTCCGTTTTAAGGAGTCCGAAATAATTCAACGCATGTAATAATTTAGCCTATGAATTTTAAAGAAAGTAAAGCTATTTATTTGCAGATTGCTGATAGGATTTGTGATGAGATACTTCTGGGGCAATTTGGGGAAGAGGAACGCATTCCGTCTGTCAGAGAATATGCTGCTATTGTGGAAGTAAATGCCAATACAGTGATGCGTTCATTCGATTATCTCCAGTCACAGAATATTATTTATAATAAACGCGGCATTGGTTATTTTGTCGCTCCCGGTGCAAGGGAATTGATTCATTCTTTGCGAAAGGATATTTTTTTGAAGGAGGAATTGGATTATTTTTTCAGGCAGATCAAGACGTTGGATATTCCTATCAAAGAGATAACCGATATGTATCGGGAATTTTGTAAAAAAGAAAAGTAAAACAAATATTATGAAACGTACAACTTATATATTAATAGGGCTTTTTGTAGCCGGATTTTGCATGCTGGTAGGCGGAATGTTTGTGATGTATTGTCTGGGGAAACCATACTTTTCCAATCAAATAAACCTGCAAGGAGAACAGCTAGTCCAAGAACTGCCGACTTGTCGGGTGATCTGGATGACTCAAACAGAGATGAATACGGAAGAACGTGGTATTTGGCTGGCAAATTCTCTCTTGGGAGTTTTGCCTTCAAAAGGAGAGAAGAATACGTTCTCTTGTTCAGAGAAAGTAAATGAATATCTGAAAATGACTGTTATGGGAGATACATTGAAGATCGTTTTGGACTATTCTCTGATTGATTTTCCACAAGAGTTTAAAGAGTCTAAATATGTGGGAATGATTACAGGAGATATGCAACTGAATTTGACATCCAAAGTGGAATGTGTTATAAATGATATTTATATGCAGAAGATAGCTCTCAAAAAACTGACAAAGGATTCCATTTCCATCGATACTCCTAATTCTATCATGGTAGATTCTTGTGATTTTAGAGCTTTGAGTGTCATTAGGGGTGGTAGAAATGTGGAATTCCAAAGTGGAAATATCAATAATCTGCATTTGAATTTAAATAGGATGAATGATTGGTCTGTGAATGTTGAAGAATGTCATATTGATACAGAATATTTAACAGGTCAAAATGCTAGTGTACAACTTCAAAAGGGAGAGTGTCGGCGTATGTTTTGGATTCCCGAGAAAGATGATTCTAAGTTGAAGGTCACATTAACTGAAAAAGCCTGTGTGACCGTAATGGAATAATCCGGTGGACGTATAAAATAAAAGTCTGATAAAAAAGCAAGTTTCAGCCAAACGAGGACAACCGCCTGATAATGTGCGGGAAACGCTCTTTGTTTGGCTTTTCTTCTGGACGGCAAAAGCCACCGATAGACAAAGGTAAGACAAAGTTAGGTTACCACATCATTACCAACGGTAAAAATGCAAATCGGCTATAAGTCGCTAATTGTCTGCTTCTTGCGTTAAGTTGCGTAACCTCTTGTAACTCAAAGTAAACTAATTTTGTAATCTGTAAACTTTGAGTAAGATGAGAAATACCTTTAAAATTTTGTTCTATCTCAAAAAGAACAACCCCAAACCCAACGGAACAGTTCCAGTAATGGGAAGAATCACGATTGACGGAACAATCAGCCAGTTCAGTTGTAAGATGAATATATCGCCCAACCTTTGGGATACCAAAGCCGGAAGGCTGACAGGTAAAAGTACATTAGCGGTAAAAACCAACCTCGCTTTGGATAAAATCCGTGTCGATATTAACCGCCACTATCAGGAAGTAATGCAAACGGACGGCTTTGTTACGGCTGATAAGGTAAAGAACGCTTATTTAGGGTTAGGAGTAAAGCAAGATACATTTTTAACCCTCTTTGCCAAACATAACCAAGAATTTTCCCTGTACCGGGTAATGGTACTTGTAATGCCATATTAAAAAAGATAGGCAAGCAATGCGGGATTAAAACACGGCTGACCTACCATGTCAGTAGGCATACTTTCGGAACTTTATTGACTATCTCACAGGGAGTTCCGATAGAAACCGTTAGCCGAATGATGGGGCATACCAATATTAAAACAACCCAAATCTATGCTAAGATAACCAAAGAGAAAATAAGTCAGGATATGGAAGCCCTATCCCATAAATTAAAAGGATTGGAAATGCAGATAATTGAAAGAATGTGAATCAAACAAGAATTTTATTGATAAAATTGATTCATTTTTACACTCTTTGATTTGATATATGGAGTTACCTTTGCAAAGAACAATAAGTATATTAAAATGATACGATTACAAAATATAAACCTCACTTCTCCTGAAGCAATACAGAGATTAGCTAATAATCACGCAATCGCTGTAAACCTACGGGATGCGTTTCCGTATCCTTATACGATTGAGGATGCTATTACAGTATGTTATGTAAACTTTCAAAATTAAAACGTCAGTGAATCACACAGTGTAAGAACATGAAGGTAATCATTACGAGGTCAACAGGAATAGTCGGTTATAAAATTGCTGACGAAAGAATATTAATAACTATAAAAATTATAAAACAATGAAATTTAGTAACGTAAGATTATTAGTTAAAGATTTTGCTAAGTGTTTTAAGTTTTATTCCGAGCAACTAGGTCTGGAACCGGCTTGGGGTGACGAGAACAGTGGGTATGCCTATTTTAAGGTAGCAGACGGAATAGAAGGATTTGCTCTTTTTGTATCCGATTGGATGGCTCCGTCTGTAGGCAACGCAGATAAAGAATTGCCTGTAGGATATCGGGAGAAATCACTTGTGGCATTCAGTGTGGATAATGTTGATGATACTTATAGAGCATTGAAAGAAAAGGGTGTGATATTTGTTAACGAACCTACCGATATGGTTGATTGGGGGAGCCGCACGGTACTTTTGCGTGATCCTGAAGATAATTTAATAGAACTTTTTTCACCATTGGCTCCGGAACAATGGAGTGAAGAACTAATAGAAGAAAATAAGAAGTACGAGTAACAGGGCTATATATAACGGTTCATAAACAGAGAAAATAAAAAAATTAATTATACTTGAATAAAATGGTACACTTAGTTTATTGTGACGATAAAGCCAAAGTATTAGATAAAATAATGAATGGCAGTAAAATAATGATCGTTCGTGGAGCGGCAGGAAGAAAAATCCCCCACAGCCGGGTAAACGAAGGTGAAATACTCTACTTCATGCAGAAAGGTTCGAAGAAAATCTCTGCTAAAGCCATGGTAACCCATGTAGACAACTATACCAAACTTACCGATTCGGAGATTATCGAAAAACTAAATAACCCTAAACTCGACCTGACAGACAAACAAAAGGAACGCTGGCATAAGAAATGCCTGATATTGGTAGAGTTTTCCGGCTTGGAGAAGATTGAACCTGCACTTGATTTTGAACATCAAGGAAATATGGATGATTGGTTGATTATCGAGAAAATCGAAGATGTACTTGTGGGAACAAGCATTCCCTATAATTACGAAAAAAGTAAGTTTTAATAAGGACAATGATTAAATTGAAAGTAGAAAAAGTAGATTTATATAGTAACATCCTTGAAAAAGAGATGTCAATGCTAGTGTATTTACCCACAACCTATAATCATCTCAATTCACTTCCTGTGTTATACTTTTTACACCAAAGAAGGGGTGATGAAAATATAATGTTTGAAATTGATATACATACAACAGCAGATAAATTGATAGAAACAGGGAAAATAGAGCCGATGATAATTGTATGTCCGAGAATGGAAAACAGCCGTGGCGTAAACTCGTCCATAGTCTGTAAGGAAATCCCTGACCCTGTAAAATCTCATAGAACGATACATTTAGGGAGATATGAAGACTACTTTATAGATGAGATAATACCTTTCATAGATAAAACGTTCAAAACCATAAATGACAGGAAAGGCAGATACATCGGTGGTGCTTCCGCAGGGGGATATACCGCTTTACACAATGCATTCAGGCATCAGGATAAGTTTTCGAAAGTTGGAGGACACATGCCTGCATTACTGCTCGAACTCGAAAATGAATATAAATCCTTTTACAGAGATATGAATGATTGGGAAAAGTATGACCCGCTATATATTGCAAAGCACAATGATATTTCTTCTGAAATGAAGGTTTATCTTGATGCAGGAGAAAAGGATGAGGGCAGGTTTTATGAAGGGGGCTCCATTCTTCACAATATGCTAAAGAAAAAAGGAGTAAATACTCAAAATTACCTGTTTCCGGGACATCACAATACGGAATATGTACAATCTAATGTTAGCAAGTATCTGGAATTTTACGGTTCTATTTGAGATACTTTAATTTAACTCATAAAAAACAATTCAAATCTAGAAAAAGTGGGTTTTGAAAAAGAGGCTGTTATTAAATCCTCAGTAATAAAAGAGGGGAAAATAATTGATGAACATTTATACAGTATTAGAAAGACATGAAAAAAGATATAGGTGAACATATTATCAGCAAATTGGATTTACCGGATATAGTTAAGATACTATCCGATGAATTAAGTGGGTCGGAACTGAACACTATTTTATTGGAGGTTTTTAACAGGCGCATCCAGCAAGAAACGCCCTCGTCTTTATTAAATAAATACGAGGGGAATAAACTTGTCAAACCTGCCAATATAGATGTTTTAAGGTACAAAGAACAAGAATTGACGTGCTATAAAGTATTAGCCAGCAGAGGATTTGAACCGATAGAACATTCTCCTGCCGCACAGTTGGGAACGAGTAGTGTTGTTGCTACCGTAGACCAAAAGAAAGTGTTGACAGCTTTAAGAAATACAGAAATGCAGGCAGACCCAACCAATGCAACAGCCTTGCATTATGCTTCATTAAAGAAAAAAGGCGGATTAGATAGCCGAACCTACAACTACAGTAATATTTCACGGATTATTCGGACACAGGTATTTGACAATCCTAATTTCACTCCTCATTTTTCAGTTATTTGCCTGATTTCCTGTGGCAAAGATACAGGGAGTTTTAATTTTGAAAAAGAGGAACTACTTAAACACCTGACAGCATCGTATGACGTTTTACGAAGTTACAGCTTTGAACATATATACTTCGAGATTATCCCATGCAAAGGGTATGACGGTCAAAGCCCATTAATTACAGAGTCAATATCATATGTTCAGAAAAACAGCGACCATATAAAAGTATCGGTTGTCGAACCCGACTATGAAAATAACTATTACTATGGCTTTCGGATAAAAGCAAAAATAGTAGTAGGCGAGAATGTGATTGAGATTGGCGACGGTGGGTTGCTCGACTGGACGCAACAACTTCTAACCAACAGGAAAGAACGCATGATGACAATGGGTATTGGCTTTTCGGTACTACATATAATAACAAAATAACATGGTAAAGGGCAAGGTCATATTTGAAGATGAAGAAAAAATAGAGATTAAATATCCCTGTTTTGAACTAAAGGATATTGTCGAGTATTATTTCGAAATAAAAACTCCGGACAATTCTATAAATCCGTTCTCACTTATAGCTTTGCCCAATGCTAATATTATAGTTTCAGTTTACTTGTCAGACAAGAGCCAAACATTCAAAGTTCATCGTGGACAGGGTATGTCTGATACATCAGGAGATAAAATCTCCGGCAGTTTGACAGACGCAATCGCCGTGATACACGCTCCCGGAACCCATGAATTTTCAATAAAATTCAAGCCGGGAGTTTTATACTCCTGTTTATCCGAAGATATTCCGACTTTGGTAGATAATAGCTTGCCATTGCAAAAATATCTAAATCAAAAAATAATAGACGAACTAAAATTGAAAACCTCTTTTGATGAGCGGGTTCTGTTTGTAGAGAATTGGCTTTTAAGTAATATGAAAATCTTTAGTTCTGACTTTAAGCTTAAAGCTGTAACAAAAGCAATTTACTACATTAATAATAGCCATGATTACAAGCTAAATGTTGTAAGCAAAGAGGTCGGAGTATCAAATCCTACTCTCAACAGATATTTCAAAGAAGTATTAGGAGTATCGCCTAAACAATGTTTTAAAGCCCTACGCTTCAAAACAGCATTGAAAAACTATAGAGCCAAAGGTAGTTATGATTTATATGACGAATTGGGCTATACTGATTTTTCTCATTTTGTAAAAGAAGCTAAGAATTTAGCAAACAAACCCCCATCAGAATTATAAAAAGTAGTAAGAACGATAAAACACATAAATAAAAAATCATTCAGCATAAAACAGGACTTCGGTCTGACAATCAATATTAATCATCAAAAAATTATGCTTATGAATGAATTAGTAAAGACGGAGTTATTCAGCTTATTGTCTGAATCTTCACAAGAAAACACAAACGAAGAAATGCAAAGTGCCAAAGTAATCCTTTATTCATTTGAGATACAAAAATACATACAGGGAATAGAACGGAAACACCAAGCCCTACGGGTTTTACAGGAAATCTCCACACCTGCGCTACGCTCCGGGTAGTATTTCCTGCAAAAGTGTTGCCTTATCTATTCCCTGAATGAAAGGTATATCAAATAAAAAAAAGGAAAAAAATATGTATTGGTTTGTGAGAAATAATTTGTAGATTTGCAGTGAGTTATTTGAGGAAATACAGCGCAAAACGCAGAAATACGCACGGTTGCCAAATCGTTACCTCGAACGCTGAAAAATCTCGCTTAAAGCCTTTTATTCAAAAGGTTATCTCCCAAAGATAATTTTATAAAATAAAAAGAGGCCGAAAAGGCCTTGATATTATAATATAATCTTTACTACGGTTGACCTGCGCCCCAAAAGTTAGACAGAAAACTTGAGGAGCGCAGTTCTTTATGTTGTAGTAAGGGTAATTTTTCTTTTTAGGGATTTTCCTGGCTTTTTTTATAATTGCTATTACAATGCTTTTGTCAGAGTGAAGCAGTCGATGTCCGGTGCCCAGTTATAACTATTACCCATGCGAATAGTGTTGTATCCGGCTTTTAATTCAACGGGAACTGTGATTTGGTTATGACCGTTATCCTCTCCCAAAGAGTCGATTTTGGTAATGATACCGTTTACGTCCAGTTCTATTTGTCGTCCTTTGCCATATAAATAATGGATGGTCATATCATAGCGTCCGCCATTTTCGCTATATACTTCCCGCCATTCGGCATAGTTTTCAGGTTGTCCGCCAAGGAAACCTACTTTCATTTTGCCGGAGGCTTCCTTATCATGGGCATAAATAATACCTTTAGGATTTTTGCCAAGGTCATTGAAAAGAGGTAGGTAAGCCCATTCCGCTTCGTAGAGGGTCGGTTCCAGACGTGTTTCGCCTTCTATGCGGAGGAACATGGCACTGTGTGCAGGAAGCGTTTGTTCGAAGGTACCGGAGAAGTTTCCTAAATCGCTATGTTTTACCAGATCACGTACTTTTACGTTTCCTCCAAATTCCAGTGAAGAGAACGGCACGGAAAAACTACAGATGGTATCGGAAGGATTGTAAAGAGCTACTGCACGTACATTCCCACGTTTCTGTTCAATATCTTTTACGAGTACATAACCTTCATTTTCATGTTGAGCTACATAAGCCTGTAAGCCCAGCGGATCTTGGTTGAGGGCGATCAGTTCTTTATTTGTCAGCAGTTCGAGCGAAGAATCCGGCATGTTTTCCAGATTGCATCCGATAAGCAAAGGAGAGCTCATGATACACCACAAACCGAAATGAGCTTCTTCTTCTGTCGGGGTAAGACCTTGTCCACCTACTTTACTGTCGTTGCGGAATCCGATGACCATCATATCCATGTCATTATAATGTCCGTTTCCGGCATAAGCCGACAGGTAGAGATTCTTTCCGACTACATATCTTAATGATCCCCAATGTGCATTAATATCTCCACTGATACGCCAGGAAGTTGCTGCATCTTTAGCCCAAGTGCCCGGGAAGGCCCATCGGCAAATATTGATGGAAACATCTTTGTTTACTTTGTCTATACTGTTCCGGATGGAAGTGTAGCGTTCCTTTTCATTAAGTCCCAGCGCATCTCCTCCACAGTAATCAATTTTGATAAAGTCGAAACCCCAGTCGCCAAAGTATAATTGGGCGTCTTGCGGTTCGTGTCCATAGATACCAGCTCCTACGCCTGCTGCATCATTGTCCCACATGGAACCACATGTGCTGTTACCCGCATCGGTGTAGAGACCGGCTTTCATTCCCAGGCCGTGAACGTAATCCGCAATTGGTTTCATCCCATTCGGGAAACGTTGTTCGTGGGTATGCATAATTCCGTTGTCATCGCGCTTTCCGAAATAGCCGTCATCAACATTGACATAATGATATCCGGCATCTTTCAGACCTTTTTTTACCATCAGGTCGGCTTGATGCTTGATGATGTCTTCGCTGATGTCTACGCGAAATGCATTCCATGAACTCCATCCCATGATGGGAGGATTGACTGTCTTTTCATTCTCGGAAAGGGTAGTTTGAGTTTTTGTGCAGCTGATGCACATAAAAGAAGCTACTGCTACTGTAAAGAGATAAATCCTGTTTTTCATGATATAATAGGTTGTGTTTTATTACATATCCGTCCTGATTTTGTTCAAGTGACTGAATAGAAATAAAGGGCAACTTACTGTACTCCAGAAAGTTACCCTTTATTTTGTCGGAATGAGGCGACTCGAACGCCCGACCCCTACGTCCCGAACGTAGTGCGCTACCAACTGCGCTACATTCCGATTGCTTAAGAAGTGGTGCCACCAGGAATCGAACCGGGGACACAAGGATTTTCAGTCCTTTGCTCTACCAACTGAGCTATGGCACCTTTCTCGTTTGCGGGTGCAAAGATAAGTATATTTTTTAATACCGCAATAACTTAAAGGGAAATTTTTACCAATTTCTGACTCGTGGAAATATAAATGCATTTTTGTTAGAATAAATATGTAGATAAACAGCTATTTATGCGACATATTTTATAAATTTACGCACTGAAACGATCAAAACAATATAAACACTCTATTACTATGTCATCACTGGCGATTATTGTTATAATAGTTTTGTTAGCTGCCTTCATCTATATGTGGGCAAAGTGCCAGTCACTCCAGAAAGAGGTGCATTCGAAGGAAAACAAAGAGAATGAACTTAAAAAGTTAGCTCTGGTTTTGCAGAACATCAATGCCTACTTCTTATTGATTGACAAGGATTTTGTGGTTTGTGACACCAATTATTATTCTTTAAACCGTCTTCCGATTCAGGTAGGTGGAGTTACCAAAAGAGTTGGGGATTTGCTGCATTGTAGAAATGCGATTGCAGCCGGTGAATGTGGCCAGCATGAACAATGCAAACTATGTTGTATCCGTGCGTCTATCGGAAAAGCTTTTTACAAGAAAGCAAGTTTTAAAAATCTGGAAGCTTCCATGAAGCTATTAAGTGAGGATGAAACGAAGGTGACTCCTTGCGATGTATCGGTATCGGGTACTTATTTGAATATTCATGGTGAAGATTATATGGTGTTGACTGTTTATGATGTGACGGAGCTGAAAAATGCGCAAAGGCTGCTGTCTATTGAAAGAGAACATTCCATTTCTGCTGACAAATTGAAATCTGCCTTTATTGCTAATATGAGTCACGAGGTACGTACACCGCTAAATGCAATTGTCGGATTTTCCGGTTTGATGGTATCGGCTTCCAGTGAAGAGGAACGAAAAATGTATGCTGATGTTATTGCAGAGAATAATGAACGCTTGTTGCGCCTGGTGAATGATATTTTCGATCTTTCTCAAATAGAATCGGGAACAGTAGATTTTGTTTATACGGAGTTTGATGCCAATGATTTGCTAAGAGAGTTGGAGGGAATTTTTAAGACGAAATTGAATAACTCGTCGGTGGAATTGGTTTGTGAGGCACACATACAACCTATAATGATGTATTCGGAACGGGAACGTATCATTCAGGTATTGTCCAACCTGTTACATAATGCAATGAAATTCACCGAATCGGGTGAAATTCGTTTGGGTTGCAGCCTGAAAGGAACGGAAGAGGTTTGCTTTGTTGTGTCCGATACAGGCATTGGCATACCGAAAGAGGAACAGAAAAAAATATTCTCACGTTTCATAAAACTTGATCGTGAAATGCAGGGGACAGGACTTGGACTGACTCTTTCGCAAACGATCATCCAAAATCTGGGTGGAAATCTTGAACTTGATTCGGAAATTAACCGGGGATCTACTTTCAGCTTTGTGTTGCCACGGGTGATAAAACCGGGACTAATAAAGTCACAGGCAATAAAGTAATCTCCAATCGCTAGGTATTGTATCTATTAAATGATGATTGGCATACTTCTAAATAAGAGGGCCTGCAAAAATCTCTAAAATAAATTACCCTCACTACAACCGTGAAGTGCATCCCAAAGGTTTTATAACCGACTAAAGGGGAGCACTTCACTGTAGTGAGGGTAATTTTATAAGTTCAAAGCTGTTTGAATAGCCTCTTACTTTTTGTGAACAGGATGAACACTTAGTCTTTACGACTTAGGTGCATCCTTATCTTTGTCTCCGGTTCCCGGAGATGCTTTGCCGGAAGTAGAATTTCCGCCGGATGTAGCAGAACTGCTGCTTGATGGAGTAGCACCGGAAGCGGTGGCACCAGAGGATGCCGCATCAGGAGCTGCTGCATTAGAAACGGTTGCACCAGGCTTAGCTGTACTTGCCCCGGTTGCTCCTCCTGTATGTGCAGAAGTTGCGGTAGGACGGGCAGCATTAGCGTTACTTGCACTGACATTGACAGTGGCAGGTTGAGCCTGAACTTCCCAGTGGAACGGTTCGAAATTGGAGTTTGGATCTACCCAAGACGGTTTCTTGGAAGCATAGATAATAAACGGAGCAATAACAACGATAATGGCACCGATAATCAGTACGGAGAACCAAACGGTGTTGCTACCTGTAGAGATCTGGCTGGGCGGGATGAAGCTGAGGATAAAGGCAAGCAATGATCCGCAGAAACCAAGACCGCCAACAAACCACATCAAACTGTTACCTGACTTACCGATACGGAACGGACGGTTGAGTTTCTTCATCTTATAACGCAATGCGATAGCTCCGGAGAACATCAACAAGTACATAATCAGATAAAGAATAACTGTCAGCTGTGACAGAATCTGATAGAAGCTCTGTACGGACGGCATAACGACGAACAACAGACTTAATACAGTAACAGCGATACCTTGTACGAACAGGATATTCTTCTGTACACCCAGTTTGTTTGTTTTCTGGAAGAACGGAGGCATATACCCCGCTTTACCTACGGCAAATATACCTTTTGACGGACCGGCAACCCATGTTAATACACCTGCCAGTACACCAAATGCAAGAGCGACAGCAATGATTGGTGACAACCAGGAAGCATGAATATATCTGAAATAGTTGTCGAAGCCGACGAGTAGACTTTGAGTCAGGTTGATATCTTTTGCAGGGATAATCACACCTAATGCAAAAGTACCCAAAACGAAGATCAACACTGTGATAAGTGCACCGATGAATACGGCTTTCGGATAGTTTTTGGAAGGGTTCTCTACGTCTTTTACGTGGATACCACCCATTTCCATACCGGCATAAAACAAGAAGATACTGGCAGCAAGAACAACATTATCAAAGTTGGTAAAGTCGGGGAAGAAGCTGCTGTTGAAATCCATATTGGAATGTCCGCCGCTTGCCAGATAAATGATTCCCAAGATAATCAACAGGGCAGCCGGGATAATTGTACCGACCATACCACCGATTTTGGCAACTTTACCTACCCAGCTCATACCTTTCAGGGAAATGAAAGTAGCCAGCCAGTAGATGATAAGCACTACGACGAGCGTATAATACTTATTGTTTGCCAGTGACATGTCATGTACGTCATTCATTCCGATGAAAGCGATAGATACGGCACCAAACGTTAACACTGTCGGATACCAGATCGTACTTTCGATCCATTGTACCCAAATGGCGAGGAATCCCAGTTTTTTGCCGTAGGCTTCGCCTACCCACCGGAACACACCACCCTGCTTATCCTGAAACATCGCCGCCAACTCTGCTGCAACGAGCGATGTAGGGATTAGAAAGACAATAGCTGCAAAAAGATAATAGAAGGCCGAACTCATTCCATATACGGCCTCGGCTGGTAGTCCACGCAAGGATACTACTGCCGTAACATTCATGATAGCCAGGGTAAACACACCCAGCTTCACTGCATTTTTAATATTCGCCATAAGTTAAGGTTTTAAGTGAAAAATATTTTAAAGTCAGTGTTATAACAACATTTTGCGTGAGATGTTTCCGCAATCTCTTTCAAAGTTCGTTAATTAACATCCCCGAAATGGGAGATTGTAACCCCGGATTTACTTCTTCCGAAACAATCGCTTTCTCCAATTGTTTTTAAGCAATCTAAATTATAAATGAATCATTTTATTATAAACTAAGTAGTTATGAAATCAGCGCTTTCAGATTTTATTTCCGGGAAAAAGGGAATCTATGGTATTCTTCACATTATTATATTAGTAATGTCCCTATTCCTGGTTATTAGTATCTCGGTAGATACTTTTAAGGGAATTCCTTTCTATACACAGTCTTCGTATATGAAAGTACAGCTATGTATCTGTCTTTGGTTTCTTTTTGATTTTGTATTGGAGTTCTTTCTGGCAAAACATAAGGGACGTTATTTGCGGACGCATTTTATCTTTTTATTGGTGGCGATTCCTTATCAGAATATTATCGCCTATTATGGGTGGACATTTTCGGATGAGATCACCTATCTTCTCCGTTTCATACCTTTATTGAGAGGAGGATATGCGCTTGCCATTGTGGTCGGCTGGTTGACCTACAATCGTGCTTCGAGTTTGTTTGTCTCTTATCTGACGATGTTGTTGGCAACGGTCTATTTTTCCAGTCTGGCATTTTTTGTGCTTGAGCATCGGGTGAATCCCTTGGTGAATGGTTATGGAGATGCTTTGTGGTGGGCTTTTATGGATGTCACTACCGTCGGTTCGAATATCATAGCGCAGACGGTGACCGGACGTGTACTTTCCGTTTTGTTGGCTGCGCTGGGTATGATGATGTTCCCTATCTTTACAGTTTATATCACAAATCTGATTCAGCAATCTAACAAACGTAGAAAACAATATTACGAAGAGGAGGAACTAGAGAAAAAGGCTTCCGAGAAAAAAGAATTGGCAGAAAAAGCAGCCGTACAGAAAGCAAGCACATCATAATGTGCTTGCGGATAAGATGAAAAAACAGATGAAGTGATGATGACGGTAAAGTGTTGAAAACCAAAGATGAATTACTTTTCTTAATACTATAATTACTTTTCTTTATAAGCGGCGAAGGAAAAGGGGTGGAAAAGAGGTATTACTTTCTATCTTTGTTGAGAAGAGATAAGACACGACGCTGTTATAACCGTTATTGAATGAATCAAACTTTACCTTATCCGGGTTAATAACAGCTATCTCATTTTAATAACTAGAGTTGTTCAGGGGTAAGTTCAATTTGTAGCATTTGAAAAATGATGCCGTTTGTATTGAAACATTGGCGGGAAATCAAGAGGGTAAGGGGAATAGAAAAAGGTTACTATCAATAGATAGTAACCTTTACCTTTCTTATAAAAGAGATTGAGAGAATTTTAGTCAACAACGGTGATATGGTTGTTGCTAAATACATTCAATTCCAGCTTGTTCATGATGTATTGAATAGCTAGCTGCGCTTTCACGGAGTTGCCCGAACCATCCAAAGGAGGAGCAAATGCGGCAATACCGAACTGTCCGGGCAGTACGCCCATCACACCGCCACCTACACCTGTTTTTGCAGGAATACCGGAAGTGTACATCCAGTCGCCGGTATGTTCGTAGAAACCTACGGCGGCAATCATGGCAGTGATTTTAGGAGCCAGGACGGCATCAAAAACTTCTTTTTTAGTCACAGGGTTCACACCACCGTTGGCGATTGTACCGGCTGCGATGGAAAGCTGCAATGCGGTAACTCCCAATGAACACTGGCGGGTGTAAAGGTCTAATGACATATCCGGGTCATCATAAATCCGGTTGTAATTCTTCAATAGCCATGCGATAGAACGGTTGTTGAAGTTGGTGTCCGATTCCGACTTGTACAATTCATCAATCAGTTGCGGGGCACTGCCGCATAGGTCTGTCACATTTCCTACGATGGCATCCCATTTCTTGGCAGAGTCACCAATGGGCTGCACCATACTGCAGGCAGAGATGGCTCCGGCATTTACCAGTGGGGTAGACGGATGATCGTTCTCCAACAAGATAGCGATGATTGAATTGAAGGGCAAGCCTGTTGCGTCGGCTCCAATCTTGTCCAGAATCTCTTTAGCACCGTATTGACGCAGTGCCAGGATAGCCGTATGTACTTTGGATACGGATTCTATACCGAAGCGATAGTCAGTATCTCCCACATGGATGGTCTGCCCGTTGAGCAGGCAGACACTGATTCCAAAGAGATCCTTGTTGACATTTGCCAGATAAGGAATATAGTCGGCATTCTTGCCGCCGGTATTGGCCTTTACCTGATCGTATGCCTCCTGTACCACTTCTTTCAATTGAGCGAGTGTTACTTTTTTATCCATAGATCATTTTATTTTTTTACGGTTTTGCGACGACCACCGTGGTTGAACATCTTGGCTTCTACCGGAAGATTCTTTTCTTGAGCCATACGGGTAGGAGTTGGATATTCCAGTTTTTCCAGTTCGGCGATGGCATTGTTGATGTCGCCCAGAAGCATATCTGCCATGTCACGGCTGAATCCCTGACGAACAACGACACGCATCACTACATAATCTTCCAGTTTAGAAGGCAATGTATAAGCAGGAACCATCCAACCATGTTGAGATAGTTTGTCTTGCAAATCATACAAAGTCCATTTGGCGCTCTTTGCATATTCCGGTTTCAGATACCAGATGAATAGCGGGTTCACAACATCTTCTGAGTAGTTAACGAACGGAACCATCTTGGCTATTTCACTATGGATATATTTGGCAATTTGCAGGGAGTTGTACTGCACTTCTTTGTAACCCTGGAATCCTAAGCGGATGAATTGATAATATTGTCCCAGAATTTGTGCGGCCGGACGAGAGAAGTTCAAACCTACCTGTGTAATGTTGGCGCCCAGATAGTTGACGCTGAATGACATTTCTTCGGGCAGATATTCTTTGCCTTTCCAACAAACCCATCCGAGTCCCGGATATACCAAACCAAACTTGTGGCCGGATACGCTGATAGAAAGTACCCATTTCAAACGGAAGTCCCATTTCTTTTCCGGATACAGGAACGGAAGGATGAAACCACCACTGGCGGCATCTACGTGGATAGGAATGTCATAACCGGTCTTGGCATTGTAAGCATCCAGAGCTTTATCCAATGCTTCGACATCATCATTCAGTCCAGTCCATGTAACACCTTGAATCGGTACGATACAGATGGTGTTTTCATCACACATTTTCAAAGCTTCTTCGGGGTCAAGAGTGGTTTTTTCAAGCGTCAAAGGCACTTCACGCATTTCAATCTGCCACAACTGTGCAAACTTTTCCCAAACAACCTGGAAACCTGTAGAAATAACAAAGTTTGGTTTATCAAATGGTTTGCCCTGTGCTTGTCTTTTCTTACGCCAACGCAACCAGGCAGCTACACCACCCAACATACATGCTTCTGAAGAACCGATAGCCAAAGCACCTGTTTTCCAGGTATCTTTTTCAGGAGAGTTCCACAAGTTGGCAACGATGTTGATACATTTACCGTTCATCACAGCGATACGCGGATATTCTGTTTCATCAATGTAGTTGATGTTGATGGCCTCATTCATCAGCTTGGTTGCATATTCGTCCATATAAGTGGTAACGAAAGTAGCCAGATTCAAACGGGGCTGAGTTTGAGCAAATGTTTCATCTTTCACCATTTGATAGGCGACTTCAGGAGTAGTAGGTCCATCAGGTATTTTCTCTACCGGAGAGGGTTGTAACATTCTGTCTGAACCAAATACATCGGTTTTTGCATCACCTTTTCTGAAATTTAAATCTTCCATACTAATTTGTTTTTTTAAAGGTTTAGGGCGATGGGGATTTTCCCCGTCGAATTTCCCACAACAACAGCAGATAGGTTTGAAAGTTTCCCGGTTTTACATTATTTGGCGTTTATTAAGGAGGAGGACGCCCTTATTGAAGCGGAGCTTTTGTGATTTAGTGGAAAAGCTTATGATCGTACTAGTTTTGAACTAATTTCGAGCTTGTGCAGATTTATTTTTGATGCCTAATGGGTTTATGGCTAATGATACATAATTTTATTCGTCTGGCAGTTGTTTCTTTTTCGTCTGACAGTTGTCAGACGAAAGAATAACAGCTGTCAGACGAAAGTTCAACAACTGTCAGACGAATAAATTTATGTATGATGAATATTAAATCATCGCATATTACCAATTAAATTTTAGAAGAACTAAGATTAGTTCATTCCCACACGGTTATGAATCAATTGATATTTTAGCAAATAAGTATTGAAACGCAGATTAACGCAGATTTTCGCAAAGAATAAAAAAGTTCTCAAACATGGCGCAGCCTTCTAATAATCTGCGAAAATCTGCGTTAATCTGCGTTTCAATAAATGTTCATTTGGCTCATTTCGGTGCATATTTGAACTTTATAAAGCAACTATTGTTTTCTTCAAACCTAAACTTTTAACGAATAAGCATTATGAAGATACAGACGGGACGGGGAACAATTCCTCTTATTACTTTAATTGCCATCTGGTCTATTTCGGCATTGACTTCATTGCCGGGACTGGCTGTTTCACCTATATTGGGTGATCTTACGAAGATATTTCCAAAAGCTACGGATCTGGACATACAGATGTTGACTTCGCTGCCATCACTGCTCATTATTCCTTTTATATTGCTGGGTGGTAAACTGACAGAGAAAGTCGATTATGTCCGTGTATTAAAGGTCGGACTCTGGCTTTTTGCCGCGAGCGGTATTTTGTATCTGATTTCCAATCGAATGTGGCAATTAATTGTGGTAAGTGCTTTGCTCGGTATCGGTTCCGGTCTGATTATCCCTTTATCTACCGGGTTGGTTTCCAGATACTTTGTAGGAACCTATCGGGTGAAACAGTTCGGATTAAGCTCCGCTATTACTAATTTCACATTAGTGATAGCAACTGCCGTAACGGGCTATCTTGCAGAAGTCAGCTGGCATCTGCCTTTCCTGGTCTATCTCCTCCCATTGATTTCCATTCTGCTGGTAGGACATTTAAAAGAAGACCGGACGGGAGAAGTCGCTTTTACACCTTCTTCTTCTGCAGATACTACAAAAGACAACGAATCCTCCGAACAATCTACTTCCATAGATATAGGAGGCAGCAAGTACGGTATTCACATCAAACATCTGATAGAGTTGATGCTCTTCTATGGCGTGATAACATATATCGTGGTAGTGGTGATCTTCAATCTACCTTTCTTAATGGAAAAGCATCACTTCTCCAGTGGCAATTCCGGATTGATGATTTCGCTTTTCTTTCTGGCCATCACTGCTCCGGGTTTTTGCCTGGACAAGATTGTAGCCCTGCTGAAAGGACGTACAAAAGCATACAGCCTGCTGTCGATGGCATTGGGATTGTTATTAATCTGGATAGCTCCGATCGAATGGCTGATTATTCCCGGATGTATCCTGGTTGGTTTGGGATATGGCATTATTCAACCTATGCTTTATGATAAGACCACCCAGACCGCACTGCCGCAAAAGACCACATTGGCTTTGGCGTTTGTGATGATGATGAATTATCTGGCTATCTTGCTTTATCCCTTTATTGTCGATTTTTTCCAGTGGATATTCCATACCCAATCACAGGAGTTTCCTTTTATCTTTAATCTTCTGATAACTATTGTTACTCTTTTCTGGGCATATCGGCGCCGTAATACCTTTTTGTTTAACGACCAATTAAAATAGAAAATGAAGAATAAGAAACTGGAAGCCAATCTTAGTATGGCTGTCTCGAAAGTATTTAGCGGTTTAAATATGAATGCCTTAAAGTATCTTCTGCCTTTGTGGATGAGTCCATTGACAGGAGCCACGCTTCGTTGCACATTTGCAGCAGCTGCTTTTTGGGTGATCGGGTGGTTTATGCCTCCGGAGAAATCGTCAACCAGAGATAAATGGCTCCTCTTTCTGTTGGGGGCTTTGGGACTTTACGGTTTTATGTTTCTCTATCTGGCCGGATTGAGTAAAACAACTCCTGTCTCCAGTTCCATATTTACCAGTCTCCAGCCTATTTGGGTTTTTCTTATCATGATATTCTTTTATAAGGAGAAGGCGGGCGCTAAAAAAATAATAGGAATTTCTATCGGTCTGATAGGAGCGTTGGTTTGCATCCTAACCCAGCAAAGCGATGATTTGGCCTCTGATGCTTTTACGGGGAATATGCTTTGTCTTCTAAGTTCTGTGGTGTATGCTGTCTATCTGATTCTTAGTCAGCGCATCCTCACGGCCATTGGAGCGATAACGATGTTGCGATATACCTTTTCCGGTGCTGCCGTGTCTGCCATTATAGTCACGTTTATTACAGGATTTGATGCCCCGGTATTCTCCATGCCGTTCCATTGGACGCCTTTCCTTATTCTGATGTTCGTATTGATTTTCCCGACCACTATCAGTTATATGCTGCTGCCTGTCGGTTTGAAATATCTGAAGACGACGGTAGTCGCTATCTATGGTTATTTGATTCTGATTGTGGCGACCATTGCTTCCCTTGCTCTAGGACAAGATCGTTTTAGCTGGACGCAGACATTTGCAATCATTTTTATCTGTATTGGAGTTTACCTGGTTGAAGTGGCCGAAAGTAAAGAAAAGTAAAGAAAAAAGGCATTCCATCACGGAATGCCTTTCATTATTTCATCATCATGTTTTATAGAGAGGAGTTGATTGCTTGCGCTATGGACTTGAATTCTTCATCCGACAATTTCAGTTTCGGATTCGAAAACAACATATCCGATTCCTTTTGAATAGGAATTAAATGAATATGTGCATGGGGTACTTCCAGTCCGATAACAGCTTCGCCTACCTTTTGGCAAGGGAATGCTTTTTTAATGGCATAGGCTACTTGCTTTGCAAACACGTGCATAGCAGCCAGGTCTTCATCGCTCAAATCGAAAATATAGTCTACTTCCTGTTTGGGCACTACCAATGTATGTCCCTTTACCAATGGATTGATATCGAGAAAAGCAAAAAACTTTTCGTTTTCTGCCACCTTGTAGCAGGGGATTTCTCCTGCGATGATTCTACTGAATATTGTTGCCATAACTTTTATTGATAAATTAAGGCAAGCCTCACATGGAGACCTGCCTTTACGTTAAATTGATATGTTTACTACTTCCAGTGCAATTTTACCTTGTGGAACAGTAATTTCTGCTACATCACCCACCTTCTTGCCAAGCAGACCTTGTGCAATCGGGGTATTAACGGAAATCTTCCCTTCCTTCAGGTTAGCTTCACTTTCTGAAACGATGGTATAAATCATCTTCATGCCATTCTTTACATTCTTCAGTTCCACCTTATTTAAAATCTGTACGGAATCTGTTTTCAATTTAGATTCATCGATGATTTTGGCATCTGCAATGGTAGCTTTCAGTTTGTTGATACGCATTTCGAGCATACCTTGCGCTTCTTTTGCTGCATCGTATTCAGCGTTTTCAGACAAGTCTCCTTTATCTCTGGCTTCGGCTATTGCCGCAGAGATCTTCGGGCGTTCCACTGTTTCCAGTTCCTTCAGTTCCGCCATCAGTTTCTTGTAACCTTCTTCTGACATATAAGCCATGATGTTTTCCTCCTTTAATTGTTTTAAATGGTCATATAAACAAAAAAGAATTCCAACATGAGCCATGTTGGAACCCTCTTTTCATTATTTCTTTGCAAAGATAGCCTTTTAAGTGATACGTGTCAAGTGAAAAAAGATGCTATGTAACATATTTAAATGAAATATGCTAAATTATAACAACTTAGAGCAATGACTTGACAGCTGCTTCCAAATCCTTAATGTCTTCGCCACGAAGCTTCAATTCGTTGTTACGATTAATCAAAAAGATAGATGGAACCTGACGAACATTATATACGGCTACGTTGGTAGAGTAAACTCCGTTTCCATCGCGCACACAGACCCATGGAAGATTATCTGCCGCTGTTTTCCAGTAGTGTTCGTCCGCGTCGAGAGATACTTGGTATATTTCCAGTCCTTGTTTTGCGTATTCATTATATAGTTCGCGAAGCATCAGGTTGTGAGGAGCTCCGGCAGGCGACTGGAATACAGAGAAATCGAGCAAAACGACTTTGCCTTTCAGGTCGGTCAGCTTGCGCACATTTCCTTTCACATCACGCAAGGCAATGTCGATAATACCGGTTTCTACGATTTTGTCCTGTGGAATTTCCAGAGCTTTTGTTTGCGGCTGACGCGTGTTCTTCATTCCTTTGATTACAATATTATAAAGGTTCTTGGAACGTACCGCATGAGGAAACGCATTGTTGAGGCTCGTAGCAACAGCTGCGAAACATTTCACATCGTCTTTATTGTTCAACGGATCGAATATCAGATAATTATTGAGCTTCTGGAACAGGGCAAAGTAAGCTGCAGCCGTGTTGGGAGCAGCAAAAATATAGTTCACTTTGACATCTTCCTTATAGTTGTTGAGCAATGTTGCCAGGCTGTCTTCAAATACATCATGCCCTATTCCGTTGCTGCGCAGGGATGCCAGTAAATTGTCCACCTCTTTTTGAAGGCGAATCTGCTTCAACGTCAGTTCTTTTATCTTATTGCTGTTTTCCGAACCTTCCACCGTATAAGTAGTAGAGAAATCCACATACGGAGCTTTGATTTGAATTGTTTCGATAGAATCTACAGAAAAATTGATGATTTTGTCGTCAATCCGCAAACGGTAAAATTCGGGTGACTCGGGACGAGGCTGCTTGAAACTGAATGTACCTTCCCCTTTCAGCTTCACTGAATCGAGCGGAACAATACCTTCCAGACCGGAAGCTTCGAGATAAAGCATTTTACCGTCGGCTCCTGATACATCCCCGTTCACCTGGAATTTAGGGCCAGAACTACAAGCAGTAATAGTAAGTGCGGCGAGCGCTGCAAAAGTAACCTTTTTCATATAGTGTGTGTTATTAACGAGATGCAAATATACTTCTTTTCGAGATTAGTCAAAGCATTTTGCTGTGTTCTTCATCCTAATTTTGAAAAAAAAATCAGTTCGCCACTAACTTTTTACCTCATTTCCACCTAATTACCACGATAAATGTATATCTTTGCAGGAATTTTGAAAGAAAAAGTATAGATAAAACAATTTTTATGATTAACCCAATTGTTAAGACAATCGAGTTACCTGATGGAAGAACCATCACGCTCGAGACGGGAAAGTTGGCAAAACAGGCAGACGGTTCTGTAATGCTCCGCATGGGAAACACCATGTTGTTAGCTACTGTTTGTGCCGCTAAAGATGCAGTTCCCGGAACAGATTTTATGCCTTTACAGGTAGAGTACAAAGAAAAATTTGCGGCATTCGGCCGTTTTCCCGGTGGTTTCACCAAGCGAGAAGGTAGAGCTTCTGATTATGAGATTCTGACTTGCCGTCTTGTCGACCGTGCTCTCCGTCCTTTATTCCCCGATAATTATCACGCAGAGGTATATGTGAACATCATCCTCTTTTCTGCTGATGGTGTGGATATGCCGGATGCATTGGCAGGACTTGCCGCTTCTGCAGCACTTGCCGTTTCAGATATTCCTTTCAACGGACCGATTTCTGAAGTACGTGTAGCACGTATCGACGGTCAGTTCGTTATCAATCCTACTTTTGAACAACTGGAAAAAGCTGATATGGATCTGATGGTGGCCGCTACTTATGAGAACATCATGATGGTAGAAGGTGAAATGCACGAAGTATCCGAAGCTGAATTGCTGGAAGCAATGAAAGTAGCTCATGAAGCTATCAAGGTTCATTGTAAAGCACAGATGGAGTTGACTGAAGAGGTTGGAAAAACAGTGAAACGTGAATACAACCATGAAGTGAACGACGAAGATTTGCGCAAGGCTGTTCGTGAAGCATGCTACGAAAAAGCTTACGCTGTTGCCGCTTCCGGAAACAATAACAAACACGAACGTTTTGCTGCTTTCGAAGCTATCCGTGAAGAATTCAAAGCTCAATTCTCTGAAGAAGAGTTGGACGAAAAGGGTGCGTTGATCGACCGTTACTACCACGATGTAGAAAAAGAAGCCATGCGCCGTTCTATCCTTGACGAAGGTAAGCGTTTGGATGGTCGTAAGACTACTGAAATCCGCCCGATCTGGTGTGAGGTTGGTCCTCTGCCTGGTCCTCACGGATCTGCTATCTTTACTCGTGGTGAAACACAATCACTGACTTCTGTTACTCTGGGTACCAAACTGGATGAGAAGATCATTGACGATGTTTTGGAACACGGAAAAGAACGTTTCTTATTGCATTATAATTTCCCTCCTTTCTCTACAGGTGAAGCAAAAGCACAACGTGGTGTAGGTCGTCGCGAAATCGGTCACGGTCACTTGGCTTGGCGTGCTTTGAAAGGACAGATTCCTGCTGACTATCCGTATGTAGTACGTGTGGTTTCAGATATTCTCGAATCTAACGGCTCTTCTTCTATGGCTACTGTATGTGCCGGAACATTGGCATTGATGGATGCTGGTGTGAAGATCAAGAAACCGGTATCAGGTATCGCTATGGGATTGATTAAGAATCCGGGCGAAGAAAAATATGCTGTATTGTCTGATATTCTGGGTGACGAAGACCACTTGGGTGATATGGACTTCAAAGTAACGGGAACAAAAGATGGTATTACGGCTACCCAGATGGATATCAAGGTAGACGGTCTGTCTTACGAAATTCTGGAACGTGCTTTGAATCAGGCAAAAGAAGGACGTATGCACATTCTGGGTAAGATTACTGAAACAATCGCTGAACCACGTGCTGACCTGAAAGAACATGCTCCACGCATTGAAACGATGACAATTCCTAAAGAATTTATCGGTGCTGTAATCGGCCCTGGTGGAAAAATCATCCAAGGTATGCAGGAAGAAACCGGTGCTGTGATTACTATCGAAGAAATTGATGGTATGGGACGCATCGAAGTTTCCGGAACAAACAAAAAATGTATTGATAATGCAATGCGCATGATTAAAGCAATCGTTGCTGTTCCTGAAGTGGGCGAAGTTTATAAAGGTAAAGTTCGTTCTATTATGCCTTACGGTGCATTCATCGAATTCTTGCCGGGCAAGGATGGTTTGCTGCACATCTCTGAAATTGATTGGAAGCGTCTGGAAACAGTAGAAGAAGCTGGAATTAAGGAAGGTGATGAAATCGAAGTAAAACTGATTGATGTTGACCAGAAAACTGGTAAATTCAAACTTTCAAGAAAAGTGTTGATGCCAAGACCAGAAAAGAAATAAGAACGCGATAGCGTCTATATATAAAGAAGGCTGTTTCAATTTTGAAACAGCCTTCTTTTTTTATTAGTATCATCCGGGGTTGAACTGTTTTATATATAGAGTTAGTATATATTAGATTTATTCAGTTTATTAAAACCTTTAAAAAGATGAAAGACACCTTGTTATATCCTCCCCAAAAAAAGAATCGGAAAGTACCCCCATACTTCCCGATTCGAAACAGTCAAAAATCGACCTTAATCAATTTATTAACTTAACACGTCGCAAAGATATGAGAAAAATTTCTTTGAAAGAGCTTTTTTATTTAAAAAGTTTATGATACAGGCAAATATACCTGTTAATAAGGTCGTTTTTCTTGCTTTAAAACCAAAGCTTCACTCCTTTTAAAGGAACGACCCCTTCCTTTAAAAGGAAGAGGCCGTTGGTTCTAAAGAAATCTGGTGGGGTGTTTATATAGAAATTTGGATTAATGATTTTTCAATTATATAAATCCGTTTACAAGTTTGTTTTATACTCCTCTTTTATTCGTATTATGTGTGCTAAGTTCTTTTCCAGTAATTCATTTAGCTCATCATCCGAAAAACATTCTCCTAAATAGATCGTGCTTTCTGTTTCAAAATCAAATGATTCGTCGTCTTCATTCACAACAATCTCAATTTTTCCTTGTGCATCTGTAGAGATCACTGCATTGTATTTAGTCATCAATTCTTTGAGCCCTTTTATGAACCTGTATTCTTTGCTTGTCAATATTCTTTTCATCTTCACTTGCTCTTTTGTTTTGTTGCCCTTTCGTGCGGTAAAGTTCGTGATAATTTAACACATTATGCGCTGTTTGAAGTATTCATTTTATTCTATTTGTCAGGTTGTAATATTCCTTTTATCCATATTATCACATCTATTCGTTTTTTTCGTATATTTGCTTCGAGCGAAACTTTTCATTTGTATATTTGTTGGATTTTAAAAAGAAAGAAAATAAAAATGGAAACAGAAGAATTGACAATTGGGAGAGTCCATCACGGACGCAATATACGTCGTACCCGTATTGAAAAGGATATGAACCAGGAGGGTTTGAGTGAATTAGTACATCTCTCACAACCTGCTGTTTCTAAATATGAGAAGATGAAAGTGATTGATGATGAGATGTTGCAACGTTTTGCACGTGCATTGAATGTCCCTTTCGATTATCTCAAGACTTTGGAGGAGGATGCACAGACGGTGGTGTTTGAAAATAATACGGTGAATAATTCAGAACAAAGTGCAGGTGGGGCAAACATCAGCATGGGTATAGTTAAGTCTGATACCGAAGATAGTATTAATGATAGTCGAGTTAACAACTTCAATCCTATCGACAAAATCACTGAACTCTACGAGCGTCTTTTAAAAGAAAAGGATGAAAAGTATGCTGCGTTAGAACGCCGTTTGCAGAATATTGAAAAAAGTCTGCAGAAATAAGGGACAGATAAATTGAAAGGAATCGCAATATGATGAAACAAATACCTTACGGAATAACTGATTTTAGCCGAATTCAGAAAGAGAATTATTATTATGTAGATAAGACAATGTTCATTGAAAAAATAGAGATGCAACCGCCTTATCTGTTTCTGATACGTCCCCGTAGATTTGGGAAGAGTCTGACTTTGGCTATGTTAGAGGCCTATTATGACGTAAATCATGCTGAACAGTTTGACGAGTTGTTTGGTCAGCTATACATAGGTCAGCATCCGACGAAGCTCCACAATCAGTTTCTCATCATGCGGTTTAATTTCTCGGAAGTGAGTTCCAATGTCAATGAAGTAGAACTATCGTTTAAGCTGCATTGTTGTAGCAAACTTAAAGATTTTGTCTTTAAGTATGAAGATTTGTTAGGAAAAGAAATTTGGGATGTTCTTGATGAGAAAATACAAGAAGAACCCGGTGCTTTTCTGTCTGCGATTAATTCCTATGCTACCCGTAAGAAAAATATTCGTATTTATTTACTCATTGATGAATATGATAATTTCACCAATACCATTCTTTCGACTTACGGTACGGAATTTTATAGGAAAGCAACGCATGGCGAAGGTTTTATTCGTGGCTTCTTTAACGTGATAAAATCTGCCACTACCGGAACCGGAGCCGCTCTTGAACGGTTGTTTATTACCGGAGTGAGTCCGGTGACGATGGATGATGTGACTAGTGGCTTTAACATCGGAACCAATATAACGACTGATCCTTGGTTTAATGATTTAGTTGGTTTTAGTGAGAAAGAATTGCGTGAAATGCTGACTTATTATAAAGAACAAGGAGTGTTGATGCAATCTGTAGATGAAACTGTTGTCATGATGAAACCTAATTATGACAATTATTGCTTTAGTAGAAGTAGATTGGTGGACTGTATGTTTAATTCTGATATGGTACTTTATTTTATGAAGTCTTTTGTTTTGCATGGGGAAAAGCCTGAAGAAATCGTAGATCCCAATATTCGCACTGACTTTAACAAGTTGGCATACTTGATAAAGCTAGATCACGGGTTGGGAGAGAATTTTTCCGTTATAAAGGAAATAGCCGAGCAAGGAGAAATCACTACTGACATCGTTACTCATTTCTCTGCATTGGAGATGACGGACCCCAGTAATTTCAAGTCTTTATTATTCTATTTCGGACTTCTTTCCATCAAAGGTGTGGACATGGTGGGAAGACCCATTTTACATGTACCGAATTTGGTTGTAAGAGAACAACTGTTTAATTTCTTGATACAAGGCTACATCAAGCATGATATCTTTAAAATTGACATGAACAGGATGAGTGCTTTATTTGAGAATATGGCTTTCAGGGGAGACTGGAAACCTTTGTTCGATTTTATCGCCAATGCTGTTCGTGAGCAAAGTCGTATCCGTGAATATATTGAAGGTGAAGCGCACATTAAAGGCTTCTTGCTTGCCTATTTAGGAATGTATCGTTATTATCAGCTCTATCCGGAATACGAATTGAATAAGGGTTTTGCAGATTTCTTCTTCAAACCTAGTCCGTCGGTTCCTGTACTGCCTCCTTTCACCTATCTGCTTGAGGTGAAATATGCAAAAGCCGGTGCTTCGGAAAAAGAAATACGTATCCTTGCCGATGAGGCACGTGGTCAGTTGCTTCGTTATAGTGAAGACGAACTAGTGGCAGAAGCCAGGGCGAAAGGTGAGTTGAAGTTAATTACTATTGTTTGGCGTAGTTGGGAGCTTGCTTTATTGGAGGAGGTAACTCTTTCTTAAGAGACAAGTAGCATACATGTTGCTATAAGGTGTGTGGCTCCTCTATCTTTTTCTGATTTTTGAAACGTTGATGAATAAGGAGATCACTTTTTCCTTTTAATGAATATCCCTAATAAGTCTTGAAGAATAAAATTTGCCTCTGCTATGGATTCCCATAATAGAGGCAAACTTATCAACATGAGACTTAGTTAAACAGTCTCTTGTTTTTTATGAATTTAACGAATCTTTTTTAGGACTTTAGAGAAGGAGTAAGGAAAGCTTTCCTCTTCCGTTCCTCTGTTTAAATTGGGCTGGCTTCCCATTTGGAAGTTAATGTTTCCTCCTTTTAATAAGTCTTCATGGCGTAGATAGTTCTTTTTATATTCTGTGCCGTTCAGATTCATTGTTTGAATATACATATTCTTCTTGTTGTTATCGGTTGCATGGATGATGAGGCTGTTACCGTTTTCAAGATGTAAGGTTGCTTTTTTAAAAAGAGGAGCTCCAACGACGTATTCGTCGGTTCCCGGACATACGGGGTAAAAACCTAATGCGGAGAAAACATACCATGCCGAAGTCTGCCCATTATCTTCATCTCCACAATATCCGTCAGGGCCCGGTGTGTACATTCTATCCATGACCTGGCGTAGCCAATACTGCGCTTTCCAGGGTTGACCGGCATAGTTGTATAGGTAGATCATGTGTTGGATTGGTTGGTTGCCATGCGCGTAATTCCCCATATTCATGATTGTCATTTCACGAATCTCATGAATAACCTGTCCGTAATAACTCTCATCAAAGACAGGAGGTACGGAAAATACAGAATCCAGCATAGTGATAAACATATCTTTTCCTCCCATTAAGTCAATTAATCCTTGTGGATCGTGGAATACAGACCATGAGTAGTGCCAGCTGTTTCCTTCGGTAAATGCATCTCCCCATTTCAATGGTGAGAATGGAGATTGGAATGTTCCATCTTCATTTTTTCCTCGCATGAGCTTGGAGTCTTTATCGAATACATTCTTATAGTTCATCGCCCGTTTGGCAAAGAGCTGTATTTCTTTTTCCGGTCGCTTTAATTCTTTGGCTAATTGATAGATACACCAGTCATTGTAGGCATATTCCAAAGTTCTGGCTGTGTTTTCATTGATTTTTACGTCATAAGGGACATAGCCTAACTTATTATAATATTCGTATCCGCGTCTTCCTGTGGAAGATACGGTGGGATGTACGTTCTTTGTTCCGTGTATTAACCCTTCGTACAAAGTTTTCACATCTTCTACTTTAATACCTTTTAAATAAGCATCTGCCAGTACGGAAGCCGAATTATTTCCTATCATGCAGTCTCTGTGTCCGGGGCTGGCCCATTCGGGGAAGAATCCGCTTTCTTTGTAGGTATTGATGAGCCCTTCCTGCATTTCTTTATTCATCGACGGATACATCAGATTCAGTAATGGGAAAAGACACCGGAAGGTATCCCAAAATCCGGTGTCGGTAAACATATATCCCGGTAGAACTTGCCCGTTATAAGGGCTGTAATGAACAGGTTTTCCGGCTTCGTCCAGTTCGTAGAATTTTCGGGGGAAAAGTAACGAACGGTATAAGCAGGAGTAGAAAGTGCGGTATTGATCGAGGTTTCCTCCTTCCACTTCGATTTTTCCCAGTACTTGGTTCCATGCTTTCTGTCCCTTTTGTTTTATCTGCTCCAGATTGTCATTTCCTAATTCTTTCATATTTCTTGCAGCCTGTTCGAAGCTGATAAAGGAAGAGGCGATGCGTGCATGTACTTGTTCTCCACGTTGAGTTTTAAAACCTATAATGGCTCCTGCATGGTCAGTTGTCTGTTCGGTTGCATTTTCTTGAATATTTCCATTATTTACAGTGGCTTTATAGGTGAAAGGCTTATCGAATTGAATAATAAAATAGTTCTTGAAGTTTTCGGGAACTCCTCCGCTATTGCGTGTACTATAACCGATAATTTTGTTTTCTTCTGGGATAATCTGAATAAAAGAACCTTTGTCAAATGCATCGACTGCAATATACGAATGTGCGTTTTCCGGGAAAGTGAACCGGAAGAGAACAGCACGTTCGGTCGGAGACATCTCCGTGACAATATCATATTCGGCCAGATACACCTTGTAGTAATAAGGAGTTGCTTCTTCTCCTTTGTGTCCGAACCAGCTAGCCCGCTTTTCTTCGTCGAATTCAGGTTTACCCACCATCGGCATAATGGAGAACTGTCCGTAATCGTTTATCCATGGGCTGGGCTGATGAGTTTGTTTGAATCCACGGATTTTATTGGCTGTATAGACATATTGCCATCCGTCTCCCATTTTTCCGGTCTGTGGGGTCCAGAAATTCATTCCCCAAGGGCGGGCAATGGCGGGGTAGGTGTTACCTGTTGATAATTCAAAAGATGATTGTGTTCCCATTAACGGATTAACGTATTGTGTCCAGTCTTTGGACTGGGCAAGAAACGTGCAACTAAGCACTAAAAATAATAACCAACATTTCTTCATAATTTTCTTTTTGAGTTTATAGCTTGCAAAGTAATCACAGCGTTTTCATGTGTTGCCAACGTTGAATGTTCCAACGGGGTGAGACATGACAAAGGTATAGCTTCGTGGTTAAGGTCGTGGTTAAAATCGTGGTTAATGCGATGGCTAATAGGCGCTTTTTTTATTAACCCCGCTAAAGAAACTATCGCAAAAGTGTTTTTTTACTATGTTATTCAACTATCTATGTGAAATAGACAAATATACCTTACTGTTATTATTTGTATTAGTGTTTTTTGTCGTACCATTTATGTGTTCAAGGCTTAAAATTTCAGAGAGACGAAAATTCGATTGAAAACAGAACCTCATACAATGGCTTTGCTTATAAAAGTCGCATGTTTAAAGACCGGCTTGATATTTCCATCGACTATGTATCCGCCCTGTAGGGAGGAAATAAGATAATAAAGGCATGAATCAACATGCCTTTATTATTCTCTTGATTCATTTTGCAGTAGTTTGTAATTCAAAGACATGTGTGCCTGATTCCAAAGCAACTGTACGACTGTCCTTTATATTAGCAGGCATTGTGAATGTTGCTGTACAGTTAGCAGGAATTGTCACTTCATAAATTATCTTTTTCCCTTTACGTTTCCAATTGGAAACAATCAGACCACTTGGCGATTGATAACTGATGTTGGCGTAATTTAGCCTTTTTACGGAATGGGGTGCAAGAAGAATATGCCTGAATCCAGGGTGTTCGGAGTCCGGTTTGATTCCTCCCAAAGCTTTATAGAACCATGCTCCAATTTCTCCGAACATCATGTGATTATCCGAAAATTCACCTGCTCTTTGATAATCCCAGTCCTCAATGAGCGCTGTTGCTCCGTTGTTAATCCACCATCCCCAGGAAGGATAGTCTTTTTGAGCAGCCACCTGAAAAGCAAGATCGGCATAACCATTCTCACTTAAAGCATTCAACAATGCTTTGCAACCTAATACTCCTACATCTACATGACATCCGTCTTTCTGTACTTTGTTCGCAAGATTTGCGGCTACTTTGGTTTTCATATCTTCCGGAACCACTCCCCACATAAGTGGAACACTTAATTCTGTCTGACTGCCTCCGGCATATATGCCAGTGTCCCGGTTCAGATATTTCTTGTTAATCGCTTCTTTGATATTTTCAGCTAAAGCAGTGTATTTTTCGTAGTCATCCTGTTTTCCGAATAGCTTGGCCGCATGTGCCAGTATGTTGGTATCTACATAATAATAAACGGAAGAGGTCAGTTCTTTGGATGATAGTGTTTTGACAGGTACCCAGTCTCCGCGTCCCCAATCACTTAAATATTGCGGGCTATTCCGATCTACATAATCTACATACCTTTTGATGTTTTCGTAACAGTCTTCCAGTAGTTTACTGTCTCCATAGAATAAATAGATATTCCAGGGAATAAGTGCGATTGTACTTGTCCAGTCAAGCCCGTTCTCTGTTCCATATCCCCATCCCGATGTCGGAATAATATCAGGGAGAACCCCGTTGGGTTGTTGTTCATCCCGATGATCTGCAAGCCACTTTTCATAGATAGTCAGTGCGTCATAGTTATACAATCCTGCTTCTATTCCCAGATGTCCGTCTCCTGTCCAACCGTTCTTTTCCCTTTGTGGGCAATCGGTAGGATATCCGAATAAATTAGAAAGATAAGACACATTTGTAGCTTTCCATATTTTATTAATGATTGGATCGGAGGTAGCTACATTTCCTACTTCCGGTACATCATTATGCATGAAATAACCGGTCAAGCATTCTTTCTTTAATTCCATCGGTTCACTACATGACACTTCCACATACCTGAATCCTTTATAATTGAATTTAGGCATAAAGACGTCTTCTCCTTTACCGGAGAGAACATAAGTATCGGTCTGAAATAAATCTTCCTCATCTGTCGGGCGATGGAAATTACTGATACGGCCTAAATCTACTCTGCCATTTGGCGAGAGTCGTTCGGTATGTATCAGACGAACCATTGCACCTGCTTTTCCTTTTATTTTTAGTTTCGTAACTCCGGCTATATTTCTTCCCAAGTCGAATACATACAGTGAATCATTCAGTTTATTCATATATTGTGCCGGGATTGTTTCTACATTCCGGATAGGATATAACTGTTGAGCCACTATATTCTGTGACGGAGCAGAGCGAAAACTGACATCTGTCCAAGACGAATCATTAAAATTTGCTGTATTCCAACCTTTCTGTTCCCGGTTTGCATCTTGGTTTTCACCGGTATAGATATTATTGCGGATAATGCTTCCCCCTGATGTTCTCCAATCCAATCCGGTAGAGATGACTTCCGTAGTATTGTCATCGTAAGTGAGACGTAAATCTAAACAGAAAGTGGGACGATTTCTCCAGGGGGCATCAGCGAAGCCCCATACTCCCAATGCTTGGTGGTTGTACCAACCATTTCCTAAAATAACGCCGATTGCGTTTTTCCCTTTCCGGATATGAGATGTTACATTATACGTTACATATAATATTCTCCGGTCATATCGGGTGAACATAGGATCCAGTCTATGATTTCCAACCTTTTCTCCATTAAGAAAGAGTTCATACAAACCACCTACCGCTATATAGGCACGGGCAGCCTTAACAGGCTTGTCCGAATGAAAAACTTTACGAAAATAAGGTACAGGGTGGTGTTCTTTCGATTGTCGGTCGGTGATCCAAGCCCCTTGCCAGTTGTCGACTTTCATCATACCGGTTTCGAAAGCCTGTACTTTCGAACTTGTTTGAGGGATATCTGGTTGCTCTTCTACCTGTACTTTCCAGAAATAACGTGTGAAGGGGAGGAGCTTGTTTCCTTGATAGTGGGATAGCGTGCAATCTGATTCGACTATTCCGCTATCCCAACTATTTCCTTTACCTTGAGTGACAGCGAGAGAATCAGTCCCTACGATGATGCGGTATGAATGTTGTGTCACTCCTTGCCGGGAACTTTGGAGTTTCCAGGAAAAACGTGGATGGGTAGCATCTATTCCTAGTGGATTTACTAGATGTTCGCATTGCAAGTCGATAGGTGTCATAGCTTCCTGCGCTCCTATTCCTACCATTCCATATAAGGAGCAGAGAAGGATAACAACGATTCGTTTCATCAGTTCACTTTTTATTTTCAATGATTTTATTTTAAAGTATTAATATATTGTTGGGTCTCTTCCGGATAATACTGCATCCGGATGCGCCAGATCAGCTCTTGTACAGATACCACTTTAAAATCATCGCCCAGATGACGTTCTACCAGTTTGGCTGCACTCGCTCCCTTCAGGTTACCTGTGTTCTGCGGGTTCATTTCCGAAGTTTCGCTTGGGTTTTGTCCCATATCATTGAAGTTACTCCATGCATGAAGTGAAATGACAGAGAATGTTTGTCCGTTCGTCTGGGCCCTCTCTTTCATTAGTCTGGCAAGATACGCCGGAGAACCTTCGTTGCGCATATTGTTACCCTCATGGTTCCATAAAGCATAATGGGCGGTGATAACAGGTATGTGGAGTCCGTCTTTATTTGTCAGCCAATATGTTTTTCCTCCACCATCTGCGTAACCCGTCAGACTGATAACCAGAATACCTTCCAATTGATCGTTAGCATCGATAAATGCCTGGTAGGCTTCTTTGCAAGCTTCTTCATTGGTGTAATCTCTTGCATGTAATCCCAATACTTTAATTCGGTGTTGACGCATGCTGGCAGCAACTTTCGCAGCAGCCTTTTTCAAGCTTTCTGAACGGCCTTCCGGCGCATCTTTCCCGAATGTGTCGATATACATATATCCACCTCCTAATGCTTCAATCAATGTATAGTTTGATTTCTGCATATTCATAATCTCCTTAAACTGGTCCGGCGACTGCATGGCTATGTTGATGACCGGAATACCGAATCCCATATACGTGGATTCTGCGTTTGGATCCATATAATACTCATCCACAAAGTGGTTCATCATCCATTGCACATTATCTCCGTCACTTAGATAAAATGAATAGAAATTCTTATGCAAGGAATAGTCTATATTCTTGGGATTGACTACTTTGGCAAGATTGGCCGACTGACGATTCTTATAGTCCAGTGAAGTAAATGCAAGATTATAGCTCCAGTCATTAGGTATCCATATATGTCCGGTCAGTGATGCTGGCCCTACAAAATCCACTTCAGGAATAACCTGTTCCCAACCATAAACGGGAGCACCGGGAGCAAGCCAGGCAAGTACCTCTTTCAGTAGTTCTTTGTTTGCTCCGTCAGGTACAGCATAACTGCTATTTAAGTTAATGACAAAATATCCGTGTTGGATGGCAAAATCGCGTAATTCACCTGTATTGACCGGCATCAATACCAATCCTTCGTTGTTGCATTTATCCTTGAATTCTTCCCAAGCATTACGGGTTGTTTTGTTACGGGCATCATACTTCATCTCATAGCCTGCATTTTTAAACGTCTGTTCGTCGCGTACATCTACTATGATAGAATTGTGTACATGAGCGGCAACTGAAGCTACAATACTGCTTTCTGGATTATTCCGTACATCCGTCAATACATATCCTTCGAATAGATGTCGTACATTTCTTTTGAATCCGTCCTCATCCGAGTAAGTGTTGACAGCCAATTCAGTACCGGTTTGTAATCCCTGCTCTGTGACATTCATTGCCTGAACTCCGTTCAATGCCACCGCATAAGAATCCCTGTGTTCTTCATCTCTTAACCAGATTCCTATATCACTTTTCCCTTCGTCTACTGCTCTGTTCACCAAACCGGCAATAGACTGACAAAGCAAATGATACTGTACCCCTTTGCTATCTAGGTCCGGAGCATTACGGTTAGAGCCTACCAGTGCATCAATGCATGACCAATAACGTGCCGGTTTTCTTTTCATTTCCGGAAAAGTGTATTGCCCTGCATCGTGAATAGGGTCAAACAACGTTTCATACGATATGGTACCTTCCGAAGAACCATTCCCATTATCTTCAATCTCATAATCATTATTATAGCCATACTTTACATCGGAATCATTACAACCGGTAATTGTTATTCCGAAGAAACATATTACTGCAAGTATATTCATTTTCAGGTTCATAGTGCTTTTATTTAAGATATTAATATTCTTATTATTTTATTCTTTTTCGATGCCCCAGTTTGGATTAGGAGTAGCTCCCATAGTCAGTTCAAGTACACCACCTGCGACAATGTCTTTAAAATCAAGGTAACATTTGTTGTACTCTCGATTATTGAGACGGGCTTTCCGGATATACCGGTTTGTTTTTGAATTGTTCAAAGTTCGAATGACGAACTTCTTACCTTTGAAATAATCCGGGTCCAGATGAATCCGGATCTCGTTGAATACAGGACTGGTTATTTCATAACGCGTACTTCCGGGGCAGGAGGGATGTATCCCTGATGCAGTCAGCACATACCAAGCGGACATTTGTCCCACATCTTCGTTACCGACTATACCTTCCACTGCATTTCTGTAAGCCTTGTCACAAATATGGCGTGTCCATTTCTGTGTCAACCATGGAGCATCTAAATGATTGAATAAGAAAGGAACAAGGTGCACAGGTTCATTTGCATGATTGTAATATTGATTCCAAAGCAGACTCTCGGGAGCCTTTTCGAAAAAAGAAGATAAATCGTTCAAAGTTTTCTCTTTTCCTCCCATCAATTCAATCATACCCGGAATATCATGGGGAACGAACCATCCCTGTTGATACAAGTTAGACTCTACACATCCGTAACTTTCTATTGTGCGTGCATTTTCAGGCCATAAGTCATAAACACCGTCTGCATGGCGAGGACGGAACCATCCGACTTCCGGATCGAAAGTGTTACGATAGTTTTGTCCACGGAGCATATAGTGAGAGGCGTCTTCCTTATGTCCTAAAGCGGTTGCCAGTTGTGACAAACACCAGTCAAAATACGCATATTCTAGCGTTTCGGAAACGTTTAATACTGTGTATTCCTGTTTTCCGTTACCAAATTTATTGGCGGTATTTCGAGCATACTTATAGGCCTTATTTACGTCATATCCCCGTATCCCTTTCAGATAGGCATCAGTCAGTACTGATAAAGCTGGATTACCAATCATGCAACCACTGTAGGAATTCAGAAATTCCCAGCGTTCGTAATATTCGTATCCACTTTGTTCGGCTAATGAAATTAATGAGTTTATTTCATCGTTCACCATCTTCGGGTTAATCAGAGTCTGGAGTGGAAATTGGCTGCGGAATACGTCCCAACCGCTGAAGATAGAGCGTTTGGTAAATCCTTCCTTTTCATACACTTTCCCGTCTCCTCCAACGTATCTTCCATCCACGTCGGTAACAATACGGGGATCAATCATTGTATGATATAAAGCCGTATAGAAGACCGTTTTTTCCTCCTCACTGCCTCCCCTTGCTTCCATGCGGGACAGTTCATTGTTCCAGTTTTCAACCGCTTCCTGCCGGATTTCATCGAAGTCTTTCGCTGCGATTTCCTGCTTGTAGTTATTTTCTGCTCCTACCATGTCGACAAATGAAATACCAACTTTCATGGTTACTTCTTCATTTGCTTCTGTTGCAAACTCTGTGAAAAAGCCGATATGTTTACCTTCTATTTCATTAACGTCTTTAATAATTGGCGCCCGGCTTACTTGCTGCAGATAGGAATCACTTATTACATCATCTTTCTTACGATTCCAGTCATCCGGAATCTCTGCATTCCAGAAACCGTAGTGATTCAGTGGTTTGCTGAATACAGCGTAAAAATAGACTGTATAATCCGCTTTCCCGTCACCATTTCCCCAACCGCCTCCTTCAGGAGTACACTTCATCCAGCCACGAATGGCGTGTTTGTCTTTAACCTGAATGTATTGGGTAGTGGAAGTGCCTCCAACCCGGCGTGCCAGATCAATCTGGATACGGGATTGAGAGTTGGCAGGATAGGTAAACCGTAGAATACCACTATGTGAGGCGGCTGTTGCTTCCGCCTTGATGTTGTAATCGGTCAGTGTAGCACAATAATAACCGGCAGAAGCTTCTTCCGAACTTTTGTCATATAACGAGCGGTATCCTTGCATGGAGCCGTCTTCACGTCCTGCGATCAGTTGAAGCTTACCGGTAGTAGGCATAGTTAGGAAATTTCCCAAGTCGCCATACCAGCCTACACCACTCATTTGTGTAAAGGCGAATCCCTCTATCGTTTTATGTTCATAGCTGTATCCGGAAGAATTATCTCCACCAGTGATGGTTTGAGGACTTACCTGAACCATGCCGTAGGGAGTTGTTGCTCCCGGAAAGGTTTTACCCATTCCATGATAAGTTCCGGCTAATCCGGTATTTGTGCTCGCTCCGATAAATGGATTGACATATTGCGACGGATTGGCTAATCTTTCATTACTACAACTCACTAGTAAGAAGGAAGCGACGATTACGCTGATAATATACCTCATTGTTCTCATTATTTATCTTTCTGTTCCTACCATTCGATGCTGACTGCAATTCCGTCAGGATGATTCTCGCAAGAAAGCAGACAAGTTTTACTGCTTGCATCCCATTTCCATTCCGTAGTCGACTGAAGTCTGCCGTCATTATTCGTGACTGTGCAACTCTTTGGGCGTGCGGGTAATAGGATACGTATCATTCCAGATGTATTCACAGGAGCTTTTCCTGTGAATGAATAAGTGTGCGCAGTGCTTTTTTCATCGTATATCCTGCAGGAAGATGCCAGAACCTGGCTTTTCTTCTTTTTATCCACTTGATCTATGTCAATTAGTAAAGCCTGTGTACCAGGGGAGACTTCTTTTGTTTCCAATATAGGTAATTGGGGATCAAAAAGGTCAATGTATTTTCCTTTTGCTATATACGGTTCATTAGTCACGCTTTCATCCAGCACTGCAATAATTTTATACATTCCTCGTTCAAGCACGAAAGAATTTTTAAAATAAAGAGATTCTTTCGTTTTCTTCTGGTAGAGGGTGGATACTGTTTTTACCAACTCTTCATCACCTCCGGCAGATAATACATATTCTTTCGGGTCGTTCCGGAGAATAAATACAGTTCCTTTTCCATACTTGTATTCTCCTGTTTGTGGAAAAGCTGCCATCCCCATCATTTCAAAGAGATGAGCGGAAGGGTTTTGATAAGATTGGTTTCCTGTATTCCACCATTCCTGAACAGACTGAAAGGGATCATTATCCCGGCCACTGTACACAAGTGTGCCTCCTTGATATACCCATTGAGAAATAATTTTATGGGCGTCCGGTGACATTGGTTTCATGTTTGAATAGGACATAAGAAGAATCTTTAGTCCTTTCCAGGTTTCGGGATATTCCACGTTTTCTATATGTACGGTAGACACCGGTACCCCACGTTTCAGAAAAGGAAGAACTTGTCCTAAAAAGTTGGATAGATATGGATCGCTATACCCAGCATGTTTCGGGAAACGCTGGAACATTAATGAATTGCTCATCAATGCGCCGATTCCTTTGTTGCCGCTGACTTGATTATCAGATACAGGCATGTGGTTCAGTGCATTAATCATAATCTGCATCTGGGTGGAATAATGGCGCGGAATTCGGATACGTTCGTCGCTATTGGCGCTTGCCCGATACCAACCCTCGTAGATTCGTTCCGGCCAAGGCATGATCTCATAGTTAGCGATACGGGGATAAAGCAGTTGTGCTGTAAAGGTAGCCTCGTAATTCTTTTTATAGTCACTCCAATCCCGTGGCTGGTCTTCGATCGGATCAGTCAGGAAAGTCATCTTACGTCCTGTAGGTGCTGTCATTGATTCCATGGAACCATATTCGACGAAGGCAGTTTCGAACACTCGTTCTTTTTGAATACCGTTGTAGAAATTAGGTTCCCGTGAAGTACCTGTCCATACCTGTGCGATGTATCCGTCCACACAATCCAAAGATGCGAGGCTGGCCTCCGGACTTACAATCATCCATTGAGAATAATTGAGAAGCGAATGAGTAGGCACATAACAACGTACATTCATCCCTTTACTTCTACCATATTCTTTAGCGTAAGTGAATACCTCCTTCAAAGCATGATAATACAACTGGTATTTCAACTTATTCGACAAATAGGTATTATTCGGCGATTCATGTTGAGGCTGCCAATCGAAACCATAATATTTCTTCCATTCCCGTTTGAAAGCCTCACTGTATCCACCACGTGCCCAGAATTCGGGCTCTTCCATATAGATGGCATCAATGCCTGCATCAATGACCTTCTTTATATGTGCTTCTTTTATATAGGTCAGATAATTCTCTGTGGGAACAATGTAGGGCACTTGATGTCCGTGCCAGATAGTATCTCCTTCTTGCCTCACTTGTCCTTCGTCCATGTGAGGTACTCCATCCCATTTTCCGGTAAAATAGTCCTGATATTCTCCCCAGGCGATCCCTGTCATGAAATGAGTGGTATATCCGCGATCGCGCCAGGAGTGTACACGTTGTGTAAAAGGTACGGCACGCGTTTTGTCGGTCGGATTTCCATTGATTCCATATATGATGGCGACATCTCCTCTGTTATCCAGTGTCGGACACCACGGTTGCGATGTCTGAAACATCGTTTGCTCTTTGGAATGTTGTGCAATACAACTTATACCACCGAAAGAGAATATACAAAACAGAATAAAACTACTTTTCAATACCATAATTTTTTGTTTAAGGTAGGTTTGCCCAGTGTTTTACTACCAGGGCAAACCGCTGTCATCCATTTATTTTAGATTTACCCATTGAAAATTTCCTTTCAAAGAAGCAAAATATCTTCCTGTCAAATCTTCGACATTGTTGAAATCATCAGGGAGTCTGTTGAAAGGCCATCCGCACACCAGATCAGATTCGTCTCCGGTTACCAACAACTGATATTGAGCCAGTTTCTTAATATCCGATTCAGATTTTGCAGATTTCCAAATGTGGAAGTGCTTAATATACCCTTCTACTTTACGATCTCCCTTAATACCACTGACCGGATCCATTTGACCGAATGCCACCATTGCTGTATTTTCGAGAGTATTGGAGGTATAATTTCCTGCCATATCTGATTTTGCCCGTGTTGTCTTGAGTTCACCGTTCAGGTAGATTTTGCAGATGATCGGGCTACCGCTGCCGTTCGTTTCTCCGTTGAAACCTTTCTCATTCATTACGGCTGCAAAATGTACCCATTCGTTGAGCGTGTTGAATTCTAATCCTGGCTCCATCAAGTTCCAGTTATCGGAAGCATAAGTCATGCGTAATGATTTTTGGTCGAACAGGTTTACGCACCAACCTTTGCGATAATGGTTCGGATCGTTGTCATCTCCTTTCTCCACAAAGGTAGAAATGACGGAACCAAAACCTTCTTGGGATTTTACTTTCATCCAAAGTTCGATGGTGAAAGTCTGTTGTCCTTCCGAGCCAAAACGGGAGAAATTAGGACTGACTCCAAAATCAATATATCCGCCTTGATGACCATTCACATAAAGTTCGTAATCTTCGTTAGGATCCACATAGTCGGTAGTGCGGATGCTTTCTTTGAAATTGGCGATAGCCCGTTTTGTTTCTGCCAGTAGTTGCTCAAACTTACTTTTGGCAGGCTCCACATAACTTCCGTTTGACAGGTTCTCTATGACTTGTTCCAGTTTCTTAATGGCGCTATTAAGAATATCTTTACTTTCTTCGGGATACATTCCCTGTTGGAGACCATAAGGAGAATCGTCTCTTAATGCTGCCATTTCACTAATCTGCTCTTGAAACTTAGTAACATAAGTATTTATCATATCTTGCTCCGAACTGTTTTTATCATCGTCCGAACATGCCGAGAAAGATAAGGATACTACCATTGATAACATGAACATCAGAGTCATGTACCAGTTTGTATTATATCGTTTTTCCATATACGTTCTGTTTTTCATTTTATTAATCAATCCCATCCGGTGTTTTGTACCAGATTTCTGTTTATGTTCAAGTCTTTCTGCGGAAGCGGGAAAAGATAATGCTTCTTTTCGAAAATGCGGTCTTCTACTTTCGTACGTACAAAGAAGTCGTTACCGTCTTTATTGATATTCATTCCATGAATCGCTTTATTTTCTGTTTCTTCGGCAATACACCATCTTCTCACGTCAAAATAGCGTTGAGTTTCGAATGAAAGTTCTACACGACGTTCATTTCTGATGGCTTGACGCATATCTGCCGGAACGGGAATTTGTCCATTACCATTTCCGTATTGAGGGATTCCGGCACGTTCGCGAATCAGGTTCAGATAAACGAGAATGTCTGGATTACCAGGATCACTTTCATTTAATGCTTCAGCGTAATCCAGATAAATCTGGGCTAAACGGATTAAAATACAAATGCGGTCGCTTACATCCCATTCAGCCAGCGGAGCTGATTTGCGTACTATATACCCCGTTTTCGAGTAGTCGTTAGAGTTACCTACCCCACGACCGGAATTACCACTATATTGCAGACTTGTATAAACCACTCCGTCACTTTCATTCAGCCACTTCTGTCCGTCGAATGTGATGTCGGCATAGAATCTCGGTTCACGTCCTACCCATGCTTTTAGTGCTCCTTTGGGAGCAAATATGCGTTTGGTTACAGGGTCCAGATAATCGGAAGACGAGAAACCATTATCTTCGTAGCCTGAAACCGTGTTGATAACAGGAGTTTTATTATCCGATTCATATCCGTTAATCGGTTTCAATCCGTTGGCCATGAAGTAAGAATCCACCATTTCCTGGGTAGCAGCCATACTACTGGAGGCACTGACACTACTGGGTAGTCCGAAATGTTTCGGAGTTCTTTCGTAATGAATATCTGACGCTTTCACTCTTTCTCTGAAAAAGATCATTTCGGCAGCCGAACCGGATGAAACATTCAGCATTTCTGAAATGTAACCTCTTACAGCTTCGCGATAAGACAAATAAGGATCTAATACACCGTTTGTCTTGATACGGCAGAGATCATAACCATTACCGACATAACGGTCTATAAATTCTTTCGCATCATTGGCTGCATCTGCCCATAACTGCTTCTTTTGTTCTTCACTGTAAGCGGGGAATAGTTTTTTTCCATCTTTGTTGGTTAATCCCGCATAGTATGGGTTACTTCCGTTGAAGAGATCACTGGCTGCCAACATTCTGGTTTGGAGGATGAATGTTTGCGCAATGGCTCTGTCAATATGTCCCAGACCATTATATTTTGAACTTAACGTTTTTGAGAGTTTGATATTGTCTATCAATCCTTCTCTTTTGGCTTCCTGCAGTTGAGTAATAATGTAATTGACTACTTCTTCCACACTGTTACGTGAGATTTGCAGGCTTTCTGCAGAAGCATTTTCCGAGATTACTTCCTCCAGGATAGGAACAGGCCCATATAACCGGAAGAGATAATAATAATAAATCGCTCTTAACGCTTTGGCTTCGGCCGTCCACTGCTCATAGTCTCCCGGTGACAAATTGGGACACCGGTAAAGGTTCTCTATAAATAAGGTGGCTGAACGTATTCCTTTGTAGTACTTATACCAATAATCATAAACGAAACCGGATTCAGGAGTATAGGAAGCATTGTTTATTTGTTGTGTTTCGCAGAAATCCCATGCAAATTCAGCTTCGTCACATCCTGCTACCCATGCACCGGAAGTACCTTGAGTATTAACACCGTTGGCAGAGTTTCGCTGACGAAACTCATCCGGTAGATAAGTGTACACAGAGGCTAAGTATTTCAAAGCCCCTTCGCGGGTTTCGAATATCTTCTCCAGAGAGAGCATGTCTTTCTCGGGCACCTGGTCGAAATAATCATTACAAGATGTTATTGTAAGTAATAACAGTATTAATGTACTCCAATTTATATATATCTTTTTCATATCTGTCTGCTTTTAAAAACTGAAATTAAGTCCTATCGTATATGCCGTCGTATTCGGATATTTGTTACCGTCATTCGTTCCCAGTTCAGGGTCCCACAGTTTCCAGCCGGAGATGGTAAACAGGTTGGTTCCCATCATATAGACACTTGCATTTTTGATATTCAATTTGTGGCATAAAGTCTCGGGGATACGATATGAAAGTTGCAGGCTTTTCAAACGGAAGAAACTCATATCTTTTAACCACCAGGTGCTGTTTACATAGTTATTCTGATTTCCCGGTGCATCGTTGCCATAAGAAAGGCGGGGATAGAATGCATTCTGGTTAGGATTATTTTCTGTCCAGCGGTCGTCGATATTACTGAAAACATTTCCAGCGGAAGAATTATTGAAGGCATGCACAAATCCGGAAATCAAACGGTCGGCTTTGGCAGTTCCCTGGAATAATGCTCCAATAGAGAAAGCTTTGTAATCAAGGTTGAATCCAAATCCATAGTTAATCTTGGGAATATCTCCGTTTCCTATCCAGGAAATATCATCATCATTGATAGTGCCGTCTCCATTCAGGTCTTTGTACTTGATATCACCGGCACGCACTTGGTTCAAGCCTACCTTATACGGAGTAGGGAAAGGTTGTGCCGTATTTTGTCTTTGCGCTTCCGGCAATGCCAGCCAGTTCTTTATGGCGTCGATATCCTGTTGCGTATATAGTCCGTTGGCGGTAAAGCCTTCCAGAGCTTTCAGGCTATGTCCCTCTCTGTTTCTCCAGGGAAACTTTTTGTCAGGAGTGTCATCATCCACCCAGACCACATCCGTATAAGTGAAATTACCTCTTACGGTCAGTGCCAGGTCTTTATTGAATTGCTTGAAATATTCCAGTGACAGGTCGTATCCTTTTGTTCTGGTTTTACCTACGTTGCCATAAGGTGTTTCCTGAAATCCGGCGAATCCGGGTAGGGAGTTGGTGCGGTTTAATAGAATTTGCTTTCTATTTTCCTTGTAGAAGTCAACAGTAACGGATAGCTCGTCACGGAAGAATTTCAAGTCGATACCTAAATCCTGCTTGTGAGCAATTTCCCAAGTTAAGGGAGTAGCTGGGTTTTTAATGCGGACTCCGTCAACTCCGACGTTGCTACCGAAAGTATCCCCATAGTCAGCCGCCCAGTCATATTGGTCAATATACATAAAACGTCTGGCTGCACCGTCCACGTCGCTGCTACCGACACGACCGTTTGTATAGCGTACCTTCATGAATGAAAATACATTTTGAATCGGTTCCCAGAATTTCTCGTTGGAGAGTACCCAGCCGACACCGAATGCAGGGAAAGTACCGAAGCGTTTGCTTTTAGGGAAGTTCTCCCCACCATTGTATCCGATATTGAATTCGGCAAAATAACGGTCGTGCCATGAATAAGTAGCCCGGCCGGCAATACCTTGCAGGCGATAAGGTAATGAACCAATAAAATCACCGGCGTCATTGATGGTTTTGCTTTGTTGGGTATATACGAACATTGCTCCTACACGATGCTTACCGAATACGCGGTCGTAATTCAGGGAAGCTTCGAGATTATCTTTGCGATAACCACCGAAAGTTCCACTGAAAGCTAGGGCATTACTACCCTGATCCCAAGTAGTTTTTAAGATGGGATTTCCGGCTGCATCATACGGTTCACCTGTGCGGTCGGCGAAGTAATATGTATTTTCTCTTTTTGTATAAGAGGATTCACGACGATTGGAAACGTCGTATGCATACATGACACTTAATTTTAACCCTTCGGTCAGCATACTTAAATCTTGGGTCAATCGTACATTCGCCATGATTTTATTATCCATCGTTTTGCGGTATCCTGTTTTAGTAGCTTCTGCATATGGATTACGGTTACCACCTTGCGTGTGGAGTCCCGGAACATATTCTACTCCATTAGCACGAAACATCACCGGGTACAAAACCGGGTTAACTTCGATGGTTGAGGAGAAAATCGATTCGGTATTAACTCCCGGATAATTACCATTCCCCAAATGTCCCTGTGCTCCGATTTCTACGGTAGTTGAACTGGTGACTTTCATAGACAGATTGGTGAGGAAGTTGTACCGGTCATAATTGATGCCCGTATTATAATTCTCATAATCATTTTCCCGTACCATTCCTTTTTCGTTGAAATAGCTGATAGAAGCATAGAATTGTGCCATTTGGCTACCTCCCCGTATATTTGCATTGACGCGTCGCTGATGTCCCCAATCTTTGAATACTACTTTTTGCCAGTCTACGTTCGGATATAGAAGCGGGTCCATGCCCGATTCTGTATTTTTAATGTAAGAGGGCAGATACATTGGCGATAACCCGTCGGTGGTTAATGCCTCGTTGGCTGTATTCATATAAGTGATACCATCAGCGAATTTAGGCTGTTTGGTGAATTGGGTAAAACTTTCGTAATAGTCTACATTGACTACCGGCTTGCCTATGATACCCGGTTTCGTTTTTACGATAACCACTCCATTTGCACCACGCACACCATACACAGCAGTAGCGGACGCATCTTTAAGTACGGTAATAGATTCTATATCTCCCGGATCGATATCATTGAACGGACGTTCCACTCCGTCCACAATCATCAGCGGGTTCGAATTGTTGGGCGTGGAATATCCTCGAATCCATATATCCGATGCATCCTTTCCCGGTTCTCCCGTACGCTGAACGGCAATAACGCCAGACAATCTACCCACCAAAGCGGAAGTCAGACTTGCGGAAGGCATTTTTATATCCGATACTTTCAATGAGGATTGCGAACCGATAGAACTGATTTTCCGTTGTTGGCTATAACCTACCACTACCAGTTCATCCATTTCATTAATAGTTTCTTCCATGATAATGTCGTAAACGGAAGCACTACCGATATTGATTGTGACAGGATTGAATCCAATATAGGTAAATGCGACCTGTGGATTTTTATCTGATACATTCAATGTATATAGTCCGTCCAAATTAGAGATCGTTCCATTTTGAGTACCTTTCTCCATTACATTAACGCCAGGCAGTGGCTCACCTTCTTTATTAGTGACACGTCCTGTTATTCTTTTCGTTTTCGTCTGATTTTGCCATACGATCTCGCTGTCTGATTTGCCTTCCTTCTTTTCCGTCTTTTCTGATGCGGATGAAGGAATGCTTAAAAACATCAACAACAGAACCATTAAGGAACTTTTTGTCGAACAGGGTTTCAATGCATTTCTCATACAAGGTTAATTCAATTAATTATTTGACTACATTTCTTTTGTTATGAATCACTTTTCAGTGTTTTCATGTGTTGCCAACGTTGACTGTCCCAACCGGTTGAGACATGACAAAAGTATAGCTTCGGGGTTAAAGTCGTGGTTAAAATCGGATTAATGCGGCGGTTAATGGGGGCTTTTTTTGTTAACCCCGCTAAAGAAACTATCGCAAAAGTATTCTTTTTATTATGTTATTCAACTCTAAAAATATATCTTTGTTCCGCATGAATCTATAAGATCAGTCATCATCTATGTGGAATAGACAAATATACCTTACTGTTATTGTTTGTATTGGTGTTCTTTTTTTGTCGAATCATTTATGTGCTCAAGGCTTAAAATTTCAGAGAGACGAAAATTCGATTGAAAACAGAACCTCATACAATGTCTTTGCCTATAAAAGTCACACGTTTAAAGACCGGCTTGATATTGCCTTCGACTATGCGGCACCAGAAACGTCGATGAGAGGAAATGTGCTCCGTATCAAGAATGAAAAGCAGAATCTTATTTATACATTGTCCTTTAATAGTGAGGAACAGGATGTAATTTTCAAGCTGAATGAAGAAGGAAAACAGAATCTGGTTACGTTGCATTTGAATAAGGAAGAGTTCAATCGCCGACGATGGCAACAGGTGCAAATCCTATTTAATCTGGTTAAAAACGACGTCACATTAAAGGTTAATAAAGAGAGATCAACTTGTCCGGACTTAAATTTTGCAGAGCAAAGCTGGAAGCCGGTGATGTATTTCGGACGTAGTGAATATATTATTGATATTCCTTCTTTCGGAATTCGTAATTTGTCCGTCAAAGATGATAAAACTACTTTCTTATTTCCCCTGAATGAAAACAAAGGAAATGAAGTGCACGATTTGGAGGGAAGCCGTATCGGTGAAGTGGTATGTCCGGTATGGATGATAAACGATGCTTATTTCTGGCGACATAAAGTAACCTTTGAATCGAATGAAGTGGCGGGGGCTATGTTTAATGTTCACAACCAGGAAATTTATTATTTTAATGACAAGCAGATAACAACTTATAATACAACGAACGGCACTTCCAACACGAAAGAATATGCTGCTCCTTGTCCGATGAAATTCCGTTTGGGCACGAGTTTTGTCGATACCGGGCAAGAACGGTTGTATGCTTATGAAGTTTATGATCCGCCTTTTAGCGGGTATGCAAGTGCATGGTATGATTGGCATAATAACCAGTGGACTCCATTGAGCTATGATGTTCTGCCTACACAACTGCATCATCATAGTGCCTTTTATGATGAGACCAATCATCGGTACATTATTTTTGGCGGTTTTGGTAACCATCGCTTTTCTAACCGGTTCTATGCGATGAATGTGGCGACAGGGAAATGGAGTGAAATCAAATATACGGGCGATCATATTGATCCGCGTTATTTTACTTCTATGGGATACGAACCGTCTTCCAATTCTCTGTATATCTTTGGAGGAATGGGGAATGAGTCCGGGGATCAGGCTATTGAGCGAAGATACTACTACGACCTCTATAAACTGGACTTGAATACGAATTATCTGAAAAAGATGTGGGAAATTAAATGGAATCAAGCAAACATGGTGCCGGTAAGAAATATGATTTTACCAGGGGATTCTACTTTCTATACTTTGTTCTATCCGGAACATTATTCCCAGTCGTATTTGTGCCTGTATCGGTTCTCCATATCCGACGGGTCTTACCAAGTATATGGTGATTCTATTCCTATGCGTTCTGATAAGATAGCAACCAATGCTAATCTTTATTACAATGCAAATAGAAACGAACTTTATGCGGTGACTTTAGAATTTGATAATCAAGATCAGGCGTCAGTTTCCAATATTTATAGTCTCTCTTTTCCGCCCATCACAAAAGAGCAGATGGAAGTAGACGACACTTCGAGTCTATTTTTCTGGATCATGCTTGTTGGAGTTATTGTCATTGTGGCTTTGTTGGCTGTTGTTTCTATTTATATTTTTATAAAAAGAAAGAATCGTTCCGAAGATCAGATTGATAATGAGGAACCGGAGCTGCCGGAGGGAGAAAGGGAAATTGTGGATAACCTGCATAATTGTCCTAATTCGATTTATTTATTTGGAAACTTTTCAGTCAGGGACCGGCATAATCGGGAAATTAATTACTTGTTCAGTCCTAAATTAAAACAAGCTTTCATCTTGATTTTTGAATATAGTCTTTCCGAAGGAATCACCTCGCAAGAATTGAGTGAACAATTATGGCCTGACAAGACAGAGAATAAGGTAAAGAATATCCGGGGAGTTACCCTGAACCATCTGCGGAAAATACTGGCTGAATTGGATGGCATTTCTCTTGTTTATGAGAAGAATGTTTTTCGTTTGATATTGCAGGAACCTTGTTATTGTGATTACCTGCAATGTATGGAGATATTGGCGGGTAATCCTGTAGAAGAACAATATGAACGACTCTGTGAGATTGTATTGCAGGGAGCTTTTCTGAAATCATTGGATATTCCTTTATTCGACCATTTCAAGGCACTGGTGGAGGCACAATTAGAACCTACATTAAGCAGACAGGCAGAAGTGTGGTATGAAGAAGAGAAATACACTAAAGCTATTGCGATGGCTAATGCTAGTTTTAATTTAGACCCGTTGAATGAAAAATCATTGCGTATAATCATCGGTGCTTATTGTAAGCAGGGGCTATATAAGGAGGCAAAGACCAGATATAAACTTTTTGCAAAGCAATATCAAATGCTACAGGGGGAAAACTATTCTGTAACTTTGCATAGTTTATCAGGAGGAGTTGTCCTTAATTAAAGGAAACAATGTCGTATTCATAACTGAATAGCCTTTTTGTGCGCCCGCCTATTTATAGGTTTGTATCGGCAATTCCCCTTTTAGTGCTCCTATGGCATTAAAAGCTAGTGACTCCATTTCATTCTCTCCGGGATAAACGTAGATGGGAGCCAGGAAAGAGATTCTTTTTTTCAGTCTTGAAATCACATAGTCCGAATAGGCGATACCTCCTGTCAGAAGGATGGCATCTATCTTCCCGCAAAGTACGGTGGCACTGGCTCCTATCGCTTTTGCAACATTGTAAATCATGGCATCCAGTATCAGTTCCGCTTTCTTATCTCCTTCTTCGATAGATTGTATAATGGCGGGAACATCGGTTGTACCTAGATGGGCGGTCAGTCCGGCGCGTCCGGAGATACGTTTTTTCAATTCGTCTTTGGTGAGTTGACCGCTAAAACATAGGTCGATCAGTTGACCGGCGGGAAGTGTACCGGCACGTTCCGGTGAGAAAGGACCTTCACCGTCCAATGCATTGTTGGCGTCAATGGCTCGTCCGTGGTGATGGACTGCGACAGAGATGCCACCTCCCAGATGGCAGATAATTAAATCCAGACTTTCGTATTGGGTTCCCTGCTCTTTGGCAAAGCGGCGGGCGATTGCTTTCTGGTTTAATGCATGCCAGATGGTGATCTTTGGCATTAAAGGAGAACCTGTAATGCGTGCTATATCTTCCAGTTCATCCACCACTCCCGGATCAGCAATGAAAGCCGGACAGTTGGGTAATGTAGAAGCCAGTTTGCTGGCAATCAATCCTCCTAAGTTACAAGCATGGGTACGCATAGCATGCACTGTATCACGTTTCATGGCCTCATTTACCTCATACACTCCGCCCGGTATCGGTTTCACTAAACCGCCGCGTCCGATGATTGCATCAAAAGAAAAAGGTATCTTATTGTTTTCCAATTCTTGTAACACCAGGTTTTTCCGGAATTCAAACTGGTCTATCACCTCGGGAAAAGCGGATAGTTCTTCTACAGAATGTTTTATATTACTGACAAACAGCGGAGTTTCATTTTCGTAAACTGCTATTTTAGTAGAAGTAGAACCGGGATTGATAACCAGAATTTTCATGAATAGTAGGCTTTTAGTGGTGAATTTAGAATGATGAGCCGGTGACTTGGCTGACTTGTTTTCTGCATTTGCAATCTCCTGACACTTGTAAGCATGCCATTGCAATGCTGTAATATTTGGACAAGCCGGAATCACTACGCGATGGAAGTACTACAGGGCAAATAGGACCTTGCAACAATCCTGCCATTTCTGCCTGTGCAAACAGAGAGACGGATTTGTAGAATGCATTACCCGATTCAATGTTCGGGAATATCAAGACATCTGCCTGTCCGTTGATAGGAGATACAATCCCTTTAATATCACCACTTGCTTGTTCGCAGGCAGTACGTACATCCAGCGGGCCGTCAATAATCACATTTCCGAATTCTCCCGCTTCGGCAAGTTCTACGATATTCACATAATCTAGTGAATGAGGGAACTTGGCACTCACTTTTTCTGTGCAGTGAATCAATGCGACACGCGGTTGTTCGATACCAAAGTGACGGCAGGTACAGATAGCATACCAAATCATTTCTATACGTTGCTGTAAAGTAGGACGCGGAATGACGGCGGCATCCGAGAAGAAAAGCAGTTTATGGTAAGTAGGAATTTCCATTACTGCCAGATGCGTGAGGATTTTCCCTTTCGGTAACAAACCTTTTTCTTTGTCGAGTATGGCATGCAGTAAGTTGTCCGTATTGATAATCCCTTTCATCAAAATATCCGCTCCTCCTTCACGCACAATGCGGACAGCTTCGCGCGCCGCTTCATCCGGATTTTCTATGTGGATGGTTTTTACGTATTCAGGATATTGTTTGAGCGTGGGATATTTCTTCAGAATGGTAGAATCTCCAATCATCAGAAATTCTGCAATCCCTTCTTCCAAAGCACGGGAGATGGCATATTCAGTGTTAGGATCGTTCGCACAGACCACGGCAATTCGTTTTCTATGGTTTAGTTTTTTAAGATGAGCCGTTAACTGGGCAAAATTTAGAATAGGTTCCATAACGTTAGATTTTTAGCAAATATCAGAAAAATGATTGAAAAAATAATGATTATAACCCGAAAAATTACATCCATTATGTAACATTTTGCTATATTTTATTTGTTTTGGCTGTTGGATGTGCATGGAACCGTTTTTTCCTGTATTTTTGCAAATAAATCCCCCAATAAAATAAAAGCACCATGAAACAGTTTAAAAATCTATTATTTCTTAGCTTAATTCTCCTTTGTTGGACGCTTGTTTCCTGTAAAAGCAGCAAGACGTCTTCCGGTTGGTCTTTGATCTGGGAAGAGAACTTTAATCAGAAAAAGAGTTTCGATTCACAGGTCTGGAGCAAGATTCCACGAGGTAAGTCAGACTGGAATAACTATATGACAGACTTTGATTCCTGCTATGCCATGCGTAAAGGCAAACTGGTGTTGAGAGGTATTGTCAATCATACCCAACGCAATGACACTGCCCCTTATTTGACAGGTGGTGTGTATACAAAAGGTAAAAAGGCTTTTACGAACGGGCGTATTGAGATTTGTGCCAAGTTGAATGCGGCGGGAGGAGCATGGCCTGCCATCTGGATGTTGCCTGAAGGAGCGGCATGGCCATCTGGCGGTGAGATTGATATCATGGAACGTTTGAATAACGATTCTATTGCTTATCAGACAGTTCATTCCCATTACACTTATACGCTGGGGATCAAGGATCATCCGGTATCACATTCTACGGGAGTGATTCACCCTGACCGCTACAATATTTTTGCAGTCGAAATGTATCCGGATAGTCTTTCATTTTATGTCAATGATGTACATACGTTTACTTACCCCCGCATACAAACGAAAGAAGAAGGACAATTCCCTTTTAATCAGCCCTTTTATCTGCTGATTGATATGCAGTTGGGAGGTTCGTGGGTGGGAGCAGTCTCTCCCGAGGATCTTCCGGTAGAAATGGAAGTGGACTGGGTACGTTTTTATCAACGAAAGTCAATAAAATAAGAACATATATGGATATTCAATTTCCTCCCTTTTTGCAGAAAGGTGATAAAGTGGTTATTGTATCACCTTCGAGTAAGATAGACCAACAATTCCTAAAAGGAGCCAAGAAACGGATGGAATCATGGGGCTTGAAAGTGGCTATAGGAAAGCATGCCGGAAGTTCATCCGGAAGATATGCCGGGACAATCAAGCAGCGGCTGAAAGATTTGCAGGATGCGATGGACGACCCTAAAGTGAAAGCTATTCTTTGCAGCCGTGGAGGGTACGGGGCGGTACATTTGATCGATAAAATTGATTTTACGGCCTTTTGTGAACATCCGAAATGGTTACTGGGCTTTAGCGATATAACCGCCTTGCACAATCTGTTTCAGAAAAATGGATATGCTTCCCTTCATTCATTGATGGCACGTCATCTTACGGTGGAACCGGAAGACGATCTTTGTGCGAACTATCTGAAGGATATTCTATTGGGAAATATTCCTTCTTACATGTGCGAGAAGCATAAACTGAACAAGCAGGGGACGGCACAAGGCGTTTTGCATGGCGGTAACATGGCGGTAGCCTACGGTTTGCGTGGCACTCCTTATGATATTCCGGCGGAAGGCACTATACTGTTTATTGAAGATGTTAGCGAACGTCCGCATGCCATCGAACGTATGATGTATAATTTGAAACTGGGGGGCGTGTTAGAAAAACTGTCCGGATTGATTATCGGTCAATTTACAGAATATGAAGAAGACTGTTCGTTGGGCAAGGAACTGTATGCTGCTTTGGCAGATTTAGTAAAAGAGTATGATTATCCCGTCTGTTTCAATTTCCCGGTGGGGCATGTGACTCATAATCTCCCGCTTATCAACGGTGCAAAAGTAGAGCTTGTGGTGGGAAAGAAAAATGTGGAACTAAAGTTTATATGTTAATAATCCATTCCATCTGAACGATGCTGTGGTGAAAATGACTAATTTTGAGGCTTTAATAGATAAAAGGACGATGAAAAAGAAAACTATGATAGTATTAATGAGTGCCTTTTGGTTATTATCAGCATTCTCTTGCGGTGGAGGTAACAAGGCAAATAGTACGAGTGAGCAAGACGAAAAGACAGTTGTGAATATACCTCAGTTTGATGCGGATAGTGCTTATTTGTATGTAAAGAATCAGGTAGATTTCGGACCTCGTGTTCCTAACACTAAAGAACATGTTGCCTGTGGCAATTACCTTGCCAGTCAATTAGAGGCTTTCGGTGCTCAAGTGACTAATCAATATGCTGATTTGATTGCTTATGACGGTACGCTGTTGAAAGCGAGAAACATTATCGGTTCTTATAAGCCGGAAAGTAAAAAGAGAATCGCTTTGTTTGCACATTGGGATACACGCCCATGGGCTGATAACGATCCTGACGAGAAGAACCATAAAACTCCGATTCTGGGTGCAAATGATGGTGCCAGTGGGGTAGGAGCTTTGCTCGAAATAGCTCGTCTGGTCAATCAGCAACAACCGGAATTGGGGATTGATATCATTCTGTTGGATGCAGAGGACTATGGTGCGCCACAGTTTTATACAGGAAAGCATAAGGAGGAATTCTGGTGTCTGGGATCGCAGTATTGGGCACGTAATCCTCATGTACAAGGATATAATGCACGTTTTGGTATCCTGCTCGATATGGTAGGAGGTGAAGGCAGTGTGTTTATGAAAGAAGGGTATTCGGAAGAATTTGCTCCGGACATAAATAAGAAGGTTTGGAAAGCGGCAAAGAAAGCGGGTTACGGAAAGACTTTCATGGATGGAAACGGAGGATTTGTAACAGACGACCATCTGTTCATAAATCGTCTGGCACGTATTAAAACGATCGATATCATTCCCTACAATCAGGAAGGTGATTTTACCCCGACATGGCATACTGTCAATGACAATATGGAACATATTGATAAGAATACGTTGAAAGCAGTCGGTCAGACGGTATTGGAAGTGATTTACAATGAGAAATAATAGAATTGAGAAATAATATAATAAGGTGTTGATAGATTGGTATGCCGGTTTTAAATACGGCATCTGCTATTCGCACATTGGTATATTGTCTAATTAAATAATTACTATAATGTCAATTAATGAACTACAAGATGAAGTGATTGCGGAATTCAGTGACTTCGACGATTGGATGGACCGTTATCAATTACTTATTGATCTGGGAAATGAACAGGAACCACTTGAAGAAAAATATAAGACGGAACAAAATCTGATTGAAGGATGCCAGAGCAGGGTATGGCTTCAAGCAGATGATGTGGATGGTAAAATCGTTTTTAAAGCAGAAAGTGATGCTTTGATTGTAAAGGGGATTATTGCCCTATTGATTAAAGTCCTTTCCGGACATACTCCTGATGAAATCTTGAATGCAGATCTTTATTTTATAGACAAGATCGGGCTGAAAGAACATCTATCGCCAACGCGTAGCAACGGTTTGCTGTCGATGGTAAAACAAATACGAATGTATGCATTAGCATTCAAAGCGAAAGAGGGGAAGTAAAAACTTCCCTTTTTTATTGCTGCTTTTGGGAAGTCAGGTGGTTCATGGTCAGTATGATACCGATAAACAGGAGGATTGACCCGAATAGGACGATGAGATACGGGGTACCGTTAATCAGGTCGTCCATATTTTCTGCTTCGGGGTATTTGATGCTAAGATAGACTGACAATGAGTTGTTTAGTACATGCATCAGTATACAAGGTATCAGACTGCCTGTTTTGTAATAAGTCCATGCCAGCAGGATACCGATCAGAAAAGCCGGAAGGATCTGGGCGGGATTTATATGAAAGACACCGAACAGAAGTGCGGAAATCAGAATTGCTTTAGTCGGATTGTATTGCTGAAGTAAAGCGTGGGTGATGGCTCCGCGAAACAATAACTCTTCAAGTACGGGACCTACGATGGCTATTGCAAGAATGCCGCCCCAACCGGATTGGAGAATGTTGAAAGATTGTTCCATGATATTGGGAATCCAATCCAGCAGGCTCATTAGTGAGGAAACTGCAAACCCGCAAGTGAGGATTGCAATGGCACTACAGACCAGATAAGGGGCTGACACAGGTAACCATGTTGCCTTCTTTTTACTGATATAACCGGCTTTCCATAGATAAATACCCATCATAATCTGACCGGCTAGTTGTGCCGGGATCATAATCATTTGCGTCAGAGTGACTTTATCCAGATTCCCCGTGGTGACGAACAAATAGATCGTACAGGGAATCATAATCAGGATTGGAGCAATAATCTGCGCAATGAGAAGGTCTATTAATACTAATTTGATAGCCGTTTTCATGTTTTTTTATTTAGTGGTAAAGAAACTATAGATAAACATAGCTAACATGGATATAGCTATTACCACCAAAGAGATGCTCATAAATGACTTTTGCATAAGAATCTATTTTTTAAGAATTGTTTCTGTCTCTTCAGCATCCTTATGGAGCTGTGTTATTAACTCGTCGATACTGGAGAATTTCAGTTCGGGACGTGTCCGTTTAACAAAAGTAAGCCGGATGAATTTATCATATATGTCAGAATGGAAGTGGAGGATATTCACCTCAATCGTCCGGTTCGGACCATTGTCAATCGTCGGGCGGACACCTATATTCAGCATCCCCATATACGTTTTCCCGTCAAATGTTACCCATACGGCATATACGCCATCGGCAGGAATCAGTTTATCGGGATCATCCACCCGTAAATTGGCCGTTGGGAAACCTATCTTTCTGCCTACCTGATAGCCGCCTACTACGATCCCGTCAAGGAAATATTCATATTTCAGACAATGGGCGGCCAGGCTAACTTCTCCTTCATGAAGAAGTTTGCGGATCAGGGAAGAGCTCACCGGAATGTTGGGTTCGTTCCCTATTTCTATATTGCTGGTATACGCTTTGGCGCGAATTACTTCTATGCCAATTTCTTTTCCATAACGTACATAATCCTCGAAACCTTCGCTGCGGTTATGTCCGAAACGATGGTCATAGCCGATAACCAGATATTTTACCTGATAACGCTCTTTTAGCAACTGTGTCATAAACTCCCGGGCAGTGAGCCGGGAAATTTCCGGAGTGAAATCAAGCATCAGGCAGTAGTCTACCCCGATGTCTGCAAGCAGACTTATTTTTTCTTCGGGGGTAGTCAGAAGTTCCGGACGATACTCCACATTCATCACTTTTCGGGGATGAACGGGAAAAGTAACCAATGCAGAGCGTAGACCTTTGGCGGCGGCTATCTCTTTCACTTGCTGAATCAGATAGCGATGTCCTGCATGTACTCCATCAAAGAAACCGATGGTAGCTACGCAGGGTTCCGGGGTAATTGCCGATGTGTCACGTATAATCTGCATATCTCTAAAATTATTTGAGGTTGAAAAGATGGCTCCAGTCTTCGCCTGCTTTCGCTGTATAGGTGGAAATTCCTAAATTTTGGGCTGTCTTACAGTTCATTTCAGAGTCATCAATAAAAAGCGTTTCTTTCGGCTCGATACCGGCATCCTCTATGATTGCCTTGAATATCTCCGGTTCGGGCTTGGCCATTTTCATTTCAAAAGAGAGGTATGTTTTTTCAAAATAATCTTCCACCTTGAAGGTGCGGTAAGGAAACAAATGAGCGCATGTCCATTCCCAATGAATTTGGTTGGTATTGCTCAATAAATAGACGACATATTTCTCACGTAATTTTAATAATAAATCCAGTTTTTGTGTGGGTATATCTACCAGAAAACTATTCCAGGCTGCATCTATTTGTTTGTCGCTAACTGCTTTGCCTATCATTTTACGAACTCCGTCACGGAATTCGGCAGGTGTTATCAATCCTTTTTCCTGTTGCATCAGGAGTCCGTCCTGGTTCTGGATATCCAGCAATGCATCCACGTTTTGGAGCCCTAACTTCTGAAAGTGCTCAATGCAACGTTGGCGGTCGAGATTGATAAGTACACCACCTAAATCAATAAGAAGGTTTTTTATTCCTTTACTTTTCATTTCTGTCTTTTTTGTGAATAATACGTTGAACAAGGCGAACAAGTTCTCCAACCCATAACACCGTGGACGAAACGCCTATAATAAGAAGCCAGGTTTGCCAGTCGAGCGGTTCCGTGCGGAATACGGCTCCACCGAATTGTACGATGAGGAATTGTCCGGCAAGAATAGCCAGTACAATAAGCTCCATCCCATACGATTTGGAAAGTCCCTTGAATGCCGAATCGGTAGTACCGAATACACGGGCATTGAACAGATTCCAGAATTGCAGCATGACAAAGAAGGTGAAGAAAATAGTCAGGTTGTGTACATTCATTCCTTGCGTACTGTGGTCGAAATAATAAATCATTCCGAGCAATACGATGAGGAAGATAGAGCCCACACCTATTATATTAGACCGCATTGCCTTACTGATAATAAAATCGGTACTGCGACGAGGTTTCTCAAGCATCACCGTTTCGCTGGGTGGAATGGAGGCAAGAGCCAAAGCGGCAAAAGTATCCATAATCAGGTTCACCCATAACATTTGTGTTACAGTCAGCGGAAGTTCCGTACCGATTACGGAGCCTAGCAGAACGATAAGCAATGCCACAAAGTTGATCGTTAGCTGGAAAACGATGAAACGCTGGATATTCTTATACAGTGAACGTCCCCACATAACAGCGGTTCCGATACTGTTGAAGGAGTCATCGAGCAATGTAATATCACTGGCTTCTTTAGCTACAGAAGTACCTGTACCCATTGACAAACCTACTTGAGCATGATTCAAAGCCGGGGCATCATTCGTTCCGTCTCCGGTTACCGCTACCACTGCTCCTTTTTGTTGAAGCAGTTGTACCAGACGTTGTTTGTCTGTCGGACGGGCGCGAGACATGATTTTTAAGTCCATCACTCTGTCCAGTGCTTCTTCATCGCTCAATTCGGCAAATGCGACACCGGTGATTCGATTTCGTTCCGTATCAGTTTCAGGGTTCCAAAGACCTATCTGGCGTGCGATTTCTGTGGCAGTTCCCGGAGTGTCACCGGTCACGATCTTGATGCCGATACCTGCAGACTGACATTTTGCAACCGCAGCAGGTACATCCGGACGAATCGGGTCGGAGATGGCAACTACTCCCAAGAAATTGAGGTCGTTGGCTGAAACTAGTTCCGTGCAATCGTTCGGTTCATTTTCTCCGACAATCTTGAATGCAAATCCAAGTGTACGCATAGCCATATTCTGATAGTTCAACAGTTGTGCTTCCACTGTAGAACGATACTCTACCGCATCCACTTGCCGTCCATCCAGAACAACTTCTTTACACTTACCCAAAACAATTTCAGGAGCTCCTTTTATATAAAGTATTTTTTTTCCGATCAATGGGGATTCAACAAGAGTCGCCATGAATTTCCGTTCGGTAGAGAAGGTGAGTTGATCGAGAACATGAGCTTGTTCGCGGAGTTGCAGGTAATCTCTTCCCTGTTTGTTAAGCCAGAGCAATAAAGCCACTTCGGTTGGATTTCCTACGCCTTTTGGTTTTTCTCCATTGGTTGATTCTTCAAGAAAAGCTGTTGAATTGGCGCTGATTCCTTCTGCGATAAGTGCGCTAATATCGTCATCAGACAAGTCACTGCCATTTTTTATACCATAGAAATTGGGTTCGTGCACTTGCATCAGATTTTGAGTCAGTGTACCGGTTTTATCCGTACAAATCACGGTGATGGCTCCCATTGTTTCGCAAGCATGCATTTTCCGCACCAGATTGTTGGTAGAAAGCATACGACGCATGTTCAATGCCAGACTAAGCGTAACACTCATTGGCAATCCTTCAGGTACAGCTACTACAATCAGCGTAACTGCCATCATAAAATATTTCAGTGTCCGTTCGAAAACCGGAAGCCACTCATGCCATCCGTTCAGCGAACCGAAATCAAAATATAGCACTACATCCTTCACGAAGAAAATAAGGAAAGCCAGACCGGCAACGGTGAAACCTATCTTTCCGATTAGATTTGCGAGTTTGGTGAGCTGTATGTTCAGCGGGGTGGGTTCGAGGTTATCCTCTGTACTCTGCCGGGCTACTTTTCCGATTTCAGTAGCATCTCCCACATGCAGCACGCGCATGGTACCATGTCCATCCACCACTGTAGTGCCACGCATCACCAGATTGGAGGCATAAGTCGCTTCTTCATCAAAATCAGCTTCTACAGTAGTTTTATTAATAACAGGTTCTCCGGTCAGATTGGATTCGTTCACTTGCAGAGAAATAGCTTCCAGCAACTCTCCATCAGCGGGAATTTCTTCACCTGTTTCCAGAATGACGATATCACCTACCACTATGTCTTTACGAGGGATTTCCTGTACGCGTCCGTTTCGGACCACTTTTACCAAGGTTTCTTCATTGACTGCATTCAGCAGATCGAACTTCTTGCTGGCATCATATTCGAAGAAGAAACCGATTCCGGTAGCCAATAAGATAGCGGCTATGATTCCGATTGTTTCGGCATATTCGTTTTCGATGATGGAGATAATTAATGAGAAAGCGGCTGCTACTAATAATACACGGACAACCGGGTCTTCAAATTTTTCCAGATAAAGTTTCCAGAGAGAAGGACGCTTGGGGGGCGTTAACAGGTTAATACCATTTTTCTCCCTGCTTTGTAGGACTTCGTCATCAGTAAGCCCTAAATGATAATAGTCATTTTTATTTGTACTCATGCAGATACATGCGTTTAGTTTGAACCGCAAAAATACAACATAAAATTGTGATAGAATGTTTAATTAAAACTTTTTATGAAGTCGAATTTGTTAGCGTGGTTTACCACATGACCGATAAGGAATTGTAAACCAGAATGTAGAGCCTTCACCTTCTACGGAATCCGCTCCGATTTGACCGCCAAGTTTGGCGACAATAGTTTGAGATATGGAAAGTCCCAGTCCGGCTCCTTTTTTATCTTTATTCAGTTTCACGAAGCGCTCGAATACATCCGGTAATTTCTCTGCTGGAATTCCGGTTCCGGTATCCTTGACATAAAAGTAAAGCTCGGTATCTCTAGCTTCATAGCCGAGGCGGATGCTACCTTTATGGGTGAACTTAATGGCGTTGCCGGCAAAGTTTGAAAGCACTTGTGCCACCCGGTTCCGATCTGTTTGAATCATGCAGGAAGAACGGGATGATTCCGCTATGATTTGTATATTTTCTCCGGCGTCATCGACTCTCATTTGAAAAAGTTGTTGTAAATCTGAAAGTAACTGATTGACGTCAACTGTTGTCTGCACAAATTCTAATGTTCCGGCTTCGATTTTTGACATATCGAGAATGTCGTTGACCAGTTGCATCAGGAGGTCGGCATTCATTTTTATGATTTCTTGATATTGGGCCTTTTCCTCTTCTGTAGTTGCACTGCCTAATACCTCTGCAAATCCGGTAATAGCATTGAGAGGGGTACGGATTTCATGGCTCATGTTGGCTAAAAAGGCAGATTTTGAAATATCGGCTTTTTCTGCTTTTTCTTTGGCTAGCCGTAACTCCTTTTCAGCTTGTTTTCGGCGGGTAACATCGTGTACGGTGATTACCATGTTCTCTTCTTCATTCAGAAGGAAGTAAGAACCGGATATTACTGCATCACATTCCACGGTAGTATTATCAGATGTAACTACGGATAAAGTGGCTTCAAGATCCGTGAAGTTTCGCCTCTGTTCGAAGGCTTGTCGTATGGCGGTACGTATCGGGCAAGAGCCGCAGAAACTATGTGTGCCGCAACCTCCTTCGGCTGCCAATGCATTGCGACATTGCAACAAGTCGCCCACTCTTTTCTCTTCTGTTCCTTTTCTGGTTCCGGTTTTTTGGTAATAGTTAGTCTTCAGTACCTTGAAATCATTGTCTATTAATAGGATAAAGGCATGCACATTTTTCAAGATGGCGCCGGCAATATGGCTGGTGCGTTCCAACTTTCTGGATTCACGGAACAATCGTTGTTGCATTCGCAGACATTTCCTACGTTCCAATAAAAAACTGATTAGTAGGACTGCGCATAAAACTATTAAGGTAGACAATAGTGCTATAAGCATAGTATAATATTGTTGTTTTAGCTTGATAATATGACTACAAAGATAGTTTTTTTCTTTAGTTTAAAAATAGTGTTGAACAAATATCTTGCTATTTGTGTTATATTATTTAGAAAACCAATTAAAAATACGAACGTTATGAAAAAGTACATTTGCACGGTCTGTGAATATATTTACGACCCCGAACAAGGAGATCCGGAAAGTGGAATTGAACCAGGAACAGCATTTGAAGATATTCCTGATGATTGGACTTGTCCATTATGTGGAGTCGGAAAAGAAGACTTTGAACCGTACGAAGGATAAAACCAAGAGAGAGAATTATTAAGAGGAGAATGACTGGGTGTATAAATATATACCCGGTCATTTTTTATTTTTATGGTTGGAAATTATTCTGCTGATTATAAATGTGATATCTTTGATGCAAAAATCGGAAGTTATGTATAATAGAGCAACCGTCATAACCGATCTAAGGTATCTATCATACCTTGTAATCTTTGTATTATTGATATTCAGTCTTCTGATGGCTGGTTGTAGCGACGATGAGAATGAAGACCAACCTCCTGCTCCGGATGTTCCGGATTATAGCACGCTTGTAGTAAAAGATATACAGAATATACCTGCGGACTTCACATTTGACCGGGTTGAGGTGAAAGTGACGGGTGTTGATTGGCAAGTGATTGAGACTCTTAGCTTTCCTTATGAGAACGGGCAAATAGTAATGACACTTCCCACTAGTTTTCCTTCGGAAAAGCTTCAGACAGTAGACCGGCGTAATGGTATGGGTGGTTACTGGACCGGAACCTCAGATGATGCGGACGCTCTTGTGGCGACGTTAGGAGATTTCTTTGTTTTTAATGGAGATAAAAGGGTGGGGCGAATTGCTATTTCCAACTGGTCAGGTAAAGGGTCTTCTGCCGGAAAAGCTACATTGGTGAGTTATCAGTATGCCGACCGTTCTTTTACATTGACAGGCAGTGACAAATCATACTATTATAGTAACTGCTCTTTTTATAAGGGATGGAATATTTTTGCCAATATAAATCCGGCCTCGGAAGGCGGGACTGCAAAAGTGCTTCGTACAACTACTGTTCCGGAATCTACATTGTTCTGGCGTTTGGCTGAATCATACGTATATAATTGATTTTATAAAAGTTACTATTAGATATAAAAAGGAGAACCAGGTATGTATTGATACTACTGATTCTCCTTTTTTATTCTTTATTTTATCTGTTAAGAAGCTCTCTTCTCTTTCACATCACTGCTGGCTTCCACTACATTCACTACATAGTCACCAAGTTTCTCGCATTCGGCGATAATATCCATGTAGTAAACTCCCATCTGATAATCATATTCTTTGTTGTTCACATCCAGAATATTCTGATTCTTCAGTTGATTACGATAATTATTAATTTCGTTTTCAATGTTGAAGGATTTGTTGATGTCAATGCTCTGATGTTCCGCCTTTTCTACTACCACAATCATTTGGGCAAGTGCATCGTTAGTCAACTTCATCATGAAATGAATATGCTCATATTGTTTCTCGGTAAAGTCTTGATTAGTCTGACGTTTCCGGTTGATGGTACGTGCCAGATTATAGCAGCTGTCGCCAATACTTTCAATTTCTGTCACTTCACGCAACATGGCGCGTATCTGTAACTTACTTTCAGAACTCAAACGGCCTTCGGATACCTGATTCAGGTAGTTGGCTATTTCAAGCTCCATATTGTCGCTGATATTTTCATATTTCTCTATCCGGCTGAACAGCTTATTGAAATCGTCATCCTTTTCCGTATGCAACAGATCCTGCACCATGCCGAACATCCGGTGGGTACGTTCTGCGAAAAGATGGATTTCCTTACGTGCCTGAAGGATGGAAAGTTCAGCAGTGGAAAGCATACCACCAGTGATAAACCGCAGGCGAGGTTCTTCGTCCTCTTCTTTGGGGTGGATTAAAGCGCATACGGTACGTTCAATCAGTTTTACAGCCCATATCAAGATACATACGTTACAGATATTGAAGATAGAGTGGAAAGCAGATAGCTTGTAGGAAATAGCAACCTCTGGATTACTGCTTTGAAAGAAGGTGTCTACTACCCAGTTTACTAGATCCATGAAAGGATGGAAGACAATCAATACCCAAATGACCCCAAACACGTTAAAAACAAAATGGGCCAATGCTGCCCGCTTAGCCTGTGTGTTGGCTGTAAGTGCGGCAAGATTGGCCGTGATAGTCGTTCCGATGTTTTCTCCCAATACGAGTGCTGCTCCCAGTTCCAGGCTGATCCAGCCGTTGGCACACATAATTAATGTGATTGCCATGGTAGCTGCAGAGGCTTGCACAATCATGGTCAATATTGTACCGATGAGCAAGAACAGAATAATGGAAAAGAATCCCATATCCGTGTAGTTCTGTACGAAGGCAAGCATTTCCGGATTGGCATTCAGGTCGGGGGCGTTTGCTTTCAGATAAGAGAGCCCCATGAAAAGGAAAGAAAAACCAAAAATGAATTCACCGATGGACTTGCGGTTGCTTTTTCCAGAAAAGATGAGCGGGAGGGCAATGGCTAAGAGGGGAAGAGCGAAAGCAGCCATATCGACCTTAAATCCGAAAATTGAAATGATCCAGGCAGTTACAGTAGTACCGATGTTGGCACCCATAATAACGCTGATGGATTCGGCAAGTGTAAGTAACCCGGCATTCACGAAACTAACGACCATCACCGTCGTTGCTGAAGAAGACTGGATAAGGGCTGTAATCAACACTCCTGTTAGAACTCCCGTTACCCGGTTGGTGGTCATTGCCGTTAGAATACTTCGCAATCTATCACCCGCGACCTTTTGTAAGCCCTCGCTCATGATTTTCATTCCGTAGAGGAAGAGTCCCAATGAGCCTATGAGCTTTAAAAAATCATAAAAAGAATATTCCATCTATAATATTTTTAATGGTTATTTGTTCTCAATCTGATTATAAGTATATTAGTCCCAAATTATTCACCTTTTAACGAACTCGATGAAACAGATGTTACAAATATGTTGCAAAAATAACAATAATTCCAAAGAATTCCCTATCGGAAGCTCACTTTTGGATATTTATTACGGTTTTAATCTTAATTTTCCTTATCAAGTAGTGAGTGCCAAGGTCAATAATCGCTCCGAGGGACTTAATTTCAGAGTATATAATAATAAGGATGTAGAGTTTCTGGATGTGAGAGATCAGTCCGGGATGCGTACTTATGTCCGTTCGCTTTGTTTTGTCTTGTTTAAGGCTGTCACGGAACTCTTTCCCGAGGGAAAATTGTTTGTGGAACATCCTGTTTCAAAAGGTTATTTCTGCAATTTGCGGATTGGACGCCCCATTGAACTCGAAGATGTGACGCGTATCAAGCAACGGATGCAGGAGATCATTGCAGAAAATATTCCTTATCACCGCATTGAATGTCATACGGCGGAAGCGGTACGGGTTTTCAGCGAGCGGGGGATGAATGATAAAGTGAGATTACTTGAAACTTCCGGTTCTCTTTATACCTATTATTATACATTGGGTGATACAATTGATTATTATTATGGTAATCTGCTTCCCAGCACCGGATATCTTAAATTGTTCGATATCGTGAAGTATTATGACGGGTTGCTACTCCGGATTCCGAGTCGTGAAAACCCAAGTATGCTCGAAGAAGTTGTGAAGCAGGAAAAAATGCTGGATGTCTTTAAAGAATATCTGAACTGGAGTTATATCATGGGGCTTAATAATGCCGGAGATTTTAATCTTGCCTGTGAAGAAGGACATGCCACTGACTTGATTAATGTGGCGGAAGCACTGCAGGAAAAGAAAATAGCGCAAATAGCCGATACTATCTTCCATCGTGGCGAAAACGGTAACCGGGTAAAACTGGTATTGATTGCCGGCCCGTCTTCTTCGGGAAAGACAACATTCAGCAAACGGCTTTCTATTCAGCTGATGACAAATGGCTTGAAGCCATTCCCGATCTCTTTGGATAATTATTTCGTAGACCGTGAAGAAACCCCTTTGGATGAAAACGGAAACTATGATTATGAATCACTTTATGCGCTCGATCTGGAATTGTTTAATCAACAGCTGCAGGCGCTTCTTCGTGGCGAGGAGGTAGAATTGCCCCGTTTTAATTTCTCTCTTGGCAAAAAGGAATATAAAGGTGATAAACTGAAAATAGAAGATAATACCATTCTGATTCTGGAAGGTATTCATGCCTTAAATCCGGAACTGACACCGCATATACCAGCCGAACGGAAATTCAAAATTTACGTTTCAGCATTGACCACTATTTCGTTGGATGACCATAACTGGATTCCAACTACTGACAACCGTTTGTTGCGCCGCATCATCCGCGACTTTAATTATCGGGGATATTCTGCACGTGAAACCATATCACGCTGGCCTAGTGTACGTGCCGGTGAAGACAAATGGATATTCCCTTATCAGGAAAATGCTGATGTCATGTTTAATTCAGCGCTACTTTTTGAGTTTGCCGTACTTCGTTTACACGCCGAGCCTATTCTGATGGGTGTTCCGCGTAACTGTCCTGAATATTGTGAAGCCTACCGATTGTTGAAGTTTATCAAATATTTTGTTCCGGTACAGGATAAAGAAATTCCGCCTACTTCTTTGTTGCGTGAATTTTTAGGAGGAAGCAGCTTTAAATATTAAGCAGAAAAATTAGGATATATTCGTGATTTGTGTTTCCTTTGCAAAAATACAAATAAACCTTTTGTTGTAGTGAAGCAAGGGAACACAAAAATAAACAATATTTGAGTGATATTTAGGGAAAGAATGTTATGGTTGTTATGCAAAACTTTAAAATATTGAACCTTTAATTACTTTTGCTGTTAAGAAGGGACTACATGCAACAAAAAAAATGTGAATATGATTTTTTATAATAGTCTTTTAGCAAAGTGGCTCTTAGGAAAAGGGAAGAAGCACTATTTTATGTTAGGCTGGTTTTTCTTTACCCGCTATAAATATCTGGAAGTCTGGGAAGATATGGAACTCCGAATTCATGCCAGACAGTATTGGGAATGTTTTTCTTTAACCCTGATACCAGCACTTATTTTATCGTTACTGTTTTCATGGTGGTGGATGGTGTTGCCATTCGTGACTTATCACATACTTTATTGGTTTGAAAAGATCATCTGTCACCATTCTATCTTTAATTGGGAGGCGATGAAACATTGTGGCGATACGCTTTATCTCAGGAAGAGAAAAGCGTATGCCTGGAAAAAAGGTTACGGGAAAAAAGAATTGCCCGCATCCAGATGGAATGATTAAAACTTCACTTTAAATGCTTCTTTATCCAAAGCAGATGTCCATACTCGGTATCGTTGGAAGTCCAATGCTCATTAATGGGAGTAATCAGTGCTTCTTTCGGACAGTTTAGTACATTGTATACGATGTAGCTGGTTGTCGGAGGACATACATCATCGTTGAATCCCCATGTCATGTAGGTATCTGCTTTGATTAATTTCGCAAAGTTCACAACATCATAATAGGCCATTGTCTTTATTTTTTCAGGAGTATCCATATCTACCGAATTCCTGAAGAAATGAGGATATCCGCCGGCACGTCCGGCTTTATAGCCTGCCATATCGCTTAATGCAGGATGATTGGCGACACAAGCTGTCACCCGTTCATCCAGTCCGGCAGCGATTAATGCCAGGGCGCCTCCCTGACTACCTCCTTGTGCGATTACATTTTTGCCATCCCATTCCGGTAGGGAAGTTAGAAAGTCGATACCGCGTACACAGGCCAGATATACTCGTTTCATATAATAATTATCACGACTGTCGAGCCCGTTGGTCAGATAGCCGTTTTCTCTGCCATTGAAAGCGTTGCTGATTTCTTTAAATTCTTCATCAGTCATTTCCGGATTCAGGCCGTGTATCTCGAATTCAAAACGGATGCATCCTTGTTCCGCATAATATTTATGGCGTAGAGGTTCTTTGATGGTTTTGATTCCTGCTCCCGGAGGGCATAAGACAACCGGGAACTTTCCTTCTTTTTTCGGATAGAATAAATATCCGTAGACGCATTGTCCACGTTTGTTCAGTTGCAATTTTACGAGATAACAGTCTATTTTATCAGTGGAATATTTTTCGACATGTTCTTTGGTATACGTTAGGGGAAACTCCTTTTGTTCCGCTTTAGCCTTTTCCCAAAATTCCTTGAAATCGGAAGGCATGGTTGTATATGGACGAAGTTTCTCCGGTGAAAATCCGACTTTGATATGATGTGAATAGGTCTTTCCATCAACGATTGCTTTCAGGCGGCAGTCGCGGAATCCCGGCTCTTTCATTGTGCCCACAGGAATCACCCCTCTGCCATTCTTTAAAGTTACACTTCCTTTAGTGTCGGCAACAGGCATCATATCACCTCCTATTTCATAAGTGACGGTTACGTTATCCCTGGGGATACCGTATTTATAGAATTGTACCTCCACAGTTGCTTTTTCTCCGGTTTTATAAAGCCAGTCGGCATGATTGGGTACGGTGACCCAAAGCACATCGCTTTTATAAGGATAGTTTTCAGCTACGGCGGACAGTAAGGAAAGTGACAATAGCCATACAGATAAAAGTAGTCTCTTCATGGTGTTATTCATTGTTTTTATATCATTAAAAAGTGAATTATTTTAATTCTGTTGCAATATTACGCAAGATTCGGGAAAAGAAGGGTAGAAAAAATGTGATTTTAGATGGACTATTTGGTACTTTGACAAAAATAGCGGAAGTTTTTCATCCGGATGAAAAGCTTCCGCTATTGATTTTGAATAGAAGAAAGGTTCTTCTTTTATTTTGATGAGGCTTTTTATCTTAAAGCTTCCACCTCTTCCGGTGTCAAAGGAATCTTCTTGCCTAATCGGCGGGCACCGGTTTCTGTAATCAGATAATCTTCTTCATTGCGGATACCACCGAAGTCCTTATAAGTCTCCACTATCTCGTAGTTGATAAAATCGGTAAATTTCTTTTCTGCTTTCCACATGTCGATCAGTTCCGGAATAAAATAAATACCCGGTTCTACCGTGTGTACAAAACCCGGTTCCAATGGAATAGCGAGGCGTTGCGATTTGCGACCGAACTGTGTGCACTTCGGCTGACCGTTGTAACCTACCCATATCTCTCCCAGATTCTCCATATCATGTACATCCAATCCCATCATGTGACCTAATCCGTGCGGATAGAACAACGCATGGGCACCTTCGCGTACAGCATCCTCGGTATTTCCTTTCATCAATCCGAGCGTCTTCATGCCATCCACCATGACGCGGGCTGACAGTTCGTATACGTCCATATAAGGAATACCCGGACGGAGAGCCTTTACGGATTCCAGATGCATGGCGTTCTGAATCTCGTATACTTCACGCTGACGGGTGGTGAACTTTTTATCGGCAGGAATGGTAGACGACATATCACCCGCATAACCTGACTCTACTTCTGCACCGGCATCGATTAAGAACAAATCACCCGGCTTCACTTTATTTCCGTGATAATGATTGTGCAGAGTCTGCCCGTTGATAGTGGCAATTGTAGCGAATGATAGCTGGCAGTTATTAGATTCGGCCACCCGGTTCATTTCAGCTACCACTTCATATTCGTACATACCCGGACGAAGTACTTTCATAGCTGTAATATGCATATCGGCAGTTACATCGCAAGCCTTTTCTATTTCTACGATTTCTTCTGCAGATTTATAGTTGCGTTGAGCAATCACGGCACGGATGAATGGAACAGAACCTTCCTGATGTGCGGGAGGAATACCCAGCCAGTCCATCAGTTTCAGTTTATGTTCAGGACGGTAAGGAGGCAGATAGTGAATTGCTTTCCCTTTCTGCACACACTGATGGAGATAGCTTACAATGTCAGTAGACGGCATCAGATTTTTTACGCCTACACGTTCGCATTTTTCGTGCAACGTCGGCTGTGATCCCATCCATACGATTGCGTCGATAGACAACTCATCACCAAAGATAATTTCTTTGTCTTCATCTATATCGATAATAGCCGAAAGTCCGGCACATGAAAGTCCGAAATAATAAAGGAAAGTGGAATCCTGACGATAACGGAATGTGTTATCTTCGTAATTCAGTCCGCACTCGTCATTTCCGAGAAATAACAACACTCCGGAGCCTAAGTTATTTTTTAGCAGGGCTCTCCGCTGCATATACGTTTCTTTGGCAAACATATTTGTCCTGGTTTTTAAGTTCGTGCAACAAAGATAACGAATTTTGTGTTATAGGATTAAAAATTATCTCCCTAATCTGTGTAATCTCTCGTTAAAAAGTTACTTTTGTAGCGAGAAACAGTAGAAAGCAAAAACGAATATGGCACAAGGTTCCCGTCAAATACAATCTCAGGCGCAACAGCAGGTACAGACGCTCTCGCCCCAGCAGATTCTGGTCGTGAAACTGTTGGAGCTTCCCGCAGTAGAGTTGGAAGACCGTATCCATGCTGAACTGCTTGAAAATCCGGCACTTGAAGAAGGTAAAGAAGAGAATGCTACGGATAATGAGTATTCCGATACCGACAATGCAGAGGATGGCATGGATAGCGATGCCAACGACTATGATTCTTTGAGTGACTATCTGACAGAAGACGATATCCCCGATTATAAATTGCAAGAGAACAACCGTTCGAAAGATGAACAGGCGGAGGATATTCCATTTTCCGACTCCACTTCTTTTTATGAAATCCTGAAAGAACAGTTGCGTGAACGCAACCTGACAGAGCACCAGTGTGACTTGGTGGAATACCTGATCGGTTCATTGGATGATGACGGATTGCTTCGCAAATCTTTGGAAAGTATCTGCGACGAACTGGCGATTTATGCCGGTATCGAATCGACCGAGGAGGAACTGGAAGAAGCATTGAACATCTTACAGGACTTCGATCCGGCAGGTATCGGTGCGCGTAGTCTTCAGGAATGTCTGTTGATACAGATTCGCCGGAAAAAAGAAGAAGAGAAAACTCCCAGTCCTATCTTGAATCTGGAAGAAAGGATTATCAGAGAATGTTACGAAGAATTCACCCGTAAACATTGGGAGAAGATTATAAAGAAACTGGATATTGATGAAGAGACTTTCCAGGAAACCATTACTGAAATAACCAAACTGAATCCACGTCCGGGTGCTTCTTTAGGAGAAGCAATCGGCAGGAATCTCCAACAAATAGTTCCCGACTTTATTGTGGAAACGTATGATGACGGAACCATCAATGTAAGTCTCAATAACCGCAATGTTCCCGAACTCCGTATGAGTCGTGACTTCACGGAAATGGTGGAGGAACATACAAAAAACAGGGCTAACCAGTCTAAGGAATCTAAAGAAGCGATGATGTTTCTGAAACAGAAAATGGATGCGGCACAAGGATTTATCGATGCTGTCCGTCAGCGTCAGAATACCTTGATGACTACCATGCAGGCGATTATCGACCTGCAACGTCCTTTCTTCCTGGAAGGAGATGAATCGCTATTGAAACCGATGATTCTGAAAGACGTGGCGGAACGTACGGGATTGGATATTTCGACAATCTCCCGTGTGAGTAACAGTAAATATGTACAGACGAATTACGGTATCTATCCGCTCAAATACTTTTTCAGCGACGGATATACCACAGAAGATGGCGAAGAGATGTCTGTCCGTGAGATTCGTAAGATCCTGAAAGAGTGTATTGAAGGCGAGGACAAGAAGAAACCCCTGACCGATGATGAATTGGCGGATATATTAAAGGAGAAAGGTTATCCCATTGCCCGCAGGACAGTAGCCAAATACCGTCAACAACTGAATATCCCCGTGGCGAGACTGCGGAAATAATGGATAATTGACAATGAAGAATGAGAATTGTAATTTGTAATTAGTAACTAGTAATCAAAGAAGAGTGGACAGAGAGAGAGAACATATCATAGCGGATAAGACGATGTTGCAGGTGGCGAGAGTCACTTCGATGGTCTTTACTCCATTTTCTATTCCGTTTTTATCGTTTCTGGTGTTATTCCTGTTTTCTTATCTTCGTATCATGCCGATACAATATAAGTTGATAGTGTTGGGAATCGTTTACTGCTTCACCATACTGACACCTACTATTACAATTTTCTTGTTTCGTAAAATCAATGGGTTTGCCCGTCAGGAGTTGAGTGAACGTAAGAAGCGTTATGTACCTATTCTGCTGACCATCATCTCGTATGTGTTCTGCCTGCTGATGATGCGTAGGTTGAATATCCCGTGGTATATGACTGGTATCATTCTTGCTTCCCTGGTAGTGTCTATCATTTGCATTGCAGTAAACCTGAAATGGAAGTTGAGCGAACACATGGCAGGAATGGGCGGGGTGATCGGAGGCTTGATTTCTTTCAGCGCCTTGTTCGGTTACAATCCGGTCGGATGGTTATGCCTGTTTATTTTGATTGCCGGTATATTGGGCTCTGCACGCATTGTTCTGGGACATCACACACTGGGTGAGGTGCTTTCCGGTTTTGCTGTCGGTCTGATATGTGCCCTTTTGGTACTTCATCCGGTGAGTAACATCTTATTTCGAGTATTTTTATTTTAAAACAGTATAAATCCTAAAAACTAATCATTATGAACTTTCCACAGAATTTAAAGTACACGAACGAACACGAATGGATTCGCGTTGACGGAGACATTGCATACGTTGGTATCACCGATTATGCACAGGAACAATTGGGCGACATTGTGTTCGTAGATATCCCGACTGTTGGTGAAACGTTGGAAGCCGGTGAAACTTTCGGAACAATTGAAGTAGTGAAAACTATTTCCGACCTTTTCCTGCCGATAGCAGGTAAGGTGCTCGAACAAAATGAAGCATTGGAAGAAAACCCGGAACTGGTGAACAAAGACCCTTATGGTGAAGGCTGGCTAATTAAAATGAAACCGGCAGACCTGAAAGCCGTTGAGGACCTGCTGGATGCCGAAGCGTATAAAGCTGTGGTAAACGGATAATTCTTACCGCACTTTAAATTGTAAATAGTAAATCGTAAAATAGTAAATCAAAATGACTCCAATTGTAAGTATTATCATGGGCAGCACGTCCGACCTTCCTGTTATGGAGAAGGCTGCACAGCTGCTGAATGATATGCATGTACCGTTCGAAATGAACGCTCTTTCTGCTCACCGCACGCCCGAAGCTGTGGAAGAGTTTGCGAAGAATGCCCGCAACCGTGGCATTAAAGTAATTATCGCTGCTGCCGGAATGGCTGCCGCCCTTCCCGGTGTAATTGCGGCTAACACTACATTGCCGGTAATCGGAGTACCTGTAAAAGGTTCCGTGCTCGATGGGGTGGACGCACTTTATTCTATCATTCAGATGCCTCCGGGCATTCCTGTAGCAACGGTTGCCATCAACGGAGCGATGAATGCCGCTATCCTTGCCATCCAGATGCTGGCATTGAGCGATGAGAAACTGGCAGAAGCTTTTGCTGCTTACAAGGAAGGACTGAAAAAGAAAATCGTAAAAGCAAACGAAGAACTGAAAGAAGTGAAGTTTGAATATAAAACGAACTAATGTGATTTACGATTTGACAATTTACGATTGACGATTGAAATATCTTCGTGAATCGTATGTTGTCTTTGCGCATTGTCTTTGCATATTGCGCAGAAAGTGTTTTCAGTCATCAAATCATAAATCATAAATCATAAATCAAAATGGTTGATCTATTCAATTATTTTCGAAGAGAAACCACAGAAGTAAATATTGGGGCTGTGCCGTTGGGCGGCCCCAATTCTATTCGTGTCCAGTCGATGACAAACATGTCTACGCAGGATACACAGGCTTGTGTGGAACAGGCGAAACGTATTGTTGATGCAGGTGGAGAGTATGTCCGCCTCACAACCCAGGGCATCAAAGAAGCCGAAAATCTGATGAACATTAATATCGGACTGCGTAGCCAGGGATATATGGTTCCGTTGGTTGCCGATGTGCATTTCAATCCGAAAGTAGCAGACGTGGCTGCTCAATACGCGGAAAAGGTGCGAATCAATCCGGGAAATTATGTAGATGCTGCTCGTACTTTTAAAAAACTGGAATATACAGACGAGGAGTATGCGCAGGAAATACAGAAAATCCATGACCGGTTTGTCCCGTTCCTGAATATCTGTAAAGAGAATCACACGGCTATCCGGATTGGAGTAAATCATGGCTCTCTGTCCGATCGTATCATGTCCCGTTATGGCGATACTCCCGAAGGAATGGTGGAATCCTGTATGGAGTTTCTCCGTATCTGTGTAGAGGAAAACTTCACGGATGTGGTGATTTCCATCAAGGCTTCTAATACGGTGGTCATGGTAAAAACCGTCCGCCTGTTGGTAGACGTCATGGAAAAAGAAGGGATGGCTTTCCCATTACACCTCGGGGTGACAGAAGCCGGAGATGGAGAAGACGGACGTATCAAGTCCGCCCTTGGCATCGGTGCGCTGTTGAGTGACGGATTGGGAGATACCATCCGTGTATCTTTAAGTGAAGCACCCGAAGCTGAAATTCCGGTAGCCCGTAAATTGGTGGATTATGTTCTGTTGAGGCAGAATCATCCCTATATTCCGGGATTGGAAGCACCTGAATTCAACTATCTGTCCCCTGAACGCCGTAAGACAAAAGCGGTCCGTAACATTGGCGGCGAACATGTGCCCGTAGTCATTGCCGACCGCATGGACGGGAAGACAGAGGTAAACCCGCAATTCACACCGGACTATATTTATGCCGGAAGAACCTTGCCCGATCAACGGGAAGACGGAGTAGAGTATATTCTTGATGCGGATGTATGGCAGGGAGAAGACGGAACCTGGCCTGCATTCAATCATGCACAGCTGCCTTTAATGGGAGAATGCAATGCAGAGCTTAAATTCCTGTTTATGCCCTACATGGCACAAACGGATGAAGTGATAGCCTGTCTGAAACATCATCCGGAGGTAGTGATTGTCTCCCAAAGCAATCATCCGAACCGTTTGGGTGAGCACCGTGCACTGGTACATCAACTAATGACGGAAGGTTTACAAAATCCGGTTGTCTTCTTCCAGCATTATTCGGAAGATGATGCGGAGAATTTGCAGATAAAGTCCGCAGCCGATATGGGAGCCTTGATTTTTGACGGTCTTTGTGATGGCATCTTCCTGTTCAATCAGGGTAACTTGAGCCATGCCGTCGTTGATGCTACTGCTTTCGGAATCTTGCAGGCCGGACGTACCCGCACCTCCAAAACAGAATATATATCTTGTCCCGGTTGCGGCCGTACACTTTACGACTTGGAAAAGACTATTGCCCGTATCAAGGCAGCCACTTCACATTTGAAAGGGCTGAAGATCGGCATCATGGGATGCATCGTAAATGGTCCCGGTGAGATGGCAGATGCAGACTACGGCTATGTAGGAGCAGGACGGGGGAAAATCAGTCTCTATAAAGGCAAGGTGTGCGTAGAGAAAAATATTCCTGAAGAAGAAGCGGTAGAACGACTTCTGGAGTTTATCCGGACAGACCGGGAAGAAAACCAACAATGATATTATATTGGGCACGGATGACAGGTGATGGGGACTGATCTCATAGAAAACCTGTCATCCGTGCCTAACTAAGTACTACATATCTTCCAACGACAAACACATTGTTTCAATAGTATAACGAGGCAATAGCTTTTTCTTCAAATGTTCAACTTTCTGTTCCAGCAACTCTGGCTTAAAGTTTTTACGTTGGCGTTTTACTTCAGCAACTACTGCTTTATTTTTTTCAAGACCGAGTGCGACAATATCTATTTCGTTTTGATTCCCTTTGGTTTCCCACCATTTCTCTATTGTAAAATCTCATAATCAGTTGGTGAATGTTAGTAACAGCGATTACAGTAACCGCTGTTACTAAAGTACATATTCTTTATATAATAGTAAAGTATTCTCTCTTTTTTCACTCATAGCGTGTAATTGCTTTTTTATTTAGTACATTGTCTTTCTAACCTTCTTGTGTTTTCTTTTATTGTGATGCAAATTCTTTATGAAAATTTATCAGCCATATAATAAATCTCTGTAACTTTAGACTCTGAGAATATAGTAATAGTTGTTTAATGTTATAATTAGATACTGTAATTTTAATACTTTTATTGCTATGTTATTGTTAATCAGATCTTTAATCTCTCATGTCAAACTCGCATTAATATATAAACTATGTTATACCGTTTTTTTATGATTTGCATAATAGCTTGTGTCTCTAATTCGATCTTGGCGTATAAGTCCCTTTATTTTGCAAGTTTGACTGTAAAAGATGGTTTGTCCAATATGTACATTACCGATATTGCAAAAGACTCTTTAGGATATATGTGGTTTGCAACAGGTGACGGATTAAATAGATATGACGGTCATAGTATGGAGGTGTTTTATTACCAAGGAACTAATAATCCCTATTCTATTTCTAATAATTATATCCTGTCTTTGGCAGCGGATAGATATAAAAATTTGTGGATAGGCACATATGATGGCTTGAATTATTTTGACTCCCAAACAAAAACTTTTATGAAATTTTTTCATAAGGAGGACGATTCGAATAGCCTTAGTAATAATTATATCCGGCGTGTACGCATTAGCAAAAAAGGAAATATTTGGGTTGCTACTAATAATGGCGTTAATCTATATGATCCGATTAGCAAGACTTTTCAGAGATTTCATACATCCGTTGGAAAGAAAGCGTCACGCATTAATGACATTTTAGAAAAGGATGGTCAGTTACTCATAGCTACAGACAGTTGTCTATATTTTTTAGACATTTTAGAAAATAAAATTCTTAATTCTCTTACTTTGGTACAACCGTCAACAATTTCCAATGCGATATGTGAGGATGAAAAGGGGCGTATATATGTAGGGACAAATGATGGTCTTTTCGAAATAGATTTTGCACAACAAAAAATAAAAAGGAAATATACTGCTCACGCTGATATACCTTTGTCAATAAGTGATAATTCTATAAGAAATATATGTCAGGATACTAATGGAAATTTATTGCTTGCTACTTTCAATGGTATCAATATTCTTGATAAAGAGAGAAACGTGTTTACTTCATTCAGGCAGATATCCGGAACTGATAATGGGCTTCTACATTTCTCATTCCATTCTGTTTTTTTCGATGCCTTAACTGGTACCTTGTGGGCAGGTAGTTGGGCCGGAGGGATAAATTATGTAAATGATAACAGTAAAGAATACACAGAGTATAGCATTCCTAATATTCAGAATGAAAATATTATAGGGGTGGTTGGTGCTATGGTGGAAGATGATGATGGTATATGGATAGGAATGGAAGGTAGTGGTCTTCTGCTTTATAATTTCAGAAAAGCGCAATATGAGCATTATTCTATTCCTGAAAAACTGAATTACAACATTCAATATAGTATCATAAAATGTATTTGTAAGTCAGGCAATATATTGCATATAGGAACAAATGGAGGATTGGTTTTACAGTTTGATATACAAAAACGGGTTTTCACACGTTCGACCCAACTGCCATCCAAACCGGCTATTCAATCTATAATGGAGGATAAGTATGGTAATTTGCTGATAACTAATACATCTAATAAAGGATTGATTATTCTATCACCTGATGGGAAAGTGACCGATACTTTTTATGACTCCAAAGGGCATAAAATTGATTTTAAAAATATAAGCATTATAATTGCAGACAAGAATAACAGTTATTTCTTAGGAAATTATTCTGCAGGATTTTCTCATTATGATTTTGACACAAAAGAATATGAATACTTCGATATTGCAAATTACATGGATGGGGATCAGTTCAGTCCCGGTACTATCAATAGTAATCATATGTGTAAAGATCGTAAAGGAAATCTTTGGATTGCAACTTCACAGGCTGGATTATTTTGTCTTGATATACAGAAAAAGAAAGTTATTAAAAGATATTCCATGGATAACTATGTCAGTAGAAACCTTATAGAAGGAGTGGTCGAAGATAACTTGGGGAATATTTGGTTTTCTACACTCACAGAGATCTATCGTATAGAACGGAAAAAGGATACAATAAAAAAGTTTAAAGGGTTCAGGTTGGATGAATTCGCTATCCGTTCTTGTTTTTATTCTAAAAATAGAGTTTACTTTGGAGGTAATATGGGTTTTGTCGGATTTAATGCCGATGTGGTGCATACAAACAATTATGTTCCTCCGGTTGTCATTAAAGCTTTTAGAATCAACAATAAAATAGTCTTTCCTGATAAGCATGACTATTTAAATGAAGAAACCGTACTTAAATATAACGAGTCGAATATAACGATTGATTATGCTGCATTGGAATTTATAAATCCAGGTCAAATAGAGTATGAATATATTCTGGAGGGTTTCGATAAAGATTGGATTGCTGTCGGAAATCATCAGACTGCACAGTACACAAATCTGCTTGCAGGTAAATACCTGTTTAAAGTAAGAGCAAAGAACGAAGACAATGTTTGGAGTGATAGCCGGCACACGCTTAGTATTAAGGTCCTGCCTCCATTTTGGAAGACTCCGGAAGCGTATACACTTTACTTTGCTGTTTTTGTTTTTATGTTATTCTTATATTATCGATATGTTAAAATTCGAACCAAGTTGATTAATGACATTATAATAGAAAAAATAGAAAAACAACATGCGACGAGATTGCATGAGGAAAGAATTAATATGTTCACAAATTTTTCTCATGAATTAAGAACTCCTTTGACTCTTATTATTTCTCCGTTAACGGAATTGCTTCAAGATACGAACCTTACGGAAAAAGCAAGGACGTCTTTACAGTTAATGCATAAGAACACTTTACGATTATCTTTACTTGTCAATCAATTGATGGATTTTAGAAAGACAGAGTCCGGAACGATGCAGTTAAGAGTGGCAGAAGGAAATTTTTCTTTGTTTTTGCAGGAAATCGTTCTTGCATTTTCTGAACTAACCCGTTTACGGGGGATAACCTTAGAATTTAATAGTCCGGCAACGGAAATTACTATATGGTATGACCGCTTACTCATGGAGAAAGTAATGTTTAATCTTATTTCTAATGCTGTCAAACATACCCCTTGTGGTGGATGGATTAAAATATCTGAATCTATTGAAGAAACAGAGAATCAGAAATTGCTCAAAGTCGTGGTGGCGGACTCGGGAAAAGGAATACCTAAAGATAAGTTGGAAGCAATCTTTACTCCTTTTTATCAGGTTGCCGATGAAACAGAAACAGGTCCGAGTACCGGGATTGGTCTACATCTTACTTTAGGTATTATAGAACTTCATAAAGGTAGAATCTGGGCAGAAAGCGAATTGGGACATGGGAGTTTTTTCATTTTTACATTGCCCATGAACAATGTCTATACTAAAAAAGAAATCATACAAGAATATAAAGACAGTGAAGATATTTCCAGATATTTGGAAATAAATGAGGTTGAAGATAAAGAGACTGAAAATAGGGAGGATAATAAAACTGCTACCATCCTTGTTGTTGATGATAACAAAGATATCAGATCCTATATCCGGTCATCTTTGGAGAATATCTATTATGTGATAGAAGCGGTTGATGGTGAAGAGGCATTTGATTTAGCAATAGAGAATATGCCTACACTGATTCTTAGCGACATAATGATGCCCCGGTTGGATGGGATACAGTTATGCCGCAAGTTAAAACAAGATTTGCGTACAGGACATATTCCGGTTATTCTTCTTACAGCCAGGACTACAATTACACAAATTGAGGAGGGTTTAAACATAGGTGCTGACGACTATGTGACTAAGCCGTTTAATATCAGACATCTTAAGGCTAGGATTAAAAACTTGATAGAATCCAGAGGTAAATTAAAAGAGCTCTTCAAAAAGAATTATATGTCTTTTGATATAGATACTAAAATAGCTTCTGCAGATGATCATTTTATCGAAAGGTTGTATGCTGTAATTAATGATAATTTATCAAATACAGAGTTTGATATGACTGGATTCTGTAGAGAGATTGGGATGAGCAGAACCAATTTGTATGAGAAGATTAAAGCATTGACTGATTTGTCTCCTACTGAATTTATTCGTTTGTCACGTTTAAAGGCTGCAGCAAAATTATTAAAGACAGATAACGTACCTATTTCTGAAATTTCACTAATAACAGGTTTTAAAAATCATTCTTATTTTACTCGGAGTTTCAAGGCTGTCTATGGAGTTTCTCCATCTGAATATGCAAAGCAGTTCAGGTAGATGTCTTTAAAATAACGAATAGGAGGTGATAAAAGAACATATCGTCAAATGAAAAGAACATAATATCAAGCTGTTAATCAAAGCTTTACTTAACTTTGCTCATCGGAATGAAAGAACAGGTATAATCGTCAGTTAAGAAAATTTCGATGAGACAAGCTTGTATAACTATATGTATAATCTTTATTTAATACTTAAAAGATGGACAATAAAAGAAGTTGTTTAAAGAAACAGAAGTTCTTTCAGGGGAGCTTTTTATTATTCCTTGTTTTATACAATTCAATGGTGTTCGCCCAAGAGAAAATAGTGAGCGGACTAGTAAAAGATAGTGGCGGACAGCCTATAAGTGGAGTGATGGTGAAAGTGCCTGACATGTCGCAAGGTACAATTACGGATACTGACGGTAAATTTAATATTTCTATTCAGCCGGAAGTCAAAAATCTGGAGTTTTCATTTGTGGGATTCGTCTCTCAAACTATAGAATTAAAGAATCGGACAGTGTTGACGGTTGAAATGGTAGAAGACAATAAGCTGCTGGATGAAATTGTAGTGATTGGATATGGAACTGTGAGAAAGAAAGATCTGACAGGGGCTGTATCGACGGTTAAGTCCGAACAATTAGCAAAATTCCCGGCTCCGAATGTAACTGAGCTTTTGAGAGGACAGGCTTCGGGAACACAAATTTCTACCGGTACAGGGGAGCCTGGCGCTTCATCGGTCATTAGAATTCGTGGAGAAAGATCTATCCAAGGTTCTAATGCTCCGTTATTTGTAGTAGACGGCATGATAATGCCTAATATCGACAACCTGAATCCGTCGGAAATAGAGTCTATTGAGATATTGAAGGATGCATCTTCGCAGGCAATATATGGGTCGAGGGCATCCAGTGGTGTCATTCTGGTTACCACAAAAAGGGGAACTACCGGAAAGGCTACGATAACTGTAAATTCTTCAGTCGGTTTTCACCAACTTTACCGGAATTTTGATTTTTACTCTCCTGAAGAGTATCTTAAATTACGTTATTATGCTAAAGAGAACGTTGGAACAGCAGGTATCGGTACCGTTGACAATATGAATATAGAAACAGTGTTGGACAATGATGAGACAATGATCAATACTTGGAATAATAAGGACTTTTTTGACTGGGAAAAAGGAATGTTTCGAACTGCGGTTATTCATAAGCATGATCTTTCTATTTCTGGCGGGAGTGAAAAAATCAAATATATGACAAGTATCGGATATATAAATCAAGAAGGTATTGTAAAAGAGACAGAATATCAGAGAGGTAATTTTCGTACTAATTTGGATTTTTCTCCTTTTAAATGGATGGATATATCTACTAATATATCATATGCCCGTTCTGAACAGCATTTACCTTTAAACGATTTTTTTTATGTGCTTACTATGTCGCCCCTGGCACAAGCGTATGATGATGACGGATCGGTGAGAGTGTATGGAACAAGTAATCAAGGAGACGTTAATCCTGTATTTAGAAATGAAGAAGCAGAGGAACGTAAAAAGAATGATTATCTGACACTCGCTGCAAATTTAACTTTGAAACCATTTAAAGGCTTTTCATACAGATTTGGAGTGAATATGTTAACTAATAACCGGGATGAAGGTACTTATCGGACGACTCTTTATCCGGGGTCAACAGGTGAAGGCTCGGTCACAGATTTCAGAAGAACGAGTTATGTAATAGATAATATGGTGAAGTATACTCTTCCTATTAAGAATAAGAAACATAAGTTGGATGTCACTTTGGTGCAATCTGTTGACCATGAAAGGACTGAAACGACTAAAATTTCTTTTAATAACTCTCCTACTGATATGTTTCAATGGAATGTAGTAGGTGATGCTAATATCTCGGGGGTAAATAGAAACTATGTGCAGAAAAGAGCGGTGTCTTTTGTAGGCAGGGTTCAATATGATTTGATGGATCGTTATCTTCTGACGGCATCAATAAGGCATGACGGGGCTTCTGTTTTTGCTGATGGGCACAAATGGTCATCTTTTCCATCAATAGCTGTAGCATGGAGAATTAATGAAGAGAAATTTTTGAAAAACGTGAAATGGCTTGATATGTTGAAACTTAGGGCTAGTTATGGTTCGACAGGAAATTGGGGAATAAATGCCTATACCACATTGGGGACAGTGAATTCAAAAGAATTTCTGCAGGGAGACAAGCTGGTTGTCGGATATCTTCCAAGTGGTACTTTAAGAAATCCGAATCTTAAATGGGAAACTACCAAGGCATTTAATGTCGGATTGGATTTCAGCGCTTTCAATGGCCGGCTTTCTACAACTATGGAAGTGTATAATTCGCGAACAAATGATGTTCTCGATAACTTGACTCTCGCAGCTTCATCAAGTTATACTACTATGATGGCCAATGTGGGACGTACGGCAAGTAAAGGATTTGAGTTGGATATTAAAGGTACCCCCATAAGAACCAATAACTTTGAATGGAACGTGGGATTCTCACTCTCTACAAATAAATCTGTTGTAAAAGAATTATTTGGAGGTATTGAAAGAGATCTAGGGTCTAATCTGTATGTGGGGCATTCTATCAGATCTTTCAGAGAATATGTATTTGCCGGTATCTGGCAAGAAGGAGAAGAACCGCAGCCTAATGAATACCTGGGTAATGCAAAACCAGCTCCGGGTGACATTAAGTTACTTGACGTAGACGGAGACGGGAAAATAACTACTGAAGACCAGAAGATATATTCCACTATGCCAAGGTGGTTCTCTACAATCAATACTTCATTGGTATATAAGGGAATTGATTTCAATGCAGAATTTTATACTTCACAGGGAGCTACGAGAAAGAACCCTTTATATTATAATGATATGTTAGGTGGAGGTCTTATGGGAAAGAAAAACGGAATTAGAATACTTGATTATTGGACAAAGGATAATCCGTCAAATACATGTCCGAGACCTCAATTTAATGCGACAGTTCCTAATATGTCCGTACTTGGTGTGCAAAAGGCATCTTATTTCCGATTGAGATCTGTAACACTCGGATATACTTTCCCTTCCAAGATGTTGCAAAAAGTATTTATAAAGAATGCCCGCTTATACTTTGTGGCAACAAATCTATTTACTTCTACAGAATTCAAGGCCTTTACACCGGAAGTGGTGCCTGGTGGAACTTCTTATCCGGAGCCTAGAACGTATTCTATGGGAATTAATTTAACATTCTAATTTTTTTGATATGAAATACATACATATATATACAGTAATAGTGTTATTATTTTGTGTATCTTCCTGTGAACGTTTTCTGGAAGAAGAACACGAGACGAGTTTTACTAATTCTTCACTCTTTGAAACAGTTGAGGGTTTGGAAAGAATGGTTGTCGGATTGCATAATCAAGAGAGGACATTATCTCAAAAGCCTGATGCTAATGGATTGCTTGCAGCGCAGATATGGGGTGAAAGGACAACTGATATTGTAGTATTCACTACAGGCGGAGATGCTTCTCTGGGTCGTTATACAGATGCCGGTGCAAGCGGGCACGCAGATAAAACATTATATAAGCCTTATTGGGAACATAAGTATTATATGATAGGAAGAGCCAATGAAATTATATATTATGGTAAACTGTTGGGTGAAGAGGCTAAGAAAGTGGTTGCAGAAGGTTCTTTTTGGAGAGCTTATAGTTATTATTCATTATGGGTTCGTTTTGGGGCAGTGTATCTGACAACAGAACCTGTAACACCGGACAATGTATTTAATCTTGCCTATAAAAAAGCGGATCCAAAAGACCTGTTCCTATTATTGAATTCTGATTTGGATACGGCAATTGCAGGGTTGCCGGAAGAAAATCCAAAGAATGGGCGTTTGTTTAAAAATACTGCTCGCCATTTGAAAGCTCTTGTTGCTGCTTGGGAGAAAGATTGGGACACCGTTTTAAAGATGACTGAAGATATAGAAAAGAGTCAGCAGTCCAAATTTTCATCAGATGTATCCAGCCTCTTCAATTCTAGTGATCTGACGGGTAAAGATGAGTCATTATTTGTTATGCCTTATTCTATGGAAAGAGGGGGAGGTGCAGGGCATCGTCTGGGCGAACAGAATATCAACGTTTCTTACGAATTGGCTTATACTACGATGACGACATTAGGAACGGATGATTCTGCCGATATAAAATATAATGATGAAAATATGGGACAGAATTGGGGATTAGCGTTTCCTAATAGTTACCTATTATCACTTTATCCTGTCGGTGATAAAAGATTGGATGTATTCTTTAAAATTAACTATAGACATAGAAATGAGAAACTGCTGGATAAGGAAAAGTTAAAAGTAAAACCAAGAGAACTGATGACTGACAAGGAAACCGGGAGAGAATATTATTCAACAACAAATACTACTGATAGTCCTAAACTGATTCAAGTTGGTGATATTATATCCGGGAGAGATTTGTTATCTGCCGGGAAAGGAAGACCTGCTTTCAGACAGATAGTTCCGTCTTCGATCAAACAATATGATAAATGGGATAAACCACTTGACGGAAGAGGCGCCATTGCCAGAAATGATATAATAATATTCCGATTGTCTGAAACATATTTGTTAGCGGCAGAAGCGGCATTGGCAAAAAACGATCAGCCTACAGCCGTAAAATATTATAATAAGACTTGGGAACGTGCCGGAAATACTCCGGTAGATCATGTAACTTTTGATATGATACGTGATGAACAAGCAAGAGAACTTAATTTCGAGGGTCGTCGCTGGGATTTTTTAAAACGGAATGGCATTTGGTATAAACAAATGATCAGTTATGCCGGAGACTTCACGAAATACCCTAATACAAAAAATGTTCCGGGGTTTGATAAGACAAAATATGGGATTACTGATGAAAGAGATTCTGATTTTGGACCTAATCCGGATTATTATGCTGATTTTAACGGCACGGATAATGATGTTCTTGTCAGATTTAATGTGCGTCCTTTTCATGTAAACTGGGCTGTTCCCCAATCACAAATAGAGGTTATGGGAGCGGATTTTCCTCAAAATGAAGGGTACTGATCAAAAGGAAGTAAAGAAGTTAATGAAGTAGTAATAGAATATAATAGAAAAATAAATAATGAAACATCTTTTTTTTGTGAAGAAAGGTATACTTGCAATTCTTTGTTTCCTGTTAAATATCCCGGTGTGGGCGCAACAGGATATACGTATCCCGCCTTCCAAAGATTTGGTAAAATATAAACTTACCAATAAAGCCATTTATCGGGATGGATGGGTAGATTTCAATAAAAACGGGAAAATGGATATTTATGAAGATCCTTCCGCCCCCATTGATGATAGGATAGAAGATTTGTTAAGTCAAATGAATCTTAATGAAAAAACATGCCAGATGGTGACACTTTATGGCTATAAGCGTGTTTTGCAAGATGAGCTTCCTACTTCTGCATGGAAAAATAAATTATGGAAAGATGGAATTGGAGCTATAGATGAACATTTAAATAGTTTTCAGCAATGGGGACTGCCACCTTCTGATAATCCGTTTGTGTGGCCGGCGTCACGCCATGCCTGGGCCTTGAATGAAGTACAACGTTTTTTTGTAGAAGAAACAAGATTAGGGATACCGGTTGATATGACCAACGAGGGGATAAGGGGAGTTGAAAGTTATAAAGCAACTAATTTCCCTACCCAGTTGGGCTTAGGACATACCTGGAATAGGGAGTTAGTAGGAAAGATAGGTTATATTACGGGTCGTGAAGGGCGATTGTTGGGATATACGAATATTTATGCTCCTATTCTGGATGTAGGGCGCGACCAGCGTTGGGGTAGATATGAAGAAGTTTATGGCGAATCTCCTTTTCTTGTTGCCGAGTTAGGAATTGTTATGGTTCAGGGTATGCAGAAGGATTATCAGGTAGCAGCAACTGGAAAGCATTATGTTGCATATAGCAACAATAAGGGCGGGAGAGAAGGGATGTCACGGGTTGATCCCCAAATGTCTCCACGGGAAGTAGAGTATGTTCATGTATATCCTTGGGCGCGAGTGATAAAAGAAGGAAAGTTACTGGGGGTAATGAGTGCCTACAATGATTATGACGGCTTTCCTATACAGAGTAGTAATTATTGGTTGACAACCCGGTTAAGAAAGGAAATGGGGTTTAAGGGGTATGTTGTGTCAGACAGTGATGCAGTAGAATATCTGCATAGTAAACATAAAACATCCCATAATATGAAAGAGTCGGTGCTTCAGGCTGTGGAAGCCGGTCTGAATGTCCGTTGTACATTCCGTTCTCCGGATTCTTATGTGTTACCATTAAGAGAATTGGTTGATGAGGGGGCTATCAGTATGGAGACTATAGACAGTAGAGTCCGTGACATTTTGCGTGTGAAATTTATGGTCGGCCTCTTCGATATGCCTTATCAAAAGGATTTGGCTGCGGCAGATAAAGAAGTTAATAGTCCTGAAAATCAGAAGGTGGCGCTTCAGGCATCAAGAGAGTCGATTGTGCTCTTGAAAAATATCAAGAACACTTTACCACTAAACCTTGATAGTATAAAAACAATAAGTGTGACCGGCCCTAATGCGGATGATGCCCGGTATGCATTAGCGCACTATGGGCCCCAAGCAGTAGAAGTAACAACTGTTCTTGAAGGGATTAAAGCTAAAATGAAAAATAAAGGAGAGGTTCTGTATACTAAAGGTTGTGATATAGTAGATGCTAACTGGCCTGAATCCGAAATTTTTCCTTCACCGTTGACAGTCAGTGAGCAACAGGAGATTGATAAAGCGGTAATCAATGCTCAGAAAAGCGATGTATGTATTATTGTCTTAGGAGGTAGTCAAAGAACTTGCGGTGAAAATAAATCACGGTCAAGCATTGATCTTCCGGGTCACCAACAGAAACTTCTTGAAGCAGTCTATGCTACAGGTAAACCTATAGTCTTAGTAATGATAAATGGGCGCCCTAATTCGATAAATTGGGCGGAAAAATACATCCCGGCTATATTAGAGACATGGTATCCGGGCTCGCAAGGAGGTACGGCTGTTGCGGATGTTTTGTTCGGTGATTATAATCCTGGCGGAAAACTGACAGTTACTATACCTAAATCAGTGGGGCAGATACCGTTCAATTTTCCGGCTAAGCCTGCTTCGCAGGTAGATGGAGGAAAAGGAGTCGGCATGGATGGGAAAATGAGTCGGTTGAATGGTGCTTTGTATCCTTTCGGATATGGGCTTAGTTATACAACTTTTGAATATTCGGATCTTGAAATATCTTCACGTCTCATTACCCCTAACCAGGATGTGACGATTACCTGTAACGTAACAAATACAGGTAAAGTTGCGGGAGATGAGGTAGTTCAATTATATGTTCGTGATTTAATTAGTTCGGTTACTACATATGAAAAGAATCTGAGAGGATTCGAACGTGTACAGCTGAAGTCCGGAGAAACTAAAAAAGTTTCGTTTGTCATACGTCCGAGAGACTTGCAATTACTGGACAAAAAAAATGAATGGATAATAGAACCCGGTGATTTTGCGATTATGATTGGAGCTTCATCAGAGGATATACGTCTTAATGGGACACTGACAGTGAAAGATTACAATCAGATCGTGGTACGAAAATCTGGTAAAGAAGAAACTGGAGCATACAGATTGGTTATAGACGGGGATGAAAATATGGGTTGGACAGGAGCTAAGGGGGACTATATTACTTTGCCTATGAAAGAGGGCGCAACTCCGTCAGAAATTAAGATTCTGTGGCAAAATATAGAAACTTCAACAGCTTTTGAGATTCAGGCATCCAGTGGTGGAGGACAATTTTTAACGGTTTATTCCGGCAATGTGATACCTTCAAATGAGTATATAACTTATCCTTTGAAGGGAGATATTGTCAGTGATGTACGGATCGTTATGACATCAGGTAAGGGAACTATAGCAGAAGTAATATTAAACGGAGTAGAAAAATGAAAAGGATAGTCATATTTATTTTTCTTTTATTGGCAGGCTTGGATTTTAATGAATTATCTGCCCAAGGCACAAAATATAAGCTAGTATGGGAAGAAAATTTTGATCAGAAAAGCCTAGACACCTCTGTATGGAATATAGAAATAGTGTCTAATCCGGCCAATAAAGAAATGCAATATTATGTAGAGGAAGCTGTTGAATTGGGAGAAGATCCCAAAAGCGGTGAGTCAAGCCTCATCATAACTGTTCAAAAAAAGAAGTATAAGCATCGTCATTTTACATCCGGGCGCTTGAATAGCATTGGAAAGCTTTCTTTTCGGTATGGGCGTGTAGATGCTAGAATAAAAATGCCTAAAACTGGTAATGGGCTGTGGCCGGCGTTCTGGATGAAGGGGGCAGATAATGATTCTATTCCATGGCCTATGTGTGGGGAATTGGATATTATAGAGTTGGGACATGTTGATGGAATAAAAAGAGGAATTTCTGACCGATATTTGGGAGCAGCTTGTCATTGGGGTCCCAATTTATCCATTAATTATTCAGAGAGCCAAAAAAAAACAATACAGTATAGTATTCAAGATGATGAATACCATATTTATACTTTAATATGGGATGAAACCTGCATAAAAATATATGTAGATTTAGATAAATATCCTGACGCAGAACCATATTACCGGTTTTGTTATGCAGATAATTGCCAGAAGGCTGCAACCTTTTACAGGAAGCCTTATTCGTTTATTCTCAATTTGGCAGTAGGAGGTGGATATACTGGTATAACAGGTAATGATAATGTAGATAAAATAACAGCTCTAAATGAAGAAAATAATCTTGAAGCAAAGATGTATATAGATTACATCAGGATTTATCAGACAGGAAACAGTCATGAAGAATTACATATTCCCCCAACAAAATAAAAATTATATCAACTACTGAAGCTTATGGAAATCAAGAATATTTCAATATTCATATTTTTAGTGTTATTGACATCTTGTAGTGATAACGAAAACAAAAGTAACTATCTGGATGATGGCTTTATACGTTTTAATGGTTTTGTTCAAAAAACGAATTTAGCTTTTTCGGAATCGGAAGCTGAATGGAGTAATTGCGATGCCATTGGAGTGTATATCAAAGAGTCTGGAAAAGATTTGTCGACAAATGTATTACAGAATAATATAAAATACATAACTTATGATGGCGAGGGCAAATTTAATGTGGCACAGTCCAGTCAGCCGGCTGTTTATCCGGTCGACGGTTCTTCTGTTGATATCATAGGCTATCATCCTTATCGTACAATCATCACAAATTATGAGTATAAGGTAGATTTAACTAATCAATCCAATCAGGCAGATTTGGATCTGCTATATTCTGACAATATAAGGAACCAGTCAAAAGGCATGTCAGGTGATATTAATTTACTGTTTACTCACGAACTTACTAAGATTATAGTTAACGTTAGTGCAGGAACAGGAATTACGGATTTGACAGGACTTACTACTGTTGTAGCAGGTACAAAAGCTAGGGGACAGTTCAATTTGTCAAATGGAACATTAGTGCCGGACAATGCATCAGAGATGGATATATTGCTTGATACCCAATTGGATGGTTCCATTAAAGCGCGAGTAGAAGGTATTCTATTACCTTCTACTGCCAGTGCAGGGCGTTCTGTCATATTTTATTTGAATGATAAAATATTTCAATGGGATATTCCGGATAATACTGTTTTTATGGCAGGAGCGCAATATATGTATGAAGCGATTCTAAATAAAGAAGAAGTGCTTATGATTAATCCCAATGCTACTATAACGGATTGGGATAATCTTCCTATAGAATCTATAAAACCTGAAGTTGAGGATGCGGCTCCTGTCATTACAATAAATTTAACGAATAATGAAACTAATGGACTCCCCGTAGGAACTACGTCTGTTAATCTAAAAGGTTCTGTCAGTTCTGTGAATGATTTAGTATCAGCTCAAGTCATAATGAGAAATTTTTCAGGTGTTGAAACTGTTATAGATCTTATGTCCCGGGATATTCCTTCGGACGGAATTAGGCACATTGTAATTAATCAAACGATTCCGATTACAAATGAGTTGTGTACGATGCTAGTTAAAGCATCAGACAGTACAGGTAAGGAAACTGTGAGTGAAGAATTACAGATAGCAGTTGGATATTCTTATTTTAATCTGTATGCTACAGCATCCGGAAATGGGGCAGATGGTCTGTTTCCGTTTTTTTCTGCTGCATTAGGGAAAATGTTGGATTATTGTGATGCTGGATATAATGCTTCACTGGTAGATATAGCTTTTGCTTCATACGGAGAAAATAAAGAGCTTACAATTACCAATATTGCGCAAGTAAATTCAGGTAAATTTAAACATCCCACATGCAGTCCGTCTACATGGAATATAAGGACAACTGTTCCTTTAGCAGTAGCGTCGAATATTAAGCGTAGTAATTTTGATGCATCTACGATAGAAGATATTCGTGCAGAAAAAGCTTTAACGACCGGAGGTGCAGCCAGAGTTGTACTTACAAATGCTAGTTTCACCGATATGTCTGATATAGCATGTCTTTATCAGATACAAATTAATGGTGAAAACAAGCGTGTTGTGTTGTCTTTGGATAGATTGGATATGAATACGCCACAAAATGAGAATGTTGGCTTTTGGATAAAAGTAAAAGTTGAAAAGTAACATGAAATAAAATAATTATGAAAGCAATTAAATTTGTGTCAGGTGTTTTGGTGAGTTTTATTTTTTGTTTGTCGTGCAATGACGTTCATTCTCCAGAATTAACATCCTGTGATTCTGCTATCGTATTCAGTTCATCCATTGGAGAACAAATGATCAGTAAATCAAGGGTATATGGCTTTTCTTGGGAAGCGGGAGATATGATCGGAATATATATGAAAAAGACCGGTGAGGAATTTGCGACTGGTACTGTGAAGCCTTTTAGCAATATAAAATATAAAACAGCCGGTGATGGCATATTTGCGCCCTTTTATTGGGGAGGTGCACTTCGCTATCCTGTTGACGGCAGTGCTGTAGATTTTATGGCCTATTATCCATATTGTGATGATATCGTTGATTTCAAGTTTCCGGTGGATGTAAGTGACCAGAGTTCCCAAACAGAAATAGATCTGTTATATTCAAATAATGCTGTAAATAAAGATAAGAATTCTCCGTTGGGTATTAGATTGAATTTTACGCATCAACTAACTAAGATAGTTTTAAATATAACTGGAGAGAATATTTCTGATTTGTCAGAATTAAAAGTCAGTTTGGAAGGTACAAAAACAAAAGCTGTCTTTGATTTGGCAAATGGTATACTTGAATTATTGGATACTGAAGAAAGCATTTATTTGAAAACGATAAAGGATGAAGCTAAAGTAATAGCGGAGGCTATTATTCTCCCGACGGATGCGATGTCTGGACGGTCATTTGTATTTGAATTGAGCGATGGCCGTAAATTTCGTTGGGATATACCTGAAACTTGTAGTTTTCAAAAAGGTAAGAAGCATATTTATAATGTAACACTAAAATCAGATATTATTGATTTTATAAATCCAATTGCGGATATAATAGAATGGAATAATATGCCTCCCGAAACAATCACTACTTTAGATAAAAGTTATAAGCTCGTTTGGAAAGAAGATTTTGATTTACCGATATTAGACCGGGATGTATGGAATGTTGAAATTGTACGTTCGCCTGCCAATAACGAATATCAATATTATAAAAAAGAGAACATATCGGTTGAAACGGAACCTATTAGTGGAAAACGATGTCTGGTATTAACTGCCAAAAAGGAAAATTTTGATGGACGGGCATTTACATCGGGGCGGATAAATACTTCTCAAAAAGTAGCTTTTAAATATGGCAGATTAGACGCTAGTATAAAAGTTCCTAAGACAGCCAATGGACTTTGGCCTGCATTCTGGATGAAAGGTGATGATTATGAGATGGTTGGCTGGCCTATGTGTGGTGAAATAGATATTTTAGAGATGGGGCATGTTGATGGAGTTTCTGGTGGTAATCAAGAATGTTTCTTAGGATCTGCTTGTCATTGGGGACCATCATTCAGCCAATATAAATCAGATAGTAAAAAGAATACTTTCAGTTTTAGTCTTCAGGAGGATGATTTTCATCTTTATTCTCTTATTTGGGATAAAAATAGTATAAAGATGTATCTTGATTTGGATAAAAATCCTACTGCAGAACCTTACTATACATTTCATTACGTGACAAATCCTGATAATGCAATCGTTTATATGCAAAAAGAATATTATATCTTATTTAACTTGGCAGTAGGAGGGGGATATACAGGTATTACAGGGATTGACAATATTGATAAAATTACTGCATTGAATGAAAATAATGGATATGAGGCTAAGATGTATATAGACTATGTTAAGATATATCAGAACGATATTGATGGTGGGACTATTACTATTAAATAACAGGCAATAGCTTTTTCAATTCAGGGCAACAGCATCAAATTTTCAATAGCTTTTTGAGATAGCTTCCTTTATTGTCAGCTTTATTTTTTATCTCTTATGATGCCTTAATGGCTTGATAAACAATAGCTTTATAGGCATGTCTCGAAGTAATGCCGCATTTGGATAACAGCTTCCTAAAGTGATATCCCTTCTTCCTTAATGTACCTATATGGTTCTACTAACACGCCTATATAGTTCCTTTAGAGTGTCAGTATAGTTCTACTAAAGTGCCGGTATCTCTAGTTCGTCACGGCTGTGGTGACTTCTTCTCACAGTCGTGGCGAATTCCTACCACGGCCGTGGAAAGATCTCGTCACGGCCGTGGGGAGTTAACGATACCGATACTTTAATGGAACAATACCTGCTTGGTGAGTTAACGATACCGGCTATATAACATTCATTTAATAGGGGCGTATTCATTTTATAAAGCTGTTTTCTATGTGGATGGTATTGCTACAAAGAATAGGCTGACAATAAAAGTTCTGATATTTTATTGTCAGCCTATTGTCATGGCTTATTGTCAGCATATAAATGATTGATAATCATTATACTATATAGAGGAAACTTTAGTTGACAATAAGAATCATCAATTTATATGTAACCTTCTTCTGCCATGTCTATAAATACCATGAGAAGAATAGAAAAAAGATGTAAGGGGTAGACAATTAGGAGTTAGTCCGGGCTAAGTACCTGTTACTGATAATTAGTGTTAAAAACGATATTGAAAGTTGATATAAATAGTTTGAAAGTTGTATAAAATGTGTATTTTTGAAAAAATTATATACGGGGCGAAAAATAAACGTGTATAGTTAGCAAACAAACAATCCATAATAATAAAATAGCGATGAAGAAAATCAGTTTTTATTCTTTTATTTTGGGAGCTTTAATAATAAGTAGCTGTTCCAATGATTCTATTAGTGAGCAACCATCCGGCAACGGAGAAGAACTTCCTACCGTATCGAAAATCACATCAGTTTTCAGCAATGGTACCAATATGAGCGTTGGAAACAATCAAAGTAATACGCGTGGTGGAGGTACTTTGACTGTTGGCGAAGAGGAAACACTTTGTGCCAAATACGATGTGGCAGCCGGATTTCAATCGAATGGCACGGTACCCTACATTAAAGTATCAGTACATGTTTATGAAGAATGTGCCAGTGAGTGTGAGAAACTACGCCTGACATTTAAGGGTGTAGAAGACCTTGTGTGCAAAACCGATGACTTTGCCATTCGTTCCACAGATGGAACTTATCTTGACGGTTGCTTTGGTGTTGATAATGAAGGCAATAAAATCAACGAATATAAATACGGCAACTTGTCGGTTTCCGGTGATCTTGATATCACTATCGGTGGTCTTGACAACCTTTATGAAGGTAATAAGCAGGGTGGTAACGAAGAACCTGTGATTAATACTTTCGAAGTATGGATGTGGCCACAGAACACTGAAGGGCATACATGGACCGAAGTAGAGCTTAAAGCTTTGGCTGACAGTCACGACCCGTTGATGTGTGTGAAACCTAGTACTCCCGAAGATCCTCATCCGGGCAAAGATATGGGTAAAATTATTTGGGCAGAGGAGAACATCGACGGTTACTATGCTTGGGGTGAGATTTTTACAGGAAAAACCATTGACCATCCGGGAGACGATGAGAATACTTCATTTACGTATAATGGCGTGACTTATAAGAACGATGCTTCTTATTATCCATACGCTGACAAATCTTGCAAGAACTACTATAATTATAATGATTACCGCTATTTTGCCGGTACGCTTAAATTGACAAAATACCAGTGGACGGAAGGTAAAGTGTCGCAGGATGGAAAGACGCGTCTTGAACCTGCGGATGATGTAGCTGTAATGCGTTGGGGAAATGGGTGGCGTATGCCGACCAGTGCCGAAATGGATAACCTGTTTAATGGCCCGAATACATTGTGTGTACAGGGTAAAACGAAAGTTCGCCGGTATAATCATGAAACAGGTGAATCTTATTATGTAGAGGATGTGGATGCGTGGATGGTAACTTCAACAATCACAAATAATACTATCATACTTCCTAAAACCGGATATTATGGCAGTAATGAAAAAACAGATTCGAATGGAAGTACCACTATAAAAGAACTTGATGATAATTGGTGGCCTTATTCGGGATTATATTATTGGACAAGTGATTTGTCTGCGCAAATTCAGCAATCTTCCAGTAACAAAGACAAACGTTACGGAGGTTTTCTCTTTGGTGCCGGCGAGAAGCTCGGCTGGTGTGACGAAAGTCTTGCTACAATGGGCTTTGACTACGGTCAATTGAATGGCTACGATCGTTGCTTCGGATTTAAGGTTCGTCCTGTAAAGGATAAGTAAAAGCTAATAACTGACCAATGAAAAAGGGTGTGCCGGTGAAGGCAGCCTTACTTTACGAGACTTACATCAGTAGTTGATGTAAGTCTCTGTTTTTGTGGATATTAATAGAGATTAGCATTTACAGGTTTAGAGTGATTTAAACCTTTTGAAGAGGGAAGCACTACTCTGATGTAGTCTGATACGGTGGGTCTTTTGACCACCGGAACAGCAATCCGAACGAATGCTAAACTCTATTTTTATGTTTACGATCAACATCAAAGGGAAAGCAAATCCCAAAGACCCGAAGATGGTCAAACTTGAAATGATTATCTTCAAAACAGGTTACGCACGAGTAACCAAAGTGCTTAATGTTTCCGGACCGGTTAAGGACTGGGATAATCAGGCCCAAGCCTTCAAAGGCAATGGCAGTACCCTTACCGCCAAGAACAAAATCCTGTTCGAACTCAAAAATCAGTATCAGAAAGTCGCTGAGGACTGGGATTACGAGGGACGAGTCTGGTCGCCAGTCGAATTATCGCACTGCTTCGATGAAGTTCAAACCCGCAAAGAGGAGGTAAAATCACTCTCAGTCCTTCAGATGATAGACTCTCTAATCGAAAAGTTTACTCATAAAGAGCGTTACAAGAATGGGCGAATCATCACGAGTATTAATAATGCCCGTTCTTATAAGGAGATAAAGAACTCTCTATCTCGATTCACACAGGAGGTCTATAATCGTTCTTTCTCCTCTTACTATTTCAAAGAGATTAATGAACGTTTCCTGCTCGACTATACGCTTTATATCCAGAAAGTCGGCATAGAAAACGGCAACAAAGGCGGCTTGACTCAGAAACTCCGCCGCCTGCGTGCTACCTGCCGTTATGCCGAGAAGCAAGGCATCTACGGTGTGGACATGAAAGTATTCGAATGCTTGGGTGATAATATCAAATGGGGACAGACTACTTCCAAAGCGACTTCCTATGTAGCTCTTGCCAAACTGGAGAATATCGACCGTAGTTTGTTTTCGAAGAAAGAGCAGCTACACCTCGATCTCTTTCTATTCAGTTACTATACCGGAGGCATGGCCAATGTGGATGTATGTTATTTGACTTGGGACTCTATAAAAGAAGATAAGATCATCTATGAGCGCATGAAGTTTCCCAAACAAGCCAAGCCACTTTTGATTGAAAAGGCCAAGAAGATCATTGAGAAGTATCGCGGTATGGGTTTCGAGAATTATATCTTTCCTGTCTTTACTCATAAGCACAAGACCGATATGCAACGTACAAAGCGAATCAGTAATCTTACGGTCAAAATGACTATAACACTTGCTAAGGCTTGCCGCTTGCTAAAAATAAAGGATAAGCTGACATGGTACTCTGCCCGTGCCAGTTTCATTACCCGAATGGTAGATCAAGGTTACTCGCCATACGTTGTGGCCGAAATGGCAGGCAATAGTCCGATGGTGATTTACAAACACTATTATAAGAATACCAAGGCTGATGAGATGCTCAAAGAGATGAATTCAATTTTTGGTGAATAAATTTCAGTCTCGACAAACCTTTTCTGTCGAGACTCCCTATTCATTTATATACCGTCACAAGGCCGGTGGAATATTCATCACTAAAAAACATCTGTTATGAGCAAAAATGTATTGCAAGTCTTTGATAAGCTATTGCTACACCTGTCACAAATTGAGAGAGAACGAAATGGTCAGATAATTACCGGCTCCCAAAACGAACGAAAGTTTCGGTATGTTCTGGATTGTCTGTGCAATTTTACCCAAACCGTAATGAAGCGAGATTTCAGCATACTGACTTTTGATGATATTGACACGCAATTCCTTCAAAAGTATGTCAACCATTTGAATGGGCACAATGTGGAGAATAAACTGCAAAAACTTCGTCGAGTATTCCGAGAGGCTAATGCCGATACCTCAGTTTTTGATGAAGTGAAGATTCCGGTCAAATTGGAAGGTGAGCCATTGTCGGTGGATTATACCATGATTGAACGGATAGAATTTATGAGCCGAAGCAAACTCACAGATAAAGAAGAATTATATATCGACTTGTTCCTGTTTGGCTATTATACCGGAGGCACGACAGTTAATGAGATGGCATCACTTAAAATATCCTCCATTAAGAAGGGGTACTTGTATTGCAAGCGGAATGCATCTGAAAACATTGCCGTCATCCCTTTGTGCTCAGAAGTATTACATATCATCGACAAATATCAGTCGATGTGCTTTGACGATTACCTGCTCCCAATCTTTACCCATAAACACAACTCTCCCGAACAACAACTCGGAAGAATCAAGCGTATCTCGGAGTTGACAAACCAGACATTGAGAAAGGTTTCAAAGATGCTTAAACTTGAAAATGTGATTACGATGGGAATGGCGAAATCCATATTTATTGAACATCTGCTTTCAAATGAAGTGCCTTATGAAAAGGTCGCTCAGTATTTGGGTTGCTCAATCGAAACCGTACTCCGACACTCCGAAAAAATGCGTCAAAATTATGGTGAGTAATATACATAAGATACGGACTAACTATACTGATTTTACTTACATAATAAAAGTGAGTAATTCGAGTAAAAACAACTCCCTTTCCTGTATATCTAAAAATGAGGGAAATGAAAAGAAATAGGGTGTCTCCCATTTCAAGACACCCTTTTTCCTTATATACATCCAATAATTACCAACTTGTTATAATACAGCTATTTGAATATTAAAACCATACAGGTTTCGCCATTTTTGTAATTTTCTTCTTTTCTACTTCTTTTCTAATCGATTTCAATGACTTTTTTGAAGCGAAAAAACTTCAAAGATCATTGTTATGTTTACGGTAAATATCAAAGGGAAAAGAGACCCTAAAAACATCCATTTTGTCAAACTCGAAATGGTGTTCTATAAGCGAGGTTATGCTCGCGTTACAAAAGTTATCAATATCACAGGGCTTTACTCGGAGTGGAGTCAAAAGTCACAGCTTTTTGTCGGAAAAGAATCTTTCGAAAAGAATAAGTTTCTTCAACAGCAAAAGCTCAAATACCTCAAAGTTGGGGAGCGTTGGGAGGCCCAAGGTAAAGATTGGATTCCGGTGGAGTTATCTCACTATTACGATACCGACCCAAACTATCGAAACAAATACATCCCAATCTCAGATGTTATCGAAGAACTGGCAATAAAGTTCGACAATCAAGAGCGATATAAAAATGGTCGTGTACTCAAAAGCCTGTCTACATCACGAAAGTATCGCTACTTAAACACCTCGCTGCAACAGTTTACTCGAAGTAAGTATCATCGGGATTTTACAAAGTATCGGTTTCGAGACCTAACACAGAAATTCCTTCAAGACTTTGTTGTCTGGGTTCAAATCAAAGCTGCTAAAAATGGAAATACTGGTGATGTCAGTGGTAAACTTCGAAAATTGAAAGCAGTCTGTCTTTACGCTAAAGAGCAAGGAGTGTACAACGTGAATCTTAACGCTTTTAGTTCATTTAAGGAGAAGCTAAAACATCGCATTACTACCCCCAAAGGGGTATCACCAGAAGTGATGCAACAGATAGAATCTTTCGACCGAATGTTGCTTACCAAGAAGGAACAATTCTACCTCGACCTGTTTTTGTTTAGCTACTATGCCGGAGGAATGTCTGCTATTGATGTTTGTTTACTTACCCGAGATCAAATCAAAGACGATCAGATTATCTATGAGCGTACTAAGTATGACAAGCAGGCACGAGTCATCATCATCGACAAAGCAGCAGAGATTATCGAACGCTATCGCACCGAAGCTTATATGAATTACGTCTTTCCGACCATAAAGCGATGCAATCTAACGCAGACCAAGCTTTACGGGCGAGTGAAGCGAATAAATGAGAAAGTCAACGAGACGCTACAAAAAATCTGCGACCATTGCGGCATCAAATCGCGAGTAACATGGGGAACCGCTCGCAGTAGCTACATCTCCAAGATGATTGACGAAGGTTTTCACCCACTCCAAGTCGCCGAACTCGCCGGCAACTCTCCGCAAACTATCTACCGATACTACTACACCATCTCCGATAAAGAGAAAATGAAACAGAAGATGAATGAGGTGTTTTGTTAATAGCAATAAATACTATCTGAACTATCAGTATAATACCTATAAATAATTTGCCCCCTGCGTATTGATGTTCTAAATAAAATGCTTATATTTGCCTGAGTATATCTAAAAAGCAATTATTATTGCAAATAGTATCAATTATTCTGGTTATGGGCATTTCAATAAATAGGATTAAAGTAGTGCTTGCTGAAAATAAAAAAACAAATAAATGGTTGGCTGATGCACTGGGTAAAAATGCAGCAACTGTGTCTCGTTGGTGTACAAATGAAAGCCAACCTGCCGTTGAAACGTTTTACCAAATAGCAAAATTGCTCGACATAGATATAAGAGAGCTTTTTAATAAAACGAAATAGAATAATGGCTAGAGCAGATTTAATAGTAGACTTAGTGCGGTATGCGATCACGGGGAATAAGCCTATGATCAAAAAAGTTACTGAGGCAATTGTTTCTGAGGAAAGAAAGAAACAACATACGATTTTGGCTGATAAAATAGAGAATGAACTAAATAAGAATAGACCTATTGATAGTTCTAATACTGCAAACTTAAACACTAATGGCAAAGCAATAATAGACTATAGAGCTGAAAACCTAATCACAGAGATATTTCCAACGAAAAGATTATCAGACTTAATTCTGCCAACAGAAGTACAAGTATCGTCCAATCACTTTATTCAAGAACAATTTAGAGTTGACTTGTTACGTTCCTATGGACTTGAACCAAGGAGCCGAATTCTTCTCATTGGCCCTCCGGGCAATGGGAAAACATCATTGGCTGAAGCATATGCCGAAGCTTTGATGGTACCATTGTATGTTGTCAAATACGACAGCCTTGTTGGGGCTTATTTGGGTGAAACAGCTTCAAGACTACGAAAACTAATGGATTATGTTAGCACAAGAAAATGCGTGCTCTTTTTTGATGAATTTGAAACATTAGGTAAAGAACGTGGTGACACCCATGAAACAGGAGAAATTAAACGTGTTGTTAGTTCTTTATTGTTGCAGATTGACAATCTTCCGAGTCATGTAATAGTCATTGGTGCTACAAATCATCCCGAGCTATTAGACAGAGCCGTGTGGAGAAGATTCCAAATTAAAATATTTCTACCAATTCCAACAAGGGTGAATATCGTTTCATGGCTAGATCAATTTCAGCACAAACACAAAATTCGATTTGAATATGCATCTGAAACAATAGCAAAAAAACTATTAGGGATAAATTATGCTGAATTAGAAGAATTTGGATTGTCAATATTGAGACAGTATGTATTATCACTGCCAGATTCAAATATGAAAGATATTGTATCGAATGAGCTGAAAAATAAAGCAAATAATATATCTGACTCGGACTCTCAAAAATAATATATTTTATGGCAAATAATTATCCCCTATTATTCTTCCCAGAACCTGTACCTCTTCCAAAAGTTCCCGGGAATCAGTTTTCACCTAAAATACCTCACTATCCTTCTCATGACAGGCAAAGAGAGAGATTGGCTCCATTGTTTGAGACATTGTGTAGATCATTCGAAGCGCAAAGAGCAACTATGCAAAGTACGCCAACAGGAGTTGATCCAGAACAAGTTTTGGTATTCGAAACGGTTGGTAGTGCTGAAAGCTTTCTTACAGCAATTAAGAATACTGATGGCTTGGAGTGGATGGGTGAGATTGAACTAGACGACATTCAACCTTCTGATGATTTTCATTATATAAATGGGGAAGAGGAAAAAGCACTTTCAGGGCGTTTGTTTTTAACAATGACTAATCAAAGGGCTATGACTGAAATGTTATCTCTTTGGGAGCAGTATTCTACTAATCCGAACATTCAATTTCAAAGAGGTTTAAATGGGTTTAAGTCGTTATTTAAGCAACTTAATACTATTCGTAGATGGAATGTACAAGATCGCTTAATTGAAACAAATGTCATTAAATATTGGAAACAAGACATAGAAGCAAATGAGCAAATCATTCGTTTTGAATTACAATTATGGTTTAGTTCATCTACAGAAAAAAGAAATGCCTCATTTAGTAGAGTATCTGAAATGATTGAATCATTAAATGGAAGATGCCTAGTTCACTCTGTTATTGAAGAAATATCTTATCATGGTATGTTAGTGGAATTACCATCAACTGCTATACAGGATATAATCAATACGCAAGATACTCAGTTGGTGAAATGCGATCAGGTAATGTTCTTTAGACCATCTGGACAAATAGCGATTGTTTCAGAGATTGAAGACGATAAGTTAATTAATGATGAATTGTTGAATGACGAACTACCAAGTGGTCAATCAGAAGCAGCTATTTTTGATGGACTTCCTGTTAATAACCATCAGAAACTGTCAAATAGAATCGTGGTTGATGATCCGGATGATTATAGTGATGGCTATATTGTTCAGCATAGAGTACATGGAACTGCAATGAGTTCTTTAATAATTCATGGTGATATCAATGACAATGAGAGGGCAATATCTATGCCATTATATATTAGACCTATTATGAAACCTGTAGCTGGGATGTCGAGTTCAATAGAGAAAGTCCCTAGCGATGTGTTATTTGTTGATTTACTCCACAGAGCTGTTAAAAGAATATTCGAGGGCGACATAGATAGTAATCCTATTAATTCTATTAAACTCATCAATCTGTCTATTGGAGATAGCTCTTTACTGTTTTTTCACTCCATGAGTCCAGCTGCAAAATTATTAGATTGGCTTAGTTGGAAATATAATGTGCTATTTATAATTAGTGCAGGTAATCACGTTGATCCCCTTGAAATGTCAATTCTATACAAGGATTTCAGGTCATTAAGTGATCAACAAAAAGAAGATATTATTTATAATACTATTGCCAACGATAGGAGGAATAGAAGAATATTATCACCGTCAGAGAGTATAAATAGTATTACAGTGGGTTCAATAAGTGTAGATAATTCTCCAGCAAATCCTTACGAAAGAAGAATAAATCCGACTTTGCATATGTTGCCAAATGTTCACTCTTCTTTTGGTGGTGGCTATAGGAGATCCATAAAACCAGATTTTGTTTATTATGGTGGGAAACAATTTTTTGATGAACCTTTACGGGATTTGGCGCCAACACAGTTAAGATATTCTTGTCATTTTGGATCACCAGGAAATCAAGTTGCTGCTCCATCTGATGATTTAAGTAAAACATGGTTTGTTAGGGGCACTAGTAATGCTGCTGCTTTAATTACTCGTAGAGGCATCCAGATAACAGACACCTTAAAGGAACTATTTCAAGAAGATTATTTTTCACCACAGTATCGTCCATATTTACCGTTAATAATTAAGACTCTTCTTACGCATGGATGTTCTTGGGGTGAATTAGAAGTAAATCTTAAAAGAATTTTAAATGGTAAATATAACAATAATGATATAGAAAAGATTATCACTGATTGGATTGGATATGGAATTCCAGACACCAGTAAAGTTCAAGAATGTACCCAACAAAGAGTTACAATTCTTGGTTTTGGGGAGATAGGGCAAGACAAATCTCACTTATTTAAATTTCCTCTGCCTTCTTCACTTTCAGGTAGGCCAGAAAATAGAAAACTGACAATAACTTTGTCTTGGTTTACACCTATAGCATCTAATACGCAGAAATATAGAGTGGCAAATCTTTATTTTGAAACTGACAATAGCACTATTGGAGTAACTAGAGATGATGCACAATGGCAGAAGGTAAAAAAAGGCACTTTACAGCATGAAGTATTTGTAGGTCAGAATGCTGTCGCATTTGAAGATGACGAAAGCATTGCGATACGAGTTACATGTAAAAAAGATGCTAAAGCTTTTAGTTATTTAATACCATACTCTATTGCGGTAACGCTAGAAGTTGCAGAAGAGATAGATATCCCTATTTACCAAGAAGTCAGAGATAAGTTATTAACTCCAATTATTGTTGAGCAAAGTTCTTTGTTTTAATTCGTTTTTTGCATATAATATATATCAGTATGGTTTATGTAGGCTGTCATGATGTGATTGTGATTGATTTATTCCTCTGTAAACAGTGATTTCGCAGAAATCCCCTAAAAAGAGCTGTAAAGTCAAAACAGACTGTATATCTTTGCAATCGAAATAAAACCATTATAAATCAAGTTCGTGTAGGGTTACACGGTGGATTCAGTGTTTTATCCTCAAATAACTTTGATATACAGTCTGTTACTAAAGCATTAAGGCGCTCGGTGAAGGCACACCTTTTTTGTAGTTCACCCGGTATGGATATGGCTTCACTCCACGACCATATCAAGTATAATTGGATTTCAGCTCGGAAACGGATTAAAACAGGAACTTATCTATGTATTTGGAATATTTTCGACTTTTCTCTGGCACAGAAATCGGTTAAATGCTTTTTTCGTAAAAACAGATAATATAGCCGTGTGTATGACTATACCTCAATAAGGTTTATATCGTCTATCTTTTATATTTTTACCAAATCTCTCGGAATTGTGCGAATTATTATTATTTTTGTCTCACATAATTTCTAAACAATAATTAAATTATTTATTCGTATGAAAAAGGTCTTATTATTATTCGCTTTAGTAGCGATAAGTGCGGTGAGTATCAATGCTCAAGACAATCTGAAATGGGGTGTGATGGCAGGTATGAATGTTAGTAAATACACCATTACAGGTTTTGACAGCAGGATAGGTTTTCACGCAGGTGTTAAAGCAGAGTTGGGATTGTCGCAGGATGCGAATGGTAGTGGTGCCTATATGGACTTTGCTGCATTGCTTACATTGAAAGGTGCTAAAATTGACGGAGGAGCACTTGCGAGCATGACGTTTAATCCGTATTATTTAGAAGTGCCTGTACGTGTTGGGTACAAATATGCTGTGAATGATGACTTTGCGTTATTTGGTAGTGCAGGTCCTTATGTCGCTGTTGGTTTATTTGGGAAGATGAAAGCGAAGGTGGATGGTAGTATCGCAGATATTGCCGGGTTAGATGGTAATTCCGAGTCTGCAGATATATTTGGAGACGATGGTATGAAACGCTTCGATTTCGGTCTTGGATTGAAAGCAGGGGTTGAGTTCAGCAAGAAATATCAAGTTGCCATCAGTTATGATTTTGGACTCGTTGAAGTGGCAAAAGATTTAGGAATGAAGAATAGAAACCTGATGATCTCATTGGGGTATATGTTCTAAAACCGATTCAGATGGAAGGTTCGTCCTGTAAAGGATAAGTAGCAGTTGACAAATAAAGAAAATAGTAGCTACGGTTGGAAAGAAAAGAGAGTCTTGCTTACTATATTAAGCATGTTTTTGCTATATTTGTGCAATATAAAGAGCATATTTTATGGAAAAACGAATAATAAAGGCAATTATAGCCGAGCGTCAGCAAGAAATTAGTAAGATTCAGCTGGTTGAAAGACCGATATATTTTGAGGAGCAGGCGAATTATGTTCTGGTTGGTATTCGTCGTGCGGGTAAGTCTTATCAAATGTATCAGGATATACAGAATCTTGTAAGATTGGGTAAAGTGACTTTTGAAGACTGTCTTTATGTTAATTTTGAGGATGAGCGTATCTCTTCTATTGAGGCTTCGGAGCTAGGACTTCTGTTGGAGTGTTATGCTGAAATGTATGATAACCGTAAGCCTTTGGTATACCTTGATGAGATTCAGAATATTGACGGATGGGAAAAATTTGCTCGTAGACTGGCTGATTCTAAATATAGGGTTTTCATTACCGGAAGTAATGCGCGAATGCTTAGTAGGGATATTGCCACTACTTTAGGCGGACGATATATCATACGGGAAGTATTTCCCTTTTCATTTGCAGAGTATCTAACTTTTCATCAGATTCGCTTGAAGACAAACTGGGAATTTGAACCTGAACAACGGTTGGAAGTCATTAAGCAGTTCAATACCTATTTTCATTTCGGTGGATTTGCCGAAACGTTCTCTTTGATAGATAAACGGGAATGGATTAATTCGCTATATCAAAAGATTCTGCTGGGAGATATTATAGCACGCAACGAGATTCGCAATAGCGGCGCTATCCGGCTATTGGCAAAGAAGCTTGCTGAAAGTGTCATGCAGCCAACCACGCAGACACGACTATTGCATATTGTAAAATCTTCTGGTAGTGGTATCAGCCGTAATACATTGGCAGATTATCTCACTTATATGAATGATGTTTATTTGACTTTTAACATCCCCAATTTTACGGATTCAGTAGCTGAACGTATGTCTAGCTGTAAAAGGTATTTTTATGATAATGGGTTGCTTGGTAATTTTCTGATAAATGCCGAAACTAAACTATTGGAGAATATCGTTGCTGTAAATTTAATAGAGCGATATGGAAAAGAAGAAGATAGAGTGTTCTTTTATAATAAGGGTATTGAGGTGGACTTTTATATTCCTGATGAAGGAATGGCTATACAAGTATCATATAGCATTGATGATCCGATTACCCGGGAACGGGAGGTCAGGGCTTTATATAAAATGTCGGAAGTTTTTGGCTTAAAAAAGACTTTTATCATTACTTGGGATGAAGAAAGGACAATTTCAGGGAATGGGTTGGATATAGAAGTCGTGCCGGTTTGGAAATGGCTGTTGCGGTATTGCTGACATTGAAAGGTGCTAAAACCGATTTTGCAACTTTGTTGCATGAATCATTTGCTACCTTTGCATCAACTAAATGATGAATGTTATGGGACATTGTAGTTGTGGCGCTCATTCATGCGCAGCAGAAAAAAAGGTTGATGCAAAGGTTTCAGTATTCCATGAATATGGGAAAGTGATATTTTCTCTCCTGCTTCTGGCAAGTGGAATAATTATGAATGCTCTCGATTTAGCATTCTTCCGTGAAGGATCTGTAGCCTTGATATGGTATATCGTGGCCTATCTTCCGGTAGGAATTCCAGTGATGAAAGAAGCCTGGGAAAGTATCAGGGAAAAAGACTATTTCAGTGAGTTCACTCTAATGATTATAGCTACTTTGGGAGCTTTCTATATTGGTGAATATCCGGAAGGAGTAGCCGTGATGTTATTCTATACAGTAGGAGAACTGTTTCAGGATAAAGCGGTAGATAAAGCCAAACGTAATATCGGAGCCTTATTGGATGTAAGACCCGAGAAAGCATTAGTGCTCCGGGAAGGCAATCTTGTTATTGAAAGCCCTAAAAAGATAAAAGTCGGTGAAATCATAGAAATAAAGGCAGGCGAACGGGTACCATTGGATGGAACCATGCAGAATGAAGTGGCTGCCTTCAATACAGCCGCATTAACGGGGGAAAGCGTTCCTCGTAATATTCGGAAAGGTGAAGAAGTACTTGCCGGAATGATTGTAACCGATAAGGTTATCCGGCTCGAGGTAACGAGACCTTTTGATAAGAGTGCACTTGCCCGAATATTGGAACTTGTTCAGAATGCTTCCGAACGTAAGGCTCCGGCTGAATTGTTTATTCGTAAGTTTGCGCGCATTTATACACCTATTGTTATAGCGCTTGCAGTGTTAATTGTTTTGTGTCCGTTTGTCTATTCATTTATTAATCCTCCATTTGTATTTGCATTTAATGATTGGCTATACAGAGCTTTGGTCTTTCTGGTGATTTCGTGTCCCTGTGCGTTGGTGGTTAGTATTCCGTTAGGCTACTTTGGGGGAATTGGAGCGGCATCCCGGTTGGGAATTTTATTCAAGGGTGGTAATTATCTGGATGCTATCACTAAGATCAATACAGTGGTATTCGATAAAACAGGAACCCTGACAAAAGGAACCTTTGAAGTACAGGCCTGTAAAAGTGCAGGCGAGGTTTCGGAAGAAGAATTAGTGAAACTGGTTGCTTCGGTAGAAAGTGATAGTACTCATCCGATTGCCAAGGCTGTTGTGAATTATGCGAAAGAACAAAATATTGAACGGGTAGCTGTTATCGGTACAAAAGAATTTGCCGGCTATGGTTTGGAAGCAACGATAGACGGGACTACGGTTCTGGTCGGTAATTGCCGATTACTGTCTAAGTTTGATATATCCTATCCGAAAGAACTGCTGGAAATAACGGATACCATCGTGGTCTGTGCTGTTGGAAACCGTTATGCAGGTTATCTGCTGCTGGCTGATGCCCTGAAAGAAGACGCAAAGGTAGCCATTGACAATTTAAAAGCTTTAAATATTGAAAACATCCAGATACTATCCGGTGATAAACAGAGTATTGTTACTAACTTTGCAGAAAAGCTCGGTATATCGAAAGCTTATGGTGACCTGTTGCCGGAAGGAAAAGTGAATCATCTGGAAGAGCTGCGGCAGGATGAGGCAAACCGGATCGCATTTGTCGGTGATGGAATGAACGATGCACCGGTGCTCGCTCTAAGTCATGTTGGCATTGCTATGGGAGGACTGGGTAGTGATGCGGCTATTGAAACAGCTGATGTCGTGATACAGACAGATCAGCCGTCGAAAGTAGCCGAAGCTATCAAAGTTGGAAAGCTGACACGAAGAATCATTTGGCAGAATGTATCACTGGCATTTGGAGTGAAATTGCTTGTATTGATTTTGGGAGCCGGTGGAATCGCTACTCTTTGGGAAGCTGTCTTCGCAGATGTAGGCGTTGCGTTGCTTGCCATAATGAATGCCGTCAGAATACAGAAAATGATAAAATAGGAGAAAGATGGAAGAAGATATTTATTTGGATAAGCTGGTCAGAAGAGACATTAAGCCAACTGCAATAAGGCTTTTGGTGATAAAAGAGATGATGCAGGCAGAGCGTGCAGTGTCATTGCTTGACCTCGAAACATTACTCGACACAGTCGATAAATCGACCATATCCCGTACTATTGCTCTCTTCTTGTCTCATCACCTTATACATAGCATAGACGATGGAAGCGGCTCGTTGAAGTATGCCGTTTGCGACAACTCCTGCAATTGTGTGGTACAGGATTTACATTCGCATTTTTATTGTGAGAAATGTCATCGGACATTCTGCCTGGAAGGTACCCATATCCCGGTGATTGATTTGCCTGAAGGATTTACTTTGCACAGCATTAATTATGTCCTTAAAGGGATTTGTCAGGAATGTTCCTCTCCAAAATAAGAAAACTTTTGTGATTATGTAGCGGAAAGCCTAAAGCTATTTATTAATTTGGACACAATAATCACTGTTTTATATGACTTAAGCGCCTAAAATGTCTATTTAGGCGCTTTCTTTATTTTAATCATTTTTTTATTCTATAAAATTTTCTCACCTTTGCAAAGTAATTGGGGCTGCCGATATTCTATGTGAAAAATACAAATAACGAAGAACGGCAATAAAAATATGCAAACATAACATTTTAAATGCATTGAAATATGACTAGAAAATTGTATTATTTAATTCCTTGCCTGATGATGGCAATGGTAACATTTACGGGGTGTGGTAACGACGATAATGATGGACCGACAGGCGGTGATGTATTATCAGCCGAGAAGAGTAAAGAGAAATTGAGTGAAATCGGACAGAACTTAATCAATCTGGTAAATGCTGACGATCAGAAACAGTTGTCACAAGTAGGGAATTACTTCTCGGAAATCGTAGGCTCTTTGGAAATTCAGGAAAAAGCAAATGTACAGCAGATGGTACATTCTTTAGTAGCTGCTTCACAGGGTAATATGGCTAAAGTGTACGCTATGGCGGCTGTCAACAATGAAATGTATCAGGCCAGTGACTATTATGGCGTTTATACCTATAATGAGAGCAGAGACGAGTGGGAACGTACCAACTCTGATTCTGAACTCGCGTTGAAGTTTGGTTATGAGGGTCAAACGGCTGAAATCAAGATTGCAACTACCGGCAATACAACAGATTTTACTTATGATGGGGTTACAGTGAAAGTTCCGGCTAAACTTACTTCTACTATTAAACTGGGAACAACTACTTTGACTTCTCTTGAGATTGCTACAGCAAACGTAAGCAGCTCTCCAAGAAAAGCAGATATTACAGTAAATATAGATGCAAACGGTTACAAAGTATCTACTTCAGTAAGCGCAACACCTCAAGTTGTGAAAGCCAACTATTCAATCAACATAAAAGGAACAGAAGCCGTAAAAGGTGAAGCTTATCTGAATGGTAGCAACATGACAGCAGACGAAGGCGCAAACGAGAATGTTGGAGATCGTTTTAAAGATGCTCGTATAGAGGCAAATATTATGGGTGAAGCTGCTGTGCTTATGCAATGTAGCAGTTACAAGGATTTGGCTCGTGAATTGGAACAAGTGGATGACCAGTATGATAATCCTACTGGAATGTGGGGTGAATCTCATGAAGCTGCACAAGCTACTGCAAATGTATTTAAGAAGTATCTTAGTGGAAGTCTGACATTCGGAGGAAGCAATGAAGCGTCTGCTACTTTGACATTCCAACCTTATATTGACTATTCATATACAGATTCTCAAGGAGTGAAGCATGAATACTGGTATACAGAACCTCTGTTACAGTTTGAAGATGAATCTTTGATTAGCTTTGAAGATTATTTTGATGCTGCTTCCGGACCATTCAAATCATTAGCTGACAGCTTCGATGCATTGGTTAGAAGTTTTGAAGGATTCATAGAATAAGCATGGGGTATAGATTAGATAAATGTGAGTAAATTGACGAGGACCGAGGAAGGGAATAATTCTCTTCTTCGGCTTTCTTTTTTATAAGTAAAGTGAGTTGAATGTGATAAGATACATATTGGTACTGTTTGCGGTATTGGGAGATATAGGTGTATATGCCCAAACGGGAACACGTGGCGATGATACGATTCGAATCAATTCTATTTGGAGGATTCAGGAGGTGGAAGTGGTGGCGTCCAAGAAATCTCCTGCGTTACAGCGTAGTGCAAAAGGTGATTGGAAGCTTGATCCGAATGCGGCAAACTTCATGCCGCGTATGCTGGGAGACAGCGATCCGATCAAGACTTTTCAGTTGTTGCCGGGAGTGACTACTGCCGGCGAATTGAATGGGGGACTTTATGTACATGGTAGCGAACCGGGACATAACCTGATATGTATAGATGGTGTGCCTGTGTATAACTCTTCACATCTGCTGGGCTTTTTTTCTATATTCAATAATGATCATTTTTCTTCTTTCTCACTCAATAAGTCTTACCAACCGGCAGACCGCGGTGGAAGATTGGCAGCGGTAGTAGAAATGACTCCTCGTGATTCGGTGGCGCAGCGGGCAAGCGTGTCCGGTAATGTCGGTATATTGGCTTCGAGAATTACCGGCGCAATACCGGTTACTCAAAATAGTACTATTTATCTATCCGCGAGAGTCACTTATGTAAATCCGATAATCTCTTTGATAGAAGGGGGATTTGAGGATAACACGAGGCTTCGTTACGGTTTTCAGGATTATAACCTTACTTATGTGTGGAAGCCAAACCCTAAAAACAAGATTGTTTTGAACAGCTATGTCGGCAATGACTTGTTGAAACTGAAAGAACACCAGTATCAGGTAGACTTCAAAATGCAGTGGCTCAACGCTGTTGCTTCTTTAAAATGGGAACGTCAGTATAATGAAAAGACGTCGTTGACGCAAAGAGTCTATATGACGCATTACCGTACCAATCTGCGGGCAAATCAGAATACGTTGAATATGACGATGCCTTCCCGATTGACGGATTTAGGATATATGGGAAATCTGGACTGGCGGTTGGGGACATGGAAGATGAAGACGGGTGGAAGTTTTATACATCATATACTTCATCCGCAATATCCTGAATCGGTGAATATTTTCGAAGGTATCAATGCCGGAAATCCCGGCAGATACGAAATGGAAGAATTTGCTATGTATGCCGAAGCAGAGAGAAAGTGGGGAAGATTGGCAATGAACATGGGGTTGCGTTATAGTGGCAGTGTACAGGACGGGTATTATAACGGAGGAACGGAACCCCGTATTCGTCTGGAATACGAATTGCCAAAGAACAGAACATTGAGTCTTTCCTATCAACTGAACAGGCAATATATGAATCAGATAACAGTATCAAGTGCCGGATTGCCCATTGATTTCTGGATGCCTTCGACGAAAGATATATCAGGGCAGAAAGTTCATTCATTAGACGTCTCTTTCTCGCAGCCGATTCGAAATGGAGAGTATGAATTGTTGGTGGAAGGTTATTATCGGAAATTATCTCATCAAACGATATTCAACGGCGGACTGTTGGATATGTTTAATCAGACGTATCGGATAGAAGACCATGTACTGACAGGGAAAGGACAGAATTATGGGGTAGAACTGATGCTGCGGAAAAGCAGAGGACGCTGGAATGGCTGGATTGGCTATACACTGGCCTGGGCCGATCGACAATTTCCGGAGTTGAGAAAAGGAAATACATTTCCTGCCAAATATGACCGTAGACATAATTTAAATGCGATGGTTCATTATACGTTGGACGATCATTGGGATTTTGTGATGACATTTGTATATGCTTCGGGTAATGCGGTGACATATCCAAGGGCAATGTATATGATAGGTGAGAATGCAGTTTGTGTATATGATGAGTATAACAGCAGCCGTATGCCGGCTTATCATAGAATGGACTTGTCGGTGAACTACTGGCTGGGACATACCAAAAACAGTTGTATCAATCTGTCACTTTATAATGCTTATATGAGGCATAATCCGGTTTTTGTGCAGGTTGGCGTTAAGCCATCAGAAGATAAATCCGGCTTGCTCATTAAGAAGAAAAATATGTCTCTTTATAGTTTGTTGCCTTCAGTCAGTTATATATTTAAATTTTGAAGATGTTGAAAGCTTTTTTATATAGTTGGATAGTGATGCTGGTTGCAGTTTTTACCTCCTGTGAGCCGGATTGGGATTTTGACAGTGACTATGAATCGGAAGTCGTGGTGGAAGGTGGTATCACGGTAGACGGATTTGCAAAGGTATACCTTTCACAAAGTAAAATCCTGAATAGTACATGGGATAGTATAGCACTTTCCAAACTGCCTGTCATGAGCGCTAAGGTAACCGTTAGTGATGGGAGTCAGACCGAAATTCTGGTAGGAAGAATAGATAAAGGCAGATTGCCTTACTTTGTCTATACCGGTTCACAAATCAGGGGAGAAGTAGGCAAAGTGTATACGCTGACTGTCATGTATCGCGGGAAAGAAATAACAGCGCATACTACCATTCCTGAACCGATCTTACTGGATAGCATACGTTTGCGGCCAACCGAAGGATGTGATACGCTTTATCAGGCTACTGCGTATTTTAATGACCCGGAAGGTGAAGCCAACTATTATAAAATATTCACTCAAGTGGAAGAGAAAGATGAGGACTATTATAATGCGTTTATGGGTACGTTTTCTGATGAGATATTAGTGTCCCCTGTCGCAACAGCAGAGATTTACCGGGGATTCCGGCATACGGAACTCAACAAGTATACTCCTTTTTTTACTCCTGGTGAAAAGGTGGGGATTTGTTTCTCACAAATAACGGAAGAAGGTTTCCGCTTTTGGAGTCAATATGAAAATGAAGTAATCAACAGTGGTAATCCTGTGTTTCCCAATACGACTAATCTACCCGGTAATATAGATGGAGGATTGGGGATTTGGATGGGGTATGGAACTGCCGTTTATCATGTTGAAGTGAAGAATACCTGTTATCATTACAAGCATTGATTCTTTTTTTTGTTATCCCTGAACTTGAATAAAAAAGGCCGAAACCTGACGAACTTTTTATCGTTCCGGGTTTCGGCCTTCTGCTTTCGCTAATATTGTTTGATTAGTCAATATTGGGATTCAATGCGTGCCAGTCTTTAATAGCTGGGATGATCCCCATTTCAATCACTTCATCACGAAGTTTGCATAAATGCTCGTAGCTCTTTTCCAATTCTTCCTGTTCGGCAGGAGTTCCGGCTACTTCTTTATAAGTGACGCCGTCTTTAGTTATTGAAGTTTCCATCGCCATCATGATATGGTCGAACTTACTGTTAGAAACATACGTTCCGGCAGGCCAGCGGAAAGGTTGTCCACCCATAGCAGCGGCAATCATTTCGATAGAAAGATAAGCCGGGCTTTGGAAAGAAGAACGACCGCGCAGGTCGATAATATGCTTACCACCCTGGATGACACGTACTTTCAGTGCTTCCCAATCTGCCAATGGAAGACGGGTAGTGCCGATGAAATCGGTCAAAGGCTCTCCTTTTATTTTGGTTGTAGATGCGAATACAGCCATTTGTTCGCCATGACCACCATACGTACGGCAATTCTGAATGTCGGAAGCCGGGATATGGAAGAATTTCACCAGTTCGTTTTGCAGACGGGTGCTGTCCAAGGCAGCCAGTGTAGAAACTTGAGAGGGTTTCAAACCTGAATACAACAAAGTAATCAATCCGGTGATGTCTGCAGGATTAAAGATCACAACGATATGTTTTACGTTCGGGCAATATTGATGAACATCTTTACCGAATTGAGCGGCAATTTCTGCATTTCCCTTCAGCAAATCTTCGCGGGTCATACCTGCTTTACGGGCAGCTCCACCGGAAGAGACAATGTAAGAAGCTCCTGTCAGCGCTTCTTTGATATCGGAAGTAAATGTAAGGTTGACACCTTCAAAACCGCAGTGATACAATTCTTCAGCTACTCCTTCCAGAGCCGGGGCAAATGGATCATACAGGCAAATATTCGGAGTGAGTCTCATCATCATGGCTGTTTGTGCCATATTGGAGCCGATCATTCCGGCAGCTCCTACAATCGTAAGTTTCTCGTTGGTTAGAAATTCCATAAGTTTATATGTTTAAAGGTGAATAATTTACTTTTTCTTTTTGTCGCTACAAAGTTAACATATTAGAAAGCAGATTGTTCATTGCAAATAGTTTTGCCCGATAACGAAAAGTTATGGCTGACTGTTTGAGAGATCTATTCAAAATAGATTATCTTTGTGTCTTATTACAATAAATAGATAAGAATATGAGCATCGAATTAGGAAAGTTCAATCAGCTTGAAGTCGTGAAAGAAGTAGATTTCGGCGTATATCTCGATGGTGGGGAAGAAGGTGAGATTTTGTTGCCTACCCGCTATGTGCCCGAAGACTGTAAGATAGGAGATTTTTTGAACGTGTTTCTTTATCTGGATATGGATGAAAGACTGATTGCTACGACGCTGACTCCGTTGGTGCAGGTAGGTCAGTTTGCCTGTCTGGAAGTCTCCTGGGTGAATCAATACGGAGCTTTCCTGAACTGGGGATTGATGAAAGACCTGTTCGTTCCGTTCAGTGAGCAGAAGATGAAAATGCAGGTTGGGCGGAAATATGTGGTCCATGCGCATTTGGATGAAGAGAGTTATCGTATTGTGGCTTCAGCAAAGGTGGAACGTTATCTGTTGAAAGAAAAGCCGGAATATACTCCGGAAGCAGAAGTGAATATCCTTATCTGGCAGAAGACGGATTTGGGCTTTAAAGCGATTATAGATAATAAGTATAGCGGTTTGCTGTATGAAAATGAAATATTCTGTCCGTTGGAAACAGGAATGGAGATGAAAGCTTTTGTGAAACAGGTGCGTGAAGATGGTAAGGTAGACCTGATTCTTCAGAAACCCGGTTTTGAAAAGATTGACGATTTTTCGAAAACGCTGCTCGACTATATCAAAGCGCATGGAGGACGGATCAACTTGAATGATAAAAGTCCTGCGGAAGATATTTATGACACGTTTGGTGTTAGCAAGAAAACCTTTAAGAAAGGAGTGGGCGACTTGTATAAGAAACGTCTGATTACCTTGCATGAGGATGGCATTGCTTTGGCGGATTCCTAAACAGAATAGGGATTTCCCTACATACGAATAGAGAGAATCATTGGGGTGGGGAGTTTCCTCACCCTATTTTTGTGCTATCAGATTAAAGATATAAATAATAAAAACTAGATAAGCTATGCGTGAGATTATAATAAGTTTCTGCATCCTGTTCGCTGCCCTCTCCTTACAAGCGCAGTCTGTTAACGGAATCCGTATCGATGGCGGGAATACTCCGATTCTTGTTTACCTGGGAGGGAACCAGATATGTTTACCTACTACTACCTGCTTTATAGCCAATTTAAATCCCGGACATTATACTGTTGAAGTGTTTGCCACCCGCTTTACCCGTGCGGGAGAGCGAGTATGGAAAGGAGAAAAATTATATAAAGATCTCGTTTATTTTGATGGGAGAGGAGTGACAGAAATATGGGTAGACGGACGTGATAACATGCGCCCGGAAAGACCCGGCCGTCCCGAACAGGGAGAACATCGTCCGGGATATGGTTACAACAGGGTGATGAACGATCAGCTCTTCCAAACGTTTTATAAAGAGATGAAGAATGAGCCTTTTAAAGATGACCGTATGAAGTTGCTCAATGCTGCATTGGCTGGTTCTGATTTCACATCTGCCCAATGTCTCCAACTGACCAAACTATATACATTCGATGATGACCGGATGGAGATTATGAAGATCATGTATCCCCGGATTGTAGATAAGGAAGCTTTCTTTACGGTGATTAATACCCTGACATTTGGCTCCAGTAAGGAAAAGATGAAGGATTTTATCATAGGGTACGGTAAACGTTGATACTATTAACTAAAAACGATACGGTTATGAAAAAGATACATATTATGCTGTGTTTGGCATTGGGAATATTGGTCAGTGGCTGTTTTACCAGCTATGTATCTACCAAACAGATGATGGGTATATATCAGGGAATGACTCAATCGCAGGTAGAGTCCGTTTTAGGAAAACCTGATTTCCGGCGTTTTGACGGTGATATGGAAGAATGGGAATTCCATCGTGATAACGGTACGCCTGTACTTACTTCGGAACCTGTGACGATAATCGTTCAGTTTGTAAATAGAGAGGTGGTTAGTATGGATACGTTCAAAGGTTATGGCAGACCTGCACCGATGCATTCCGTTGTAGTACCGCCTGCTGTGAACACTACCGTTGAAGTCTTTCCTAATCATGAACAAGTGGAAGAAGCTCGTTTGATGACTGATCCGGAGTTTGATGAATTTATCAATAAGCTCAAAATAACGGTTATGAATGAAGACCAGAAGAAGCTTGTCGATCGGATGTTGAGAACGTATGATGTCACTTCAAATCAATGTGTGAAAATAGTGAAGGAGATTTCGTATACTCCTGACCAGGTGGAGATGATGAAGAAGCTGTATCCTTATGTAAGGGATAAAAGAAATTTTAATAAGGTGATCGATATTTTATTTTCTAATGCATATAAAGATGAGATGCGTAAGTTTATTGAGGAATATCATCAGAATAATAAATGATAGGAGATTGAATTATGAAACGAATACTGTTTTTACTCTTTGCTGTCGGTCTGACTGCCAATATGACCGTAATGGCTGGAATGAGCACTAGCAAGGTACGTAAGGAGACGCGTTTTCTTACCGATAAGATGGCATATGAATTGAGCTTGAGTACACAGCAATATAATGATGCGTATGAAATTAATTACGACTTTATTTATTCTGTCCGTAATATCATGGATTACGTAGCACGTGGTTACGAATGGGCATTGGATGATTATTATGAAGCGTTGGATATCCGTAACGACGATCTTCGCTGGGTATTGAGTGATGCACAGTATCGCCGGTTCCTCGGTGCCGAGTATTTCTATCGGCCAATCTATGTAACCGGAGGGAAATGGAGTTTCAGGGTTTATGTTAATTACCCGAATCGCAGTTTGTTTTATTTTGGTGTGCCTTACCATTACCGTACTTATTGTGGAGCACATTATCGTCCACACTTTCACCATGTGAGTTATTATCGGGGCAGATATACTAATTTCAACCATTATTCTGCACCGCATCGGGTGAGAGATCAGCGAGTATTCCACTCTTATCGTCGTTCGGATTTCGGTTCTGTCCGGTTCCGTCCGAATACTTCCACTCGTCCGCATAATGCACCGACACGTCCGGGTAATTCTTCCCGTCCGGGTTCATCGACAACGCGTCCTGGTACGTCTCGCCCAAGTACCTCTACTCGTCCTGATACTTCTACTCGTCCCGGAACGACAACAAGACCTGGTACGTCAACACGTCCCCGTCCGGAATCTGGAGGAGATCGGCCTTCGACTTCTGTCAGACCATCTACACCGTCCGGAAGTGGGAGACCTGGTAACAATGTTGCTCCTGATAAAAATGGGAATACGAATAGAGTAGAAAGTGATCGTAATTCTGGTCGTCGTCCGGAAACAGGTTCCGGTTCTTCAAGCTCTAATCGCAGACCAACAAGCGGAAGTTCAACTGGTTCCAGTTCCTCCAATCGTGAAAGTGGAAAAACAAGTAGCAGTTCGAGAGAAAGTTCAAGTAAACGAAACGATAGTGGTTCCTATAATAGAAATAACAGTTCCGAGAGAAATAATAGCTCTTCCGGTTCCAGTCGCGGTAGTTCCAGTCGTAGTAGCTCCAGTCGCAGTAGCGGTAGTACTACTAGTCGTAGCAGCAGTACCACTTCTAACCGGAGTAGCGGTAGCTCGAGCTCTACTCGAAGCGGCGGTAGCTCTACCCGGAGCAATGTTTCTAGTGGACAAACAGAAAGACGCTCTTCTTCCGGAAGTACGAGAAGCAATAGCACTCAAAGTTCTTCCCGTTCCTCTGAAAGAAACAGCAGCAGTTCAAGAAGATAACCTATTCCTTTATTATTTATATCAATCTCATTACTCCTCAGCGGAAGGAGAACTAGACTCCGGGTTTTCACCGGCTAGACTATTCCGGGCAGCGCCCGTAACTTGGATATCGGGGCGGATACTATCCGCCTCGATTTCACTTATTACTCCTTTCTGTGCAAGCCGCTTGGCTATCAACTTATAATAGCCTTCCATATTCTCCTTTAACTGTCCGCCTTCAGCAAAAGAGCTGCGGAAATGCTTGGGCTTCGGGATAATGGAAGCCAGGAAAATACTTTCTTCCGTGTTCAGTTGTGAAGGGCGTTTATTGAAATAATAAGCAGAAGCTTCCTGAATACCATAAACGAGCGGTCCCCATTCAACAATGTTCAGATATACTTCGTACATGCGTTCTTTAGAAGTTAATCTTTCATTTTCTATTAGCCATACAATCAATGCCTCTTCCAATTTACGTGCAAAGTTCTTATTACGGTTCAGGAATACATTCTTTACGAGTTGCATGGTGATCGTGCTTCCTCCACGTGCAAAGCGTTTCACTTGCAGGTCGTAAATCAATGCTTCTCGTAGGGCGTCGGGCAGGAAACCGCGATGGTAAAAGAATGCTCCATCTTCACTTTGCATAACGGACATTCTTAGGATGGGTGAAATGCTATCCAATGGTGTAAAGTGTTTGCACGAGGGACCAATAGGAAAAGTCCGCACCGGTATTCCATTCTCATAAGCTGTATAAATGAACTCGCCGGACATTTTGGAGAGTGAAGTGGCTCCATAGCTTGTGATGCGGAAGTCTTTCTCTTTCAGTTCGGATTCCAGTTTGAGACTATCTAGTTGTGCAAAATCAATATCTAATAGAAAATGATAGGCCAACTCGCCACTTGTCTTGATGCCTTCCAGATTGCTGAATAATCCTTTGGGGAGAGAGCTGAACAGATCATCTGCCGGAAACCAGGATTTGTTGACCGCAGCAGTGAAATGCCAGTTTCCTTTCTCTTTCTCGGCTCGCAAATAAGGATGAAACTGGAGTTTGTTGAAATCAACAATGGTCGTACTATCCAGTTCGAGTGAGTGCCCGCTAATGTTCATCTCGTAACAGAGTTGTCCACGATCGAGATGAATTACTTCAGGAGAGAGAGCTTTATGAAATACGTCAAGTCCGTTCACTCTCGCTTTTCCTTTGAGGAGCAGTTGATTGGATGCACGCTTATCTTTAGTCATATTATAAGATAGGGTGTCGAAAGTGACTTCTGCTCCAAAACGGCGGGTAATATAAGGTAGTGAGATTTTTCTTTTTTCCGGGGCAAAGAGAGATGCTTTTAATGTATAGTCTCTTCTGTTTAGTTCGCCGGTCGCTTCCCATAGTTGTTGAGGAAGTGTATCTTCTTTTATCTGAATGGTTGATTGGAAATGATTGTTCTCAATAATAAAAGAAGGAATGTTGACTGCAACGAAATTACTATCTTTACGTTCGGTTATATTGATTTGCCTGAGTTGCCCGTTTTCAGGCAGGAAACCGTAAATGAGGTTTAATATCCGGTCAATACGGTTGGCATAGTCACTTTCTATGACAGGTTGGGGTTCTGCTTCTTGTTGCCGTTTAAAGAACAGGAAATCGTAGTTAGCTATGCTATCATGCTTGATGAAGTTGATTGCAAGGCCATTCATAAGCACATTCCGTACTTCGATTTCTCCTTTTAGCAATTCCCAAAAACTTAGTTTTACATTGACGGATTGTAATGTCAGGAGGGTATCGCGTTGGTTGGGAACAATAGAAAGTCCTTGTAAAGCCACTTCATTGCAGCCTTTCATTCGTAACTCCTGATAATGAATTTGTAGACCGTATGTTTGTTCGGCACGTGTAGTTCGTTTGTCAACGATATGGCATAAAATGACATTGCGGAATGCAAAGAGACAAATAAGGCTGGTAAGCAAGATACCGATAGCCGATAGAATGATAATTCTTTTTTTGCTGGACGTTTCCATCTTCTTTTTCTTGATATGATAATCGCTGCAAAGGTAGATAATAATTCGGGCAACAAGCGGAGTATTTTCCCATTTTTAGAGTTATATTCATCAGTAGAAAGAAGAAAATGCGAAAAAAATGGTTAGTTGTTCGCTTTTAAGCGTACAACTGTTCGTTTTCGTACACCGTTCTGTTTTATGATTTCCTTGATTATTAGTTAGTTATCGTTTTGGCACGCTCGTTGCATCTCTATAGTCGCAAGCGGACAACGAAGAAAAATGAAAAAAACTTCAGAAGGTTGCAACCGTTTGAGACGCTTGATCCGTCTAATAAACAGAAGAACAAAAACAGAATGTTGAACAAATAAAAAATATACAATTATGAAGACTACAGTATTATTCAGAATGATCGTTTTAGTTGCTATGGTATTTGCAGGAATCGCTAATACAACAGTGAAGGCACAGGGTAATAACTTTATTACTAATGAAGAAAAAGTAGATGATCTTGTAGTATCGAAAGTGATTTACAGACTCGATGGTTCTCTCTATCGCCACATGAAATATGATTTTACCTATGACGATCAGAAGAGAATGTCCTCCAAAGAAGCTTTCAAATGGGATGCTTCTACTGAAAAATGGATACCGTACTTTAAAATTGATTATACTTATTCATCTAATGAAATCACTTTGGTATATGCACGCTGGAATGACTCTCACAGAGCTTACGACGCATCTGTTGAAAAGAGCGTTTATGAACTGAACGACGCTAATATGCCGGTTGCTTATATGAACTATAAATGGAATGATAAATGGATTGAAGAATCCGCTGCTAGCTGGGCTATGAATGTATCTACTCCGGCAACTAATGAAGCAACTCTGCTGACTGCCAGCAGATAAAAATAAATCGGAGTTGTGAAACTCCTTCTCTCTCTTTTAATTTAACTACATTAAAAACGGTGGATTTCCTTATGGGATAATCCACCGTTCTGTTTTTCTAATGAACAGTTACGATTAGCTTTTGTAACTCTTCAATATCTATTTAACGAGTGGTAGATATTCTCCATAACCTTCCTCTTTCATTTTATCTTTCGGGATAAAACGAAGTGAAGCGCTATTGATGCAATAGCGTAATCCACCTTTCTCTTTCGGCCCATCTGTGAATACGTGTCCCAAATGAGCATCTCCGGTTTTACTGCGTACTTCCGTACGTATCATGCCGTGCGAAGTATCTTTCTTTTCTGCGATTAGATCTTTTTGAATCGGTTGGGAAAAGCTTGGGCACCCGCAACCTGAATCAAACTTGTCGGTAGAGACAAACAGAGGTTCTCCGGTAGTAATATCCACATAAATGCCGGGACGATGCTCATTCCAGTATTCATTGTGGAAAGCAGGTTCAGTGGCATTCTTTTGGGTTACGGCATATTGTTCCGCCGACAATTCCTTACGAAGGGTTGCATCATCCGCTTTTTGATACGCTTTAGCTTTCGGCGCATTCGCTTTGCGTGCCATTTCGAATAAAGCGGGATTGATATGGCAGTATCCACCCGGATTTTTATCCAGATAGTCCTGGTGGTAAGTCTCTGCCGGATAGAAATTTGTCAATGGCTTTACTTCTAGGACGATAGGAGTTTTATATTGCGCGGATAATAGTTGAATCGCCTGCTTGATGACAGGGAGATCTTCTTTATCTACATAATAAATTCCGGTTCTATACTGCGTTCCCCGGTCATTACCTTGCTGGTTGAGGCTGGTAGGATCGATTGTCTTGAAATATAGATCGAGCAGTAAATTCAAATCTACCGTTTTCGGATCATAAACCACCTTTACTGTTTCGGCAGCATTGGTTTTTCCTGAACAGACCTGTTCATAACTCGGATTGGCAACATTACTGTTGGCATACCCTACCTGAGTATTTTCTACTCCTCGAATTTGTTTCAGGAAATGTTCTGTCCCCCAGAAACATCCTCCCGCAAAATAGATTTCTGCTTGATTCTTCATTGGTTTAGCAACTCCTAAAAATGTATTACTAATCATTACAATCACTAGGACGATAAAATACTTCATATCCGTTAGTTCTTTCTATAATAACGAATGAACCAACGGATATGTTTTAAGGAACTACTATACTAAACTCAACTTTATTTTTTTTCATTCAATGACCTGTCTTTTGTAGAAATCCAGAATTTTAGTCCGGAACAGGTAGTCATATTTTGCCTGCAACTTATCCGAAAGAGCTTTCGTCAGATTAAGTTTGGCTTCATTGTATTCCACAAAGGTAGCCTTGCCGTTATTGAACTTCTCACTCATCAGGCGGAAAGATTCTTCGTTGGCTTTTACTGCCACTTCACTGGAGTTGTATTTACTTTCTGCTGCCAGAGCATTGTACCAGGCTTGCTGAATTTCTTTATAGAGTATTTTTTTACTGTTATCCAACTTCAAGGATAAATCTATTTGTTGCAAACGAGCGGTGCGTACCCGGTTTCTTGTGGCAAAACGGTTGAAGATTGGCACGCTCAAATTAAATCCTATATATTTATTCAGATTGTTTTTCATCTGACTGCCGAAGCTGCTCTCTGATCTTCCGCTAACCGTATAATAATTACTTCCCAGACCGGCACTGAAAGAGAGTTGTGGATAAAACGCACTTTGGGCAATACGAATACTATTAAGACTACCTTGTAAACGATATTCTGCAGCCTTAATGCTTGGTTTGTAAGTAAGCGCCTGTGTATATATGTCATCCGGCGGAGTGAGAGATTCGAACTCTAATTCTTCCTTAGGGTTTTCGAGTACAAATCCTTCAGGCGTGGGTAATTCCAAGAGTTGGGTGAGATCCAGTAAGGACAGTTTGTACGTATTGTCTGATTGTACAGCAGTCATTTCATCCTGTGCAACACGGGCTTGTGCTTCGGCCACTTCAGAAGAGGATGCCTTACCCACTCCCTGAAGACCTTGAATACGTTTTAACTGGTCTTTGCTTAAATCGACCTGATTATGAGCAATCTTACTTAATTCTTGATTGAATAAAACCTGTAAATAAGCCGAAGTGACATTGATTGCAATATCCTCTCTGGCTTTATTCAAATCTTCTATGGCAGCTTTTAAATCCAGTTTGGCAAGTGAATATTGGTTGGACAGTTGCAAACCGGTAAATATAGGTACGTTTGTTCCCAAGCTGAAACTGGTATTGGCGCTGTTGATGTCACTATACGAGTTGTCTATCGGAGAAGCGGTACGACCCCAACTCCAGTTTTGGCTGGCACTACCGCTCAGATTCGGAAGGCGTGCCCATTTAGTAGTGTTTACACTCACTTTGCCTGCTTCGACATTATTGGCCGATTGACGGATTTCTATATTATGTTCAATGGCATAGTCGATACATTGCCGCAGCGTCCACGCTTGCGAAGAGTTGTTCTGTGCCTGGATGGAGGTGATTCCGACTCCGGCAAGCAGAAGGGCTGATATGGTTTTACGAATTATTTTCATCGGATTCAATTATTTATCTTTTTTCTCTGCACCACGTATTTTGTCCTGAACGGTTACCCCTTTCTTGATTTCTATCTTGATTCCATCACTCATACCGGCAGTCACCTGTGTACGCTGGAACTTTTGTTCGGGCACTGAATCTGTCATGATGTACACAAATGTAGAGTCACCATTAAATTCAACAGTGCTTTCGGGCACTGCCAATACCTGATTGGCTTTTTGTAATACGATTTCCGCATTAGCCGAATATCCGGAACGAATCTGAACAGAATCCGGAATGGTAATCGCAGCCTTGATTTCAAACTGGTTGGCTCCATTGGTTTCTACCCCTTTCGGAGAGATATATTCCAGAATGGCATTGAAAGTCAGATTTTGTAAAGCTCCGATGGTCAGCTTGATTGGCATTTGTTCGTGGATACGTCCCACTTCTGTTTCATCAATATTACCGCGGAAAATCATATCGTTCATGTTGGCTACCGTAGCAATCGTGGTTCCATCATTGAACGTATTACTCATAATCACCGAATTACCAGCTTTTACAGGTACGTCCAGGATTAACCCGTCAATGGTAGAGCGAATCATCGTGCTACTGAAAGAGGCACTGTTTTTGGTAATTCCTTCTTTTACGATTTCCAGATTGTCTTTGGCCGTCTGTCTCTCTTCGCGAGCCTGTTTCAAAGCCACTTCACTTTTCTCGTATTCCTCCCGGCTAATTAACTGACCGTCATACAACTTCTTCACACGGGCGAAATCCGTTTCTGCCTGGGTTGCATTAATTTCTGCCAGGCGCACACGGCTTTCTGCAGAATTCAGTTGTCCGAGTTCAGGGATTACTTTTACTTTGGCAATAACTTCCCCTTTTCTTACAGCTTGTCCGGCTTCTTTATATACTTCGTCGATAATACCCGAAATTTGCGGTTTGATTAAAATTTCGTCTCTCGGTTCCACCTTTCCGGTAGCTACTGTAGTTTTTTGGAGGTCAGTCATTTCCGGTCTAACTGTTTCGTAAGTGATTACCTTAGGCTTGGATTTCTGATAAAGGAATACGAATGTTCCGACAAGAATGATAGCAATGACTACCAATAATGTGATTTTCAGATACTTTTTCATGATTTTATTTATAATTTTATTATTTACGATTGATGATTGAAACTAAACTCCTCACATATCCAGATAACTGTTCCACTTCCTTATTCATCCCGAATCGCCTCAATCGGTTTGATAGCCATGGCCCGGTAAGCAGGTGCCAGACCTGCCAACATTCCCAGTGCGATTAGAAGGGCACAAGTACCGATTGCCAGTCCGAAAGTAACTTGAAAACGGGTGTCCCCTCCGTCAGCGTTGGCTCCCATCTCTACAAGTTGCAACACCATGACGGCAAAGGATATTCCACACATTCCTGCAATGGTGGTAAGTACCATACTCTCTGATAGAATTTGTTGCAGAATATCTTTCGGTCGTGCACCGATCGCCCGGCGGATACCGATTTCAGTGGTACGTTCTTTAACGGTCACCATCATAATATTGGATACTCCGATGGCACCTGCCAGCAAAGTTCCCAATCCTACCATCCAAACAAGTATGTTGATACCGGTAAACAGGTTATCGACCATAGAGAACATAGCTTCGGCATTCAGGCACATAACAGCCTGTTTGTCATCCGGGGAGATATAATGTGCGGCTTTAATGACCTGTTCCATTTTGGGTTGTATTTCAGACACTTTGACTCCATGCTTCGCAGTGAAACAGATCACATCAATTCGTCCTCCCAGATTATATGTTTGCTGCATCGTAGTGAAAGGAAGAGTGACGGCCTCCGAAGCCCGTCCCTGTATATTCATGTCCCCTTCGGAAGAAGACATGCCAATCACTTGATAATAAATGCCATCTACTCTTACATATTTGCCACACGGGTCTTCTCCCGGTTTGAAAAGACTTTCATAAATTCGTTTTCCGATGACACATACTTTGCGTGCTTCCTTTATATCCACCTCATTGATGAACCTGCCGTATGCCATTTCCTGTGATTCAATGTGGAGATAATCCGGATACAATCCTTTCACGCTACAATCATATTTCTTATCTTCGTATACGGCTTTGGAACCCCAACGGGCTACGGACGGAGTAATGATCTCCACCTCTTTCACTTGGGAGCGAAGACGGTCAATGTCGGTAGATTCCAGATTCCACCATCTCCCTTTGCGGAAGCCTTTGTAAGCCTCGCCCGTTCTTTGCGAGACAAGGAAACCAGAATTGGTGGCAAATCCTTCAAAGTTCTTTTTCATCATGTCCTCCAATCCTTGCCCGCCGCCGATAAGGGCTACGAGCATAAAGATTCCCCAGAAAACACCGAATGCAGTCAGCAGGCTTCTCGTTTTATTTCTTGTAATGGTAATGAGGATTTCCTCACAGGTATCCATGTCTATTCTCATAGTCTTAATCTGCTCTAAGTGCTTCGATCGGTCGGATGCTGACTGCTTTTCGGGCAGGGAATAATCCGGCTAACGTACCAGCTATTATTAATGTGAGTGTAGCCTGTATGGCGATTCTTATATCTACTGTCGGATTCAGGAAAACGGTTTCCGTCCACATTCCGGTGTCCATGGTCTGATTGCCGAAAGCGCTGTTCATCCATTCGGTCACTCCGATACCGGCTACCATGCCGATATATCCGAATATGGTGGTGATGGTGACGCTCTCTACGATAATCAACCAGAGAATGGAAAGCGGTTTGGCTCCCAAAGCCTTACGAATACCAAACTCGCGGGTACGTTCTTTGACGGTAATCAGCATGATGTTGGAAACTCCAACGATTCCGCTAAGTAACGTAAAGATGCCGATTACCCAGATGGCGATACGCAGCATGCCCGAACCTTTCTGCTGTTGCAGATAGTTGGTAAACCGGTTCCATATCCAGATAGCACTGTGGTCCGTTGGGTCAAACCGATGGTTGGCTCCCAATACTTTGCGGTAATGGGCTTCAAAAGCCTCATTGGCCTCTACTGTTTCCAGATTTTTGGTAGTCATGACCAGGTTATTCAGTTTGTCTCCTTTATTATAAATCGTTTGCAGAGTGGTAAAAGGAATGTAGGCATCGCTGTCTCCGCTATCTCCTTTATCATTATAAAGACCTACTACCTGATAAACCACATTTCCGGCGTTGACAAACTGTCCGATTGGCTCGGTATGAGTCTTGTTAAAAAGGATTTCTGCTGTTTTCTTATGAAGCACAATAACTTTCCGGCGTTCCTTGATATCGATTTCATTGATAAAACGTCCTTCGAAAAGCTTCACGACTTCTACCTCTGTATGATTGGGATATACGCCGGAAAGGTTCAGGCTGACGTATTCTTGTCCGAAACTAAGATTAACGCCTCCCTGCCACACGGTTGCTCCGGCCTTGATGACATGATTCGGGAAATAATGACTGGTAGCATCCATGTCTTTATTGTCCAGTTGCACCCGTCTTCCTTCTTTCAGTCCGTCGTATGATTTACTGGTCCATCCCGGAAAAATCTTGATGGAGTTCATGGCACGTTCGGAAGCCGATTGCTCGAATGCGTGGATCAGTCCGTTGCCTGCACCTAGTAGGACGATAAGCATAAAGATTCCCCATGCCACGGCAAATCCTGTGAGAAAAGTTCTTAGCTTGTTGCGTTTGATGGTACTATATATTTCTTGCCAGATGTCAATCATGATAATGTTTGTATAGTGGTGGATTTTAGATTATTTCATGATACCGTCTTTTCCGAAAGGAGAAGCGTCATGGTCGATATTATCTTCAATACGTTCGATGATTCCATCTTTGATATGTATAATCTTGTCTGTCTGGTTGGCGACTCCACTTTCGTGGGTGACAACGACAATCGTCATTCCCAGTTTATGAAGATCTTTCAGAATCTGCATCACTTCCACAGAAGTTTTGCTGTCCAAAGCTCCTGTTGGTTCATCTGCCAGAATGATTTGTGGTTGGGTGATTAAAGCTCGTGCAATGGCTACACGTTGTTTCTGACCGCCACTCATTTCGTTCGGCATGTGATGTGCCCAGTCTTTTAAACCCAGACGGTCGAGATATTCCAAGGCAAGCGCATTTCGTTTTTTGCGACTTATACCCTGGTAAAATAAAGGAAGTGCTACATTCTCTACGGCATCTTTAAAGGAAATCAGATTGAATGACTGGAAAATAAATCCGATCATACGGTTCCGGTATTCGGCAGCTTTGGTTTCGCTCAAGTTCTTGATAAGTACGTTGTTCAAGTAATAATCTCCGGTATCGTAGTTGTCGAGGATTCCCAATATGTTGAGTAAAGTTGATTTCCCAGACCCGGATGCTCCCATGATAGAAACAAATTCTCCCTGTTCAATGTTGAGATTGATACCTTTAAGTACATGGAGAGGCGCTCCGTTGTTGTAGGTCTTGTTGATATTCGTTAGTTGTATCACAATTTTCTTTATTTAGTTTCTGTTTTCTGATAATTTTCTACTATTAGACGTGCGAAAGATACGAAAAGTTGCAAACAGGTTGAACTTTTTTCAAAAAACATTTTGTAGACTCAATCTTCTTTACGTAATTTGTGTGCAGTAAACTTAATGATTAACTAACCCTTTTAAATAAAAGTATCATGAATTCAAACATGGAAAAACCCTACGTAGTAGGTATTGACATAGGCGGAACGAATACCGTCTTTGGAATTGTAGACGCACGCGGAACTATTATTGCCAGCAGTTCAATCAAAACATCTGGTTACCCTACAGTAGAAGAATACGCTGATGAAGTGTGTAAAAGTCTGCTTCCATTGATTATTGCTAATGGTGGTGTTGATAAAATCAGAGGTATTGGTATCGGTGCTCCGAATGGCAACTACTACACGGGAACGATTGAATTTGCTCCGAACCTGCCTTGGAAGGGAATTCTTCCGTTGGCTGCCATGTTTGAAGAAAGACTGGGTATCCCCACTGCTTTGACAAACGACGCAAACGCTGCTGCTATCGGTGAAATGACTTACGGTGCTGCCCGTGGTATGAAAGACTTTATCATGATTACACTGGGTACTGGTGTGGGTAGCGGTATCGTTATCAACGGTCAGATGGTGTATGGTCATGACGGTTTTGCAGGTGAATTGGGACACGTTATCGCCCGTCGCGATGGTCGTCTTTGCGGTTGTGGCCGTAAGGGATGTCTGGAAACTTACTGTTCGGCTACCGGTGTAGCTCGCACAGCTCGCGAATTCCTTGCTGCTCGTACGGATGCTAGCTTGCTTCGTAACATTCCTGCAGAAAACATCACTTCAAAAGATGTGTATGATGCAGCTGTACAAGGTGATAAACTGGCACAGGAAATCTTTAACTTTACAGGTAACATCTTGGGTGAAGCACTGGCAGATGCTATTGCATTCTCCAGCCCTGAAGCAATTGTATTGTTTGGTGGTTTGGCTAAGTCCGGTGACTATATCATGAAACCAATTCAGAAATCAATTGATGATAATATCCTGAATATCTATAAAGGCAAGACTAAACTGCTCGTTTCCGAATTGAAGGATTCTGATGCTGCTGTACTGGGCGCCAGTGCATTGGCTTGGGAACTGAAAGATTTGAAAGAATAACATTTCATTATTATAATAAAGGTAATGAAGCCTCGGGAGTTTATGACTTTCGGGGCTTTGTTTTATTTAGTCCTTTCTGACGTGTACGGCTTATTCAGACAAAGGGTTATTCTCACCGGAGTGAGAAAATATTCTCATACCTTTGAGGAATTATTCTCATTGCAATAAGAATTATTTCTCATAGGCATGAGAATGTTTGAGAAAATATACAATAAAAAAGGGAACCTCATAATGAAGTTCCCTTTTTTATTTCGAATCGAAAAGTTCGGCTTATTAGTTAGCTCTTTTTTCTTTGATTCTAGCTTTCTTACCAGTAAGAGCGCGCAGGTAGTACAATTTAGCGCGACGAACTTTACCTACCTTGTTCACTTCGATGCTATCGATAGCCGGTGATTCGATTGGGAAAATTCTTTCTACGCCTATAGTTCCTGACATTTTACGTACAGTAAAACGTTTCTTGTCTCCGTGACCGGCGATTTTGATAACAACACCACGGTACAACTGTACACGTTCTTTGTTACCCTCGATAATACGATATGCTACTGTTACAGTGTCTCCTGCTTTGAAGCTCGGGTGCTGTTTTCCGGTAGCAAATGCTTCTTCTGCAATTTTAATTAAATCCATTGTTGTTATTATTAAATTGTTTCATCGTTACAACGCAACATACCAAGTATCTCTTCTCTTGACAGCGATTGCGCGAAAGCGGTGCAAAGTAACGAATTATTTGCCAGATAGCCAAATGTTTTTGTATATTTGTGGCATATCTAAAAATAGCGAACATGAAACAGACTTATGTAAAGTATCTGATGGTGGCGACGTTTGCAGGAGGCTTCCTGTTTACTTCCTGCCGGACCGCACGCGAGACTACGGCACAGTACGAAGTAACCAAAGTAGAGGGTAGCATGATAACGATTGATTCTGTTTGGGACACCATTCCCAACGCGAAAGCTGCCGAAATCTTAAAGCCTTATAAGGAAAAGGTGGATGCGATGATGTATGAAGTCATCGGCACCAGTGCGATGAAAATGGACAAAGGAGGTCCCGAAAGTTTGCTTTCCAACCTTGTTGCAGGTGTTTTGCAGCAAGCGGCTGTTCAGGTGTTGGGGAAACCTGCTGATATGGGATTGGTAAATATGGGCGGCTTGCGTAATATCTTGCCCGAAGGAGATATCACGGTAGGCGATGTGTTTGAAATTCTTCCTTTTGAGAATTCTCTTTGCGTACTGACTATGAAAGGAACAGACTTGAGACGTCTTTTTGAAGCGATTGCATCTCTGCACGGAGAAGGAGTGAGCGGTATCCGTCTTGAAATCACCAAAGATGGAAAGTTGCTGAACGCCTTTGTTGGTGAAAAACCACTAAAGGATGACCAGCTCTACACGGTGGCTACTATCGACTATCTGGCAGATGGAAACGGACGGATGGATGCTTTCCTGCAGGCGGAAAAGAGAGTATGCCCCGAAGACGCAACCTTACGCGGACTATTTCTTGATTATGTACGCAAACAGACTGCCGAAGGCAAAGCGATTACCTCTAAACTGGATGGACGTATTACCATAAAATAAAAAGGAGAATCTAAAAATATTGAATATGAAAAGATTTCAGATATTATTCCTGTTATGTCTTGCATTGAGCTTTACTTTCTCAATCTTTGCGCAGGATAAGGATACCAAAGAAGTGATTATTTTACAAACAAGCGATGTGCATAGTCGTATCGAACCTGTCAATCAGAAGGGGGACGAATACTATAACAAAGGTGGTTTTCTTCGCCGGGCTGCTTTTCTCGAACAGTTTCGCAAGGAGCATAAGAATGTGCTGCTTTTCGACTGCGGAGATATTTCTCAAGGGACACCTTATTATAATATGTTCCGCGGAGAAGTGGAAGTTAAACTAATGAATGAAATGGGTTACGATGCTATGACTATCGGTAACCATGAGTTTGATTTCGATGTGGATAATATGGAACGTATTTTCAAGATGGCTAATTTCCCGGTTGTTTGTGCCAACTATAATCTGGATGCTACGGTATTGAAAGATATAGTTAAACCCTACGTCGTTCTTGAGAAATATGGTTTGAGAATTGGTGTGTTTGGCCTTGGAACCCAACCCGAAGGGATGATTCAGGCTAATAAATGCGAAGGAGTCGTTTATGAAGATCCTATCCGCGTATCCAACGAAATAGCTGCTTTGTTGAAAGACGAAGAAGGGTGTGATTTGGTAGTATGCCTGTCTCATCTGGGCATTCAAATGGATGAACATCTGGTTGCCGGAACACGCAATATCGACGTGATTCTGGGCGGGCACTCTCATACATTTATGAAAGGACCCAAAACATACTTGAATATGGACGGAAAAGAGGTGCCTGTTATGCACACGGGAAAAAATGGTGTTCGTGTAGGCCGTCTTGATTTGACTTTGAAACATAAATGAAGATAATCCCCTCAATAGTAACGCTTTTATTCCTTATCGCGGCCGGCACGGTTTCAAGTCCGGCGCAGAATGCTACAACAGTTGAACCTCTGCTGGTGTATAAAGCCCTTCAGGACAAAGACTGCCGGCACTGGGTTGATTCGGTTATGGATAAGCTTTCCTTTAAAGAAAAGGTAGGGCAGTTGTTCATCTATACCATTGCCCCGGTAGATACCAAACGAAACCTGGAACTGTTGCGCGAAGTAATCGACACCTATAAAGTGGGCGGACTTCTCTTTTCCGGTGGGAAGATGCAGAATCAGGTTGAACTGACAAACCGGGCGCAACGGCAGGCAAAAGTCCCTTTGATGATTACCTTTGATGGAGAATGGGGGCTGGCCATGCGTTTGCGTGGTATGCCTGTTTTTCCACGGAATATGGTATTGGGATGTATCCGTGACAACAAGCTGCTCTATGAATACGGGCGTGAAGTTGCTCGTCAATGCCGACAGATTGGAGTACAGGTCAACTTTGCTCCGGTGGCGGACGTGAATATAAATCCTGAAAATCCCGTAATCAATACCCGTTCTTTTGGAGAAGATCCGATACAGGTGGCTGATAAGGTTATCGCTTATGCTTCCGGTTTGGAAAGCGGAGGGGTTTTATCTGTGTGCAAACATTTTCCCGGACATGGAGATACCGATGTTGATTCGCATAAGGCGCTTCCGGTACTTCCTTTCACTCGTGAGCGTCTGGACAGTGTGGAACTTTATCCTTTTAAAGAAGCCATCCGTGCCGGATTGGGCGGTATGATGGTAGGACATTTGCAAGTTCCGGTGATAGAACCGATTGGTGGACTTCCGTCTTCCTTGTCCCGCAATGTCGTATATGATTTGCTGACAGATGAGTTGGCGTTCAAAGGACTCATATTTACGGATGCGCTTGCCATGAAAGGAGTGGCGGGAAATGGAAATGTCAGTTTGCAGGCTTTGAAAGCTGGTAATGACATGGTATTGTCTCCCCGAAACTTGAAGGAAGAGATACCGGCCGTACTGGAAGCCATTGAAAAAGGAGAGTTGACCCGCGAAGATATTGAAAGCAAATGTCGTAAGGTCTTGACTTATAAATATGTGTTGGGACTGAAGAAAAAGTCGTATGTACAATTATCCGGTCTGGAACAACGGATTAACAGTCCGCAAACGCGTGATTTGGTTCGCCGGTTGAATTTAGCGGCAATAACAGTTCTGAACAACAAGAATCATATTCTCCCTTTGCATACAGACAAAGAGCAGACGATTGCATTGCTCGAGGTAGGAGATCCCGGAGAAACTGATGCGTTGGCGAAACAACTTTCCCGCTATACGTCTTTGGCTCGTTTTTCCCTTCGTGCCAATCAGACGGAAGAGGAAAATCAGCGGTTGCGTGATTCTTTGTCTACCTATAAACGGATTATTGTAGCCGTCAGTGAACAGCGGCTGGCTCCTTATCAGCCTTTCTTTGCTAAGTTTGTTCCCGAAAGCCCGGCCATTTATCTGTTTTTTACTCCCGGGAAGATGATGTTGCAGATTCAGCGCGCGGTGGCTCATGCTTCGGCGGTGGTGCTGGGACATAGCTATAGTAGTGACGTGCAGCGCCAGGTGGCAGATGTGCTATTTGCCAAGGCATCTGCAGACGGACAGTTGTCGGCAAGTCTGGGAGAACTGTTCCCAACGGGAGCAGGAGTGACTATTACCCCTAAAACGCCGTTGCATTTCGTTCCGGAAGAATACGGGCTTTCCTCTGCTCATCTAAAACGGATTGATTCCATTGCATTGGATGGTATTCATCAGGGAGCCTATCCCGGTTGTCAGGTGGTGGTGCTGAAAAACGGTCATATTATGTTCGACAAGGCTTTCGGTACTTATACGGGTAAAGGAAGTCCTCGTGTCGAATCTACGAATATCTACGATCTGGCTTCTCTTTCAAAAACGACGGGTACCTTGCTTGCCATTATGAAACTCTACGATAAGGGACGTTTTAATCTGACAGATAAAATTTCGGATCATTTGCCGTTTTTGCAACGTACTGATAAGAAAGATATAACGATTCAGGAAATTCTGTATCATCAGTCCGGTTTACCTTCCTGGATTCCTTTTTATCAGGAAGCTATTGACAAGGATAGCTATGATGGAAGATTGTTCAGCGCACGTAAAGATGTCCACCATCCGGTACAGATTGGTACGACTACGTGGGCGAATCCGAAATTCAAATTCAAGAGTGAATATATTTCTCCGGTCAAGACCGGTGATTATACTGTTCAGATCTGTGACAGTTTGTGGTTAAACCGTTCTTTCCGAAAGGTGATAGAAGAGAAAATTGCAGAAGCTCCGTTAAAGCAGAAGCGCTATGTATATAGTGATGTCGGATTTATACTCTTGGGAATGTTGGTGGAACAACTGGCCGGTATGCCTATGGAAGCCTATTTGCAACGTGAGTTTTATGAGCCGATGGGGTTGGAACATACAGGTTACCTGCCTTTACGCCGCTTTGCCAAATCGGAAATTGTCCCTTCCAACAAAGACCGTTTCTTGCGTAAAGAGACTTTGCAGGGATTTGTACATGATGAGGCTTCCGCTTTCTTTGGCGGATTGGCCGGAAATGCCGGACTTTTCTCTACTGCCCGTGATGTAGCCCGCGTTTATCAGATGTTGCTGAATGGAGGAGAGATAGACGGTCAACGTTATTTAAGTAAGGAAACCTGCCAGTTGTTTACTACTGAAACATCGAAGATCAGCCGGCGTGGCTTAGGTTTTGACAAGCCCGATGCAGATGATCCGAAGAAAGGAAATTGTGCGCCTGCTGCACCTGCCGAAGTATATGGTCATACCGGATTTACCGGTACATGTGCATGGGTGGACCCAATGAATGAACTGGTTTATGTATTTCTTAGCAACCGGATTTATCCGGACGTAACGAACCGCAAATTGAACCAGCTGCACATTCGTGAGCGAATACAGGGAGCTATTTATGATGCGATGAAGAAAAAATAAAAAAAGAAAGGTAAAAGGTATCTATATTAAAAGCTACCTTTTACCTTTTTTATTATTAACGTAATATTCTGATAGTTGCAGTTCTTTTTAGAACGATACACCCAAGCGGAAACCGAAGTTACTCAATCCGTCTACACTGTAATGCAGTACGTCAGCCTTGTTGGTACCATAGCTGTAGTACAAAGCAAAGTGCAAGCCCGGTCCGTAAACCCATGGGAATACATTGATACCTACTTCAGGAGAAGCGTAGAATCCCCAGCTGTTTTCTCTTGCTTCCAGCATATTGAAGTTAGAGCGGACTTTTGCATATTCAGCACCTAATTTAGCACTGACATAAGGTTGGAAAGACCCGCCACGATTCCACTGGTAACGTGCAGCAGCACCGAAAGGCAATTGGAAAATAGTATGCTGTTGGTCGGTAGTAACTTCACCGGCACCCATTTGGAAGGTTTCGCGGCCTACATATTCGTGGTTGCTGTGATAGTTCAGGAAAAGACCCAAGCCAATGTTAGGAGTAACGAAATAACCACCTTCGAAGTTCATACCCCAACCGCTTGCTTTATCTGCAAAGTGATTACTTAATGGAGCGTTGAACTGCCAGTCTATATTTGCATATCCGTTGTCTGATAACTGTGCCTTAGCCGGCATAGCGAAGGCGATGGCAATAGCCGCCAAGGCTACTACCTTGAAGTATATATTTTTTCTTGTTTTCATAACAGTTGTAGTTGTTTATTTGTTAGTAAGATAAGGTGACTGAGTGAATGATTGGTTGACAGCTTCTACTGCGAGAGTGCGGTTGATAGCTTTGGAACCAGTCTCAAATCCGGTCAGATAACTTGTCCATACAACAGGCAGTTTTTTACTGTCCCCTTGTTCAGCTTTCAAGTTCACCATTTCTGTCAGGAAGGAGTTAGTACTATAACTGTAAGTTACAGCGTACGGGTAGTACCATCCGCCACCCCAGTTGCCACCCCAGTAGCCAGGTCCCCAGTATCCGGGATAACCCCACCACCATTCAGGTTGTGCGTAGCTGGTGAAATAATAAGTACTTGCGATGTAGCTCACTTGGATACCAAGATCTGCACTTTCCTGGTCGGCTGCCGCTTCGTAACCTCTAGCTTCCATATTGTCTGTATAAGCAGCCAGAATTTGTTCTGCGCCTTCGCCTTCGAGATATTCCGGTTCTTTACTGTCACTAATCACCAGAATCTGGGGTGCCAGATAGAATGTAGGAACTTTGAAATCGGCTTTCTTGTCGTAGTTAGTGTATACCAGATAATTGTCATCCAGCTTACCCATGTCCGGGTCTTTTTCACATGAAGCGAGTGCAAAGACCGCCAATAAAATAGGAATTAATTTCTTCATATCTTTTATAATGTTTAGGTTATATAAAAATCGCGCCCAGGTACCTTGGGCTTTTGATAGAAACAACAAGAAAGGTGGAAAAAGGTTCAGATGGAAATTTCTTTTGCCGGAAAATTAACATATATCTTTTGCCCTGTTTAAAGAAAAACGGTGAGCACTCTGCCCCATTATCAGGGAGTTTGCTCACCGTTCATTATTTACAGATAATTGTTTGAAAATCCGTTTATTTAAACAGGGGTTTAAGTAGATCGGGTATCTCTACCTTATCAAGTTCCAGTTCATTTACTCGCTGCTTGCCCGTATGGGTCAGGTGAAAGTACATCTGTCTCCGGTCTTCGCTTCCGAGCGACCGGATGATCAGCCCTTTTTCCTCCAGTATTCGCAGCATTTTGGATGTGTGTGAGGGGCTTAGCTCGGTTTGCTTGGACAGGTTGGTAGCCGTCACTTTCTCCGATGCCTCTTTGAGGGCACACAATATCATTGCTTCATTTAGCGTTATCTGGTACATTTTTTCAAATGCTGTTTCAAAGTTTCCCATTGCTTTGAATACATCACGCATTGCACATATTGTTTTCATACCTTATTTGAATATTTTATTAGTTCATTTTTTAAATAAATAGATTAACGTTTGCGTTATCCGCCCGTTCCATATACGTTGCTACACCGCCAATAGTCACCTCGTCCAGGAGTTCTTCTTGTTTGACTCCCATCACGTCCATTGACATCTGGCAAGCGATAAATTCCACACCGTTTTCCAGAGCTTGCTGGCGCAAAGATTCCAGTGAATCAATCCCTTTCTTGTTCATGATATACCGCATCATTTTTCCGCTTATTCCGCCCATGCTCATCTTAGAAAGTTTCAGTTTCTTGGAGCTGGAAGGCAGCATCATACCAAACATTTTTCCGAAAATATCCTTTTCGGTTTCCGGTTTGTGCAACTTCTTGATAACGTTCAGTCCCCAGAAAGTGAAGAAGATGGTGACTTTTTGTCCCGTAGCTGCTGCGCCGTTTGCCAGTACAAAAGTAGCCAAGGCTTTGTCCAAATCATCACTAAACATGATGAAGGTTTTTCCTTTGCCCTCACATGAAGTAACAATATTGCACGATTTTGGTTCTCCTTTTTCTATTACAACAATAGATTTTCCTCCGGAGGTATCTTTCGAAATTAATTGATTACCCGTCGAACTGCACCATGCGGCGGCGTCGCGCGGAAAACCTGGATCGGTTGAGGTGATTTCCACCCGTTCGCCTGAAACCAGTGTATCCATTGTTTTCTTCATTTTCAGAATCGGACCGGGACATTGTAACCCGCAGGCATCCACCCGGACTGTTTTGGCAGGGGTAGCGGAAGCATCAGCTGCAGCAGTGACGGGAGCCGTAGAAACGTTGGGTTGACTGGTTTGGGAAGCGGTTTCCTTTTGTATGGGTGATTCGTCTATTTCGTTTCCATTTTCTTCCCGTATGATGATGGGAGCAGTGGCAGCCCGATAAGTCTTTAACCCTCCCGAGAGATTACGTACCTTGTCAAATCCGTGTTGTGTCAGTATACGGTAAGCAAGATAGCCCCGTAGCCCCACCGCACAGAATGTATAAATCATTTTATCTTTCGGCAATTCTGCCAACCGGTCGCGAAGTTCATCCAACGGAATATTCACGGCACCCGGTAAGCTACCCAATGAAAATTCATCCGGGGTGCGGACATCCAACAGGAACTTATTTTCCATTTCAATGTCTCGCAATTCTCTCCAATACACAGGATTGGTTTTGCCTGTAATGATATCTTCAGCTACATATCCTGCCAGTGCTACCGGATCTTTGGCCGAAGAGAACGGAGGAGCATACGCTTGTTCCACTTTCATCAGATCGTAGATTGTTCCCTCGTGCTTGATGACAAGTGCGAGTTCGTCAATCCGTTTGTCCACCCCATCGTAACCGACGATTTGTCCGCCATACAATCTTCCTGTCTTTTTATCGAAAGTGATTTTAATGCTCATCGGCATGGCATCCGGATAGTAGCCGGCATGGGAAGCGGGATGAATGGTAGACGACATATAGTCTATCTCTTCCTGACGCAGACGCTTGCCGGGTAAGCCGGTTGAAGCAACGGTCATGTCGAAAACCTTTGCGATTGAAGTACCGATAGAGCCTTCGTAAGGAATCTTTGCTCCGAGGACATTGTCCGCAACGATACGTCCCTGACGGTTGGCGGGTCCGGCGAGATAGTTGAGCCAGGGTTTGCCCGTGATCGGGTGGCGGAACTCGATCGCGTCACCGATAGCATAAATAGACTCGTCAGAGGTTTGCAGGTAATCGTTTACGGCGATACCTCCTGCAGGGCCGATAGTCAGTTCGGCAGCCCGTGCCAGATTAGTTTCCGGGCGGACGCCGATAGATAGAATAACGATGTCGGCAGAAATTGACTGGCCATTCTTGAAAGTTACTTTCAATCCTCTTCCATCCCGGCTAAAAGAGGCGACAGCTTGCTCCAAATAGAGGTTTACTCCTTTATCCATCAGATGTTGATGAACAAGTGATGCCATCGAAAAATCAATAGGGGCCATCACTTGATTGCCCATTTCCACAATCGATACTTTCGCTCCCTGTGCATGTAAGTTTTCCGCCATTTCCAGACCGATAAATCCGGCTCCTACGATAACGGCTTTTCGCGGAGTGTGGCTCATGATATATTCTTTGATCCGATCCGTGTCGGTGACATTCCTTAACGTGAAGATTCCGCTAAGGTCGATTCCCGGAAGAGGAGGACGCACCGGGGAAGCTCCGGTGGAGATAACTAATTTATCGTAGCTCTCCTCATAAGTGTCTTCACTGCTTTGCCGGATGGTCACTGTCTTTCTTTTCCGGTCAATGAAAATCGCTTCGTTTTCTGTACGTACATCCACGCGGAAGCGTGTAGAGAAGGCTTCGGGCGTTTGCACGAACAATTTATCCCGTTCCTCTATCACTCCTCCTATATAATAAGGAAGGCCGCAATTGGCGTATGATATATACTTTCCTTTTTCCAAAAGGATAATTTCTGCTGTTTCATCTACTCGTCTGATTCGGGCAGCAGTGGTAGCTCCTCCTGCAACTCCCCCAATAATAATTATTTTCATCTGTTTATAGTGTAAATAGTTTCCTGTGGAAAGAACAAACTGTATTGAAGAAATGTTCATGGATTCAGATAAAAAAACTATATTTGCGCACCCTGTTTTTCATTCTTCTATTTAATGTAGACAAATTGTATGAATAAAATTCTTATTATTGACGATGAAGTCCAGATTCGCAGCCTTTTAGCTCGTATGCTGGAACTTGAGGGCTATGAAGTGTGTCAGGCAGGTGATTGCAAAACTGCCATTAAACAACTGGAAATTCAATCGCCCGACATAGCTTTATGTGATGTTTTTCTTCCTGATGGAAACGGAGTAGATCTGGTGTTGAACATCAAGAAAATAGCTCCCAATGTAGAGGTGATTCTTCTTACTGCTCACGGCAATATTCCCGACGGGGTGCAGGCTATTAAAAACGGTGCATTTGATTATATAACGAAAGGAGATGATAATAACAAGATTATTCCTTTAATCAGCCGTGTCGTGGAGAAAGCAAAGATGAATGTCCGTTTGGAAAAACTGGAAAAGAAAGTCGGGCAGATGTACTCGTTCGATTCTATTCTGGGTGAGTCAAAGGTGTTGAAAGAGGCTGTATCTCTGGCGCAGAAAGTGTCTGTGACAGATGTTCCCGTATTACTGACGGGGGAAACAGGAACAGGAAAGGAAGTCTTTGCGCAAGCTATACATTATAGTAGTAAACGGAGCAAACAGAATTTTGTGGCGGTCAACTGTTCGTCTTTCAGTAAAGAACTGCTCGAAAGCGAGATGTTCGGACATAAGGCTGGCTCGTTTACCGGTGCGCTGAAGGATAAGAAAGGACTTTTTGAAGAAGCTAATAACGGAACGATCTTTCTGGATGAAATCGGAGAGATGGCTTTCGAACTGCAGGCAAAGTTACTGCGTATCCTTGAAACGGGAGAATATATAAAGATCGGTGATACCAAGCCGACAAGAGTCAATGTGCGTATCATTGCTGCTACCAACCGCAACCTGCAGGAGGAGATCAAAGCAGGACATTTCCGTGAAGACTTGTTTTATCGTCTTTCGGTTTTTCAGGTGCATCTTCCTTCGCTTCGTGAACGTACCGGTGATATCAGAATTCTTGCAACTGCTTTTGCCAAAAGTTTCTCCGAAAAACTTTCGTATGCTATCAATGAGATGACTCCCGCTTTTCTGGAAGCGCTGGAACAACAGCCGTGGAAAGGGAACATCCGTGAATTGAGAAATGTGATTGAGCGTAGCCTGATTGTGTGTGAAGGGGGGCGACTGGATATTTGTGATCTTCCTTTGGAAATCCAAAACACTCATTATGAATGTTCGGATGATAGTATAGGCAGTTTTGAGTTGGCCGCAATGGAACGCAGACATATTGCACGTGTGTTGGAATATACGAAAGGGAATAAAACGGAAGCTGCCCGTTTGTTGAAAATCGGACTTACCACCCTGTACCGGAAGATAGAGGAATATAAAATCTAAGCATATATTTTCTTAAGTCCTTTTATGCTGGCTTTGGGATATATAGCATTTCAAAATAGGCAAAAAGGACTTGAGAAACCATACCATAAGGACTATCGGAAATTTTTTGCATCTTCTTCCTCTTTGTCAATCAAAGTTGTGGCACTGCTTTTGATGGCTTGAATAATAGAAGAAGTGAAGCCTTTGTGCTCCAGTTCGTTCAATCCTTTTATAGTGGTTCCGCCCGGAGTGGTTACTTTCTCTATTTCCAGCAATGGATGAGTGTTATGATTCAGAATCAGTTCTGTCGCTCCTTCCATGCTATACGCTGCCATTTGCATGGCATCCTTGCCGGGAATTCCTAGCTCAATCCCTGCCTGCATAACCGCTTGCATATATTTTAAGGCGAAAGCTATTCCGCTGGAGGTTAATGCGGAAGTGGTATCTAGTTGTTTCTCTTGCAGGAACAGGCATTTTCCTCCTTCTTCAAATATCTGTTTTATTAATTGCTGATATTCTTTATCGGTTCCGCGGGAAGCTATCAAAGTGAGGCTGGAACGTTCTGTAATGGCCATATTGGGAACTGCCCGAAAGATAGGCATCTCGGCTTCTGTTAAATGAGCCAGGTGGGAGATACATACTCCGGACACAAGAGATACGAGGATTTGTGTACGCGAGAAACGTAGAGGGGACAATACTTCATCTACTTTCCAGGGATTGATGGCGAGGACGATTACTTCGGCTTCCGATATGGCTTGTTGGTTATCGGTCGTTATGTGTATTGCAGGGAAATGTTCTTGCAGTCTCTCCAGTTTATCGATATTTGGATTGGAGACAATAATGTCTTTCTCATTGTAAAGATGTCCTTGCGCCAGACAAGTGACGATTGCACTCCCTATGTGTCCGGCTCCTATAATAGCTATTTTCATCTCTTTATTTTTTTTATTTGGCTTTCAGATGTCTCTTTTTTATCCGGCTTTGAATCAGGCTGCGCACTGACTCTCGAAAAATTGTCTGGATAACGAACTAATCAGTCTGTTTTTATCTGTGGTATGTACAGATAGTGTGAAACAATGATCGCTTCCTCCATAAGAAATGAGAGATACGGGGATATCTTTGATAGTATCCATAATATGACTTTCTACTTGTGTGCGTTCCCAATGAAGGGAGCCGATGATATGTATTACAGACATATTTTCGTCCATAACCATTTCGGCATATTTATGTAGTTCCCTTTGAATGATTCGCAGGGTGTCCCGGCTGGCTGTCAGCATCATCGAGATGGATACATTGGATGAGGCCATTGAGATGACATTGATTTGATATTTGTTGATAACTTCCAATATCTTACCCATAAACAAATATCCGGGCAATACATTCAATGAGGTAAAACGCACAAAAGTAGCCGAATCCTGTGAGAGGATGGCCTTGACGCTGTTGCCTGTGTCATGGGAAGATATATAGAGTCGTTCTGTTGACAGATCGTGTGTATCGGTTAGGCGGATAACTATATTGGAGCGTGCCGCAAGGGTGATACAATCTGCGTAGAGCAGGTGTACTCCGCTGTTAATCAGTTGTTCGGCTTCTATGTAGGTTAGTGAATGTTGTTCTCGCAGACAATTCCGGTTTGCGTAGATATGATTGATAGGGGTGGATAACAGTATTTCGTCCGCTTTGAATAGGGTGGCAAGCACTGTTGCATAGTAATCATTGCGTTGTTCGCTCATGAAGTCTATTTCACCATACACATTTCTGCAAATGGAAAGTGGGGCGATAAAAATATCTACATTCCGGTTCTCGTCAATGTATTGTTGGATAGATTCTTGAATATATGGGATGTCCGGCTTTCTTTCCAGGTTGATCTGTATAAGTTTGCCGGTATCTAATGTTTGGGCACGAAGACCCTGTTGACGTAAGCAATAAGTGAATAAATCGCTGGATAATCCGTATATTTCCGCTTTTATCATTTTATCAATCAGTAAATCTGCTTTGTCTTCTACAAGTATATGTATTTTCTTTATACACTCCAGAATCCGGTTTTTAATTTCCTGATTTAAGTGCGAATCTGTAACGAGATGATTGGCAAGGGTATAGCAATATGCTTCGATGGCATTGACTGTGGCATGAGAAGCTTCATCTTCTTCGTGAAACCAACTGATGGAAATAGCCTGTAACCACTCCTGTAATTGTGCCAATATAGGGACTACAGCTACATAAGGATGTTCTTTCTGAATACAATTGATTACTTGCTTCATTTCATCCTCATCTTTAATTTTCTCGAATTTACAAACTTTCATTGTTATCTGGTTATTTATTGGTTACTACTCTTTTCAAAATGATATGCCTTTTTTCAAAAGAGAAAGATATTTAAGAATCATTCCTTAGCTTTAGAATATGGTATATCTGTATAAATCAATCTGTTAATGTTGCAATCAATGTTTTTAATACATCTCTTTACTATAAGTAATCTGCTAATACCATACCACATTGGGATATGAAAATAAGATTTCTTATCTTTGTTGCGTAATTGATTGATAAACCAGCAATATTCATCCATTTATGAAACTCTGCATATAGCTACGCTCAACGAATAGCATCATTTCTAACAGGGCTATTCAGCTATCCGACAGGCAACTACTCGCCTGCCAAAGAGTTTTATATCCATTTTTATAAATTTACGGAACTGTGTGCTGCTATGATGTGGTATACCGTATCGTGTTATTTTTAAGTTGAGCAATGAATTATACATATAAGCAAATATGGCTCATCAACTTTCCTGTGATGATGAGCATTCTAATGGAACAATTAATCAATATTACCGACGCTATTTTCCTGGGGCATGCGGGAGAAGTCGAACTGGGAGCTTCCGCGCTTGCCGGAATCTATTATTTGGCTGTTTATATGCTGGGCTTCGGATTCAGCATCGGGCTGCAGGTAATGATTGCCCGGAGAAATGGGGAACAACATTATAAAGAGACGGGACGTACATTTTTTCAGGGATTATATTTCCTGTCGGGTATGGCAGTCATTCTTTGTTTGGTGATTTTGCTTGTTTCTCCATTTATCTTACGCCGGTTGATAACTTCGGATGAAATTTACCAGGCAGTGATTCATTATCTGGATTGGCGTAGCTTCGGTTTGTTATTCTCATTTCCTTTTTTAGCTTTCCGGTCTTTTCTGGTAGGGATAACAACGACCAAAGCATTGTCCGTGGCAGCTATCATGGCTATCTGTATCAATATTCCTTTTAACTATCTGCTGATATTCAAACTGAATCTGGGTATATCCGGGGCGGCGATGGCTTCTTCTTTGGCAGAGTTCGGAGCTTTTATCGTACTCCTATTATATATGTGGGTGAGGGTAGATAAAGTGAAATATGGGCTGAAGGTCGTTTATGATGGGAAAGTGTTAATAAAGTTGTTGAGGATATCTATATGGAGTATGCTTCACTCTTTTGTCAGCGTTGCTCCCTGGTTTCTGTTCTTCGTTGCTATCGAGCATCTGGGAAGGACAGAGCTTGCTATTTCCAATATTACTCGTAGTGTTTCTACCGTCTTTTTTGTGATTGTCAACTCTTTTGCATCCACTACTGGTTCATTAGTCAGCAATCTAATTGGGGCGGGGCAGGGGAAGGAACTTTTTCCCGTTTGCCATAAAGTTCTTAGGTTGGGTTATGCCGTGGGGGGGCCATTGATAGTTATGGCTCTTTGGGGTAACCAATGGGTTATCGGATTTTATACGAATAACGATAATCTGGTGAGACTAGCTTTCTATCCTTTTATAGTTATGCTGTTGAATTATGCTTTTGCACTGCCCGGATATGTTTATATCAATGCTGTTACCGGTACAGGAAAGACGAAGCTCGCCTTTATCTTCCAGTTAATCACCATTCTTGTATATTTGATTTATCTGTATCTGTTAAGTGAATGTTTTCATGCTTCTCTGACTGTGTATATGACGGCAGAATATTTGTTTGTTATTTTATTAGGGATACAATCCGTCATTTACTTAAAGAGGAAATCCAACTAGAATATGTATTTTTGTACTTTCAATACTTGATACTTTCTCGAAATGACTGAAGATATAAAGAATAAACTTTTAATGTGTGCGGAGATGTATCATCGCGCAGACTTTATTATAAGTGATCCGGTGCAGTTCCCTCATCGATATACGTTGAAACAGGATATTGAAATCAGTGGTCTGTTGACGGCAATTATGAGTTTTGGCAATCGCAAACAGATATTGAAGAAGGCGGACGAACTGCATAGATTAATGGGAGATTTACCTTATCAATATGTATTGTCCCGCCAGTGGGAGAAGGATTTTCCTTCGGGAGCGACCAATAGCTTTTATCGTATGTTGTCGTATGCTGATTTTTATGGATACTTTCGGCGATTATATACGGCTTATACACAGTTTGAAAGTCTGGAGGAAGCTTTGATGTTATATCCCGGAATACCAATGGAAAAGTTATGTGCATTTCTTGAAGTCTCTGCCAAAAGTCCTCAAAAGAAACTGAATATGTTTTTGCGTTGGATGATTCGTCGGGATTCGGAGGTCGATTTGGGGATTTGGGAAAGTTTTGATCGCAGAGATTTGATTGTTCCTTTAGATACACATGTATGCCGGGTAGCACATTATTTCAAGTTGACGGATACGGAAACTTTTTCTCTGAAAAATGCCCGTCAGATAACGGCAGCATTGGCTACAGTCTTTCCGGATGATCCTTGTCTGGGCGATTTTGCTCTGTTCGGCTTGGGGGTGAATGGGGAGATTTAAATAGATAAACTAATAGTACTGATTTTTCCGGCTATTATCGAAAATATAGTGTTTTTCTTAAGTTGTTTCGATTATAACCGAAAAAGTCGATATTAAACCAACTTTATTCGATTATAATCGAAAAACTGGAGAACTGTTAGAACGTTGTTATCTTGTTTGTGAAATCCCTCCAACCATTTGCGTTCTTATATTTTTCCACAGACTCGGCAGGAACACGAATGACGGTAATATCATCCGGAAATCCGTACCATACTTTTTCAAATACCTGCGGAGGTGTTATCCCTTCTACCTTTACTTCTTTAATACCTGTATTATTGAAAGCCGAAAAATTAATCTGTGTGACGTTTGCCGGAATGGTTAATTGGGTCACTTTCCTATTACCACCCAGTAATCCCTGTCCCAATATCCGAATACTTTCAGGTATTTCGAAGCGAGCCAATTTCGGACATCCTTCAAGACAATAGGGGTGGATCATAGCTTCGGGGTCATCATTGAAAGTACTCCCGTAGGTGGTCACTTCCGCCAATTCCGGGCAGTAATAAAAGGCTCTTTGCGCCATGGTTGTAACGCCGTTCGGTAACTTCACGGTTGTAACGCTACTTTCCCGGAATGTTTCCAATCCGATTGTTTTTACATTTTCCGGAATCTCAATCGTTTTCAGTTGAGATGTCTTAAGGAATGCCTGTGCTCCGATTTCTTTTAGTGTCGCAGGCAGCAGCACTTCTTCAACGCCCGCATATACAAAAGTGCTGGCGGGAAGTTTGGTGAGTTTCGTTTGGCTTAAATCTGCTTTTTTCAAATTCCGGCAATAGTAGAAAATGTTTTCCTCCATCTGTTCCAGGCTTGATGGAAATACTATTTCCTGAATGGCCGAATTGAAGAAAGCCATATCTCCAATCGATTTTAGTCCTTCATTGAGTACTACCTTTGCTGTTTGGCTGTTGCTGAAGGCAGCTTTCGGGATTGATCTCACGCTATTGGGAAGTATGATTTCATTGTATCCTTTCAATATTTCCGTCAATACTCCGTTTTCTATACGGACGGGTGAAACCTGAACAGAAAAGCTTTTCTGTTTTCCTTCCAGTGTGATGGTTACTTCTTGTTTTTCGACAGGCGTGGATGAAGAGAAACCGCTGATCTGTTCCGGGGTAACTTTTACAGGCCGTTGTTTCCCGTCATCATACTTGCCTGTCACGTTAAGGCCGGTTAAGTCTATATTCTCTCCTAATGCGTAAATTGTTTTTGCGGGCAATTGTTCTATGGAGAAATCTTTAAGTGAAGCCCCTATGGGTTCAACAGGATTTTCTGCCGAAGGTGAATCTTTCTTGTATTCGTCATTTTCGGTGCTGCAACTTAGTAATATTGCTCCCAGAACCATTTGCAGGCAAAGTGCTGTAATTATATAAAGTCTAGTTTGCTTCATGTGATAAAGGCTTAGTTAGGGAATTGTGTTAAACGTATTTCTACTTTTACGGCTTTTCCGGCTTCTACGGTTTTGCCGGAAGACCATATCTGATAGTTGTCAGGGCCGCCCCCTTCTTGTACCACGAATGTCAGGAACCGTTGCGACTGCGTTGCAAACCATTCCTCTCGTGGCAGTACAAAGGTGGCCATACCACTTTCATTTGTCTGTATGATTGCAGTTGGCAAAGTTAAATTATCTTTTTCAAAAACCTTATAGTCCTTTTCATTATACATTTTTACGGGAACGCCCGTTGCAATTTTTCCATTCTCATCATAAACGGATACCACTACTTTTGCTTCTTTCATTTCTTCGTTTCCTTTTTCGCATGCTACCATGAAAAGCATGGCGCTTAATAGAATAACAATATTCTTCATAATCTTTTCTTTTTTCTAATTTTTCGAATGCAAAAGTAATAAGATTGCATCAAATTCGGGTTGTGATGCAATCTCGCAAATCTAACAATTTGATTTAAAGTGTATTGATATTCAATGGATTATGAAAGATGTATTCTAAGATTTCTAACACAGGTCTAACACCTATCCGAAAAGTGCTAAAAACAACTCTTTATTGGCCGTTTCTGCCGATTTGATACGTGATTTGAGCCGGGACTTGCGAGCATATACATTAGCTACCGTATCTTTCATAAACAAACTGATTACTTGTGGAGAGAAACCTACAAAAATATAACAAAGCAGTCGTATGTCAGCTTCTTTCATTGACGAAAATTCATTCCGCAACTTCTCCATTGCATTATCATGGCAGGTATTTACGATAAGTTCCAGTTCTTGCAACATTGCATTGTTCTCTGCAAAATCGGTGATAATCTGTTTCACTTCTTGGAACATGGCTGCTTGTTGCGATGCGGTATTCTCACGTTCATAGTAAGTCTTTCCCAGTTTGTCAATGATGTCGAATCGTGAAGCTATCAAACCTTTTAAATGGCTTTCTGCATTGCGCTGTCCTTCCATGTGTTCTGTCAGGGTTTTGTATTGGGCGTTGGCTTCTTCCGCCAATAGCAGGTAGCGGTCGGTACGTTCGCGTTGCAGGCGCAGACGTTGACGGATGATGTAGTATGCTACCCCTATTATTAGAAAAATTACGCTTGCTATGGTAATCTCCCAGGTAGTACGGTTCTTCATCCGGTATTCGGCAAATTTGGAGCGTTCCTTGAAATAGTCACGTTCCACCATACCGGCGGAGAATTGCATATTTGAACGTGTCAGCGAGTCAGTCAGATAGATATAATGGTGTATCTTCTCTGTCGCTTTCTCGAAGTTTCTGGCCTGCGCTTCAATCCGATAAGCGGTGTATTGCAGGTCTGCCATGTCACGTATATCGGTGGAATGTGTTTCTGCAAGTGCCAGATAGTAGCGTGCGCTGTCTATACGGTTTTTTAGTAGATTCACATCTACTAATGTATGGTATCCGTATAACGTATCTTGCCGGGCAGAGAGTTCGATGCGTTGCAGTAGGTCATGAGGAATTTGTTTCTTGCCTGACACCACATAGAGAGAAGCAAGATTGGTGAGACTGGCTTTGGCTAACTTATTGTACTTGTGCTCATCAGCCAAATCGAGTGCGGCAGAATAGAGTCGCATGGCTTTCTCCATATCTTTTGAATTGAAAGTTGCGGCTGCCATATCGAGAGTTGCCTCTGTTTCTTCACGAGTGTTATCAGTCTGCCGGAAGTTATTGCGAGCTTCACGAAAATAATGATAAGCCCGGCTATAGTTCATTTGGTCATAATACACTTCACCGATTTGACTGTATAAAAGTCCTGCATAATAAGGCTCATTGGTATCTTTCAGTTTCTCTTCAATTTCTAGGAAAAGACGTAACGCTCCCGGTTTGTCTCCTGCGCGCAGTTTAACCCGTCCCCAATAATAGAGAGTTTTGCATTGGCGGCGTAAATCTTTGGGATGATGTTTATAATGGCTCCAAGCCTGGCGAATGAGCGAATCATTGGTTACTTTGATGTGATTTTTGTCTAAAGCCTCTGAATAAAGCAACGCATACCTGGCCTGTTCAGCCTGGCCGCCTTCCGATTTGAGTTGTTGTAATATTGTTAAGGCACTATCCGGCTTATTTTGTAACAGTGCTTCCGCCTCATCAAGCCGGGAAATCTGTTCTCTGTTATAACATCCTGTAAAAAAGAGAATTGCTAATAGTTTGAGTATAATTCTGCATTTCATGCTGTGAATGTAGTGAAAATATCGCGAATTTAGTTAAAGGCGTCCATAAATATTTCGGTGCTTGTTTTGAGAGTATGGGGATTGAAGAGATAATGAGTGCATTCTTTGTGTTTAATATTATAATTCATGGATGATAATTTTTATCTTTGCATTAGGAATCATTTATCTTTTGCATTTAAATTTTATTGAGGTATGGTAGATGTTTTAACAAAAGAGCAACGGCGGAAGTGTATGTCGAATATTCGTAGTAAAAATACGAAGCCGGAGATTCTTGTGCGGAAATATCTATTTTCCCAAGGTATTCGTTTTCGTGTTAATGTGAAAAAGTTGCCAGGAACTCCTGATATTGTGTTAAGAAAGTATAGAACAGTGATCTTTGTAAATGGCTGTTTCTGGCATGGACATGAAGGGTGTAAATATTATGTTTTGCCGAAGACCAATACAGAATTCTGGAAAGAAAAAATAGAAAGGAATAAAGAACGAGATTTGAAAGAACGAATGCAACTCCGAAATATGGGATGGCATGTTATCTTGTTATGGGAATGTCAATTGAAAAGTAAAGTCCGGGAACAAAATTTGAAAGGGTTAGTATATACTTTGAATAAGATAGTATTAGAAAACTATAATGCAAATTATACTTGTCTAGAAACTTTTCTTTGAATGACTATTAGGGGAAGAAAAAGGATATAGTGAAGAGTAAATACTCTGCGCGAATATAAACTCTTCATTGCAGATTCTTCTCATAGTTTTCTATTTACACAAGATTGTGGACAGTGTCTGAAAAATTATTCTTCTGTGAAACCGTGTTGTTTTAATGTTTTGAGATTTTGTTTACATCCCCATGCTAGACGATCATTTAAAGTTTTTTTTCCTGAAATAATTTCATTCATAACATTCCATTGCCAATCTTTAAGAATACGGCGATGTTTATCCCAAGCAACCATTTTTTGTATTAACTCAATGGTTATTCCGTGGTCTGCACTTGTACTGTCTTTTACAGTTGTTGACAGGTCTGTTTTTTGCTCCTCTGTGAGTTCATCAGCTTCTGCAAGCAGCTCAATATTATTCGTACAAACAATTTCGTAAATAGTCATAGCTTTCTTACGATTATTATCTGTAATTTTTCTATTGAATTTTATAGTATTTGCCATATCAAAACCCGCGAAAGATTGTTGACTCGTGGTTAGATAGCCTGTATCTTTTCCCCATTCTTCAATTTTTTTCCAGAGAGCGTATGGAATTGAACGCAATAATGCAGTTTCATATTCTTTTTGAATTGAATCAATATCTAAATTGTCAGCGGCTGACTTACGTTTTTTTAGTTGTTCATCTGTTGCAAAATCAGCCTTAATACTATTAATATCAATATTCCATTGTTGTTGTTTTATAGTTTCCCAACAATCTTCTTTTTTTGCCCATTCAATATAATGGGAACTTGGTGAGTTATGCAAAATGAATTCATTAAGTTGTTTCATTAATGAATAGAGTGCTGCTGACAACTCATCAGAGATCTTTTGATTTTTCCATATTTTTTCTAAATTAAGCTTATAATCAGTGAGGTAACCAAACAGTGAAATAGCATATGGTACAACTGCATTACGCATTTCACCAATGTTATTGGGTTTGATGCCATACAGTTTCTCTGCTTCCCGAAATAATATAAATTTGGCAATGACATCTTCAAAATATATTCCTGTAACTTTTTTAGGCAAGTTGTAGTTTATGAATTGGGCATAATTCTTTTCATTTCCGCGAACAACAATATGTGGACCGATAGTTAGTTTTTTGCCTTCTTGAATTTCCCCATAAGAATTGACGAATTTTGCTAAATCTGTCTTTTTGAACATCTGCTTCTTGGGATATTTTAAATCAAATTGTTTAGCTCGGGAAGGGGTAAATCCATCACGTAAGCGCATGTTTTTATATTGTCCATTAGCTCGTTCAAAAAACCAGATTGTTGGAATATTACGTTGTGGAGTAATGGGCGAGAATGAACGGCGTGATATTTTTTCCAATTCAATAAGTATTGGATTATTGGCCGAAAAATCTGCATTATTAACTTTGTTTTGAGTATTGGCATATTGGGAAATACGCGATACAATCTCACTGTAAGAATCAGCTTTTTTGATGACAGATATTTTCATTTGTACGAAAATATTTGAAATGTCAGCTTTGTCTTTATCCCAAGTATGATAAATGGAGGCGGTTGTTTGCCCACCATTTACAATTTGTAAGTTGCTGATTCTTTTTACATAATGCCCAGTCTCGTCAAGTTCTATGTTGTCAGCTGTTGCAGAGATTCCATTATTATAAGCTAAGAACATATGTGATTCTTCGTTAATGGTTTTTCGTATTCCTCTGTTTATTTTTCCAGTGAATTGTAGAAAGGAACGTACATTTTGTTCTAATAATCGAGCACCAAATTGTTTGTATAGCATTGCTAATCCTTGTCCTGGCATTATAGCAATGTATGATTCATAATCACTATTATCAATAGGAGCTTTCAAACAAGGAATTTTGATTTGCTGTTCATCAAAATCCAGTTCAATAGATATATGAGATTTTTCAGATATCGCGTATAAGCGGTTAATATCAAAGATATTGTAATAAATGTCTTGTCCGGCAACCTTTTCTTGTTTAGGGATATCGCCGTTGTAGGTACCGTTGGTGAGAATTATTGCATTGACCCGTACAAGTGTTTCTCTTATTTCTGGAAGTTTAGCTAAATCATATGCAAATTGAAAAATAGGTGATGATTCATCAATATCTTTAGCATATTCATTGTAAAATGCTTTTCGGAAAAAGTTTGTAATGCGTTTGGCCGCTCTATCTATTTCTTCTTTTGTAATTTTTTGTGGTACTTCTGTATTCTGAAAAATAGAAATAAATAAATCTATCGTTTCATAATTGTCAGACATTGCATAACCATTAATTTTGTGTTGCCCTTTAGTTCCTAGTTCTTTCTCATCATATGCAAATGTGGCATTTTCGGTTTCACCAGCTTCTGCAAGCATTTCTAATGCAATCTGTGTAAATAGCTGCTCTTGGCTTGCTCCATTTTCAGCAGTGTCTTGCATTGTTCGAATCTCTTGTAATAAGGATAAGTAGTATTTATTTATTTCGCTCATAAGATACTTATTTTGTCAAATACAGTATTTTCAGAAATTAAATAATCCATGCATTGTGAAAGTATAATTGAATACTTGATATCACCTATGCCATTACGGATCTCTTGTTCTTTGATACGTGGAAAATCTCCGTCTATTTTGTAGTAGTTTTCATTGCGAATTTGATAACATTTTTCTTCATATAGGTACTTATGTCTATCAAAGTATCCTGCTTCTAGAAGTTTATTGTTAAATAAGTTTTGGGCAGAAATATTGTCTTGCAACACCTTTCTAATAGTATCGATTTTACTATTTAGACTTTCACCGTTCTTTTTGGCTACTTCAACTGATAAGTGAAATAGAAATAAATTTCTTAATAATGTCTCGTCTAATTGTCTTTCATTGCTAATATTAACTTTCTGATGATTGTTGCCAGATGTGGTTTTTACTTCAATCGCCCAGTCATTGTACTGAAAGTCGCGTATTTCCTTATCTGTCCCTACCCAAGCGTTGAGAGCTGCAATAGCGTTTTGCCTGATGATAATCTTTTGTAAAAAATGTAATTCACCATAAAGCCCTTGTTGCTCTGATGATGTTAAACCTTCACCTTTCAACTTTTCGAAAAGTGCTTGCCATTTTTCTAATTGATTAATGATCGTTTTTGCGATTTGTTTTTCAGAATGTAATGATAAAACTGATTGTATCATATTTTCACACATGACTGCGAAAATATCGCGGCTTTGGTAATGTAATAACTTTATGATAAGTAGCTTGTTGCATGGGAATGATTTATCATGCATTAAGACAATTTGTAGATCACGCAAATTAGAGAAAGAGGAAATATCAATATGTGTATGTTCATTGAATGATAAAGCAATTCCACAATGTCTTTCTGGATTTTGAAAAATAGCATAAATAAATAATTCAGAATCATTTGTATATAATCGCTTTAACAATCCGATTTCGTTGGATTGTTCAATATTCTCCCATATTTCCAATATATTATTCATTGTCTTCTAAGTTATCATTGTTATCATCAAAATCAATTTCAGATTGATAATATTCATTTGCTAAAGAGGTATTTATCGCAAATTCTACAGTATGCTGTGTATTACTTTTGGGAAAAACAATAGCAAAACCAATTATTACATCATCGTTTTCCTGAAAAATAGTTATACTATTTTCATCTTTTGGATTTGCACCTAAAGGATCAAGCGGATAGATAATCAATAATGGATTATTTACATCACGGGATAATTCTCGAACAAGTTTAGGTTTTGGATAGTTCTTTTTCCAGTCTTTGTCTTGTTTTGATGCGAGCCAAGCATCAGATAAATCGGCATTATCCAAATCAATGAATTCATCTGTTTGCTTTCCGATAATATGATTCTTCTTAATTATATAAGTCTCGGTGTCTCCTGCTGTGTTTCGAATAAAACAACCTGCACTGACTTTATTTGATACTGTAAAATGTTTTGATGCGTTGGCCTTGTTCATTAAAGCAACACTCCATGCTCCGAGTTCCCCAGCTTGATTGAGTTTGCGAATAAAATTGCTGATTAATGTTAAATCTACTTTAGTAAGTTGTGGGGGGACTGTAAACTCTGAAAAGAATTTTAGAACATCTATGGGAGAGACTTTTAACCAGAGATAGTCATTGCTGCCTTTTATAAGAGGAATTCCCAACTTTGAAAGGAAATCTTGTGTTGCGACTAGGTTCTTGTGGATTACCCCTTTGTCGGTTGGAAGTTGATAAGTTTCAACTAAACGGCCAGACCATGATACTTGTATTCTATCTACATTGCGCATTTTTGTGATTGCTGTAATTTGTAATTGGCCTGGATGAGTACGTACTTTCAAAGCATATTTTTCTGGTGTAGCTTTTGCATTCCACATTGCGTCAAATTCCTCTCGTAAATCTTCACTTGCCATTGTAATGTGTCTGAACCATTCGTTGAGCTCACTGCTTGTGAATAAACGGCATAAATCAACATATCCGGGACGATAGCCAAACCAACGTCCCATTTGCATGAGAGTGTCGTACATTTTTGAGGCGCGTAAAAAGTAGCTTACTGATAGTCCTTCCAAAGTTAATCCTCGAGAAAGTTTGTCACCACCAATGGCTATTACTGAAATTCCTGTTTTTTCATTTTCGTAATACTCCAAGGTGTCAGCAGATTGACCGTTGATTGACATTATTTTGATTTTCTGTACAGCTTTATACAAGTTAGGTTTTATATCTTCCCAACTATGTATTTTTATTTTGCTGTCAATGTCTTTAAACGAAGAGTTTAGTATATTCTGTGTTGTAGTACAATATGAAATATAGTTTTCCGTATCAACTTCAAAAATATCTCGAAATTGTTTTAGGACGCCTTTGTCTTCTTGTTCAATACCTCGTTTGTAGTATAGAAATAAATTATTAATAATTTCTTTAAGTGAATTTTGCCAATTTAAATAACGGGAAACATGAATGAGCATTGAATTGTGTTTGTCTGCTTGTCCTCGTGCAATGCGAATGGCGCAAGTTACAATAAAACACTTTATAGCTGTTTGTAATGATATAGGTAGTGATGTTGGTGGTTCATCATCTTTCTTATGACTATCGGGAAAAAAGCTTTGATAATCATTTATTTTACGAACAATAGGTAATAAATCGTCGTTTGTATCATTTACTTCTAATGAGGTTCCAAAAATCTTTTCAGCGCCTATATAATTACTTGGTGCAGGTAGATTTATAATAAAATCCCGCGGGAATAGGTCATCTTTGTCAAGTGGAATAAAGATGTTGGCAAATGGGGTGGCTGTGTAGCCAACATATCCAAAGCGATAGAAATGTCCGGCGATTTTTCGTATCCATCCATTGATTGCTGTTGGTGCTTCATCTGCTTTTTTGGTGTTGATTGAGGCGTTATCGGCCTCGTCATCGATTATAAGTAAAGATTTATTTGTGATTCTTTTTTCACCGTTAATTTCTTGCGTTTGTGAAAGCAACCAAGTATTAAGACGTTTTAGTACAGTTGTATTTTTCTTTACAACAAGTAACAATGGAGTTTGAATATCAAAACTAATTCCCAAACTGTCAGCCAATGACTTTTTAAAATCAGATTTTATTGTGGTTATGGAAATGGCTGTATTATTATTGTCTAATACACCAACACCAATTCTGTTTGTACCGTTTGTTTGCCATGCTCTTTCGTGTGCTGTATCAAATCCTAAAAAGTCTTCATCTAATCGGTGTTGTGTTTGGCTGCGTAGATTGTTGTGCATACCTGCTAAAACGATGATAAGATTAAAACCTGCATCAGCTGCTTTGCATATCAGTCCTGTGTAATTAGCAGTTTTGCCAGATTGTACTTGTCCGACTACAAGTCCTTTTTTGTCTATACCTTTTACATTATGAATCGTTGGATCGTAAAGCTTGTCCAAAATGTCATCGGTAAGACGATCTATTTCATTAATAACTTTAGGAGCAAAATTTTTACTATTTTGTAGATAGGTAATATATCTGTTCCAAAATTTCCAATCACTATTTTGATGATTTGCTTTAAAATCTAGTAGCCATGGGGTATTTCGTTCATTGTCAAAAAGCATTTTGTATTCTTCTTGTCTGACATTATACAACTTCAATAATTCAATATGCAGTTGCTTTTTATCTATTGTCGGATAACACATAGCACTTCTTTCTATGGCAATGTTAATTTCTTCATCAGTTGCACTTGACTTTTCGCCAATGTTAGCACGGGAGTTTTTAAATGCTTTTTCTTGGCAATATTGATACAAATACTCTTTTAATTGTTGTGTATTTGTTGAAGGGAATTCAATTAAGCACTGTTCGATAATTTTGTTTATTGTTTCTGCATGGATAATAATCTGTTTGCTTAAACAATTCTCACAATATTTTTTTGCACTTTCATTCATATGAGTCTACAATTTCTATGAGTTCAGGAAAATTATTAAATGGTTCCATGCTGGCAAGTATAAGTTTAACTTGCTCAACATTCTTGCCTGTGGCTATTTGAGTTTTATAAATTTGTTTAATCATGAGTTTTACGACTTCTAAATTTGTTTCCTCAAATGGCTCTGTATTTACGCCTTGTTCCGATTCACGAATGAAGACAGATTTGGTCGGTATGGTTTCTTCCACAAAACGTAAAAGATATTCTATAGCTTTATCTGGTTCTATTTTTGCTAATCGTTTGAATTCGGCAATCATTAGATGATCTCGATTGATAATGAATGAGTATTTCTTTCCTTGCTTTTTTTCGAGCCAAAGTGGTTGAAATTCTTGCTGTTTCCTTATTGTAAGAATTTTACCTCTATGCCGAAAAACTTCTACACCACGATTACGGACTTCAAGAGCGTATTTTTTTATTTGTTCTCGGCATGTAAATGGTGGACGCGCTGTCGATTTTTTTATGTCAATTTGCCAATCTGTGTCTAATTTGTTGGGCAGGTCAATTTGAATACGTACTAATTTGTAATGTTCTTCTTTACGGAAAAGTCCTAACCAATCCCCTGCTAATATGAGTCGCTTGCCACGATATACATAAAATCCTTGTTGGTTAGTCCATCCGTTTATACCTTCGGCTGTTTTGTATATTTCTTCTGTAAGGTGACATTTATGTGGTAGAACATATCCTTTCATTTTGGCTTCATTGAAATGCTCTTCAGGAAATGCTTGCGTAGCTTTTTCTGTTAATAGAAAAGGATTCCATGGCTTAATCTCATGCCCCCAACAAAAGAGTTTTATATTCTTTTCTTCTATGAATCTATGAAAAGTCATAGACAAGTGCTGTCTGACTTTTTCCATTTGCTCTAAAAACTTGCCTTTTGCAATTTCATTAGAATTTAATGTGTTTGTAGGAATGATACGGTCTAAATCTGTCCATATGACAAGGGTGCCGGATTTTAATTCATCAAGTGCGTGTAAAAATATGTCTGGAATTGGATAGCGAATAAGTTCCCATTTATTCGTTTGATTTACATAATTCAAATCCCAAATCCAATAAATAGGAGCAAAACCTGCTTTTTTGCTAAGAACAATTAATTTTTGGCATTGTGAAAATGAAGCTGTTTTCAATCCCAGACCGAAACGTCCTAAGTCTTTTTCTGATCGTTCATCCATTGGATTTTTTGCACCAGGCTTCATTGCTTGTACAAGTTCTTCATGATTCATTCCACAACCATCATCTAATATTGTAATGAAAGAATTACCACCTTGCCATTCGGAATTAAACCATATGTTTTGGGCATTTGCTGAAATGGAATTGTCTATAATATCAGCAACTGCTGCTTCCAAATTGTAGCCGATTGCCCGAAAGGTAAGTATCATTGAGGAGGCACATGGCTCTGCTACTGTAGTATCTGTAATATTATAGTTCATAAGTAAATTGCTCTTTAATTTTATTAGCAATTTTTTCTGCTAAAATTACTGGGACTGCATTGCCTATTTGTTTGAAAGCAGCTGTTCTACTCCCCTCAAAATAATAATCATCAGGAAACGATTGTATTCGTGCAGCTTCCCGAACAGTAATTGAACGTATTTGTTTTAGTGACGGATAAATGTAATAATGTCCGTCCATTGCAATATGTGCAACAACGGTATGACAACACCCCTCATGGTTAACTACTTGAAAGCGATTAAGAAAGGCTTGTTTATTATTATGCTTTTGTAATTCAGGAGGTAAATCAGCATAATTAAGTCGTGCTTTTTTTTCTAACCATAATTTTATTGCTCGTTTGTAAATTTCCAGATCAATAAGATTATGGGGCCTGGCAATATGCTGCGTAGTGAAATCTAAGCTATTACGGACTTTAGATTGTTGTAAATATCCTGTAGCCGGAGCTACATATTGAACGATATCTGTTAAACTACCTTCTCCTTGCTGTCTTTCGGGTAAATCAGAAAATAAATCGGGTAAAATCTTATATGGATTTTCTTCTTTTTCTAATTCTGGATATTTTAAATTTAATTCTTTTCTCCATCCTACAATAATAACTCTTTCACGATTCTGGAGAACTCCGTAATCGGATGCCTTCAATTTTTTCAGTTCTATTTTATATCCTGCTTTGTCTATACCTTTCAAGATGTTTTCTAAATGAATTCCATTTTGTGCAGATAAAATGCCTGGAACATTTTCGAATACAAACATTTTAGGTTCATATCGTTTTAGAAATTGTAAATAGTATTTATATAAGAAGTTTCGTGGATCTTTTTTCATGTTTTTAGGATCACGGGCGCGTCCAACAATTGAATAGGCTTGACAAGGAGGCCCACCAATGATAAAATCTACTTGCTTATTACCTTTTAATTTATCAACCTTTATGAAAATGTCGGCTAATGTTTCGTCCGATATTTCTTCATTGATAACCGAGTCGATAACCTCGTCGGGAACTTTTTCCCAGAGCTTTTGTCCGCTTTCTCCTTCTTGTTTTTCTTTTAGATACTTAATATATTCTTCAAGTCTGTTATGCTGTTTTAGGTAATGGTAAGCCATTCTTGAACGTAGAGTATCACAAGCATATTTATTCATTTCGATATGGGCAATAGGAGTAAACCCGGCCCGGATAAATCCTTCAGACAAGCCACCTGCGCCAGCAAACAAATCTATAAAATTAAAAGTATATGCCATATCTGTTTTTTCTAAGTATAATATTCTATATGCATTTATATTACCTTCTGTATCATATTATATTTGTAGTGATATATAAGGTTGATGATGCGATTCTATAGCATTAGTCATTTAATATTGCAAAGTTATAAGATAATCTTCAAACATGCGAATAAATTTGTCTAAAATGCATAGATGAATTGTTTACCTTAATGAGAGTGTTTTTTTATTATAGAGTTGATGATAGGTTTCGAGTATAGAAGCATGAATTCACTATATGAAGTCATTCATGATAAGGTGGGCTTACGATGATATGTAGTCTGGCTGTCATCTGATCTACGCAAATAATTCTTATAAGTAGCTCCTGTTCTGTTATAGCGCCATTCGTTCCTTGACAAGATTGGGTATATATCTATTTTTTTCATATATATCACCTAATCCGAGTTTGGGGTATATCATTCCACCAACTCCGGGTAATACACTTCCTTGCGCATCTTTGGATGTATCGATAGCAAATGTCAGAAATTCGAATTTATTGCTTATAGATTCAGGAAACTCTTTTTGCAAGTTCTTTTGAGCATCCTTATACATTACTGGAGATAATATATAAATATTAAGCGGGTTCATTTTTTCCACCAATCTGGTTAGTTGTGTTTTTACCACACAGGAACTGCTTATAATTGATTTTACAACAATTAGAGTTTGACACTCTTCAATCGGCTCTATATAAGATTTTACAATCGGACTATATTCCAATTTTGTTGTTTCATCCAAAGTGATTCTCTGATTCCAAAAAACGGCTAATGCAACATTTTTCTGTGAAATAGAGCTTAAAACACCTTGTGCCAACCAGTCAGCATCTTCTGATGCACATGCCAGCATGGTATTTCCATACCTGCTATGTTTCTTTTCATCCAGCAAAGTTCCTAGTGCTTTGCCTAGTTTGTAGAAGGTATTACGATAAATTTCAATTGAGGTATTGGGATTGGATAAGATATGCATCAATTGAATAATATCTCTGTTCTTTTCGTATGTTATATTGGTATAAGTTCTCATATTCATTCTATTTCAACTTAATAATTCCATTAAATCCCAAATATTTGCAGGATTGGCTTTCTGTAACTTTTGTTCAATTTCGCTTGTCCAGACAACCTCTCCATTCATGTTGTGATAGTTCCAGTATACAGTAGTCCCTTTTTCAAGAAAACTGATTCCAAACTGATTTAGGAGAATCTTGCATTCTTCTGATATTTCAACGTTTGGATATGTTTTTATGTTCACATACCCTTTACCTATTGAATGTACAATATCCAAAATCTGTTGTAGAGATACACTTTCTTGTTCAACAGAATTCCATGCTCCTAAAATAGCAGCTGCAATTCCAAATAATTCATCATTTTCTGCTTGTTGTGATACTGTTATTTGCTGGATTGCTTCCTTAAATATAGGATGTGATAGAATTAATTGGTTGATACTAGAACAAGAAGGAAAATATTCTGATGTTGTATACGAACTAATTTCAGAAGGAACAGTAGATACTGAACTATTAGGATTTGAATAAATTAGTTTCAGTTTGAACTTCTCGTTTCTTTCTGACGAAATCTCTGTTTGTCTTTTAAAATCATATTTTAACTTACTAGTTTCCCATGTTAAATCTTTCACATCTTTTAGTTGATGATAGGTTTTATGAGCATTAGGTTCTTCAATAAAAAGATCATCAACAAAGGCGTCATGTAGTTGTGTCGTTAGGTGGACGTTACTTAATTGGGTAATATATTGATTCATAAATGAAACAATTTGGTAAGTTGCGTAGTAGCTTTCATAGATAGCTCCTTTGCTATTATTTTTCCCACCTTTGTGTTTATTCTTCAGATATTTCTTTTCTTTCTGGGTAATAGGCATATATTTCTTTTTCTGTTATTTCTTTAAAACGATCTATTTTAATACCATTTCGTACTATCTTATCAAAAAACATAGTTTTAGGACGGACCCATATTTCATGCTTACCATATAATGCCTGATAAACAACCATCTCCTCAAGTGTCTCACTATGCTGGGCAATACCCAGCATTTTATATAGTCCACCTTTAAAATGAATGAAATATCGTTCTTTTTCCATAATACTACCATTGTTCTTATGCAGGTATAAAAGTAGTAAATTCTTAGATAATAAGAGCCGGTTGTTTCTGATATTTTTTTTTTTAACGTTGTATAACCTGTCGTTGTTAAATGATATCGCTATTAAATAAGGTATGATTTCTTCGTAGCGTCATTTTTTCATTTTCTTTCTCCACCTCTGAAACCCTCTCATCAAACTTTCCTCTTCCACCGACTCCGCCATATCATACTTTACCACAAACTCATGCATCGACTTTATATACATCACCCCATTTTTGAACTTATTCTCCAACAGGAATGAATAAAGCTCCGCTTTCATTTCCACCTCAATTTCCTTTTCGATAATAAAGATACTGTCCTGGCCGAAATAATTATAAACTTCGGGATTCTTGCCCTGCCTTGGGCTAGGAAGAACAAAACAGATATTTCCAGTCTCTTTCCAGGAGACTCCTTGCGGATGAGGAACGGATAATTGATGTAAGAAGTGATAAATGGGAGTGAGGTGGGAGAGGTGGATTGGAATGGGGAGCCTTGACGGTGGATTGTTATGGGATAGAAGTTCTAAACTTTGTCCGTACCGGACATACATATACCTCGCCAGATATGGCTTAATGGCAAACGTGACTGTAACCATGGGATTTGAATTTTGAATTGTTGAAATTTGTTGTATACTGATTGCCGCTTCGTGCAGCAGATTCCGCCGTGTTTGTTGGAAAAAATCCCATGGGTTACGGGGACGGATTTCTGATTCGGTAAGAAGTTGAAATTCAAATGGTTACAAATGCCGGTTTTTCCTTTAAAACCAACGGGCCGTTCCTTTAAAAGGAACGACCCGTTGCACACCGAGGAATGACCTCTTCCTTTTAAAGGAACGGACAGCTCCCTAAAATCCATAGTGCAAAGCTATGCCTAATATTCTGATTTTTCAAAAGGAAGAATAGCGGTAATCTTTATATTATGTAATGAAATATCATAAATGGTATACATATCTAATTTATGCGTATGTATATTGGAAATATGTAATAAAAATATACTAATTGCTAGAACGTGTGTTTTAACTATATTTATCAGATAACTATTCTTAAAGTGGAAAAACTTTTTATTCCATTTCTTGTTTCTTGCGTAACAGGCGGAAAAATAGTTCTGATAAGTAAGGTGAACTTCGTACTTTTACGTCTCAAACAAAAAAAGCAAGATATGATAACATCAGTGAAACTTATGCTGAACAAGAGCAGGATATTGAATAATGGCAGTTATCCTTTAGTATTTCAGGTGATACACAATCGGAGAAAAAAGTTACTGTATACAGGCTACCGGGTGAAAGAGGAGGTGTTTGACGAGCTGGAAGGGAAGATTATGAATGGCGTAGGTTCTACTTTTACGGCTACAGAGGTCGTGAAAATGAACCGAGAGCTGCGGAAGATGCGGAATCGGATTGATACACGGATCAGGCAGCTTGAGCGGACAAGAGAAGAATTTACAGTGGAGGATATTCTGGTTCAAAATGCTTTTGGTACAGGAAAACCACCGTTTTATTTATTGCGATATATCAATGCGCAGATTGAGCGTAAGCAGGAACAGAAGAAAGTGGGAATGGCTGCGGCCTACAAGAGCACCCGCTCGTCGTTGGCAAAATTTATAGGTCGCTCTGATGTGCGGATGTCGGAGGTCGATTTGGCGTTCGTCAGGAGATACGGGGATTTTCTGTATAGTAATGGTGCTTCCGGCAATACAGTAAGTTATTATCTGCGCAACTTGCGCTCTTTGTATAACCAGGCGGTAGTGGACGGCTATCATCCCCGTGGCGAATATCCGTTTGCGAAGGCGCAGACCCGTTCGGCGAAAACGGTGAAGCGTGCTTTGTCGCGGACGGATATGCAGAATCTGGCGGATTTGAATTTGGAGAATGAACCGGAGTTGGAATTTGCCCGCGATTTGTATCTGTTCAGTTTTTATGCGCAGGGAATGGCCTTTGTTGATATTGTCCTTTTGAAGAAGGCCGATATTTGCAATGGTGTATTGACCTATTCCCGTCATAAGTCGAAACAGTTGATTCGTATAGCGGTGACTCCACAGATGCAGGGCTTGATGGATAAATACAAGACGGAGAATGAGTATCTTTTTCCGATCATCAGCGGTGAATATGCTTCGGGATACCAAAAATACCGTCTGGCGTTAGGGCGTATCAACCGCCATTTGAAGAAAATCGCTGTTGTAGCTGATATTAAAGTACCGTTAACGACATACACGGCACGCCATACCTGGGCTACCCTTGCCCGTGACTATGGAGCACCAATTTCTGTGATTAGTGCCGGACTAGGGCACACTTCGGAAGAAATGACACGCGTCTATTTGAAAGATTTCGATGTATCCATGCTTAATCAGGTGAACAGCATGGTTACAAATTTATCCAAGTGAAATGAAAATTTGTAATATAATCCGTTGAAAATTAGAAGATATAATATTTTTATTTATCTTTGCGGTATTGTAATCTATTCCGTAATAGAGATTATATTAAAATCTCCTTGTTGTTTTGAACTGTTTCACGCTGCAAAGTAAGTTTATTTATTTATAATAGGAATTATCATAAAGTACATATTTTTATTCATTTTGTACACGTCGCGTGGTTATCCTCATAAATAGGGTTGTTTTCGGTCTGGCAGCGTTCCATTAACTGTTTGGCGGTACATCCGAAATATAGTTTGCAGTGACGGTTGAAGTTACTCTGCGAATCAAATCCCAATTCTTCAACGGCGTCTTTTATACATACTCCCGGTTCGGTCATTTTTTCGAGTATCCTTTGGTTCTTTTGTTTCAGCATCCATTGTTTGGCAGTCATTCCGAACACCTCGGTGAATTTGGAGAAAAAACGGCTTCTTCCTAGGTTTGATAGTGAAATGAGCTGTTCTATATTATCCACTTTGGTATGGTTGCGCATGACAAAATCCTTGAAGTCCATTTCTTTTCCGATGATAGGATGAAGCAGGGTTGCAATCTCCTGTTTTTCATAAAATCCGCGCAGGAGAAAGAAGAATTCCCGTTGCATCAGGGTGTGCAGGTGAGCGCAATTCATTCCGTTCTTGATACAGTGGGTCAGCACTTCGAGGAATGGTGTCAGCGGGTAGTGTATTCTAATCGGTGAAAAGTCATATTCAATGTTGTCGCAAAGGTCTGATAAAGATTGCAATATGAGCTTGTCACAGTTTCCTTCGGGCATATCGAAAAACATGGAGAGCAGGCTTGAACCGTTTTCTCCAATTCCCTTCAGCCGGGAAGAACGTGGGATGAGTATCATCTCTCCGGCATGAAACAGTCTGTTGTGGAACTGGTTGCAAGTTATGGTGAAATCACCTTTCAGGAAGAATAGAAGATAATTCTTACTTGTAGTGTCTTCCTCAAATTCTGTGTTCTTATCAAACTCAAGATACTTGAATCCGGTTTCAATCGTTGTCATGTAGTTTTGGCATGACAGGTGTTCTTCGATGTACAGCAATTCGCTTTTCATAAGTTTTGTTTCCATGGCAATAACTGTTTTGATTGTTTGGTCTGTTACCTATCTGTTTGTTTCACAATTGTTTCAGTATCTGTATTTTTAATGAATTATATATCAGAATATTATTTTCTGTTTTGTTTGCTATGATTCATTTTCTCATAATACTGAAACGTTATATGGGTGTTTTGTGTGATATAAATCATTGGTAATTAGGTTTTTATTGTTTGTATTCTTTTTATGCATCTCTATTACGGAATAGAGATGCAAGAAAAGCAACAATAAATAATAAGATGACATGAAGAAATATCTATGTTTAATCGGTGTCTTGGGAGTACTCCTTTGCAATACGGCCAACTCTTACGCCCAAAAGGTTGCGGTAAAGACCAATTTGCTTTATGACGCTACTACTACAATGAACCTGGGGCTGGAAATAGGCCTGGGCAAGAAATGGTCTCTCGACTTATCCGGAAATTATAACCCCTGGAAGTTTGATGATGAAACGCGCCTGCGCCACTGGGGCGTGCAGCCGGAACTTCGCTACTGGCTATGTGAGAAATTCAACGGTCATTTTCTGGGTCTGCACGGACATTACGCCAAATACAATGTGGGCGGAATGTCATTTTTGAGTGATAACATGGAGCGCCACCGCTATCAGGGACATTTGTGGGGCGGCGGAATATCCTACGGTTACCAGTGGCTGCTCGGCAGCCGCTGGAGTCTGGAGGCTGTGCTTGGAGTCGGCTATGCGCGGCTGGACCACTCCAAATATCCCTGTGCCACATGCGGCACCGTTCAGAAAAGTGAGAAGAAAAACTACTTCGGCCCGACAAAGGCTGCCGTGAGTATCATATACATAATAAAATAGGCAAATGATGAAAAGAATCTGTATATACGTGGCCTTGGGAGTGCTGGGCGCATTTTCCGCCCATGCCCAGGAGATAAATATCGGACAGACCGTTGCCCGGAAAATAAGCGACGACAAAGTGGAAGTGTCATTCAGTATGGATTGCAGCACGCTGCGTCTTCCCTCGCGCCGGCAGATGGTAATCACTCCCTTGATAATCAGCCGGTCGGAAAGCGATACGCTCGCCCTGCCTTCAGTCTGCATTGCAGGCAGAAACCGTTATCGCATGAACAAGCGGAAAGAACGTCTGTACGGCAAGGAGCATGGCAAAGAACCGGCAGCGGGAGAGGGACAGGAAATGATTCGTTTTAACAGGAAACGGGATATGCTGCTGGAATATAACGAAACAGTCCCGGCACAGGAGTGGATGTCTGGGGCACGTGTCGAGATATTCCGTGAACTGCAGGGATGCGCAGGTTGCGGGGAAGCGCTGGGTAATGCCCCCGTTGCCGAACTTCCTCTATTCAAAGAGGAGGTGGAACGCCCGAATCTGCAAATAATGGTGGCACAGGCAGAGGAGAAACGCCGTTCCTTCACCCGCAGCGCATATCTTAATTTTAAGGTGAACCAGTCGGCATTGCTTGCCGATTATATGAACAACCCTGTCGAGCTGGCTAAAATCTATTCGTCCATTGATTCCATCCGTGAAGACAATAATTATCGCATTGCCCGGATTGAGATAGTGGGCTACTCGTCACCGGAAGGCAGCTATGCCGCCAACGCGCGCCTTTCCGAACAACGCGCGAAAGCGTTGGAACAAAACCTGAAACATGCCTATCAGCTGGACGACAGCATGATGGAATGCCGTTCGGTGCCGGAGAACTGGGAAGGGCTGGCTGCATGGCTGCGCGAATACCGTCCTTCCTATATGCAGAAAGTGCTCGACATTATCGGGCAGACTCCCGAACCGGACGCGCGCGACGCGAAGATAAAGGCTATTGACGGCGGAAAAATCTATAATGCCCTGCTGCAGGAGGTATATCCGAAGCTGCGCCTGGTGGAATATACAGTCAGCTATACGGTGGTCCCGTTCTCCGTGGAGCAGGGACGGGAAATAATCAAGACGCGCCCCGACAAAATGAACCATAACGAAATGTATCAGGTCGCAGTCAGCTACGGCAAAGGTTCGGACGAATACAACAGGATTATCCGGATGATTGCCGCCCGCTTTCCGGGTGACAGGATAGCTAACAACAACGCCGCTATCGTGGCTTGGGAAACGGGAGATTACGACGCTATGCGGGTGTACCTGAAACGTCTGGAAGAGATAAAGGCTGAATAATACAATTTGGATAATATAATCTGAAACATACAATCTGAAACATAAACTTAGTAATTAACATTTTAGTATTAATTAAATTTTAAAACAATGAAATTGGACAAATCTTTTTTAACGCTGTTTGTCGGACTGGCGATGGCAGCATGTAGTAATGATGAAGAGATGGCAACCGGCGGACAAAACCAGTTGCCGGTAGACGGTAGGGAGGCTTATATGTCCGTGTCTGTGGCAATGCCTAAAAGTACAGGAACACGTGCTCCGGGAGAACATCATGGGACAGCGGACGAGCAGAACGTAAAGGAAGTGCTTCTCGCGTTGTTTGACGCGTCGGACGTTTGTCTGGAAACAAAGACATTGGCTACAACCGACTATATCCTGAATGTAGGCGGTGCTAATAAGGCAGGATATGACGGAAAGGCATTCAAAGTACCTTCCGCTACCGCCAAAGTGCTGGCAGTAGTCAATCCGAGCGACAAGTTCAAGACAGCCTGTGTGGCTTCCGCTTCCTGGTCTGCCATCAACGGTGCTGTGGAGCAGACGCTTGACGAAGTGACTGGAACGTCAAAGGACAACTTTATGATGATTAATGCCGGCGACAATGCGAACCCGGCCAACGGGGCATTGGTGACAGCCAATGTAAAGGTGGTTGACGGAACGACTATCCCTGACGTTGCTACCGCGATATCCGAAGCCCAAGCTGACCGTTCAATGATTTATGTAGACCGTGTCGTTGCTAAAGTTTCTTTAGGAACAAATCCGGACGGCCTCAAGGTTCCCGCCGGAGTGACCTGTACATTCGGTGACTGGGCATTGAATATCACCAACAAGAGCATGTTCCCGTATTCTGAAATCGTAATGCCTGCCGGAGGTTCTACAGGTGCGGATTACAGAATAGACCCGAACTACGAACTTGCAGGATTCGATGTGTCGCAGTTCAACTACCTGAAAGTAGCTGACGACGGTACTTTGCCTGCTGACTTCTCGGCTATGGCAGACAGCAAATACTGTCTTGAGAACACAATGGCTGCCGACGCGCAAACCCAGGCACAGACTACGTCTGCCGTAGCAAGTGCGGTTTACACTCCTGGCTCATTTACTGTGGGCGAAAGCTGGTTCCGCCTTTTGGGTGTCACTTACAAGACATTGGCTGATTTGCAGGCAGTATATAATACAGCGAAAGCTGCTGGTACTGCAGCCAATGCGGCACAAACACAGGTAATCACTCTTTGTGACCAGTTCTATGCACGTATAGCCAAAGCCGCCACTGCACAAGGCAAGGCTGTCGGTGCTGATTTCGCCTCTATTACTATCACTGAACTGGACGGCCTTAAGAGCGGTGGCGAATACTCCAAACCCGATGCGGCAGCCGGTGAAACCGTAGGTGTGGAATACTTCCAAAAAGGCGTATGCTACTATAACATCCTCATCCGTCATGACGACGCTATCACCGCAACGATGGCGCTTGGCAAATACGGTGTCGTACGCAACAACTGGTACACACTGACTATCAACAGCGTGAAGCAACCGGGTACTCCCTGGCTTCTTGACACCACAAATCCTACTGACCCGAAAGACCCGGGTGAGGACGATGATGACAAGGAAGCATATCTCTCTGTAGAAATTACGGTAAATCCATGGACTACCTGGAGCCAGGGAGTGGATTTGTAATGACTGATATATCGGGCTAAAATAACAATTAAAATTATAAGAAGGCGTTATGATACGGCGCAGGCTTGTCTTGTGGCGCCTTCTTTTTTCTTTCTTTTCGTTTTTATCCAGCCGGCGGAGGCTTATTTCCGTGAATCAAGACCTTGATTTTAAAAGAAACAGATATAAAACAGGTCTTGCCATACAGACAAGTTTTGCGGCTTGTCCACCAAAGCAGATTATTCCGAGAAAAGCGCGCGAAGCCGCTTTTCCACACTATATAGAGAAATTAGAAAAAATAAATAGAACCATAGATTATGAGAAAGATAATGAAAACAGAGGGTGCCGTCCGTCGGATGGGTTATGGAAGTTGCCTGTTGTTATTGCTTGTACTCTTTTCCTGCACATCCATTGATGAGACCCTGCCGGAATGCCGGCTGTATGTCCGTTTCCGGTATGACTATAACATGGAGTTTTCCGACGCTTTTGCATCGCAAGTGAATCGTGTCGACGTGTTTGTATTCGACAAGGATGGCACGTTTGTCATGAAGAAGAGCGAGCAGGGCGAAACTCTGGGTGGCGGCAGCTACCGTATGCCGTTGCCGCTTCCGGTCGGTGAATACCGGATAGCCGCCTGGGCGGGAATGAGCGATGACTTTGAAATGCCGGAACCGGTTGCCGGAAAAACGACACTGGAAGAATTGACGGTAAGAATGAAACGGGAAGAGTCACTGGTGCACAATAAAGCCCTGAACCCGCTTTGGTATGGCGGGGTACAGGCCGTCAGCTTTACCGGCAGACAGGAACAGACGGAAACGGTCTCCCTGATAAAGGATACCAATAAGTTCCGCTTCATCCTGCAAAAGTCCGGACCGGGGGAAGAACTGGATATCAATGACTGCCTGTTCGAAGTCCGTGCGGACAACGGATATTACGACTGGAACAATGACCTGCTGGATGACGACATGATTAGTTACCGGCCGTATTATCTGGAAAAGGTGGAAGATGTGGGCATTGTGGTGGAAATGAACACCATGCGCCTGCTCGAACATAAAAAGGTGTATCTGACGCTTACGCGCAAGTCGGACGGCAAGGAACTGATGAAGATTGACCTGATACCCTACCTGCTGCTTACAAAAATGGAAGGGCACAATATCCCGGCGCAGGAATACCTCGACCGTCAGAGCGAGTATGCGATAGTCTTTTTCTATAATCCGGAATTATTGAATTTCCTTTCCACGAAGATTGTGATTAATGGCTGGACTATCTGGCTGAAAGGTGAAGACCTCTGATAAATAAACAAAGATTGATGAATATGAGATATAAAGGTTATATATGGTGGGCATGGTTGTTGTTGCTCTTATTTTCCTGTACGGAAAGCGAACAGGTAATAGAACCGGTGAATCCCGGGGAAGTGCGGATGAGCATGAATATCAGTACGCGTGCCACGAGTGACCCGGAAGTGCTGAACGTGAATGAAACCCGCATCAGCCGCCTTCGCATCTATGTCTTTGACGGTACATCATTGGATAAGATGTATTACTGGCAAGGGCTTACCGCTACCGACGGTACTTATACTACTCCGGTTTTTACGGTGAAAGCCGCTACCGGGAAAACATTATATGCCATTGTAAACGAACCTGTTGACTTTGATACCCGTGCTATATTGGAGTCTGTAGACCATCCCGACGACCTGGTGGACGTGCAGTATCAAATGGCGGACTACTTATCCACAGAGACCAATGTGGCGAGAGGCCGCACTACGGAGTACTGCCTTCCCATGTATGGAGAACTGGCGGGAGTGGACGCGGCGGAAGGAACGACGCAGACAGTCAGCATGCGTGTAGACCGTGCTGTGGCACGTGTGGATGTTTATATGCGGACAGAAGCAGGATATTTTGGGGGCTGCTCTATACCTTCTTCCTTGATTGTGACAGGATTTTCCAGGACAGGATTCGTATCTCCCAAAAAGATAGGAAGTAATCCGTCTCCCGCTTCCAATGAGGCAAGGCTACGGAGTGGTACATTCGGAAATATTCCCGAAGAAAGTCCTTCGGGGAGTGACAAGGGCATGCTGGTTTTCTCGTTTTATATTCCGGAAATGGAGTGCAGGAATCATAAATTGACTATGGGCATTGACGGTTACGATGCGATAGAATTGGGTGGGGACTCGAATAATTCGGGCGGGGCGCCTTTGGAAAAGCTGGAGCGTAATCATGTCTATCAGGTGCTGTGCCGGTTCATGCAAAAAACAGTCTCTTTGGATATAGACTTGACGGTGTGTCCGTGGATAGCGTTAGAACCCCAGGTGGAAGAAGTGAAGGACGACATATATATCACAAACAGTTATGTTGTACCGCCCGGTGGAAGGGTACATATACCCACCGACGGGGTGTACAAGGCATGGGCGCAAATGGACGAGTTTGGACATACGCCTGTTCCCGAAGGTGAAGTTACGGCAGAGGTGCTTTGGCAGGACGGAATGGGAGTAATGACGGAGCATAGTGTGAAAGTGATGAACGCGGAAAAGCGTGACAAGGCTTATATCGTTGTAGAGACAGGGGATAAGGCGGGAAATGCTGTGGTTGCTATGAAAGTGAATGGAGAAATTTATTGGAGCTGGCATATTTGGTGTACGGACTATAATCCGAACCTGAAAGAGGGACAGCAGGAGTTTAACGGGTTTGTCTGGATGGATAGGAATTTAGGAGCTTTGCGTAATGATTATAGTGAGGATGGACGGGTGAAAGGACTACTTTACCAATGGGGACGTAAAGACCCGTTTCCTAACACTGATGATTGGCGATATGGTGAAAACCCATATCCGGAACCGGAACTATATGATATAAGTGGAAATGTGAAAAAGATAAATAAATCTGAAGAGTCTTCTTATAGTAGACTTGATTTAGTACGGAATCCGATGAACTTTTATTTACGAAGTTGGTCTGATGGCGGCGGTTTGCCTTCTCTTTGGAACTCGACAAAGGGACAGAAGACTATAAATGACCCTTGTCCTGCAGGTTGGAGAGTCGTTGTGACAGCGGACGATAAGAGTCCTTGGGAAGTGGGCTATTATTTGCCTGACTATGCTAACCTGTCTATTTGGGGGATTGTTTTCCCTGATACTAATATCTATTATCCTGCAGCCGGATATCGTGAAGATGATGGAAGTGCTGTTTCTCCTCAATGTGTATTTTTCTATTGGACTGGAAATCGTCTTGTGGTCGGGGCGCAATGGAGTTATGTAAGATGTTTGGAGGGATGGAAAACTAGAACCGGACTTTCACTATCTTATACTAATAGAACCAAAAAGGTGACACGTGGAGGCTCGATACGATGTGTGAAAGAATAAAATGGAGGTTACTATGATAAATAAATTATTTGCATTTTTCTTTATAGCATACTTATTATCTTCATGTGTAGAAGATATTGAGAATTATGCCCTTGGCAATGTGGACAACATGATACCCGACGGCAAGGAACTGATGGAACTCCGTTTGGTGATACCCGGGGATAAACAGCCGGTTGTCCGAAGCATTGAGAATGGAACGGCCGGTGAGAACAGTATTGAGCAGCTTTACATGGATGTAATGGACGGCGGAGGGAATCCGATAGAGTACCGGCCCCGTTCCACAGGGGACGGAACATTGAAGTTGACTCATTATGCTGATAGTTTCTACGTGGTTTCTACACTGTTTGATATAGGGACATTGAAGGAGGGTTACACCTTTCGTGTACGTGCCAATGCGGATGAGCCTCACGGGATAATCGGACAACCCGTTCTCCCTTTCTACATGTCGGGCATGGGAGTGATTTATGGCGGCAGGCACTTCAGAGCTTCCGCACATTTGTTGCGGGGGGTGGCCAAACTGCGAACAACCGTTCGTAAAACTTCTTCTACTGTTCCGCAGGAATTGACTATAGGAGATGTAAAAGTACAGGTGCTTCATGTCGCGGATAGGATTCGTAAATATGCTCCGTTTCCTTCTCATGCCAATGAAGCTATTACCAATAATAAAGAAAATGGACTGGAGTATCCATTACATTATTCGGATTATCCGGAAGTAAGTCTGACAGATATAGCATTACAAGAGCAAGGTGAACTTGACGGTGAGGCAGTCACTTTTTATTCTCATTACGTCTATGAAAATTATCTGGAACAGGAGTCCGATTACGACATAGATACCAACGTGACGTCATTGAAAGTAGTTATTCCGGTGACGGATGGAGTTACCAGTCGGGTGATAGAGCGCACGATACCTGTAAAAGCGGAAAATTCTTATCGGATAAAACGTAACCATATTTATTCGGTGGACGTACAAGTGCTAAGTATCAATGAAGTGAAAGTATTCACGGATATGCTCGATTGGGAAGATGTAGGAGTCACAGGGGATATTGTAGGCACTTACTTTGATATAGACAGGAGTGCAAGTAAGGGAATAACGCTTATTAAAGATATTGCCGACCCGGTGAAGCTGGTGAAAGTGGACTGTCATACTCCGGGACGCTTACGAATCAGGGCTTTGCAACCTAATAAGACGGATTTAATATCAACAACAGATTTACAGCTATATTGCGATGGAATAGCGGAAACGGATAAATTGGCGGATAACAGTGGCATTTATGACCTTACTGCCGCGCAAGTAATGAATTTCTATTGTACCACCGGCAGTGTTCCCGCCAATTATGAAGGTGGTTTTATCGAAATCTCTTCCGATAATGTACATGTGGTATATATTCCTATCGGTTCATTGGATACTTTTATTCCATTGGACACGGAAGGGACTTCCAACAGTTATATAGCAGATAGAGGTGCGGCTTCTTATTCTTTCACAGCTACCATAATGGGAAACGGAGCGGACGGCATTATTGACGAAGGGAAGTTTGAAGACGCAAGTGGCAATATATTGACAAAAGCCGGTGGTGCCAACATACATCCTTTATCGGCCAAATTGCTTTGGCAAGATACGGATGAACTGGTGGAACAAGTTGGTTTGTCTGATGGTAAGGTTCAAGTGAAAATGGGACGAAGCCGGGGAAATGCATTGATAGCTGTTTATGATAAGGCTAATCCTAATGCGGAGGATGCGAAAGTGTTGTGGAGTTGGCACCTTTGGTGTACGCCTGTGCCACAAATAATAGAATATACTGCTTCAAGGTATACAGGCAATGAATATAAAGTGATGGACCGTAATTTAGGAGCAACTACTTCTACACCAGCCTTGGGCACAACTCAAGGATTGCGTTATCAGTTTGGACGTAAAGACCCGTTTTCGGGTTCATTGACTTATGATGGAGTGAAGACTATATTATATGATGTAAGGAGTAGTGCTTCTGAAGTCGAATCTACTAACGATGAATCGGTAACAGTTGCTAAATCAATAAATACTCCCAATATTCTTCGTTTGAGAGGAGGCATGGGAATCTCATGGTGTGAGACTTCGGATATGAAGTATCTGTGGGGAAATACTGAAACAGATAATTATTATTATCCAAGTTCAACAATTAAAACAATATATGACCCTTGTCCGGTAGGTTATAAGGTGCCCCCGGCTGATGTTCTTCTAGTCTTATGTAAAGGAAATGAAAAAACATATGTTTGTTGGGCTACAGATAGTGAAATTGAGAAAGGTTTTTATATAAAAAGCCGTGACAAGTATGGTACTACTTTTTATTGTGATAATGCAGGCGTTGATGATACTAAATTAATTTATTTGCCGGAAACCTATTATCCTAAATGGCAGGCTGGTGATTTATATAGTTTTGGTGAATATTGGACTTCAGCTCCACATTGGAGTAATAATAAAACGCGGTGGGGGTATATGTTTACTTTTACTTGCAATGGCTCTTATATGTTACCTAATAATATATCTATGGCCAATACAGCTTCGATACGTTGCGTAAAGGAATAATTCGATAAAAAAGTTTAAGTATGAATATTGCAGGAATAATAATACAACAAATTTTATCTCTCTTCTGTAAGAGATACTTGTCTGTTTTGTGTGCATATAGTATTCTGATGTTAGTTAGTTGCAGTGATAATAATGAAACTGGAATCATAGACTCCTTTCAGAAAAATGTCATCAGATTATCTATCCCTGATGCGGAACTAGTGCAGGTACGTAGTGTGGCAAATGAGTCGGAATGTAAGATTAGCGGTATACAAGTGTTCGTATACAATGATTCTCACACCTCATCTCCTGTATATTATCAGGAGGGCACGACTGATTTATCTTTTTTGTTTGGAAATGGAACAGCGTCGCCGACCGTGACATTGGAAGAATACATTCCCGCTGACAAAGAACGAATTTATGTAGTTTGTAACCTGACCAATCGTTCTTCCGTATCAGGAACAGGTGATTTCCTTGTAGATGAAACGGTTAGTGAGGAACAGTTAAGAAATTATTCGAGTCAAGGCTTGATAAGAGGTTTCTCTAATTTGAAAGATGAAGGACAGTCAATTCCTATGTACGGGTGGATGGAATGGAATGAAAAGGCTACCTCTAACGTGTGTCTATTAACCCGTTGTCTTGCAAAAATAACGGTTGATGCAGCAGCGGATTTGTTTACCGGTAAACAGGTTTATTGGGAATGGAAAAATTTGAATTATTCGGATTTTGTATTAGACAGCGAATATCGTGGCATTTATCAAGGAGCTATCAATGGCGTCGCTACTTCCGGAAAGTATGATTTACTTTCTGCGACAACACCTGTCGACGAGTCGATTGGATTGGTGACTACCTATTACCCTTTAGAGTACAAGCATTCTGTTTATGCTTTAGGGGATGTGGTGGATGAAAAAAAGTTTTCCCAAGACCGTTCCATGTTGCTTCTTACTGTTCAGAATCCGGATGGTTCGAATAAGGAGTATTATCGTCTCGACTTTTGGGATAAAGAGACAGGAAAGTATCTGGATATAGTGCGAAACCACGCTTATCGTTTCAATATTACGAAGTTGAAAAGTAAAGGATATACTTCCGCACAGGAAGCAATCCAGAACCCGGGAAGTAATATTGAATATACAATAACAGTTTCTGACAAATGGACGCAAGGGTTCAACTCAAACGGGCAATACCTGGTTAATACGGATAGGAAAGAAATAAAGTTGTTGCAAGGCTCAATAACAGACCCGGTGATAATGTTGAAGATAGAGTTGCAGGCAGATGATGCAGGAAATGTCAATTTGGATAATGTGACAACCCGTAAAGTACGTTTATTGGGAAAGGATAAAGAGTTAGTGTCCCGTTTTTTCATTCAAACATTTTATAGCACGGATAATGAACATCTGATTCCAATAGATAATGGAATTGTCATGGACGCTATACCTTCAGTGCCAAGTATGGGACTAAATATTACCGGAAACGAATGTGAACTACCATTGGATAATAAATATTGGATATATGCTACTGTGGTTGACGGAGCTACCGTTATGCCGAAAGAGGGATTCTTGGAAATAACAATAGGCAACATAGTGAAATATATCCCTTTCAGTATCATACCTCACACAGAAGCGATTCCTGTGGATGAAGACGGTCCGGCAAACTGCTTTATCACTCCGGTGACTTATGGCGTTTATTCGTTTGACGCTAGGGTGATAGGAAATGGGGTGGATGGTATAGTGGCGGAAACGAGAGGAAATCCAGACGGGAGGAATGGCGTCTTTACAGAGGAGATAGAAAGATATCATTTTAAAAATGGAATGGGGGAAGATATATCTGTTTCTAAAAATGTAGTGATATCTCCTAAGTCTGCAAAACTTATTTGGCAGGACCAAGAAAATCTTATTTCGCAAGTGTCATTTAATACCACTACTAATCGGGTTGCATTTTTGAGTAACGGTGCAGGAAATGGGATTATTGCAGTTTATGACAAATCAGACCCGAATGCGGATGATGCAAATGTGCTTTGGAGTTGGCATATCTGGTGTACGGAGAAACCTGATATTATTGAATTGGGGTTACCGACCAATGGAGAAAAGTATAGCGGGAAGAATTATAAAATTATGGACAGGGATTTGGGAGCGACAACTAATATTCCCGATAAACTGACAACTTGTGGCTTAGGATATCAGTGGGGACGTAAAGACCCTTTTATTGGTATGGCTTCGTTTTATACATATACATCTCTAGACAATCTCGAACCCCAAAATGCTCCAATGTATAACGTCCGTGGAACGGAGCAGGAATTGAAAGAGGAAATGTCAAATGAAAGTACAGGGACAATTGAATATGCAATAAAACACCCTAATGTGTTTATTAGAGCTAACAGCGATTGGCTATATTATAAGGAGATGTTTGGTAATCAATATCTATGGGGAAATAATCCTTATTCGAGATATAAAATGGTTGATATAGAGACAATGAAGACTATTTATGACCCATGTCCTGCAGGTTATAAGATATCGCCGCCAGATGTATATGGAGCATTTCTAAAGGAGCCTATAATAATGTATAGTCTGACGGATGATGATTTTACACCAAATATTATTGGACATGTAGGAGAGATGAAGGCAAAGAGTTTTTATACTCCGTCATTTACTGAATATGGAGCCTATTTTTATTGTGGAGGAGAAAATAGTGCGCGAAAGGTCTATTTTATTTCTGCGGGTATTCGTTTGGCGGATGTTTACGAGGTTCAGCCTGGTTATACAGCTCATCTTAGTGGAACAATGACTTCGATTTTTGGCGATGGCACGAATACTGTAATGTCCTTTACTATCGCAACGCATGATATTTTTTATTGTTCCTTCGGAGGAGTGGATGGTTTATCTGAACTGCGTGCTTCCGCTGCACAAGTCCGCTGTGTCCGTGACGAATAAACATATATAATTCATTTTTAAATACAAACCTATGAACAAATCAGAACTAATCAAAGAAGTAGCCCTTAAAGGTCAGTTGAGCTTTAACGAAGCTACGAATGCAGTGGATGCAATCATGGAAACCATTGCGGAAACAATGCATAAAGGGGAGAGTGTCACTTTAGTCGGTTTTGGCAGTTTTGTCATCCAAGAGCGGAAAGCACGTAACGGGCATAATCCTGCCACAGGCGGCTCCATGGTAATTCCGTCAAAGCGACAAGTGAAATTCCGTCCCGGAAGTAAAATGAAATTAGAGTAAAGAAACAGGTTAAACTAAATGTTGAACATAAAAATTGAAACATGAAAAAGAAAATTATTACAGTTGCATTGGTATTATCATCAGTCTGTGCCATGGCACAGCAAAAGGAAAATCGTGACACGGATGGAAGTATTCTCCGTGGCCCGTATGAAACGAATAGTTTCTGGAGTAACTGGTATATCGGTGTAGGCGGTGGAATCAATATCTATGAAGGCGAATTTGATAACAAGACATCGGTGGGCAACCGTATTGCTCCCGCATTGGATGTGTCGTTGGGCAAGTGGATAACTCCTTCTTACGGAGTCCGCCTGCAATATTCGGGTCTGAAAGCCAAGGGGCTGACGGATGCAAGCGGGATGTATGCCAAAGGAGCGCATCGCGGTTATTACAAGGAAGAGTTCAATGTATCCAATCTCCATGCGGACTTTATGTGGAACTGGTCGAACGGTTTCCTCGGATTCAATGAGAAACGTGTGTGGAATGTGATTCCGTTTGTCGGTTTCGGCTGGGCACGTTCGTGGGGAAACAGTACGCATGATAATGAAATTGCCGCCAACATCGGTATTTTGAATACGTTCCGCCTGGGCAAGCGTCTGGACCTGACTCTGGAAGGACGGCAAATGCTGGTGAAAGAGTGTTTTGACGGAACGGTAGGCGGCAGCAAAGGTGAAGGAATGAGTGCTGTGACACTGGGACTAAGCGTAAAGTTGGGCAAGACCCGTTTCGACCGCGTCGAGAAAGTGGCTCCGGCAGATTATTCATCTTATAATGAACGTATCAACGCGCTTCGCGCCAAGAATCATGATTTGAGCACCGAGGCACAGCGCCTTGCCGCCGAACTGGAAGCTGCCAGAAATCGGAAACCGGAAGTGGTGAATGAATCGAAAGTGACTGCTTCGCCGGTAGCCCTGTTCTTCAATATCGGCAAAGCTACCCTGGACAAGAAGGAACTTACCAATCTTGAGTTTTATGTGAACAACGCTATCAAGGCGGATAAGAACAAGACTTTCACGCTGATTGGCTCGGCGGACAGCGCTACGGGCAGCAAGGAACTGAACCAGCGTTTGAGTGAACAACGTATGGAATATGTGTACAATTTATTAGTCGAAAAGTATAAAATTTCCCCTGAACGTCTCGTGAAGAAAGCGGAGGGCGATACGAACAACCGTTTCAGTGAACCTGAATTGAACCGCGTCGTAATCGTCGAATAATAGTTTTATTTCATTTCAAGGTATTTCAGGCAACATTGCGGGGCTGTCTCGTTTTCTTCTATGTCGGGACTGAAAGTACTTTGTCGTTACAAGGTGGGCTTGTCGGCCGGTAGTTGGATGGTCCTTTGCAATGTTGCTTTTTTGAATGAAGAGGAGGATATGATAATATATAATAGTCTGTTGGCGAAAACTTTCCTGAACAGGAAGAAAAGGCATTATTTTATGATTTTCGGTTGTTGTTTCACCCGGTTCAAATATTTGGAAGGGTGGGAGGAGATGGAACTTCAGATTCATGCGCGGCAGTATACGGAATGTTTCTTCTTGGCATTATTGCCTGCATTGGTGCTATCCGTCTGGCTTTCGTGGTGGTGGATGTTGCTTGCGTTCATGAGTTATCATCTGCTTTACTGGCTGGAGAGGTGGTTCGGACACCATTCTTCATTTGACTGGGAAGCGTTGGAGCATTGTAGCGATGCGCTTTATTTGAGAAAGCGGAAATCTCGTGCTTGGATGAAATGGTATGGGAAGAAGTCGTTGCCGCCTTCGGAATGGGAGGATGATTAGAGAGAATAGTATATCTTATACGAGTAGAAAAAGTAGATTATGAAAACGAAATTTATAGCTGAAATGGTGGGCACTATGGTGCTTGTCTTAATGGGATGCGGCGCTGCTGTATTGAATGGCGGCGCGACATCGGTAGCCGCGGTGTTGACGATTGCTTTCGCGTTCGGTTTGTCGGTGGTGGCAATGGCGTACACAATCGGTCCTGTTTCGGGCTGTCATATCAATCCGGCCATCACCATCGGCGTTTGGCTGAATGGCGGACTGTCGGTAATGGAAGCCGGTGTGTATATCGTAGCGCAAGTGACGGGCGGAATACTTGGCTCTGCATTGCTGTGGTTGATTACCGGCACAATGGGGATGGAAGGTACGGGAGCCAACGGTTTTGAAGAGCCGTATCTGCTGGCTGCATTTGTTGCCGAGGCGGTGTTTACGTTCATCTTCGTGCTGACTGTATTGGGCACTACCGACCGGGATAATAGCAGTCCTCATTTTGCCGGGCTGGCTATCGGATTGACTCTGGTACTGGTGCATATTGTATGTATTCCCGTTACGGGGACATCGGTTAATCCTGCCCGTAGCATTGGTCCCGCATTGTTTGCCGGAATGGAAGCTATCAGCCAGCTCTGGTTGTTTATTGTGGCTCCGATTGTCGGTGCTGTGGTAGCAGTGCCAGTCTGGAAAACAATAAAAGGAAATTAATTGTTTCATTTCATGGTTTTGTGAGAATAGAAAAAGATGTAGGTTTTGCCCATATAATATAAATAATAAATGAGTTTAATGGCCTATATCCTTAATGTCGCTGTGAAGCGCCTCATTTCCCCTGGAGAATCCATGCCCTAAACATTTTTCTTTTAGTAATAGTAGCATGGGAAAAATGGAATAATGGGTTCTCCTCTGCCTGTGAAGGTAGACTATTGTTTGTTTTGTTTGTGTGGTGCACCTTTTTCCCGGTGGGGGAGAAGGTGCACTCTTTTTGTATGATGTATTAATGGTCGGAAGTATTACATACGTCCATATGCTTCCCAATATGGCATTAAAGCCTCTTGCAGCCAATGTGCCACCTCGGAGAATGAAAGGCTATTTTTGATAGTTGCCTTTTTTAGAAATGCTGACCATCGTAACTGCATCTGCGGATGGTTGGGAAAGTCTTTCCTGAAGAACATCGTATCTGCATTATAAAGAGTATGACGATTCTCGAAAGTGCGGTTGATAGCCTCCTGCAATATGGTATTGTCATATTTGAATGATGTGAGCAGGTGGTAGATGTCATAATAGTCTTTCATCCGGCTGCTTTGGTCAGCTAAGTCTATGATGGCGTGCATCTTCTCCGCAATCACGGTTCCAGTGGAATAGGCAAGAATGTTTGCTTCTGGCAGTTCCTCTAATAACAATGGGTAATCTAATGATACAGGATGTGGTGTTACCACATCTCCAAAACCAATGTCCATTGTCATCACTTGGGCAATGGTGTCCATTGTCGCCGGAATACTTAGACGGATACCGTGGTAGTCTTTGAACTCGGTGATGTTCTGTGCTGTAATCTTGTCGGCAGCAAACCTTACTCCGTCTTCCTCACACTCTACGGCGCATATTTCACGGAACGCCTCGGCGATGCGTTCGCCATCATTGCTGATATGCGTGCCAAGAAAATCAATATCCAATGTCGGACGTGCAGCAAAGCGTTCGTATGCATACATCAGTGCTCCACCTTTCAGGTAGAAGTTCTCACGGTAATGAGTCTGTGAGATACGGTACAATAGGCGTTCCTGAAAATATCTGGTCAGAATGGTCTGGTAGAACACATCCTTCTGCTTGGCTACATTGAGCAGCTTTGCCCGGATGGACTTTCCAGGATTTTTGATTTCACTCATAGTTTTATTGCAATATACTGTTCAAGGATTCGTCTTACTCTTAGTTTGTCGGCATAATCCATCAGCAGGGATAGATTTCTGTCTGGCTGGGAAATGTAGTTATTCACCACTTCGGAACAAACATCCATGCCTATCTTGTTGCGGTACTTCACCGCATCGCACACGCATCGCTCTTTATTATATATATGTATGTGGTAACCGCTTACAACCAGTTCCTCGACACCTATGTCAAACATCGTGTCTGTGATATGATGGAGCTCTATCTTGGGAAATGTTGGAAGCGTGATTTTGCGACCTCTTTTTACCGCCACATGGTATGCCTGAGGCAATGAGGTGGTGAGCCCATGCACATTCCATGCGGAGAAAAGGCATAGCACTCCGCCTGGAACGATGGCTTCCACATCTATCATCGTGTCCGCCAACTGCTCGGCTGTGGCATATACGCCCCGTTTGATGCGTACCGCGTCTCCGTCACGCACACTGTCCAGCAGCTTGTAATAGGCTGTCCGACCTTCTTCCTTTACCATACTAGAGGAGGTAAAACTGTTATTATATCTCTTGCTTTTCATGCCTGTACTCTTTATTTTAGGACAAATCTACTACATTTATTTGTGATTGTAGTGCGTTTGTACTGGGAAATGCTTATTTGCCATGAAATATTAACATATATCAGACAATCTTGCCCGAATCATCTCGTAACAATTTCAGTAATTCTTGGTTTTCATTGCTTTCGATATACTGGCATAATTGCAGTTTGCTCTCTTTCAATATGCGGTATCTGGCTATTGACAGCCTTGAGCGCCTAAAACTTTCCATGCTTTTTAGTATGGTATTTATTAGTTTGAATATATTTGTTTGTTTATTATTCTCCCCAGGCTATCGGTTTTGTCGCTTTTTCCTTGCTTTTTGTCGTTATCTTGTCGTTTATTTGGTTCCTCTATGTCGGTTGTATATGTCTGAAATGCTTTTTGGTACTTTTCTGATGAGGCTATTTGGTGTCGTTTCATCTCCGTGGAAGATGCTGCATCTTTGCATCGTTAACGTTAGCGAAGTGATAATTAAAACAGTATTTATTAAAAAAAGAAAGTAGTATGGCTATTAGATTTAGAAGGGTGTCTCGCCTGTGTGACCCTACAAATAAAGAAGCAGGAAAGAAAGTGTATCCGGTGATTTCTTATCAGTATGATACGAGTGCAACGTTGGATGAGTTTGCAAAGGAGATTGCGTCTGCTTCCGGTGTCAGCGAGGGTGAAACGATTAGTGTATTGAAGGATTTCCGTACGTTATTGAGAAAGACATTGCTGGGTGGTCGTTCGGTAAATATCGCCGGTCTGGGATATTTTTACCTTTCTGCCCAAAGCAAAGGGACGGAGAAGGCGGAAGATTTTACGATCGCTAATATTTCAGGGCTTCGTATCTGTTTTCGTGCTAACTCGGATATTCGTCTGTTTACCGGGACGACTACCCGTTCGGACGGATTGAAGTTCAAGGATTTGGATCATATTAATGATTTGGGTAGTGTTGGTGACGGTTCGGATGATGGAGGTGAAACTCCGGATCCGGATGGTGGTTCGGGTGGTAATGGTGAAGCACCGGATCCGGCAGCTTGATTCATAGATCGTTGAGAACTGTTTGGTTTGTATGGAATGGGGCTTTGGCCTCATTCTTTCTTTATAACTACGTAAAAATATAAATATGCAAATAACTACAATCCTTGCTTTTATTACCGCTATGGGTGGTTTGGAAGCTGTGAAATGGTTAGTGAGGTATATCACTTGTCACAAGACGGATGCACGGAAAGAGGAAGCATCCGTGAACAGTATGGAAGAAGAAAATCGCCGTAAAAAGGTGGACTGGCTGGAAGAACGGCTGACTCAACGTGACGAGAAGATAGACGGGCTTTATATTGAACTTCGCAAGGAGCAGGAAGAGAAGATTGACTGGATACATAAATGTCATGAAGTGGAGTTGATACAGAAGGAGTCGGAAGTGAAGAAGTGTGAGATTAGAGGGTGTGTGAAGCGTATGCCACCTTCGGATTATTAACTGGTGCGTTTGAACTAATAATGAATTATCATGAGAAATATAGATTCTATCATAGTACATTGTTCGGCTACGAAAGCCGGACAGGATTTTACTGCCACAGATATTGACCGTTGGCACCGGGAACGTGGGTTCAACGGTATCGGGTATCACTATGTAATCTGTTTGGATGGGAAATTGGAAAAGGGGCGGGATGTCGCTTTGGTCGGTGCTCATTGTAAAGGTTGGAATGAACGAAGTATCGGGATATGTTATATCGGTGGATTGGATGAGAACGGGCGTCCGGCAGATACCCGGACGAATGCTCAAAAACGGGTGCTTTATCAGATTATTATGGATTTGCAGCGGGAATATAATATTCTCCAAGTGTTGGGACATCGGGATACTTCACCGGATTTGAATGGTGACGGAGTGATTGAACCTTATGAATATGTGAAGGCTTGTCCCTGTTTTGATGTGAAGGAGTTTTTGAGGAGTGGGAGGGAGTTACTGTTTGTATTGGTGGTGGCTTTGGTTGTGCCTGTATTGCTGTCGGGATGTAGGAGTAAGAAAGAGGTGATAAACAGGGAGAGTGAAGTTAGGGTTGATTCAAGTTTAAATAGTAGTTCCGGGAAAAGTCTTGTTAAAAATAAGGTTGCTTCAGAAAAGGATTCGGAGGTGGTGGGGGAGCATATCGAGCGGGTGTTGTTTGTGTTTCCTGTGGATACGCTTGGATTGAAGGTTGGGATGGCGGTAAAGACTGTGGTGGATAGGAAAAACGTTTATGAGAAACAACTTCTTCAAGAAGTGAATTCACAGTCTGTGAGTTTGTCGGATATGAGCGCTAAGACAGAGATTCATAAAACGGGAGTCGAGAAAACTACTAATAGGACAACCGGAGGTTGGTATTGGTATGGAATTATTTTGCTGGTTCTGGTTATTGTGTGTTGGATTTGCAAAGTGAAGAGGAAGTGAGATGTTGTTTGTCTGGTACAAAGTTAGTTTTGATGAAAAATGGAGTCATGATAGTGCTGTCTGTGAAACTGTGTACTTTTTTGTGGAGTTTGTATGTATATTCCCATGGAAATGCGTATCTTTGAATAATCAAAATAGAGGAAAAATCATGGACGGGATATTACGTAAACTTCCTATTGGAATACAGACTTTTGAGAAACTTCGTGAAGGAGATTATCTTTATGTGGATAAGACTGCTCTTGTATGGAGAATTGCTTCAACGGAGACTCCTTATTTTTTAAGTCGTCCTCGTCGTTTTGGCAAGAGTCTTCTTCTTTCTACTTTCGAAGCTTATTTTGAAGGTAAGAAGAACTTATTTGAAGGGTTGGCCATAGCCGATATGGAAAAGGAATGGAAGACATATCCGGTATTTCATTTGGATTTAAACGCGGAAAAATATGATTCTCCCCAGGCTTTAGTCGAAATTCTTAGCAGGCAGTTGACGCAATGGGAACTGAAATATGGCAAAGGGGAGGATGAGGAAACTCTCTCCGGACGTTTTGCGGGTGTAATTCGCCGAGCCTGTGAACAGTCTGGTCGTGGAGTCGTAGTCTTGGTGGATGAATATGATAAACCTTTGTTGCAGGCATTGGGTGATGACGCTTTGCTTGATGACTATCGTAAGACATTGAAGGCCTTCTATGGTGTACTGAAAAGTTCTGACCGTTATCTTCGTTTTGTTTTCCTTACCGGTGTGACTAAGTTTGCGCAAGTCAGTGTGTTCAGTGATTTGAATCAACTGAATGATATCAGTATGAAGCCGCAGTATGCCACGATTTGTGGTATTACGCGACAAGAATTGGAGGATACTTTTATTCCTGAACTGAATCGATTGGCAGAAACGAATGAACTGACTTATGAAGAAACATTGAACAAGATGACGGCTTTATATGACGGTTATCATTTTTGTGAGTTTGCGGAAGGAGTATTCAATCCATTCAGTGTGCTTAATGTTTTTGACGGGTATAAGTTTAGTAATTATTGGTTCCAAACCGGTACTCCTACTTTTTTAGTCGAACTGCTTAAAAAGAGTGAGTATGATTTGCGTACGTTGATTGATGGGGTAGAAGCCAATGCTTCTTCGTTTATGGAATACAGGGTAGATGCTAATAATCCGATTCCGTTGATTTATCAGAGTGGCTATTTGACTATAAAGGGGTATGACAAGCGTTTTGGAAACTACCTGCTGAAATTTCCCAATGATGAAGTACGATATGGATTTATGGATTTTTTGGTTCCTTATTACACATCAGTGGTAGATGATGAACGGGGCTTTTATCTAGGTAAATTTGTACGTGAATTGGAGAGTGGTGATGTTGACGCTTTTCTTACCCGCTTACAAGCTTTCTTCGCAGATTTCCCTTATGAACTGAACGAAAAGACCGAACGTCATTATCAAGTTGTATTTTACTTAGTATTCAAATTGATGGGACAATTTACCGGAGCAGAGGTTCGTAGTGCCCGCGGACGGGCGGATGCAGTGGTGAAAACTCCGAAGTATATTTATGTATTTGAATTTAAACTGAATGGTACTGCCGAACAGGCTTTGCAGCAGATTGATGAAAAAGGCTATCTGATACCTTATCAGGTAGACGGGCGTGAGTTGGTTAAAGTTGGAGTGGAGTTCAGTGCAGAAAAAAGGAATATAGACCGGTGGTTGTATTAGCTCGATAACCATGTTGTTAAAGGAGTTACGGAGCCGTTTGAGATTGTTCAAGCGGCTCTTGTTTTGCGGGTAGTTCTTCTAATTTTCGATGTTATATTCTATTACAGGAATCGACAACTGGGTGAAGAAACAGAATAAGTCAAAGTTAGCTTGTGCATAGCCCTTGTCGCTGCCACATAAAGCATACTTTTATCAATATTGGAATGATAGTTCTTATCATCTGTTTGCGGAATGATTACTTCGTCAAATTCCAGTCCTTTCGCCATATGGGCGGAAGTGATGATAATCCCTTTCACATAAGCAGAACTTTGATTGGACAAAAGTGAGATGTCGTTTGCATATATCTGGAGCTTTTGAACAAGTTCTTTTGCTTGGGATTCTGTTTTGCAGATAATCCCTAATGAGGTATAATGGGAGTTCCTGAAGGAGTTTACTAAATCCGCAATACCTTGGATCTCTTCTTCTGTATTTTTGAATGGAAGAATCTTGGGGTGTTCCCCATGTCTCATAATCGGTTCTAATTCATTGTTCGATTGAATTTTTTGTGCAAAACTGGTAATCTCAAAAGTAGAACGATAGCTTTTGCAAAGTTTCATTATTTCTCCTGTTGCAAATGCTTTCAGAATCATACCGGCAGTGGAAGAACCATAAGGATTGACGGATTGGAAAGTGTCTCCAAGAATTGTTTTTCGACACGGATAAAGTTTTTGAATCACTTTGTATTGTATGGGAGAATAGTCTTGCATTTCGTCTATCAGAAGGTGTTTGACGTAAGATTGGGCGTTATTCCCATTTAATGCGATATGCAGATAAGCCAAAGGGGCTAAGTCCGCATACTCCAGTATGCGGTTTTTGCGTGTCTTGAACATCTCCGGTTTTCCGATCCACTCAAAAAAGTCTTTATAGATTTGGAGATCGTTATTTCCCGCGAACATCTTTTTTATCTCTTTCTTTAGTTGGTTTTTCTCCGGAGTACTAACTGTGAGATTATATTGTAGTTGCATCATTTCCAGAATGTAATCTGTCATAGTCTCAAATCGTTGACGTATGGGATAGCGGTGGAATCGTTTGAACTGTTCGTTAATAAATTCGGCAGGAATAGTGATGTATTTGGTGAGTTTTATGTCTGTTGCTTTGAAATAGTTGTTTTCCATGTAAAGGATGAATTTGTCAAGTAGTGATATAAACTCGAAGGAGGCTTTGTATTGAATCCGTTCGATAAAGTCGGGTGTCGGGTTTTCTAATAGTTCCGTCACCTGTTCGAAGAAATTCTGGTGTTTATATTTGTTGTTAATTACATCCGACAGAATTTGCTCCATGCTGGTTTCGGGAACGGTCTCTTCGCCAAGTTCCGGAAGTACATTAGAAATGTAATCGGCAAATACTTTATTGGGGGAGATGATTAATATGTCTTTGGAAGAAATCTGTCCTTTCTGTGCATAAAGCAGGTAGGCAATACGATGGAGGGCGATAGAGGTTTTTCCTGAACCGGCAACACCTTGTATAATAAGTACAGAAGCGTTTTCATTACGGATGATCTGATTCTGTTCCCTCTGAATTGTCGTGACGATATTTTTCATTTTATTGCCGGCATTGGAACATAGTTCTTTTTGCAGAATATCGTCATGAACAGTTACGGAACTTTCAATCATATACTCCATTTTTCCTTTGCGAATACGATATTGGCGTTTGAGTGAGATCGCTCCGTTAATTTTGCCTGCCGGGGAGGAGTAGAACGCCTCGCCTAATTCATGATCGTAGAACATGCTTGAAATAGGAGCTCGCCAATCGTAAATCAGATTCTTTTTTTGATTGAGGTCATAGAAAGTATGTATTCCTATATAGATCGGACTAACTTGGCTTTTGTCTTTCTTTTCCTGAAAGTCGATTCGTCCGAAATAGGGGATATCCAGTATTTTGCTTAGTCGCCTGCGTTTGTCAATTACATTTTCACCTAATGCAAAATGATTTAATATGCTTTCGCGCATGGAACGGATTTCGTGCGGATCGATATCTTTGTTCGACCATAGATAATCTTTGTACTCCTGCAGGGTGTCTATATACTCTTTGACGGAAGTACTGGTGGTGTTGATCGTATCATGGATAGTGGTTATGACTTGCTGTAAATACTCTTTTTCCTGTTTCTCTGTTTGATTGAATATCATAATCTCTTTTTAGTTGTATGGTGAAGAATTGAATTTGCGGACAAAGTTAGCTCAACCCATTAAGGGATTAAATAGTTATTTATAGCTATATATGTATCCTTTTTCCTATTTTTGCATACTTACTTAATAAGGAAAAAGATGAATATTCTTGAATTGGCAAAACGTAACCAGCAGAAAGCTTGGGAGATTATAGAGGATACCCGTATTGTTCGGATATGGGAGGGGATGGGTGCCAAAGTGAATCTGGTAGGTTCGTTGCGTACAGGATTATTGATGAAACATCGGGATATTGATTTTCATATTTATACTTCTCCTTTGGATTTGTCTGCCAGCTTTCGGGCGATGGCTGAATTGGCGGAAAATACGTCCGTAAAGAAGATTGAATATACGAATTTATTACATACAGCAGAAGCGTGTATAGGGTGGCATGCATGGTATCAGGATATGGAAGGAGAACTTTGGCAAATGGATATGATTCATATCCAAGAAGGCTCTCGTTATGATGGCTACTTTGAAAGGGTGGCCGAACGCATTTCTGCGGTATTGACAGATGAAATGAGACTGGCTATCCTGAAATTAAAATACGAAACGCCTGATACGGAAAAGATTATGGGAGTGGAGTATTATCAAGCTGTGATTCAGGATGGTGTACGTAGTTATCCGGAATTTGAGGAATGGAGAAGATTGCACCCGGTGGTGGGTGTTGTGGAATGGATGCCTTAGTCAGACTGGTAGCTTCGGGAAAAGGGCGTATGGGTTAATTAACTTAGTAGTCCGGTTTCCTGTCCCAAGCGAATGGCTTCGATGGAATTTTGCACACCTAATTTGCGTAACAGGTTCTGCCGGTGAATATTGACAGTGTGAATACTGATACATAGCTTGTTTGCAATCTCTTTACTTAACAACCCTTTTTGAATAAGCCGTAATATCTCTATTTCCCGATTAGTGAGGTTGAGCGAAGAAGGCATTAGCAAAGAGGAAGGAGAGAAGAATTCCCCGTTCTTCAGATTTAGGACAGTGCAGTCTACTGTTTCGGAATGTTTTTGGTCGGGTGAAATATCCATATTGCCTATTACGAGCCATGCTTTGCCGTTACGGTCTTGTTCCAAAACTTGATGTCGGCTAGTGACACGTATATATTGTTGCTTGGCATTGAGTATACGGAAACTGTAAATGTTGGAATAGTCGTTTCGCTGTTCGAGAGGCAGACTGTAAATGAACTGGCTTAACGTGACCTGTAATGCTGCCAGTTGCGCACGGTCGTCCGGATGAATACGTGATTCTAAATAATCTCCCTGCTTTTCCAAAGTTTCTATCTTGTGACTGTCATACCCCAGTAAATCAACGAAATTCGAGGATGCATACGTGTAATTGCATTTGTAAACATCGACAACAAATGTGCAGTTGTGACAGATTTTTGAAAGTTGGTGAAGTATGGATTTATCCCGTTCCCACACGGCGTAATCAATATCGGTAGCAGACAAGCATTGCTTGGCCCACATTTCTTCTCGGGTGATATCGTTTGATTTATTCATGGCGAATGTTTCTGGGTACTGATAGTTTGTTTTGAGAAATCATTTATTTACCAATCAATTTCTTCTATTCCCTTACTATGCAAGAAAGCATTGGCTTTGCTGAAGTGCTTGCAACCGAAGAAACCATATTCGGCAGAGCGGGGAGAGGGATGAACAGTGGTTAGTACCAGATGTTTGTTGCTATCTATCAAAGATAATTTCTCTTTCGCATAACTTCCCCAAAGCATAAATATCAAATTCTCCCGTTTTTCACTTAGTTTCCTGATAACTGCGTCTGTGAAGATTTCCCAGCCCATATTTCGGTGAGAACCGGTTTCGTGCGCACGTACAGTAAGAACAGAGTTTAGCGGGAATACACCTTGAGCTACCCAACGATCCAAATTACCAGAAGTTGGAATTGGCTTTCCCAAATCTTGGTGTATTTCTTTGAAGATGTTGCTTAGTGAACCTGGGATAGCTACTCCATCAGGCACAGAAAAACAGACTCCATAATATTGTCCGGGATTGGGATAGGGGTCTTGTCCAAGGATAACTACTTTTACCTTTTCGAAGGGACAGGAATTGAATATATGAAAAATCTGATGTCCAAGAGGGAGGACGTGTGCCCGTTTGTATTCATCTTTGACGAATGTAACCAACTTTTCGAAGTATGGTTTGTCAAATTCTTCTTGTAATTGTTGTTTCCAACTTGGTTCTATTCTGACATCCATAAAGTGGGACTTGATAATTTATGTAATGGCAAAAGTAGATATATTACAAGAGAATATCAAGAATGATAGGCAAAATTGTGTATCTCGCCGATTTAGGATGAATTGTGTGCTAATAAATGATAATTATCGTCTTTCTTCCGAAAAAGAACGGGTATAAATGTATTATTCTGATTTATTGTGTTACCTTTGTACCAAGAGTTTGAGTTACGAATCATTATCGTATAGTTCTTCTTTATAATATTTTATTAGCAAGCAGTCCTTGTCTTTAATTATCCTCCTCACTCCAAATTAGTATTTATTTTAATAAAATTTTAAATGAACATTTACATTTCAGGTTTAAGCTATGGCACTAATGATGCTGACTTAACAAATTTATTTGCAGAGTTTGGAGAAGTTTCTTCAGCTAAAGTAATTTTTGACAGAGAAACTGGTAGATCCAGAGGATTTGCTTTCGTAGAAATGCCGAATGATACAGAAGGACAAAAAGCAATTGACGAACTGAATGGAGTTGAATACGACCAGAAAGTTATTTCAGTAAGCGTGGCACGTCCTCGTACTGAAAGACCGTCTAACGGTGGTGGTCGTGGTGGTTATAATAACTCTAGAAGATATTAATATCCGAATAAAAGCAGAAGATAATATCTTCTGCTTTTATTTAATAAGTTATTTCCGTTTCATGATTCAACGGAGGAATCTTCTGATTGACACAGGGGAAGACAAAAAATCATATTACATTTAAGTTCTGCTAATTCTGGCTCTTTTTCTGTGCAATATCAGGAATATCTACTCCTGCACTTTCCATTCTGAAAATAGATTTATTAGACTTTTTTGTAATACACAATACTCTTGAAGAAGTCAGGAGTAAAGGTTTAATAAATTACACCCAACAAGGCAAATAGTCAATGACAGGGCCAATCTTGAGCGCTTGAATAAAGTGTGCTCACACTGTTTATCTTGTTCAATTGCTCTAAAGCAAAATAAAACATATGAAATCATTCTTTATAGGAAATATTGAGATAAAAACACCTGTAATACAAGGTGGAATGGGAGTAGGTATCTCGCTCTCGGGTTTGGCTTCGGCAGTAGCAAACGAAGGAGGAGTAGGCGTTATATCATGCGCAGGTTTAGGTTTGTTATACCCCAAAGGGAAAGGTACTTATCCTGAAAAATGTATTAACGGGCTGAAAGAGGAAATCCGGAAAGCACGTGCGAAAACAAAAGGTATTATTGGCGTAAACGTCATGGTTGCTTTATCGAATTATGCGGATATGGTGCGCACCGCAATCGAGGAAAAGATTGATGTGGTATTTTCCGGTGCCGGGCTTCCACTCGACCTGCCTTCATATCTGACTCCGGAGAGTACAACCAAGCTAGTGCCTATTGTATCTTCTTCACGAGCAGCCAAAATCATCTGCGATAAATGGCAGAAGAACTATAATTATCTGCCCGATGCAATCGTGGTGGAGGGGCCTAAAGCCGGTGGACATTTAGGATTCAAAAAAGAACAATTACAGGATCAGCATTATGCTTTGGAAGCTTTGATTCCGGAAGTGGTAATGATTGCATCCAGCTATAAAGAACAGAAACAGATTCCGGTGATTGCCGCCGGCGGCATTTCGACAGGTGAAGATATTGCACATTTTATGGAACTGGGAGCTGCAGGGGTACAAATGGGAAGTATATTTGTTACCACCCAGGAATGTGACGCGTCCGAGACGTTCAAGGAAGTATATATTCACTCCAAGTCCGAAGATGTTCTTATTATTGAAAGTCCTGTGGGAATGCCAGGACGAGCTATTGACGGGGAATTTATTCACAATGTGAATAGTGGACTGGAGAGGCCTAAGAGTTGCTCATTCCATTGTATCAAAACATGTGATTATACAAAAAGCCCTTATTGCATTATTAAGGCTTTATATAATGCAGCCAAAGGAAATATGAAAAAAGGCTATGCTTTTGCCGGTAGCAATGCTTTTCTCGCTGAAAAAATCAGTAGTGTAAAAGAAGTAATGAGTACACTGGAGCGCGAGTTTTTCTTGGCAACCCATAAACTGGCTTAACCTACGGGATTTTCATTCCCATGATGGAGTTTGTCAGTCCCTTTACAATATAAATTAATAGCTGTTTTGATACAGCAAAAATAACAATTATGACATTTAAAGAATTAAATATAACCGAACCGATTTTAAAAGCTATTGAAGAAAAAGGATATGCAGTGCCCACTCCCATTCAGGGAGAGGCAATTCCGGCTGCATTAGCAAAAAGAGATATATTAGGCTGTGCGCAAACGGGAACAGGTAAAACTGCTTCGTTTGCTATTCCCATTATACAACATTTGCAAATGAATAAAGAGGCAGCCAAGTGCCGGGGGATTAAAGCGTTGATTTTGACGCCCACCCGTGAACTTGCCTTGCAAATAAGTGAATGCATTAATGATTATGCCAAATATACCCAAGTGCGGCATGGGGTTATTTTTGGCGGAGTAAATCAACGTCCTCAAGTTGACATGTTACACAAAGGAATTGATATCCTGGTTGCTACACCGGGACGTTTGCTTGACTTGATGAATCAGGGACATATCCATCTGGATAAGATACAATATTTTGTACTTGATGAAGCAGACCGTATGCTTGATATGGGATTTATTCATGATATCAAGCGGATATTACCAAAACTTCCGAAAGAAAAACAGACTTTATTCTTCTCCGCTACAATGCCTGATACAATTATTTCTTTAACGAATTCTTTGTTGAAGAATCCTGTACGAATCAGCATAACTCCGAAATCATCGACTGTGGATGCTATTGAACAGATGGTTTATTTCGTAGAGAAAAAGGAAAAGAGTCTTTTACTGGTTTCGATTTTGCAAAAATCAGAAGATCAGTCGGTGTTGGTATTTTCACGTACGAAGCATAATGCTGATAAGATCGTAAAGATACTGGGCAAGGCGGGAATTGGTAGCCAGGCGATTCATGGAAATAAAAGTCAGGCAGCGCGGCAGTTGGCTTTGGGCAATTTCAAGTCGGGCAAAACACGTGTGATGGTGGCTACTGATATTGCAGCCAGAGGTATCGATATTAACGAACTTCCTTTAGTTATCAACTATGATCTTCCTGATGTGCCGGAAACGTATGTGCATCGTATCGGACGTACCGGAAGAGCCGGGAATACAGGGACAGCACTGACATTCTGCTCGCAGGAAGAGCGTAAACTCGTTAATGATATTCAGAAACTGACGGGTAAGAAGCTGAATAAAGCCAGTTATACTATTTGAAATCAACAAATAACAATCTCTTTAAAATTAATATAAAACTAAATATAAATTCTATGGCAAAATCCATGACAGTTGGTAAACGTGAAAATGAAAAGAAAAGACTCGCTAAACGAGAAGAAAAACTGAAAAAGAAAGAAAGCAAGAAATTATCGGGCAGCTCAAATAGCTTTGAGGATATGATTGCCTATGTAGATGAGAACGGAATGATAACTTCGACTCCTCCGACAGAGGATATAAAGAAGGAAGAAATTAATCCGGATGAAATAATTATAGCAACTCCTAAAAAGGAAGAAGAGGAGCCGACGATTTTGAGAGGACGGGTTGAGTTTTTTAATGAGTCAAGAGGATTTGGCTTTATTAAAGACCTTTCAGGTGTTGAGAAATACTTTTTTCATGTAAACAATGTCATTGGCAATATTGCAGAAAATAATATCGTAACATTTGACCTTGAGCGTGGAGTGAAAGGCATGAATGCGATCAATATCTCTTTGGAAAACAAATCTACATCGGAAGATTTAGCTCAATCTAAACCTGTATAGGGAAGTGTATATTCTGCTTGTGTGTAAAATAAAAAACAAAATAATTAGAGATATGAAAAAAGGTAATATAATGCGTGATGTTATTTCATCCAGTCAGTTTACTGAAAATGTTATTAAAGAGTATAAAAAGGGTTTGGGAGATATGGTATTGGTAGCAATAACTCCGCGGACTACCATTGAACTTCCTGCGCATTTGACTCAAGCAGAAATAGATGCTCGTGTGGAGATTTATAAAAAACTGCATAGTTCTAAAGTATAGGCGGTTGCAAATTGCAATACGAGGAATAAAAAAATCCCTTGAACTTCAAAAGTTCAAGGGATTTTTTTATTACCGAATCGTTAGTGGTGCCACCAGGAATCGAACCGGGGACACAAGGATTTTCAGTCCTTTGCTCTACCAACTGAGCTATGGCACCTCGTGCTTGTTCGGTCCGGTAATATCTCTTTTGCGGTTGCAAAGGTAGTGAAACTTTTGGATTCTGCAAGTCTTATGGAAATAAAAAACACTGATAAAAAGTTAGTCGGCTAATTATCAGTGTTGTATAAGATGAAAAATATTTCAGGTATGTGATGAAATCTATTATTTATCTTCTTTTAATGGATTCCATCCCTGTGCTTTTAGTTCGAATTCTTGTCCATCACGGGTAATCAATGCACAGCCAAGTTCAGGTTTGGTAATATGTCCGATGAGACGAACTCCTTCCATTTGTGAAATTTTCTCATGATCGGCGATGGAAACAGTAAAGAGTAGTTCATAATCTTCTCCACCATTCAAGGCACAAGTCGTAAGATTCATGTTAAACTCTTCGGCCATAACAGCTGTCTGATAATCGATTGGGATATGCTCCTCGTAAACGCGGCAACCAGTATTGCTTTGTTTGCAGATATGCATCAGTTCTGATGATAGGCCGTCAGAAATGTCCATCATAGAAGTAGGGATTATATTGGCGGCTGCCAATTTCTCAATGATATCTTTGCGCGCTTCCGGTTTCAATTGGCGTTCTAATAAATACTCTTTGCCGGAGAAATCCGGTTGGACATCTTTATCACCTTGCAATACGACTTTTTCACGTTCCAAGAGTTGTAAACCCATATAGGCTGCCCCCAAGTCGCCGCTGACGCAGATCAGGTCAGTGTCTTTGGCTCCATTACGGTAAACTACTTTATCCTTGTCGGCATCGCCAATACAGGTGATGCTGATAGCAAGGCCTGTCAAGGAAGAAGTGGTATCGCCTCCCACAATGTCGACATTATATTGCTGGCAAGCTAGACGGATACCGGAATAAAGTTCGTCCATATCTTCCACGCTGAAACGCTTGGAAAGACCAAGAGATACCGTAATCTGCCGGGGAGTACCGTTCATGGCATAAATATCGGAGAAATTAACTACTGCTGATTTATATCCCAAGTGCTTCAAGGGAACATAAGTCAGGTCAAAATGCACACCTTCCATAAGCAGGTCGGTTGTTACCAGTACTTGCCTTTCTGAAGGGTAGGAGAGAACGGCGGCATCGTCGCCCACTCCATATTTGCTGGATTCGTTTTCCAGTTTGATTCCCTCGGTGAGGTGGTCAATCAGACCAAACTCACCGAGAGATGCTATTTCAGTTCTCATAAATCGGGATGGTTGTTTAGGCACGGTTGATAAGTTCACGCATGATCGTGGTCATTTTCGGTTGAGCAGCGTCAGCGGCTTTCTGAACTTCTTCGTGTGTTACTTCTACGATTTTTCCTTCTACTCCCAAGTCGGTGATGACGGAAATACCAAAAACTTTGATACCACAATGGTTGGCTACGATAACTTCCGGAACGGTAGACATACCAACCGCATCAGCACCAAGGATATGGAATAATTTATATTCGGCAGGAGTTTCGAAAGTAGGACCTTGCGTACCAATATACACTCCGTGTTGTACTTTAATTCCTTTTTCTTTGGCAATCTCGTCAGCCTTACTAATCAGTTCCTTGCAGTATGCTTCGCTCATGTCCGGGAAGCGAGGTCCGTAAGGGATATTTTTTCCGCGAAGCGGATGTTCGGGGAAATAGTTGATATGGTCAGTGATAATCATCAGGTCACCGATTTCGAAATCTGCATTTGTACCGCCACTGGCATTGGATACAAACAAGGTTTTGATACCTAATTCACGCATGACACGTACAGGGAAAGTTACTTCTTTCATCGAATAACCCTCGTAATAGTGGAAGCGTCCCTGCATAGCCATGATATCCTTATTGCCTAGTTTGCCGAAAATCAGCTTACCGCTATGACCTTCGACGGTAGATACCGGGAAGTTGGGGATATCTGAATACTTTATTTCATACTTCTCGGTGATTTCGTTTGCCAAACTGCCAAGTCCGGTGCCTAGTATAATGGCAGTTTCCGGACTGGTATGCATCTTACCTTTCAGATAAGCTGCGGTTTCTTGTATTTTCTCTAACATAGTCAATAATATGTTGGTTAAATTTATCTTGTTGATTTTGTAATATTTCAATTTCAATAGGCAAGGCGTAGATAAATGGTTTCAATTCCTTGTCCAAAGCCGGATGGTTAATCAGGCGTGTTGCATCTTTCTCGGTGGTAATAATCAACCGGTGTTCTCCTTTCAGTTTATGAAACCGTTCTTTGATAAGCTGTATATCCCGATGAGTGAAATTGTGGTGATCGTCAAACGATAGTAAATCTATTTGTTTGGTACAACCTTCCAGTCTTTCGAGAATAGGGGCAGGTGAGGCAATTCCCGTCATCAATAATATATCAGTGTTTATCAGTGAGGACAAAGCAACCTCATGGTTTGTCGAAATTGCATTTGTGTCCGGAGACATGGTAGGGAACACTGGTTGCAGGTTACCATACCGGAACGATGAGAAGAATAACTGTTGATATGGATAAAGGTTCAGCCGTTTCGTGATAATGTTATAATCAATAGGCTTGATGTCTTGCGGGCATTTGGTGACAATAACGATTTGCGCCCGATTCTTGCCGCTAATTGGTTCACGAAGCCGTCCTGCGGGGAGCAAAGTGTCATCACAGAATAATCGGTGATAATCCGTTAACAGAATACTCAATCCCGGTTTGACGTATCGGTGCTGGAAAGCATCGTCCAATAGGATAACATCTATTGAAGGCTTTTGCAGTGCAAGCAACTTTTCTATGCCATGACAACGCTTTTCATCGACAGCTACTGTGACAGACGGGAATTTTTGATGCATCTGGTAAGGTTCGTCGCCAATGCTTCTTGCCGTACTTTCCGGAGTTGCCAATACATAACCTTTCGTGTGCCGTTTATATCCCCGGCTTAATACAGCTACCTTATATTGATTACAAAGAAACTTTATCAGATATTCAGTGTGTGGAGTTTTTCCTGTCCCTCCTACAGCGAGATTACCCACGCTGATGATAGGTATATCAAAACTCTTTGATTGAAGAACTTCCCAGTCAAAGAGTTTATTTCTCATCATTACCACTGCTCCGTAGAGCCAGGAGGCAGGGTAGAGCCACTTATGTATCTTGATAAAGTGTTCGTCCATGTATTACGGTTTATTTTATATTCAGTTCGAACGGAATACGTGCCTGAATCATGGATTGTTCTTGCAGATTTTTCAGTAAGCCGAATTGCTGGTAGTACTCGCCTAATTTACTTTTCAGTAATTGTGATTCTACATAATTCGTCGGTTTCGTATCAAGCAGGGAAGACAGGAAATCTTGTTTCTCAGGATAAGACACAACGGTATAGCCTTTGATACCGGCTTTTGCAACAGCGATATCCAGTGCCTTGTCAATGCCACCTAATTCGTCTACTAATCCCAGTTCTTTAGCAGTTTCCCCAGTCCATACACGGCCTTCGGCAATCTTCTCGATAGCTTCCTTCGTCATGTGACGTCCTTCGGCACAACGAGTTACAAAGGTATCATATCCTTCAGTTATCATCATTTGAAGCAATGATTTCTCATCCTCGTTAAACGGACGCATGATATTTCCGAAATCAGCGTATTTATTCGTTTTTACGACATCATAACTTAAACCGATTTTATCAGTCAATCCTTTCACATTAGGAATCATACCGAAGATTCCGATAGAACCGGTCAGGGTAGTAGGCTCTGCAACAATCGTATCGGCAACGCAAGAGATATAGTAACCTCCTGACGCAGCATAATCACCCATAGAGACAATGACCGGTTTCTTTGTTTTCAGCTCTTTCACAGCATGCCAGATTTGTTCCGAGGCGAAAGCACTTCCACCTGGAGAATTGACACGGAGTACAACAGCTTTCACATCATCATTATCTTTCAATTTGCGCAGGTCACGAATGACTTTCGAACCGACAATCCCGTCTTCGGAAGTTGCAGAGCTCGGATAGTCTGTAATCTCACCGGATGCATAATAAACAGCTACGATATTACCGCTTTTATCTTTCGGCACATTTTTCCTTACGTTCATCATGTCGCCCAATCCTAATATAGTAAGATTATCATCTTCATTGATCTCAACCAATTTCTTAAGATAATTGCGCACATCATTGCGGTAAATCAATGTATCAGCCAATCCGCATTTTACACTCTCTTCTGCCGGATAGAACATGAGCATACGATCTGCATAAACATTCAGTGAGTCTACAGAAATATTACGTGAAGTAGATACCCCTTCCGTAACCTGCCCCCAGATAGAAGTGATAAATGTGGTAACCTGTTCGCGGTTGGCAGGACTCATTTCCGTAGCAATAAACGGCTCTACGGCAGATTTGTAAGTCCCTACCTTGAACACCTGCATCTCAACTCCTATTTTTTGCAGCAAATCTTTGTAGAACAGGGGAGCAGAGGCGATACCCCGCCATTCAATCATTCCTTTGGGATTGAGCAACACCTTATCGGCTGCACTGGAAAGATAATAAAGTCCCTGCGTATAGGAGTCTGCATAAGCAATAACGAATTTTCCACTTTCTTTGAAGTCGAGCAGTGCGTTGCGGATTTCCTGCAAAGAAGCATAGGAGGTGCCTAATGAGTTTGCCTGTAGATAAATCCCTTTAATATTTTCGTTTTCTTTAGCCTTCTGGATGGAAGAAAGAATATCGTCCAGTCCGTACGTGTTAGATCCGTCACCCAACAACTGTGATAAAATACCCAGCGGATCTTCTTGCGTACGTTCAACCAACGTTCCGTTTAAGTCGAGCATCATTACAGAATTCTTTTTTACGATTGTTTCCGTGTCCGAAGCAGACATGATGCCAAACAACGTTACCATGCTGATTATAAATAATACAATACTTGACAAAATGATACCTGTCACCGTGGCAAGTGTAAATTTCAAGAAATCTTTCATTATACTTATTGTTTTTTGCGCCAGCTTGTTATTAAGCTAACAAAGATAAATAATTGAGTTGATATTTATTCAATAAGTCGTACGAATTTTTGTTTTATCACAGCGAATCCACATAAATAGGAACTTCCTCCATTTAAGATTTAAGTATATTTGTCTGTATCAAATCCTTTTAAATGAGAAGAAATCTCTAATTTTGTGGCACAACTATTAATACATTGAATAATACTATCATGAAAAAACTCACATCTATCCTTTTATTGCTTTTGTTTGTATGGACGGTACAAGCGCAAACTGCTCGTGAAGAGATCCGTGCAAACCGGTATTTATCCGCTAATAATTATTATGCATATCCCACGCCTACTGCCAAGCAGACAGCTGCTCCTAAGGGGTACGAACCTTTTTATATCAGCACATATATGCGTCATGGTTCACGGTATTTGATTGATCCGAATGATTATCGTTTCCCCAAGCAAACTTTATTAAAAGCCGACTCTTTAAACAAACTTACTGCAACAGGTAAAAACACACTGGATATTGTTTTGCGCATGGCTGATATGGCGGAAGGTCATCTTGGTGAACTGACTTCGGTGGGAGCACGCCAACACAGAGGAATTGCAAAGCGTATGTATACTAATTTCCCACAGATATTTGCGGATGGAACAGAAGTGGATGCCCGTTCCACAGTTGTCATCCGGTGTATATTATCCATGACATCCGAATGCCTCCAATTGCAGGCGATGAATCCTAATCTATGTATCAAGAATGATGCAAGTTACCATGATATGTATTACATGAATCCTCCTGCTAAGGATTTGAGTAAAATAGCTAGTTCCGATAAAGTGAAGAAGGTTCAGAAAGATTTTGAAGCTACCCATGTACGTCCGGAACGGTTGATGAAAACATTGTTTACAGACGAAGCGTATGTAAAAGCAAACGTTGATGAAGCGCGCCTGATGAGACGTCTTTTTGATTTGGCTTGTAATATGCAGAGTCATGATACAGATATACAGCTATATTCTCTTTTCACGGATGAAGAGTGTTATGATCTATGGAGTTGTAACAACTTATATTGGTATCTGACACACGCTTGTTCTCCTGTAACGGATGGTTTGATGCCCTATCGGGAAGCCGACTTGTTGCGTAATATTTTAGATAGGGCAGATGCTGCTTTGAAAGAAGGTAAGAACCAGGCCACTTTAAGATTTGGTCATGAGTCTTGTCTGTTACCGTTAGTCGCTTTATTGGAACTGAATCATTATGGAGAATCTTACCCTGACGTAGAAAAGTTATCCGAACAATGGAGAGCGTATGATATTTTCCCGATGGCTAGTAACGTGCAATTCGTCTTTTTCCATAAAAAAGGAAGTAACGATGTATTGGTAAAAGTATTACTTAATGAAAAGGAAACTAAACTACCGGTGAAAACAGACGTAGCTCCTTATTACCACTGGAAAGATGTAGAAAGCTACTATCGTGAAAAATTAGATAAATATCAGCATATATAATGCGGCATTAACTTAACATTATTATATTTACCATGAGAAGAAAAACCCCTTTTATGGCTGCAACTCTGGCAGCAGGCTTGTTTTTTTATTCTTCTTGTACTCCGGCTGAAAAGACGGATACAAAAGATTATACTCAATACGTTAATACCTTTATCGGTGGCGCAGACAACGGGCATACATTTCCCGGCGCATGTTATCCTTTCGGTATGATACAGACCAGCCCTGTGACGGGTGCAGTCGGTTGGCGTTACTGTTCTGAATATGTTTATGAGGATTCTCTGGTTTGGGGATTTACACAGACACATTTGAATGGAACAGGCTGTATGGATTTAGGCGATATTCTGGTGATGCCGGTCACTGGCACACGTGCCCGTGCGTGGGATGCTTATCGCAGTCATTTCCCTAAAGATAAAGAAGCGGCTACTCCGGGATATTACACTACGGAACTTTCCGATCCGCAGGTAAAAGCGGAACTGACTGCCTCTATACATGCTGCCCTTCACCGCTATACTTATCACAAGGCTGATTCTGCCTCTATATTGATTGACTTGCAACATGGCCCTGCATGGAGAGAAGAACAATATCATTCACAAGTCAACAGTTGTGAAGTGAACTGGGAAGATGCTCAAACACTGACAGGACATGTCAATAACACGGTATGGGTCAATCAAGATTATTTCTTTGTGATGAAATTCAACCGTCCGGTAGTCGATTCACTTTATCTTCCGATGGGTGAAACAGAAAAAGGAAAACGCATCATAGCCTCTTTTGACATGCAGCCGGGAGACGAGCTGATGATGAAAGTGGCTCTTTCCACCACCAGCATAGACGGGGCTAAAAAGAATCTGGAAGCAGAAATTCCTGCCTGGGATTTTGAAGGAGTGAGAACTGCCGCCCACAATGAATGGAATAACTATTTGAGCCGTATTGAAATAGAGGGTACCGATGATGAAAAGACAAATTTCTATACTTGTTTCTACCACGCATTGATTCAGCCTAATCAAATTTCGGACGTAGACGGTATGTATCGTAATGCTGCCGACTCTATAGTAAAGGCTGGAACGGGTGCTTTCTATTCTACGTTCTCTTTGTGGGATACTTACCGTGCCGCTCATCCGTTTTATACATTAGTGATTCCCGAACGTGTGGACGGTTTTGTGAATTCTCTCATCGAACAGGGTGAAGTGCAAGGCTTCCTGCCTATTTGGGGATTGTGGGGAAAAGAGAATTTCTGTATGATTGGTAATCACGGCGTATCAGTCATTGCCGAGGCTTATCGCAAAGGATTCCGTGGCTTTGACGCTGAACGTGCTTTCAATATAATAAAGAAGACGCAGACTGTATCTCATCCGTTGAAGTCTGATTGGGAGGTTTATACGAAATATGGTTATTTCCCGACAGATCTGATAAAAGCAGAATCTGTATCTTCCACTTTAGAATCTGTATATGATGATTATGCTGCTGCCGATATGGCACGTCGTATGGGTAAAGAGGAAGATGCCGCTTACTTCGCGAAACGTGCTGACTATTATAAGAATCTTTTCGATCCGGAGACGAAGTTCATGCGTCCGCGCAAAGCTGACGGAACTTGGAAAGCTCCGTTTAACCCAAGTGCGTTGGCACATTCTGAAAGTGTCGGTGGAGATTATACGGAAGGAAATGCATGGCAATATACTTGGCATGTACAACATGATGTTCCAGGATTAATCCAGTTGTTTGGGGGAGAAAAACCTTTCTTGAATAAATTAGACTCATTGTTTACGGTTAAGCTAGAAGGTGAAAGTTTAGCAGATGTTACTGGATTAATCGGGCAATATGCTCATGGAAATGAGCCAAGCCATCATGTGACTTATTTGTATGCACTGGCTGGTCGTCCGGAACGTACACAGGAATTGGTTCGTGAAATATTTGATACTCAATACAAAAACAAACCCGACGGACTTTGCGGAAATGATGATTGCGGACAGATGTCTGCCTGGTATATGCTTAGTGCGATGGGATTTTATCCGGTAGATCCGGTAAGTGCGGAATATGTATTCGGTGCTCCACAGTTGCCGAAGATGACCTTGCATCTGGCCGATGGCAAGACTTTCACGATTATTGCGGAGAATTTGTCGAAAGAACATAAATATGTAGATAGTATTACATTGAATGGCGAACCATATACGAAGAAAACAATCTCGCATGAGGATATTGTAAAAGGAGGAACGCTGGTATACAAGATGAAGTAATAAATTCGTTTCTGTACTGTTATGGGACTAATGACTTTAATTAATAGTGGTTGGGATCATAACTTATAGTAGAGAAGAAAAAAAGATACTGCAAGAATAAATTGTACGACACCCGGGTCTCATGCTGCTTGACACCCGGGTGTCAGCATGTTCAACACCCGGGTGTCGGTGTGCATGAGACCCGGGTGTCGTACAACTTAATACTACCAAATGAAATTAATTTGAAGCCATACGATTAAGTTTGTACTAATACAAACTTATTTCCCTACAATCCTACTCACCTCTATACGCTGCTTTTCAAACTTCTCATTATTGCTGTTGCGGTTACTAACCTCTTTACAGCGAATAGGTGCACTCATTTCAAGCAAGCGCAAAATCTCATTTAAAGATTCACCTTCAAAAGTCGCTTTATAGGAATACTTTCCTAATTCGGCGTCTTTCAGAATAAATTCCACGTTATAAGTCTGTCCCAAACGTTTGAATACATATTCCAGCGGGTCATCTCTAAAAATGAGTATTCCATCTTTCCATGAGCACCATTTATAAGTGTTGGTCTTATTGACGTTATATAAAGAAGTGGCTAGATTATAGTCAATTTTCTCTCCCGGTGAAAGGGAAATCGTCTTTTTCTGGTCAAGAGTAACTGCGACCTTTCCTTTTACTAACGTCACTGCTGCTACATGATCCGGAGCGTATGCGTTCACATTGAATGCAGTGCCGGTAGCTTCTACAGTTAGTTGTTTTGTTTTTACGATGAAGGGATGCTCTTTATCGGATTCTACTTCAAAATAGGCTTCACCCTGCATTGAAACAACTCTTTGCTTATCATTGAATTGAGTCGGATACTTTAAAGAACTTCCGGCATTTAGCCAAACCTTAGAACCGTCAGGCAGATTAACTACCGACCAAGTGCCATAAGGAGTGAATAGCTCCTGATAAGTCTCTGCAATTTGAGAAGCGGGTTTAAAATAAAGATAAGCAGATAATATCAGTAAAGGAAGAAGTAAGATAGCTGCCACTTGCTGCCAATAGTGTAGGAAGGACAACTTAGGACGAACGGAAACCGGCTGGTTTGGATGGAGAATCTGCTCCATTACTTTTCTGTGCGCACTGTTCACATCTATCTCTTCCGGATTAAAAGCCGGGTGACTGACTTCCCACACATTCTTTTGTGATAGAAAACTCCTATAGTTTTCGGGAGTAGCCGATATCCAATCATCCAGTACCTTTATTTCTTCTGGTGTAGCCTCTTTCGAGAGATATCTGGAGATTATAATCTCTATGTCTGAATCTTTATTTATCATAATGCATTTTACCTTATATATAATAGACGTTTCAGAAAGAAAATCCCACATTCATTAGTGGAAAAGAAATAAAAAAAGTAGTAAATAAAAATCTTTTAATAAGATGCGGAGCTGCTTCAATGCTTTGCTGATACGTACTTCTACCGTTCTGACAGAGATATTCAGGCGATTGGCTATTTCCTGATATTTAATGTTTTCTAATCGGCTCATCTCGAACACTTCTCTTTCTTGAGGAGGTAATTGTTCCAATGCATTTTTAAGTTGTCGGCATAAATCAGAATACAGTATGTAGTTTTCTGTCGTATCTATATCTATAGAATCCGATTTAAGTTCGTAAGCAATGTGTTCATCTATAATCCTGCGATGGCGTAATTCGTCCAGACAGTAATTTCTGACCGCTTTCAGTAAATATGATTTTAGTGAGTTCTCAATTACCAATGATTTCCGGTCATTCCATAGTTTGAGAAAGATATTTTGCACAATATCTTCACAGGTAGATTTCTCCGGGATGTAAGTACCGCCAAACAATACCAAATCTTTATAATAAATATGGAATAGTCGGGTAAAAGCCTGTTTATCATCCTGTTTTAGTGCTATTACCAGAAAACGGTCGTCGGAAGTCTGTTGTTGGATATTCGGCATAGTATTGTAGTAAAGGTTCTATTGTCGGGGGTAAAAATAGAAAGATTATTTGGGATAAACGATAGTTTGAAGAAAAAATAATGCAGATGAAAAAATAATGCGATATCCAATGTGGCTTTTATTTTTAGAAACGTCTTATTGATAGAAACGAGAGAAAAACACATTTATTAACCTTTAAATAATACAAGCCATGAGAAAGACATAATCAGTGAATTCAGCTTCCGACAACTGATAAAAAAAAAGGAAGGTCTGACTCACCTTCCTTTCCAAAGATTCAGTTATTCGTTAATCAACTTATTTGTAGAACCAATAACCAAACATGTAAAGGTATGAAACTTATTTCAATTAGAAAAATGAAAAAGAGAATTAATGTACCTGCGAATGTAAAAATGGGGAGAATCTGTGCTATATGGTTGTTTTGTATAGCTTTGCAAGCTATCAGTATACCTATCCTGGCACAATCCGCCAAAATTACATTGCGACTGAAAAATGTGACTGTAGAGGAGGTCTTGACTAGTATCGAAAATCAGACAGAATATCGTTTCTTATACAACAAAGATATTGTTGATGTAAGCCGTATCGTAAGCATTACTGTGAAAAATGAACGGATGACTCTGGTACTGGATAAACTTTTTAAAGGCCAAGGAGTATCTTATACGATTGAAAAACGTCAGATTGTATTAAACAAAGTTTCGGCTCGGCCACAGGATAACAAACAGCCGGTCAAGGTGACAGGCAAAGTAGTGGATGAATCCGGCGAAGCTCTTCCGGGAGTGACTGTGATGATAGAAGGGGCTACTCAAGGAACTATTACCGGTATAGATGGCAATTACCAGTTGCAAGTTCCGGAAGGCTCGACACTGAAATTTACTTCAATAGGTTACACTACATATACGCAGAAAATTACCCGACCGATGACGTTGAATGTGACGATGAAAGAGGATTCGAAACAGTTGGATGAAGTTGTTGTGGTAGGGTATGGAACGACCACCCGTAAGAATCTGACAACTTCCATTGCAACGGTAAAAACGGAAAAAATATCGCGAGCCGCAACAAGTAATATGTCACAGATGTTGCTTGGGCGGGCTGCCGGACTGGAAGCTACGTTGACAAGCCCGCAACCGGGTGGAGCAGTTGACCTTTCAATTCGTGGGGCAGGTACTCCTATCTTTATAGTGGATGGAGTAATGATGCCTTCCACTTCTTTAGAGGTTGGAAATGGAAATCAGGTTATGCCCAACTCTATCAATCGTTCGGGATTGGCCGGACTTAATCCTGCCGATATTGAATCTATCGAAGTGTTAAAGGATGCATCTGCCTCCATTTACGGAATTGGTGCAGCCAATGGGGTCGTATTGATCACTACAAAGAAAGGTACTGAAACTCGTCCCCAAATCACTTATGAAGGAAATTATTCTATCGTGAAAAACTATCCGTATCTGGAACCTTTGAGTGGGGAAGAATATATGAATGTTGCCAACATTTTCAATAAAGAAAACTATTTATTTACGAACGGTATGTATCCTTACGGTGATAAACCTTTTGATAATAAATGGGTACCTCAATTCTCACCTCAACAGATAGCTGCCGCTCAAACAACAGACTGGCTGGATTGTGTATTAAAGGATGGTAGCATCAATAATCATAATATCACAATTACGGGTGGTTCTAAACTGCTGAAATATTATCTGTCCGGAAATTATTACAAACAGGAAGGTACGGTAGAAAACTCCGCTATGGAACGTTATGCTCTTCGGACAAACATATCTTCACAATTGCTTCCATTTCTTAAGTTGACAGCAATTGTCAATGTAAATGAGAATGAATATACAAACTCAACTTCCGGTGGCGGTGGGGGGGGAAATGGGTATGATGCCATACAATCGGCTTTAACCTATCCTTCTTATTTACCGATCAGAGGTGAGGACGGAAAACCTACCTTATATTCAAATTACCCTAACCCGGCCGAAATGATAAAAGTGAGTGACCGGACTAAAACAAGCGGTTATTATCTAAACTTTGCTGCCGATGTGGATATAATCAAGGATATGTTGTCTTTCCGCTTGATGTATGGTATCAATAAGGAAAATGCTAACCGTAACTTGTATGTTCCTTCTGATATATATTTTATGGACATGTATAAATCAAGAGGGCATTTGGGATATGTTGAACGTAGAAACCAAACCATGGAAGGCACATTGACTTTCAAAAAGCAGTTTGGAGATTTGTTACGTGTCGATGCCGTAGTCGGTATGGGAAGGTATACGAACGATTCAAATGGTCTTGAACTTGACTACGAACAGATTAACGATCACATTGCTGCTGATAAGGTGGAAGCTGCGGAAGGCGCTTTCTACCCGACTTCTTTCAGAGCAGCCGATGAACGTCGTTCTCAATTTGCCAGGGCAAGTGTGGATGTGTTCGACAGATATGTAGTTGCCGCTACTATTCGCCGAGATGGAACGGATAAGTTTTTCCCGGGAAAGAAATATGCCTATTTCCCTTCAGTATCATTGGCCTGGAAATTATCTAACGAGCCGTTTATGAAGCATATATCATGGATTGACCAGTTGAAGATTCGTGGTAGTTATGGACAGACTGGTAATGATAATCTGGGTAGTTCGCTTTATGGCACTTTCAGTCTGGCAGCCCAATATATCAAGTTCTCTAACAATTCAGTGACTTATGTACCTTATCTGCTTAGCGGTCCTGATTACCCGAATGTTACTTGGGAAAAGACTACCATGAAAAATATAGGTGTAGACTTTTCTGTTTTAAAAGATAGAATCTGGGGAAGTTTTGATATGTTCCGCAATGATGTAACCAACTTGCTGGGATATGACTCTGCCTCTCCGCTTAGTATGACATCTTCCGTTCCGATGAATTATGGACATTATGTACGTTACGGATGGGATGCGACTATTAACTCACTTAACTTTGAAATCCCCCGTGTGTTTAAGTGGACCTCACAATTGACCTTATCACATCATAATGCCGTTTGGAAAGAACGGATGCCCAACTATTATTATGAAGAATATCGAATCCGTAAGAACGAACCGGTGAATGCTTATTATTACTATGAAACGGAAGGTGTTATCAACATAGATAAAAGTAATATGCCCGAATCGCAGAAGTCTTTGCCGGCAGACGCGCAACAGCCCGGTTATCCGATTATTAAGGATGCAAATGGGGATAATAAAATAACGATTGATGATGTAAAGATGCGGAATACACTTCCCAAAATTCATATAGGCTTTGGAAATACATTTGTATACAAAGATTTTGATCTGGATGTATTTATGTATGGACAATTCGGACGTACACGTTATAACTATGCATATCGTTGGGCACTTGTCGGAGATGTGTATTACACAAGTCCCAAGAATTCGAACAAATATGTATATACTATCTGGAATTCCCAAACCAATCAGAATGGAAACCGTCGTGGTATCGCTTCAACAAAGGCTGTCGCTTTGCCCGGTAACGTAGGTTTTGAGGAAGATTATCAGAATGCTTCGTTCGTACGTGTCAGGAATATCACTTTAGGATATAACCTTTCGGGAAAGAAGCTGGGAAGAGTGGGTGATTATGTGAGTTCTATCAGAGTTTTTATCGACTGTCAGAATCCGTTTACTTTTACCAAGTTTGTAGGTGTCGATCCTGAAATAAAGACGGGTGGTGACGGCTCCAAAGCGGAGTATCCGATGACGAGAACATACTCCTTCGGAGCAAAAATATGTTTCTAAGAAAACCTGTAACGAAAGAAAAGATTGAAAATATGAGCAAGAATAAATTATTTAAGGTGTTTGTCATGATTGCATTTATCATGTGCAGTTGTGAGGATAATTTTGATCCGAAGATGTATGGCACGTTGAATGTTTCTAATTATCCGGTGACTGAAGCCGAATACGAATCATTTATGATGACCTGCTATATGCCTTTTACGACAACATGGACCTATTGGATCGGTGCCGGAACAAGTGGCAATCAGCACGGTTGGTATATCCCTGCCGGAGGTGTACTGAAGTTCTTTGATTATCCGACAGATGAAATGGCCGTGTGGAATAATGGTTGGGGAGGCGGATATTATTTCCTTTCTAAAGCCGATTTCAGTCAGTGTGTTTATTACGCAAGCGGTACATTAAGCGATGAAAACCCGAACCACTTTCCGAAAGTAAGTGAGATTTCCTACTTCACTAATGTGATTGGAACTTTGGAGAAGGCTTCTACCGAAGTGGTCTCCGAAGAGCGTAAAAGGGAGTTTATTGCTGAAGCCCGTCTTTGTCGTGGATTGATGATGTATTATTTATTGCATGTATATGGTCCTGTTCCTTTGATTGTCGATCCAGACGACCTGATTAATCCTTCAAAGCTGGAAAATCTGGTACGTCCGACATTGCAGCAAATGACGGAGTGGATTATGGCTGATTTTGATTATGCTTATCAGTATATTGCAGATACACAGCCAGAACAGGGACGTTACAATAAAGACTATGCACGTGTATGCATCATGCGGCATTGCTTGAATGAAGGCTATTATATGTCCGGTTATTATCAGAAAGCAATTGATATGTATAATGAGTTGAAGGGACGGTATAGTCTTTTCAAGAAAGGGGATAATCCTTATATCGAGCAATTTAAAAATGCCAATAACTTCAATTCGGAAGTGATTATGGCTGTCAGCTGTGATGAAACGGCGGATGGTACGAATAAGTCCGGTAACTTTAACCCGCTGATGATGCTCGCTACTCCCGATAATGCAGCCAGAGTGGACGATCAGGGAAATCCTACTCCTTTCTATCTGCAAGGGCAGGGATGGGGACAAACCTTCAATGTGTCTCCGAAATTTTGGGATACGTATGATCCTTCGGACAAACGTCGTGAAGTAATCCTTACCAAATATTATACGACTGCCGGAACTTGGATTGACCGGAATACAACCACATGGGACGGATTTATAATTAATAAATTCCCGATTGAAACGGCTACGGCTTTTCAGGGGACTGATATACCGTTGGCCCGTTGGGCGGATGTCTTGTTGATGTATGCGGAAGCCGAAGTTCGTAAAAACAATGCTGCTCCGTCTGCTGACGCTGTTGCTGCGGTCAATGAGGTGCGTAAGCGTGCCGGACTGGATGATCTTCCGTCATCAGCAACAGCTAGTGCCGAAGCTTTCCTGGATGCTTTACTTACCGAAAGAGGACATGAAATGTTGTATGAAGGGATGCGTAAAATAGATCTCATCCGTTTTAATCAGTATGCGCAACGTACAGCGAAGATCAAAGGAGTGGCTCCTACACATCAATATGTGCCTATTCCTAATTATGCGGTTCAACAAGCTTCGGAATCTTATGGAAAAGTGTTGTTACAGACATTTGAACGTGAGGGATGGAAAGCGGATCTTGCGGCAGCTCGCAATTAATGTCATCATTCATTATTGTTAAACTAGAGATCTTAAGAAAAATGAAAAAGATATACGTATTATTCATGTCGTCGTTATTGCTCCTTTCGTGTGCAAAAGATGATGTTAGTAAGCCAAGTGAATGGCCGGAGTGGCCTACACCTTCAAAACCTAAAATAGAAAATGCCGTATTGCGGGGAGTGAATGGTGAAACGGTTGTGGCGGCTGGTGATAAGGTGAAGTTCACCGCACAGATCAGTGATGAATATAATGATTTGGTTTCATTCCAATTATTAGTGACAATGGATGGAGCCGAAATCTTGAATTTGTCTAAAGGATTGAGCGGACGTTCTGCGGTTATTGAAGAGGAAGCTACTTTACCTTTTGTTGCCGGTTTCCAGAATGGACGTCCTGTGGTGACTATAAAAGCTGTAAACGATTTAGGTGGCAATGAATCGACTCTGACTTTGGATGAGGCCGCAAGTGTGGCGGTGACCCGTCCGGAAACACCTTCCCAATTATACCTTGTTGATGATTTGGGAAATGTGTATGAAATGGACAAGGAGAGTCAGAATGAAACGGATTATAGTTTCCGGACGAGTGCGGCGGATTTGGCAGGGATTGGCGATCATTTTAAAGTTGCCGAAAAGATAATAAATAATAAACCTGATTATTCCGGTTTGGTATGGGGATATTCAGACGATAAGATCGCGATTGTGACTGATGATGCAGCTACTTCGATTCCGACTCCTAAGGTAGGAAGCTATACATTGGAGAATATCACTTTTGATATGTTGAGTTTTCTGGCTGATAAGACTTTGACATACAGCATTGATATTGATAAGTCCCGCTTCTTTGATGTGGGAGGAGGATATGTCCAGTTGGATGTTCAGCTGGTAGAAAGTGCCAAGATTAATTTTATAGGTTTTGGTAGTGATGTCACCAATATGCTCCGGCCGGAATTCTTTAAAGATGTTTCAGGGAGCAAAGCAAAATTCGATGGTCCGTCGGTACTTTATAACTTGAAATATAATACATCAAATGGTTTCATGTATATGGAACGTCCGCGGGATGTCTTTTATCCGGAAGTGATGTATATTGTTGGTACTGGAGTTGGATTCCCGCGTGAACCTTATGTGGCTACACTTGCTTGGGATTTCGCATATCCTCACCAGTGGTTCTTCTTTAAGAAGGTAGGTGCAAGTGCTTTTGAAGCAGTTGTGTACATTGACCAGACTATGGGATTTAAGTTCTATCGGGGATATGGTTGGGCGCAAGAGGAGGACACGAAGAATCTGTATACGGTTGAGCCTGCTAACTTGGTTACGAGAAGCGCTCCCGGCGATCTGATTCCCGGTCCTGATTTTAAAGCCGGACTTTATACGATACATATTGATAAAGCCAGTGAAGTGATACGATTGACTCCTTACAATTAAGAGGGGATCATGATTAATAGTCTTTAATTTAATATTCAATAGAATTATGTATATATCAATGAAAACATATAGTAAGAAATTTCTGGTTACGTTCTTTTTTTCGATGTTGCCAATGTTATTAATGTCTTGTTCGATGGATCCGGAGAAAGCCTCTTTCTCAATTTCCGGGAATTTGGAGAAGTTACAGATCGGTAATGACGGTTTTACGGAGGTTTATTCGATAAAGTCTAATACGGAATGGAAATTTGTAAACGAGACGGATCAATCTTGGGTTACCATCTCACCGGCCAAAGGGAGTGGAAACGGAACTGTGACAATTACTGCAAATGCAAATACAGGAACCGGACGTACGGCTGTATTCCGCGTAGTACCTAATGGAGTAAAGACACAAGAAATTGAGATCATTCAGGGTAATTCTTATATCCCTACAACTGATGGAGAATTCCCGATTATAGCATGGACCGGAGTGGAAGCAGATAAGTCGCTGGAGAAATTCCCGGTGATGAAAGCATCCGGCATTAATATTTATCTGGGATGGTATGATGATTTGGAAACAACATTGAAGGTGCTTGACGCCGCACAGAAGACCGGAGTGAAAATGATAACCTCTTGTAAGGACCTCTTGTCTGTTGGTACTGCCGAAGAGGTCGTAAAAGCGATGATGAATCATCCGGCTTTGTATGCCTACCATTTGAAGGATGAACCGGAAGTGAATGATTTGCCGGGCTTGGGCGAATTGGTGAAGAAGATTAAAACCATCGACAGCCATCATCCTTGTTATATAAACTTGTACCCTAATTGGGCATGGGGGAAAGAACTTTATTCTGAAAATGTAAAGTCGTTTATAGAACAAGTCCCTGTTCCGTTTATTTCGTTTGACAATTATCCTATTGTCTCTATAAATGGTGCTCCAAGCATTATTCGTCCGGACTGGTATCGGAATCTGGAAGAAATATCGGCTGCTGCTAAAGAGAACAATAAGCCGTTCTGGGCATTTGCACTTGCACTTTCCCATAAACTTGATGAAACTCATTTTTATAAGATACCGACATTGCCCGAGTTGAGATTACAAGTCTTCAGTGATTTGGCTTATGGTGCGCAGGCAATCCAGTATTTTACCTATCGCGGACTTCAACATGATGATCCGACTGAAGTGTATGATTTGGTCAAGACTGTTAATCAGGAAGTACAACAGCTTGCAGGTATATTCTTGGGAGCGCAGGTTATTTCAGTGTCTCATACCGGAAGTGAAATACCGGAAGGGACTACGGCGTTGGGAAGTTTGCCGGCCCCTATAAAATCATTGACTACGAGTGATACAGGTGCTGTTGTCTCTGTATTGGAGAAAGGTAGTAACCAATATCTTGTAGTTGTAAATAAGGACTTTCGTAATGTGATGAATCTGGCAATTGATGTGGATGGTTCTGTTAGCAGAGTGCTGAAGGATGGCTCAACTGTAAGTCCGGATGGTTCTACGATAGCGGTTGAACCGGGGGATATGGTTATATTTACATGGAGAAAATGAATAAAGGTTTCTAATTAGATAAAGTAAAATTCGATTATGAAAAAGATATTATTCTCATTTTTTATTGGCATTATGTTAATAGCCTGCAGTCAGAAAACAGTCTCTGTTCGTGAAGTCTGGACGAAAGAGCAGGCTAATGAATGGTATCAACAATGGGGATGGCTCCGTGGGTGTGATTTTATTCCGAGCACGGCAATCAACCAATTGGAGATGTGGCAGGCTGATACTTTTGATCCGGTTACTATTGATCGTGAACTGGGTTGGGCAGAAGATATCGGAATGAACTGTATGCGTGTATATTTGCACCATCTGGTTTGGGAAACGGATAAGGAAAGTTTTAAGAAACGTATTAATGAATACCTTACTATTGCCGACAAGCATCATATCTCTACCATCTTTGTCTTTCTGGATGATTGCTGGAATCCTACTTATCAGGCAGGAAAACAACCGGAACCACAACCGGGAGTACATAATTCGGGATGGGCGCGTGATCCGGGAGATTTGTATTATAAAGGTGATACGGCAGTGATACTTCCGGTCTTGGAGAATTATGTGAAAGATATTCTTACCACCTTTAAGGATGATAAGAGAATTGTGTTGTGGGATTTATATAATGAGCCTGGTGGTTCGGGTGGATATAGATACGGTGAAAGAAGTCTGCCGCTATTGCAAAAGATATTTACGTGGGGACGAACAGTAAACCCGTCGCAACCCTTGTCAGCCGGAGTCTGGGATATGAGTTTGACTAATTTGAATAAGTTTCAGTTGGAAAACTCGGACGTGATAACCTATCACACGTATGAAGGTCTGGATTCGCATCAACAGCTCATTGACACATTGAAGCAATATGGGCGTCCGATGATTTGCACGGAATATATGGCACGTACTCAAAATAGTACTTTTCAGGATATTATGCCGATGCTGAAGAAAGAAAATATTGGTGCAATAAACTGGGGACTTGTAGCCGGAAAGACAAATACAATCTTTGCATGGGATACTCCGTTGCCTGACGTAGCTGAACCGTCTTTGTGGTTCCATGATATTTTCCGTAGCGATGGGACACCTTATTCAATAGAAGAAGTGGAATGTATTCGTTCATTAACTAAATAATTCCCTTATGATAACTATGAGGAATATATGGATAATGATGTTGGGGATATGCTTGTTTGGTTGTGGGGCTGCTAAACAGCCCCTTTCCTCACAGCTTTCTTTAACATGGAAACTGGAAAAAGATAGTGTGGAAGCCAGATATTTTAAGAATACATTCTGTTTGACGAATAATGGGAATAAATCCTTGACTAATAATTGGGTGATCTATTTTAATCAGACACCTATTTATTATCAGCAACCTATTAATGCACCGCTGGAAATTGAATGTTTGGGTTCGACTTACTATAAAATGTACCCCACTGAACACTACAAGGCATTGCCACCGGGTGAAACAATCACTTTTACCATATTGAGTGAAGGAAATGTGATTAATGTGTCCTCGGTTCCTGAAGGGGCTTATGTGGTAACTACTGATGAAAAAGGAAAACCGTTACAACCGCAAAATGTCCCCATCGAGATCGAGCTTTTTAAGCCCGATGCCCAATGGGTTAGCTCGAGGAACAGCTTTCCCTATGCAGATGGAAATTATTTCTATAAGCAGAATGATGATTTCAGCAAACCGATAGATTGTGATATGCTTTCTCTTTTTCCTGCTCCTAAAAAAGTGGAAAAGACGGGCGGTGTTTCTTCTTTCTCTCAAAAAGTCTGTCTGAAGTTTGATGATGCGTTTAAAGAGGAAGCTCTTTTATTGAAAAGTCAACTGACTTCATTATTAAGATGCACTGTTTCCGATAAGGATGAAGAAACAATCATTGAATTGAAGAAAATGGAGGTTCCTATTACCTGTCAATATCCCGATGAATATTACGAAATCGTGATAAAGAATAACCGGTTGACTTTGAAAGCTAGTGATACACATGGCATATTTAATGCTTGTCAAACATTGCTTGCCTTATTAGATAACATGGAACTAACTTCTTCTCCGCTACCTAATCTTTATATAACCGATTATCCGGACATGGGGCATCGAGGAATTATGTTGGATGTAGCCCGCAACTTTACAAAGAAAGCGGATCTGTTGAAACTGATCGATATATTGTCATTCTATAAGATGAATGTACTGCATCTGCATTTGAGTGACGATGAGGCCTGGCGTGTAGAAATACCCGGATTGGAGGAATTGACAGAAATGGCTTCTCGCAGAGGACATACCACAGATGAACAGATGTGTCTTTATCCTGCGTATGCCTGGGGATGGAATGAGACAGATACTACTTCATTAGCCAACGGATATTATTCTCGCAGTGACTTCATGAATATTCTGAAATACGCGAAAGAAAGGCATATCAGAGTTATTCCCGAAATAGACATTCCCGGACATTCCCGGGCAGCGATTAAGGCTATGAATGCCCGTTATCAGAAATATATAGATACAGACCAATCGAAAGCGGAAGAATATCTTTTGACTGACTTTGCAGATACTTCTCAATATCTGTCTGCACAAAATTTTACAGACAATGTGATTAATGTTGCCATGCCTTCCACTTATCATTTTCTTGAAAAAGTGATTGACGAAATCGTGCAGATGTATCAGGATACAGGAGTAGAACTGACTGCTTTCCATGTGGGTGGAGATGAAGTACCGGAAGGTATTTGGGAAGGTTCTTCTATCTGCCGTACTTTTATGCAAGAGAACGAACTGACCAATATACGGGATTTGAAAGATTATTTTCTGGAACAAATATTGGAAATGTTGGACAAACGTAGCATACAGGCAGTCGGATGGCAAGACATAGTTATGAATCCGGATAATACCGTGAACGAACATTTCAGAAACAGTAAGGTGCTAAATTATTGCTGGAATACCATTCCGGAACAGGGTGGAGATGAAGTCCCGTATAAGTTAGCCAATGCGGGCTATCCGATTATACTTTGTAATGTGGGTAACTTTTATCTTGATATGGCATATTGCTATCATGTGGAAGAACCGGGATTACGTTGGGGCGGTTATGTAGATGAATATGTGACGTTTGATATGTTGCCTTTTGATATTTATAAGTCTTTGCGGCGGAATTTGAAAGGTGAATCTGTTGATGTGAAAACAGCCTCAAACGGTAAACAGCCCTTAACAAAGGAAGGCTATCAGAATATCAAAGGTCTGTCCGGGCAAATCTGGTCAGAGACAATCCGCAGTCTTGAACAGATAGAATATTATCTCTTCCCAAAAGTCTTCGGATTGGCAGAACGTGCTTGGAATTCTCAACCATCGTGGGCATTATCGCCGGATGGCAAAATATATATGGATGCTAAACGTAAATATAATGCTGGTATTGTGGATTATGAGTTGCCACGTTTGGCAAAGCGGGGAATAAATTTCCGGGTGTCTCCTCCCGGTATTATGATAAGGGATGGATTATTACTAGCTAATACTGCCATTCCCAATGCGGTAATCCGGTACACAACCGATGGTAGTGAACCTACGGAAAGTTCTGTAGAATGGCAAACTCCGATAGCATGCAATGCTCCACTGATAAAAGCAAAGGCATTTTATTTAGGAAAGGAAAGTGTAACTACTGTATTGATAAACGAATCATATTAAATGATATGTTAAACCCTCCGGAGAAGAAACTCTTTGGAGGGTTTTCTTATTAATTTTGCTTTTAATTCGAATATTTCTCTAATTTTGTGCCATTAACTCGACTAATACATTCATGGAGCACACTGAAACTTTAATAGTAGAGCAGTTGAAGATAGGCAACGAAGACGCCTATCAATACATCTATGACCGTCACTATGCCCTACTGTGCCATATTGCCAATGGCTATGTAAAAGACCAGTTTCTGGCGGAAACCATTGTCGGAGATACCATTTTTCATTTATGGGAGATTCGTGAAACACTGGAGATTTCCGTTTCTATCCGTAGCTATTTGTTGAGAGCTGTCCGTAATCGTTGTATCAACTATCTTAATTCAGAATGGGAAAAGCGGGAGATCTCATTCTCATGTCTTATGCCCGATGAGATAACAGATGATAAAATCATGGTGTCCGATTCGCATCCGTTAGGTACATTGCTGGAGCACGAACTGGAAGAAGAAATATATAAAGCCATTGATAAATTGCCGAACGAATGTCGTCGTGTATTTGATAAAAGCCGTTTTGAAGGAAAATCTTATGAAGAGATTTCTCAAGAGTTAGGCATCTCTGTCAATACGGTTAAATATCATATAAAGAATGCATTAGCATCTTTACAAACGAATCTAAGTAAATACCTGATTACTCTGCTTTTATTTTTTTTCGGATAAAAACGAAAAAAAGTCATTTTCTGACTACCCTCAATTAAAAATCTACTGTCTCCTTTATAGAACGCAGAAATATGGAAGAAGAAAAGAAACATATGGATGAATTGATCGCCACCTATCTCACAGAAGGTTTGGACAAAAGTGCTTTAGCCGAGCTGAAAGCATGGATCGCTGCATCAACTGAAAATGAAAATTACTTTATTCAGCAGCGGGAAGTCTGGTTTTCTGCCGTGAGCCGTGAAGCTGCGTTGAAATACAATAAAGATAAGGCCTTCCATACATTTAAGAATCGTATCGAAAGTCAGAAAGAAGTGGAGAAAACTTCCCGTCGGGGATTCCGTCTGTCGGATTTGTGGCGTTATGCAGCGATTGTCACAGTCATACTTGCAGTCGGCTGTTTCTCTTATTGGCAGGGAGGTGTGGATGTAAAAGACACATTTGCCGATATCTCCGTAGAAGCTCCTTTAGGGTCGAGGACGAAACTCTATTTGCCGGACGGTACATTGGTATGGCTGAATGCCGGTTCACGAATGACTTATTCACAAGGTTTCGGGGTAGATAACCGTATGATCGAACTGGAAGGTGAGGGATATTTTGAAGTCCGGAGAAATGAAAAGCTTCCTTTCTTTGTAAAGACTAAAGATTTGCAATTGCAAGTACTGGGAACTAAATTTAATTTCCGTGATTATCCGGAAGATCATGAAGTCGTAGTATCTTTATTGGAAGGAAAAGTAGAACTGAATAATTTACTGAAAAAAGAGAAAGAAGCAGTTCTTGCCCCTGACGAAAGAGCGATATTAAACAAAACGAACGGACTGATGACAGTAGAAACAGTCACAGCCTCCAATGCCTCACAATGGACAGGCGGCTATTTGTTTTTTGATGAAGAACTTTTGCCGGACATCGTGAAAGAATTGGAACGTAGCTACAATGTAACTATCCGCATAGCCAATGATTCTTTAAATACCTTCCGGTTCTACGGTAATTTTGTTCGCCGTGAACAAAGTATTCAGGAAGTACTGGAAGCATTGGCATCTACGGAGAAAATACAATATAAGATTGAAGAACGCAATATAACTATCTATTAACCGGTTATCAGAGATTTATAATACTATGATTGTTTAACCTTAGAAATTGAAGAATATGAAGGAAGAAAATAATACAGAATAGTCTTTAGTGAATGAATAAGGAGAGAAAAATAAAAACCGGAAGATCTCGAACATCTTCCGGCTCCTGAATCTCTTCTTCAACAACTTTCAAACGTGAGCGTGTTTTCAAAAGAGATTATGCAAAGTTAGCAAAATACATCTCTTTTAAAACGAGTTATTCAAGTTTTAATTAAATAATTTGTTTATTTTATGAATTACAGGAAGAAGGCCATATTAATGGTCGTGGCTCTCTTTTGCCTTAACATAGCAATGCTAGCCCAGGCCGTTTCATTGAAAATGAATAATGTTTCAGTGAAAGAAGCAATGACGCAACTGAAGAATAAAAGCGGATATTCCTTCGTATATAAAGTGGGAGATCTGGATACAAAGAAAATTGTCAGTGTAAAGGCAGAGCAGTTGAATGAGGCTATCGATCAGATTTTGTACGGACAAAACGTTGTTTATGAAGTGAAAGGAAAGAACATTATTGTTCAAAAAGGACAACCCCGTCCGAAAGTTGTGAAAGGCGATAAGAAGCGGAAAATCACAGGTGTGGTGAATGATCTGAATGGTGAGCCTATTATCGGTGCTACTGTAAAGGAAAAGGGAGATGTGAATGGAACTGCGACCGATTTGGATGCGAATTTTACTTTGGAAGTATCACCGGGAGCAATATTGGAAGTATCCTATATCGGTTATCAGCCACAAGAAGTGAAAGTAGGCGACCGGACAACTTTAGCGATTACCTTAATCGAAGATCAGCAGGTGCTGGATGAAGTGGTAGTAGTTGGATACGGTACCACCTCCCGCAAAAACCTAACCACAGCCATTGCAACCGTAAAGACTGAAAAAATATCGAAAGCTGCCAATAGCAGTGTAGCCAGTATGTTATTGGGACGTGCGGCAGGATTACAGGCTACGGTAAATAGCACTCAACCCGGAGGTGAAATTAATATTTCTATTCGTGGTGGTGGAAATCCTATTTATGTTGTGGATGGAGTAGTGATGCCAAATTCTTCTTTAGAAGTCGGGAGTGGTGAAACCGGATTGCCGGATGGCGTTAAGCGTGCAGCTTTGGCAGGTCTGAATCCTAGCGATATAGAATCTATTGAAGTACTGAAAGATGCTTCTGCCGCTATTTATGGTATTGGTGCGGCTGATGGTGTTATCCTGATTACAACCAAAAAAGGTGTAGAAGGAAAGCCACGCATTACTTATGAAGGGAGCTATTCTGTTCAGAAGCGTTATTCTTACGGCATGAATCGCTTGAATTCACAAGAATACATGAATATGGTCAATTTATTCGGAAAAGAAAACTATCTGTTTATTAATGAGCAATATCCTTATGGAAATGTGGGATATGACGGTAAATGGACTCCGGTATTCACATCCGAGCAAATAGCGAATGCAACTACAACCGACTGGTTGAGTTATGTGTTGAAGACAGGACAAGTCAATAATCAGAACTTGACTATTAGTGGCGGTTCAAAAACACTCCGTTATTATTTAGGATTAAACTATTACGACGAAGATGGAGTGGTTCGTAATGCCGGGATGCAGCGATACTCTTTGCGGACTAATATTTCCGCACAGTTGTTCAGCTTCTTGAAGTTAACGACCATAGCGAATTTGAATCATAATAAATACAGTAATTCTACAGTAGGAGGAGATACCGGTAATCAAGGAAACTCGGCAGCGGGATCTCTTTATACAGCGATGAATTATGCTCCTTATCTCGCTATATATGATAATATGGGAGAATATACCATATTCGGCAGGGAACCGAACCCACTGGCTGCATTGCAAATCCGTGATGGATCTAAACAAAGTAGCTACTATGTGAACTTTGCTCTTGACATTGATATTATCAAAGATATGTTGTCGGCTAAGTTGTTATATGGCGTGAATAAAGAAAATGGTAAACGCTCTGCCTATATTCCTAAAGACGTTTATTGGGGACTTGTTCGTAAATCAAGAGGGAGTCTTGGATATAATGAACGGCAGTATGAAACAATGGAAGGCACTCTTTCTTTCCGCCATAAGTTCTGGAATATGATAGACGTAAATGCTGTGGCAGGTATGGGACGCTATTTAGACAAGGGAACCGGGATGACCGTCTCTTACCAAAATGCAAATGATATGATTAATGATAGCAATCTGGCTGCTGCGGATGGGCCTTTCTCTCCTACTTCATATAAATATGAAAATGAGAAACGTTCTCAATTCCTTCGTGCCTCTTTTGATGTGTTGGACCGTTATGTATTAACGGGCACTTTACGGCGGGATGGAACAGATAAGTTCTTCCCGGATAAAAAATATTCGCTTTTCCCTTCTGCCTCGGTAGCCTGGAAAATGTCTAATGAATCGTTTATGCAACACCTTTCCTGGTTGAATCTATTAAAAGTTCGTGCCAGTTATGGTGTGACGGGTAGCGACAATCTTGGAACATCCTTATATGGTATTATCGGTATCTCCCGTGAAGACGTTAAGTTCTCCAATAGTGGTGTTACTTATGTACCTTATGCATTGCAAAGTGCCAACTACTCGGATGTGACCTGGCAAAAGACAGCGATGAAAAACATAGGATTGGATTTTTCAATCTTGAAAGATAAAATATGGGGAAGCCTTGATTTCTTTCGGAATGATGTGACTAACCTGTTGGGCACAGCTCCTACCTCTTTATTGAATATGTACGGTTATCGCCCTATAAATGGCGGACATTATAAACGGACAGGTGTGGAATTATCCTTAAACACCTTGAATATCCAGACACCGAATTTTAAATGGACCTCTTCACTGGCATTGTCTCATTATAATGCATATTGGATCGAACGGATGCCGAATTTCGATTATAAGAAATACCAGAAACGGGAGAATGAGCCGATGAGTGCTTACTACTATTACAAGACGGTTGGTGTCATCAATGAGGATAGAAGCAACATGCCCGATTCTCAACGCTCATTGCCTCGTGAAGCACAACTGCCCGGATATCCTATTATTGATGACCGCAATGGAGATGGCAAAATAGATATCGATGATATTTATATGGACAATACGTTGCCTAAAGTCTATTATGGTTTTGGCAATACTTTTACTTATAAGAATTTCGATTTGGACATCTATATGTATGGACAGTTGGGCGTGAAGAAGTTTAATTCAACCCACGCCAGTAATTGTTCCGCTGCCAATTTAGCCAGCGGTACATTGGCCAGCAATCCTACAGATTACGCCTATGCTATTTGGAACTCACAGACCAATCCGAATGGCACAGTCCCGGGAATTGCTTCCAGTAAATCCGTAGCACTGCCCGAAAACGCTCCTATCAATACATTTTGGGAAAAAGCCTCGTTTTTGAGAGTTAGAAACATAACGCTGGGATATAACTGGGATACAAGGAAACTAGCTTTCCTGAAGGGAAATGTGCAGACTATTCGTCTCTTTGTCGATTTCCAGAATCCATTCACATTGACCAAGTTCGAAGGCGACGATCCGGAAATTACAACAGCCGCTGGTAATCTTGGTCACGGACAATATCCTCAATTGAGAGTTTATTCTTTTGGCGCGAAAATTTCATTCTAATTGATATAAAATGTAGAAATATGATGAAAAAGAAAATATTATTTCCAATACTGTCTTCCTTATTTCTTCTGTTTGGAAGTTGTGAGAATAATTTCGATGCACATATCTATGGCGATCTCATACAGGGAAAATATCCGTCCACAGAAGATGAATATGTTTCTTATATGATGACTTGTTATATTCCGTTCACATCGGTATTTACCTATCAGATCAACAGTGGCACAGGACAGCATGGTTTCTATATCGCTACCGGGGGCAATATTCGTATGTTCGACTCTACGTCGGATATAATGGCACCGGCCGTAGTGAAATGTAGTGATGAATGGCTCCGCCTTTCTCAGGCTAATTATGAAAATTGTTATTATTATTGGAGAGGTTGGGTAGACGATGCCAATAACCTGAATCATTTTCCTAAAACGGCAGAGGTAACTCGTTTTACAGAGATTATTGGTACGTTGGAAAAAGCTTCTGAAGACGTACTGTCTAAAGAAAAAAAGAATAGTCTGTTGGGAGAAGCCCGTCTGTGCCGGGGGATGATGCTTTACTACTTAATGCATATTTATGGTCCGGTGCCGGTGATAATCAATCCGGAGGATGTGTTTAATGAAGAAGCATTGGGAAATACGGTTCGCCCCACATTGACCGAAATGTGCGAATGGATCACAGACGATTTGGATTTTGCTGCCAATAATGCTCCGGAAACTACGTTGGAGAAGGGACGGTATACTCGTGATTACGCTCGTTTCTGTCTGATGCGTCATTGCCTGAATGAAGGAGGATATATGGATGGTTACTATCAAAAAGCGTTGGATATGTATGAGGCTTTGAAAGGAAAATATTCCTTGTTTAAATCGGGAAGCAATCCATATACAGACCTGTTTAAAAATGCCAATAAATTTAATAACGAAATTATAATGGCAGTGAGTTGTGATCCAAATGCTGATGGAAATCCCAAGAACGGAAATGCGAATGTTCTTTCTTGGCTGGTGGTTCCTAATGAAGCATCTGCAATGGACCCGACAGGAAACCGTACTCCTTTCTATCCACAAAATGGCGGTTGGAATGCTTTTTACAATGTAGCTCCTAAGTTCTATAACACTTTTGAAAAGGACGACTTACGCAAAGAGGCCATCCTTACAGAATACTGGACAAAAGATGGAATAAAGGTGACAAAAAATGATATTGGGGTGAAATGGGATGGGTTTATCTGCAATAAATTTCCAGTGGAAACGCCTGGCACTTTTCAGGGAACGGATATTCCTTTGGCTCGGTGGGCGGATGTGTTGCTGATGTATGCCGAGGCGGAAGTTCGCCTATCGAAAGCAGCACCCACAGCAGGCGCGATATCAGCAGTGAATGAGGTACGTAATCGTGCCGGACTAGGTAATTTATCATCTGACGATATATCATCTGCAGATGCATTTCTGACTGCCATACTGAAAGAGCGTGGACACGAACTATTTTATGAAGGATGTCGTAAGATTGATTTGATTCGTTTCAATCGTTATGCACGTGAGACAGCCGGAATGAAAGGTACTGTACCTACTAAGCAGTATATGCCTCTACCCAATTATGCCGTAGACCAAGCAGCGGAGAATGGCAAGAATCTCGTCCAAAACTATGAAAGACCAGATTGGAAAACAGACAAAAATGCAGCTGGTGGAATCTAAGAAAATGATTTTTATTCAATTAAATAACAAATAACATGAAATATATGAATTGTCTAATATGTATGCTAATGATATTTGCCGGATGGGGATGTTCGGACGATACGATACAAGAAAATAAAGAACCGATGGTAGCTACTGATGGCGGATACTTGTTTGCTCATATGACTGATGAAAATTATGCCCGTTTATTTTATTCAGTGTCACGTGATGCGTTTCATTGGGAAACATTGAATAAAAAGCGAATCGTGTTGCCGGACTATTGCGGTCATCCGGATATTTGCCAGGGGAAAGACGGTGTCTTTTATATGATTGGTGTACAGCCTAACACGGGGATACCTATATTGTGGTCATCTTCTGATCTGGTAATCTGGAAGAGTGATAAATTGAAAAAGTCTATATTTAATAAAATATCAGATTTGGGATATAAAAATGAAGAAACCTATTACGGAGCTCCAAAAATGTTTTATGACGAGACTAGTGGACAATATATCATTACCTGGCATGCCGGTAAAACAGGCAATGACGGGGAGCCATCAGAATGGAAGACGAAACGTACCTTTTATATTTTGACATCGGATTTCAAGACTTTCACCGACCCGAAACATTTGTTCAATTTTACGGGTAGTGACGAAGACATGGCAACCATTGATGTGATTATTCGTAAAGTGGGTGATGAGTATTGTGCTCTCATCAAAGATGAACGCTGGCCGGAAGATGCTCCGGAAGTAGCTAAAACGATTCGTATGGCAAAGTCGAAGACATTGACAGGACCATACACCAATCCGGGAGCTCCAATTACTTCATTAAGTGTGTGGCACGAGGCCCCCATACTCGTTCCTACAGTAGATGGTGAAGGATTTTTTCTCTATGCAGAGCGCTATCCGAAGCAATATGACATGTTTAAAGCTTCTTCGATAGACGGTCCTTGGACTGAATGTTATTTTCAAGGTCCCGATGCCCGTCACGGATGCATTGTTCGAGTGAATGAGAAGGTTTATCAAGCTATTTTAAAGGCTTACAAGAAATAAAAAGGACAAATATATTATGAAGAACTATTATATTGTAATATTATTACTTATTTCAGTCTTCGTTGTATCCTGTACGGACAGTGTGGAGAAATATGATAACTGGCCTGAATGGAAAACACAAGACCCGGTCACAGTGGCCGGAGAAAAAATGACCGAGACATATTATACTCATTATGTAGGGAAAAAACTTCATTTGACAAAGGCGGCGGAAGTCGATTTTACAGGATTCGACGCGTTAGAGTTTGCTTTACAGCCCCAGTTCTGGGAATTTATGTCGGATACGAAAGCACGTTTTAAAGGCGAAACCGGAGAATATGATTTAATCTATGATGCGACTAATGAATTGCTTTATGTAGAACAACCGGAGAAAGAATATCCCGACGCTCTCTACCTGATAGGCGCTAATCTGGGACATCCCGGTGCTGGCAGAGTCATTTCTGCTACATGGAATCTGGATACACCCGATAATGGGATGACTTGCTGCCGTGTGTCAGACAATGTGTTTGAAATATCAATCTATCTGGCAGAGAATTTTGGTTTCAAACTTTTCAGACATCATGGCTGGGGCACTCATCCAGAGATTGAGATTTGGGCTCAAGACCTTACTTTAGATAAGCCGACATTGGTTCAGGGACTATCTTCCGGTGATTTTGTGGCGGGGCCGTTATTCCAATCAGGTATCTATCGTTTGACGATAGATATGGGTACTCGTACCTTCTCCATGCAACCGCAAAGTGGGCAGTCTTCTGACATGAACTTCATTGTTAATGGTCAGGAAATGGGTATTCTGCCCGGAGTCCCTTCTTTTCTGGGAGTGAAGCTGAATTTACAAAAAGGAAATGTACTGAGTTTTGAGAATTTCGGTGATATCAGCGCAATGATTCAACCTGATTTCTTTGAAAATGCTACTGAAGACCAAGCCGTTTTCCGGGGAATGAGTGGAGAATATAATCTATACTATGATCCGGGTAATAGATTGATTTATGTTGAAAATATCCAGTCGGCATTTCCCGATGCTCTGTGGACTTGTGGAAGCGGATACGGCCATCCGGCTGCTGAAAGCGTAACAGCTCATGGTTGGCAATTCAATACAGGTGACTCCTATCAGTGTGTGAAAGTGGGGGATGGTATTTTCGAAACAACCTTATTTCTGGATAATGATTTTCATCTGTTATTCTTTAAGAAGCGTGCGGACTGGGGTACAGGTATTGGAACCCAGATACTCGATCCGTTACCGGCTAATCTGCTGGATAAGCATTATCAGGTTTCAAATTTGAGTAGCATAGGCAATGGACATTTTACTGGTGACCTTATTCCTGGTAAGGATTTTACTCCCGGAGTGTATCGTCTTCGTATCGACATCAATAAAAAGGTTATTGCAGCAGTCAATAAGATGAACGAAGGCGACGTTAAATCACTTGAATTTAAAGTGAATGGTAAACTGATGCAGCCAAACGGAGCCTCTGATTTATTGGAAGTGGAACTCGCTTTGACACAGGGGCAAACAGTTACGTTTGAAGGATTCTCCTATTTGGGATATATGCTTCAGCCGGAGTTCTTCGAACAGGTCGACGGACAATATAAGTTTAGAGCTGTCAGTGGAACTTATCGCATTAGTTATCGCTCGGATAGAGAATTTATTTATGTAGAAAGAACAGACAAGACAAACTATCCGGATGCGATGTGGCTTACCGGAAATGGTTTCGGGCATCCCAAAACAGACGGTAGTATATGGAGTTATCTGAGTGTGGATGATACCGGATGGGGATTTGCTACTCCCGGGCAATATCTTTGTTGTGCTAAAACAGGTGACGGAATCTTTGAAACAACCTTCTATTTTCACGCTAATTGGGGATGTGTGGCTTTCTATCAGGGAAAACATGTGACTGGAGCTTGGTATTATGCTATCAAATCTTCCGAAGTAAATATTATTTCAACAGATGGCTCCTTTGGACGTGCATGGGGATATGATGCTGACGGAGGGAATGATGTTAATTTTGGAGCTACAATTAATAACATAGATAGCCAATATGGAGTATATCATTTGAAGTGGGATATGAATACAAATACGTGTACCGTTACAAAACTATAGAGTAGGAATTTTTATACAGAAATAGAAAGGTCGGAAATGTAGAAGTACCGGCCTTTCTTTATTAAAATGATAATCTTTGACTATTTTTTTATATATTGCGAAATGATTACAGTGAAAAAAGCCAGATTGTGTTATGTCTTGCTTGGCATATTATTAGGGTGCTCATGTTCGGATGTCAGCCGCGATGAGGCGGCAGAGATGGATCGTTTTGTGACGGAGCTTATGGGGAAAATGACTCTCCATGAGAAACTCGGTCAACTGAATCTACCTTCGGGCGGCGACATGGTAACAGGTACGGTAATGAATGGAGAGTTGAGCGATATGATCCGTAAGCAGGAGATCGGCGGCTTCTTCAATGTGAAAGGTGTCCGGAGAATCAACGCTCTGCAACGTCTTGCAGTGGAGGAAAGTCGGTTGAAAATACCTTTGCTTGTGGGTGCGGACGTCATTCACGGTTATGAAACGATTTTCCCGATCCCATTGGCGCTTTCCTGTAGTTGGGACACGCTGGCCATCGAACGCATGGCACGTATCTCTGCCATTGAAGCCAGTGCGGATGGCATCAACTGGACATTCAGTCCGATGGTTGATATCTGTCGGGATGCCCGTTGGGGACGTATTGCGGAAGGGAGTGGAGAAGATCCTTACTTGGGCTCCTTGATGGCCAGAGCATATGTGCGTGGTTATCAGGGAAACAGCCTGCAAGGAAATGATGAAATCCTTGCCTGTGTGAAACACTTTGCACTTTATGGAGCGTCCGAATCAGGACGTGATTACAATACGGTGGATATGAGCCGCCTGCGTATGTATAATGAATACCTGGCTCCTTACAAAGCTGCCGTTGATGCTGGTGTAGGCAGCGTCATGAGTTCTTTTAATATCATTGACGGTATTCCCGCCACAGCTAACAAATGGTTGCTGACCGATCTGCTCCGGGATGAATGGAGCTTCGGTGGATTACTCGTAACAGACTATAATTCAATAGCAGAAATGGCTTCTCATGGCATTGCTCCCTTGAAAGAAGCCTCCGTGCGAGCCTTAAAGGCCGGAACGGATATGGATATGGTTTCTTGTGGTTTCCTGAATACGTTGGAGGAATCGCTGAAAGAAGGGAAAATAATGGAAGATCAGATTAATACAGCCTGTCGCCGTGTGCTGGAAGCCAAATATAAATTGGGACTGTTCTCTAATCCGTATAAATATGGCGATACCTTGCGTGTCAAGGAGCAACTTTATACGGCCGAACATCGTTCTGCTGCACGTGCAATCGCATCTGAAACATTTGTTCTGCTAAAAAATGAAAATCATCTGCTTCCCTTAGGCTTAAAAGGCAAGATTGCCTTAGTCGGTCCGATGGCAGACGCCCGTAACAACATGTGCGGTATGTGGAGCATGGCGTGCACTGCTTCCCGTCACGGAACATTGTTGGAAGGAATCCGTTCGGCAGCGGGTGACAAAGCTGAAATACTATATGCAAAAGGCAGTAACGTGTATGAGGATGCGGAAATGGAAAAAGCGGCTGCGGGTATTCGCCCGCTTGAACACGAAGATAACCGGAAACTGTTGGATGAGGCTTTACGTGTGGCTTCACGTGCAGACGTTATTGTTGCCGCTTTGGGTGAATGTGCGGAAATGAGCGGTGAATCGGCTTCACGTACCAATCTTGAAATCCCCGATGCTCAACAGAATTTGTTGAAAGCTTTGCTAAAGACGGGTAAACCTGTCGTACTGCTTCTGTTCACAGGTCGTCCTCTGGTACTGAATTGGGAAGATGCAAATGTTCATTCCATATTGAATGTCTGGTTTGGCGGTAGTGAAACGGGAGATGCGGTTGCTGATGTATTATTCGGTAAAGTAACTCCAAGCGGCAAACTGACAACTACTTTCCCGCGTTCAGTAGGACAACTGCCGCTATTCTACAATCATCTGAACACAGGTCGTCCTGATCCCGACAATCGTGTATTCAATCGTTATGCCAGCAATTATCTGGACGAGAGTAATGAACCTCTTTATCCGTTCGGCTTCGGTTTGAGTTATACGGATTTTGTTTATGGAGATTTACAAATCAGTTCGGAAACACTGCCTAAGAATGGTGAACTGACGGCATCTGTCACTGTAACCAACAAAGGAAACTACGACGGCTACGAGACGGTTCAACTGTATCTTCGTGATATTTATGCGGAGGTTGCCCGTCCGGTGAAGGAACTGAAGGGGTTTGAACGCATCTTCCTGAAGAGTGGGGAAAGCTGTGATGTGAAGTTTGTCATCACGGAAGACGATCTGAAATTCTATAATTCAGAACTGCACTATATTTATGAACCGGGAGAGTTTGAAATAATGATAGGTACAAATAGCCGGGATGTAAAGACGAAATGTTTTATTGCTAAATGATAAATAATTAAAACCATGAAAAAACTGAAGATTTTATTATTCTTATGTGTTGTCGCATGTACGCTTACGGTACAGGCACAAAAGCAGTTCACCTTAAACTCTCCGGATGGGAAACTTCAAACAACCATTACCGTTGGTGATAAGCTGACTTATGACATCTACTGTAGCGGGCGGCAGATTCTTGCTCCTTCTCCGATTTCGATGACATTGGATAACGGAGAAGTCTGGGGAGAGAAAGCGAAGTTGTCCGGCACTTCCGGAAAAAAAGTAGATCAGGTGATTCCTTCTCCTTTCTATCGTGCCGGTGAATTAAGAGACCATTATAATGAGTTGACTCTCCGGTTTAAAAAAGACTGGAATGTAGAGTTTCGTGCATACGATGATGGCATTGCTTATCGTTTTGTCAGCCGTTCGAAGAAACCTTTCAACGTGGTGGATGAAACGGTGGATTATCATTTTCCATCCGATATGATAGCTTCTGTGCCATATGTAAAAACAGGAAAGGACGGTGATTATGACTCCCAATATTTCAATTCTTTCGAGAATACTTATACGACCGATCCATTGTCGAAACTGAATAAAAAACGTTTGATGTTTTTGCCATTAGTTGTGGATGCCGGCGAAGGCGTTAAAGTTTGTATCACAGAATCCAATTTGGAGAATTACCCCGGTCTTTATTTGTCTGCTGCTGAAGGAGAAAATCGGTTGACAGGTAGTTTTGCTCCCTATCCCAAGAAGATGGTGCAGGGCGGACACAATCAACTTCAGATGTTGGTGAAAGAGCATGAAGCCTACATTGCCAAAGTAGATAAACCCCGGGATTTCCCGTGGCGTATGAGCATTGTTACCACTTCCGATAAGGATTTGGCAGCAAGTAACCTGAGCTATTTGTTGGCTGCCCCTTCCCGTCTGACGGATCTTTCATGGATCAAACCCGGCAAAGTGGCATGGGACTGGTGGAACGACTGGAATCTGGATGGGGTTGATTTTGTGACCGGAGTAAATAATCCTACTTATAAAGCCTACATTGATTTCGCTTCGGCAAACGGTATAGAATATGTGATACTTGACGAAGGCTGGGCAGTGAACCTGCAAGCGGATTTGATGCAAGTGGTGAAAGAGATTAATCTGAAAGAATTGGTAGATTATGCAGCTTCCAAAAATGTGGGCATCATTCTTTGGGCCGGTTATTATGCTTTTGACCGTGATATGGAGAACGTTTGCCGTCATTATGCCGACATGGGTGTAAAAGGTTTCAAGGTCGATTTTATGGATCGTGACGATCAGCTTATGACTGCCTTCAATTATCGGGCTGCCGAAATGTGTGCTAAATACAAACTGATTCTCGACCTGCACGGAACGCACAAGCCGGCCGGTATGAATCGTACCTATCCGAATGTGTTGAATTTTGAAGGCGTCAATGGTCTGGAACAGATGAAATGGAGTCCGGCTTCAGTCGATCAGGTGAAGTATGACGTGATGCTTCCTTTCACACGTCAAGTATCCGGCCCGATGGATTACACGCAAGGGGCGATGCGCAATGCTTCGAAAGGCAACTATTACCCTTGCAATTCGGAACCGATGAGTCAGGGAACCCGTTGTCGTCAACTTGCTCTGTACGTTGTATTCGAATCTCCTTTTAATATGTTGTGTGATACGCCGAGCAACTATATGCGCGAGCCGGAATCAACAGGCTTTATTGCTGAGATTCCGACTGTATGGGATGAAAGTATTGTGCTTGATGGTAAAATGGGAGAGTATATCGTAACGGCACGCCGGAGTGGAAATGTCTGGTATGTAGGTGGAATTACCGATTGGACGGCACGTGACATCGAAGTGGATTGTTCTTTCCTGGGTGATAAAACGTATGACGCTACGTTATTTAAAGATGGGGCAAACGCTCACCGGGCTGGTCGTGATTATAAATGCGAATCCGTTCGGGTAAAGAATGACAGTAAGTTGAAGATTCATTTAGCACCCGGAGGTGGTTTTGCTTTGAAGATAAAATAACAACAACTTTACGCTCTATGCTATCCATTAAATCTTGAAATAGATTTGGCATTACCCTCGCTACAGCTAACTGTGGTGAGGGTAATTATGTTAAAAAGAAAGTCTCGACACATCTCCATCGAATTTCTATAAGTAAGTCGATTGGAGCATCGCTATGCAATGGCTATGGCAGGATGGGAGGAATGTATCAGGATAAAGCCGCAATACCTGTTCCTATCAGATTGGCATTATTCATACTTTTGATGTCAACCTCTACATCTTCCAAACCGAACAAGCTGAAAAGCTCCCGTAATTTTTCCATGACAATCATATTATAGTTCTTGTCTTTTCTGTTCTTGCTCCAAAAAAGACTGCCTTCGGCAACCAGACAGATTCTTCGTATGTCTTTGTTATATGACTTCAACAACATGATAAGTCCTGTGAGTGAAGCCGCAACTAGCTGCGCTGATCTGCCATATATCCACTGTGCCACTTCCACATATACCTCTTTATAAATATCGGGATAATTCATAATAGAGGTAAGCTTTTGTGCGTCAAACTTATCTTCGAACTCTTCCAATGGGAAAGTTGCCTTTAGAATATCTCCCAGATACATACCGGATACAGCTTTCTCGAAACGTTGTTTTCCCGGATTGCCGGAGATTACATCTACTGTATTATCTACTGCAGTGAGGAATGGCGGGTGAAAATTACCCGATTCCAGATTGACGGGAATCAATCCATTGGCTTTATATGCCGGACTTAACTTCTTGATCTTGTCCGCCGGAATGAAAGTTGCCATATTAGTACCTGTTCCTACAATTAGACCTATATAAGCATCATAAGTACTATCGGTAAGTCCGGCAAATAAACTGGCAACGGTGTCATTGAGCACTTTTATATTCGTAAACTTGATTTTGTTTCTTTCATTTAGATAATCAAGCAAAGGCTTACCGACAGCTTCTCCAATCATCTCTTTTATATCAACACCTTTTGTCCAACGCAAAAGCTTGGCATCTCCACCAGGGACGGACTCTGTCGGATAAGAAAAACAGTATCCAATAGGCATCTCTTTTTCCCGTTTTATTCCGGTAATCATGTCTGCCATTTCTTTGAATAACTCCTCGCGGGTATAACCGGGTGATTTCATAATCGACATATCTTTCTTCCAGCCGTTACTGGGATGAATGGTAGGAGGTGTTTTGCTAAAGTCTACAATTGCCACCCGATAATTCGTTCCTCCCAAATCGAGTACTAATGATTTGCCATTGATGCCACTTGCTTTCGGAGTGATGAAAGTGGGAATGCATTGTATCTCTGCATTTTCCGTATTTAGTCCTTCTTCTACTTTTGCTTTGAATGAACGAGCAATCTCTTTGAGCTGCTCATTATCTAACTGAAAAATGTTTTTCTCCATGATATTATTTTTATTGTATAGAATATGTTTATGTATGAATAACAACTGAAAAGGAATTTTGCTCGGTGGGTGTACGGTATATGGATCCGGCCGGATTCCTGAATTTATCTCTTTCTTTTTGTCTCTTTCCTTTTTGCTCTTTCCTAAAAAAAACGCAAAATTCAGGCAACTTACTCAGGTTTCCCCTGCAAAAGATTTTTCATTTTCATTTCTCATATTCTCATTGTTTTTCGATAAACAAAAGATAATCAAATAGATATATTATGAGAAATACTTTTCAAAACGGCATTTCTCATAATATTACCAGCTTTTTATGCTGAAAATAGTGTATTTCTCATAGACTTTTTTCTTATTCTCATATTCCTTTTATGCATTTTCTCTATTTCTCGTTTTTATTGTCTTCATTCTGTTTCTCCCGGTCTTTTTCCGGACTGATTGTTATTCTTCCTTTTTTATATAAGTAACTTTTTATAAAGCAATTACCTTGCCTTACTTTACTGCTTTCCTGTATTAAGTTCCCCTTATCCCTTTATATTTTATCCTAATCATTGTTATGTTTTGCTATAAGTATTCGTATCGTTGCACTGGAGTGGGCAGATCATTGTACTCTAGTGAACGGTTCTGCCTACTCTAGTGCACAGACCTTTCCACTCTAGTGGAACGATATGGCTGCTTATACATAAATATGCTAATGTCTACTCTCTATACTCCGCATGTCCATTTTATAATCTATTATTTAAGTATTACCTGATTACATCTCTCGCTTGGCTTGACTCCATAATGGTCTGATGCTTCCTTTACCTTGTAGTAAACTCTTTTTTTACTGCATGTTTCGTTGCAGTTCATGCTAACTATTATAGTCGTCTTGTCGAAGAATAGCTTGAATATTTTGCAAAACAAGTAAAAGAGTATTTGGAATCGCCTGGAAAATCTATGAGAAATGTTTTTGAAAGTAATGAAAAGCCATGAGAAATGCACTGTTTTCAGTATAAAACAATGGTAATACTATGAGAAATGCCGTTTTAAATTTTATTTCTCATGGTATTATATGGTTGATTTACATATAGTTATTATATGTACTATGAGAATATGAGAAATGAAATTGAAAAATCATTTTCAGGAAAACCTGAGCGTTTTTATTTTGATACAATTAGGGCAAACACCCGCCTGAGTTCAATTCATAAATACATTGCTTTAAGTCGTAAGGACAAATTAGTGAGGATTTGAAAGTTACCAATATATAGCTATAATAATTTTATGTCTCATACCTATTTCTTTGTCAAAATTGTTTGTTTACTAAATATAAATTGCTACTTTTGTCGTAGTTTACTTTCGAGCGATGAAGGTAACTTTTTAATATTTTTATTGAGAACGGTTATTTGTTGCATTCAATCATAAAAATCCGCTAATTTTTTACCAGTGAATGACAATGAGTGACAGGTCTCGCGCACCTTTGCATATATACTTTGTTATATACACAATTGGGCGTGGGACTATCACTTGTGTTCACTGGGGGTCTTAGCGGATACCTATGATTGGCATGAGCAGATAGTTTCCACGCTCTTTTTTATAATAAACCCTCGCACCACCGGGAACTGATGCGGTAAATAACGCAACCTATGTACGGAGACTTTAATCGCATTGTTGTCCAGTTGGCTCAGCATCCTATCATGCACAAACCTCTCTCGGATTTAACCTATACGGAATGTGAACTGGCCTATGCTTTGATAAGTGAATTGATTGATTTGTCAACCGAAGGAGATTATACTTTATTGGATTATATCCAAATGGCTCGCCTGGAGTATAATCTGGGTGAGCTGTCTTGTAAGATAAGCTGTAGTCGCGAGGAAACTGCCCTTCATTATGCGGGCACCCTTCATCTATTAGAAAAAGGCGGCTTTGATTTGGGTATAAAGAAGTGGGTTGAACTTGTCAGCCTGCGGATAGAGAACCCTAAAAAAGAGTGACATTCTGATTTTGTATATAGAACCTGATTAGTATCCACTCAGTATTTATCTGGTATATACATATGGAATAGTTAACCGTTAGACTGCTTAGAGCAAGTATTCTAACGGTTGACTATAAATCCTCTTGCTTTTTTCTAATATCTTTTTTCTTGTAGCTTTCTTTTTCTACTGTCCTTTTCTGCTCTTTTTCTTACTTTCCTTCTGTTTATCTTCTTGGCTTTTTTCTGCCACCTTTGTTCTATTGTAATTTCCGCCATTTCATTTTTCCTCGTCTTTTTCTTTTTCTCTCTTTGCGTGCTCCCGCGCGCCCGCATGTGATATAATAATGTGTTGTCCCTTCCCCGTTTCCGTCCACAATCCCGTCTTCGAAGAGAAATATGTTCTACAACATCGTTCTTCTTCAACGCTTTAGCCATTTCTTTAAAAAATAAATAGAAAAAACAGCAGATAATATTTGGAGTGTATATGAAAAGGGCGTACTTTTGCACCCGCTTTCCAAGAGAAGAAAGCCTTGATAAATTGACATAGTGAAAAAGCGAGATCGCTCTTGAAGAAAGTAACAAAAAAAACTCCGAAAAGTTTTGGAGTGTAATACATAAAGTTCTTATCTTTGCAGTCCGATTCGCAAAGAAAAACGGTTTTGTTCTTTTTCTTTCATACATTCTTTCCCTTTCGCACAGAGAGCCTGAGAAATGAGTAAGAAGAAAAAATAAAAAAAAACTTCCGAAAAAGTTTGGTAGTTAAAAATAAAGCCTTTACCTTTGCACCCGCTTTTAAAACGAAAGCAACAAGTTCTTTGAAATATTGATAAACAATACAAGTAGTACAAGTAAAAAAATAGAACCGTCAATACTTGTCTTAAATGGTAGCGATACGATTGAAGGCTATAGGTATTTGAATGAAGTCAATAAATTTACGGCGTCCTGAACAGAGCAAAAAGATCATCCTTATGGATGATAAAAAATACTTT
>SKEE01000009.1_pt1 | contig 228796 bp, 201 predicted proteins | sample 4826661 | NCBI WGS metagenome assembly SKEE01 (sample SAMN11008817, study PRJNA524170) | human gut metagenome | biome: Human fecal sample; material: Feces; isolation source: fecal sample from pouch patient p20 | host: Homo sapiens | place: Israel: Tel-Aviv | collected 2016-11-14
AGAATCTATTGATGAAGAAAATGTCATTGACAGAATAGATATGAACGGCGATGTTCTAAATGTATTAGTGCCCCAGAAATATGGAGAATATGAAAGAATTATAGAGGATTCATTTAAAGAATGGTTTTACTTTCAAAGGGTTACAGTAACTAATATGTATAAGGAGGCTGGGAATAAAACGAAGATTCATAAAGAACTGGATGATTTAAATATTAATATTATTTACATAAAAAACAATCAGAAGTATTTTACCTATAACCCATATTCTGGAGATTGTATGAATACAATCAAAGACCCTATTGTTACTGTGTATACAGAAAATATAGATAATTCTAATCTGGGGGCGTATGTAGGAAGCAGTGTGTTTGTGGAATCTGAAAATGAATATAGTGTTTTGAAGGAAATCAGTTCCATAACTGAAAAATATGATATCAATGAATTAAATTCCGTAATGTCTGTGTATGATAAAAAAGGAGAAGAAATCCAGATTTTGAAAGATAAAATGGGACAGTTGATACGAAATATGATAATCGTATTTTTGTTCTTAATTCTGTTTATGATAGTGATTACATACTTTTATTATAAGTTATTTTTTCGGGAAATTATTATAAAATCGTTGTATGGGTATCCATTTTTGCATGTTTATAAATCATTGTTTCGGGTAAACCTGCTTATAGATATGGGAGTAATACCATTCATGATTGTTATCTGTAAACGGTTGCCATTTTATATTATTGCCATGCTTGGAATGTTGTTGTTGATAGATTATTTTGTGGTTCGAATAGTCAATCAGTATTTTCGTGTGAAAGGTGAGGCTCGGTTGATATGATAAAATTATCAAAAGTTTATAAAAGTTTTGATAAGCGGGTTGTCTTGTCTGATGTGTCTTTGACTGTCAGCAAAAATGAGTTTGTTTGTATAACGGGTGAGAGTGGTGCTGGAAAAACAACATTATTAAATCTTATTGGTTTATTGGATAAGCCGGATAGCGGAGAAGTAAGTATAAATGATAAAATCCATTTTACTTCCAAAGAGATATTAAAATTGAGAAGAAATTTTTTTGGATATGTATTTCAGGATTATTTATTAATGAACGACAAAACAGTTCAGGAGAATATTAATATATCTAAAGACATATTTAAATATGAAAATAGAAAATCAGAAGAAAAAGATATAAATGAAATTCTGAAAAAAGTAAAACTGGATAAGACTTACTTAAATAAAAAAGTGTGTCAGCTAAGTGGAGGAGAGCGACAGAAAGTAGCGATAGCAAGGATGTTGCTAAAACCTTATGAGTTGGTATTGGCGGATGAGCCGACTGGGAATTTAGACTATAAAAATAAAAATGAAATGATAGAAATATTCAAAGAAATTAAAAAAAATGGAAAGACCATTATTTGTGTTACCCATGATGCAGATGTGGCTGACTCTGCGGATAGAGTTATTCACTTAAGCAGACTATAAAAAATAGAAAGTTGAGATAGGAGTGACGAAAAATGTTAAAAAAATGGAAAGTGTTACTTATTATATTAGCATTACTTTTGCTTTTCTTTTGTTTTCTTGTATATAGATATGGTTTTCAACATTTAATTATCATATTTCAAAGAATATGGTATTTAGTATTTAAATAGCAAAGAAGAGGGCATGGCAACCAGAAAAACTTTGTCGGATTAAGGAGGCTTCCTATGAAAAAAATCAAGCAATTATAATAGCCATTTTATCTATGATAATTTTTCACGTTTCTGACACATACGCCTATTCCATCGAAACTTTAGATAACAACCCGGACTTACAGGAAATTTCCCAAATGGAAGATGAAATTCTCCGTTGGGCAAAGGGTGCAATAGAAGACGAGAATGTAGACTTGCAAGTGGATTATTCGCGTGCAGTAAAAATATATGTAGATACAAACATTTTTGAAAATGAGGAATTAACTTTTGAAATTTTACAAGATACTTTAAAAGATGCAGTTTATATTTGGGAAGTACCGGTAAAGGTCAAAGATAATAGCTATGTAACCGTGACAGTAAGCAGAGCGGTACCAATTGATGAAGAACGACAAAAAGAACTTTTGGAAACAGGTGTTTACACAGAAGAAGAACTAGAGGCTGCGCTTGAAAAAGCAGGAAGCTGGACGATTCCAACAGCCGGATATGATGAAACAGAACCTGACTATATTGGAAAATTAGAATCTGCTTTAGGAGAACCGTTTCATCAAGCAGATACGGATATCGTATATCTTCTAGGAGGAACACCGAAAATGAGACAGCCTTTTGGGATTCTGTTTAAAGATGGGGAGTATCAGATTATTAAGCTAAATGATGGAAATGATATTCAAAGCTTTGAACAGGTGAAGGACGAAATAAAATCAATTCCGACAGAGGATGAGGAATTAGATACGGAAGAAACGTCGGTATCTGAAAATGGAAATAGTCAAAAAATATGGGTGTATGGTGTTGGTCTCCTTGGTGTGGTATTGGAAAGGAAGTCTTTAAATGTCAACGAAGTATACCGATGAATTTTTTTGATGAGTATAAAGGACAGGTTGTGTATAATCCAAATTAATAATGAGGCTACAAATTTATGAAAAATTTTTGATAATAGCAGTATTTACTTTCTCGATTATATTTTTAAATTCCTCTAATAGTTTTACTTGTAGCAGGCGTATTAGTTGGCGGAGTTATGAGAAAAAAATTAAAACGAGAAAAGTGAGTTCAGAGGAAAAAGAGATGGTTGAAAAACCATCTCTTTTAATATGCTAAAAATTAGAATGATCAATTTTTTTAATGGAACAACTGTGATGTTTTGTTTCTTTATCGTAATTAATGCCAGCAAGAATAAAATTTCAAGGCAGGAAAAGGTTCTTTCCAGAATTAATCCCAGAGTTACTTTTGAGTACTGGCTTTTTTTGCTATAATGAATCTAGATACACTTATTTACGAAAGCTGGTGAACCATTTGAATTTATTGGAATTTTATCAAACTTATCCTGAAAATTATATTTTATGTGGATCGGGAGGAACCGGAAAAACAACATCGCTTTTATTATTAGAGCGAGAACTGACAGGGGCAATGCTCAACAATAAAACAGTAATTCCGTTATATTTCAAGATGAATGTCTGGAATCGAAAACGGATTCGAGGAAACTTTTTGCTGGATGAATTATGTGCGTTTTTTAATGAGGCGGTACGGATAGATGCGGTATGCAGGATGCTAAGAGAATCATCTGAGTATTTGTTCCTGTTTTTATTAGATGGAGTGAATGAATTAGTAGATTATTGTCTGGAAAATGGAATGACGGTATACGAGTGCCTGGAAAATGAAATTCGGGAGCTTAGTTCTTTTTCAAATGTAAATATCATTATGACAAGCAGAAGAGAATTTTCGTTTTATGACCCTTCAATTCAAGAAAAATTTAAAAAGATTGAATTTGAAAAGCTGGATAAAACACAAATTGATGCGTATTTAAAGCTGAGTCCTACACAATGGGTGGCACCGGAAATCCATTTAAAAGAAGAGTTAGAAAACCCAATGTTTTTAAGGCTTTTTCGAGAGATTTATGAGCGTGCACCGGAAGAAGCGATGCGGTTAAAAAGTAGAAATGAGTTGCTTCAAAAATATTTTGAGCTAGATGTTTTAGCAGATTCAATGGAAGCGCATCGTGATAATCTTCGTGAGATCCGACGCTTTTTAATTCATGAGATTTTACCGAAGATAGCATTGGAAGTAGAGAAAGCGTTGCTTTGGATAAATGTGGATTCGGAAGAAAACAAGCTCAGAACTTTGGAATATCAAAGCTTATTGGAACAAGTTTTGAGTGAGACAATAATTCCGCAGAATATGACGAAGGCATTGATTTATCAAATTCTTCCAAAGCTGGGAATCGTAGATGAACAGCTTGAATTTTCGCATGAAACAATTAGAGAATATCTGGCTTTGTGTGCATTTCTGGAGACAAAGAATAGAAAAGAAGTTATAGATTTGGTAATAAAAAATTTAAAATATTATCCTAAGTTTGATAAAGCAGCCCAATTTAGCAGAAGATGCCGTCACCTTGATTTTGCGGAATTCATTTATGGAGAGCTTGGAGCAGAACTGTATTGCTTTTTAGCAGAAGATGCCGAAGTAAAAAAAGAAGCCTTTGAATTTTATTATGAGCTTGCAGGACTTCATGAAGACTTAAGTGAGAATCAGAAGTGTGTGGAAATTGGCTGGATTGCGGTAGAGGAAATGCAAAAAATAAAGTTAACGCCGTTAGAACAAGGGACTTGTTATAATTTTTTATATTATTGTTGTAATAAAGAGAAGAAGAGGGATGCGTATCCGCTATTAGAAGCCGCAATAAAAGAACTGGAAAATGTGCCGCAATATCAAAAAAAACAAGAAGAATATAAGTTAACTTACGGAAAAATTATTTCGAATATGGGAAGCTATTATTATCAGAGAAAAGAGTATGAAGAAGCTTTAAAATGGCATAAAAAAGCGTTGGAGTTTCGTAAGATTTCTCTTCCTGACAGAGTGATGGACAGTTACCGGACGATTATGAGTGATTATTTTTGCATGAAACAATATGAAAAAGGATATGAAACTTATCGGGAAGCAGTAAAAAAGACACAGCCGGATGCGTTATTTTTAGTGCGGGCAATTGGCTGTGAACTTTGTCTGCTAAAAGAAAAGAAAGAAGAAAATCTGGAAAAACAAATCTTAGAAGAACTGCCAGTACAGATCGAGCGTGTAGTTGAATTAGCTGTGTCAAACAGAAGAATGAATGTTGGTGTTTTGAAAGATTTGCAGAAAAAATTAGAGGAATTAGAAGCGTGGACAGAACTGCAAGAATTAGTGAAAGAATATCGAACTAAGATAGAGGAGTATTTATAAACAATTTTCTGAGAGAAGGTTTTAGAATAAAAAAGACAGGAGAAGATAAAGATGTATAGAGAAGTGTTGAAGTGCGTTGCTGAAATAACAGATTATCCGTATTCAATAGAAAAATGGGAAGCCAAAGAGACAGTAAAAACGTCAAAAGAAATGATAAAGCAGATTGGAGAATTGGAATTTGAATATTTAAATGGACATAAAAAATTGCGTCAGAAATTTATTACACAGTTTATAAAGGATTTAAAAGCAGAGGAATCGGGAGAGCAAGTAGAAGAGAGAAAGCTCTCCGAGTTAGAGTGTATGACTCTGATGTTTGTTGTGATTGAAAATGAGCTAAATATTGATAAAGAAGAATCCTATCTGGAACTTTATGAAGATATCTGTGAATCGGCGGGGTGCAAGTATGCGTTAATGCGTATGGATAATAAAAGTGATATGACAGAACTAATTTTGTATTATGTCTTAAAAACACATCAGGGATTTGATGTTTGGGCAGGCTTATCGAAAGATTGGAAGAAACGGAAAGAAACAGCGTATGCATTGAATTTTGAAATGGATAATCTGACAACAAAAAATTTCAAAGAAGTTTGTGAGAGAATCAAAGCTGGACTGGATGAAACCGGAATAGAAACAAAAAATTCGCTGGATATCATTACAGAAAATATGAATGGAATTATTGCGGATCCGACCAGACTTGGAAAAACGAAGCTGGAAGAAGTGTTTAATCAGGAAGTGATTTTGCATGTATGTGATACCGGAAAACGGAGACAGTGGTATTTATACCGTTTGCTATCCCTCGTTGTAATAGGGCAGATTGAAAAATTTTGTAGAGATATTCAAATCTGGCAGACGGATGCTTCGATGAAAGAGCAGTTAAAGAAGGAACTCAAAGAGTGCTGGCTGACGGATATTGGGCTTGGAAAAACGAATGAAATGGGGCGTCCGTTATCGAAAATAGCAGAATACATTGACGAGTATAAAGAGGTTTCATCAGAAAAATGGAAAGAATATCTGATGAGCCGGAGATTAAATTATACGAAAGTGATTCATGTGTTCAATGAGTTGTTAGATGGAAGTCAGACATTTGAGGATAATACAAAAGACTATTTTATGGATATAGCAGAAGAATCAGAAACAGAAGAAAAACCAGAAATAGCAGAAGAATCAGAAGTAATAGAAGAAAAAGGAGAGGCATTTGCCCCATTTGAAGCAAGAGCGGTCAGACATGGAATGGATGCAAAGGAAAAGCCTTATGAAATTCGTAGAATGGAAGTGATTTTCAAGGAAATGCTGACTGGAGAAAGAGAGGTTTCCAGAGAATTTTTACTGCTTGTAGTACTTGGAATTAAAGCACTTGGAGTAGCAAATATTCAGCTTTCATACATAAATGAAAATTTATTATTTAATTGTAGATTTGGAATGGAACTTTTGGACACATCGTTTGATGAATATTTTATAGAAGCCTTTGAAAGTATGGAAGAAATGCGTTCCTTAAAAGGAAGAGTTAACCGATTAAGAATGGCTTCATGGGATTTTGAAGATCATTGTTTAGAAGAAGGATATGCTGTTTTTCATGATATTTTATTTTCTAAATGCTAAAGTTACGAAGGTGCCTTAAGTAAAAAAGGAGTGGGAGTAAAAGAATGGAGAGACAGAGTCTGATTGATGAAAAACAAAAAATTACACTGGCGGATGAAAAAAGCGGAGTGTTGAAAGTAGACTTGATTCAGGTAGTGGGCAGGGGAGGCACAGCGATTGCTTATAAAGGAATCCGGCATTTCAATGGAGAAAAACAGATGTGTATCATAAAAGAATATTTTCCAGATGAAAGTCAGTCACCTGTGAAACGTTATTATCGGGAAAAAGCAGGAGAGCCGATTTGCATTCGCTCAGAGGATCGTGAAGAAGAAAAGAAACGTCAGGAACAAAATGTCAGACGAGAAATTCGTTTGGCAAATGAGATGTATTTTGATGGAAAAAATAACAGTCCTTATGCATTTCATACGGAATTTTTAACGCATTACGGGGACAGCAGTTATATGATTTTAGATACTTCAGAGGGGCAGACATTAGAAGCTTATGTCAGAGAAAAAGGACGGCTTAGCATCGAAGAAGCGATTGAATCAATCGAACGGCTTTTAGTGATTGTAGAACAGCTTTTGGGAGATAAATACTGTCATGGGGATATTAAAGGGCAGAATATCTGGATTCGTGGAGAGGGCGTGGCAAAATCATTTTGCCTGCTTGATTTCGGGAGTGTATTTTCTTATGACGAATATGGATATGATTTAAAGACCATGAGCCGGCAGGAAAAGAAGGAAATGGCAGATAAGATTGTATTTAACGAAGGAATTGGATGTAGTAGTGAGGGATATCGAGCTCCGAAAATTTTTCAGCTTAGTGTTGCAAAAGCGAGATATATAGAAGAGCGAACAGCAAGACGTGCCGGATTGCTTCTTGAAGCAGTAAAAGCAATTACGCCAGCTACAGACCTTTACAGCTGTATTCAGGTCATGTTCCGGCTTCTATACGGAGAGGTTTATAAAGGAGATGGAAGTGTTAACATAGAAAAGATTCAGGAACGAACCGGATGCAGTGAAAGCGTGGCTGAAAAGCTGCTTGAAATGATGAAAAAAAATGGAAAAGAAGAATACCGGACTGCAGATGAAGTAAGAAAAGATTTGGAAATCTTAAAAACATTACAGCAAAAAGGCGCGCATCCGCAAGTGATTTTAGATGCATTAAAAGAAAAATTAAAGAATAAAACAATAGAGATTGATGAACGGTTGTTGAATCAGGTAAAATGTGAGAATTAACTCAAAATTCAGAACCTTCTTTATAAAATTTGATATATAAAGAATAGAAGGAGGCATTTGAAGATGAGAGTACATACCGGAGATTTACACGGGAACATGAGTCGTATCATTGAATTTATTCAAAAAAATCAAGGAAAAGAAAAATGTTATCTGTTTGTGCATGGAGATGCAGGAATCAACTATGATTTAGGAGAAGGGGACAGAAAAAAGAAGCAGGAGCTTCAAAAAGCAGTGGATGAATTTTGGCAAAAGAATCAAAAAGAATGTAATATTTTATTGATTCGAGGAAATCATGAGTGCAGACCGGAAAACATTTATTCTTATGAAAAGCAGATGCGATGGGGTGGACAAGTCTATGTGGAATCTGAATATCCTAATCTGATTTTTTTAAAAGATGGAGAATTATTTAAAATCGAAGGCAGTCAGTATCTGGTACTCGGTGGTGGATATTCCTCGGATTATTTTTCGAGAATGTTAAATAACGAAGGCTGGTGGCCGGATGAAGAACTTTCAAAGATAGAATGGCAGAAAATTATTGGCAGGTTAGAAGAAAAGAATCAAAAAGATTTAGACCTATTAAACTTAATTGTACTTTCTCATGTGCTTCCGAAAAGTTGTGCAAAAGTATTTACAGAACGAAAACAGACATCACGGACAGAAGAAAAAATGGATGAAATCCTTGAACGATTTGGTTCTTCCATAAAAGCCTGGTACGCAGGACATTATCATATCAATGAAGAGAGAAACATGTCGGAAAACTGGAAGGGTGAAGTAAGAATCTTTTATGATTGCTTCTGGAAAGAATAAAAAGCAATAAAAAAATAAAATTAGAAACGAATTTCAAGAGCATTTTTGTATAGTTAAATTATACAGAAATGCTCTTTTTAAATTCATAGGGAACTTCATTCTATGAATTTAAAAACGCTTTGCGAGGATTGTACCGGGCGGTGAGGAAAGCTGTCGCAAAAGCGACCCGCCGCAGGCAGAGAATCTTGCAAGCGAGATTTTTATAAAAGGAAGGAGGCAAACGAAGTGAGAATCACAAACATCACATTAGAAATGATAACGGTCATCTGTTTTTTGATTTTCATTTGTTATGAAAGTGCGACAATGCAGAAAACAGTTTATAAAGTTTCAGGAGTATGGAGTCTGAGAATTAAGAGAATCGGAAGAATGAAACGCTTTTTAAAAAATAAAGATATGGTATCTGAACTTTCACTTCAGCCTGGTATTTATCGACTTGGAACAGGGTGGTTTAACGATATCAGAATTTACGGATGTAAGAGTAAAGTAAAACTTTATTTGAATATAGAATCAAAAAACAAAATTTTATTGACTGTTTTAAAGGGGGAAGTCGAAATGGAGGGGATTGTTTTAAAAGAGAATGCTTCCATACAGAAACATATCACACGAAACACAACACTTTTTATGGATGGAATTAAAATCGATTTCAGAAGGGAGGAAGATTAATGCTTGAAAAATTAGTTTATTTTATCAGTTCTTTTTCATTGCTTTTCTGGACTGTATTCAGCAATAAGAAATCATTAGATGAGAGCCTGGCTTATGTATGGGTAGTTACAATACTGTTAGCAGTAGAACTCGTAATCAGTATTATATGGGAAAAGAATCGAAAGAAACGACAGGGAATTTACATCATGTTGTTTTTAATGAATATCGGGGCAGCCGTTTCCTATTGTGCATCAAACTGCAGAGCTTTTGCAAACGATTTAAAGTATTTGATTTTGGTTTTTACAGGTTTTTATGTTCTTACTTGTTATACTGACTGGTATCAGTCAAAGAATCTGGGCTTTCTGGCTATGCTTTCTGCACCTTTGGCATTAATCGGCGCGCTGTTTTGTAATCCGATAAACGGAGCACACATTAAGGTCTTTGGAATTTTGATTTTACCGCTGGTTGTTCTGCTTTATCAAACTGCTATCTGCTGGTTTTTGAAAGGGCACAGCAGAGGATATCTTGGAGGAAAGGTTGGAAGCCTTTCTTCCAAAAATGTCGGTTTCTTATGTTATACCGTAGCTCTCTTTCCTCTCATAGCAATGTGCAACGAATTTAATTTATTAATTTTGATTGCTTTGCTTGGAACAGCGTTTTTTTGGTATTCGATTCCGGATTTAAAAATCCGAATGGCTTACATCGGGCTCTGTCTTGGAACTGCATTTTTGGCCTGCAGGTTTGTTTCTCATATCAGAGTGCGACTGGAAGTATGGCTTGATTTACCGAAAGCAGTAACCGACGAAGCACTGGTTGGAAAGACAGAAAGTATTGTTTATTTTTTGAAAAATATTCAGCGTAGTGGCTGGTGGGGACTGGGACCTGGAAACTTATCAATTATTTTTAAAACGACTTGTGATACGGATCATGCATTGACACGAATCCTTTATGATTACGGAATTTTAATGGGAATACTGGTTATTGCAGCAGGAGTTTTGCTTGTAAGATGGATGACAACCATCCGAACTTTAGATACAATGGAAGAATTTTGGACGTTAGGAAGCATTATTGTAACCGGTACGATTCTTTTGCTTCATATTGGGTCTAATACAGGAGGATTTATCAGTGCAGGAGTGAGCCTTCCTCTGGCATCAAGAGGGTTATGTTTAAATGCAATGTTTGTAAGTTACATAGCTGTGGAGCTTGGCTTTATGGAAAAAGGAGAAAAAAGAAATGTTCAGAAAAAAAGAAAAACTTCAAAGTTACATTAATCAGGTATGGCGTTTGTTTAAAGTGGCACTTGTAATGATGCTTGTTCTGGCTGTTGTTTTGGGAAAACGTTATCTGGAAGCAGATGCAAAAACGACAATGTCAGAACAGGAATTAGACAGTTCTTTACTGAGTCTTTCAGAAGTGTATCTGCCAGGTACTATTTATGACAAAAAGGATAATGTATTGATGTTTGGCAGTGAACCAGGAAAACTTAGCTGGATGAGTGATAAAAAGAGTAATTCTCTGGAGCGTTTAATTGGAGGAACAGATTATATAAAGGCAGTGGAAACCGGAAATGTCCGCATGACCATTCTTGGGATGGCACCGGAACTTTTGGGTGAATCCGATTCAAGAATGGATGAAAAATCTTTGTTTCATCCAAATCAGAGACGAATTGGTGGAAATGTAAAGCTTACGATTGACGCAGACTTACAAAATTTTATTGAAGATCTGTTGATTGAAAATGGCTATATGGACAGCTCTGTTATGGTGAGTAATTTTCAAACCGGAGAGGTTGAGGCTGCGGTATGTCTGGGAGGAGACTCTTCAGAAACCGTATTTTCAAGAAAATTTCATCCGGCAAGCACCATGAAACTGGCAACTGCAGCATCGGCATTAGAATACGATGCAAATCTTGCAAATTTCAGTTATACCTGCAAAGGCAACAATACCTTTACATTAGACGCAGAGGGAAAAGAAACGGTTTCTGTTCACTGCTCAGGTGGAAATGTACATGGAACTTTGACAACAATGGAGTCGGCAATGGCGCAGAGCTGTAATGGTTATTTTATTGCCTTAGCGCAGCAGGTTCCAGAAGAAATTTTAAGAAAAAACTTAAAAAAATTCGGATTTGACGATGTGATGCATTTTGATTCATTTAAATTTGATGATAATACCTTTATGGGTGAAAGTGAAAATGCTTACGATCTGGTCTACGGATGTATCGGTCAGGGACAGGCATCCGTAACCACGATTGGATTAAACATGTATACAAATGCAATCTTAAATAAAGGTGTTCTGGCAGAGCCTCATTTTATTTTAGGATCGAATGACAAACGAGAAGAACCAATGAAAACAAAGACACAGGCAGTCACAAGACAGATGTGTACAGAAGAGGTGGCAGACAGCATCAAAAACATGATGGTGAAAGTCATGAGAGAAGGAACAGGACGTGACTTTGCAGTTGATGGAGTTGAGATGGCATTTAAAACAGGTACCGGTGAAGAAGGAGACGGAAAGACACAGACGTTACTCGTAACAGGAGGCATTTTGAATGAAAATAAACCATATTCGATTACGGTATGTTTAAATCATATTAACGGGGGAAGCAGTGTCAATGCCGGACTGATTGCGAAAGAAATCGTTAATCGATTAGTTGCGGAAGAATAACTTCCGAAAACGTATGAAAAACGTACGAAAGAAAGAGGAGGAACGGTTATGTTTGAAAAATTAAAAATTAGTGACGAGGTAGATTATATTCCATTTGAAGTGGATGGTGTGGAGTTAAAGAAAACCGAAATTTTGTTTACCAATGAAGAATTAAGAAATGGAGTAGAAACTCTTTCCGAAGACTGGGAATTAGAGGAAAGCCAGGTGATTGAAAATAAATATTTAAGCATAGATATGGTTGGAAAAAACGGAATTGAAGCAGTATATGAAGATTTGGATGCTGAATTTCCAATTGCATTAAAAAAGAAATTAAAAGATGGCAGACAGAAATTTGCACCGATAAAAGTAAAAGCCGGCACCGATAAAATTCTTCCGATTCATGCAGGCTGTGTGCCGGTGCAACAGGTCGTTGCAGTTGGTCGTATGTCCTCAGGAAAAACCTGCCTGCGTCTCCAAATGACAGACCTGCCGTATTTTGATTTGATCGCATCGGGAACCGATACAGCAATCTATGATGATTTTCCGGCAATCGATTTACTAAAAAGAAAACAGGATGAAGAGCGCAGAGCCTTTATTTATGAGCAGGTACTGCCGGAAGGAACAAAGGTAAACGGTATTTATCCGGCGAATTATTATATGATTTCTGCTCCAAAACGTAATATTTTATTAAAATACGATGACATCTCCGGAGAAGAATGTATCAACATGGATTGGAATTCTTCTATTTTAAATGCTTCTTACATTATTTTTATGATTGATTCAAATGAATTGCTCGGAAAAGAAGTTGCAAAGTACCATGAAATTTTAGACCAGCTTCTTCCAAAAGTGAAAATTAAAAAGACGGGTCAGGATTATAAAATTTTTGTTGCAATTACCAGAGCAGATTTGCTTTTAGAACAGAATGAAAAACTGGCAGGCATTTGTCAGAAGACACTTTCCTGGGATGGCAAAAGATATACAAAACTGGTTCACAAGAATGGTTTCAACTTAAAAGAGTTCAATAAGAAGCAGATGGCAATCAAGGAGTATTTGAGTCAGGACTGCCCGGACTTTTATAATACAATCCGCCGTTATATCGGAGAAGACAAACTGGTTTATGGTTTATTAGCATCCATTGGCAGTGAACCGGTTCGAATCAGTGAATCAGATGGAATGGAATGGAAGTATGAGTACAATCCTCAGTTTATCGAAGAACCAATTATGTATTTGTTGAATGATTCAGGTCTTTATCCGACAGCAACAGAAAAAAAGGAAGAATCTAAAAAAGAAACCAAAAAAGAGACAAAAAGAGATTATGAAGAAGACGAAGAATCAGATGAAACAGATGTAGATGGATTATTTGATTTTGACAGTTTAAAAAAAATCTTAAAAAAGAAGTTTAAGAAAACGGTAGAATAGGGATCGGGAGGGAAAGGTATGTATTACTTTATTGGAGGCAGAAATACAAAAAGTGGAAATGGACTTGGTGTTTTACGCTACAGTCCTGGATTTCCAATCGAATATCTGGAAAAAATTGAAAAAGAATGTCTTGAAATTGAAGTGGACAGTCCAGAAAAAGCATTGTTAATCTATCCAATTGGAAATAAAAATATGGTGGTTATGCAGGGAAAGAAAGTCAATGGAAATTATTTTGATGGAAGAGCACATGTGACAATGCACGGCTTTTTAATGAATATTGAGGAATTTAAGAACATAATTTTTCGTCTGCCGGCAGTAAACGGAATGGTTTTTTATGAGAAAGAATTTAAAGAAAATTTAAAAAGACTTCCAAACGAAAACTTTGAGAGAGATGTAAAATGGTTTGAACAGTGGAAGGAAGAGGATTTACTTGAAAAGGTAAATACAGAAACTCGATTAGAACTTTTTAAAATGGCATTTTATCTGGTAAAACATCCGGAAGAATACTTCTATTTTAAATTTGAAGGATCAGAGCCGGAACGAAGAAAAGTACAGCTTGAGTACTATCAGATTCTGCCTTATGAGCTTCAGGAACATCTTTATACTATCAGTAATGGAACATGTCTTCAGTCGAAAGCACAAATTTTAATTGGAGGAAAAACGGAATATAAAAACGGAGAAAAGAAATGGGAATCTATGTGGATTCCAGGAACCGTAAAAACAGTTTTAGGATTGGATTGGAAAGAGCGAAAGAAAATTTATGAGTTTACTTATCAGATTATAAAAGAAGCTGGAGAAGATGTGTTAGGAGTGACAGAAAAAATTTTGTTTACGCTGTATGAAAATCTATGGGAAATTTATAGAAACCCTGAGAAAAAATGTACAGCTGCTGAAAACATGCTGAAAATTTATTTTCCGAAAATTTGGAATCTCTTAAGAGAAAAAGGAATGATTCAGACTTCTTTACAAGCAAAAACTTTTGAATATAAATTATCTGGTCAGGAGAAAACAGAAATTAAAACCAGAGAATCAGATAAGAAACAGGATAAAAAACCAGAAGAATTTGCAGAAGAATGCTGGGAGTATCTTGAAAATAGCGCAAATCCAAGTTTTTTATTCTCTAAAATTCGCAATTATTATCAGGACAAAGAGGATGAATGGTTTGAGTTTCAGAATGAGTTAAGAGAAAGATTGTTTGGATATTCCATTGCGGTTTCTTTGATTGGAAAGCCAGAAGATGGTAAAACACAGTGCTTTGCAAAGTTATTATTATTTGCTTACGAGTATCATCAAGATGAGTATTATAGTTTGATGTGGAAAGAAGATGGTTTACTGCCAGCACCTTATGATATGGCAAAAGTAATGAAGTTTTTATCGAGCAAAATGGAAGAAGAACAGAGAAAAATGAAATATTACGAAAAAGTTGTGATGGATGAGTATTTGAATACAATGAAAATCCCTTTAAAGAAGTCTAAAAGAGACAAATTAGTAAAAGCAAACCAGGATGAATATATGGAACATTTTAACCAAATCAAGTAAGTCCCCTGCTTCAATTGCGAAAAGCAATAAGCAGGGGTGGGGACTTGCTTGTATCAGGAGGGGGCAAGCCCCTTCTGATAAGCTGCGTAGCAGCTATTTGGTTATGAGCAAGTAGCGAAGCGGATTGCGAATATCCACTTGACTAAGTTTGACAACACAGAGGAGGATGAAGATGAATAAAAGAATCCAGTATCGTCAGATGGAAAATCTGTTAAAGAAAATGAATGAAAAAATAGACTCCCAGAATCGTAAAATCGAAAGTCAGAGTGAAATATTGCAGGAATTTATCGGACTTTTAAATGCGAAGCAGAGAGAAGGGGAAGATTTCGAAAAGTTTTTAAGAGAGCTTGCTTTATGGAGAGAAGATGTAGCCTCTTATCTGACTGCAAATGAACAGGAAGAACAGAGTCATCTGATTTTTAAACGGCTTGACTCTATTTTCGAAGAGATGGGGGTTAAAATTCATACAACAAAGGAAAATTCTGCTTTTGATTCAAAAATTCATGAAGTGATTGATATTGTGGAGACAGAGGAAGAAGAGAAACATGCCAGAATTGCAAAATCAATTAGAAATGGCTATGAATATCATGGAAAGATTTTGTTAAAAGAAATGGTGGCAGGATATAAATATACAGGAGGAGACTGACGATGTTTGAAGAATACGCAGCGAAAACGATTGGAATTGACTTTGGTACAAATAACAGCGTAGTAGGAGTCTATAACACGAAAATTGAAAAACCTTTAGTAATTGAAAATGAAGAGGGAGTGAACAGCACCCCTTCTGCTGTTCTCTTAAGAGAACCATTAGAATTTTCAGATGTGGGACGCAGTGCCAAGGAAAGAGCCATGCTTGAGCCGGTTGTTTTATCTATGAAATCATTGATTGGTACGGAAAATAATGGATTTGCAATCAGCCGTGAAGGGGTACGTTTCCCGATTTTGGACGCTCATAAAGTATTATTTCAGTACTTGAAAAGAAATACAAAGACCAGAATGGATCCTGATGGAAAACTGAATTATCGTGCAGATAAATGTGTTGTTTCTTATCCGGCTTCTTTTAATCTAAAACAAAAGGAATTTGTGCGCAGAGCAGCGCAGAGTGCAGGAATGAAGGTGGCTGGTATGATCACAGAACCGGAGGCTTGTGCACTTGCATATCTGTATCCAGACAAGTTATCTGAGAAACCGCTCAATTTAAGAATCATTGATTTGGGTGCAGGTACATTTGATGTGGCTCTGTTATCTGCCTCAAAACGTCAGATTAAAGTGCTGGCAGTGGACGGAGTAAAAGCAGGAGGAGACGATATCGATTATCTGATGATGGCGTATTTTACAGCACAGTTAAAAGCGAATGGAATCGATCTCTCTGGGGATAAAGAGGCATTTCAGGTGTTAAGAAACCGTTGTGAAGAATGTAAAATCCGTATGTCTGCCCCAGGAAAAGAGTACGATAGTATTATTCTTTACACTCCAAAATATAATAAACAGGTTGAAATCGGAATCTCAAAAGCAGATTATCATAAGCTTTGTGAAAAATTGATGCAGATAAAATTAATGCCTGTCTTGGAACGTCTGGCAAAGGTGGAAAAAGAAAAAGGAGTGAGTGCAGACCTGACTCTTTTAGTAGGGGGAAGTAATGTAAATCCATACTTTGTGAATGAATTTAAAAAGATGTATGGAAACAATTGTATCTCTTATAAATCAAAAGAAGCCGTAGCACTTGGGGATGCAGTCTATGCTTACATGTTGGAAAAAGGGATTATGAAAGGCTTGATTTATTCAGAAAATCAGTCAGGTAGTCATTCCAAAATCCCGAAAATGAAACAAGTGTCGAATGAGACACTTGGTCTTAGAATTTTAGATAGTTCTGGTGCAGGAACAAAAAGTTATCACGTCGAAAACTTGATTTTCAAAAATATGGAGCTTCCGGTACATATTAAAACAAACGTAAAAACTGCTTATGAGAAACAGACAAAAGTTGCACTGCATCTGTATTCAAGTGGCAGTATCAGTACAAAAATAAAATTGGAAGGAGCACAGGAAGTTGGAACCTGTCTCTTAAGAAGTAAAAAACCACTTGCAAAATATACGACTATTGAAGTGGAACTGATCATGGAAACAGCAGACAAAATTCAGGTAAAAGCATTAGAAAAAGGAATGAATCAGAAAGTAGATGTTACTTTGGATTTAAGCTAAACCTGGAGTAAATAAATGAATTTGGAGTAAAGAAATGCAGGAAAGACTCTGAGAGTACATATTTGGTATATTAAAAAAACAGGGGATGAAAGGAGCAAAAAATGGCAGAGGAAATTGTAAAAATTGATAAGATGGAACACAGCACTTCATTGCGCTGTGTCAATCAGTTAACAGGAAGACAGCAGGAGCTTTACTGGCAGTTCGTAAAAACGATTTCCAGATTAGAAAAAGAGGTTATCCCATGCACCGTTATGACAAAAAGAGACTGTTCGGCTATCTTTTTAGCAATTGCATTAGATTTCCCGGAATTTTTCTATTGGAATCAGTATGAAATAAAACGGGTTCAGCAAAATGAAGACGGAACAGTTTTTTCCTTTGAAATGAGTTATCATTATAACGACAGGGATTTGATTCGAAGAAAAATGAATCAGATGTCGGCAATGGCGAAAGATATTTTGGAACAGATTATTACAAGAGGAATGACGGAAGCAGAGATGGTTCGTGCGGTTTATGATTTTCTTACTTTAAATCTGACTTATACAAACGAGAAATATCAGAATGGTAATTCTTATCCTTATGCTTCTTACACGCTGGAAACATTATTAAATCGTGTCGGTGTCTGCGAAGGAATTTCAGTAACATTCCTTTACTTGCTCAGACAGCTCCAGATTGAATGTTTTGGCTATGCTTCAGAAACTCATGCATGGAATGTAGTCAAATTAGGAGACGGAGACCAGCACTTTTTCTGCGACGTTACCTGGGATTTGAGAGAGAGAGAAAATGGAAGAAGATATCAGTATTATATGCTGACAGAAAGACAGATGCGGGCAAAATCTCATCCTGACGGAGATGGTGTTTTGTTTCCGGGAATGAGAGCTTATGAATAAAAAACCACCCTAAGGCAGGGTGGCTTTTTGTTTCATAGGAAATTGCATCCTATGAAATAAAAACACTCCGCAGGGAGCGCACTGCGGCGGTGAGGAAATCTGTCGCAAAAGCGATCCGCCGCAGGCGGAGAATCTCGCAAGCGAGATTCTTTTTAAAGCTTGTCATAGATTTTCTGCTTGTCCGGAGTTTTCAGTAATAAATACTTACGAATTGCAAAAATTGCTCCAAGCGCAACAATTCCGATAAGCGTATCCACCATGGTTTCGTGGACGACGACCATCTGTCGTGCAAGAGCGAACATCAGTACTTCGAGAAGCGTTTCGGCAGTGTGTTTTGCAAGCATTTTTACAAACTCTACACCGATGAGTAAGGTGAGGACATTCCCCAGAAATGTGGTGAAATCGTGAGCCGTGATTTCAAGCAGAGGATGTTGTACAAAATCATATACGACGGGAATAATCAGTAGAACAATCACGGTCAGAATAATGAGAGATAGAAATATTTCCGTGTAGCGTGAGATTGTGTAGATGATTTCATTTAATTTCTTTTTTATGTTCACGCAAGAACCCCCTTTTATGATGAGTTTATAATACCATAAAAAACGTTGTGAAGACAACAAAAAAGAGTAAGGTTGTCTAAAAAAATAAGCACAAGAAAAGGAGTTAAATATTAATAAAATGTTACAAAATATAACATGAAAATTAATAAAAAATGAAAAAAGCTTGCATCTTTAAAAGAAGTGTGCTATTATGGACAACAGTGAAGCACAAAAAAAGGAGAGAGGTAAAGAAGTGAAAAAACGAATTATAGCTCTTAGCTTAGTTTTAGCGATGTCAGCATCTCTTACTTTTCCAGTTGCAGCAGCAAGAAAAGATGAGGTACAGGCTGAGAAAGCAGCAACAGAAAGTAAATTATCTGCGGCAGAAAGTAAGGCCGATGAATTAGAATCAGAAAAAAATGCATTACTTGGAGAAATTGACTCTCTGGATCAGAGTCTGGTACAGACGATGGCTCAGATTGAAATCTTAAACGGAGAAATTTCTGACAAGGAATCTGCAATTGAAGATACAAAACAGAAATTAGAGGATGCACAGGCTGAGAAAGATAAACAGTATGCATCTATGAAGAAAAGAATACAGTATCTGTATGAAAACGGTGGCAGTAATGCCTGGGCACAGATGATTCTGGAATCCGGAAGTATTACGGATATGTTTGATAAAGCCGAGTATACTGAAAAAATGTATCAGTATGACCGCGATGAACTGCAGAAGATGAAAGATGTTGTAACAGAAGTTACACAGCTTGGAGAACAGCTTACACAGGAAAAAGCAGAGCTTGAAGATATGAAGCAGGCTCAGGAAGACCAGCAGAGTTCTCTGCAGACGCAGATGGATCAGAAGAAAGCAGAAGCTTCCGATTACGAAACTCAGATTGCAAATGTACAGGCTCAGGCTCAGGAATACAAAAACCTGATTGAACAGCAGAATGCAGAACTGAAGAAGATTCAGGAAGAAGAAGCAAGAGCAGCAGAAGAAGCAAGAAAGGCTGCAGAAAAAGCGGCAGCAGAAAAAGCAGCGAAAGAGAAAGCAGCAAAAGAACAGGCAGCAGCCGAAGCAAAAGCTGCGGAAGAAAAAGCAGCAGCTGAAAGCACAAAAGCAGAACAGACAAGTACAAAATCCGAAGATACAACAGATAACAGTGACAATAATGTTTCCGAAGATACAACAGACAACAGCAGTAACAGTGCTTCCGAAGATACAACAGACAACAGCAGTAACAGTGCTTCCGAAGATACAACAGATAACAGCAATGTTTCTGAAGATACTTCAAATGATGATGCATCTAATGACACAACAAATGATGCATCTAACGATACATCCGATAATGACAGCAATTATTCTGAAGATGTATCTGATGACAGCTCCAGTGCAACAGATAATAGCTCAAGCAGTACTTCCAGTGCAACTGGAGAAGCAGTCGTTGCTTATGCAAGCCAGTTTATTGGAAATCCGTATGTCTATGGTGGGAATAGCTTAACAAACGGAATTGACTGTTCTGGATTTGTACAGCAGGTATTTGCACACTTTGGATACAGTTTACCACGTGTCAGCGATGCTCAGGCGGGAGCAGGAAGAGGAATTTCTTATTCCGAATCCCGTGCCGGAGATATCATTGTATATTCCGGACATGTAGCAATTCTTACAGGAGACGGTGGAATTGTACATGCTTCTAACAGTGCACCATATCCACAGGGTGGAATTAAGTATTCATCTAACGCACTGTATCGTCCATACATAGCAATCAGAAGAATTGTAGAGTAATCTTACTTTAAGAGAATTAAAAAGCGAACAAAAGACAAAAGGGGTCTTGTACAAAATTGTACAGGACCTTTTATTTGTTACAAAAATTTAAAGTTATGCTTGCTAATGTAATAATTTTGTGATATCATGTTCAAGGTAATATTGTCTCAGAAAGAAAATGTGAGGTACATAGTATATATGAAAAAAAGATTTCTTTGTCTCAGTCTTATTTTTGCTCTTGCAGTCACACAGGTTATGCCGGTAGCTGCATCCAGAAAAGAGGAAGTTCAGACTGAAAAAGCAAATACAGAAAGTAAATTATCTGCAGCGGAAAGCAAAGAAGCAGAACTGGAACAACAGAAAGAAGAATTATTAGGAGAAATTAATTCTCTTGACCAGAGTCTGGTAAAAACACTGGCAGAAATTGAAATCTTAAAAGGTGAGATTTCAGATAAAGAAGATTCTATAGAAGAAACAAAAGAAAAACTTGCAGAATCTGAAGCAGAGCGTGATGAACAGTACGCAGCCATGAAAAAAAGAATTCAGTATCTTTATGAGAATGGTGGAAGTGGTGCATGGGCACAGATGCTTTTAGAGTCCAGCAATATCACAGACTTATTAAGTAAAGCAGAGTACACAGAAAAGATGTATCAGTTTGACAGAGATGAACTCTCTAAAATGAAAAATGTTGTAGAACAGGTAACATCTCTTGGAAATCAGTTAGAAGAGGAAAAAGGCGAGTTAGAACAGATGAAACAGGCTCAGGAAGAGCAGCAGGAAAATCTGGAAAACGAACTGGAAAAGAAAAAAGCAACAGCTTCTGACTATGAAAATCAGATTTCTGAAGTAAAAGCTCAGGCTGCTGAATATAGAAAATTAATTGAACAGCAGAATGCAGAACTGAAGAAAATACAGGAAGAAGAAGCAAGAAAAGCAGAAGAGGCAAGAAAAGCTGCTGAAGCAAAAGCTGCTGAAGAAGCTGCTAAGAAGAAAGCCGCAGAAGCTGCCGCAGCAGCAAAAGCAGAGGCTGCAAAGAAAGCTGCAAGCACAAGTAAGAGCAACAGCTCTTCTAATACAAGCAGTGCTTCTGGAAGCCAGTCCTCTAATACAGGTGCTTCTAATACAACAACTGAAACAACAATTGTACCGGAAGAAAATACTACAGTAGATGAAACTTATGAAGAAGAGACTACAACTTCTTCAGGAAGTACTTCCAGTGCAAGTGGAGATGCAGTCGTTTCTTATGCAAGCCAGTTTATCGGAAATCCGTATGTCTATGGTGGAAACAGCTTAACAAACGGAATTGACTGTTCTGGATTTGTACAGCAGGTATTTGCACACTTTGGATACAGCCTGCCACGTACCAGTGATGCACAGGCTGGTTCAGGAAGAGGAATTACTTATTCTGAAGCCCGTGCCGGAGATATCATTGTATATTCCGGACATGTAGCAATCCTTACCGGAGACGGCGGAATTGTACATGCTTCCAACAGCAAACCATATCCACAGGGCGGAATTAAATATTCATCTAATGCGCTTTACAGACCATACATTGCAGTTAGACGTATTGTAGAGTAAGAAAAATACATAGATTGAGAGATAGAAAAGGGATTTATACATTCGTTTGTATAAATCTCTTTTTTGATTCATAAATAAAAAATTTTTTGCGTGTTGCAAGTGGAAACTCACTGCCTTTAGGTGACGAGTAGTTGACTGGAAAATATATAATAGAATAAAAAAGTCAAAATAGTAAAGTTTTAAGTAAAATTTTTGAAAGCATCTAAAAAAAAATTGCATTATAATAAACTTAAACGAAAAAGGTTTAAATAATAAGGAGCGAATGAAAATGGGATTGGAAAAATATGTATTAAATGGAAATCCAATATGCTGTGCAGCAAATGTAGTAAGCGGCGAACATTATCGAATTTCAATGCTGACCACTGCGTTAGTACGCTTAGAATATAGTGAAAATGGAGAATTTGAAGACCGTCCGACACAGATGGTAGTGAATCGTGATTTTGCACCGACAGAATTTAAAGTAAGTGATGTAAATGGCGAACTTCATATTTACACAAAAGATTTAGAAATTCATTATGATAAGAAAGAGTTTACTCCGGGAGGCTTAATGATTCGTGTAGCCGGAGGAAAATCCAATGAAAGAGTGTGGCATTATGGAGAAGCACCAAGAGATTTGCTTGGAACTGCTCGTACGTTAGATGAAGCAGATGGAGCCATTCCATTAGAACATGGAATTTTATCAAAAAATGGATTTTCTTTAATTGATGATTCTAAGACAATGGCATTGAAGTCAGATGGAACAGTGGAGCCTAGAGTCGGAAATAAGAAAGATATTTATTTCTTTGGATATGGACACCGCTATCTGGAATGTCTGAAAGATTTCTATTATTTATGTGGAGAGACGCCATTACTTCCAAGATATACATTTGGAAACTGGTGGAGTCGTTATCATCGCTATACAGAAACCGAATATAAAGACTTAATTGAGCGGTTTGAAAGAGAAGAAATTCCATTTTCCGTGGCGGTTGTGGATATGGACTGGCATCTGGTAGATGATGTAGACCCAATTTATGGAAGTGGCTGGACAGGCTATACCTGGAATAAGAAATTTTTCCCAAATCCGAAGGAATTTATGGGATGGCTGCATGAGCATCACATGAAAATTACATTAAATGTACATCCGGCAGATGGAATCCGTGCTTATGAGGATGCTTATGAGAGAGTTGCAACAAAGATGGGAATGGATCCGGAAAAGAAAGAACCGGTATTGTTTGATGTGACAGACCCGAAATTTATGGAAGTATATTTTGAAGAATTACATCATCCGATGGAAGAAGAGGGTGTTGATTTCTGGTGGGTAGACTGGCAGCAGGGAACGGTAACAAAAGTTCCGGGACTTGACCCGTTGTGGATGCTCAATCATTATCATTATCTGGATAATAAATGGAAAGGCACAAGACCGCTGACATTTTCCAGATATGCAGGACCTGGAAGCCACCGCTATCCGGTTGGATTTTCAGGGGATACGGTGATTACCTGGGAAAGTCTTCAGTTTCAGCCGTATTTTACAGCAAATGCGAGCAATATTGGTTATGGCTGGTGGAGTCATGATATCGGAGGTCATATGATGGGATATCGTGATGATGAACTGACCGCAAGATGGGTACAGCTTGGTGTATTTTCTCCGATTAACCGTCTGCATAGTACGGATAATCCGTTTAATGGAAAAGAGCCATGGAAATATAATAAGATTGTAGAATCTGTTATGAAAGCGTTCTTAAAACTGCGACATGCGCTTATTCCGTATCTGTATACCATGAATTACTGTACCAATAAAGAGGGCAAACCGCTTGTTATGCCAATGTATTATTTAGAGCCGGAGAGAGAAGAAGCTTATCAGGTACCGAATAATTATTATTTTGGCAGTGAACTTATGGTTTCTCCGATTACAGAGAAAATAGATACAAAAACTCAGCTTGGAAAAGCAAAGACATGGCTTCCGTCCGGAGTCTGGTATGACTTTTTTAATGGGAGAAAATATGAGGGTGGACGTATGGTTCAGTTGTTCCGTGGAATCGAAGAAATTCCGGTACTGGCAAGAGAAGGTGCAATTGTTCCACTGAAAAATATGGAAGTATTTGATAATAACACGGATAATCCAAAATCTTTAGAAATAAAAATTTTCCCTGGAAAGACTGGAAGTTTTACGTTATGGGAAGATGAAGGAGACTGTGTAGAAGAAAGCTGGGTAGAAACAAAGCTGGAAAAAGCACAGGAAGAAGGGAAAGACTGCTTTATCATTCACAGTCCACAGGGAAATACAGCGGTACTTCCAGAAAAACGATGCTGGAAACTGGATTTTGTAAAAATAAAGGAAAATACAGTAAGCGTGCTGGTAGATGGAAAAGAGACGGCATATAAAGCAACAGTAGAGAAAAATGGTATGTGTATAGAAATAACAGAAGTGCCGGTAAATGCAGAGATAAAAGTAGTATTTGAAAATCCAATTGAAGAAAGTTTGGCAGACCTTGCCCAGGAAGCTTATGCGATTCTAGAAAAAGCACAGATTTCTTATAATTTAAAATCAGATTTGTATGAGATTATCAAAGAACAGCAAAAAGGAGCGATTGCAACATTAGCTTCAATGGAATTAGAACCGGCAATGTTTGGAGCACTGTGCGAAATTTTAACAGCAGAAAAATAAAAGAGAAATAAATTGTTCACGGAATATTATTTCAAAGACCGGAAAATAGAGCTGTAATCATCATTTGAGGAGACCAAAAGTCTCCTCTTTTTATTGCATAGAATTGTGTTCATGATCAAGTGTCGGAGCGGATTGCGAATGTCCGATTTACTTAATATACGATTATTTTTGCAAGTGAATCTCGTTTTGCTTCGGTCAACTGATAAAAGGAATCTAATAGCTGAACCTGAAAAGACCCAGGGGCTGTTGTCTTTTTCGCAGCGAGTTCTCCGGCAATGCCAAATTCAACAGTCGAAGTCAGAGCAGCGTTAAAAGCATTTGAGGCAGAAGCAAGGTAGGAAGCACAGACCATCCCAAGCATACAGCCGGTTCCGGTAATATTTGCCATATCGGGTGAACCATTTTGGACAAAGAAACACTCATCTTTTGATACAATCATGTCTTCTTTTCCGGTGATGAGAAAAACCGTATTCCATTCATCGGCCTTTTTCTGAAAGAGTCTGGTCAGTCTATTTCGATTTTCGTCGGTGATGGAATCTTTTTCTCCGGCGTCGATTCCGACAGCGTGGGATTCTTCCTCTATCATGGCAAGCAGTTCTGACATATTTCCCTTTAAAACCGAAGGAACATGAATTTTCAGTAATTCTTTTGCGAAATTTTTCCGAAGTGCACTGCAGGCAGTACCGACAAGGTCAAGAAGCACCGGAATTTCTTTTTGAACCGCAGTCTTTAAGGCAATCGGCATGGCTTCCATTCTTGCATCGGTAATATTTCCAAGATTTAAAGCGAGAACCTGTGCGGTGCTTGTAATTTCAGCGACTTCAAGCGGGTGTTCTGCCATAATCGGGCGTGCGCCGGAGGCAAGGACAATATTTGCACAGTCATGGATGGAAATTGGATTGGTAATGCAGTGAATCAGCGGTTTAGTGAGTCGATTTTGTTCTTTTAGATTTTCTAACTTTTTTATCATAAACTTTTGCTCCAAGATTTCTTTGAAACTCGGCAAGGACACCTGCCTGACTTAAGGTTTTTAAGAAGAACCAGGCAACTGTTCCGCCCATTGTCGTAGCAGCTAAAAACATTGGGGTATAGTAAAATGCGGTTAAACCGCCTCTTCCCATAAGAATTGCCATAACAGGGTAAGAAACCAGAGAACCGATAATTCCGGTTCCAAAGATTTCACCTAAGACAGCGCAGATGATTTTACCACCGGAAGCCCGATAAAAGACACCGGATAAAAATGCTCCAAATACGGCTCCGGTTAAGGCAAGCGGAGGGATTCCCATCATCATCATACGGATGATTCCGATTAAAGTTGCGCATAGAAGGGAATACCAAGGTCCAAGAAGCACGGAGCAGACAATGTTAATAAAATGTGCAGTCGGACACATTCCTTCGATTCTTAGAATCGGAGAGATGACAACACCGATGGCAACTAACATGGCAAGCATGACCATGCGAAGTAAGTGAGAATGTTCTGTTTTCATAAGTGTAATCCTTTCTTTTTACAATAAAATAGCTGTTAAACTGTAAGAAGAGTATCATAACGAAAATAGAAAGTCAACTTGTATTCTGAAAACACAGGTATTATACTTATAACAACTCAAAAAGTAAAAAAATGACAGGAGGATTAGAGGATGTTTCACTTTAATTATTATGCACCCACACAGGTAGTATTTGGAAAAGACACAGAAGAAAAGACAGGAGAACTTGTAAAGGCACAAAACTGTAAAAAAGTTTTGATTCATTACGGAAGTGGAAGTGTAAAACGGACGGGATTGTTAGACCGCGTAAAACAGGCATTGGAAAAAGAAAACCTTGCATATACAGAACTGGGCGGAGTGGTTCCGAATCCAAGACTTTCGCTTGTAAAGGAAGGAATTGAACTTTGCAAAAAAGAAGATGTTGATTTTATTCTGGCAGTCGGCGGAGGAAGTGTCATTGACTCTGCAAAGGCAATCGGATATGGAGTTGCAAATGGTGGTGATGTATGGGATTTTTATTCTCATAAAAGAAGTGCGGCAGGCTGTCTGCCAATCGGTGTTATTTTAACCATTTCAGCAACAGGAAGTGAGATGAGTGATTCTTCTGTTATCACAAATGAAGATGGATGGATTAAAACCGGATATCATAGTGAATACTGTCGTCCGAAGTTTGCGATTATGAATCCGGAACTGACTATGACGCTGCCGGATTATCAGACTGCATGCGGATGCACCGACATTTTAATGCATACAATGGAGCGTTATTTTACCAAAGGGGAAAATATGGAGCTGACAGACAGCATTGCCGAAGCATTGATGCGTACAGTGATTGAAAATACAAAGATCTTAAAAGAAAATCCAAAAGATTACAATGCCAGAGCTGAAGTAATGTGGGCAGGAAGTCTTTCTCATAACGGCTTAACCGGATGTGGAAATGGTGGAAATGATTTTGCAACACATGCACTGGAACATGAACTTGGCGGTATGTATGATGTGGCACATGGAGCAGGACTTGCAGCACTTTGGGGAAGCTGGGCCAGATATGTCTATAAAGAAATTCCGGAACGTTTCCACAAATTTGCAGTGCAGGTGATGGGACTTGAAGATAGCGGAGATGCAGAGGAAATGGCAGTGCATGGAATCGAAGCAATAGAGGCATTTTTCCGTGAAATAAAGATGCCGACCAATCTTCGTGAGCTGGGGCTGACTCCGAGTGAAGAAGAATTAAAAGAACTGGCACATAAATGCAGTTTAAATACAGGCGGACATAAGGGCTCTGCAAAAGTATTATATGAGGCAGATATGCTGGCAATCTATGAAATGGCAAAATAATAAGGAATAATAAGGAATGAAACGTATGAAGGGTTTATTATTTCCGACATTAAAAAATTATAAAAAAGAATACTTAAAAAAAGATATTTTTTCAGGAATTATTATGGCAGCGGTGTCGATTCCGATTTCGATGGGATATGCACAGATTGCAGGACTTCCGGCAGTCTATGGACTTTATGGTTCGGTCTTTCCGATTTTATTCTTTGCACTGTTTTCTACTTCAAAACAGTTTATCTTTGGTGTAGATGCTGCACCGGCAGCGATTGTGGGAGCAGCACTTGTTTCACTTGGGATTGAGAGTGGAAGTAAAGAGGCAATGCAGTATGTGCCTGTGATTGCGCTTTTAACCGGACTATGGCTGTTGTTGTTTTATTTTCTAAAAGCTGGCAGGATTGTAGATTTTATTTCAACACCGGTTATGGGGGGATTTATCAGCGGAATTGCGCTTACGATTATTTTAATGCAGATACCAAAGATATTAGGAGGTAAGGCGGGTTCAGGAGAATTACCGGAACTTGCTCACCATATTTTTGAAACCTGTAAGGAAATTAACTGGTTGTCAGTTGTACTTGGAGTCGGAGCGTTGGTTATTCTTCGGCTGGCTGGGAAACTGATTCCGAAATTTCCGATGGCAATTGTGATTATGGCGGTTGGAGTAGTAGCAACGTTGCTGTTTCATGTGGATGAACAGGGAGTAGTTCTTTTAGATGCAGTAGAGAGTGGTCTTCCAAGTTTTCATTGTTTTAAATTTGCGGGAATAGACTGGCAACAGGCTGCCGGACGAAGTTTGATGATTGCAGCGGTCATTATGTCAGAGACATTATTGTCAGAAAATAATTTTGCTTTAAAAAATGGATATAAGATTGATGAGAATAAAGAAATTTTGGCCTGCTCAATGGGAAATCTTGCGGCTGCGTGTGTGGGTTGCTGCCCGGTCAATGGAAGTATTTCAAGAACTTCAATGAATGAGCAGTATGAAGGGAAAACACAGGCAGTTTCGATTACAGCAGGTGCAGTGATGGCAGTTGTTTTAGTCTGTGCAACCGGTTTTATCGGTTATCTTCCGGTGCCGGTGTTAACTGCGATTGTAATTTCAGCACTTATGAATGTGGTGGAATTGCATCTGGCAGTGCGGTTGTTTAAGGTCAGCCGAAATGAATTTTATATTTTTGTAGCTGCCTGTGTCAGCGTTTTGTTTTTGGGAACAATCTACGGTGTTATAGTTGGGCTGTTGCTTTCATTTGTAGCGGTTGTACTGCGAGCAACCAATCCTCCACGTTCTTTTTTGGGGATGATACCCGGAAAAGAGACATATTACGATTTGAAACGGAATCGAAATGCCTATCCGATTCAGCATACGATTATCTACCGGTTTAGTGAGAACTTGTTTTTTGCCAATATCAAGATTTTTCAATCCGATATTGAAAATAGCATAAAGAAAGATACCAAAGTAGTAATTGTAGATGCAACAGCAATCAACAGCATTGACATTACTGCGGCAGACCGTCTGGAAATGATGGCGAAGAATTTAGAAAAGCAGGGAATTCGGTTCTATATAACGGAGCACTCTGAAAATGTGAACCAACAGATGCGTAGCCTTGGAATCGGACATTTAATTGAAGAAGGAAAAGTCCGCCGGACCATTCTTGCAGCTTTGCATGATGCCGGAATTCCTTCTCCATGTCCGCTTGAAATTCCGGAAAAGGTTCATGCAGTCCATGAGGCAATGATGCCGGCAGAAGAGGAAAATACCTTAGAAGAATTTGCCTGGGCCTTTGGAGATGATGCAGTAGAAGAAATCGAAAAGAGAGTGCATCAAGTGATGGAGCAGCTGCATAAGCTACCGGATTTGGAGCGCCTTGCAGAGCTTGGAATTGAAGAAAAGTTAAAAAACTGGCATTCGCTTGGTGCGATTGATGAAGATGAAATCTTAAGAAGAATGGAATTGCATTTAGATGAACTTCCGGAAAATTTAAGAGGAGATCGCAAAGTAATCCTGCAATTGATTGAAAAACGAAGACGTAAAATTGAGCAGCAGCTATTGGTTTATCACCCGGAGATTGTAGAGCACTTAAAGAAGAGTCGGGAAAGGCTTGAAAAGAGACTGGAAAAGCAAAACCCGGAAGCAGCAAGAAAATTACATAAATGGGAAGAGGAGATTCGGGAAAAGAAAGAACCATGAAAAAGCGGAGTTTTTACAAAAACTTTTTTTCAATTTATATTTTATTAGTACTCCAAAATGTGTTAACGCTTAGTGTCAACTTGACAGATAATATTATGCTGGGCGCTTACAGCGAAATCTCATTATCCGGTGTCACAGCGGTTAATCAAATCCAGTTTATATTTCAGCAGATGTTATCCGCATTTGCTGAAGGTGCCGTCATTTTAGGCAGCCAGTATTTTGGCAAAAAGGATACCGGTTCAATTAAAAAAATCGGCAATGTTGCAATGCGTTTTGGGATTGGAATTGCCTTGATTTTGTTTGGAATTGTGACCTTTTTTCCGGTCCCGGTAATGCATATTTTTACAACAGAGACCACAATTGTAAAGGAAGGCTGTGTGTATCTTTCTATCATTCGTTTTACGTATCTGTTTTTTGCAGTTACGACGATTTTGCTGGCTACGCTTCGTACAGTACAGGTAGTAAAAATTGCCTTGATGTTATCGATTGTTACGTTAGTGGTTAATTACGGAATTAATTATACCTTAATTTTTGGAAGGTTTGGCGCACCAAGACTTGGAGTGACAGGCGCAGCAATCGGCACTTTGGCAGCCAGAATCTTAGAATGCGGAATTGTTATTTTTTATAGTCTAAAAAAAGAAAAGATTTTAGATTTAAAATTCCGGGATTACTTTAAGCAAATGGATCGGGAGATTCTTGCAGACTATGGAAAAGTAACACGACCAATGTTTTTGGTGCAAAGCCTTTGGGGCATCAATACTGCACTTCAAACTGCAATTTTAGGTCATATGACTGCACGTGCAATTGCGGCCAACAGTGTTGCCTCCAACCTGTTTCTTTTAGTGAAATCAGCAGCAGTCGGTGCGTGCTCCACAGCTTCTGTTATCATTGGAAAAGCAGTTGGAGAGGGAGATGAAGTGCAAGTGATTCGGTATTCCAAGCAACTCCAAAAGCTGTTTTTAGCAATTGGAATTTGTTCCGGGGTTACCTTATATTTCTTGCGAATTCCAATTCTTGGAATTTATAATTTATCCGAAGAGACAAGAGCGATGGCGAACAGTTTTCTTATTATTTTAAGTGCCGTCTGTGTAGGAATGTCTTATCAGATGCCGACCAATAATGGAATTATAAGAGGCGGCGGAAGTCCTCAGATTGTAGCAAAGATTGATATTATCAGTATATGGGGAATTGTGCTTCCGATTTCTTTCCTTGCAGCGTTTGTATTTAAGGCGTCACCGCAAATTGTAGTGTGCTGTTTAAATGCGGATCAGTGGTTTAAATGTATTCCGGCGTTTTTGATCGTGAATTATGGAAAGTGGATTCGGAAGTTAACCAGATAAAAGATTTCTTGCAATAAAAAAAAACCTATGTTATACTAAAAAATACATGAATGCGAAAATTGTTTTCATGCAAATATTTGCCCACCAAGAAATTGGTTAAGCCCATACGGACAGGCGGGGCAGCTGCCGACTGCGGTGAAAGACCGCATTATTGATTGAGTTAGAAGCTCAAATTTTATAAGTTGTGTGCAGGAGAGTAACCTGCGACCCTCTCAGATAGAGATATCACTTGTGAAACGGTCAATAAGAGTAGTTTTAGCAAATATTTGCTGGCGGAAGCGTCAACGATAAGCTCTGAAAGAAAATGGTTTTTGCAGATATGCATAAGGATGCATAGTGTATAAACTTAAAATGACTTTTGTAGAATGATACTACAGGACAGGTGATGGAATTACCTGTCCTTTTTTTGCTTACTTTACAGGAAATTGCGTTCTATTTTTGGAGTGGGAATGACACAACATCGGAGGAGAAATGAAATATAACAGAAGAAATAACAAAGAAGAGCATCGGCAGATGCGGGCACCGGTGTATGAAGCACTGGAAACTTTGAAAAGAAAAAGAGTCGTTCCATTTGATGTGCCGGGACATAAAAGAGGCAGAGGAAATCCGGAACTGGTAGAATTGTTAGGAGAAAAATGTGTCAGTCTGGATGTGAATTCCATGAAGCCGTTAGATAATCTCTGCCATCCTGTTTCTGTCATAAAAGAAGCGGAAGAACTTGCAGCGGAGGCATTTCGTGCAGAGCATGCATTTTTTATGGTAGGAGGTACGACTTCTTCTGTTCAGGGGATGGTACTTTCTTGTTGCAAAGCAGGGGATAAAATCATTTTACCGAGGAATGTACATAAAAGTGTTATTAATGCATTGGTTCTATGTGGGGCAATTCCGGTTTACGTCAATCCGGAGCGGGATGTCCGGTTGGGGATTTCTCTTGGAATGGAACGTTTTGAAGTAGAAAAAGCGATAAAAGAAAATCCGGATGCAGTTGCGGTTTTAGTAAATAATCCGACTTATTATGGAATCTGTTCAGACTTGCGGGCGATTGTAAAGCTGGCGCATGCACATAATATGCTTGTTTTAGTAGATGAAGCACATGGAACGCATCTTTATTTTGGAGAGAATCTTCCGGTCTGTGCGATGGATGCAGGAGCGGATATGGCTTCTGTCTCGATGCACAAATCAGGGGGAAGCCTGACACAGAGTTCTCTTCTTTTGACCGGAAAAAATGTGAATTGGGAATATGTGAGTCAGGTAATTAACCTAACTCAGACAACGAGTGCGTCTTATCTTTTGATTTCAAGTCTTGATATTTCAAGACGGAATCTTGCTCTAAGAGGACGAGAGTCTTTTGCAAAGGTAAGTCAGATGGCAGAATATGCAAGAGAAGAAATTAATTCCATTGGTGGATATTATGCATATGGAAAAGATATGATAAATGGAAGCAGTGTGTATGATTTTGATGTGACAAAGCTATCAATCTATACAAGAGATATCGGACTTGCGGGAATTGAAGTATACGATTTGCTTCGTGATGAGTATGATATTCAAATTGAACTTGGAGATGTCGCAAATATTCTTGCTTATATTTCAATCGGAGACCGGATTCAGGATATCGAGCGCTTAGTCGGAGCACTTGCGGATATTAAGCGATTGTATTCCAAAAAGCCGGAAGAGATGCCAAGTATGGAATATATAGAGCCAACCGTTGTCATGTCTCCGCAGACTGCATTTTATTCTAAGAAAGAATCGCTTCCGATTCAGAAAACAGAAGGCAGAATCTGCAGTGAGTTTGTAATGTGCTATCCTCCGGGAATTCCGATTTTAGCTCCCGGAGAGCGCATTACAAAAGAAATTATCGAATATATTATGTATGCAAAGGAAAAAGGCTGTTCCATGCAAGGAACCATGGATTCAGAAGTAGAGTACTTAAATGTATTAGTCTAAATCGAACTGAAATGGAGAAAAAGAAGATGGAGCTTTGGTTTTCGGATTATCATACAGAAAAAGTAAAGTTGTCGGTTAAAGTACAGAAACAGTTATTTGAGCAGCAGACCGATTTTCAGCGAATTGATGTCTTTGAATCGGATGAGTTTGGAAGATTTTTAAGTGCTGATGGAAGCATTGTATTTACAGAGCAAGATGAGTTTATCTATGACGAAATGGTCGTACATGTGCCAATGGCCGTACATCCAAACGTAAAAAAAGTATTGGTGATCGGTGGAGGAGATGGCGGAGTAGCAAGAGAGTTAGGGCACTATCAGGAAATTGAAGAAATTGATGTGGTAGAGCCGGACAAGGTTTTTGTGGAAGTTTGTAAAAAATTTTTCCCGGATAATGCATGTGGACTTGAGGATAAGAGAGTACGCATCTTTTATGAAGACGGATTAAAATTTTTGCGTTTAAAGCAAAATGAATATGATTTGATTATTAATGATGCCATTGATCCGCTCGGGCATAATGCAGGACTATTTACTAAAGAATTTTATGGGAATTGTTATCGTGCCTTAAGAGAAGACGGTATTATGGTGTATCAGCACGGAAGCCCTTTTTATGATGAAGATGAGGAATCTTGTCGAGTAATGCATCGAAAGGCAAGTCATAGTTTTCCAATCAGTCGTGTCTATCAGGCACATATTCCGACGTGTTCTTCCGGATATTGGCTGTTTGGGTTTGCGTCTAAAATATACCATCCGTTGGAACATTTAGATGCAAAAAAATGGAAAGAACGAAAAATTCAGACCTGGTATTATACGACGAATCTGCATAAAGGAGCATTTATGCTTCCGAAATATGTGGAAGATATGTTAGAAGAGGAAGAAAAAAATTAATCAATAAAACACTCAGGAGGTAGAAAAATGGGAAAATTATTAATTATCGGATGTGGTGGAGTTGCACAGGTTGCGATTACAAAATGCTGCCAGAACAGCAAAACATTTTCTGAAATCTGTGTTGCAAGCCGTACAAAGTCAAAATGTGATGCTTTAAAAGAAAAACTTCAGAAAACAACAGAGACTGTGATTACAACTGCGCAGGTAGATGCGGATAAGACAGAAGAGGTAATTGCTTTAATAAAAGAATATCAGCCGGATGCTGTTTTAAATGTGGCACTTCCATATCAGGATTTAACAATTATGGATGCTTGTCTTGCATGTAAAGTAGACTATATTGATACTGCCAACTATGAGCCGGAAGATACGGATGACAAAGAATGGAGAGAGATTTATGAAAAACGCTGTAAAGAAGCAGGATTTACGGCATATTTCGATTATTCCTGGCAGTGGGCTTATCAGGAAAAATTTAAAGAAGCAAAGATCACTGCACTGCTAGGAAGTGGATTCGACCCGGGAGTAACCAGTGTATTTTCTGCTTATGCCCTGAAACATTATTTTGATGAAATTGAAACCATTGATATTTTAGACTGCAATGGCGGAGACCATGGATATCCGTTTGCAACGAATTTTAATCCGGAAATTAATTTAAGAGAAGTCTCTGCAAACGGTTCTTATTGGGAGAATGGTCATTGGGTAGAGACAAAACCGATGGAAATTAAAAGAGAATATAATTTCCCGCAGGTAGGAGAAAAAGATATGTATCTGCTTCATCATGAAGAAATTGAATCTCTGGCAAAAAATATTCCGGGAGTAAAAAGAATTCGTTTCTTTATGACATTTGGACAGAGTTACCTGACTCACATGAAATGTCTGGAAAATGTAGGAATGCTCTCTACTTCCCCGATTGAATTTGAAGGAAAAGAAATCGTACCGATTCAATTTTTAAAAGCGCTGCTTCCGGATCCGGCAACCCTTGGACCACGTACGGTTGGAAAAACCAATATTGGCTGTATTTTTACCGGTAAAAAAGATGGAAAAGAGAAAACAATTTATATTTATAATGTGTGTGACCATCAGGAATGTTATAAAGAAGTTGGTTCTCAGGCAATTTCTTATACAACCGGTGTTCCGGCTATGATAGGAGCTGCTATGATTGTAAATAAAATCTGGGATAAAGATGGGGTCTTCAACATTGAAGAATTTGATCCGGACCCATTTATGGAAATGTTGAATGAGTATGGACTTCCATGGGTAGTTGAAGAAAATCCGGAAGTGGTACGATGAGGTGGGAAGCAATTCCCACTCCATGCTATGTAGTGGATGAAGCAAAATTAAGAGAGAATCTTGAGATTCTGCATGCATTGGAAGAGGAAACCGGGGCACACGTACTTTTAGCACAAAAAGCATTTTCTATGTTTTCCTTATATCCGATGATTGGAAACTATTTAAGCGGGACTACTGCAAGTGGGCTTTATGAGGCACGTCTTGGCTGGGAAAAAATGGGAAAAGAAAATCATGTGTTTGCACCTGCGTATAAAACAGAAGATATGCAAGAATTGGTGAAAATCTGCGACCATATTATTTTTAACTCTTTTTCCCAATATGAAAAACATAAATTGATTTGCCAAGAATCAAATGTCAGCGTTGGAATTCGGGTGAATCCGGAGTGTTCTACCCAGGAGGGGCATGAAATTTATGATCCATGCGGAGCCGGTTCCAGACTTGGTGTAGTAAAAAGTGAATTTAAAGAAGAATGTCTGGATGGAATCGAAGGGCTTCATTTTCATACTTTATGTGAACAAAATGCAGATGACTTGGTCAGAACATTTGCAGCATTTGAAGAAAAATTTGGCTGTTATTTAAAACAGATGAAGTGGTTGAATTTAGGTGGTGGACATCATATTACCAGACCGGATTATCAAATTGACAGTTTGAAAAAACTGATTAGCTCGATAAAAGAAAAATATGACGTAGAAGTATATTTGGAACCGGGAGAAGCGGTTGCTTTAAATGCAGGTTATCTTGTGACGGAAGTAATGGATATTGTAAAAAATGAAATACAGATTTTGATTTTAGATGCTTCTGCAGCCTGCCATATGCCGGATGTGTTAGAGATGCCTTATCGCCCGCCGCTTCAAAATGGATATCAGCCGGGTGAAAAACCTTATACCTATCGACTCTCTTCTATGACTTGTCTGGCAGGTGATGTGATTGGAGATTATAGCTTTGAAAAACCGATTCAGGTAGGAGACCGTTTGGTTTTTGAAGATATGGCAATTTACTCAATGGTAAAAAATAATACCTTTAATGGGATGCCGCTCCCTGCAATTGCATTAAAAAAAGAAAATGGAGAAGTGGAAATAGTAAAAGAATTTTCTTATGAAGATTTTAAAGGACGCTTATCGTGAAAAACTTTCGAAGTAGTCTTGAAAAGAAAAATACGGAGAGATTAAGATGCAGACACCAAAACAAGATGGATTTTTTATGCCTGGAGAATTTGAAGTACATAAAGGCTGCATTCTGATATGGCCAAGCAGACCGGGTTCCTGGCGAAATGAGGCAAGAGAAGCAAAAAAAGCATTTGCAGCGGTCATAGAGGCGATTGCAAGGAGTGAAGCAGTCTTTTTAGCTGCAAGAAAAGAAGATGTGGCAGAGGCAACGAACTTTGCAAATGAATTAAAAAGAAAGCAGATTCCGTATCCGGTTACTGTGTTTGAAGCTAAAACAGATGATGCATGGGCAAGAGATATCGGTCCTACTTTTGTGGTATCAGACAAAGCAAATGAAAGAATGGTGCGTGCAGTTAACTGGGAATTTAATGCCTGGGGCGGAGAAGTCGATGGGCTTTATGCTTCGTGGAAGCTTGATAATGCATTTGCAAAAGCGTTTTCTGCCTGGCAGGGCTATGAATGTTATGACGCAGCTCCTTTTGTGCTGGAAGGCGGTTCGATTCATTCGGATGGAGAAGGAACGGTTTTGGTCACGGCGAGCTGTCTGTTAAGCAAAGGAAGAAATCCGGAGTTAAGTAAAAAGCAGATTGAAGAAAAGTTGAAATCTTATCTTGGAGCAGAGAAAATTTTGTGGCTTCCAAGAGGGATTTATCTGGATGAAACCAATGAGCATGTGGACAATGTATGTGCATTTTTAAAGCCGGGTGAGGTAGTCCTTGCCTGGACAGATAATGAAGATGACCCACAGTATGTTTTATCAAAAGCATGTCTGGATTATCTGGAGTCTGAATGTGATGCAAAGGGAAGAAAACTGGTCATTCATAAGCTGCCGATACCGGATGTTCCGATTTGTGTCACAAAAGAAGAACTGGAAGGATATTGTTTTGAAGAAGGAGAAGATACCAGAGAGGAAGGGGAACGTCTGGCGGCTTCTTATGTGAATTTTTATTTTTCCAATGGAGCAGTTGTGATGCCGGCATTTGGGGGAGAAAACAAAGAAAGTGATGTTCGTGCACAGGAAATAATGAAGAAACTTTGCCCGGAAAGAGAAATCATTGCAGTAGATGCAAGAGATATTTTGACGGGTGGTGGAAATATTCATTGTATTACACAGCAGATTCCGGAAGGAAGAAAGAGAGTAGAAGAATGAGACAGGTGAAAGTGGCTGCAATTCAGATGCAGTGTAGTAAAAATCCAGAAGAAAACAGAAAAAAAGCAGAAAAAATGATACGAAAGGCAGCAGGAGATGGAGCAAATATAATTTTACTTCCGGAACTGTTTGAAAGAGAATACTTTTGCCAACAGCGTCGTTATGATTTTTATCATTATGCTAAACCGTTAGAGGAAAACGAAGCGGTTCTGATGGGACAGCGTCTGGCGAAAGAATTAGGAGTTGTGCTTCCAATCAGTTTTTATGAAAAAGAAGTCAATAATCTGTACAATTCTATTGCGTGTATTGATGCCGATGGGACGATTCTTGGTGTTTATCGGAAGACTCACATTCCGGATGATCATTATTATCAGGAAAAATTTTATTTTACACCTGGAGATACCGGATTTCGTGTCTTTCAAACCAGATTTGGCACAATTGGAATTGGAATCTGCTGGGATCAGTGGTTTCCGGAAACTGCAAGAAGCATGGCACTTTTAGGCGCAGAACTTTTATTTTATCCGACAGCAATTGGTTCGGAACCGATTTTGGAATGTGACAGTATGCCGCACTGGAGAAGGTGTATGCAGGGACATTCAGCCGCAAATCTTATGCCGGTGATTGCTGCAAATCGAATTGGTTTGGAAACGGTAGAGCCAAATGAAGAGAATGGAGGACAGACCTCTTCCTTAACCTTTTATGGTTCTTCTTTTTTGACAGATGAGACGGGAGAGCTTTTTAAAAGCGCATCAAGGGATAAAGAAGAAATTTTAGAGAAAGAATATGACCTTGATGAGCTTTCGGCAAAACGACTTGAATGGGGATTATTTCGGGATAGAAGACCGGAATATTATTCTATTATCACAAAGACAGCGCATCAATAAAAAAATGTGGCAGAGTCGGAATAGATGAGACTTTGCCACGTTTTTTTTACTTATTTTCTTTTCTCCAGGTTCTTGGAGAAATTCCATAAACATTTTTAAATGCTCTGGAAAAGTGAAGAGGATTATCATATCCGACGGCCTGACTGATTTCTGAAATAGAAAGAGAAGTCAGGCTTAAAAGCTCCGTTGCTTTTATCATTCGGTAATTCATCAAAAATTCCTGAGGTGACTTTCCAATGGATTTCCTGAAAATCTTTCCAAAATAACTTCGATTGATTCCGCAGACCCTGGCGATTTCTTCAATGCTGATGTCATTTTGAAAGTTTTGCTCGATATAATGAATGGCCTCTTTAATATAATAATCACTTATTTTACTGCTGGAAGTCAGTTCATTAGAATGAGTGGACTGAGTCAGTGCGTCAAGGAAGAGATAAAGATGTCCAATTAAATGGAATTTGGATGCTGTGCAGTGTTCCACAATATAGAGCATTTCATTCTTTAAGATTTCCCGAAGCTCTTTTGAATTTGCACGATAAACAGGATGTTCTAAAGAAAAAAAAGTTGTCTGAAGGGCTTCTTTTACTTTTAGTCCATCAAATTCCAGCCAGATATATTCCCAGGGGTGCTCCTGGTCTGCAAAATAAGTGGTGATCTGCCCTGGAAAAATCAGAAATCCCTGACCGCTTTTCACGGAATAAGTCTGTGTGATTCCTTTTGAATTATCAGCCATAAGCGTGCCTGTGCCAGAGAGAACATAATGAAAGAGATAGTGATTTCGTGTAGCAGGTCCAAAAGAATGTCCAGGGTCGCATTGTTCTTTTCCATACTGGTAAAGGCACAGGTCAATAAAATTGTCATTTGGAAAGATAGAAAATGATACGGTACTCATAAAAAAGATGCTCCTTTTTAATATATATCAAAATGCGATATTGCTTTTTTTATTATAACAGAAAATCTATCATTTGGGTATAAAAATAGCAGAATCGGGCGATTCATAGGTAGCATATTGCTATGTTAAAATAAAAGAAGAAAAAAGAGAAGAACAGGGAGGAGAGTCAGGATGGCAAAGAAAAAAATGGCAAGAGGGCTCATTGTACTTGGCGGCATATTGCTTGGTGCAGTCAGTCTTAGTGGATGTGGAAATAAAACATCTGATGGAAAAACAGAAGTCGAGATGATTTCTTATAAGCCGGAGGCAGTGGCAGCCTTTGAAAAAATTGAAGAGCGGTTTAATGAAACGCATGATGATATTCACTTAACAATTGAATCACCAAATGAAGCGGTTACAATTTTAAAAACCAGATTTATCCGTGAAGACTATCCGGATATTGTAGGAATTGGTGGAGATATGAACTATTCTAATTTTTTAGATGCAGGGCTGTTTGAGGATTTATCAGACTTAGATGTACTCAAAGAAACAAAACAGGCTTATCTGGATATGGAAGAAGAGTTGAAGCTGATTCCGACAGAAGGAAGTTATGCACTTCCGTATGCGGCAAATGCAGCAGGTATTTTATACAATAAAGAGATGTTTGAAGAAAATGGCTGGAAAATTCCAACTACATGGAGCGAATTTACAACTTTATGTGAGACAATTTCGGCAAGTGGAGTACAGCCATTATATTTAGGTTTTAAAGATACCTGGACCTGTATGGCACCGTGGAATGCTCTGGCAGTAGGACTGACAGATTCTGATATTTGCAGTCAGGTTAATAAGGGAGAAGCAACTTTTTCAGATGCTTATAGAGAGACAGCAGAAAAAATCAAAGAACTGGTTTCCTATGCGGAACCGAATCCGTATGCGTATGGATATAATGACGCATGTACCGCATTTGCAAGAGGAGAAGCCGCCATGTATCCGATTGGAAGTTATGCGATTCCTCAGATTAAATCAGTAAATCCGGATATGAATATCGGTTCGTTTACATTTCCGGCAAATGATTCGGAAGCAGACAATGTGTTAAATTCCGGAATTGATTTACAGTTTTCTGTTCTGAAAGAAAGTAAAAATAAAGAAGCTGCTTATGAAGTATTAAGATTTTTATATGAAGATGAAACCATTCAGATTTACTTAGATGACCAGGGTGGAATTGCATGTAAAGAAGGTGATTTTGAACTGGCACCGGAATTGGAAGATATGAGAAGTTATATTGAAGAAGGAAGAATGGCGGATTTCCATGACCACCATTATCCAAGTGAGATGAGTGTCGATGCGATGGTACAGACTTATTTGTTAGATGACAGCGAAAATGCATTAGATACTTTCCTGAAACGTTTTGATACAGACTGGCAGAGATACAACCGTGATTTAATCCGGAAAATGCAGGACTATCAGGAAAAACAGAAATAAGAGAGGAGTTTGACAGACTGTTATGAAGAAGAAAATGACAAATAAAGATAAAACGTTCTGGGCAGTTATTATTCCGGTTTTAGTTTTGTTCTTTGCCTTTAATACATTGCCGATGATAAAAGGTTTTATCTATAGTTTTACCAATTATAAAGGCTATGGAACGTATGAATATGTAGGATTTCGTAACTATATTGATTTATTTACCGATGCACGTGTTGGAAAGAGTTATCTGTTCACCTTTAAATATGCAATCGTTGGAACGATACTGGTAAACTTTTTAAGTCTGGTGCTGGCACTGGGATTAAACAGCAAAATTCGTTTTAAGAGCGCCTTAAGAGGAATTTACTTTGTTCCGAATATTTTAGGCGGACTGGTAATTGGTTATATTTTCAGCTTTATTTTTACTTACATCCTTCCGGGAATTGGAACCAGTCTTCATATTGGATGGCTTCAAAACAGTATTTTGGCAAGTGAAAAAAATGCATGGATTGGTGTGTTGGTTGTTGGTGTATGGCAGGCAGTTGCTATGAATACGATTATCTACATTTCAGGGCTTCAGACAGTTCCACAGGAAGTTTATGAGGCATCTATGTTAGATGGTGCAAGCAAATGGAAAGAGTTTTTCAGTGTAACCCTTCCGCTTGTTATTCCGTTTGTAACTATCAATCTGGTGCTTAGCACAAAGAACCTGCTAATGGTATTTGACCAGATTATGTCTTTAACAAAAGGCGGTCCGGCACAGAGTACGGAATCCATTTCTTATTTGATTTACAAAAATGGTATGGATGGCGGACAGTTTGGATTCCAGAGTGCAAATGCAGTGTTATTTTTTGTCGTGATTGTTGCAATTTCTGTATTCCAGATGACAGTCTTAAATAAGAAGGAGGAGCAGTTATAATGAAAAAAACAGGAAAAGTAAATCGTATTTTGACAGCTATCCTGATTTTGGGAACCGTTACAGTATTTTTTCCACTGTATATGGCAGTGATTATTGCGTTTAAAAAGCCAAGTGAAATGACAAATGATGTGGCAGGCGCACTGGCATTCCCATCAAGCTGGAGTCTGGATAATTTCAAAGAAGCAATGAGAGTAACAGATTTCTGGAACTCTCTGGGGAATAGTTTACTCATTACACTTGTGACAATCGGACTTGCAATTTTAGTTCATTCCATTGCAGGTTATGTTATTGGGAGAAGTATGGCACATAAAAAGGCCTTTCGATTTATATATCTTTACATTGTCAGCGGTATGTTTGTTCCGTTTGCAATCTTAATGATGCCTCTTGTAAAACAGACTGCACAGATGGGACTTGGAAACCGCTTAGGTGTCATACTTCTTTATCTGGTCTTCTATATGCCGATGAATATTTTATTATACACAGGATATTTAAAAAATATACCGGAAACGCTGGAAGAAGCTGCTTCTATCGATGGGGCAACTACCTGGCAGACATTCTGGAAAATTATATTCCCAATGATGTCTCCAATGCATGCGACCGTTGCGATTTTAACGGCGCTTGGAACCTGGAACGATGTAATGACTCCACTTGTTATTATGTCAGGAACCGGAAAAAATACTCTGCCACTGGCACAGCTGAATTTCCAGACTCAGTTTGGTACGAATTATAATCTTGCATTTGCATCCTACATTCTTGCATTAATTCCGATTCTGATTTTCTACTTATTATGTCAGAAACAAATCTTAAATGGGGTGGCAAATGGAGCTGTAAAAGGTTAAAATAGAAAGTAAGATACGAGAGCAAACAGTGAAAACAAAAATCTTGCTTAGGAGGAAAACGTATGGCAATTACAGTAAAAGACAAAATTTTTAACCTGGAAACAAAAAACACACTTTATCAGATGAAGGTGGATCGCTTCGGAGTACTCAATCATCTCTGGTATGGAGAAAAAACAGATTGTTGTATGGATTATCTTCTGGATTATCCGGACGCAGGATTTTCCGGAAATATCTATGAAGCAGAAAATGAAAGAACCTATTCTTTAAATACTCTGCCACAGGAATACAGCACCAGCGGAGTTGGAGATTTTCGAATCTCTGCAATTTCTGTTACTCATGAAGATGGAAGTAATGCTTTAGACTTAAGAGTCAGGGAATATCAGATTAAAAAAGGAAAATATGAGATTCCAGGGCTTCCGGCAGTGTATGCAAAAGAAGACGAAGCAGAAACATTAGAAATTACTTTGAAAGATACTGCAACGGAAGCAGAGGTGATTTTGAAGTATGGTGTGTTTGAAAAAGAAGACGTGATTACAAGAAGTGTGGTGGTAAAAAATTCAGGGAAAACACCGATTGTAATTAATAAAGTGCATAGTATGTGTCTGGATATTCCGTATGGAGACTGGGAATGGATGCATTTTTATGGCAGACATACTATGGAAAGACAGGCAGAACGAGTTCCTGTTTTGCACGGAATTTCAGAGAGCAGCAGCAGCAGGGGAACTTCCAGTCATCATCAAAATCCGGCTGTTCTGCTTTGTGAAAAAGATTGTACAGAGACAAATGGTCACTGCATCGGAGCTGCATTGATGTACAGTGGAGGATTTCAGGCACAGGTAGAAAAAGACCAGTTAGAACAGATCCGTCTGGTTATGGGAATCCACCCAGACACATTTGAATGGATCTTAGAAGCCGGAGAAGCGTTCTACACACCGGAAGTGATTTTATCTTGTTCTACAACAGGATTTGCAAAATTGTCTCAGAATTTCCATCACATCATCCGAAATCATGTCTGCCGTGGAACATACCAGTTAAGCAGCCGTCCGGTTTTGATTAATAACTGGGAGGCAACTTACTTTGACTTTAACGAAGAAAAGATTTTAAATATTGCAAGACAGGCTTCTAAGCTTGGAATTGATATGATGGTACTTGATGATGGTTGGTTTGGAAAGAGAGATGATGATTGTTCCGGACTTGGAGACTGGTTTGTCAATGAAAAGAAATTAAATGGCGGATTAAAAGCCCTGGTTGAGAAAATCAATGCAATGGGTATGAAATTCGGACTTTGGTTTGAACCGGAAATGGTATCCGAGGACAGTGATTTGTACCGTAATCATCCAGACTGGGCGATTCAGATTCCGGGAAGAAAGCCGATGAGAAGTCGTTATCAGTTAGTATTAGACATGTCAAATCCAGAAGTGGTGGATTATCTTTATGGTGTAATGAGTGCGATTTTAAGAGAAAATCATATTGAATATGTGAAATGGGATATGAACCGCAGTATCAGTGACTGGTATACAGCTACACTTTCCAGAGGACGCCAGATGGAAATGCCACACAGATATGTGCTGGGACTGTATGAATTGCTTGAAAAACTGACATCAGAATTTCCGGATGTATTGTTCGAAGGATGCAGTGGCGGAGGCGGAAGATTTGATGCCGGAATGATGTACTACTGCCCACAGATTTGGTGCAGTGATGATACCGACGCACATGAAAGAACCTTTATCCAGTATGGTACAAGTTTCTTCTATCCAACTTCAACAGTAGGTTCTCATGTTTCCGCAGTGCCAAACCATCAGACAGGACGAATTACCTCAATTGAAACCAGAGGTGTGGTTGCAATGGCAGGAAGCTTTGGATATGAATTAGACTTAAATCAGCTTTCAGAAGAAGAAAAAGCAGTTGTTGCAAAACAGGTTACCCATTATAAAGAATATCAAAGTTTGATTTATAACGGTGATTATTATCGTCTGGCAAATCCATTTGAGGATGGGATGTCAGCATGGTCCTGGATATCAGAAGATAAGAAAACCATATTGGTTCAGGGTGTATTGTTCCGTGCGAAACCAAATGTATTAAGAAAGACTCTGCGTCTGATGGGCTTAGAAGCTAAGAAAAATTATAAGATTGCCGGAACAGAAGAGGTGTACACAGGTGTTGCTTTGATGAGTGGAGGAGTTTTACTTCAAAGAGCGGTTGGAGATGATGTCTCTTTTGAAATTGTGCTGGAAGAAATTTAAAATTTGCACTTTACAAATTTAAATTGTTGTACTATAATTTTAATCAAGTAAATAAGAAAAATCTTCAGGGCAGGGTGAAATTCCCTACCGGCAGTGATAGTCTGCGAGCCTGAAAAAATAAATTTGAAAGGCATGATTCGGTGAAATTCCGATACCGACAGTAAAGTCTGGATGGAAGAAGAGAAATGAATGACTGATTAAAAAATCAAAATCATGAATATCAGGCTCTGAAATGGATTTCCGTTTCAGAGCCTTTTTGTTTCATATATAGTTAGAAATATGAGAAATCCCTGTAGATAAACTTTTTACTTGCAGGGATTTTTTTCGATTAGGAGAAAGAAAATGCAGAAAAAAGAATATATGCTAAGAGCCATTGAACTGGCAAAGCAAGGAGTTGGATGGACAAGTCCCAACCCGCTGGTGGGCGCGGTTATTGTGAAAGATGGACGTATCATTGGGGAAGGATATCATGAAAAATACGGAGAACTGCATGCAGAGCGCAATGCAATTAAACATTTAAAAGAATCAGCAGAAGGTGCAACGATATATGTAACGCTTGAACCATGCTGTCATTATGGAAAACAGCCGCCTTGTACCGAAGCAATTGCAGAAGCTGGAATCAAGAAAGTAGTAATTGGTTCAAGAGACCCGAATCCTTTGGTTGCAGGAAAAGGAGTCCGGTTTTTAAGAGCGCAGGGAATTGAGGTAGAAGAGGATTTTATGAGAGAAGAATGTGATGCATTAAATCCGGTATTCTTTCATTTTATTCAGACGAAAAGACCTTATATTGTGATGAAATATGCAATGACGATGGACGGAAAAATTGCAACAAAAACCGGAAAATCAAAATGGATTACTTCCGAACAATCGAGAAAAATCGTACATGAAATGAGGCATCAATATACTGCAATCATGGCAGGAATCGGAACCGTTTTAAAAGATGACCCGATGTTAAATACAAGAATCGAAGGAAAGAAAAGTCCGATACGAATTATCTGTGACAGCAGACTTCAGATTCCTTTAGAAAGTAAGATTTGTCAAAGTGCAAAAGAGTATCCGACAATCATAGCCTGTGCCGATGCCGAACAGGAGAAAAAAGCAGATTTGGAAATGCTTGGAGTACAGGTGCTGGAAGTTTCAAAAGAAGGAAGAGTCGATTTGAAAAAATTAATAGAGATACTGGGAGAACAAAAGATTGACAGTATTTTGCTTGAGGGTGGCGGTACATTAAATGAAAGCATGCTGAGAGAAAATCTGGTTAATGAAGTTCATGTATTTCTTGCACCAAAGATTTTTGGTGGAAAAGGTGCACCTTCCCCTGTAGAAGGATGTGGAATCTGTGAGGTAAAAGACGCAAAAGAATTTTATCTGCAGGACATCAGAAGAATTGGAGAAGACGTACAGCTTACTTACCGGAAGGAGGTACCGAAGTGTTTACAGGAATTGTAGAAGAAACAGGTATCATACAAAAATTAAGCATTTCCGGCTCATCCGGAAGTATAAAAATACAGGCAAAAAAAGTGTTGGAAGGCACAAAAATCGGAGACAGTATTGCAGTCAATGGAATCTGCCTGACTGTGACCTCTCTTGGAAATGGTTTTTTTACAGCGGATGTTATGGCGGAAACCGTAAGGCGAAGTAGTTTAAAAGAAGCAAAATCAGGTGCAAAAGTAAATCTGGAGAGGGCGATGTCAGCAGATGGAAGATTTGGAGGACATATTGTGTCGGGTCATGTAGATGGCTGTGGTGTGATTACAGAGATATTGCCGGAAGAAAATGCAGTCTGGTTTACAATAAAAGCAGATGCACCGATTCTAAAATTTATCGTGGAAAAAGGCTCGGTGTGTCTTGATGGAGTCAGTCTTACAGTAGCAGAAGTAAATGATGTAACATTTAAAGTTTCGGTAATTCCACATACCAGACAGGAAACGACATTAGCTGATAAAACGGCAGGAAGCTGTATCAACATTGAAAACGATGTGATTGGAAAATATGTGGAACGGCTATTGAATTTTAAAGAAACAGAAGAGAAAAAAACAGAGTCATCCTCAAATTTGACAATGGAATTTTTAGAAAAATACGGAATCTGACAGGGAGGAAAACGGAAATGGAACATGAATATAACACTGTAGAAGAAGCGTTAGAAGATTTAAAACAAGGGAAAATTGTGCTTGTTACGGATGATGAAAATCGAGAAAACGAAGGTGATATGATTTGTGCGGCCGAGTTTGCAACACAGGAAAATATTAATTTTATGGCGAGTTATGCAAAGGGACTCATCTGTACTCCGATGAGCGTAGAACTTGCAGAAAAACTTGGATTTGTACCGATGGTAACAAAAAATACCGACAACCATGAGACTGCATTTACGGTTTCAATTGATTATAAAGATACGACAACAGGCATTTCCGCAGCAGAGCGTGGACTTACCATGCGGATGTGTGTGGATGAGAACGTTTCGCCAGAGGATTTCAGAAAGCCGGGGCATGTATTTCCGCTGATTGCGAAAAACGGCGGTGTGCTGGTGAGAAATGGACATACAGAAGCAACTGTAGATTTGATGCGTCTTGCAGGGTTAAAACAATGCGGTGTGTGTTGTGAAATTATGAGAGAAGATGGAACGATGATGCGCACAAGTGAACTCTGGGAGCTTGCCGAAAAGTTTGAATTAAAATTTATTACGATTCAGGCAATTCAGGATTACTGCCGAATTCACGAAAAACATGTGGTAAGAGAAGCGTGTGCGGATTTTCCGAACCGATATGGACATTTCAAAATTTACGGTTATGTAAATGATATCACAAAGGAGCATCATGTTGCATTGGTAAAAGGTGACATCGGGGATGGAGAAGATGTGCTTTGCCGTATTCATTCCGAATGTCTGACCGGTGATGCATTTGGCTCTCTTAGATGTGATTGTGGACCTCAGCTCCAAAAAGCAATGCAGATGATAGAAGCCGAAGGTCGTGGAATTGTATTATATATGCGTCAGGAAGGTCGTGGAATTGGTCTGATTAATAAATTAAAAGCTTATGAATTACAAGAACAAGGCTATGATACGGTAGATGCGAATATTAAACTTGGATTTGCACCGGATTTGAGAGAATACTGGGTTGGAGCACAGATTTTAAAAGATCTTGGAGTTAAATCCATGCGATTATTAACCAATAATCCAACAAAGATTTACGGATTGAGTGGACTTGGACTTGAAATCAAGAAGAGAGTGCCAATTGAAATTCCAACACAGCAGTATGACAGACGCTATATGGAAACCAAAAAAATCCGCATGGGACATGTGTTTCAAAACATTTTAAATTAATTTAGCTGGAAAATAATAAAATCATAAGAATACAAAAAGGAGAAATAGTCATGAAAGAAATCAATGTATTAGAAGGAAAAGTAGTAGCCAAAAAAGGAATGAAAGCAGCAATTGTAGCAGCTCGTTTTAATGAGATTATTGTAAATAAACTGCTTGGCGGAGCGGTAGACGGACTGGTAAGACATGGAGTAGAAGAAGAAAACATTACAGCTGCATGGGTACCGGGAGCATTTGAAATTCCGCTTGTGGCAGAGCGTCTTGCAAAATCCGGAAAGTATGATGCGGTTATCTGTGTCGGTGCAGTTATTCGAGGCGATACCAGCCATTATGATTATGTGTGCAATGAAGTTTCAAAAGGAATTGCAACAGTCGGATTACAGACAGGAGTGCCGGTGTTATTTGGCGTAGTAACGACAGAAAATATTGAACAGGCGATTGCAAGAGCCGGAAGCAAAGCAGGAAATAAAGGATATGACTGTGCACTTTCTGCAATTGAAATGGTGAACTTATTAAATCAGATAGATGCCTAAAAAAATTCTGTAAATTAAAAAAGGGCAGGAGAATGGGAAGTTCTCCTGCTCTTTTGTTTTGTTAAAAATCGAAATCTGCGTAATCTTCCGGTAAGAAGCGATGATAAATGATATGGCAACCTTCATCTTTAAAACAGTAATAATAACGGTCTTTATCATTTACAAAACGGATTAAAATATCAAATTCACCGTTGTCTACCGGTTCAACAACGTATTCTTTGTGCTGTGCTTTAAAGTGTTCAATGATATCTTCAAGTTTCGCTCCATGTTTTGCCAAAAGGTGAATTAAATCAATGATAAACGTATTTTGAGCTTTATTATTGTGAACATATTCGGAAACTTCTTCTGAGACAGTAAAGCAGAAACGGTCGTTTTTATGGGTGGCGGAAATTGTGCCGCACTGTTCTTTGGTATAGACCGGAAATTCGGAAAGCATCCGCTGAAGCTCTTCTGAATCTACGGTTGTATTAAAAAAATGGTTTAGAGAACTGAGGGGATAATAAAGGCGGATTGGCTCCTTGCGATAGCCAAGTTTTGCCTGCTGTTCAATAATTGCATCCAGAATGTTATCTTTTAATGCTTCAAATCCTGCTAAAAATTGTTCCATTTTATAAAAAATCCTTTCTTAAAATCTACTAATAGTTGCTTCACGAAGCTAATTATAACAAATTTGTAAGAAATGATAAAGGGAAATAGAAAGATGAATTTGTCAGAAGTTGCCTGAAAAATATCCATTAAAACATCCCAGACAGCATCGTCTGTATCAATATTCAAATCAGGATAAGCCTGAGATAATAAATTTAGTATATCACAAAGTTTGAATGGTTAATATAGATTGTTTTGCTGGATTTAGATGAAATAAAAAGCTATAATGAGAATAACAATGAGAAGATTTAGAAGATTTTGATATGAAGAAAGGGAGAAAAGATGAAGATTTGTCCAAAGTGTAAAAAACAATATGAAGATAATCAAAAATTTTGCAAAATCTGCGGAGTGCCTTTAGTGGAAGCAAAAAAGGAATAGGGATTTATCTATATGTCTCCCAATGATGAAACAAAATGCATCCGCTATATTGGACCGGATGGAGCAGTTCAGGATTTTGAAATTCCGGTGGTATCCACCGGTCTTGGGAATGGAATTGGAGAATTTTGCGAGGCAGGATACATGGAGCCATATTGGTTAGGAAAAAAATAATTATAAAAAATCGTGAGCAAGATTGACAGGTACCTTGTTCACGATTTTTTTCTTTTTATTCCGTAAAAGTATATCGGGTAATGTATCCGTTTTTATCCCCAGTTGTGATTACCGTATCGCCATCTGTATTCTTGATGATTTCAAGCACAGGATATTTTGCATGTTCCTTGATATAGGCTTCTGGACTTTCGGCTTCTGCTTCAATAATTTCCTGTTGGGCATATTTAGAACCGCCGCAGGGATTCATGGTTTCAATAAAAATTTCATACTCTTTCATAATAAATAATCACCGTCATGTTAAAATTAGAAATTACTTAATGGAATAGACTCTGTTTTCTTTTCGTTCAGGAGCTTTTGGATAATCGCCTTCCGGATAGCCGAGTACACAGTGACCGATTCCTTCATATTTGCCTTCGATTCCAAGTGATTTTAATAATTCTTTGCCGAACTCTGTCTCAAATTCTTCTTTGGCACGATGAATCCAGCAACTTCCAACTCCAAGTTCATGAGCAGCAAGCATTAAATTTCCCATAACAAGGCTTCCGTCGTAAACATGAGTCGGGCAGTCTTTCTGTCCCAGGACGATAAGAACAACCGGAGCTCCATAAAATGGGTCAAATCCTTCTTTCCAGCCGCCAATTTCACGATTCATTTCAGAAAGTTTGTCACGCATTTCTTTATTGGTTACCTGAATAATAATGGTAGCCTGGCGTCCCATTCCATTTGCGGCATAAAGACCAGCTTCGGTCACTTTATCAATGATGTCTTGCGGAATCATATCCGGTTTATATTTTTTTACGCTTCTTCGGGTTTTTATTTTTTCTAATACATCGCTCATATTAAATGTCCTCCTTGAAAAAGTTTCCTAAGAAAATAGTAGCACAAAGAAAATATTCGGGCAAGTAGAAGATTTAGGTTGACAAACTTAAAAATATCTATATAATTATCAATGGTAATTAACAAAGGCAACTAAAAAGAAAGAGGAAACTCAAATATGACAACTGAAAAAATTAAGAGAATGTTAGATGCCTGTTATCAGGCAAAACGGATACGGGAAATGCTTCCTCCTTTGCCGGCAGGTGTTGCACCGTCGTATATTCATTATTTGGATACGATTCAATCTCTGGAAAAGCAGGAGATCTTGGTGAAAATATCGGATATTAGCGATGCCTTGAAACTTCCAAGACCTGGAGTGACAAGAACGATAAAGGAGATGGAAAAGAAAGGCTATCTTAAGAAGACTTCTTCACTGGATGATGGGCGGATTACCTATATTTCTGTTACAAAAGCAGGCAGGGAGCTTTCAAAGAAATACGATGCTCAGTATTTTAGCGATTTGGCAGTTGATTTGACAGATATTTCGGAAGAAGAAGCAGATTGTATGATAGCAGTAATTGAGAAATTTTATCAGGTAATGTGTGAGAGGAGAGACAAAGGATGAATGATAAAGCGGACTTCACACAAGGAAGTATTTTAAAGAAATTAGTATTGTTTATGCTGCCGGTGCTTGGAGCTTTGATTTTACAGGCAGCCTATGGAGCAGTTGACTTGCTGGTAGTTGGAAGATTTGGCTCGACTTCAGGACTTTCTGCGGTTTCTACGGGAAGTCAGGTTTTAAATCTGGTTACATTTGTGGTGATTCAGTTTGCAATGGGTATTACGGTTTTGATTGCACGGTATCTGGGTGAGAAAAGACCGGAACAGATAGGTTCTGTTATTGGTGGAGCAGTACTGGTATTTACCTGTATATCAATTGGCTTATTTATTTTGATGGTATGTTTTGCACGTCCGATTTCCATTCTGATGCAGGCTCCGACAGAAGCGGTTGATTTAACAGCGGATTATGTAAGAATCTGCGGAAGCGGTATCTTTTTTATTGTAGCTTATAACCTGATGTCTGCGATTTTCAGGGGACTTGGAGATAGCAAATCTCCACTTTTGTTTGTATTGGTTGCATGTATTGTAAATGTAATCGGAGATTTGTTTTTTGTTGCAGTATTACATAAAGATGCAGCAGGAGCTGCGCTTGCAACAGTTTTGGCACAGGCGCTTAGTGTTGTGTTTGCAGTTGTTTTACTGGTGAAAAAAGAACTTCCATTTGCAATCAAAAACAGTGATTTTCGATTTAATCCGCAGTGTAAAAAATTTCTTAAAATCGGATTACCATTGGCACTTCAGGAATGTTTAACCCAGCTTTCTTTCCTTGCATTATGTGCCTTTGTTAATCGACTTGGTCTGGAAGCTTCTTCTGGATATGGAGTTGCCTGCAAAATCGTAAACTTTGCAATGCTTGTACCAAGTGCTTTAATGCAGTCTATGGCTTCTTTTGTTTCTCAGAATGTAGGAGCAGAAAAAACAAAAAGAGCAAAGAAATCTATGTTTACAGGAATTGGCGTAGGGCTTGCAGTTGGATGTGTTGTATTTTTGCTTGTCATGTTTAAAGGGGATGTACTGGCAGGATTCTTCTCAACAGATGCTGCGGTTATTCAAAATGGTTATGATTACCTGAAAGGATTTGCATTAGAGACAATTGTAACGGCTGTGCTTTTTAGTATGGTTGGTTACTTTAATGGAAATAATAAAACACTTTGGGTTATGGCGCAGGGACTGATTCAGACTCTTTTAGTCCGTCTTCCACTGGCGTATTTTATGAGTATTCAGCCAAATGCAAGCCTGACAAATATCGGTTTGGCAGCACCGGTATCTACGATTGTAGGAATTGTTTTGAATGTGGGATTCTTCATTTATCTGGAACGAGTTGGAAATAAAAAAACTAAAAAATAAGAGAGCAGAGAAAAGACGTAAATTACGCAGAGTAGTTTGCGTCTTTTTTGTATTAGTGATAAGATGAAAAGTAATAAGGAGGGACGAAAAAAATGTGGATATTATATGCGACAGGTTCTGCGTTTTTTGCCGGAATTACTTCAATTCTTGCAAAATGTGGAATCAAGAAAACAGACTCTGATGTTGCGACTGCTATCCGTACAATTGTAGTGTTGTTGTTTTCTTGGTTGATGGTGCTTGTTGCAGGAAGCGGAAGTGGAATCGGAGAGATTGATGGAAAGACAATGCTGTTTCTTGTATTGTCAGGTATTGCAACAGGGGCATCGTGGCTGTGTTACTTTCGCGCATTACAGGTTGGGGATGTCAATAAGGTTGTTACGATAGACAAATCCAGCACTGTATTAACGATTCTTCTTGCATTGATTTTTCTTAGAGAAGGATTAAGCATAGGGAAAGCAGTTGCTGTTATTTTAATTGGGGCAGGAACCATGCTGATGATTACCAAAAAAGAAGGTGAAACAAATCAGCAGGGTGAGAAGAAAGAATGGATGCTGTATGCAATCTTGTCAGCAGTGTTTGCAAGTCTCACTGCAATCTTAGGAAAAATCGGTATCGAAGGAGTAGATTCCAATCTGGGAACGGCTATCCGTACTACAGTAGTTCTTGTTATGGCATGGATGATGGTTGGAATTACAGGAAAACATCATCAGGTAAAGGAACTAAAAAAGAAAGAACTGATTTTTATTGTGTTATCGGGTCTTGCAACAGGAGCATCGTGGCTTTGCTATTATAGAGCCTTGCAGGAGGGACTGGCGAGTGTGGTTGTTCCGATTGATAAGCTAAGTATTTTAGTTACGATTCTGTTTTCCTGGATTGTTTTTCATGAAAAATTATCAAAGAAAGCGGCATGGGGATTGGTCTGTATTGTGGTCGGTACTCTTTTGCTTGTAGTTATCTAAAATGAATAATGAAAATATCAAAACCGTAGCATCTATACAAAACAAAGAGTTAGATAGAGTCTGCGGTTTTTTGCTAAAAATATTTTTGCGTAGTTTTTCTGATAAAATAATGCCAGTTCATTCGTGCAGAAAGAATTAAAGTTAAAAATTCTGCTGCCGGAACAGCAAGCCAGACACCTGTAATTCCCAGAAAATAAGGGAATGTCACAAGGCAGATAACCAGGAAAAAGAGTGTCCGCAAAAAGGAAAGAATAGCAGAAATTTTTTCATTGGATAACGCAGTAAAAATTCCAGACGAAACGATATTGATTCCACTGAACAAAAAGTTAATTGCAAAAATACGAAAACCGGTTGAAGCAAGTTCAAAAGTTTGCGGGTCTTTTGTAAATACGGATACGATAAATCCAAAGCATAAAAGAAAGTGGAAATCTCTTAAAAGAAGAAGCCGGAACAGGCGATTGGAAATACGGAGAGAGATTCCGTGGTGGAGCTGAGTCTGATATCAGCTCATGGATTGATAGCTTGGGATTATAAAAAAATAGAAAATAAAGAAGACGAATAGACAGTATCTGGGTTCAGAAGAATGTGAACTCAGGGACTGTTTTTTGCAAGGGCTTCAATACTTGTTAATTAAGTAAAAATATGCTATGCTTAAAAAAATTTGATTACAGATATTCATTTTATATCGAAGGAGGCAACATTGGATATGAGATATAATCTGCCGGATAGGGTTCTAAGGGAACTTTTTTCTTTTGCCCGAAAATATTCCGTTTCAAAAATTGTACTGTTTGGTTCTCGTGCACGAGGCACTCATACAGAAAGAAGCGATATTGATATCGCTGTATATGGAGGAGATTTTGACAGTTTTTATTGGGATGTCAAAGAAAAAATCCATTCTCTTTTGATGTTTGATATCATAGAAGCAGATGCATCTATTTCAGAAGAATTGAAACAAGAAATAGAAAAGGACGGTGTTACAATTTATGAAAAAACTCGATAATTTTTCAAATTGTCTGGCTATATTGGCAACTGCAGATTTTAAACTCGCAGAAACAAATGATATATACAGAACTGGTATCATTGGACAGTTTAATCTTACTTTTGAACTTGCATGGAAAGCACTTCAGGAAATTTTGAAAATACATGGTGTTGACGGCTCTTCTACAGGCTCTCCTCGTGAAATTTTGCAGCTTGGATATAAAACAGGATTTCTAAAAGATTCTGAAGTATGGCTGCTCATGTTAAAAAAACGTAATACTTCTGTTCATATATATAACGAAGAAGATGTGGATGAAATGATTCTGCTGATACGTGACAGCTTTATTCCAGTTTTTATAGTGCTCAAAGAAACACTGATAAAAAAGCTAGATGAAGCTGAATGTGATTGGAAGTAAGAATAAAGTTTGGTGGATCGAAGATAAAAAACTAGAAAAGAAAAAATCAGAACACAAAGAAAACGAATAGATAGTCCCTGAGTTTAGAAAAATGTGGATCTAGGGACTGTTTTGAAAAGAGTGGAATTTATAAAAAACATGCGTTTATCCCACTTAGGGAGCCGCATATTTTTTACATAATTCCATACAGTGTGAAGAGTACTGCGACAGCCGTCAGGCATTTAAGGGAACCCCCCAATCATTAACAATTCTGAAACAAAATATAAATTTACATATCCTATGCTGTAAGATGCAAATCATCCGGCATGGGATTTTTTTGAAGAAAAATACGATGAAATAGATATAAATTATGAGAGTAGCGTTATATAATGGACAAAAAAATATAGTAATGACAGAGCTTGAAACACCAGTGGCGGGAGAAAATGACATTGTAGTAAAAAATATTTATATAAAACTCAAGCGATTTTTAAAAAATGAAAAAATTTTAAAAAATTAGCACTCACCTCTTGACAGTGCTAACAAATAGTGTTATATTTGCAATAGAACAAGAAAACAATAGCCTTTGATATAGATGGAGGGATTTTTATGAACATTAGCAAATTTACACAGAAATCACTTCAGGCAGTACAGGATTTGGAAAAGACTGCTTATGAATTTGGAAATCAGGAGATTGAGCAGGAGCATCTGGTTTACAACCTGGTGCATCAGGAGGACAGTCTGATACTGAAGCTGATTGAAAAAATGGAGATTCAGAAAGAGCATTTCCTGAATCGGATTGAACAGGCATTAAATGCCAGAACAAAAGTGTCCGGAGGTCAGCAGTATATTGGTCAGTACTTAAATAAAGCACTGGTCAGTGCGGAGGACGAAGCTAAAGCAATGGGAGATGAATATGTCTCTGTTGAACATTTATTTTTGGCACTTTTAAATAACCCGAGTCCGACTATGAAATCATTCTGGCAGGAATATGGAATCACAAGGGAACGTTTCTTACAGGCATTGAGTACAGTAAGAGGAAACCAGAGAGTGACTTCTGATAATCCGGAAGCAACTTATGATACCTTAAATAAATATGGTCAGGATTTGGTAGAAAAAGCAAGACAGCAGAAACTTGACCCAGTTATCGGTCGTGATGCCGAAATCAGAAATGTCATTCGTATTCTTTCAAGGAAAACTAAAAACAATCCGGTTTTAATTGGTGAACCTGGTGTTGGTAAAACAGCAGCTGTAGAAGGATTAGCACAGCGTATTGTACAAGGTGATGTTCCGGAGGGCTTAAAAGATAAAAAGATTTTTGCCCTTGATATGGGCGCACTGGTTGCAGGTGCAAAATATCGTGGTGAATTTGAGGAACGTTTAAAAGCGGTACTGGAAGAAGTCAGAAAGAGTGAAGGAAAAATCATTCTGTTTATCGATGAACTTCATCTGATTGTAGGTGCTGGTAAAACAGAAGGTGCAATGGATGCCGGAAATATGTTAAAACCAATGCTTGCAAGAGGTGAACTGCATTGTATTGGTGCAACGACTCTTGATGAATATCGTCAGTATATTGAAAAAGATGCAGCTCTTGAAAGACGATTCCAGCCGGTCATGGTAAATGAACCGACAGTCGAAGATACGATTTCAATTCTTCGTGGATTAAAAGAGCGTTATGAAGTATTTCATGGTGTAAAGATTACAGACAGCGCCCTGGTTGCGGCAGCAACATTATCAAACCGTTATATTTCGGATCGTTTCTTACCGGATAAAGCGATTGACTTGGTGGATGAAGCCTGTGCTCTGATTAAAACCGAACTTGATTCCATGCCGGCAGAACTTGATGAGTTAAATCGTAAACTGATGCAGATGGAAATCGAGGAAGCAGCGCTGAAAAAAGAAAATGACCGTTTAAGTCAGGATCGTCTGGTGGAACTGCAGAAAGAAATGGCAGAACTGCGTGATGAATTTAATGGAAGAAAAGCCCAGTGGGATAATGAAAAAGCTTCCGTTGAGAAATTATCCAAACTGCGTGAGCAGATTGAGGATATGAATAAACAAATTCAGAAAGCGCAGAGAGATTATAATCTTGATGAGGCAGCAAGATTGCAGTACGGAGAAATGCCAAAACTGCAAAAACAGCTTGAAATCGAAGAAGAAAAAGTGAAAAATCAGGATTTATCTCTGGTACATGAAAGTGTAACCGATGACGAAATTGCAAGAATTATTTCAAGATGGACCGGTATTCCGGTAGCAAAACTGACCGAAGGAGAAAAAACAAAAATCCTTGGTCTGGAAGAGGAACTGCATAAACGTGTCATTGGACAGGACGAAGGGGTTATAAAAGTAACAGATGCCATTATTCGTTCCAAAGCCGGAATTAAAGACCCAACAAAACCAATCGGTTCATTCCTGTTCCTTGGTCCAACTGGTGTTGGTAAAACAGAATTGGCTAAGACTTTGGCGGCAACGCTGTTTGATGATGAGCAGAACATGGTGCGTATCGATATGAGTGAATACATGGAAAAATATTCTGTGTCTCGTTTAATTGGAGCGCCTCCAGGATACGTTGGATACGAAGAAGGTGGTCAGCTGACCGAAGCAGTCAGAAGAAAACCATATTCCGTAGTTTTATTTGATGAAATTGAAAAAGCACATCCTGATGTCTTTAATGTATTGTTACAGGTATTGGATGATGGTCGTATCACAGATTCACAGGGACGTACCGTAGACTTTAAAAATACGATTCTGATTATGACATCTAACATCGGTTCTCCTTACTTGTTGGATGGAATCGAAGAAAATGGTGAAATCAGTCAGGATGCAAGGGACAAAGTAGATGCAGAACTGCGTGCTCATTTCAGACCGGAATTTTTAAATCGTCTGGATGAAATTATAATGTTCAAGCCATTGACAAAAGAGAATATCGGTGGAATTGTTGATTTACTTGTGGCTGATTTGAATCGCAGATTAAAAGATCAGGAATTATCTTTACGCTTGACAGATACAGCAAAAGACTATATTATTGAGGGCGGATATGACCCGGTATACGGCGCTCGTCCTCTGAAGAGATATCTGCAGAAATATGTGGAAACACTGACCGCAAAACTGATTCTTTCCGGAAGTGTAAGAGCGGAAGATACCATCGTCATAGACGTAGAAAATGGAGAATTGACCGCAAAGCGTGAAGAAGGAGTAAAGTAAAATGATACCGAAAGACCCAATGATTTTGTTAAGTTTTGTAAATTTGAAACTGAGAGATTTCTATTCTTCTTTAGATGATATGTGCCAGGCAATGAATTTGGACAAAAGCGAATTAGAGAAGAAATTGGGCAATATTGATTATACTTATGATAAAGGATGTAATCAGTTTGTATAAGAACTGAGAAAACGGCTTTCAAGTGATTGAGAGCCGTTTTTTATTTACTGTATTTTCGTCAATCGTCGTAGTTACCGCTACGTCTCACTTCTCTGCCTGTATAGGAGAAAATCGTTCGGTGTCAATATAGCAGCTGCTTAATTTACACTGTACGAAACTTATTTTGTCACTTCTATTATAATTTCATGTTCTTTACAGTAATCCAGATATTTCTGTTGTGGCGTAGTATCCGTAATCAAATATTGAATTTCACTAAGTGGACAATAAGTCATGAGTGCAAATTTCCCGAATTTTGTATGGTCGGAGAGTAAAAAGCGGGTCTGGCTGTTTTCTACAACCGTTTTTTTTATTGCATATTCATCGGCAGAGGCATTGGTCAGACCGTTTTGAATAGTGACTCCGGTAGATGCCATAAATGCTTTCGTAATGTTGTAAGTACGCAGATAGGTTGGAATTTCACTTCCGACAAAGGATAATGTATCACGGTTTAGTCTGCCGGGAAGAGAAATAATCTGCAAATCCGGATATTGTACAGCTTTCATAAAAATCCTCAGGCTGTTTGTAATAATTGTACATGGAACATGTGCCAGATAATCGACCATATTTAAGCAGGTTGTTCCGGTATCAATGTAAATAATGTCGCCTTCTTTTACAAAAGAGGCGGCTTTTTTTGAGATGGTATCTTTTTCTGTATTTAAGACAGTGTGGCGTTTTTCATAAGGAACGAGTGGGGTATCGGATGGTGGTACTTTAAAGGAAACACCTCCGTATACTTTTTCTACGACGCCTTTTTTGACCAGTTCTTCAATGTCGCGGCGTATGGTGTTTTTGGATACAGCGAATTTTTCACAGAGTACATCTAAGGAAACCAGTTTTTCTTCTTCTATATAACGTTCAATTAAGTCAATTCGTTTGGTTCTCATATTAAACCCTCTTTCAAAAAGTTGTTTTGTGAGTATTATTGTATAATATTTTGAGTAACTTGTGAAGCAAAATTTAAAAATTTTGAAAAGACTATTGACGAATTACCAAAAAGATGATAATTTATAATTAAGAATTAACCAAAAGATATTCAAAATATTATCAAAAAAGAAGAGGGAGAAGCTATGAAAAAAGAAAGGACAGGAGCGGTTACAAAATATCTGATACTGGTATTTGGTGCATTTGCCATTTTTTTTACAGGTTATCCACATATCTGGTCGATTTACCAGCCGTATGCAATGGAGTTAACCGGATGGAGCCAGGGTCAGACATCGATGTGTTTTTATCTGAGTTTTGTCACATTTGTACTCGGAAATATTGTAGGAGGAAGAATTCAGGATAAGAGAAATCCAAAGATTGCAATCGTATCGGGCGGTGCAATTTTTACAGCCAGTATTTTGTTAAGTGCACTGGCACTGAGACCATCACCGGTCATGATGTATATCATGTATGGATTGTTACAAGGATTTGGACAGGGAATGATTTATACAACCATTCTTTCTACCGCACAGAAATGGTTTCCGGGAAGAACCGGATTTTCATCGGGCGTGATTGTAACGGCAAACGGTCTGTTTGGATTTTTCATGGCACCGGTTTCGAGAAGTTTGCTTTCTGGAGTCGGAATTGAAAAAACATTTTTAATAATCGGAACGTTTATTGGAATCTCATGGATTTTGGCAAGTATCTTTATCCGAAATCCAAAAACAGGGGAAGTTGGAACAGGCAGTGTACAGGCAGGCGGAAAGCCGGTGTACACAGGAAAACAGTATACATCCGGAGAAATGTTCCGCACAAAGAAATTTTACTTCCTGCTTGCAACTATGATGTTTGGTTTGATTCCATATCTGATTTTATCTCCATTGTCACAGACGGTACAGATGGACAGGGGAATCAGTGCTTCAGTTGCAGTTGCGGCGGTTATGGCAGGTTCGGTCTGTAATGCAGCTACAAGGCTTTGTCTGCCGACAGCAGCGGATAAAGTGGGAAGAATTATCTGTATAAAAGTAGTATTGGTAGTAGCAGTGAGTGCAATGTTACTCTTGGTATTTGCACCGGCAGGAATTACAACTGTATGCGTTGTGATGATGTATGCCTGTTATGGTGGAATTATGGGAAGTTTCCCATCTTTATCGAGTTCTATTTTTGGAATGGAACATTCTGGAGAAAATTATGGATATGTTATGTTTGGTATTGCGGTAGCAACTCTAAGTGCACCGGCAATTACCAATACCGTGCTTGGAAATGGATATGACATCAATGCTGTATTTGCTATTGGAGCATTCAGTGCAGCACTCGCATTGAGTTCTTTAATTTTATTAGAGAGAGAAATTAAAAAAGAAAAAGTAAATGCATGTCAGACAGCAGTTTGTCAGGAAGGAGAATGATTATGTCACTTGTAAAAATGAAAGAATTACTCGAAAGAGCACAGAAAAATAATATTGGATGCGGAGCATTCAGCGTTGGAAATATGGAAATGGTACGAGGTGCAATTCAGGCAGCGGAGGAATTAGACACGCCGATTATTCTTCAGATTGCAGAAGTGCGACTGAAACATTCTCCACTTCATCTAATGGGACCAATGATGGTTCAGGCTGCAAAAGAAGCGAAAGTAGATGTTGCAGTTCATCTGGATCATGGTCTTACATTTGAAACGGTACAGAAAGCGCTGGAACTTGGATTTACTTCTGTTATGTTAGATGCATCCACTCTTCCATTTGAAGAAAATATTGCAAATACAAAAAAAGTAGTAGAGCTGGCAAAACAATATGGAGCAACTGTAGAAGCGGAGCTTGGTCTGGTTGGTGGAAGTGAAGATGGAAGCTGTGACCATGGAATCCGTTGTACAGACCCGGATGGTGCAAAGGTATTTGCCAAAGAGACAGGAATTGACGCATTAGCAGTTGCAATTGGGAATGCGCATGGAAATTATCCGGTAGCTCCAATACTGGCATTTGATGTGCTTGAAAAGATTTATGAAAATGTAGATATTCCGTTGGTACTGCATGGAGGGAGCGGAATTACAGACAAAGATTTCCAGAAAGCAATTTCACTTGGAATCAGAAAAGTAAATATTGCGACAGCAAGTTTTAACAGTTTAACAAAGAAAGTAGAAGAATATATTGCTTCAAATGAAAAGCATAACTATTTTGACTTAAATACAGCAATGACAGAGGGAACTTATGAAAATGTCAAACGACATATTCAGGTTTTCAATACACCATTTCAGCAGGAGTAGTAAAAAAGCCTGTCGAAATAAAAAATCCATTTGGTAAAAAAATGTTCTAAGAAGAAAAAGCCGGTTTTCTATCTCGAAAACCGGCTTTTTCTTCTATATTAATGTAGTTGTGCTATGATAAGATAGAATGGGTCATTCCTGATTGGAAAACAGACTTAAATGTTCTTCAAGTAATTCCTGATAAAGCTGAGAAAAAGTCCAGAAGCAGTTTTGTGGTGTCAGGATTGCTTTTAAATCAACAGCAGGAGTTTCACCGTTTCGAATAGATGCAAGTAAAAGGTCGAGACGGGTATTTGGAAAATAGCAGAGAATCATCACATCCTGACAGACAGCAGAGATGTTTTCCAGAATAGAAGTTTTATGCACTGGAAATCCTTTTACTTTAGCAAGATAACCGACGGTCTGGGTACAATCCGTTTCAGAAATGGAAATAAAATCTGCGCCAAGGCGTTTTGCGGCTTTTTCGATGGCTTTTTCTTTTTGAGTTTGTCCATTTGAGTAATAGAGTATTTTTGGTTTTCGTAACAATAAGATTCCCCCTCTGAAGATTGATGATAAGTTTATCTTATACTAGAAAGAAAATATTTTCAATAAATTTTTAGACAATTTGACAAGAGTTGACACAAGTTGTACGAGTAGAGTATACTAAAATATAGAACTGAAAAGTGGGTATGGTTTTGTACCTGGATCAAAGATACCGGACAGAATGAAAAATGGCAATATTCATCTGTTCTTCTATTACAAATGTGAGGGATAAAAAGTGGCAAATATTAAAGTATATCTTCTAGGACGCCCTTATGTGGAAATGGATGGGGAGAGAGTGAACTTTCCATATAAGAAGGCGGAGGGCTTTTTTTACTATTTGTGTGTAAAGAAAACAGCAACGAGAGAGGAAATCATATCTGTGCTTTGGGGAGCGGACAACGAAAATGTTGGAAGAAAAAACCTTAGAGAAGCAGTATATCAGATAAAAAAACTCTTAGGAAAAGAAATCCTTGTGACAGTTGGTCATACAAGCATTTCTCTTAATCCGGAGTGTATGCCGGAAATTGACTGGGATAATCTCAATGATGAGAATTTGCTTGATGCAGAGGAGCAGGGATTTCTTTCTCATTTCATGATTAAAAACAGTTATGAATTTGAGGAATGGATTTCAGCCATGCAGGAACAGTATAATAAACGGTTCGTGAAAGTGGCACGTGAAAAACTGTATAAAGCGGATGCGACAAAAAATATGGAAGAAATTCAAAAATATAGTAATATTTTATTAAAACAGGATCCGTATAATGAAAAGCTGTATTATGAAATTATGGATATTTATGCCTTAAATGGAAACTATAATATGGCAATCAAATTGTATTATGATTTGGAAAAAATTCTTGCGGATGAGCTTGGCGTAGAACCATCGTCAGAAGTAACCGAATTATTTCACCGGATTTTTAATGTGAAAGGAAATACAAACTCAGATGGTGTTATCTGGAACCTGCCATTCTGGGGAAGAAATGAAGAAATTTACCAAATCAGTGAATGTATTGTGGGCGGAGCAAAAGATGGATGCCCCAGATGTGTGGCAATTGGCGGAGAAGACGGTGTTGGAAAATCAGCACTGCTTGATAAAGCAATGCAGATGGTAAAGGGCTATCAGATGATTGGTCTGTATGCGGCTTGCTATCGTGAGGAATCCGAATTTTTCCTTCGTCCATGGAGTGATATTTTCTGGGAAGTGGAACAGAGGGCGGATTATCAGGTTTTAAGAGAATCCATGAGTGAAGAAAAATGGGAACAGCTGGAACATTTTTTTAAGGGAAAAGTCATGGAGGAAAATGGAAAATCCGGTGCACTGAATTATCAGGTCATGGAGCAGGCAGTGATTGACATGTTCCGTAAGATTTTGGAGCACAATAAAGTGGTTCTGTTTTTTGATGATATCCAGTGGATGGATCAGACCAGTATTCAGCTGTTAAATCGTCTGCTTCTTACTTTTGGTACGCATAAGATTCTTTTGATGTGCACGTTTAATCAGGAAAAAGATGCCGATGTGATGGAGTCTTTAAATAACATTGTAAAAAAAGGCTGGCTTCATGTGATTAATCTGTTTCCGTTTAATGAAAAAGAAACCAACGAAATTTTATGCAAGTTTCTTCCGGAGTTGAGTGAAGATCAAAAGAAACGGCAGAATGTATACCGTATGACAGAAGGAAATGCATTTTTCCTGATGGAATCCATTAATCTGATGAAAGAAAAAGGGTATACCCTTGAAAAATCACAGAAAACCAACAATGTGATAAAAGCGCGTCTGGTTGGGCTGCCGGAACAGGAATTGGAGGTATTAAACTGTATGAGTCTGTTTCCGGAGAAAGTCAGTATCGAAGAGATTGAGCTTTTGCATCTGGATATGGATCGCCTGACATTGGTTCGTGTCCTAGAGAAACTTCAGGAACGACATTTAATCAAAGAACTCTTAGTAGGCTGGAATGTTTATTATAAATTTGAACATCAGGTGTTTAAAGAGTATATTTATGACAAACAAAGTGTAGGTAAAAAGAGAGCATACCATCAGATTTTAGCAGAATATTACGAGGCAAAAGCAACAGGGAAAAAAAATTTTGCGTATCTCCCAATGACAATTCACCACTATGAGAAGTGCCATAATCTGGTGAAGGTATATCAATATAAAATTGCATATTTGAAAGAATATTATACGATAGTCAATGAAAACTTTCCTGTTCTTCATTGGGAGATGGAATATGGCGACGATAACCAGGAACTTTCTTTTCATGCAGACGAAATTTTACGTCTGGCGGAAGAGGTAATCCGGTTTGAAGGAGATTCTCATCAGCTTCAGGAAATGAAAATGGAAATGTATTATGTAAAAGGTCGTTTTGATATTGCTATCGGAGAATATGAAACCGGACTGGCGAATATCAAGGCAAGCGAATCGCTTGCAGAGACCTTAAATGATAATAAAGCACGTCTGAATAATTATAAACAGATGATTTTCTATGGAATTCAGATAGAGAATCTTCCGTTGGTTAAAAAGTATGTGGAAGAGGGAATGAAATTAATCGATGAGACAGATACCGATGAAAAAGGTATTTTTATGAGACTCAAAGGTTGGTATCTGCTTCATGAGGGAAGATATGAAGAAGCCAGGTCATTTCTGACACAGGCCAGGGAGTTTTTTGAAAACCGCGACGGGGGAAGCGGACAGTATGCAATGAATATTGCAGCCTGCTATAATTACATCGGAGATGTATGCAGGGAAATGAAAGAGTATCAATCTGCACTTTCCTATTATAAAATAGCGATAGAAAAGGGAACAGAAAAAGTTGTAACAAATGGTCTGGGACAGTTTTATTCTAATGTAGGTCAGATGTATTATTTTATGGAAAAAAATACAGAGGCCAGAACGTATCTTGAAAAAGCGATTGCCTGTTTTGAGAAAAATGGATACTATTGGGGGCTGGAGCGTGCTGAGGCATATATGGCACTGGTTCTGCTTCGGTTTGGTGAAAAAGACCAGGCAAAGAAACATTATAAGAAAGCAGTAAGCTTGACAGAAAAAATGAATAATCCGACAACCGTTTCGGTTATCAGACAGATCAGTAAGGAAGCTGGGTTCTAAAAAGAGCCAGCTTCTTTTTTGAACGCAGATAAGCATTCCACCGCTTCAAGTGTGCAGAGCGCAAAGCGACTGCGTTCATGAGCAAGTAGCGAAGCGGATTGCGAATGTCCGCTTTACACAAAAGAAAAAACAAAGTTTTTGAGAAAAAATTCAACTTACAGTTTTACCATGATAACGTGCTGACACAAATGTCCGTATCATAAAGAATGATGTCCGCTAATTGGGGAATTGTGCTAAAAAATAAAACAATTCGAAAAAATAGATTGTGCGTTTCTTACATTTATCGACGTTTTTTTGACGTACTATTAGATATAATTGCACTATAAAATAAACGAAAAGAGGGTGCGATTATGAGCAGTATCGTAATTACAGGAAATGATTTAACATTGGAGCAGCTTGCTTTAATCTGCCGCGAAAATGCAAAAATCGAATTAGCAGAAGAAGCAAAACAGAATATCATTGATTCCAGAAAAGTGGTAGACGACTTAGTAGCGGAGGAGAAAGTTGTTTACGGTATCACAACTGGTTTTGGTAAATTCAGTGACGTTGTAATTTCTCAGGAACAGTGTAAAGAACTTCAGAGAAACTTAATTATTACTCATGCAGTTGGTGCCGGTGACCCATTCCCAATTGATGTGGCAAGGGGTGTTATGTTACTTCGTATCAACAACTTAGTAAAAGGATTCTCCGGTATTCGTTTAGAAACTGTTGAAACAATGGTAAACATGTTAAATAAAGGTGTTACCGCATTTATTCCACAGAAGGGTTCTCTTGGAGCATCTGGAGACTTGGCACCATTATCACATATGGTTCTTCCTATGATTGGTCTTGGTATGGCTTACTATGAAGGCGAACTGCTTCCGGGAGCAGAAGCTATGAAACGTGCAGGTATTCCTACAATCGAATTATCTGCAAAAGAAGGTCTTGCATTAAATAATGGTACTCAGGCTTTAACAGCAGCCGGTGCTCTTGCTTTATATGATGTATTAAAATTAGTCAAAGTTGCAGATATCGCAGATGCTCTCTGCTTTGAAGCACAGAATGGTGTTGTAGATGCACTTGACCACAGAGTGCATGATGTACGTCCTCATTCAGGACAGCTTGCTACTGCAAGAAACCTGTTAAAATTACTCGAAGGAAGCAAAAATACAACTCGTCAGGGTGAAATCCGTGTTCAGGATGCTTATTCTCTTCGTTGTTCACCACAGGTTCATGGTGCAAGTAAAGATGCAATCAACTACGTACTCGACCATGTAAATATCGAAATTAACTCTGTAACAGATAACCCAATTATCTTTAAAGAAGACAGAGCTGGTATCTCCGGTGGTAACTTCCACGGACAGCCAATGGCATTAAGCTTTGACTTCTTAGGAATCGCTACATCTGAATTAGCAAATATTTCTGAAAGACGTATTGAACGTCTGGTTAACCCGGCGTACAGCGATCTGCCGGCATTCTTAACACCACACGGTGGAGTTTGCTCAGGATTTATGATTGTTCAGTACTCAGCAGCGGCATTAGTATCTGAAAATAAAGTTCTGGCTCATCCGGCATCTGTAGATAGTATTCCATCTTCAGCAGGTCAGGAAGACCACGTATCTATGGGTATGATTGCAGCAAGAAAAGCCGGAACAATTGCAGAACATGTAAGACGTGTACTCGCTATGGAACTTATGGTAGCCTGCCAGGGTATCGATATGCGTGGTAACAAAGGTCTTGGTAAAGGTACACAGGCAGCTTATGACTTAGTTCGTAAAGAAGTTGCTACTTTAGACCAGGATAGAGAATTATACGGTGATATTAATTACTGTGAAGAAATTATTAAGAATGATGCACTGATTAAAGCAGTTGAGGAGGCAATCAGTGGTTCATTAGAGACAAAATAAAAAAACTAAATATTACGAAAAGAGGGAGGTAATTCTATGCTAAATCCTGTAATCGTAGCAGTACTCTTACTTTGTGTATTGTGTCTGCTGAAAATTAATGTATTACTCTCCATGCTCGTATCTCTGACTGTAGCCGGTCTTATCGGGGGTTTGCCGGTTGTCAGCTCCGGAGATGAAGTGAGTATTATGAGCTGCGTTATCGACGGATTCAGTTCTAACGCAGAAACAGCCTTAGCATACGTATTGCTTGGTACATTTGCTTCTTGTATGGCATACACCGGCATTACAGAAATCTTATCTGTTAAAATTGCAAAAACTGTAAAGGGTAACAGATGGCTTTTACTGGGAATCTTATTAATCATTGCATGTGCATCTCAGAATATCATTCCGATTCACATTGCATACATCCCGATTCTTGTTCCACCATTACTGAGTATGATGAACAAGATGAAACTGGACAGACGTGGTGTTGCATGTACCATCGCATTTGGTCACAAAGCACCGTATATCGCTCTTCCATTCGGATTTGGTCTGATTTTCATGACAATCATCCGAGACAACATCAACCAGAATGCAGCAGACTTTGGATGGAAAATAACAATTGGTGATGTTACAAAAGTAAACTGGATTCTTGCAGTTGCTATGCTTATCGGTCTTGCAATTGCCGTATTCATTACATACAGAAAACCTCGTGAATATCAGGATATCAAATTAGAGGGACAGCATGAATTAGAAAGCCTGAAATTAGAATACAAACATTGGATTACACTTTTAGCAGCACTCGTAATCGTAATTCTTCAGGTTAAATTTGGTTCTCTTCCTGTAGCAGCATTCGGTGGACTTTTAGTTATGTTCATATTCGGAGCTGTAAAAATTAAAGATATTGATGAACAGTTTAACGGCGGTATCAAATTAATGGGCTTCATCGCATTCGTAATGCTTATAGCAGGTGGATTTGCGAAAGTCTTAAACAGCACAGGTGCTGTAGAAGAACTGGTTGACAGTGCAATCAGCCTTATGAATGGAAATACATGGATTGCAGCAACTATCATCACATTAATCGGTCTTTTAGTAACAATGGGAATCGGTACTTCTTTCGGTACAGTTCCTGTACTTGCAGTACTTTACGTTCCGCTGTGTCATAAGATGGGATTCTCACCGGCAGCAACTATCATCCTGATGTCTGCAGCAGCAGCTCTTGGTGATGCTGGTTCACCGGCTTCTGATACAACACTCGGACCTACATCAGGTCTGAATGCAGATGGTCAGCATGACCACATCTGGGATACTTGCGTACCTACATTCCTGCACTTTAACATTCCGTTAATGATTGCAGCAATCGTAGCAGCACAGTTCGTATAAGATGTCTGCATAAAAAAAGATTGCCATCTGGAAAAGTAACTCCTCATACTTTTCCAATTTGAAAGGGCTCTACCTTGGGTTTCCAAGGTGGAGCTTTTTTTCATTAAATAAAGTATTTTTTCCAAAATTTTTTTTCGGCAATTCTGCCACATTGACAAAAAAATCAAGGCTTGCTATGATTGATGTAATCATTAGAAAGAGAGGCTTGAAAATTATGAAATTTACGAAGATGCATGGAATTGGAAATGATTATGTATATGTAAACTGTCTGGAAGAGAACGTAGAAAATCCTTCTGAGCTGTCAATAAAAGTGAGTGACCGCCATTTTGGAATTGGTTCAGACGGTCTGATTTTGATTAAACCATCCGAAAAAGCAGACTTTGAGATGGAAATGTACAATGCAGATGGAAGTCAGGGTGCAATGTGCGGAAATGGAATCCGCTGTGTGGCAAAGTATGTGTATGATTACGGCTTGACTGATAAAACCAGCATCAGCGTAGATACCAAGAGCGGAATTAAGTATTTGGAACTGACCGTAGAAAATGGAAAAGTAAGTCTGGTAAAAGTAAATATGGGTCAGCCGGAATTAGAAGCTGCAAAGATTCCGATGATTCATAAAAAAGAAAAGGTCATCAGCCAGCCTCTTGGCGTAAATGACGATGTTTATGAAGTAACCGCAGTATCTATGGGGAATCCACATGCAGTGGTCTATATGGACGAAATTGAGAAACTGGAGATTGAAAAAATCGGACCGTACTTTGAAAAACATCCGGCATTTCCGGAAGGTGTAAATACCGAATTTGTACATGTCATTGATGAAAATACGGTAGAGATGCGTGTATGGGAACGTGGAAGCGGAGAAACACTGGCATGCGGAACCGGAGCGTGTGCGGTTGCTGTTGCGTGTGTATTAAATGGTTATACGAACGATGAAGTAACCGTAAAACTGCTTGGTGGTGATTTGAAAATTTTCTGGGACAGAAAAGAAAATCTTGTTTATATGACAGGTCCGGCAACTGTTGTATTTGACGGAGTCATTGAAGTGTAAGAGAAAAGCTGAGAAAAAAATAAAAAGAAAAATTTTTATCAAATTGGTCAATATCGTGTAAAACAAGATGTTTAAGGGGATACTTGATATGAATCGTCAAGATTTGTGCAAGTTTCCCTCTTTTCATGACCGGTAAAATGTGCTATACTGGCTAATACCAAATATGGGATAAAAATAACGAAAGAAATAAAATGTCATACCAGATATAGTGTGACGATAGAGGTGGAAGAAATGGTGTGTATTATAAAAAAAGACGGGACAAAAGAAGAATTTAACGTGCAGAAGATTGTAAGGGCGGTAAATAAATCAGCAGGAAGGATTCTTTATCAGTTTACAGAAGAGGAGATTGATTTTATCTGTCGGTATGCAACAGAAAAAGTAGAAGGCATGGGAAAACCGGAAATTTCCATACAGGATATGCATAATGTAGTAGAAGGAGCACTTGAAAAAGTGAATCCGGCGGTTGCCAAAAGTTACCGTGATTACCGAAATTACAAACATGATTTTATTCATATGATGGATGAAGTTTATACCAAGAGCCAGTCCATTCGTTATATTGGAGATAAGAGCAATGCAAATACAGACAGTGCGCTGGTTGCAACCAAGAGAAGTCTGATTTTTAATGAGTTGAATAAAGAGCTGTATCGTAAATTTTTCATGAACCGCAATGAACTGCAGGCATGTAAAGATGGTTATATTTATATTCATGACCAGTCCGCTCGTCTGGATACCATGAACTGCTGCCTTTTTGATGTGGCGAATGTACTGCGTGGCGGTTTTGAGATGGGAAATGTGTGGTACAATGAGCCGAAGACACTCGATACAGCATTTGATGTAATGGGAGATATTATTTTAAGTACCGCAGCCCAGCAGTACGGTGGATTTACTGTTCCGGAAGTGGACAGAATCTTAGCTCCTTATGCAGAAAAGAGTTATCATAAGTACAAAGAAGAATTTTTAAAATATGTAGACCCGGACTGGGAGCTTGCAGAAGAACGTGCAAAACAGTATGCAGTCGATAAGGTGCGTCGTGATTTTGATCAGGGCTGGCAGGGAATTGAATATAAATTAAACACAGTCGGCTCATCAAGAGGCGACTATCCATTTGTAACGGTGACTCTTGGACTTGGAATGGGGCGTTTTGAAAAAATGGCAAGTATTTCTCTGCTTGAAGTACATAAAGACGGACAGGGAAAGAAAGACCATAAGAAACCGGTTTTATTCCCGAAAATTGTGTTCTTATACGATGAAGAGCTTCATGGACCGGGAAAAGAGGGAGAAGATGTATTTGAGGCAGGAATTTCCTGTTCTGCAAAGACGATGTATCCGGACTGGCTTTCCCTTACCGGAAAAGGTTACATTTCAAGTATGTATAAACGTTATAAAAAAGTCATTAGCCCGATGGGATGCCGTGCATTTTTAAGTCCATGGTATGAACGAGGCGGAATGAAACCGGCAGACGAGAAGGATGCTCCGGTATTTGTAGGACGATTTAACATTGGTGCAGTCAGTCTTCATCTTCCGATGATTCTGGCAAAAGCACGTGCAGAGAACCGTGATTTCTATGAGGTGCTTGATTTTTATCTGGAAATGATTCGACAGCTTCACATTCGTACTTACGATTATCTGGGTGAAATGAAAGCGTCTACAAATCCGTTGGCTTACTGTGAGGGAGGATTTTATGGCGGACATTTAAAACCATCCGATAAAATCAAACCATTATTAAAGCCAATGACAGCATCCTTTGGAATTACTGCATTAAATGAGCTTCAGGAATTATACAATGGAAAATCCATTCGTGAAGATGGAAAATTTGCACTTGAAGTACTGCAGTATATCAATGATAAGGTAAATCAATTCAAAGAAGAAGACGGTTATCTCTATGCAATTTACGGAACACCGGCAGAAAGTCTGTGTGGATTACAGGTAGAGCAGTTCCGCAAAATGTATGGAATTGTAGAAGGAGTTTCTGACAGACCTTATGTCAGTAACAGCTTCCACTGCCATGTAACAGAAGATATCACTCCAATTGAAAAACAGGACTGCGAAGGTCGTTTCTGGGAACTGTGTAATGGTGGAAAAATCCAGTATGTACGTTATCCGATTGGATACAATGTTGAGGCAATTCGCTCTTTAGTCAGAAGAGCAATGGATTTGGGATATTACGAAGGAGTCAATCTTTCCCTGGCATACTGTGATGATTGTGGACATGAGGAACTTGAAATGGATGTTTGCCCGGTATGCGGTTCTAAGAATCTGACCAAGATTGACCGTATGAACGGTTATCTTTCCTATAGCCGTGTCCATGGAGATACCCGTTTAAATGCTGCCAAAATGGCGGAAATTGCAGAACGTAAATCAATGTAACGGTATTCTCATTTAGAATGGAAAAACTGCTGTAAAAGCCGTAATTTTTTTGGTGATATTGTATATTACGTTTTCAGATAAAGTGTGTTACCATTAACTCGATTTTTGTTTTTTTAAAATACAAAAAAATAACAGAGGAGATGGAAAACATGGATTCTTACACGTATTTACTTGACTTGGCATTGATTCTAATCAGCACAAAATTGCTCGGGCTTCTCACCAGAAGGGTAAAGATGCCGCAAGTAGTTGGTGCACTGCTTGCCGGACTGATTTTGGGTCCAGCCTGCCTTGGTATTTTAAAAGAGACAGAATTTATTCATCAGGTTTCTGAAATCGGTGTTATCGTGCTGATGTTTTGTGCCGGACTTGAAACCGATATCGGTGAGTTAAAAAGAACAGGAAAGGCATCCTTTATCATTGCACTTATGGGTGTATTAATACCTCTTGTTGGCGGATATGGAATTGCATGGATTTTTAACCGCCCAGGTATGATTGAATCCACAGCGACTGCAAGCACAACACTCCAGAACTTTTTCATTGGTGTTATTTTAACAGCAACCAGTGTTAGTATTTCCGTTGAAACTTTAAAAGAGATGGGAAAACTGAACACAAAAGCAGGAAATGCAATCCTTGGAGCAGCAGTTATCGATGATATTCTTGGTATTATTGCTTTGACAGTAATTACAAGCCTTGCAGACCCGAGTGTCAATGTGGCAATGGTATTTGTAAAAATCATAGGTTTCTTTGTATTTGTTGGGGTTGGAGGATATATCATCCACGCAGTTTTCCAGAAATGGGTGCAGGGATACAAAAGAGATTTACAGCGTTTTGTTATTGTATCATTTGTAATTTGTCTCTTGTTTTCTTACTGTGCAGAGCAGTTCTTCGGAGTTGCAGATATCACAGGTGCATTTTTCGCAGGACTGATTATTACAAACACAACTCATACAAACTATATTGCAAGAAGATTTAATATTCTTTCTTATATATTGTTATCTCCGGTATTTTTTGCAAGTATCGGTATCCAGGTCGAACTTCCGGATATGAGCGCAATGATTATTATCTTTGCAGCAGCATTGGTGGTTGTTGCAGTACTGACAAAGGTAATCGGATGTGGATTGGGAGCAAAATTATGTCATTATTCCACACAGGACTGCTTAAGAATCGGTGCAGGTATGATTTCCCGAGGTGAGGTTGCTCTAATTGTTGCCTCAAAAGGAAATGCAGTTGGTCTGATGCCATCTTCCTTACTTGGACCGGTTGTTATCGTGGTTGTTATTACAACCATCATTTCGCCAATCTTCTTAAAGATGACCTTTGCTTCAAAAGGAAATGAAAAAGCAGATTACGTGGAAAATGAGTATACAAAAGTTATGGCAGACCATTCTCCGGCAGATGAAACTCGATTTGTTAAAAAATTAAAGAAAAAATAAATATTTTTTTATTGTATGAGAAAGAGGCAGTGAAAGCTGTCTTTTTCTTTTTTGGTCTTTAAAAAATAAAATAGGATGTGTATAATCAACGTTGTATCGATTGAAAAATAAAAAGAGGAACAGAAACTTATGAAAACAGTATTAGTTGCAATTAATGCAAAATATATTCATTCCAATCTGGCGGTTTATAGCCTGCGTTCTTATGCAAGAACCTTTGGTTATGAACCGAAGTTATTGGAATTTACAATCAACCAGCAAAAAGACCAGATTTTAAAAGGAATCTATGAGGCAAAGCCGGACTTGCTTTGTTTTTCCTGCTATATCTGGAATCTTTCTTATGCAGAAGAAATTATAGAGGACATCAAAAAAATCCTGCCAAAGGTTACGATTTGGGCGGGCGGACCGGAAGTATCTTATGACGCACCAAAATTTTTAAAACGACATCCGGAAGTAGATGGAATTATGTGTGCCGAGGGAGAGAAAACACTGACAGAATTAATAAGCTATTATGAAATCGGAAAAAGTCAGGGAAAATCCTTAGATGGAATCAATGGAATCGTGTATCAGGAAAACAAGACGATCCATCAGACACCGCTTAGAGATATCATGAATATGGATGATTTAGTTTTTCCTTATGAAGATTTAAAAGATTTCGAGCATAAAATTATTTATTATGAGAGTAGTCGGGGCTGTCCATTTTCATGCAGTTACTGTCTCTCTTCAATTGACAAAAAGTTAAGATTCCGCAGTTTTTCTCTGGTGGAAAAAGAACTGGAATTTTTCCTTGCGCACAAAGTACCGCAGGTAAAATTCGTGGACCGTACCTTTAACTGTAAGAAAAGTCATGCGATGGCAATCTGGACTTATATCAAAGAGCATGATAACGGAATTACGAATTTTCATTTTGAGGTAGCAGCAGATTTATTAACCGAGGATGAAATTGCTCTGATTCAGACGATGCGGCCAGGCTTGATTCAGCTTGAAATCGGTGTGCAGTCCACGAATGAAAAGACCCTTGCGGAAATCCATCGAAAGACTGATTTTGAAGAAATCACAAGAAAAGTAAAAGCGGTACAAAAAGGAGAGAATGTACATCAGCATCTGGACTTGATTGCAGGACTTCCTTATGAAAATTATGAGAGTTTTGGACATTCCTTTAATGATGTCTATGCGTTAAAACCGGAACAGCTTCAGCTTGGATTTTTAAAAGTCTTAAAAGGTTCTTATATGGCAGAGGCAGCGGAAGGATATGGCTGTGTGCATAAGGCAAAACCACCTTATGAAGTGCTTGGAACACGCTGGCTCTCTTATGAAGAGATTTTAAAGCTAAAAGGCGTTGAGGAAATGGTGGAAGTTTACTATAACAGCGGTCAGTTCCAGAAAACCATCCGTGCTATGGAACACTTATTTGAAACGGCCTTTTCGATGTATGAAGAACTGGCAGATTTTTATGAGAAAAACGGTTATAACGAGGTTTCTCATACCAGAATCCGTCGTTATGAAATTTTACAGGAATTTTTACAGGAAAAAGAAGCAAATCTGGAATATTTTAAACAGCTTATGATTTTTGACTTATACGCAAGAGAAAATATGAAAACAAGACCGCAGTGGGCAAATGATTTGTCAGCTTATAAGATGCAGATTCTGGATTTTTATAAAAAAGAAGAGGAAAATCCGGAGCTGTTAACCGATTATCAGGGCTATCAGGCAAGACAGACGATAAAGATGACGCACATTGAAGTGTTTACTTATGATGTCATAAATGAAAATGAAGAAAAAGGTGCTTATCCGGTCTTATTCGATTATAAAAAGAGGAGTCCGCTGACAAATGATGCAAAAGCGGTTTTTGTTCAATTGTAAGTATAAGCACTGAATTGTAAGAAGTAAAGGAAAGAGCTGGAGTAATCAAAAATGTAGAAAATTCAAAGATAGAGGAGACAAAAAATGGAAAACTATGTGGCACTCGATTTGGAGACAACCGGTCTGTCACCAAAAAACGACCGGATTTTAGAAATCGGTGCAGTCAAGATAGAAGAAGGAAGAGAAACCGGAAGAATTGCCACATTAATTGACCCACAGATGAAGATTCCGGAGCGGATTACGGCACTGACCGGGATTTCTCAGAAGATGGTAAAGGGAATGCCGGTAATTGGTGAGGTTGTTGGAGAATTGGTTGAATTTTGCGAGGGATTTCCTCTGCTTGGTCATAATATTATCTTTGATTTCAGTTTTGTAAAACAATGGGCGGTAAATTCAGGACTTGAGTTTGAACATCAGGGAATTGACACGCTTAAGATCGCAAGAGTTTTAGTGCCGGAACTGCCTGAAAAGGGGCTTCAGGCTCTGCGTATGCACTATCAGATTGAGCAGGAACATGCGCATCGTGCCTTTGAAGATGCCCTGGTGACACATAAACTTTATCAGAGATTCATACAGGAATATGAAGCGTCAAATCCAGATGTGTTTAAACCGTATCAACTTGTCTATAAAGCGAAAAAACAAAGTCCGGCAACTCCAAGACAAAAACGATACTTGCAGGATTTGATAAAATATCATAGAATAGATTCTAATGTAGAAACAGATGCGCTTACAAAAAGTGAAGCATCAAGGTTAATTGACAAGATTTTGTCGTCTTATGGAAGAATAATGGAGTGAATGAAATTATGATGAAAATGACAGGTAAGAAAAAAAGGGTAGTAGCAGGTGTACTGGCAGTTATTTTGGCGCTGGCGATGATTATTCCGGCAGCACTGGTTTATCTGGTATAAGAAAAAAATAGAGAAGAGAATACGGGAGTAACTGTGATGAAAATAGGAAAATTACCGGAACCTATGTTGATTCGTTCCGTTTTAAAAGAAGTAAAACACAGAAGAGAAGAAATATTAGTCGGACCGGCAGTTGGACAGGACTGTGCAGTTTTTGAGCCAAAAGAGGGAGACGTTTTAGTTTTTTCCACAGATCCGATTACCGGAACAGTAAAAGATATCGGAAGCCACAGCGTACACATCACTGCAAATGATTTGGCGGCTTCCGGCGCAGAACCGATTGGAATTATGCTTACCATGCTTCTGACACCGGAAACCAGGGAAGAAGAATTAAAAGAGATGATGCGTGGAGTGGAATCTGCCTGCAGTCAGTTAAATATGGAAGTAATGGGTGGACATACCGAGATTACTGATGTAGTAAAACATCCGTTAATCTCTGTGACCGGTGTTGGAACAATTAAAAAAGAAGAAGTGTTAGTAACTTCGTCCGTGAAACCGGGACAGGATATCGTGATTACCAAATGGATTGGTCTTGAGGGAACATCCATTGCCGCAAAAGAAAAAGAAGCAGAGTTGTTAGAACGCTTTGCGCCATCTTTTGTGGAGACAGCAAAACACTTTGACCAGTATCTTTCTGTTGTGCCGGAAGCAAAAATCGCAAAAGAATGGGGCGTATCTGCCATGCATGATATTACAGAAGGTGGTGTCTTTGGCGCACTCTGGGAAATGGGAAGTGGTTCGAATGTTGGTCTTGATATTGATTTAAAGAAGATTCCGATTCGTCAGGAAACGGTTGAAGTGTGCGAACTGCTTGGCTTAAATCCTTATATCTTAATGTCCAGCGGTTCTATGATGATTGCAACAGATGATGGATATGGTCTGGTAAGAAAATTAAATCAGGCAGGTATTGAAGCTTCTGTAATCGGAAAAGCGACTGATAAAAACGAACGAATTTTAAGAAATGGGGAAGAGACCAGATACATGGATAAGCCTCAGAGTGATGAATTATATAAAATTTATCAGTAATATACGAATAGAAGATTTATTAGTCTTAAAGGAGAAAAGAAAAATGGCAAAATTAAATATTGTCCTGTTTGAGCCGGAAATTCCGGCAAATACAGGGAATATCGGAAGAACCTGTGTGGCAACAGGAACGAGACTTCATTTGATTGAACCACTTGGATTTAAATTAAATGAAAAAGCAATTAAACGTGCCGGAATGGACTACTGGAAAGATTTGGATGTCACAACTTATATTAATTACGAAGATTTCTTAAAGAAAAATCCAGGTGCGAAAATTTATATGGCAACCACAAAAGGACCTCAGACTTATGTTGATGTGCATTATGAAGAGGACTGCTATATTATGTTTGGAAAAGAAAGCGGTGGAATTCCGGAAGAAATTTTGCTGGAAAACCAGGAAACAGCAATTCGTATTCCAATGATTGGAGATATCCGTTCTTTAAATCTAAGTAATTCTGTGGCAATTGTACTCTATGAAGCACTGCGTCAGAATAATTTTGATCACATGCGCTTAGAAGGACACCTGACAAAATACGATTGGAAATAAAAAAGAGGGAAACAGTGCCGGTATATTAAGCCGGTCTGTTTCCCTCTTCTGTTCGGGCGAGTGTGAAGATAAACTCTGTGCCGACGCCCTCCGTACTGATTACATTAATATGCTGATTGTGAGAGCGGATGATTTCTTTTACAATCGAAAGTCCAAGTCCTGTACCTTTTCGATCTTTTCCACGGGAAGAATCAATCTTATAAAAACGATCCCAGATTTTATTTAAGCTGTCTTTTGGGATTCCACATCCACTGTCTTTTACGGAAACGAATATCGTCTCATGTTTTAAAGAAGTCTCGATTTTAATCGTAGATTCAGCAGAGCTGAATTTGATTGCATTGTCAATCAAATTATAAAGTACCTGCTGGATTTTACCCATATCGGCATTCACGTAAAGGGTCTGTCCGGTTAAGACCAGTTCAATAGAAATTCGTTTTTTTCGACACGTTCCTTCAAAAGTGGCAGCAGTACTTTTGACAACTGCATTGATATCAAAATCGCAAAAGTCAAGCATACGTCCTTTTTCATCAATGTCATTTAAGGTTAAAAGGCTTTCGGTCAGTTTATAAAGCCGGTCTGTCTCATAGACTACGATGTTTAAGTATTTATCCTGAATTTCCACCGGAATTGTGCCATCTAAAATCGCTTCGGTATAGCCTTTAATCGAAGTCAGCGGAGAACGAAAATCATGTGAGACATTGGCGACAAATTTTCTCTGATATTCGTTGACTTTATCAAGTTCGTCTGACATATAATTTAAGGTGACAGCAAGTGTTCCCATTTCGTCGTTTGTATGAACCGGAATGTTGTATTTTAAGTTTCCGGAAGCAAAGGCATCCGCACCGGCAATAATCTTGCGAAGCGGTTGATAGACCATAAAAGAAAAAACAAGCAGGATACAGAGCATAATCAGAAGAATAATTAAAATTAAAGAATAAATGATATTCATAATCTGATTCTGCTGGTTCAAAATCACACTTTCCGGCAGATGGATGGCAACATATCCTTGTATATTTAACTGGGAAGTGACTGGAACCATTACGCTTAAATGTTCGGTAGAGAACATGTTAAAGAAAGTTCCGGTCTGGTAGTAAGTTCCATTTGAATGACCGGGATTAAAATCTTCGATGACAGTAAGTTTATTATCATCCGAATCCGATGCAGTATTTAAAAGAATTTCTCCTTTTTTGCTAATCAGCCAGATTTCCACATTCTGATATTTTGACAATGTTTCCAGATTTTGCGCTACACTTTCCAGGGAAGCCTGTTCCCTATAATATTTAGAAGCCTGGTTTTGGGCAATATTTATGGCTTCCTGATATAAGGAAGTGCTGTAAACAGAGTCCAGATGATTGTGTACCATAGAGGAACCAAACATGGAGACTGCAAAAAATCCAATGAAAGCAAGAATCAGGTAGGAAATTACAAATTTTATATAGAGAGATTTTCTCATGTATTTTTAACCTCGAATTTATAACCGATTCCCCATACAGTGCTGATAGACCAGGATGGATGGTCTTTGATTTTTTCTCTTAAACGTTTGATATGCACGTCAACTGTACGGGTATCTCCGATATATTCATACCCCCAGATATGGTCTAAGAGTTGTTCTCTGGTAAAGACCTGATTGGGAGAGGAAGCAAGGAAATACAAAAGTTCGAGTTCCTTTGGAGGCATATCAATCTGCCTTCCAAAGTAGAGAACGGAATAATTTGCCAGATTGATAGCAAGGTCTGGATATTCTACGTATTTTCCGGCAGGCTGTCCGGCAGGAGCGACCGTTGGCTGATAACGGCGCAGGACAGCTTTTACTCTTGCAACAAGTTCTTTGGAATCAAACGGCTTAATCATATAGTCATCTGCCCCAAGTTCGAGCCCAAGCACTTTATCAAAAATTTCACCTTTTGCAGAAAGCATGATAATCGGTACATTGGATTTTTGACGGATTTCTCGGCATACCTGATAACCATCAATTCCAGGGAGCATCAAATCAAGTAAAATCAAATTCGGACTAAAAGAGGCAAATGCATTTAATGCCTCTTCTCCGTCATTGACAATCATTGTATTAAAACATTCTTTGGTAAGATACAATGAAATCAGTTCTGCAATGTTATTGTCGTCATCGACGATTAAAATTTTCTGTTTTGAAACCATTTATTTAACCCCTATTTTTTAAATTCCACAATTGTAACACCGGCGTCACCTTCGCCAAACTCCGCAAGGTGAAAATCCTGAACATATTTTAGACGTTTCAGATAATTGTGTACGCCTTTTCTAAGGGCACCGGTTCCCTTACCGTGAACGATACGGACACTGCTTAAATGTGCAAGATAGGCATCATCTAAGTATTTATCAAGTTCTGAGACTGCTTCGTCTACGGTCTTTCCGAGCAAATTGATTTCGGTGCGGACAGAAGCGGATTTATTCATTTTGATTTTTCCGGCTCCGGTACGAGAAAGTGCAGGTCCTGTGATAACCGGTTCATCGATTAACTGTAAGTCAGAGATATGGACTTTGGAACGTAAGATACCCATCTGGACAAACAGCATACCTTTGGAATCTGGTTTGGAACTGACTGTTCCCTTTACATTTAAGCTCATGACTTTTACAGAATCGCCAAGCGATAAATCCTGCGGACGAAGGGTAGATTTTTGTTTTTGTGGTGTTTTTAAGGCAACTTTCTTTCCAGCCTTGTCCATTTTCTTCCTTAAATCAGAACGGTGTTTTTCCAGATCTTTTGCAGACATGCTGTCTTTTCCGGCTTTATTAAAGATACGCATGGTCTGGTCAGCATAATCTTTGGCTTCCCGTAAAATACGGTGCGCTTCTTCATTTGCTTCAGCAATAATCCGTTCTTTTCGCTGGTCTAATTTATCCTGTTTTGCTTCTAATTGTTCTTTTAAGGTTTTGATTTCTTCCTTATAAGAAGCAAGTTCTTCTCGTTCGGATTCGATCGTCTTACGGCTTTCTTCGAGATTGCTTAAGACATCTTCAAAGGTTTCATCTTCCTGACTGATTTGTTCTTTGGCACGCTCAATAATAGAAAGCGGAAGTCCGAGCTTTTGTGAGATAGCAAATGCGTTACTCTTTCCGGGAACTCCAATTAACAGACGATAAGTCGGGCGCAGAGTTTCGACATCAAATTCGCAGGAAGCATTTTCTACACCCGGAGTAGAAAGCGCATAGACTTTTAACTCACTGTAATGAGTGGTTGCCATCGCACGGATGCCACGCTCGTGAAGCGTAGAAAGGATGGCAATTGCAAGTGCTGCACCCTCTGTCGGGTCTGTTCCGGCACCAAGTTCGTCGAAGAGTACTAAAGAATCGGAATCAGCAGTTTCCATAAAACGAACTACGTTGGTCATGTGAGAGGAGAAGGTACTAAGACTCTGTTCAATACTCTGTTCGTCTCCAATGTCTGCATATACCTCACGAAAAACACTCAGTCTGGAATTATCAAATGCCGGAATGTGAAGTCCGGACTGACCCATTAGAGTTAAAAGTCCCACGGTTTTCAATGATACGGTTTTACCGCCGGTGTTTGGACCGGTTACAATTAACAGGTCGAAGGTTTCACCGATACGGATATCAATCGGAACGACTTTATGTTTATCAATTAATGGATGACGGGCTTTTTTGATGTCAATGATTCTGTCTCGGTTAAAGCGAGGCTCGGTTGCATTTTGGGATTTTGCAAGCTGGGCACGTGCAAAAATAAAATCAAGTTCGGATAAAAGTTTGACGTCATCAAAAATAGCGTCAAGATTTTCGGCAGCAAGCTGGCTTAAATTAGAAAGAATCATTTCGATTTCTTTTTGTTCCTGAATTTCTAATTCACGCATTTCGTTATTTAAACGTACAATTGTCATTGGCTCTACGAAGATAGTAGAACCGGTAGAAGACTGGTCATGAATCATACCGGGAACCTGACTTTTGTATTCTGCCTTAACCGGAATACAGTAGCGTCCATTTCTCATAGTGACAACGGCATCCTGAAGATAGGTTCTGGAATTTCCACTTACAAAGGAACTAAGCTGTGTATGAATTTTATCATTTGTCAGTTTCATGGAACGACGAACCTGACGAAGTCCGGTACTGGCATCGTCACTGATTTCATCTTCAGAGAGAATGCAGCGGCCGATTTCAGTAGCAAGAGGAGAAAGTGGTTCGATTAACTCAAACATGTTATCAAGTGAATCCGTATGCTCATTTTCTGTCTCTCGTCTGGAATAAGCTTTGGCACGGCTTGCATTTTCCAGTAAAGAACGGATAGCAAGCAGCTCTCCGATTCCAAGGGTACTTCCGACTTCAAGACGCTTTAAAGAACCGCGAACATCCTTCACTCCGCTAAAAGAAAGGCTGCCTTTCTGATAGATGCGGGAGAGGGCGTCTGCGGTTTCCTGCTGCATGGTTTCTATTTCTGTCAGATTATCGAGCGGGCGAAGCTGCCGGCATTTATTCTTGCCAATGGAAGAAGTGGCAAAGGCTTCGAGCATATCGATAATCTTGTAATATTCAAGAGTTTTTAATGCTTTTTCATTCATATTTTGATCACCTTTATTTTGTCAATTGTTTTTAATCATTCTACCCTAAATCCGGGGAAATGAAAAGAGTTATTCATAAATTGTTCATAAGTGTCTGCTAAAATGATGCCATGCCAAAGTAAAATGATTAGGAATAAGACATCCAAGAGAGACAGGGTGTTCTCAAAAAGTTTTTTATAAAAACCAAAAAAGCAGAGGAATCTACATGGACGAGAAAAAGAATAAGGAAGACGGATCGTATGAATTTATAAAAGAAACAATTAAGAAAAAACCATTAGACAGGAAAAAAATGTGGAAAGCAGCAGGAGTTCTTGCAGGGGCAGGAGCGATTTTTGGACTTACAGCCGCACTGGTTTTTGCAGTTGTAGAGCCGCAGATTTCGCAGGCAGTTGAAAATAAAAAGAGGACGGAACAGAAAGTAGAAATTCCAACTGACGAAGAGACAGAGAAAAAAGAGGAACAACAGACAGATGCGGGTATTGATACAGAAGACATAAGCGAATCGGAGGAAGGTGAGCAGTCCGGACTTTCTATTGATAATTATAGCGAAATGTATAAGGAAGTACTGAAAAAAGCAGATAAAATAAAAGAAGCGATGGTAACGGTCATCGGGGTTAAAAGTGATGAAGACTGGTTTCAGACTCCTTATGAAAGCCAGATGTCGGGAGTGATTGTAGCGGATAACGGGCAGGAACTTTATGTGCTGACACAGTATGGAATTGTGAAAAATGTAGATCGAATTCAGGTACAGTTTTGTGACGATACGGTTGTTGATGCAAGATTTTTAAAATCAGATACAAGTACCGGGCTTACGATATTAAAGATATCAGATTCAGAGATTGAATCTGATACAAGAAGTAAAATCGGAACGGCCGTACTTGGAAATTCTTACAGTGCAGAACAGGGAGAACCGGTAATTGCAGTCGGAAGTCCGATGGAGTATAAAGATTCCATTGGCTTTGGAATTCTGACTTCTGTGACAAATTCTGTTTCCAAAATTGATGCAGAGTATGGTATACTGACTACTGATATTGTTGGAAGTGAAAAGGGAAGCGGAGTTTTGTTAAATACCGAAGGCGAACTGATTGGCGTTATTGCGCAGTCTTTTGCTTTGGGAGATTCTAAAAACATGGTGACAGGACTTGCTATTTCTCAGATAAAAGAACTAATAGAAACATTATCTAACAATCAGAGTATTGTCTATATGGGGGTCACAGGAGAAACAATTACACCACAGATTTCCGAGAAAAAGGGAATTCCCAAAGGAGTTTTTGTAGAAAGTGTGGAAGTGGATTCTCCGGCAATGCAGGCAGGAATTCAAAATGCGGACGTGATAACAGAAGTAAATGGCGAGAAAATAGAGAGCATGAAAGAATACCAGCAACAGCTAAAAGCATGTAACAGCGGTGACACAATAAAAGTAAAGGCAATGCGGCAGGCGACAGAAGGATATGTAGAGGTTACATTTGATGTGACACTCGGAGCATTATAAAAAAAGAAAAAGAAAGAGGACCAATAAAGGACCAGAGGTTAGGAGAATTATGAAATTTATTAATGAACTGCGTGAAGGTGAAAAAATCTCAGGAATTTATCTGTGTAAGCATAAACAGCCGGCAGTTACCAAAAACGGAAAACCTTATGAAAATGTAATTTTACAGGATAAGACAGGCACAATTGATGCAAAAATCTGGGAACCGAATTCTCAGGGAATTGATGACTTTGACACACTTGATTATATTGATGTCATCGGAGATGTTACTTCTTTTCAAGGAAGCCTTCAGGTCAGCATTAAACGTGCAAGAAAGGCGCATGAGGGAGAATACGAACCTGGAAACTATCTTCCAATCAGTGAAAAAAGCATTGACGGAATGTATGAAGAATTACTGAAATATGTGCACAGCATTAAAAATGCTTATTTAAATAAACTGCTTGTGAAATTCTTTGAGGAAGATGAAGAATTTATCAAGACATTTAAGGGAAATTCAGCAGCAAAGACTGTACATCACGGATTTATCGGTGGATTGTTAGAGCATACACTTGGGGTAGTGCGTCTTTGCCAGTATTATAGCAAAGCGTATCCGGTTTTAAATCGTGATTTGCTGATTACCGCAGCAATGCTTCATGATATTGGAAAAACCGTGGAGTTAAGTGCATTTCCGATGAATGATTATACCGATGACGGACAATTACTCGGACATATTATGATCGGTACAGAGATGATTCATGATATGGCAAAGGAAATTCCGGGATTTCCGGCAAAATTAGAAAGTGAATTAAAACATTGTATTCTGGCACATCATGGCGAACTTGAATATGGTTCACCGAAAAAGCCGGCACTTGCAGAGGCTGCTGCTTTAAACCTTGCAGATAATACGGATGCCAAGATGGAAACGATTACAGAAATCTTCCGTTCAGCGGGAGACAATAAAGACTGGCTTGGATACAACCGTTTCTTTGAATCAAACTTAAGAAAAACACAGTGCGGTGAGGAATAAATAAAATGGAATTTAAGAAAAATGATTTGGTACAGGTGACAATTGAAGATATGAGTCATGAAGGTGCCGGAATCGGAAAAGCAGATGGTTACACTTTATTTATCAAAGATGCAGTGATTGGAGATAAAGTCGAAGCAAAAATCATGAAAACAAAAAAACACTATGGATTTGCAAGACTGATGAAAGTGTTAGAGCCGTCAAAAGACCGCGTAGAAGCAAAGTGTCCGCAGGCAAGAGCCTGTGGAGGCTGTCAGCTTCAGTTTATGAATTATGAAGCCCAGCTTGCGTTTAAGAAAAATAAAGTAGAAGCAAACCTCCGCAGAATCGGAGGTTTTGATAACTTTACGATTGAAAAAGTAATCGGCATGGAAGACCCGTGGCGCTATCGAAATAAAGCACAGTTTCCATTTGGAAAAGACAAAGAGGGAAATATTGTAACCGGATTTTATGCCGGACGGACTCATTCGATTATTCCAAACCGAAACTGCCTGCTTGGAGTGGAAGTTAACGAAATGATTTTAAATGAAATCATTTCTTATATGGAAGAAAATAAAGTAGAACCTTATGATGAAACCACAGGAAAAGGACTTATCCGTCATGTACTTATTCGTTATGGATTTACAACGAAAGAGATTATGGTCTGTCTGATTATCAATGGAACTTCAATTCCGAATGCCGAAGCACTTTGCAGACAATTAGCAAAAATTTCAGGTATGACAAGTATTACCTTGAATGTTAATAAAAAACAGACAAATGTAATCTTAGGAGATGAGATTCTTCCTTTATGGGGAAAAGAAACGATTACGGATTATATTGGAGACATCAAATATCAGATTTCTCCGCTTTCATTTTATCAGGTTAATCCGGTACAGACGGTTAAGTTGTATCAGACTGCACTCGAATATGCCCGGCTTGACGGAAATGAAACGGTTTGGGATTTATACTGTGGAATCGGAACCATTTCCCTGTTTTTAGCACAGAAAGCAAAACAGGTATATGGAGTGGAAATTGTACCGGCTGCAATTGAAGATGCAAAGAAAAATGCAGCACTTAATAAAATTGAAAATGCTGAGTTTTATGTCGGAAAAGCAGAAGAAGTGCTTCCGGAAAAATACGAAAAGGACGGAGTATATGCCGATGTTATCGTGGTAGATCCACCAAGAAAAGGATGTGATGAGACACTGCTTTCTACTATGCTCCAGATGAAACCAAAACGCATTGTTTATGTCAGTTGTGATTCTGCAACACTTGCAAGAGATTTAAAAATTTTGTGTGAAGAGAATTATCAGTTGGAAAAAGTGGCAGTGTGTGATATGTTTCCGTCGAGCGTGCATGTAGAAACTGTCGCATGCTTAGAGCGAAAATAAGCAATGTCATTAACTTAAAAGCAAAAGATATTTATTCCTAAAAAGATTAGATATCTTCTGTTTTGGTATGAATGCCCATATTTCAAAGAATAGTAACAAATGGCAGAGAATCAGATATAAAAAAAACGAAAGGAATAGTTAGGATAGACGAAAAATGAAAGGAAAAAGAGTGATTGCAGGTATTCTGCTTGCGGGATTTTTAGCAGTCACCCTGGCAGGGTGTAAAAACACAGATAACACGAAAGAAGAACCAGAAAAACCTGTTATTACCCTCGGCAGCGATAACTATCCACCATATAATTATCTGAATGAAGATGGCGTACCGACGGGTATAGATGTAGAACTGGCTACAGAAGCTTTCAAAAGAATGGGCTATCAGGTGGATGTTGTCCAGATCAACTGGGAGAAGAAAAAAGAACTGGTGGAGAGTGGAGAAATTGACTGTATCATGGGCTGTTTTTCCATGGAAGGGCGTCTTGATGATTATCGCTGGGCAGGACCGTATATAGCAAGCCGTCAGGTGGTCGCTGTAAATGAGAACAGTGATATCTATAAACTGAGTGACCTGGAGGGAAAGAATCTGGCTGTTCAGTCCACAACCAAACCGGAAGGCATCTTTCTGAACCGGACGGATGAGAGAATCCCAAAGCTGGGCAATCTGATCAGTCTGGGACACAGGGAGTTGATCTATACGTTTCTGGGAAAAGGCTATGTAGATGCAGTCGCCGCACATGAGGAATCGATTGTTCAGTATATGAAGGATTATGATGCAAGCTTCCGTATCCTGGAAGAACCTTTGATGATCACTGGAATAGGTGTCGCTTTTGCAAAAGAGGATGACAGAGGAATCTGTGAGCAGATGAGCCAGACTCTGGAAGAAATGCGTCAGGATGGCACATCCCTGAAAATTATTGGAAAATATCTGGATGATCCCCAGAAGTATCTGGAGGTGGATGATCTTGGATATTAAGAGAAAGAAAAAAGAAAAACGAATCCAGCTGCTCGGCGGTCTGATTGGAATCTGTGTGGCTGTAGTTTCCCTGCTTTATTTCTTCCACACAGAAAAAACGGAAGCAGAGAAAAGAATGGTGGAGATTGTAAATTATGTCAAAGTGCAGTGCTCTACCTACACTCATTATAATGAATCTTCGGAATCCAAAAGTCTTCTCCGTGCGATTGAAAGTGCCAGACAGATGAGTACAAATATTAACATAGAAATAGAAAACGGCGGTCAGCTAAGCCGGGAGTTCCTCAAAGGAAATCTTCAGACTCTCTGGGTGGATGGTATCATTATACTGGATAAAGATGGAAAGACGGACTGTGAATACAGCAGGGATGAGTCTCTGACTAATGAGATCATGGAGTATCTGCAAAAAGATATTATCATGGATTTTGCCGGATATGAAGAAAGAACTTATTCGGAACGGTTTAACAGGAAAGACGGATCACATATTGACATTGCAGCCTGTGCCAGAAAAGATGCACCAGGTATCGTTGCGACCTATTATTACACATCTCCTGAATTTGCCAGAAACTATACGCTGACGATACAGGGGCTTTTAAATGGTTATAGTGTCCAGAAAGATGGAACGATTATTGTTGCAGACGAGGGAAGCATTGTTGCCAGTAATGATGAGAGCCTGCTGGGGCAGAATACAACCGACAACGAAGTTGTTCAGGCAATGAAAAAGCATACAGACAGTCAGCATATTTATCATTTGAAGAAGAAAGGAATTGGATGTTATGGAATCATGCTGAAGCAGAGTGATTATTATATCTATGCGTATCTTCCGGATAACGAAGTGTTCCATAACCTTCCATTAAGTGTGATAAGCGTTATTTTTCTTTATTTTCTGATGTTTAGTATATTCTGGTTCTGGACATACAGAACCAATCTGGCACACCGGAAACAGGAACAGGAAAAAGATGAAAAATATAAAGCAGAACTTCTGATAGCAGCAAAAAAGGCAGAAGCCGCCAATGAGGCAAAAACTGAGTTTCTTCAGCGGATGAGCCATGATATCCGGACTCCGATCAATGGAATCTGCGGTGTGGTTAATATGGCAGACCATTATGCAGATGATATGGAGAAACAGACGGAATACAGGACAAAGGTGAAAGAGGCATCCAATCTGCTGCTGGAACTGGTAAATGATGTTCTGGATATGAGTAAACTTGAGTCGGGTGAAATTGTTTTGGAAGAGGTCCCATTTAATCTGAGCAGTATTTCCAGGGAGGTATTTGCTGTGATCGAGCAGGTGGCTGCAGAACAGAATATCCGGATTGTGTGGGAGAAAAAAGAAATCACACACCGGGATCTTATTGGAAGTGCAGGGTATGTGAAACGTGTGATGATGAATATCCTGTCCAATGCAGTGAAATATAACAGGGAAAACGGACAAATCTATATCAGCTGCATTGAAATTCCATCCGAACAGCCGGAAATGACGACGATGGAATTTGTCTGCCGGGATACAGGAATCGGAATGGCAGAAGAGTTCCAAAAACGTATTTTTGAACCATTTGCACAGGAACATGCAGGAAGCCGCACAAAATTTGCCGGAACAGGTCTGGGAATGCCGATTTCAAAGAAATTGATTGAGAAAATGGGTGGAACGATTACTTTTGAAAGCGCAGAAGGCATAGGGACGACATTTGTGATCCGGGTTCCATTTAAAATAGATCTGGATGCGGATAAACGTGAAGAACAGAAAGATGTATCAGAAAACTCTATAAAGGGGCTGCACATTCTTTTGGCAGAGGATAATGAGCTGAACATGGAAATCGCTGAATTTGTGCTTCGAAATGAAGGTGCTGACGTGACCAAAGCATGGAATGGGCAGGAAGCTGTTGAACGATTCAGAAAAAGCAGAGTTGGTGAATTTAATGTCATTCTTATGGATATTATGATGCCGGTCAAGAATGGATATGAAGCAGCAAGACTGATCCGGTCTTTGGACAGAGAGGATGCAAAAACAATACCGATTATTGCAATGACAGCAAATGCCTTTACGGAGGACAGAATAAGAGCAAAAGAAGCAGGAATGGATGAGCATATTGCGAAGCCTGTTGATGCAGAATTACTGGTAAAAGTAATTCATAACTTGGCAGATATTTGAACGCTTTACAATTTAAAGGAAGGTGGAAAAACGTGATTTACATCACAGGAGACACCCACGGGAAGTTTGAGCGGATTGAGCAGTTTTGCGGCAAATTTAAAACAAGCCGTGAGGATGTTTTGATTATTCTTGGAGACGCAGGAATTAATTTCTCTGGATGGGTAAAAGATCATGTAAAGAAAGAGTTTCTGGAAACCCTACCAATTACATTTTTTTGTATTCATGGAAATCATGAGCAGAGACCGCAGACGATAGGAAGCTATAGGGAAAAATTATGGCGTGGCGGTGTGGTTTATTATGAAGAGGAGTATCCGGATCTGCTTTTTGCAAAGGATGGAGAGGTTTTTGATTTTAATGGAAAGCAGACCATTGTAACAGGCGGTGCATATAGTGTCGATAGAATGTACCGATTGATTCATGGATATGGCTGGTGGCCGGATGAACAGCCTTCTGAGGAAATCAAGCAGGATGTGGAACGGAAATTGAATGAACTCAGCTGGAATGTGGACGTAGTGTTAAGCCATACCGTACCGTTAAAATATGAACCGACGGAAGTCTTTTTGGAAGGATTAGACCAGAGCAAGGTGGATAGAACAACAGAGGAATGGTTGGATAAAATTGAGGATAGACTTAATTATCAGAAATGGTACTGCGGTCATTATCACACAGAAAAAAAGGTGGATAAGATAGAAATTATGTTTGAAAATATTGAAAAATTTTTAGAATAAGAAGAAAGAAAAGCTGGATTTTTATTGCTGAAAATGATAAAATGAAATAATGTTTCGGGATGGCATATCTCAGTTGGAAGCCTGGCTTTCGACTTGAATTTCATGGAGGTGCAAAATTATGAAACCTGTGTATTTGTCAATTCTGCAAAAAGAAACCGGCACACGCATCAAGACACTTCTTAAAGAAAAGGGATACACTGTGAAAGATATTCAAGAAGCAATGGGATTTGAATATCCACAGGCCATTTATAAATGGCTCTCAGGAAATTCCCTGCCAACTCTGGATAACTTTGTTATTTTAAGCAGAATATTAAATACCCGTATAGAAGATATCCTCGTCATTGACGAGGATATTGTTTTTTATCTACTATAGAGCAGAAAACCCTATCCGACGAGTCGGTTGGAGTTTTCTGCTCATTTTTTTTGTGCCCGAACACAAAAAAAGAAATTTTATTCTAGTTCCGAATTTGACAAAATCAGCGATGGAATCAATCAAAAAGGACGAGCCGAAAAAGAAACAGATTGTTATAATGAAGTTAAAATTAGACAGATACAGTCTGCGTATAGGCAGGATAAAACTCTATACAGAAGGGAAGAAAAGACTATGAAGAATCGAAAAACGCAGTTTCAAAAGCTTGGAATTGCAGTATTCGTGATTGCAGTCGCAGGAGTTGCCACGTGTGCCGTCCAATACAATAATCACAAGCAATTCAATTTAACGGTTGGAGAACATTCGATTGGCAAAGAGGAATATCGAAATTGTATGAAATCCGTAGAGTATGATACCAAAATGCAGATTCAACAAGATTACAATGCAATTTATGAAGAAGATTTCTGGGAAAAAGAGTATGATGACAAACACGGTTATGAAATTTTAGCGGAAAATACCGTAGAGCAGCTGAAATATATTCATGCGGTGTATGATCTTGCAAAAGAATGCGGGGATGTATCCGACAGCAGCTATGAAGCTTTGGAGCAGCGTTGGAAGGACGAAAACGCAGAACGAAGCGAAAAAGTTGCAAAAGGCGAAGTAATTTATGGACTCAAGGAATATACATTCCAGCTATATTTGGATTATGAAATCAGTACCTTGAAGGAACAATACTGCAATGATCTCACTCGTGAGGGGATGGAGCTGACAGAAGCCGAGATTTTAGAATGTTATGAAAGTCGAGACTGGATTTTTGGAGGCAGCGAGGAAAATGCAGATCTTGAAACCGCAAGAATTGCGGTCGAAAGGGAAGTGCGTGAACAAAAGTATGATGAAAAGATCGCACAGCTTGAAAATGATTCTCAAGTAAACGGAGATATGGAGCAAGTCAGCCGGTTTACTTTGAAGAATATAGAATAATATGGAAGGAGTAACAACATGAGAAAAAAATGGATGAGTAGTACTCTGGCGCTGGTACTTGCCGGAACAACAGTGGCATCAATGATGCCGGCAGTTCCTGTTAGTGCAAAGGGAGCAGAAGCTGCATCAGGAACAACGTATTATGTTGATTCAAAAAAAGGAAAAGATAGCAACGCAGGAACTTCAGAAAGCGAAGCATTTCAGACATTGGATAAGGTAAATGAGCTTGACCTTAACCCGGGGGATACCATTCTTCTGAAAAAAGGCTCTGTATTTGAAGATCAGGCACTTAAATTTACAAAAGAAGATAGTGGTACAGCAGAAGCTCCGGTAAAAGTATCTACTTACGGAGAAGGAGACAGACCACAGATTAATACAAACGGTCATGGATTATGGGAGTTAAACTATGGTACTCCGCTGGATAACCAGAATCATAAATGGAAAGGTACTGTATCTTCCAGTATTTTGATTGAAGATGCTGAATACCTTGAAATCGAAGGACTTGAGCTGACAAATGACAGAAACAGTGCAACCGATACCGAAAAAGATAAAGCATATAATGATGCATATGCAATGGATCGAACCGGTGTTGCCGGAGTTGCAAAAGACAATGGAACCGTAGATCATATCGTATTAAATGATCTTTATATCCACAACGTAACAGGTAACGTTTATAACAAACACATGACAAACGGTGGTATCTATTTCATCGTTGCAAAGCCAACAAATGAAGGAGAAACCGGAATCGCAAGATACAATGATGTCCAGATTAGAAACTGTTCTCTGGATACAGTAAACCGTTGGGGAATCGCAGTAGGATACACTTATCAGTGGAGACAGTTCACAATAGGTGCATTATCCGATGCAGTGATGGACAAATATGCGTCCTCTAATGTTGTAATTGAAAACAACTACTTAAATCATGTAGGTGGCGATGCTATTACAACCATGTATCTTGACAGACCGTTGATTCAGTACAATGTAGCTGAGAATGGTTCAGAACAGATTAATACCACTGACTATTCACAGCAGCAGCCAAGACTGGATGCAAATGGTAATGAAATCGGAAAACAGCATGTTGGAGCAGGTCGTGTGGCAGCAGGTATCTGGCCATGGAAATGTAAAAATGCGATTTTCCAGTATAACGAATGTTTTACAACATTGAATGCGTCAAGAGGAAATGGCGATGGACAGCCATGGGATGCTGACTATGGTGACGGAACAAACTATCAGTACAATTATAGTCATGGAAATACTGCAAGTACCGTTATGTTCTGTGGTCCGGAATCTATTAACAATACATTCCGTTACAACATCAGCCAGAATGAAGATATGGGACCTTTAGATCCGGCAGGAAATTCCGGAAACTGTCAGGTTTACAACAACACATTCTATATCAAAGAAGGAATCAATACAATCTGGCACTATACTCATGGTAATGGTGGTCCGGTAGATATTGAAAATAACATCTTCTACTTTGCAGGCAAAACACCGGCTACAGTAAGTAACTGGAACATCAACGGAAATAAAACTTACAGCAATAACTTATACTACAATGTAAGTACTTATCCAAACGATGCAGCTGCTGTAAAAGTAAATGAAGGTACAAAAGTACTGGTTGATGCAGGTTCCGGTCCGGATTCTGTAGCAGCAAATAAAAAAGCAAGAACACATGAAGATCCAAATGCAAAGACCGTATTTGATGGATACAAACTTGCAGAAAACTCTCCGGCAATCAATGCTGGTAAAGTAGTGGTTGATAGAAATGGTTATACAATCGATCACGATTTCTTCGGACATACAATCACAGCAGTACCGGAAATCGGAGCAGCAGAAAGTGATGCAGTAGCAGCACTTGTACTGAGATCCAATGTGTATACTGTTTCCGGAACAAACGTAAGTGATCTTCCGAAAAACACAACCGTAGCAGATTTCCTTAACAACGTTATCGTAGATGCAGGCGTTAAAGTTACCATTAAAAAAGGTGAAAACGTACTTGGCGATTCCGATATCGTAAAAGGCGGAGCTACTATCGTGCTTTCTTATGAAGGAATGGAAGATGTAACTTATACAGTAGTTGCAAGTTCTGATAAAGAACTGAAAGATTGTTATTATGAAGTAAAAGGTACAAACCTGAATGTTCCTTACACAGAAAACAATCCGGCTACCGTAAAAGAAGTGAAAGCAAATATCACTGTAGCAGATACCGCAACTGTTTCCGTATTAAACGGAGAAACAGAGCTGGAAGATAGCGCTGTAGTAGAAGAGGGAATGACACTTCGCATTACTGCAGAAGACGGAACTAAAAATGACTATACAGTGAAACAGAAAAATACATACAACTGGACATTAGATTATGTTGGAAGACAGCAGGGAAATGTATGGTTTGGACAGATGAAGAGAGGTGACGGCGACTGGGCAAATATGACTACATATGATGGTGATGGATGGCCAAACTGGGCAGTAAACACTTATTATGGTCCAGGTCTTGATGCACCACAGGGTACAGTGACCACAACAAATCCAGCCGTACACGGTCTGCTTTCTACACCGCCAAACACCGATATTGTAACTGCAATGGCATATCGCGTACCGAAGAGCGGAACCGTTACATTCAACGTAAAAGATGATGAACCATATCTTCGTCAGTCTGGAAATGCAAACGGAACAGTTACTTTAAGCCTCTTTGTAAATGGCACAGAGAAGAAGAGTGTAACGCTTGTAAATAGTAAAGAGAAAGTGGGAGATTGGGAAAAAGCGGAAGAGCTCGAAGTAGCTCAAGGCGATATGATCCGTGTCGTAGCAAAGAATAGCGGAAACCCAAGCAAACCATCTGCACATATTACACCAATTATTACATATGTAGACAAAGCAGTAGCAGATACCGAAGCACCAAGTGTTCCGGCAGAAGTAAAAGCAACAGATGTAACCGAAACAACCGCTAAGCTTACATGGAGCGAAGCAACCGACAATGTAGGGGTAGCAGGATACAACGTATATGTAAATGAAGCAAAAGTAAATGACACACTTGTAACAGGTACCGAATACAGTTTAACAGACCTTACCGCAGCTACAGAGTACAGTGTAACTGTAACAGCAGTGGATGCCGCAGAAAATGAATCTGCAAAATCCGAAGCAGTGGTATTTACAACAGAAGCAGAAAAAGATACCGAAGCACCAACTGCACCAACAGAAGTAAAAGCAACCGAAGTAACTGAAACAACTGCAAAAGTTACATGGAGCGAAGCAACCGATAATGTAGGCGTAGTTGGATATAACGTATACTTAAATGAAACAAAAGTAAATGACACACTTGTAACAGGTACCGAATATGCTTTAACTGAGCTTACGGAGGCAACCGAATACGCAGTGAGAGTAACTGCAGTGGACGCAGCAGAAAATGAGTCTGCAAGATCCGAAGCTACTACATTTACTACACTGAAAAAAGAGGAACCAAAAGATACCGAAGCACCAAGTGTTCCAACAGCTGTAGCAGCAGCTGACATTACACAGACAACTGCAAAAGTCACATGGGATGCATCTACTGATAATGTAGGCGTAGCAGGATACAATGTATATGTAAACGAAGCAAAAGTAAATGCTTCCCCGGTAACTGTTACAGAGTATGACTTAACCGGACTTACAGAGGCAACCGAATATACAGTAAGAGTAACCGCAGTGGACGCAGCAGAAAATGAATCTGCAAGATCCGAAGCTGTTACATTTACCACATTGGAAGCAGAAGAAGAAACAGATACCGAAGCACCAACTGCACCAGCAGAAGTAAAAGCAACCGAAGTAACCGAAACAACAGCTAAGCTTACATGGAACGAAGCAACCGACAATGTAGGTGTAGCAGGATACAATGTATATGTAAATGAAGCAAAAGTAAATGATGAGCTTGTAGCAGGTACTGAATTTGCACTGACAGACCTTACAGAAGCAACCGAATATACAGTAAGAGTAAGCGCAGTCGATGCAGCAGGAAATGAATCTGCAAGATCGGAAGCAACTACATTTACTACATTAGAAAGTGAAAAACCGGCTCCGGAAAAACCAGCCGCTCCTACTAATGTAAAAATCTCTGAAATTAAACATACGAAAGCACTTGTTACTTGGGATTCGGTTCTCGCAAGAGCAGCAATAGAAGGATATAATGTATATCTGGATGGTGAAAAAGTAAATGCGACACCGGTAAAAGAAACAAGATATGAGCTGACCGGCCTTAAAGTAGGTACGAAGTACAATGTTGCTGTAACAGCAGTAAATGAAGAAGGTACTGAGTCTGAGATCACAGAAGAAGTAGAAGAGACATTTATAACACTGGCAGATATGGAAAAACTGAATAACACTGCAGAAGATGCAAAGAAAGCATTAGAAGAGAAAGAAAAATATACAGAAGAATCCCTGAAAAAACTGCAGGAAGTTTACGAACAGTATCAGAACGTACTGAACGGTGAAAATGTAACTCAGGAACAGGTAGACGAAGCAAAAGCAGCAATCGAAAAAGCCTTCAAAGATCTGAAAGTAAAAGAAACAGCGGATGACAAGAAGGATGAGGATAAAAAAGACGACAACAAGAAAGACGATAACAAAAAAGACGACAACAAAAAACCAGCAGCAGGTGGTGGAAGCACAGGTAGCGGAAGCACAGGTAGTGGAAGCACAGGTGGCGGAAGTACAGGTAGCGGAAGTACAGGTAGCGGAACTACAGGTTCCGGCTCTGCTGGAAAAGGAAGCAGCTCCATCACTTCTCCGAAAACAGGAGATACAATGAACGTAGCAGCATGGGCACTTGCATTTGCAGCGTCTGCAGCGGCAGCAGGAACTGTTGTAGTAAAACGTAAAAAAGAAGACTAAATTTAAAAAGCAATAAAGGAAAATAAAGTAGGCAGGAGTGAAGATGATTCGCTCCTGCCTGTTTTGTATTAGATATTATTTTGAAACAGTTTTTCGATATTGTGAAGGGGTCTCATTAATTACATTCATAAAGACCTTTGAATAATGTTGCGAGTCTTTAAATCCAACCAGCAACGCAATTTCTGTCAAAGTTAAATTGGTGTTTTGCATTAGCTCAATTGAACAGTTAATGCGATAAATATTAATATAGTTTGAGAGAGTCACACCCATATAGCTTTTAAAAATCTTGCTTAAATAGCGGACCGAAATTTGCAACTGTATTGCGATGTCTTCTTGTAAGATTTTGGTAGTATAATGATCGTGAATATAATTCAGTGCATAAGCGACATAGCTATTTTGTAGCTGTGGTTCTTTGTATTCATGCACCGGTTCGGTATGATCGAGAATGTAAAGCATCAAATTTATCAGTGCAACATTTACGTTTGCTGCGGTAAACAGACTTTCAGAAGCAGTATACAGATCAATCAATTTTTGAATCTGCTCGTCAATCGTCGCATCCGAACGCAGTCGATAATAAAAATGGGAAGAGAATAACACCGCATGAAGCAATGTGATCGGAAAAATCCCATCATTATCAAGGATAATCGTTGAAAATAGATACGGATCAAAATGAATATGCTGGAACTCACAGTCTGAGGTATCGTTCAGATAAAAGGAATGTACCACATCAGGAAGGATCATGACAAAGTCCCCTTCTGTGAAGTGGAGTGTTTCGGACTGAATATCCATATAACATTCGCCGGAAAGAATTCGATAAATTTCAATATTCGTATGTAAGTGACGAATAAAGTTGTAACCGGCTTTGCGATATTCGATAACGGCTCCGGACAAAATAGAATCAGATAATGTAATTTTCGCGGAGACGTTTGAAGTTTGATGAATCAGTGTGTTATTGGAGTGAGCTGAGGGAATTGATATTGTCTGTACAGCGTTTTTCTTTTTCATGTGTAAAAGCCTCCAAATATAAGTAAAATTAACAAACACTAAGTATCATTATAACAGAAAAGTAGAGAAAGTATACTAAAAAAGCTAAAAAAATCGTTCTTAAATGCAGAAAAATAGCCTAACGAAGCTGCAAAGCGTAATTCGCCTTGCACTTGTTAGGATTTTTTTATTTTGAGTGCAGTTTACGATATTGTCTGGGTGACATGCCAACCTTCTTCTGGAAGTTCTGTGAGAAATAAGATTGAGATGAAAAGCCGACACTGGAAGCAACCTGCGTTACCGACAAATTCGAAGAAGTCAACAGTTCTTTGCTCGCTTCAAGTCTTCGGTTGGTTAAATAGTTAATCGGAGATTGTCCGATACATTCTGTAAATGAGTGTGCCAGATAAAATTTATTGATATGTGTAATTTCTGCTAAAGAATCTAACGTAATATTCTGGGAATAGTTGATATCAATATAACGTTTAGCAAGCGCGCACTCCTTGGAAAGCCGGAAAGAAGAGTCTGAGATTACAGACAAGTTTTGCTTTCGCGCAATATAGACTAAAAGCACTTGAAGTAATCCATGACAGACCTTTTCAAATCCAGATTTTTTATCCTGGAACTCCCGCATCATGAGTTGTGCGAAGTTAATAAACTGATTTTTGTCGGAACCATAGCTATAGAAGCTATAGCCTTGAGTACCATCTTGGTCCGGGTCATTAAATGAGAAGGCAAGACCTTCGACACCAAACACAATATATTCCATGGGATTATTTGGAAGTGTTTTTTCCGTGTGCTCTACATAGGGATTGATGATCATTAAATCATCTGTTTTCATAGAGACTTTTTTATCTTCTATATAAAAGATTCCTTCGCCACGCAGAACATAAAAAAGTTCTGAAAATTGATGCGTATGTGGCAAAGAGTGCCAGTCATCCTCATATTTGGAAATTGAAATATAACGAAGATTAAAATCTTCAGGGCGGCTATTGGCGGAACCGAGATTAATAAATTCATTACTCATAAGCAAACATCCTTTTAATTATTATGTGCGAGTCTTGTATGTTAAGTTACGTGAGGTAAATAAAGTTCGTAAAAAAGACGAAAAAATAGTAAAATGAAATTCTCTATAAATCCATTATACATAAAAAAGTGATAAAAAAATAGTATTTTATTGATAAAATAGCAAAAAATATAACAAAACGAGCAACAATAAAATTGATATCATTTTTGAAGTCCGTTATACTGTAGCTATCAGATAAAAGATAAGAAAAAAGTTGTTTGGAGGGAATAGTGTTGATGACGGGAAGACTTACGCTGCCGACTGATGCAGATATCGTTGACGAAACAATACGGCTAAAAAATCTTTTAGGAGCAGATGCATTGAGGGACTGCGACGGAACAGAAATGCCGGAAGCGCTTTTGTCAGAACCAGTAAAGAAATATGCGACTTATTATACTACAAGAAAAGATAATGAGTGGGCAATGCAGAATCCGGATGAGATTCAGCAGGAGTACTTGATTAGCGATCGTGTAACCGCAAGAGGCGAGACACTTCGTATTCGTTTAATGGAAGGTTTTCATACCGAACAGTTAAAAGTAAATACATTAGATGATCCGAAACGCTGGTGGGAAGTAATCGATCGCACAACCGGAGAAATTGTTCCTATAGATAAATGGGAATTTGATGCAGCTTCAGAAGAAGTTGAAATCCAGACAATACCATATCATGAATATACCGTCAGCTTTCTGGCATTCTTGATTTGGGATCCGGTACATATGTACAACTTTATTACAAATGACTGGAAGGATACACCACATCAGTTAACTTATGATGTAAGACAACCAAAAACTCAGAAATACGTAAAAGAAAAACTGAAAAGATGGTGTGAGGAAAACCCACATATCGATGTTGTTCGATTTACAACTTTTTTCCATCAGTTCACATTGACATTTGATGATAAAAAAAGAGAAAAATATGTGGAGTGGTTTGGATATAGTGCAAGTGTAAGCCCATATATCTTAGAAAGATTTGAAAAATGGGCAGGCTATAAATTCCGTCCGGAATACATTGTAGATCAGGGATATCACAACAGTATGTTCCGCGTGCCGAGTAAACAGTTCCGCGACTTTATCGAATTCCAGCAGATTGAAGTGTGTGCACTGGCAAAAGAATTAGTTGACATTGTACATTCTTATGGAAAAGAAGCAATGATGTTCCTTGGAGACCATTGGATCGGAACAGAACCGTATGGCAAATATTTTGCAGGAATCGGCTTAGATGCAGTCGTAGGTTCCGTTGGAAGTGGTGTAACCCTTCGTATGATTTCTGATATTAAAGGTGTAGATTATACAGAAGGTCGTCTGTTACCATACTTCTTCCCGGATGTATTTGGAGAAGGCGGAGATCCGATTGGAGAAGCAAGAGATAACTGGAGAAAAGCCAGACGTGCCCTGCTTCGTTCCCCATTGGATCGAATCGGATACGGCGGATATTTAAAACTTGCAAGTAACTGGCCGGGATTTATTGATGAAATTCAGAAGGTTGTTACAGAATTTAGAGAAATTCATGAAAATATGAAGGAAACTCCTTCTTATGTAGCACCATTTAAGGTAGCGATTCTTAACTGTTGGGGTAGCCAGAGAAGATGGATGTCCAATCAGGTACATCATGCCATCTGGCATAGAGAAACTTATTCCGCAGAAGGCGTATTGGAATGCTTAAGCGGAATGCCATTCGAAGTAGAATTTATCTCTTTTGATGATGTGAAAAACGGGATTCCGGAAGACATCAAAGTAATTATCAATGTTGGAGATGCATATACTGCATTTAGTGGAGCTGAAAACTGGATTGATGAAGCGGTTGTAACAAGTATTCGCCGATTCGTTGACCAGGGAGGCGGATTCATCGGAGTCGGTGAACCGACTGCTTACCAGCATCAGGGAAGATTCTTCCAGTTATCTGATGTACTTGGTGTAGACCGTGAGATGTGCTTCTCACTTAATACAGATAAGTATAATGAACTGGATGCAAATCATTTCATCTTAGAAGACATCGATGGAGAAGTAGATTTTGGTGAGGGAACAAGCCGAGTTTACGCACAGGGCAAAAATTATCAAGTCCTTGCAATGGACGGAGAATACAGCCAGTTAGTTGTAAATGAATATGGGAAAGGACATAGTGTTTATTTTGCAGGTCTTCCATATTCTCCTCAGAACTGTAGAATTCTTCTACGTGCGATTTATTATGCAGCAGGCATGGAGAATGAGATGAAACGTTATTATGTGACAAATGTGGATACTGAAGTAACCGTATTCCAGAAGAGCAAGAAGATTGCAGTAATTAATAATTCATCCGAAGCACAGTACACAGAGGTTTACATCAATGGCAACTGTGTATATAAATTAGATATGGAACCGGGCGAAATGCGCTGGGTTGACGATGTTGAGTAAGAATAACTTATGAAATGCGGGGGAGCATTTTATATTTTATAAAAGAATATTTTTAATCTAAGGAGGATCATAGTAATGAAAAAGAAAGTATTGGGAATGTTTTTAGTAGCAACAATGGCAGCATCTGTGCTTGCAGGATGTGGTGGAAAAGCAGAAGACAAGAGCGAAGCAAAAAAAGATGATACCGCAGCAGCACAGGAAGAGACACTTACTGTATGGTGTTGGGATCCGAACTTCAACGTGTATGCAATGGAGCAGGCAGAAAAAATGTATCAGAAAGATCATCCGGATTTCAAATTGGATATCCAGGAAAAAGTATACTCTGATATTGAAACTGCTTTAATCACAGCTGCAGAAGCAGATGATTACAGCACATTACCGGATATCTTCTTAATGCAGGATTATTCCTTCCACAAAAATGTAGCAAACTATCCGGGAATCTTTACAGAATTAACAGATTCAGGCGTTGATTTCTCACAGTTCTCTGCTGGTAAGTTAGCAGACTCTACTGTAGATGGAAAAAATTACGGTCTTCCATTTGACAATGGTGCTACAATCATGGCAATTCGTAAAGATATGGTTGAAGCAGCTGGTCTCACAGTAGATGACTTCAAAGATACAACATGGTCTGACTTTATCGAAAAAGCGAAAAAAGTAGTTGAGAAAAACAACGTTCCGATGCTTACAAGTTCAGGTGGATCTGAAATTGTAATCGAAATGCTTCAGTCTGCAGGCGCTTCTCCAATGGTAGATGGTAAAGTGGACTTAGTTGGAAACGAAGCACTGAAAAAATCTATCGAAACTTACAAACAGTTAATCGATGAAAAAGTTATGGTAGATTACACTGATTGGGATCAGTACATCGCTTCTATGAACAAAGGTACTGCAGCAGGTGTTATTCAGGGATGTTGGATCATGTCTTCTATTCAGGCAGCAGAAGAGCAGTCCGGAAACTGGGCAATCGTTGATATGCCAAAATTAGATGGTATTGAAGGCGCTACAAACTACGCAAACTGTGGTGGAGCAAGCTGGGCAGTATCTTCTAACTGTAAAAACACAGACCTTGCATTTGATTTCCTTAAATCAACATTTGGCGAAAGCGTAGAATTATATGACGACCTGCTTCCAAATGCCGGAGCGATCGCAAGTTACTTACCGGCAGCTGAATCTGAAGTTTACAATGAAGCTTCTGATTTCTATGGTGGACAGACAGTATATAAAGATATCGTAGATTTTGCAGGAAAAGTTCCGGGAATCGATTACGGTGCATACTACTCTGACATCAGAAGTGCATTAACAGATGCAATCACAAATGTAGTTCAGAATGGCGCTGACATCGACAGCGAAATTAAAAACGCTCAGGATACTGTAGAATTTAATATTAATGAGTAATCATTAAAGAGTGAAATAGGACGTGCCGGGAGTGCATCTTGCGTTCCCGGCTCTATTTTAGGAGAAAAACATGAAAAAAATAGATTTAGAAAAACGGCATAATCTTACGGGATGGGCATTTCTCATTCCGGCAGCACTTTTAATCTTTGTATTTTGTTTTTATCCGATGGCGCAGGCAATCCTGCTTTCCTTTAGAAAAACAAATGGGGAATTTACTGGTATTTCAAACTATGCCAGAATCCTTCAGGATAAAACATTTCAGCAATGTTTATTTAACACAATCTTTTATTTTATCGTTCAGGTACCGATCATGCTTATCTTAGCATTGGGACTGGCACAGCTTTTAAATAGCCCGCATATCAAAGGAAAAGGAATTTTCCGTACCTTGATTTTCCTTCCATGTGCGACTTCACTTGTATCTTATTCTATGATTTTCAAATCCTTATTTGCTCCGGATGGAGTTGTAAATCGAGTACTTACCTCTATTGGAGGTGCTCCTGTGGATTGGTTCCAGAGTACATGGCCGGCACGTTGGGTCATTATCATCGCATTGGTTTGGAGATGGACCGGTTACAACATGGTATTCTATCTTGCAGGTTTACAGAATATTGATTATTCCGTATATGAAGCAAGTTACATTGATGGCGCAACTCCGTTCCAGCAGTTTATAAAGATTACTGTTCCACTTTTGAAACCGACGATCCTTATGACTGCAATTATGTCAACATCAGGAACATTACAGTTATTTGATGAATCTATGAACTTGACAGGCGGTGGTCCAGGTAAGTCAACAATGACACTGGCTCATTATATCTACAATATTTCCTTTGTAGAGACACCGAAATTCAACTATGCAGCGGCATTATCTGTATTTATTCTTGTAATGGTGGCAATTCTGTCTGCGATTCAGATGAAAGTAGGTGACAAACGTGACTAAGACAAAAAAAGTAATTTCATATATCATTTTAATTCTGGCAAGCTTTTTATCCGCATTCCCGTTGTATTACATGCTCTGCGGAGCAACCAATACAAGTATTGATGTGGTAAGAGGACGTTTGATTCCGGGTGGTTATCTGGTAGAAAACTTTAAAACCTTAGTTGGGATGCAGGATCTGAAACTTGCGATGTTTAACTCATTCCGTAATGCAATTATCATTACATTTGTAGCATTACTTGTGTGCTCCATTGCCGGATACGGCTTCGAAATCTACCATGATAAAGGCAAAGATATTTTAATGAGCATTTTGCTGCTTGCGATGATGCTTCCGTTCGTAGCAATTATGATTCCATTATTTAAAATGTTTACTTCATGGGGATTGGTAAATACCTGGATTGCGCTTGCACTTCCGTCAATCTCTACTCCATTCATGATTATGCTGTTTCGTCAGGCGGCGCGTTCATTCCCGCATGATATTATCGAGGCAGCGAGACTGGAAGGGTTAAGTGAAGTTCAGATTTTCTTCAAAATGTTTATTCCGGTTATGAAATCTACTTATGGAGCAGCCATGACAGTAACTTTCATGAGTGCATGGAATAACTACTTATGGCCAACTGTTATTTTACAGGATAGCAAAGCAATCACAATGCCAATGCTCGTTGCAAACTTAAAGAGTGGTTACAGCGTTGACTATGGTATGCTGATGCTTGGCGTATTAATTTGTACACTCCCAACAGCAGTGATCTTCTTATGCCTACAGAAGAGTTTTGCAAATGGAATTACAGGAGCGGTAAAATAATGCGACAGAGTTATTGTATCAAACAGGAGTGTTTAAGGAAGGCGCAGGGAGCCTTCCTTTTGGCACACAAACTTGGATTATTGGAAACACCTTCTATGGAAGGATTCGAGGCAAGGCGACAGGCGCATAATAGGATGCTGAAAAAACTGGAGCAGGAGAATAAGAAGTTCTATGGACCGCATTATTTTTCAGCTCCGGCCTATCTGCAGTATGAGTTGACACGCCTGAAATTAGATTTTGTGCAGCCAAGTGAGGCAGTTCGCAAAACCGGCTTATGTCCGGAGTTTACAGAAGCAGAAAAGCGAGCATTTTACGAACAAAATATGGATTTATTCGGACGCTATCATGGTGATTTCTTTACGTATGAAGAAGTTGCACAGATTATTGAAAAACGGTTACGGGAGGATGCGTATGACAAGCTTATCGAAAACGTATTACGTGAGTTCGAAGAGGGGGAATGATTCGAACGACGGATTAAATTGCGAAACGGCATTTGCCAGTCTTTTTGCAATCAATCATAGCAGCCTCAAACCGGGAGACCGTGTATTGCTGGAGCGTGGCAGCGTATTTTATGGACAGTATCTTCAGATTACTGATAGTGGCAGTAAAGAAGCGCCGATTGTGATTGGGGTATACGGCGATGGAGAACCACCTCGGATCGAAGCATGTGGACAGGGAATCTGGTATCAGGATTATGGAAATCCATTGGATGCACCGACACATGTGTATCACGGATATGTATCGTCCGCAGTTTTACTGTATGATGCAGAATATATTATTGTGGAAGATTTGGAAATTACAAATGAGGCAAGCGAGATCATCGGAGAGCAGTATTCACTTGGAGACAAAATGAATCGCACCGGAGTTGCAGTTGTGGCAAAAGATAAAGGGGTGCGGCATGGAATTACGCTGCGTAATCTGTTGATTCACGATGTGCATGGTAATGTGTATGATAAACATATGAACAACGGTGGAATTTATATAACTGCGCTTCGTCCAAGCTGTGAAGATGCTACGGGTGTGGCACGTTATCAGGATGTTACGGTTGAGGGATGTTTTGTGTATCAGGTGAGTCGTTGGGGGATTGCAGTAGGCTACACGTATGCACATGAAAAGTTTCAGGGGGTAGAACTTGACGAAGAAACGTTCCTGAAGTATGGGCATGAAAATATGAAGATTTGCGATAATTATGTGAAAGCAGCAGGGGGAGACGGAATTACAGCGATGTATGCGCTGCGTCCGCTGGTAGAGCATAATATGGCAGATTCGATTGCGTGTGAGATGAATGATCGGATTTATTGTAATCCGGGAGATAAAGCAGGAAAGGTAGCAGCAGGAATTTGGCCTTGGAAGTGCAAAGATGCACTCTTTCGTTATAACGAAGTCGCTGACACAAGACTGAACCAGGATGGCATGGCATACGATGCAGATTCAGGGGATGGCACAGTCTATGAATATAATTACAGTAGACAAAATGAAGGCGGCTGCGTGATGTTCTGTTTGCAGGAGGCAATTCACAATACTTTCCGCAAAAATGAAAGCTTTGACGATTTAGGAGGCACCATTAGTCCTTCCGAGAATCCAGATGCTTTGATTGAAGAGAATGTGTTTTATGTGAGAAAAGGAGTGCCGTTTGTTCGTAAAAATATGGATGGCGGCAAATATGAACTAGTAAATAATAAGATTTTTGAGTTAGATAAGTGAAATAAATAATGTGCGTTTTTTCTAGACTTTAAGTTTAGGCATGAAAGAAAGAGAATCAACAATGCTGGAGAGGGGTTGTTGATTCTCTTTTTGGCATTTATTGCATGGGGCATCTATTCTACCATGGTTAAAAAAATGGAGAATGGGATTATCCTACGGTTGCGGTAACAAAAAGAATTCACTTTTATAGCAGCTTTATTGTGCGCTCCTCTGAATCAGAATGATACGTTAATCCGGCAGGTCGTTTCAAATTCAATTTGTAAAGAAAGAAGATTCCGGCAAAGAATCCGGGAATCAGTCCGGCATATCCGGTGGTGCATAAAAGTACGGTGAGTTGAACCGGAAGGCTCATAGCAGTTGTCAGGCATAAAAGTGTGCCAACAACAAGTCCGACAATGCTCCATCCGGTAATAAGAGTGAAGAGAAAAAGAAAAGCGGTGTGCGTTTTCCTGGTATGTTTTTTTGTAAAGTTCCATAATTTCTGATACATGTGTCATCCCCCGTTTCTAAATTAATGAATAAAAATAAAAAAGTTCTTTTTCTGTTTCGTTACTGTTATTTTAGAAATCATTTGTAAAGTATGCAGGCGCAGAAATGAAAAATCTATGTAAAATTTTTTGACAAAAACATCCGTGCAGAAATTTCAGGTAACACAGAGTTTCATGTAAGTAAAGCGGACATTCGCAATCCGCTTCGCTACTTGCTCATGAACGCAGTTGCTTCGCAATCTGTCAGTGGGAGTTTTCAACTCCCGCTGACATAAGCATCCCCCCTCACCCGCTGCTTAGTGCTTTGCGCACTTGAAGCAGGGGAATGCTTATCTGCGTTCAAATAATCTGCGCTTTTTTGAAAATACTAGCCGTTTGGTTAGTATACAAAGATGTCGAAAATTGTTATAATTCTATGTATAGAAAGGAAAAAGGAAGAGGGGTGTATCATTGACAGAAAAGGACAAAATATGTTATATCCGGCCAAAACGGGCACTCAGGCGTTTGAAGGCTGCCGAAGAAGAAAATATAACTGCTTATATTTACGGAGTGAGCGGTATTGGCAAGACAGAACTGATTGTCCGTTATTTAAAACAGAAAAAATATCAGATGTTTGACGCTGGAAGAGTAAGCGCAGAAGAACTGGAGGGGATTGCAGAATCTGAAAAACGAAAGATTGTGGTAATTGATAATCTGCATGATTTGGCAATGGAGGAAGAATGTGAGGATATCAAAGAAGCAATTATTTCGTTGATTGAACGGGAAGATGTATGGCTGATTTTATCGGGGAGATGTGCCGTACCACCGTGGCTTGCTGCTGTCCGTTACCGCGAGGTTTTTTATGTGATAGAAGAGTCGGAATTATTGTTTGATGAAGCTCAGGTAAATCAATACATAGAATATACGAAGATACTGCTGACGCCAGAACAGCGCAAGGTAAGCAAAAATTATTGTTTGGGGGTTCCGCTTGGCTGGTATATTACATGGGATGTATATGAGCAAATTCGGCTTCGTGAGGGACTAAAAGAGGGCGAGTACTTTTCGGATAAATTATTTTCAGAGCTGATTGACAGGGGGTTATCCCAGATGTGGGATTATCTTGACTGGCATGTCTATGACAACTGGGATATCCGGATACAGGAATTTTTAATGGAAGTTTCGATTGTGGATTGTTTTACAGCACATCTGGCAGAGATGATTACGGGGAGAAATAATGTAGAATCAATTTTAAGCAGGGTAAAATGGCTCGGAAATTTTATGGTGGAAAGGACCGAAAAAGACGAAGTTGTCTATGAATTTCGTCGGGAAATGCGTATCAGTATGCGCAGGCGTCTGAAACGAAAGTATAATAAAGAGCAGATTCATGCCCTTTATGAAAATGCAGGCTTGTATTATCAGCTAAATAAAGAGCCAATTCAGGCGCTTGAGATGTATCAAAAAGCAGGGGAGAAAGAGCGGATTGCGTCTTTGCTGATAGAAAATGCGAGAACCGCACCAAATAATGGCTATTATTATCAGCTGAAAAAATATTACCTGAAGCTTTCAGACGAAAAAATCCGTACCAGTCCGGAGCTTATGATGGGAATGAGCATGCTTCAGTCACTTTTATTGGATATAGAAGAGAGTGAACACTGGTATCAGGAATTGGAACAGTATGCAAAGGAACATTCCGGAAGGGAGCGGCGTCGGGCGAGAAGTGAATTACTGTATCTGGAAATCGGACTTCCGCACAGAGGCAGTGAGAATATGGTAGAAATTCTGAAAAAGGCACATCTGTTAATCTTGGATAAGCAGGTCAGTCTCCAGGAATTTTCTGTCACCAGTAATCAGGCATCTCAGATGAATGGCGGAAAGGACTTCTGTGAGTGGAGCAAGAGAGACAGAGAACTGGCAAAAGGCATTGGAAAACTGGTTGAATTTATCCTTGGAAAATATGGAAAGGGTATGGTAAATCTGGCTCTTTCAGAAAGCTTTTTTGAGAAGGGTGAGGACAACTATGAGGTCGCTTCCTTAGCCAATAAGGGGAGAATGCAGGCAGAGACCGGAGGAAAATTAGAACAATGCTTTGTGGCAGACGGCATGCTGGCATGGCTGCATATTATTACAGGAAAGGTATCAGAGGCAGAAGAACTGTTAAAACGGTTCTATAAAAAAGCAGAAAAAGAAGAAGCAGAACGCCTGCTTCCAAATATTGAAACCTTTATTATACGATGTGCACTCTACAGCCAGAAAAAAGCAGAGATTGAGAAATGGATGAAGAAAGCACCGGATGAAGAACAGGAGTTTTCAATTTATGACAGATTTCATTATCTGACAAAAGTACGTGTGTATCTGCAAAATGGGAGAAATGAACAGGCGTACAATCTGCTTTTAAAATGTGAGTACTATGCAACAGTAATGAAACGCACTTATATTAAAATCGAAGTGAAATTATTGATGGCGATTGTACAGTACCGTGTTGGGGATGAACGGTGGGATGAGACTCTGTGTGAAGGATTAAAAATGGCAGAGGAATATCATTTTGTGCGGATTATTACACGTGAGGGAGCTGCAATCCGCCCATTGCTTACGCAAAGCAGATGGGAACCTTCGAGGGTAGAATCAAAAGAAGGGGAAAAAAAGAACCGGCAGTTCTGGAAACAGGTTTTGGAAGAAACGGAAAAAATGACCCGCTATTATCCGGGATATTTGAAGGCGGGAATCGAGAGCGTTACGTTAAGTGATGCAATGCTGGAAGTTCTGAAGCTTCAGGCAGATGGTCTTTCTAAAGAGAAAATCGCAGAACGGTTAAATATGTCGGTGAGTAACGTAAAATACCATACGCAGCAGATTTATAAGAGGCTGGGAGTCTCAAATAAAGCAGAAGCTGTAATGGAAGCGGGAAAGCGAGGCCTCCTGTAGGGGATAAAAAGGGATATTGATATCGAAAAAAGGGGTATAAAAAAAGGATGTCATTTATTTGGGAGAGTAAAGGACATCCTTTTTGAGTGCACAGAAAAGCTCAAGGCTGTTTGAAAAATGGAGAATAAAGGAAACAAAAGAAGATAAAAGGATATTTATCCTATCAAAACTGTATTAATTTACCATAGAAAAGAACGTCTGACGTCGAATAATTGTGAAAGATAGAAAAAATAAAAAATTTTATAAAAATTTTAATGGATTTTATTTGGATATCATGTATAATACTAAGTGGGAAGTGAGAAAATTCACTTCCAGAGGAATGAAAGAAAAGGAGTAAGTGTAAAGATGGCAGAAATCAATTTAACTAAGTATGGCATTACAGGAACAACAGAAATCGTATACAATCCTTCTTACGAAACATTATTCGCTGAAGAAACAAAACCGGAACTGGAAGGATTCGATAAAGGTCAGGAAAGTGAACTGGGCGCTGTCAACGTTATGACAGGTGTTTACACAGGACGTTCTCCTAAAGACAAATTTATCGTTATGGATGAAAACTCAAAAGACACTGTATGGTGGACTTCTGATGAGTACAAAAACGACAACCACCCAGCTACAAAAGAAGCTTGGGATACTGTAAAAGATATCGCTATCAAAGAGCTTTCTAACAAAAAACTTTATGTAGTAGATGCATTCTGCGGTGCAAACAAAGATACTCGTATGGCTATCCGTTTCATCGTTGAAGTAGCTTGGCAGGCACATTTCGTAACAAACATGTTCATCAAACCAACAGCTGAAGAACTGGAAGTATTCGAGCCAGACTTCATCGTTTACAACGCATCTAAAGCAAAAGTTGAAAACTACAAAGAATTAGGATTAAACTCTGAAACAGCTGTAATGTTCAACATTACAAGCAAAGAACAGGTTATCGTAAACACATGGTACGGCGGAGAAATGAAAAAAGGTATGTTCTCTATGATGAACTACTTCCTGCCATTAAAAGGAATTGCTTCCATGCACTGCTCTGCAAATACAGACTTAAATGGTGAAAACACAGCAATCTTCTTTGGTCTTTCTGGAACAGGTAAAACAACTCTGTCTACAGACCCGAAACGTCTCTTAATCGGTGATGACGAACACGGTTGGGATGACAACGGAGTATTCAACTTTGAAGGTGGATGCTACGCAAAAGTTATCAACCTGGATAAAGAATCTGAACCGGACATCTACAATGCAATCAGACGTGACGCTCTTCTTGAGAACGTAACTCTGGACAAAGATGGAAAAATCGACTTCGCAGATAAGAGTGTAACAGAAAATACACGTGTATCTTATCCAATCAACCACATTGAAAACATCGTTCGTCCGGTATCTTCTGCACCGGCAGCTAAGAACGTAATCTTCCTGTCAGCAGATGCTTTCGGAGTACTTCCTCCAGTATCTATCCTGACACCGGAACAGACACAGTACTACTTCCTGTCTGGATTCACAGCTAAATTAGCTGGTACAGAACGTGGTATCACAGAACCAACACCAACCTTCTCTGCTTGCTTCGGACAGGCATTCCTGGAATTACATCCGACAAAATATGCAGAAGAACTGGTTAAGAAAATGGAACAGAGCGGAGCAAAAGCTTACCTCGTTAACACAGGATGGAACGGTACCGGAAAACGTATCTCCATTAAAGATACTCGTGGTATCATCGATGCAATCCTCAACGGAGATATCTTAAATGTACCGACTAAGAAAATTCCATTCTTCGACTTTGAAGTTCCAACAGAACTTAAAGGTGTTGATACAGGAATTCTTGACCCACGTGACACTTATGCAGATGCTTCCGAATGGGAAACAAAAGCAAAAGATCTTGCTGGCAGATTCGTTAAGAACTTTGCTAAATACGAAGGAAACGAAGCTGGTAAAGCACTTGTTTCTGCAGGTCCTCAGGCTTAATTCTTATTTGAAATTTAATAAGATAAACTAAAAACTCCCCCATATTCTCAAGAGAGAAAATATGGGGGAGTTTTAAATTAGAATAAAAATCAATCTACTTTCCAAAGTCCAAGTGCCGGAGTTTTTACGAAGTAAATTTCTTCTCCATTTTCAAGAGTATTCCAGCCTTCTTTTAAGGTGTCTGGATTGTATAAAGCAGCTGCTTCATTGTAATCCATCCATTCGTAGCCAACACTGTTGATTTCTTCTTTGGAGAGATTTTCCGGTTTGGTGCAGTAAGTAATAGTGAAACGTCCGTCGGAAGAACCCTGAATTAAGTGTGCAGCAGACATAATCTTATTGTCAAATGCACCTTTGTTAAATAAATCAAGCACGTAGTCACGTCCTTTATAACCGTATTTACGAGTCATCTTATCCATTTCTTCATTTTCACCGAAGGCTTTTACACCAGGAGCAAGAATAATTAAGTCTCCACCATCTGCAACTGCCATTCTGGTACGGTAAATTCCTTTATTTCCAACCCATGTTGTCTTTAATTCATCCGGGTCAAGGTAAGTCACTAATTTTTTCGCTCTGCGTTCTACATGGACAATGTTTAATTCTGTGGAAAGTTCCACTGCTTTTTCAAATGGTTTTCTGGAAGAACCAACGTATAAACCGTTTAATTTCAAATCATCATCATTTAAAGTTGTAACAGTCTGAATGTAAACCAGCGGAAGTTTTCCGTCAAGGAAATGCTGCTGTGCATAGTCAAATACTTTTCGTGCCGGTGAATCTGCAACACCGAGAGCTTTTTCCATACCACAGATGGCACTTAACATGTGGGATTTATTAATCATCTGGCGTCCGCCGACTCCAACGAAAAGATTCTTGCTGTAGTTTGCCATACCAACTACTTCATGAGGAACCACTTGTCCAACAGAGAGGATTAAATCATATCCGCCGTGAATCAGTTTTTCATTGACTTCCACTTCGATATCAGTAGAGTATAAGCCTTCAGAGATTTCTTCAATGACTTCTTTTGGAACCGTACCGATAGAAATGGTATCTTTCTGCCAGTGATGTACTAAAAATGCTTCATTCGGAATCACGCCTGCAAACATTTTTTGTTTTTCTTCTTCGTCCATTTCCATGTGAGTTCCAAGTGCCGGCATTACATGAACTTCTGCTTCTGGAGCAAGTTTTTTATATAAAATCTGTGAAATTTCGCCGGCGTAAGAGTAACAGCGGGTAAAATCAGGCGGGATAATCAATACTTTTTTGAGATTTGGATACTGAGAGAGAAGTTCGTCCATTGCTTTGGAGATTTCGTCCATGGAAATTCCGGATTCTTTGTTGGTGATATAAATTTCTTTCATAATCAAAAATCCTTTCACTTTTTTTATAGTTTATTATTGGGTTACTAAAATTTTGGCTTAGTCTTAAATGGTGCACCACTTTCATGGTGCACCAGAATCATAAGAGGGTTTTGTTTTATTAATGTACTCTCGGAGTTTTTACAGAAAGCTTCCGAGAGCACATATCACTTTAAGGGGGAGTAGCAAAATTAATTAATCTTCAAATTTTAAAACAAGTTTTAATACATCCTGTGGATGTTCTTTAATCATATTTAATGCGTCCATAACGTCTTTGTAGTTGTAAGCTTTTGTCATTAACTGTTCTGGATGCAGAGTTCCATCTTCAAATCCTGCGATAACTTCATCGAAGCAGTTGTTGTTCAGACGAGAACCTACGATAGTCAGTTCTTTCTTTGTGATATCAGCCATTGTGATAGAAGATGGCTGGTTTTTCAGTCCGATGCAGACGATACGTCCGGCAGGGCATGCAAGCTGTACAGCCTGTTCGAAGGAGGAAGGAATACATACAGTATCAACAACAACCGGAATACCTTCTCCATCTGTGAAGTCTAACAGACGCTGTTCTAAGTTATCTTCAGAAACTAATACAGTTTCATCAGCTCCCATAGATTTTGCTTTTTCCAGACGTTCTTTTACAAGGTCAGTCATGATAACTTCTGCACCGTTTCTTTTTGCAACCTGCATTGCAGCGATACCGATTGGACCAGAACCCATAATCAGGACTTTATCGCCTTTTGTAATCTGTCCACGGTTGTTGATTTCTACACCGATTGTAAATGGTTCAACCAGACCGAGTAAAGATTCGTCAAAGTCTTTATGGAATTTATGAATGTTTTTCTCATCAGCAACAACAAATTCAGCGAAACCACCGTCTCTGTGAACACCCATAACTTCAAGTGTAGAGCAGACATTGTGTCTTCCGATACGGCATGCATAGCAGTGTCCACAGCTTACAACCGGGTCAACTGCAACTTTGTCACCAGGTTTTACAGAAGTAACAGCAGAACCAACTTCTGTAACGATACCGCCAAATTCATGACCAATCAGACGAGGATAAGTAGCTAAAGAGTTTGTTCCGTTCCAGATTCCGATATCAGAACCGCAGATACCGCCGGAAGTGATTCTTACGATAACATCATCGTCTTTTTTGATAGTTGGGTTTGGTACGTCAACGATTTCTACTTTGAATGGTTCGATTACTTTAATTGCTTTCATGATTTTATCTCCTTTTGCTTCAAAAACGAAGCACTTTTAATTTTTGCTTTTTACTAGTTCTCTTTGCAATCTGACTATCAGAAATCAGAAGAAAAAGGAATGGATACATCTTCTGATTAAACTCAAAAACTGATATATCAGTTGTATCTGCCATTAATATATCAGAACAGAACCAAAGATGCAACTATAAATTTTGCCAAGAATTAAAATGAAAAACTGTAAAAAATATACAAAAACGTGAAAAATACAAGGAAATACAGGGGAAAATGCTCGAAAAAAATTGACGTGACAGGCAGAGGGATAGTAAAATAAAAGCAGAGTAAAAAAGAAAAAGAACTAAACTAATATATTAGTAAAAGACGAGAAAAGGGAAAAATTAAAAATATGAAGTTAAGAATCAGCGAACGAAGAAAAAAAGAAAACAATAGAGAGTATGCCTATCGAGTGCTTCGAGATAATATTATGACCATGCAGTTGCTTCCAGGAGAAACGTTAAATGAGGCAGAACTTGCAGAAATTTTTCATGTAAGCCGGACGCCGGTACATGAAGCGGTCATTATGTTAAAAGAAGAGATGTTAGTAGAAGTGTATCCGCAGAGCGGGTCTAAGGTTTCTTATATCAATATTAATACCTTAAAAGAAGGCTATTTTATGCGTTCGGTCTTAGAACCGGAAATTCTTGCAACGCTTGCAGGTTCGTTAAGTCAGGATTATGTGGAAAAAATAAAAGAAAATCTGGATTTACAGAAAAAAGTATTAGAAGAAAAAAATGAGGACAGCATAGATGCTTTTTTTAAGTTAGATAATAAATTTCATCAGTTGATTTATCAGGCAGGAAATAAAAATAATGTCTGGAGAGCGGTCAGAAGAGTCAGCTCCCATTATGACCGTGTCCGTTATCTCGACGCAATAATGAGCAAAACAGATTTGGAGGCAATTCAGAAAGAGCATGAAAAAATCTTTCATCAGTTGTTAATCGGTTACACAGAGGATTTTGACCTGAAAAAATTCTATGACAGACATCTTGGGATTTACAGAAAAAATTTCCAGAATATTCTGGAACACTATCCGGAGTATTTCGGCATCTAATTTAAAAAAAAAGAGATAAATAAAAATGAAGAAAAAACATACAAAAAAGTTATGTGAAAATTTACCAAAAAATAAACTTTAAAATTATCTAAAACTCACAGAATATACAATGCCCTATTGACTATTTGTATTAAATCTGGTACACTCTACTCATGGAATGGATACGACGTCACACGTCACACGAAAACCAAACAAATAAGAGAAAAGGGAGGAAAACGGTATGTTTTCAGGAGGAATCGTAACAGGTCCGGCATTGGTTGCAATCTTTATCCTTGCAATTGCAATTCTGCTGTTACTCATTATCAAATTTCAGGTAAACGCTTTCGTAGCATTACTGCTCACTGGCTACATTACAGGCGTAGTTGCAAACATGCCACTTGGTGATATCGCCCAGACCGTTACAGACGGATTTGGAAGTACACTTGGTGGAATCGGTATGGTTACCGGTCTTGGTGTTATGTTAGGTAAATTCATGTATGAGGCTGGCGGTATTGAGTCTATCGCAAATAAAGTCTTAAAAGCATTTGGTGATAAAAAATCCCCAATCGCAGTTGCTATTTCAGGATTTATCACAGGTATTCCAGTATTTGGAGATGTAGTATATATCATGTTTGCTCCGATGCTGAAAGTATTATGTAAGAAAACAAAAATTTCCATGGTTACTTTCGCATGTGCAATTTCAGTAGCTACAACATGTACATTCGCACTGGTTCTGCCAACCGCACCACCACTTGCAGTTGCTGAAGAACTTGGAATTGAAATTGGTATTTTCTTCTTCTACGCATTAGTATCTGCATTTGTAGGTATGATTGTAGGTGGTATTGTTTATGGTGGATTCATCAACAAACAGGACCAGAAAAACAAACATTTCTATACATTTGATGATTTAGATGAAGAAGCTGCATCTATGGGAGATACAACAGGAAAAGAAAGAATGGGAGCGTTAAAAGCCCTGTCTATTCTGTTAGTACCGATTATCCTGATTCTTCTTGGAAGTTTCGTTCCGTTAGCAGCAGGAAAAGAAATACCGTTTATTTCCTTCATTGGTAATAAAAACTTTGCTATGTTAGTCGGTGTTTTATATGCCGCATTAGTTTCCAGAAAATATCTGACAAAATCTATCACAACAATTATGTCAGAAGGTGCTGACCAGGTTGGTCTGATTCTTCTTATCACAGGTGCCGGAGGTGCTTTTGGTAAAATTCTTCAGGCAACAGGTATTGCAGATTATATCGCAGGAACACTTTCCGGATTCAGTATTCCGATTCTGGTACTGTGCTTCGTAATCTGCCAGATTATTCGTTGTGCACAGGGTTCTACAACTGTAGCCCTTACAACAACAGCAGCTATTATGGCTGGTACAATTGCTACATCCGGAGTATCTCCGATTCTGTGTGCGATTGCTATCTGTGCCGGTGGTATTGGTCTTTCTATGCCAAACGATTCCGGATTCTGGGCAATCAGCCGTTTCTTCGGAATCTCCGTACCGGATACAATCAGAGGATGGAGTATCGGTGGTTTCGTAGCCGGTGTTGCAATTCTGATTTTTGTATCAATCCTTTCTCTCTTCCAGGGATTCTTACCAGGATTGATGTAAGTTAAATCAAAAATTCAAATCGAACTAAAGTGAGATATGAAACTGGGCAAAGAATCGAAAAGGGTTCTTTGCCCTTTTTGTTTCAGTTTACATTTTGTATGAATTTTGTCATAAGAAAGCCATAAGAAATACAAAACTTAACCGCTCATATATTGCGGAAAATTGGTTTCAATTAAAGTAGATTTTAACTTTAAAATTTTGTAGGATAAGATAAAAAGAAAAAAATTCAGGAGGATAAAAAAATGCAACAAAAAAGTGCACCACAGCGTCTGTTATGGGCACAGTTTGATGCCCTGCAGATGGGTTCAGGCTGGGATGAAGAAGACATTAAGAAACCACAGATTATGCTCGAAGATGTGTTTGGAGACAGCCATCCAGGAAGTACTCATCTGGCGGGTCTTATGGAACAGGCAAAATATGGCGTGTTTGAAAAAGGTGGATATCCGGCACAGTATCATACGACTGATATCTGTGATGGATGCGCGCAGGGACATGATGGCATGAACTATATTTTAGCGTCCCGAGAAGCAATCTGTGATATGGTGGAAGTACACGGAAGTGTATATCCATGGGATGGAATGATTTTATCTTCTTCTTGTGATAAATCCATACCGGCACATTTAAAAGCGGCTGCCCGTCTGGATATTCCGACTATTTTTATTCCAGGAGGCAGTATGCGTCCAGGTCCAAATATGACAACTTCTCTTGTTGCTGGAGATATTTCTCTTCGTCAGAAACGAAAAGAGGCAATCACAGAGCAGGAAGTCCGTGATTATAAAATGACAGGATGTCCATCCTGCGGAGCCTGTGCTTTTCTTGGAACAGCAAGCACCATGCAATGTGTGGCAGAGGCACTTGGAATGGCGCTTCCGGGAACCGCAGTCATTCCGGCTACCATGCGAGACATTCTTTCTTATGCCCGTCTGGCAGGACGTAAAATTATGGAACTGGTAGAAAAAGGAATTACACCGTCTAAGATTTTAACCAAAGAAGCATTTGAAAATGCAATCATCGTACATAGTGCAATCGGTGGTTCTACCAATGCAACTTTACATCTGCCGGCAATCGCAAGAGAACTTGGAATTGAACTGACACCAGAGCTCTTTGATGAAATCAATCATAAAGTGCCGCATATCGGAAATATCTTCCCAAGCGGAACTCAGATGACGGAATCTTTCTGGTTTGCAGGTGGAATTCCGATGGTACAGAAATACTTAAAAGACATGTTACATCTGGATGCAATGACCGTAACTGGAAAGACACTGGGCGAAAATCTTGAAGATTTGGAAAAAGACAATTTCTTTGAGAGAAATCTTGGTTATTTAAGCAACTATGGATTATCCAGAGATGAAGTCATTTTCCCGGTCGAAAAGGCAACAGAAAAAGGTTCGATTGCAATTCTGCGTGGGAATTTAGCACCGGAAGGTTCCGTTGTAAAATACTCTGCCTGTGAAAAAGATATGCGGATTCACAAAGGAACCGCAAAAGTGTATAATCGTGAAGAAGATGCTTATCAGGCAGTTGTTGATGGAAAAATTGAACCGGGAGATGTAATTGTTGTCCGTTATGAAGGACCAAGAGGGAGTGGTATGCCGGAAATGCTGATGACTACAGAGGCAATTGTGTGCGATACCAAATTAAATGGAAAAGTTTCTCTTGTAACAGATGGAAGATTTTCCGGAGCAACAAGAGGTGCGGCAATCGGACATGTATCACCGGAAGCTGCAAGTGGCGGACCGTTGGCATTTATTGAAACCGGAGATATTATTTCTTATAATATTCCGGAACGTACTTTGGATGTGGTTGGAATTAATGGAAAAGAACTTTCCAAAGAAGAAGTAGACGCAGTCTTAAAAGAGCGCAGTAAAAATGGAATCGTTCCAAGACCGCCAAGAAAAGGCTTGTTTAAGAGATATACAGAATCAGCCCGTTCCGCAATGGAAGGTGCAGGATACTAGAATTAAAGGAGAAGAGATATGAACGCAAAATGGATTACCCCTGTTGTAACAGCTTTTGACGCTGAGGGACATGTAGATTTAGAAGCAAACAAGAGAATTTATGAACATTTAATTCAGGGTGGTATGGATGGAATCCTCATCCTTGGAAGTATCGGTGAGTTCTTCGCCATTTCTATGGAAGAAAAGAAAAAACTGATTGACACCGCAGTTTCTTACATCGACAAACGTGTGACTTTATATGTGGGAACAAACTGCATGATTTTAAAAGATTGTATTGAATTGTCAAACTATGCAATCGAAAAAGGTGCAGATGCAGTTATGGTAATTTCACCATATTACTTTAATCTTCCACATGATTCTGTTATTAACTTTTATGACCAGGTGGCAGATAATGTAAATGGTCCGGTTTTATTATACAACTTCCCGGACCGTACCGGTTATGATTTAAGCCCGCAGTTAATTCTTGAATTAGTAAGAAAACATAAAAATATCGTGGGAATTAAAGATACTGTTGGAACAATGGGTCACACAAGAGAGATTATTCAGGTTGTGAAAAAAGAATTCCCGGATTTCCAGGTATATTCCGGATTTGATGAATTTTTCGCACATAATGTATTAAGTGGCGGAAATGGCTGTGTAGCCGGAATTTCAAATTTTGTACCGCAGATTGCTTCCGCATTTGCAAATGCAGCAAGAGAAGATAATCTTGTAAAGATGGCAGAGTGTCAGCAGAAGATTGATTCTTTGATGGAAATTTATTCAATCGGAGAACAGTTTATTCCGATTATCAAAGAAGCAATGGTACAGACCGGAGTAGAGTTTAATCCGGTCTGCGCCCAGCCTCTGCTTTGTGCAACAGAAGAACAGAAAGCGAAAATTGCAAATTTATTGAAATTACAGGAAATTACTGGTATACTATAATATCTGAGAAGAAGTTCGGATATTAAATTAGAAAGCAGAAAAAAATCAAACATCAATGAGCGGCTCTGCATCAGGAACATCCGAAAAATAAGAAAAAGGAAAGATTGAGGTGGAGTATGGGAAAAAAAGCTGAGGGCAGAAAGCTGAAATCAATCGATTCAAACAATAAACTTCTGCCGGAAAAAGTTTCAGAACAGATTGTCCAACTGATTTCAGACCGGAAATTAAAAGCCGGAGAAAAACTTCCAAATGAATTTGAAATGGCAGAGCAGTTGAATGTCGGACGTGGAACTATTCGTGAGGCAGTAAAAATACTGGTATCAAGAAATGTTGTGGAAATAAAAAGAGGTCGTGGAACCTTCGTAAGTGAGACACCGGGGCTGATGGATGACCCTCTTGGATTTGCATTTATGGAGGACAAGAAGAGTCTTGCCCTGGATATTTGTGAAGTGCGTATGATGATTGAACCGGAGATTGCGGCTCTGGCAGCACTGCGTGCAACAAGAGAACAGGTAGAGAAGATTGAAGAGTATGCAAAAGAAGTAGAGGAACTTTTCAATCAGGGAAAACCTTATCTGGAAAAAGATATCTTATTTCATGCGGAGATTGCAAGGGCGACCGGAAATCAGGTGACAACCAATCTAATGCCTGTAATCCAAAGTGGAATTTCTCTGTTTATTGATGTGACAGATTATTCGATTGCAAATAAAACAATTGTGACTCACCGTGAAGTGCTGGAAGCAATTAAAAGGCATGACCCAGAGGGAGCAAGTGAAGCAATGAAGCGTCATTTGGAAAATAACAGGGTTCAAATTAAATTATTAATGAAAAAGATGGAATAAGAAAGATTCTGAGAAGACATAAATTCTAAGAAGATATAAAAAAGGCAGGAGGAAATACTTACAAATTTCCTTCTGCCTTTTTATAAAATCTGCTGAAATAAAACGAAATCAAAAGAAGAACTTGACCGTGAAATTGGAGTGTGATACCATAAAAACAGATACGACGTATGACGACTTAAAAACCAGGAGAAAGGTGGAAAAAACCAATGGGACAGAATTTATTTGATGTTTCCGGAAAGAAAGTTATTGTAACAGGTGGAACAAGAGGACTGGGTCTTGGAATGGCAGAGGGCTTTTTGCAAGCCGGATGCAAAGTGGCAATTGTTGGAACATCAGACAAGGTGTTTGCTGTAGCGGAAGAAGAATGTAACAAGGGTTATGACTGTGTAGGCATAAAGGGTGACCTTTCCAAACGAGAAGAAGTTTACCGCATTTTCAATGAATGCGTCGAAAAACTTGGTGGAGACTTAGATGTACTTGTTACTTCACATGGAATTCAGAGACGTCATAGCGCAGAAGAGTTTCCATTAAATGAATGGGATGATGTAATCAGCGTCAACTTAAGTTCTATTTTTGTACTGTGTCAGGAAGCAGGAAAAATTATGCTGAAGAAAGGCTATGGAAAGATTATTAATGTCGCTTCCATGAACTCTTTCTTTGGAGGACAGACCATTCCGGCCTATGCAGCTGCAAAAGGCGGAGTAGCACAGCTTACCAAAGAGTTATCGAATGACTGGGCAGGAAGAGGAATTAATGTCAATGCAATTGCACCGGGATATATGGCAACAGAAATGAATGAAGCACTTCTTGACCCGAAAAATCCACGTTTTAAAACTATCAGCGAAAGAATTCCGGCAGGACGCTGGGGAACCGGAGAGGATATGCAGGGAACAGCCATTTTCTTAGCTTCTCATGCAAGTGATTATCTGTGTGGAGCAGTCATTCCGGTTGACGGAGGATATTTAGTTAAATAGTTAATAAATAGTAATAGAAAAGTCCATAAAGTAAAAATAAAAAATAAAATAAGTAGAAACTAAGAATTTAAAATTTAAGGAGGAACAAAAAACATGAGTTGTTTAAAAAGCCAGGAAATGCGTACATTAGCACCAGAGCTTGACCCACTGCGTATTGGTACAGGATGGAAACCGGAGGATTTATCCAAACCTCAGATTTTAATCGAAAGTACTTACGGAGACAGCCATCCGGGAAGCGGACATTTAAATGTCTTAGTAGAAGAAGTAAGAAAGGGTGTTGCAGAAGCAGGCGGATTTGGAGCAAGATATTATTGTACCGATATCTGTGATGGAGAAAGTCAGGGAACAGACGGAATTAACTTCTCTCTTGCAAGTCGTGAAATGATTACAAATATGATTGAAATCCACGGAAATGCAACTGTATCTGATGCAGGTGTATTTCTTGCAAGCTGTGATAAAGGAATGCCGGCAAACTTAATGGGGCTGTGCCGTTTAAATATTCCGGCTATCGTAGTGCCAGGTGGAACAATGAATGCAGGACCGGACATGCTGACTCTGGAACAGTTAGGTATGTATAGTGCAAAATTCCAGCGCGGAGAAATTGATGAAGATAAATTAAACTGGGCAAAACACAATGCATGCCCAAGCTGTGGAGCATGTTCTTTCATTGGTACTGCATCTACGATGCAGATTATGGCAGAAGCACTTGGACTTGCACTTCCGGGTACTGCTTTAATGCCGGCAACCAGTCCTGACTTACTTGATTTTGCAAGACAGGCAGGTCGTCAGGCAGTTGCACTTGCAAAAATGGACAACATGCGTCCAAGCGACATCGTGACAATGGACAGCTTTGAAAATGCAATCTTAGTTCATGCAGCAATTTCAGGAAGTACAAATTGTCTGCTTCATATTCCGGCAATCGCACACGAACTCGGAATTGAAATTACAGGTGATACCTTCGACAGACTGCACAGAAATGCAAGATATCTCTTAGATGTACGTCCGGCAGGACGCTGGCCGGCAGAATGTTTCTACTATGCAGGCGGAGTTCCGGCTATTATGGAAGAAATCAAACAGCACTTACATCTTGATGTTATGACTGTAACAGGAAAAACACTTGGAGAAAATCTGGAAGAATTAAAGAAAAACGGATTCTACGAAAGATGCGACAAATGGATGCAGGAATTTAACAAACGTTATGGCTGCAATGTGACAAAAGAAGATGTTATCCGTCCTTATGATAAAGCAATTGGAACAGACGGAAGTATCGCAGTCTTACGTGGAAATCTTGCACCGGAAGGCGCAGTTATCAAACACACTGCATGCCCGAAAGAAATGTATCGTGCCGTACTTCGTGCAAAACCATTTGACAGCGAAGAAGAATGTCTTGATGCGGTTTTAAAACATAAAGTAAACAAAGGTGACGCTGTATTTATCCGCTATGAAGGACCAAAAGGAAGCGGTATGCCGGAAATGTTCTATACTTCAGAGGCGATCAGCAGTGATAAAGAACTTGGAAAAAGTATTGCACTGATTACAGACGGACGTTTTTCCGGTGCATCTACCGGTCCTGTAATCGGGCACTGCAGTCCGGAAGCAGCCGAAGGCGGTCCGATTGCATTAGTAGAAGAAGGCGACTTAATTGAAATTGATGTATTTGCACGTAAATTAAATATCATCGGTATCGCAGGGGAAGAAAAAACTCCGGAAGAAATCGATAAAGTGCTTGCAGAACGTAAGAAAAACTGGAAACCAAAAGAAGTAAAATACAAAAATGGTGTGCTTCGTCTGTTCAGTGAACATGCAGCAAGCCCGATGAAAGGTGCTTACTTAGAATTTTAAAAATTGGAAAGCACGAAATAAAAAACAACAAAAATAAAAACCACATGCTATAATAAGAAATTGTAAGAGCAAAATTGTAAGAGTGAAATGATAAGAGCAAAATTGTAAAACAATACATAAAAATTTGGAGGATTAATCATGAACTTAAATTTAAGACCAGCAAATGAATGCAAATTTGATGAAGTATCCCTGGGCGAAGTAATGCTTCGTCTTGATCCGGGCGAAGGAAGAATCCGTACAGCAAGAAGCTTCCGTGCATGGGAAGGTGGCGGAGAATATAATGTTGCCCGTGGACTGAGCAAATGCTTTAAAATGAATACAGGTATCATCACAGCATTCGCTGACAACGAAGTTGGTATGTTAATGGAAGACTTCATCAATCAGGGTGGAGTAGATACATCCTTAATTAAATGGATGAAAACAGATGGAATCGGAAGAATCTGCAGAAACGGATTAAACTTCACAGAAAGAGGATTTGGTATCCGTGGAGCAGTTGGATGCTCAGACCGTGCAAATACAGCTATTTCTAAAGCAACACCGGAAGATTTTGATTTCGATTACATCTTTGGAGAACTCGGAGCACGTTGGTTACACACAGGCGGTATCTACGCTGCTTTATCTGAACAATCCTGCGAAACTGTTTTAGCTGCAATCAAAGCTGCTAAAAAATATGGAACAATCGTATCTTACGACTTAAACTACCGTCCATCTATGTGGAGTGCAATCGGTGGACAGGCAAAGGCTCAGGAAGTAAATAAAGAAATCGCTAAATATGTAGACGTTATGATTGGTAACGAAGAAGACTTCACAGCTTGCCTTGGTTTCGAAATCGAAGGAAACGACGAAAACTTAAAAGAACTGAACCTTGACGGATACAAGAAAATGATTAACGAAGCTGCAAAAACATATCCAAACTTTAAAGCAGTAGCAACTACTCTTCGTACTGTTAAGACTGCAACTGTAAATGACTGGGCAGCAATTTGCTGGGCTGATGGTGAAATCTACAAATCCAAAGACTACAAAGGTCTTGAAATTATGGACCGTGTAGGTGGCGGAGACTCCTTTGCATCCGGTCTGATCTATGGTCTTATGACAACAGAGAATGCAGAACTGGCTGTAAACTACGGAGCAGCTCACGGTGCACTTGCCATGACAACACCAGGAGATACAACAATGGCAAGCAAAAAAGAAGTAGAAGCAATCATGGGCGGTGCAGGAGCACGTGTTCAGAGATAATTTCTGTCTTATAAATTAAAAAGAATAAATAGATGAACAAAAGAGATATCTTTCGGATAAAAACGAAAGATATCTTTTTTGTTGTTTAAATCGTTGGCTATGTCTTGAAAAACAAGTGTAAACGCGCTATAATCTTTCTATTTATAAAAGCAGAAATTGCACAATTGCATCAGAAAGGGGTAAAAAAGTATGCCATCCATTAAAAAAGTAACTCCAATGACAGAAAATCCATATGTTCGTTTGTATCATCTGGATGTAGAAAGTAAAACAGGAAAAGCAGGTCATTATTATGTAGCATCAAGAGCAAAAGATGAGAGACATTTAAAGTTGAATACAGGAGAAAACTATCCGGATGGAGTAATTATCTATGCAGTCTGTAAAGAAGATAAGAATAAAGTTGTTTTAGTCAGACAATACCGTTATGCAATTGATGATTATATCTATGAATTTCCGGCAGGACTGGTAGAGACAGGAGAGGATTTTAAAACAGCAGGAATCAGAGAGATGAAAGAAGAAACTGGATTGACATTAGAACCGGTAACGGTAAATCCGGCTTATGAAAAACCGTATTTTACGACAATCGGAATGACCGATGAATCCTGTGCAACAGTTTATGGATATGCATCCGGAACTGTGTCAAGAGCCGGACTGGAAGATTCAGAAGAACTGGAAATTGTGCTTGCAGATAAAGAAGAAGTAAAACGGATTTTAAAAGAAGAAAAGGTGGCCATCATGACGTCCTATATGCTGATGCATTTTCTTCATGATGGAGAGCCATTTGAATTTTTAAAAGAAATTTAAAAAAATCTTATCAAATGAAGGAAAATTAATTTATGAAAAAAACATTGAAAAAACATTTAAAGGGAGTTTTTTTAGCAATTTTAGGACTAATTACGGGAATTCTCTGTATTATTTTAGGAATAAAAATGTTTAAATTTTTTCTTCCGTTTATTATTGGATGGATTCTTGCAATGATAGCAAGTCCTCTGGTGGAATTTTTGGAAAAAAAATTAAAGATATCAAGGAAACATACCTCCATGGTGATTATTATTATGGTTTTGGGGGCAATCATTGGCGGAAGTTATCTCATAGGTGCAAAGGTAATGACAGAAACCGGAAAATTTCTGGAGCAGGCTCCGAATTTGTATAGCGGCTTCAGCGAAGAATTTCAGGAAGTAGAGCATAATTTAAGAAGCATCATCAAAGAACTTCCGGATAATGTGCAGGCGAGTATCGATAATACGCAGGAAGAATTGGGAAAGGAAATTGGTACGATAATCAGTACAGTAAGCGAACTTACCGTAGATTATGCAGGAAATATTGCAAAAAATTTACCAAATGCATTGATTTCCACCATTTTTACGTTGCTGTCGTCGTATTTTTTCATTGCTGACAGAAATCGAATTCTGGAATTTGGACGAAAACACACTCCGAAAATGATACAGGATAAATGGCGGATGCTCGCTGAGAGTTTCAAAAAGGTGTTCAGTGGATATTTTAAGGCACAGTTTAAAATTATGGGAGTCATATGGCTGATTTTGTTTATCGGGATGCTGATTTTAAGAGTAAAATTTGCAATTTTGATTTCTTTTCTGGTTTCCTTTTTAGATATGCTGCCGTTTTTTGGAACTGGAACTGCATTGATTCCATGGGCGATTTTTAAAGCACTTTCCGGTGATACCAGTTTTGCGGTGGGACTTGTCATTTTATATCTGGTGACACAGCTTGTCCGCAGAATTATTGAGCCGAAGATGGTGGGAGATTCGATAGGAATGAATCCGCTGGTGACATTGATTTTTATGTATACCGGATATAAAATCAGCAGTGTATTGGGAATGATACTTGCAGTGCCGATAGGTGCGATTGTGATTAATTTTTATAAAGCAGGAGTTTTTGACGGAATGTTAAAGAACATTAGGAATCTGTTTCGGGACTTTGTAAGATGGGCTCGTACAACGGAAGAATAATGGAAAGATTAAGAGTAGTTTCTGAATGTATCTTATGTAGATATTTTGTAATAGATATAGTTAGTGATTGCAGTCTAAAACCAATAACGATATAATAAGAGTATCAACATTGATTGGGGCAAAAAAACAGCCCCAACAGGTATGAAATAACAAAGTGAAACAATAAAAAATAAAGTGAGGAAACGACATGGAAAAAAAGTTTGATGTAATTGCACTTGGCGAGTTGTTGATTGATTTTACCGAAAATGGAGTCAGTGCTCAGGGAAATCCGATTTTTGAAGCAAATCCAGGCGGAGCACCTTGTAACGTACTGGCGATGTTAAATAACCTTGGAAAGAAAACTTCATTTCTGGGTGTAGTTGGAAAAGATCAGTTTGGTACTTCTCTTAGAAAGACATTAAATGAATTGAAAATTGATACCAGTCATCTGTACGAAAATCAGGAAGTTCACACAACTCTGGCTTTTGTACATACATTTGAAGACGGTGACAGAGATTTTGCATTCTATCGTAATCCAGGAGCAGACATGATGTTAAGTGAATCTCAGGTAGAGAAAGAATATCTGGAATCTGCAAAGGCATTTCATTTTGGAACATTGTCTATGACACATGAAGAAGTCAGAAAAGCAACCCAAAAAGCGATAACTATTGCAAAAGAGGCCGGAATGTTGATTTCTTTTGACCCGAATTTAAGACCACCATTATGGAGCAGCATGGAGCTTGCGAAAGAACAGATTGCCTATGGACTGGGACAGTGTGATTTGTTAAAGATTTCTGAGGAAGAACTGGAATTTATGACCGGAACAAAAGATATCAAAGAAGGTGCACATAAACTGCTTGCTGATTATCCGAATCTGAAACTGATGAATGTGACAATGGGAAAAGAAGGAAGCATTGCATTTCATGAGGGAAAAGAAGTCTTTCATGCGCCGTTTCTTCAGAAAAATACAATCGAGACAACAGGAGCAGGTGATACCTTTGGAGCTTGTGCTTTAAACTATGTATTAGAGAATGGAATTATCGGTTTATCGGAAGAACAACTCTATGAAATGCTGGAATTTGCAAATGGAGCGTCATCTTTAATTACAACCAAAAAAGGCGCACTTCGTGTAATGCCAACAAAAGAAGCTGTCGAAACATTTATTTCAACAAAATAAATAATGCGCCGATTTAATCTGAAAAAACAAAAAAAATACACAATTTAGTTTGTTAGAGCATTGACAAACTATAAGGTTTATGGTAGATTATAGATATCAATTGAAAAGCAGTTTTGATTTCTGACGGGTCAGTGTGGAGAACCACAGTGAAATTAAAACGAAGTAAGAGCCGACCGTCTGGGCAGCATTTGTAGACCACAAATGTTGCCCTTTTTTACACATGAAGTGTGATCTGATAAAAAAATTCGGCATATTATTCGTGAATTTTAATAGAAACAGACTCGAAGCAGAAAAAGAGGGACAGCTTTTCTCTATTTAGTTTAAGGAGGTTTTTTAGTATGGGATTTAAGACTGATATCGAAATTGCACAGGAGTGCACAATGGAGCCAATTACCGCGATTGCAGAAAAAGCAGGGATTGAAGAGAAATATCTGGAGCAGTACGGTAAATACAAAGCAAAAATTGACTACAATTTACTGAAAGAATCTGACAAACCAAACGGAAAATTAATTCTGGTTACAGCGATTAACCCGACACCGGCAGGTGAAGGTAAGACAACTACAACAGTAGGTCTTGCAGATGGTATGCAGAAACTTGGCAAAAATGTCATGGTTGCACTTCGTGAGCCATCTCTTGGACCGGTATTTGGTGTAAAAGGTGGAGCCGCAGGCGGTGGATATGCACAGGTAGTTCCGATGGAAGATATCAATCTGCATTTTACAGGTGACTTCCATGCAATTGGTGCAGCAAACAACTTATTAGCAGCAATGATTGATAACCATATCTATCAGGGCAATGCATTAAACATCGACCCTAGAAAAATCACATGGAGAAGATGTGTGGATATGAATGACCGCCAGCTTCGTTTCGTAGTTGATGGTCTGGGCGGAAAGACAAACGGTATGCCAAGAGAAGATGGATACGATATCACAGTTGCATCTGAAATCATGGCTGTTCTCTGTCTTGCAAGAGACATCACAGACTTAAAAGAAAGACTGGGAAGAATTATCATTGGTTACACTTACGGTAAAGTTTCTGAGCAGAAACCGGTTACTGCACATGATTTACATGCAGAAGGCGCTATGTGCGCACTGTTAAAAGATGCCTTAAAACCAAACCTTGTTCAAACTCTGGAACATGTACCGGCTATCGTTCATGGTGGACCATTCGCAAACATCGCTCATGGATGTAACTCCGTAATTGCTACAAAGATGGCATTAAAATTAGGTGATTATGCAATTACAGAAGCTGGATTCGGTGCTGACCTTGGTGCTGAAAAATTCCTGGATATCAAATGTCGTATGGCTGATTTACATCCAAGCGCAGTTGTTATCGTTGCAACAGTACGTGCACTGAAATACAATGGCGGAGTTGCAAAAGCTGACTTAAATAACGAAAACTTAGAGGCTCTTGAAAAAGGTCTTCCAAACCTGTTAAAACATGTAAGTAATATCAAGAACGTATACAAACTGCCATGTGTAGTTGCTATTAACGCATTCCCAACTGATACAAAAGCAGAACTTGACTTAGTAGAACAGAAATGTAAAGAACTCGGTGTTAACGTTGCTCTGTCTGAAGTATGGGCAAAAGGAGGAGAAGGCGGTCTTGCATTAGCAAAAGAAGTAATCCGTCTGGTTGAAGAGCCAAATGACTTCCAGTTCTCTTATGAATTAGAGGGAAGCATCGAAGATAAACTGAACAACATCGTTCAGAAAATTTATGGTGGTAAGAGAGTTGTTCTGACTGCAAATGCTCAGAAACAGGCTGCACAGCTTGAAGCAATGGGATTTGGCAATTGTCCGATTTGTGTTGCTAAGACTCAGTACAGCTTAACAGATGACCAGACAAAACTGGGCGCACCGACAGACTTTGAAGTAACTGTTCGTAACCTGAAGATTTCCGCAGGTGCAGGCTTTATCGTAGCTCTGACAGGTGAAATCATGACCATGCCAGGACTTCCAAAAGTACCGGCTGCTGAAAGAATCGATGTAGATGAAACAGGAAAGATTTCCGGTCTGTTCTAAGTTAATAGATTCAATACATAAATAAGTTTGTGGAGTACTTATCATTTATAGAAGTGAGGGTCTCTTCAACTAAAATAACAGGTTCAGGTGCGGCTTATGCCGTACCTGAATTTAACCGATATGAGTAAGTAACGAAGCGGATTGCGAATATCCGCTTGACATCACAATGATACCTGCAAAAAAGCAGGCATGTACGTTTGCTGTGAGAACACAGAGGTAGCAATCCGGAGTGTGAGTCTGTAGGATTTTATGCAAACAGGAAAAGTGTTCTGTATCAAAACATGTATATGATGCACTTTCGTGGTCTTTATTGAGATTCTGAGAGTACATTAGAGGAAAAGAGAGGGAACGTATATGTTTAAGAATGAATTTGCAACGTTATGTAATGCCGGAAAGGCAAAAGCTGATTTTTTAGAGAAAAATAAAGTGGGATATTTTGTTTCCGCTTTAATGGCAGGTTTATTTATTGCATTCGGTGGATTTATCACCTTTACCTGGGGCGCAAATCTGACAATTAATGGTGCTCCTGCAATGGTAAGAGGTGCGCAGTCGTTCTCCTTTGCAGCAGCCTTAAGCCTTATTGTTATGGCAGGAGCGGAACTGTTTACCGGAAATAATCTGGTTATGGCAGGCTCTTCACTTGGCGGTTCTGTTTCATGGGGAGAAACCGTTAAATTATGGATTGTCTGTTATATTGGAAACTTACTTGGTTCTTTAATTTCCGCAGTAGGATTTCAAATTTCAGGAGTACCGAGTGGTGATGTTGGTGCGTACTATGCAAAGATTGCAGAAACAAAGATGCATTTGGCTCCACAGGAGTTGATTTTCAGAGGAATCTTCTGTAATATTCTGGTCTGTCTTGCAGTTTGGTGTGGATTTAAATTAAAATCCGAAGCAGCAAAATTGATTATGATTTTCTGGTGTATCTTCGTATTTATGATTTGTGGATTCGAACATAGTATTGCAAACATGAGTGTACTGGCAGTTGGTTTGATGAATGCGGGTGATGCATCCGTCAGCATTGGAGGATATATCTACAATGTAGGACTGGTTACGCTTGGAAATATGATAGGCGGAGCAATCTTTGTTGCACTTCCATATTATATTACAGCAAAAGAACCGAAAAAGTAAAACAAAGGTAATACGAAAAAAGGCAGGAAACTGCCTTTTTTTTAAAGCCTTTTGTCAAAACATGCAAAAAAAGAGGTTGATTTCTGGCAAAATCTACTATAGAATAATATCATACTAGAGGACATAGGCAGTGCAGAAGCGATTCTGCCTGTTTTTTGTTATAAAAGTAAAGAAAAAAGAGTTTCTTGCGAAAATGAATAATTGCGAGACAAAAATTGCAAAAAATATAAAAAGGGAATTCATTTCAGGCGATAAAACTCATGCGCCAAGTCTTGTGGTTGTCAGATTGAATATGAAAACAGAGAAAGATTCGTGAAGGAATAGTAAATGGATAGAGTAGAAAAACGAAAAACAACAACAATTTTAATTGTAGATGATTCAGAACTGAATCGTGTGATGTTAGCTGCAATGCTGGGTGAGAATTATGAGATTCTTGAAGCATCAGATGGAGTGGAAGCACTTTCTGTCATTCAAAAATATGAAACCAGTATTGATTTGGTTTTACTTGATATTGTAATGCCGGGTATGGATGGATTTGAAGTACTCAAAGTGATGAATCAGAAGCATTGGATTGATACCATACCGGTTATTATGATTTCCGCAGAAAATGATACCTCCTATATGGAAAAAGCGTATGAACTTGGTGCAACAGATTATATTAAACGACCTTATGAGAGTTATATTATTCATCGCCGAATTACCAATACTTTAATGCTTTATGAAAAACAGAGACGTCTGTTAAATATGGTAGAAGAGCAGATTTATGAAAAAGAAAAAAATAACAGTATGATGATTAATATACTGGGGCATATCGTAGAGTTTCGAAATGGTGAAAGCGGACCTCATGTACATCACGTACAGACCATGACTCGTTTATTGCTTCAGTGTCTGATGAAGAAAACGAATTCTTATAATCTTACAGATGAAGATGTCTTGATTATCAGTACCGCTTCTGCGCTTCATGATATCGGAAAAATTATGATAGATGAGAAGATTTTAAATAAGCCTGGAAAGCTGACAAAAGAAGAATTTGAAATCATGAAAACTCATTCCATGTTAGGGGCTTCCATTTTAAAAGAACTTCCAACGTATCAAAAGAAAACACTGGTCAGTGTGGCTTATGAAATCTGCAGATGGCACCATGAACGTTATGATGGAAAAGGCTATCCGGATGGATTAAAGGGAGAAGAAATTCCGATTTCTGCACAGGTAGTGGCACTGGCGGATGTTTATGATGCATTGACAAGTGAACGATGCTATAAGAAAGCATTTTCAAAAGAAAAAGCGATGGAAATGATTTTAGATGGACAGTGTGGTGCATTTAATCCATTGTTATTGGAATGCTTAAAAGACATTGAGGATATTATTGAGGTCAGTCTGGATATGGACGCGCAGATGGATGTCAATCCTTCTCTGGTAACAAAAGTAACCGAAGAACTTTTGGACAGCAGAATTGTAGAAAAGGCAAGTTACAGCTCCTGGCGTTTGGAAAAAGAGCAGGAAAAGCACAAATTTTTTACAGCGGGACTGGAAGAAATTCAGTTTGAATATGATTCTACTATTGAAGCGGTTACACTTTCTGAATATGGAGCAAAGCTGTTGGGACTGCGCGAAGTGATTATTAAACCGGAGCAAGGGGAAGAAACATTTTTAGGCAGTGAGAATATCAAGACTTTAACGAAGGCTCTGCATCAGACAACACCGGTAAATTCTGAGATTCGGATGAAATTCCTTGCAAATTATCCAGAAGGACAGAGATGGTGTCAGGTAATCGCAAAGTCTTTGTGGTCAAGAGAAGAAGAACCCAAATATATCGGTGTACTTGGAAGAATTATAGATATTCATGAGAAAGATACGATTTATTTTGACAACAATAAAGATGTCACAAAAGGAACAAAAGCAGAATTAAAAGAAATGGTTCAGCAGTTAGAAAAAGTATTTGATAGTGTACGTCTGATTGATGTGGAATCGTACGAAGTTATTCCGGTAAGAGAAAAGAAATCGGTTTATAAATCCGATAAATGTTATAATATATTTGGGAAAAAAGAAACCTGCAAAAATTGTGTATCAAGAAAGGCAACTGTTAAAAAAGATCAGTGCAGCAAAATTGAATTTATCGGCGAAAACATTTATGAGACGATTGCGAAATACATCGAAATAGAAGGCCATCCTTACGTGCTTGAGATGATTTATAAAATGCGGGATGAAATGATTTCAGACCCGCTTGGACGCAATGATTTTATTGAGGGAATTAAAAACTATAATCAGAAATTTTATAGAGATGTTTTAACCGGAGTGTATAACCGCAGATATTATGATGAATATGCTAAAAATATGACTCAGATGAATGCACTGGCATTAATTGATGGAGATAATTTTGGAATTATCAATGAGAAATATGGGCATGCAGCAGGTAATATTGTAATTTATCATATCGCGAAAATGATAGAAAACTGTATCCGTTGTTCCGATGTGTTGATTCGCTATGAAGGTGATAAATTTCTGCTTCTTATGGAAAACATTTCAAGCCAGATGTTTGAAATGAAGTTAAAGCGTATTGCAGAAGCAACTAATAACATGGTATTAGAAGAATATCCACACATTCGATTTTCAGTTACAATTGGTGGAGTGCATGGAGTCCTTCCGCTTGAAGAGGCATTTAAAGAAGCCTATCAGTTAATGGAACAGGGAAAAAAAGAAAAGAATCATGTGGTGATGAAAAGACCATAAGATGAAACAAGAGCAGAAGAGGAAAAATCTCGTCTGCTCTTGTTTTGTCTTGATTTTTGATTTGGAAAGATAGCCTGTCAAGTGCGACGTCTTTTTTAAATTTCAGAGTAAGTCTGCATTAACTGATTTGTAATCGTACGTCGGGTAAACTTGTGTTCGCCAAGGCGGCAGATTGGCATAATTCCAAGCAGGGAATTGGTGACAAACATTTCGTCAAAGTCAGAAACCTGTTCCGGTTTGATGATACATTCTTCAACTTGATAGTTTTTTAATAGATACTGTCTTAAAATACCGTCAAGCAGACCACAGGAAAGCGCAGGGGTAAAAAGTTTTTTACCTGATACAAAAAACAGATTGGTTGTTGCACCCTCTGACAGTTCGCCTTTGGTATTTAAGAAAATGGGTTCATCGTATCCTCGCTGTTTTGCCAGACGTTTTTCTAAAATGTTGTCGGCATAGTTTAAGGTCTTCATATAAGTAAACGGAGAAGTCTCGTTTCTTAAAATCTTGCTGTAGTCTAAAGCAAAGCCTTTTTCATACTGTTCTTTGGTATAAGTATTTTTTCTTGAAGTCAGAGAAAGATTTTTATCTGAAAGTGTTAATTTTAACACACCGTTTTCCGTCGGATTTTCTTTTAAATAGTCCAGAATTTCCTGTTTCCGAATCGAAATCCATTGACTGGCAGATGTTTTATCCGGCAGAAATCCAAGAAAAAGAGCGGATTTTTTTAAACGGTTTAAGTGTTCGTCTAAAAATACGGCAGTGTTTTGTTTCACCCATATTGTTTCAAATACTCCAAGCCCAAACCAGTAACCATCATCTGGAGTTAATGATGTAAGAGTAAGATTACTCATGCACGTCACCTCCTGCGATGGCTGCGACAACGGCTTTGGCTTTCTGCCAGGTTTCGTCATATTCAAATTCCAATTCGGATTCAGCGGTAATTCCACCGCCAACTCCAAGATGATAAATGCCATTTTGATGCACAGCAGTACGGATGACAATATTTAAATCACAGTCTCCATTTAAAGAAAGATATCCGATAGAGCCGGTGTAGAGTCCGCGTTGGCTGTGCTCTAATTCATCAATGATTTCCATGGCGCGGATTTTCGGAGCACCGGTAATCGAGCCGCCGGGAAAAGTAGAGGCAATTAAATCCGGTACGGTTTTATCTGTTTCGAGTTCTCCGACAATTGTAGAAACCAGATGAAAGACCGTTGCATAAGTTTCGACTTCAAATAATTCAGTCACCTTTACACTTCCGGGTCTGCAGACACGGTTTAAATCATTTCTTTCCAAATCTACAATCATTAAAAGCTCGCTTTTATCTTTTTCAGATTGTGCCAGTTCTTCTTTTAACATCAAATCTTCTTCAGGAGTGATTCCGCGTTTTCTCGTTCCTTTAATTGGACGGGTTTCCACCTTATGGTCGTGAACTTCCAAGAAGCGTTCCGGAGAAGCACTGACAATCTGAAACTCCGGCTGGTTAAAATAACTTCCAAATGGAGAAGGATTGTGCTCCCTTAAATAGCGAAAAACCTCATAAGGGGTACGGGAACTCTCGACAGAAATCTGCCGGGTCATATTTGCAATATAGATATCACCTGCCTTAATATAATCAATCATGGAATCAATGGCATTAAGATAATCCTGTTTTACAAAATCGGATTTGATTCTAACGTCGCAAAGACGAGAGTCTACAGTGACGTTTTTAGAGGCAAGTGTTAAAATATCCTGCATGATTTCGCTCCTGTATTCCTCAAGTGTATGAAAGTGCTCACTTGTAGAAAGATACAGTTCTTTTTTCTTTAAATCTTCGATGAGATATAAATCAAAAAACTCAAACATGGCATCCGGCATTGAAATCTCTTTTTTATGCCGGCTTGGAATCTGTTCAAAACTCCTGCCGTAATCATAAGAGAGATAGCCAATAGCTCCGCCAAGCATCGGTAAATTGGTTGGGTTTTCTTCTTTGTGTTTTTTTAAATATTGATTTAAGAAATCTAACAAACTTTCTTTTTGAATTGTTCCGTTTACTTTTAAGATGCCATCGGTTTCTTCCGCTTTTAAGTATGAATAAAGTCCGATAATCGAATAATTTCCATATTTATTGGTAAGAGAAGAATCTAAAAAAGCGGTTTCTCTGGTATGATAAAGGGAAAATAAATCTGCCGTCGGGCAGTATTGTTTTAGTTTGCAAAATCTGACTGCCAATCGTGAGTCCTCCATTTCTTACAGATTGTAATAAAATTGTTTAAAAGTTCATGTCCGTATTTGGTTAAAACGGCTTCCGGATGGAACTGGATTCCATAAACCGGATAGGTCTTATGAGAAAGTGCCATAATTGCACCATCCTCGGTTTTTGCATCAATTTGAAGTTCATCAGGAAGAGAACTCTCATCTACCACCAAAGAATGATAGCGTGTTACCTCATAAGTTTCCGGAAGGTTGGAAAACATTCTGCTTTGGGTGGTATGAATCGGTGTTACTTTTCCGTGCATTGGAACGGTTCCTCTTTTTACGACTGCGCCAAAGGCATGTCCGATAATCTGATGTCCAAGGCATACACCCAGGATTGGAAGTTTTCCGGCAAAATGGCGGACGATATCTAAAGAGACTCCGCCATCCTGTGGACGACCTGGTCCCGGCGAGATAATGACGCCGTCCAGATTTTCGATGGATTCTAATTCTTCAATCGTCAGTTTGTCATTTCGGATGACTTTGATATCCTGATTTAATTCCTCAAAGTAGGCTGCAAGATTATAAACAAAAGAATCATAATTATCAATCATTACAAGCATGAAAAACTCCTTTCTGCCTGAATTAAATAAAATTTGCTAAAATAAAAAAGACTGCCAAAAGAAACGCACTTTCATGCGTCTTTTTTGGCAGTCTTCTGAAATTCAGGCACACCCTTATTTTTCTGTTTTTATTAGTTAAGCGGACAAGTAAAATTACTCCGCTGTTTGGTAAAATAGTTCTTAAATGTTGTGTTATTATAGCATAGTTGAAGCAGTTTATGCAATCATTTTTTGTGAAAGTTTATACAAAAATATATAAAAATGCAAATAATTGAATAATTTTACGTTATATTTTTATTCGACAAAGGCTCTTTAGTGTGCTAAAATAATTATACTATACTCACTAAAACGAATAAAAATAATATTTGTAATGTTTTAGCGGGAAGAATATGAGGAAGAATTTTATGAAAAAGAACAGGTTTTTTCTCCTGATGCTTATGGTTATTGTTTTATGTTTTGTTAGCAGTACCGTTATTTCGACGGTATCTTTGTATCAGGTATTGCAAAAACATGCATTGAAGAATGGTGAAATCATTGCGGCGGGAATTTATAATGATATCAACAGTCGGCTGTTAGAGCCGGTTATTGTGGCGAATACACTGGCTTCGGATCATTTTTTGATTGAATTGTTGGAAAACGAAGAAAAGATGGATGCTGAGGAAATAAGCAGAGAAATGGATGAGTATACGACTTCATATATGAAAAATTTCTCTTATAGAACTGTATTTGTAGCGTCTGAAAAAACGAAAGCTTATTATACTTATGATGGTTTTTATAAGATTATGGATGTGGAAAACGATGAGGATGATGTGTGGTATCAGAAATTTGTAGATTCTGGTAAAAAATACACGGTAATGTTAGGGGGAGATGAAGAATATCCGGACCTGTGGCTGATTTATATTGATGTGAGGATTGAAGATAAAGAGGGAAATCTTCTGGGAGTCTGTGGTGTCAGCATGGAATTGGAGGAAATTCAGAAGCAGATTGCAAAGTATGAAAAGCAGTATGGTATCGATATTTTATTTACAGATGCGCAGGGAAACATTCAGGTAGGAAGCGGAGATGCAAAGAAATATGCTTCATTTTTACAGAAACTTCCAGAGAAGATAATCAAAGAAGACGACCATGATGGTTATGCGTATGAGAAAGAACCGGAAAGTAAAAATTATACCATTACGAAATATATGAAAAAATTTGACTGGTATATGGTTATTCACAATTTAGATACTTATGCTTATATCAATAATTACGTTTTGATTTCGGCAAATGTAGTGGTATTTTTGCTTTGCTTATTGCTGCTTGGAATCAGTCTTCATGTTATTGCAAAGCGGGACAGAGGTTTGTTTAATTCTGCTTACACAGATGAACTGACAGGGCTTTATAATCGTCGGGCTTATGAGGAAGGTCTGGACAGAATCAGAAAAGACGTGCCGAGTGAAAAAATGATTGTTGTTGCGATATTTGATGTAAATGGATTAAAAGAAGTCAATGATAAGCTTGGGCACGCATCAGGGGATGAGCTGTTAAGAGGAGCAGCATCTACAATTCGGAGTGTGTATGGAAGCTATGGAAAATGCTATCGGACAGGTGGAGATGAGTTTGTAGTAATATTAGAAGAGCCAGTTGAGAAATTATCTGTTTTGAATGAAAATTTTGAAAAGGCAGCTGCAAAGTGGCATGGCAAACAGGTTGCAGAACTTAATATATCCTATGGAGCGGCATTGTCAGAAGAAGTCTGTTCTATTGATGAGCAGATTATTCTGGCGGATCAGAGAATGTATTTTGCTAAAAAAGCGTATTATCAAAAAATAGGAAAAGACAGAAGAAATTATTAGTACAGCGGATAAAAGATTATAAAAGACAGAAGTTGTTGCTGTATATGAAATATGAAATTAGTTTAAATCTTTGTAAAGTTTCAAAATGGGGCTTGAACCAAGCAGATAAGGGTGTTATAATCACTACGCAAAAAAGTTTATTTGAGCTTAATTAAAAGGAGGCGGATAGTCGTATGGACAGTTGTGAGAGTCGAAGTCGAAGTACATATAATGATGGATATAGACTTGGATTTTATTTCAAGTGTCTATAAGTACGCCATTTTATCCCATTGAATATAAATAATAAGTCTTAATCCATCGTTAGGAACGAATTCACAACTTATAAATCTTAGGATTGTGTAACAGAAGTTGTTACGATGGATTTTTTATGCCCTTTTTTAGGGTGAGAGGAGGCTTATTATGAGAAAAGAAGTATTAAAAGAACCGATTTTTGCGAAAGAAATCGCTGAAATTATTAAAGTATCCCCTTCCATAGAAGAAATGAGGGAACAGCTTAGAGATTATCATGAAAATGATATTGCTCAAAGTTTTGAGTTTTTAAACAGAGCAGAGCGAAATCTTTTATATAGTGCACTCGATGCAAAATGGATGGCAGAAATCATTGCGTATATTGACAATCCGTCAGAATACATTGAAGAGATTGGCATTGATAAACTGGCAGAAATTATTAATGAAATGGATGCAGATGATGCAGTTGATTTATGGGAAGATATCGATGAAAGCGTTAAGGTTAAGCTTCGTCCGATGATTGATGATGAAACCAAGACGGATATTCGGTTGATTAACTCTTATGACGAAGATGAGATTGGAAGTCTGATTACAACGAATTATATTTGCATCCGACAGAATCTTACGATTCGTCAGGCAATGCATGAGCTGATTCGGCAGGCTGGAGAAAATGATAACATTACAACAATTTATGTCGTTGATGAGAAAGGATGCTTTTGTGGTGCGATTGACTTAAAAGACCTGATTATTGCAAGAGAAAATGAAGAGTTAGACAGTTTAATCAGTTATGCATATCCTTATTTATTGGACCGGGAAAAAATTTCCGATAGTATTGAAAAAATAAAGGACTATGCGGAAGATTCTTTGCCTGTTTTAAGTAAAAATAAAAAAATTATAGGTATCATCACCGCACAGGACGTTGTAGAAGCTGTTGATGATGAAATGGGTGAAGACTATGCAAAACTTGCCGGTTTGTCAGCAGAAGAGGACTTAAATGAAACAACAAAAGAGAGTATGAAAAAGCGTCTGCCATGGCTGGTTATCCTGCTGTTTCTTGGAATGGGAGTTTCTACAGTTGTAGGAGCGTTTGAAGGTGTTGTTGCAGTCCTGCCTGTTGTAATCTGCTTTCAGTCTTTAATTCTTGATATGGCCGGAAATGTTGGAACTCAGTCCCTTGCTGTTACTATTCGAGTATTGATGGATGAAAATTTAAGTGGTAAAGATAAACTTCAATTATTATTTAAAGAAATGAAAGTTGGATTTTGTAATGGAGCACTGCTTGGAATCATGGCACTTGTCTGTCTGGGAATCTATATTGCTTTGTTTAAAGGATATTCATTTGAAAGTGCTTTTTTGATTTCCGGATGTGTTGGAATCTCACTTTTAGTAGCAATTATTATTTCGAGTCTGGTTGGAACATTAGTGCCAATCCTTTTTCATAAAATAAAAGTAGACCCGGCAGTGGCTTCCGGTCCGCTGATTACGACGGTAAATGACCTGGTAGCGGTTGTGACTTATTATGGACTTGCATGGATTTTACTGATTCAGATGTTAAAAATTGTTTGATAAAGGAAAAAAATTATGAATATAAAATATGCAACAACGGAAGATATTACTGCAATTGCTGAAGTTGAGGCAGAGTGCTTTCCACCTACGGAAGCTGCAACAGAAGAAGAATTTATTGAAAGAATCAGATATTATGGAAATCATTTCTGGCTGATGTATGAAGCTGAAAAACTGATTGCATTTGTGGATGGTTTTGTTACAGATGAAGCAGATTTGACGGATGAAATGTATGAAAAAGCAGAGATGCACAACGAAAACGGAGCATGGCAGATGATTTTTGGTGTCAATACTTTACCGGCTTATCGCAGAAACGGATATGCGGGGGAATTGATTCGTCGTGCAATTTATGACGCAAAGCAGCAGGGACGTAAGGGTCTTGTGCTGACTTGTAAAGAAAAGCTGGTTTCATATTATGCCAAATTTGGCTTTTGGGATGAAGGTGTGTCGGAAAAATCTACACACGGAAATGCTGAATGGCATCAGATGAGGCTGGTTTTTAATAACAGGAAGTTACAAAATAAATAAAATTGGAATATCTTGAGGCAAAAATTAAAACTACAAACTACGGTTTTGACAATAGCGTTGTTGCTTTTGGCATTACAGTAATTATGACGGTACTATAGACATCACATTATTCAATACTATACTTTCTTAGATAAAGCCGCGTGATTTTTTGTTAAACCATGCGGCTTTAATATTATCTTTCAATCAAGCTCCTGACAACGTCAGGAGTAGTTGACAAATAAAATCTTTATACTATCTTAATACAGAATCATAGACTTTTATACTATCTTTGAAAGTAATCATATATAATGATGTGAGTATCAAAAGTAAATTTTGGCCTTACAGATATAACGGGATTGCTCCATTGCTATGCAATTTCCATAATCTCAGAACGCCATATAATAAAATATATTACGAAGATATAGCATTAGAATTATTAGTAAGGAGTTATAATTATTTATGTCAAAGATAATACGTAAGAAGCATCTGACCTCTTTTCAATTGATTATTCTGGGCTTTGCAGGTGTGATCCTTTTGGGTACTATCCTGTTGATGTTTCCGATTGCTACTTTGGAGAATGTGCCAACGCCATTTTCTGAGGCACTTTTTACAGCCACTTCAGCAGTATGCGTTACAGGGCTTGTAGTAAAGGATACAGGAAGCTATTGGTCTGTGTTTGGTCAGACGGTTATTCTTGTGCTTATACAAATAGGAGGACTGGGAGTAGTAACCGTGGCGGCAGCGGTTTCTATTCTTTCAGGAAAAAGAATATCTCTTATGCAAAGAAGCACAATACAGGATGCAATTTCAGCACCTAAAGTTGGAGGAATCGTCAGACTGACTAGATTCATCTTAAAGGGAACCCTTCTGATTGAAACAGTAGGAGCCATGTTATTGTTACCGGTTTTTTTATCGGATTATGGATTAAAGGGAGTCTGGATGGCAGTTTTCCATTCAGTTTCTGCTTTTTGTAATGCTGGATTTGATATTCTGGGAACAACAGAAAATACATTTCCATCTCTGATGAGATATTCTGGAAATGCCATCGTAAATGTGGTAATTATGCTGTTGATTATTATAGGGGGGATCGGTTTTCTTACCTGGGACGATATCTATATGAATAAAATGAACTTTAAACGTTACCGTATGCAAAGCAAGATCATTCTTGTGACGACGGCATGTCTGATTTTCCTTCCGGCAGTTTTTTTCTTTGTCTGTGATTTGAAAAATCTGCCTGCAGGGCAGCGTCTGTTAGCTGCCACATTTCAATCAGTAACTACAAGAACTGCAGGTTTTAATACTATAAATATTTCAGAGATGAGTGAGGCATCAAATGCGGTTATGATACTGCTGATGCTGATTGGCGGTTCACCGGGATCTACAGCAGGAGGAATGAAAACGACAACTTTTACAGTACTGCTTTTAAATGCAATAGCTACATTTCGAAGCCAGGAAAATGCAGGGGCTTTTGGACGGAGACTGGAATATCATGCGATTAAAAATGCAGCAACAATATCCATGCTTTATTTTACATTGTTTTTTTGCGGTGGACTTGCAATCAGCATATACGAAGATATTCCTCTTTTGGACTGTCTGTATGAAGCAGCTTCGGCTGTAGGTACAGTAGGTCTGACATTAGGAATTACACCGAAACTTCATGTTTTTTCACAAGTTGTGTTAATTATACTGATGTATCTTGGGCGTGTAGGGGGATTGACCCTGATTTATGCAGTATTTTCCGGAAGAAACAGGGGAAATGCAAAGCTGCCTTTAGAGAAAATTACAGTTGGATAAGGAGAAAAAAATATTATGAAGAATATATTGATTATTGGACTTGGAAGATTTGGAAGGCATATTGCTATACAGCTTAATCAGCTTGGGCATGAGATTATGGCGGTTGATTGGAATGAAGAAAGGGTGAATAAAGTGTTGCCATTTGTGACGAATGCCCAGATTGGGGACAGTACAAATGCTGAATTTCTGCGATCTCTTGGGATTGGCAACTACGATATCTGCTTTGTGACGATTGGAGGTGATTTTCAAAATTCCCTTGAAACAACTTCTCTTCTAAAGGAATTGGGAGCACAACTTGTTATATCCAGAGCGGAACGTGATGTCCAGGAAAAATTTCTTTTGCGCAACGGTGCAGATAAGGTGGTCTATCCAGAAAAGCAAGTTGCGAAATGGGCATCTATCCGTTACACAGATGATCATATCCTTGATTATATGGAGGTGGATGCTTCCCATGCGATTTTTGAGGTGGAAGTACCAGAGGAATGGATTGGAAAAACAGTAGGCGAGCTGGATATTAGAAAACGTTACAATATTAATATTCTGGCGGTAAAAAAAGAAGGAGAATTCACTATTTCGATTTCTCCGGATACATGTTTTGCAGAGAATAATAAATTACTGGTATTAGGAGAGTATCGGGATCTTCAGAAGTGTTTCCGTATATAGCGTGATTGTCATGAAGAGGATATGGAATAAGTGATGGTAATGGAATAAGGAATATTGATTTTTGATGGACATTCAGAGGAGGTAGAAAAGACTTTTGACCATAACACAGTCGCATGATATAATTTTAAAAACAGCAGAAAAGGGTGGAAGATGAAATGAGTTTCAAAGCAGAGGAGAATAATAAAGAGCTAAGTGAACATATTCTGGTTTGTCTGTCAGCAGCACCCTCCAATAAAAAAATAATAGATACAGCGGCCAAAATGGTGAAAGTGCTGCAGGCACGTTTTACAGCCTTGTATGTACGAACTGGTACAAAATCAGAAGTCTTAGATAAAGAAAAGTTAGAAGAACATATACAGTATGCAGAAAAGCTGGGAGCAGAGATAGTGATGACTCATGGGGAAAACATACCTGTACAAATCGCAGAGTATGCCAGATTATCCAATGTAACAAAAATTGTAATCGGACAAAGTAATGCCAGGAGGAATCACTTTTTCAGCAAAGCAACTCTGACAGAAAGACTGATTGAAATTGTACCGGATATTGATATCCATATTATTCCGGATGCGCTAAAAACCAGAACTCATCAAAAGAGGTCATTTGCAAGGTATGTAGAAAAACCGTCAGCGAAAGATTATTTCCTCACGGTAATTATATTTGCAGTATGTACCTTGATTGGTCTTCTGTTTCAGAGACTGAATTTCACGGATACAAATATTGTAACGATATATATATTGGGAGTTTTGCTTACTTCAATTGTGACAGATGGTTATCTTTGCAGTGTGGTCGGATCTGTTATAAGTGTTTTTTTATTTTGCTTTTTTCTGACAGAACCCAGGATGTCTTTTCAGACTTATGCGGTAGGGTATCCGGTAACTTTTCTCATAATGCTTATTTCATCCGTGCTTACGGGAGCACTTGCAGCAAAGCTGAAAACACATGCAAAATTGTCTGCTCAGCTTGCTTTTCGTACACAAGTTTTGTTTGATACGGATTGCCTGCTGCAAAAGGCAAAAGGAGGGACAGAGATTCTTGATATTACCTGTACTCAGCTTCTTCGCTTATTAAATCGCAATATTACAGCGTATGTAGTGGAAAACGGAAATTTATCAGATGGAAAACTTTTTTCGGTAGAAAAAGAGAGTGCAAAAAATATATTAACACCAGAAGAACAGGGTGTAGCCAGATGGGTCTATGAAAACAGGCAGCGTGCCGGTGCTTCCACTCATCATTTTCCACAGGCCAAATGCTTATATCTGGCAATCCGAGGTGGAGACAATGTTTACGGTGTAATTGGAATACCAATGCAAAAAGAGACACTGGACTATTTTGAATACAGTATCCTGCTGTCTGTAATAAATGAATGTGCGCTTGCAATGGAAAATGCACAAAACGCCATGGAAAAAGAGAAAAATGCAGTTTTGGCCAAAAACGAGCAGATGCGGGCAGATCTTCTGCGGGCAATCTCTCATGACCTTCGAACACCACTTTGTTCTATTTCCGGTAATGCAGATATGTTGGTTAACAATGGCGACCGTCTGGATGAGGCTACAAAGGATCAGATCTATACTGACATTTATGATGATTCTGAATGGCTGATCGGAGTTGTGGAGAATCTGCTTTCTATTACCAGACTGAATGACGGAAGACTGAAAATTAAATTTACAGATCAGCTTTTAGATGAAGTGATTGCAGAGTCTCTGCGGCATATTAACAAGAAACATGATGAGTATAAAATAGTGACAGACTGTGAAGAGCTTGTTCTTGCACGTATGGATGTACGTCTTATTATACAGGTTTTGGTAAACTTAATTGATAATGCAATAAAATATACACCACCGGGTTCTATTATCTGTATTCGTGGAATCAAAGCAGACGGGAAAGCACAGATAAGTGTGGAAGATAACGGTCCGGGAATCCCGGATGAAATGAAGCCGCATATTTTTGAGATGTTCTATACAGGAAAAACAACAATTGCGGATAGTCATCGAAGTCTGGGACTTGGTCTGGCACTTTGTCGTTCTATCATAGAAGAACATAATGGAACTCTGGTTCTGACGGATCATGCTCCTCATGGATGCAATTTTATTTTTACTTTACCATTAAGCGAGGTGACATTAAATGAATAAAACATCAATTCTGGTGGTTGAGGATGACAAACCCATACGTAATTTGATTGTTACTACATTAAAAACACATGATTATAAATATTTGGTTGCGGAAAACGGCTCTTCGGCGATTTTGGAGGCTTCGTCCCATAATCCGGATATTGTTCTTCTGGATTTAGGTCTTCCCGATATAGAAGGAGTAGAAGTGATAAGAAAAATCCGTACCTGGTCGAACATGCCGATTATTGTGATTAGTGCCAGAAGCGAAGATACAGACAAAATAGAGGCGCTGGATGCCGGAGCAGATGATTATATTACAAAACCATTTTCAGTAGAGGAATTACTTGCACGTATCCGTGTTACACAGAGAAGACTTACAATAACACAGACAGATGAACAGAACAAAACATCTATTTTTGAAAATGGAGAGTTAAAGATAGATTTTATGGCAGGCTGCACATATCTGAAGGGAGAGGAACTACATCTGACACCTATAGAGTATAAGCTGCTTTGCATTTTGTCACGTAACGTGGGAAAGGTGTTGACCCACATGTATATTACCCAGCAGATTTGGGGACGATGTTCAGATAACGATATTGCTTCTCTCAGGGTTTTTATGGCAACCTTGCGGAAAAAACTTGAGCCTGAGAAAAGTGGAGTGGAATATATCCAGACACATATTGGCATTGGATATCGTATGCTTAGAATTGAAAATGATAATATCGGCTGATTATATTTTGAGAAAGATTACAAAATTGTCATGTTCTGTAATTTTTCTCATTTTTTGTTTTTAACCAAATCAAGTAAGTTCCCTGCTTCAATTGCGAAAAGCAATAAGCAGGGGACTTACTTGTATCAGGAGGGGGCAAGCCCCTTCTGATAAGCTGCGTAGCAGCTATTTGGTTATGAGCAAGTAGCGAAGCGGATTGCGAATATCCACTTGACTATTTTCTGCTATATTGCCAGTCTATCGGCGAATCAGATGCAGAATCCGAGTTCCTGCTTTTGGTAATTTTAGATAGAATTGTTTTGGTAAAATTGTACAAAATTCCGAGTTGCGTTTTCGGGCACGCAATGGTATTATAACAACATAAAGAGAAAGTGCTCGGGCACGCAAGAGAAAACAAAAACAATAAAATTCATAAAAAGGAGAATGAAAAAATGGTAAAAGTAGGTATTATCGGAGCAGGAAGAATCGGAAGAGTCCACATCACAAGTATTTCAACAAGAGTAAAAGATGCAGTGATTAAAACAGTTGCAGACCCATTTTTAAATGATGAAACAGCAGAATGGGCAAAGAGCATGGGTGTAGAACACACAACAAAAGATTACAAAGAAATCATCAATGACCCGGAAATCAATGCAGTTTTAATCTGTTCTTCAACAGACACCCATTCCCCGATTTCCTTAGAGGCAATCAAAGCCGGAAAACATGTTTTCTGTGAAAAACCAATTGACCATGATATTGCAAAAATCCAGGAAGTAATCGATGCCTTAAAAGAAACAAACGTAAAATATCAGGTTGGATTTAACAGAAGATTTGACCATAACTTTGAAGCAGTTCAGCAGGCGGTTGCAGCAGGAAAGGTTGGCAAACCGGAGATTATCAAAATTACATCCCGCGACCCTGAGCCACCAAGCATTGATTATGTAAAAGTATCCGGAGGAATGTTCCTTGATATGACAATTCATGATTTTGATATGGTTCGTTTCTTAGCCGGATGCGATGCAACAGAAGTTTATGTTCAGGGTGCAAACTTAGTAGATCCGGCAATCGGAGAAGCAGGAGATGTAGATACCGCTGTTATTACACTTCAGATGGAAAACGGAGCAATTGCTGTTATTGATAACTGTAGAAAAGCAGTTTACGGATATGACCAGAGAGCAGAAGTATTTGGTTCAGAAGGTATGGTTTCTATGAAAAATGACAGTCAGTCTTCCGCAGTTATCAGCAACGCAGACGGTGTAACAGGTGAAAAACCATTGTTCTTCTTCTTAGAGAGATATATGGATGCTTATGGAAAAGAAATTGCAGCATTTATCGATGCAATTGAAAATGATAAAGAAACTCCTCTTAACGTAATGGATGGATTAAAACCGGTATTAATGGGACTGGCAGCTAAGAAATCTTTAGAAGAACACAGACCGGTTAAAATTTCTGAAATTATGTAGAGACTTTCGTGGTATTTTTTTAACCAAATCAAGTAAGTCCCCTGCTTCAATTGCGAAAAGCAATAAGCAGGGGTGGGGACTTGCTTGTATCAGGAGGGGGCAAGCCCCTTCTGATAAGCTGCGTAGCAGCTATTTGGTTATGAGCAAGTAGCGAAGCGGATTGCGAATATCCACTTGACTAAAAAGAACAGCAGGAGATAGAAAAAATGTTTAATAAAGAAAAAGTAAAACTTGGAATCGCACCAATTGCATGGACGAATGACGACCTTCCGGATTTAGGAAAAGAAAATACATTTGAACAGTGTGTCAGTGAAATGGCACTCGCAGGATTTACCGGTTCTGAAGTAGGAAATAAATATCCAAAAGACCCGGAAGTTCTGAAAAAAGCATTGGAACTTCGTGGCGTGGAGATCTGTAATCAGTGGTTTTCTTCTTTTTTAATCACAAAACCATTTGAAGAAGTAGAAAAAGAATTTCGTGCACAGCTGACTTTTTTAAAGGCAATGGGTGCAAAGATTATTGGAGCTTCTGAACAGAGTCACAGTGTGCAGGGAATGCAGGACACTCCGATTTTTGGACATAAATATGTAATGAATGATGAAGAGTGGGATACATTCTGTACAGGAATGAACAAACTTGGAAAGATCGCAAAAGAGGAATACGGAATTTCTCTTACTTTCCATCATCACATGGGAACTGTTGTACAGAATCCGGATGAAGTAGAGCGTATGATGGAAAATACAGACCCGGAATATGTCAGCTTATTATTTGATACCGGACATTTTACTTACTGTGGAGCAGATCCGCTTGAAATGGTAAAAAAATATGTCAGCAGAATCAAACATGTACATTTAAAAGATATTCGTCCGGAAGTAGTAGAAAAAGTAAAAAATGAAAACTTAAGCTTCTTAGAGGGTGTACGTCTTGGAACATTTACTGTACCGGGCGATGGATGTATTGATTTTGACCCGATTTTCAAAGTGCTTGAAGATGCAGGTTATGAAGGATATATGTTAGTAGAAGCAGAACAGGATCCTGCAAAGGCAAATCCTTTAGAATATGCAATCAAAGCAAGAAAATTCATTGCAGAAAAAACAGGTTTATAAAAAAAATAAAATGAACGTTTGGAGTCCTTGCGATACGTGTATACAAAGATTCTGAGAGGGCATAAATCATTAGTCGGCTGTGCTTAAGGGTACAGCCGATTTTTTTTGACCGCAAACCTGATTTATGTTAAGATAAAAAAGAATATGTGCACAGGAGGAATGATTTTTGAGCGCTTATGAAAGTTTTGCCCGGGTGTATGATATGTTCATGGATAACATACCCTACAAGGAGTGGTGTAACTACCTGACTGGGCTTTTAAAAGAATATGAAGTAGATGACGGACTGGTACTGGAACTGGGCTGTGGAACAGGAAATGCGACCAGACTGCTCTCCGATGCCGGATACGATATGATTGGTGTGGACAATGCACCGGATATGCTGGAGATCGCACTGGAAAAGAAAGAGGAAGAAGGTCAGGATATCCTTTATCTTTGTCAGGATATGCGGGAGTTTGAATTGTATGGAACAGTAAAAGCGATCGTCTCAATTTGTGACAGCATGAATTATATTACCGAGGATGAGGATTTGCTGGAAGTATTTAAACTGGTAAACAATTATCTTGACCCGGAGGGTGTTTTTATTTTTGACTTAAATACCGTCTATAAGTATGAAAAAATCCTTGGAGAACAGACGATTGCGGAGAATCGCGAGGATGCCAGCTTTATCTGGGATAACTATTATGATGAAGAAGAACAAATTAATGAATATGATTTGGCATTGTTTATTCCGGAGGGTAAGGATGGTCTTTATCGAAAATATGAAGAAGTTCATTATCAGCGAGCTTATGAGTTGGAGCTGGTAAAAGAATTGTTAGAAAAAGCCGGAATGGAATTTGTTGCGGCTTATGATGCATTTACGAAAAATCCGGTGAATGAAAAAAGTGAACGGATTTATGTGATTGCAAGAGAACATGGAAAAAAAGAAAAATTAGGAGATTGGAAATAAATGGGAGATTACATTGTAAGAGCAACTGCCGCAAATAATCAGATTCGTGCATTTGCGGCAACTACAAAAGAATTAGTTGAGACAGCCAGAGCAGCACATAATACAAGTCCGGTGGCAACAGCGGCATTAGGACGTCTTCTTACTGCAGGAAGCATGATGGGTGTGATGATGAAGGGGGAAAAAGATATTTTGACTCTTCAAATTAAAGCAGGAGGACCACTTGAGGGAATCACAGTAACTGCAGACTCCAAAGGAAATGTAAAAGGTTATGTTGGAAATCCAAATGTTATTTTACATGCTAATGACAAGGGAAAATTAGATGTTGCCGGTGCGGTTGGCGTGGGATTTATGAACGTCATCAAAGATATGGGGATGAAAGAGCCTTATGTGGGACAGACTGTTTTACAGACCAGTGAGATTGCGGAAGATTTGACTTATTATTTTGCAACAAGTGAGCAGGTTCCGTCCTCTGTAGGTCTTGGAGTGCTGATGGAAAAAGACAATACCGTAAAACAGGCAGGAGGATTTATCATTCAGTTAATGCCATTTACAGATGACGAAGTGATTAACAAATTGGAAGAAAACTTAAAGAAAGTAACTTCTGTTACCAGTCTGTTAGAGGAAGGACATACACCGGAAAGTTTATTAAAATTGATTTTAGATGGATTCGATGTGGAAATCATGGAGACAGTGCCGACACAGTTTTATTGCAATTGTAGTAAAGAACGTGTGGAAAAAGCGTTAATCAGTGTCGGTAAAAAAGAAATCAAAGAAATGATTGACGATGGAAAAGAAATTGAGTTAAATTGTCATTTCTGTAATAAAAATTATATCTTTACAGTGGACGAACTGAAAAGTATTTTAAAACGCTGTACAAGAGCATAAGGAAAGGTCGGGTACGAGATGAGAGACGGTTTTGTAAAAGTGGGAGCTGCAACGCCGGATATTTTAGTGGCAGATTGCGTGCACAATCGGGAAGAGATTGTAAAAAAAGTAAAAGAAATGGCAGAAGCAGGAACAAAGGTGATGGCATTTCCGGAGCTTTGTATTACGGGATATACCTGTTCAGACTTGTTCTGGCAGGAGTTGCTTCTTGTGCGTGCAAAGGAAGAACTTCACAAACTTGAAGAAGAGTTAGAAGAGGTGGAAGGCTTGATTATTGTGGGGCTTCCGCTGGAATTTAACCAGAAGCTGTATAATACAGCAGCTGTAATTTCGGGTGGAAAAGTTTTAGGATTTGTGCCAAAACACCATTTGCCGAATTATGCAGAGTTTTATGAGGCACGTCATTTTACAGCAGGTTGTGCATTTGAGGGAATGGTAAACTGGTACGGAAGAGAAGTACCTTTTGGACAAAATCTCTTATTTGTCTGTGAAGAACTGCCACAGCTTGTAACAGCAGTAGAAGTCTGTGAAGATTTGTGGGCACCGAATCCGCCAAGTATTTCTCATGCCCTTTCTGGTGCTACTTTGATTATCAATCCGTCTGCGAGTGATGAGGCGACCGGAAAAGATGAGTACAGAAGAAATCTGGTTTCCGGTCAGTCTGCAAGACTGCTTTGTGGTTATATTTATGCCTCCGCAGGAAATGGAGAATCCACGCAGGATGTAGTATTCAGCGGACATAATATAATTGCAGAAAATGGTACGATTTTAAAAGAAGCAAAACGCTTCGCAAATGAAACGATTTACAGTGTGTTAGATATGAGTCGTTTAGTTGGAGAGCGCAGAAAAAATACAACCTGGCAGTCAGAGGGAAAAGAAAATTATCAGGTGATTCCATTTCATTTAAATGTAACCGAGACAAAACTGGAACGTTTTATCGATGCAAATCCATTTGTGCCGGATGCAAAAGGGAAAAGAGACAGAAGATGTGATGAAATTCTGACAATTCAGGCAATGGGACTCAAAAAACGTCTGGAACACACAAAGAGTCAGTGCGCCGTGCTTGGAATTTCCGGTGGACTTGATTCTACACTTGCACTTTTGGTTACGGCAAGAGCCTTTGATTTATGCGGACTTGACAGAAAACAGATTTTAGCAGTTACTATGCCATGTTTTGGAACAACGGACCGTACTTACACAAATGCCTGTGAGTTGGCAAAACGTCTTGGGGCAACCTTAAAAGAAGTAGATATTAAAAAAGCAGTGACTCAGCATTTTGAAGATATTGGACATGACCCGTCTGACCACAGTGTTACTTACGAAAACGGACAGGCAAGAGAGCGTACTCAGGTGATCATGGACATTGCTAATAAATTTGGCGGAATGGTAATCGGTACCGGTGATTTGTCCGAACTTGCGCTTGGCTGGGCAACTTATAATGGAGACCATATGTCCATGTATGGCGTCAATGCTTCTGTGCCGAAAACACTGGTGCGCCATCTTGTAAGATATTATGCAGACACCTGCGACGAAGAAGCACTTTCTGATATTTTGCTGGATATTTTAGATACTCCGGTCAGCCCGGAACTTCTTCCACCAAAAGATGGTGTGATTTCCCAGAAAACAGAAGATTTGGTAGGACCTTATGAACTGCATGATTTCTTCTTGTATCATTTACTTCGTTTCCAGTGCAGTCCAAAAAAGATTTACCGAATTGCAAAAAAAGCTTTTGAAGGAAAATACGAAGAAGAAGTGATTTTAAAATGGCTGAAAAAATTTTATTGGAGATTTTTCTCTCAGCAGTTTAAACGTTCCTGTCTGCCGGATGGACCGAAGGTCGGAAGTGTGGCAGTTTCGCCAAGAGGAGATTTAAGAATGCCAAGTGATGCCTGTGTTCGAATCTGGATTGAAGAGTTGGAAACATTATAGAAAATAAAAATCAAAAAAACTGTCGGACAACACCGGCAGTTTTTTAGTATATTTGACTGAAATTGCGGAAAATAAACTGAAAAACTGCCGAAATACTGGAAAAATTATTGTATCACATGTGGATTATGCGCAAAAGGGATTGATAGAAATAAAATGCCATGCTATGATACAAAAAATGGAACTGAAAATGGGCTAATATGTGTAAAGGCAGAAAGAGTCCGAGAGTACATAAAAAATAAAGGAGGAAGTTAAGACATGATAACAAAATACACTTATGGAAATCCATTTCAGACCGATGCAGTGGTACAAAAATTAGAGGTACAGAACGGGGATGTTCCGTATTTTACAGTGGTAAAAACGGAGGAACAGCTTCAGTTCGAGTATACACTGGAAAACGAAGAAAAGGTGTATGGTCTGGGTGAAAATGTACGTGGAATTAACAAGAGAGGCTGGATTTATAAGAGCTGCTGCGCGGATGAACCGAACCATGTAGAGGATCGCACCTCTTTATATGCGTCTCATAACTTTTTAGTTTTAGATGGAGGAAAAGAGCAATTTGGTGTGTTTTTTGATTATCCGGGAATCATTACCTTTGATGTGGGATATACGCATTTAAATGAATTAAAAATTACATTAAGTGAACCGGATGCAGATGTTTATGTAATGACAGGAGAAAGCATTTTAGACATTGTAAAACAGTTTCGTCAGCTGATTGGAAGAAGCTATATTCCTCCAAAGTGGGCATTTGGCTATCAGCAGAGTCGCTGGGGTTATATGAATGAAGCTGATATCCGTGAAGTGGTAAAAGGACACAGAGAAAAGAAAATTCCGCTTGAAAGTATTTACATGGATATTGATTACATGGAGCGGTTTAAAGACTTTACGGTAAATCAGGAACGTTTTCCGGATTTTCCTGAGTTTGTAAAAGAGATGAAAGCACAGCACATTCATTTAGTGCCGATTATTGATGCAGGTGTAAAAGTTGAAGAAGGTTATGACGTATATGAAGAAGGCATTGAAAAAGGCTATTTCTGTAAGAAAGAAAATGGAGAATACTTTGTAGCCGGAGTATGGCCTGGAAAAGTGCATTTCCCGGATGTATTAAACAAAGAGGCGAGAGAGTGGTTTGGAAATAAATATCAGGTGCTGTTAGACCAGGGAATTGAAGGATTCTGGAATGATATGAATGAGCCGTCTATTTTCTTTGCACAGGATAGAATGGATGAAACCTTTGATAAGATTGCAGAATTGAAAGATAAAAACCTTGATCTGGATACATTCCAGCAGTTTACCGGTCTGGTTGGAAGTCTGGCAAACAATACAGATGACTTTAAGAAGTTCTATCATAACGTAGATGGAAAAATGATGCGCCACGATAAAGTACATAATCTGTTTGGGTATAATATGACCCGTGCAGCAGGAGAGGCATTTGAACGCCTGAGCCCGGAAAAACGAATTTTAATGTTCTCTCGTTCTTCTTATATTGGCATGCATCGTTATGGTGGAATCTGGACTGGAGATAATAAATCCTGGTGGAATCATCTGTTGTTGAATCTGCGTATGATGCCGTCCTTAAACATGGTTGGAATTCTTTATACCGGTGCAGATATCGGTGGATTTGGTGCAGATGCAACGGAAGATTTAGTCATGAGATGGATCCAGCTTGCCATGTTCTCTCCACTGATGAGAAATCACAGTGCAATGGGAACAAGAGAACAGGAAGTATATCGTTTTGACCATATAGAAGAATTTAGAAAAATCATTAATATTCGCTATGGTCTGCTGGCTTATATTTACAGCGAGTATATGAAATCTGCCTTAAACAGTGAAATGTACTTCAAACCATTATCTTTTGTATACACAGATGATGAATTTACTTCTCAGGTAGAAGACCAGCTTTTGGTTGGAGACAGTTTAATGATTGCTCCGGTTTATAATCAGAATGCAAAAGGCAGATATGTCTATCTTCCGGAAGAAATGGCAATGCTTCGCTTTAGAGGCGTGGATGATTATGATACGGAAATCTTACCGGCAGGACATCACTATGTAGAAGCTGGTTTGTTTGAAATGTTAGTTTTCGTACGTCCGGATAAAATTTTGGTACTGACAGATGGTGGCGAGTATACAGATGAAGTAGACTGTGACCATGTCAAGGCACTGGCATTTGTAAAGACAAAAGCCGAATATGTGTGGTACGAAGATGATGGAATGAGAAAAGATTATGAAAATCCGGACAATTATGGCAGAATCACTATTGAGAAAGATGGAAATTTTGTGTATACTGGAAGTCATGAGAAAAAAATAGAAGTAAAACTGCTATAAATTATGGCGAAAATTCATAGTTCTGTCTGTGGGAGCAGTCAGAAGAGCAGTGTAAAAACAGGAGTAAAGAATGGTTACAATTAAAGAAATGGCGCAGGAGCTCGGAGTCAGCACAACGACTGTTTCAAATGTTATTCATGGCAAGACAAAAGAAGTTTCACCGGCTAATATCGAACGAATTCAGAAAATTTTAAAAAAATATGACTATACACCAAATATCAATGCAAGAAACCTTGCGAGTAAACGATCAAAGATTATCGGCTTGTTGATTAAATCAAAACAGAATAAGATAGTGAACCGATTTGAAGACCCATTTATTGGTGGGATTTTAGGTGCAATTGAAAGGCATGTACGGCAAAAAGGATATTACCTGATGGTATATGCGGTTGACGATGTGCATCAGGTTCAGCAGTTTACGATGTCCTGGAACATGGACGGGCTGATTACTTCAGGATTTGTAGAGGGTGATATCCGTTATTTAAAAGAACGCTTTAAAAATCCGATTGCGATTATTGATGATTATGATACAAATGGTCTGGGAAACTGTGCCAATATCCGGATCGAAGATGAACAGGCGGAATATTTGCTGACCAAATACGTTATTTCGTGTGGTCACAGAAAGCTTGCTTTCCTTGCTGATAATCTGGTAAATCTGGATAAAATAAGATTTCAGGGATTTTGCAGGGCACTAAAAGAAGCAAACATTCCGGTAAGCAGAGAAGAAAATTTTATTCAGATTTATGCCAGCGATGCAGGAGAGCCTCAAAATATGGATGAGATTTATGAGAAATCATTTTCGTATACGGCTCTGCTGTGTGCTTCGGATTATTATGCGGTACATATTGAAAATATGCTTTTGGATAGAGGAAGAAAAATTCCGGAAGAGATTTCCATCGCGGGATTTGATGATGTTCCAATTTCAAGAATAGTGCGTCCGGCGCTTACGACAGTCCGACAGGATATTCAGGCAAAAGGAATTGCAGCAGTAGAGGAACTATTAAAACTGATAGAGGGAGAATCCGAAGATAAAATTGTTCAGCTTGGAACAGAACTTGTAATTCGGGATTCTGTAAAAAAATTTTAAGAACATAGGAAATAAGAGACAGAAAAAATGACATTTTGCCGAAAGCAGAATGTCATTTTTTGACTTCAAAATACTTATGCGCAAAATGAAAAAAGTCGAAAAAAGGTTTTACTTTTGCGCATAAGATAAACGAAAAATGAATAAAAAAAGGTTTTGCGAAAAACCTATTACTGCAAAATGTACAAAAAACAGGTTGTAATGCCATGAAAACAAGTAGTAATACTGGTAAAAATGTAGAAATGTATAGAAAGGCATATAAAAAGTATTGCTTTTTAACGAAAGGGGTGCTATGATAATTCCATCAAAAACTTATGCGCATAAGTGATAAAGAAAAAAGATGAAAATTCCAAGAAAGGTTGGTAAAAGAGATGAAAAAGAAATGGTTAGCAGTTTTACTTGCAGGAACGATGACAATGACATTAGGTGCATGTGGAAGCAGTTCAGGAAGCAGTTCTTCAGACAGCTCCAGTGATTCCAGTACAGCTTCAAGCAGTGACAATAAAGATGCAATCCGTTTTGTAAATACAAAAATTGAAATTGACTCGGCCTTAAAAGATTTTGCAAAACAGTATGAAGAAGAAACCGGACAGGAAGTTGTAATCGAATCTTTAGGTGGTGGTGTTGACGTAAATGGTCAGCTGAAAAACTACTACGCAGCAGGAAACATGCCAGATATCTTTGCATTTGGTCCTGACTCTTATAAATCCTCTTTCGGTGACTGGTTAGAACCACTTGATGGAGAAGACTGGATTGAAGATACTGATTACGCATTTAAGGGAGATGACGGAAAAGTATATGGTATGCCATTCTCACTGGAAGGAATTGGTCTTGCATATAACAAGGATATCTTAGATAAAGCAGGAATTGATCCTTCTACTCTGACAAACATTGATGCTTATAAAGCAGCATTTGAAAAAATTGACGGTATGAAAGATGAACTTGGACTGACATCTGTTTGTGCAGTTGCAGCAGAATCCGGACAGATGTACTGGTCAACCGGTAACCACTTATTAGCAGCTTATTATTCACAGGGACTTGACCGTGATGATAAAACATATATTGATATGGTAAACAATGAAGGAAAAATTGATGAAGACAGAATGGGACAGTTCGCAGACTGGTTACAGTTATTATTTGATTACTCAGATCAGAATGTATTGATTTCCGGTACTTATGATGATCAGCTGGCTCTGTGGGCAACCGGAAAAGCAGCATTTATCACACAGGGTAACTGGATTGACCCATCTTTACCAACTTATGATGCAACATTTGCATGTGGACTTGCTCCATCAGCATTTACAAAAGAAGATACAGACGGTCTTATCGTTGATACACCAAGTTTATGGGGAATTTACAATAAGAGTGATAAAATTGATGCTTGTAAAGAATTCTTAAAAGCACTTGCTGAATCCGAAGAAGGTCAGAAAGCACTTGTAGAAAACTGCGGTATGGTTTCTCCATTTAAATCTTGTACATTAAAACCTTCTACACCACTTGCACAGAGTATGCTTCCTTATATTGAAGCTGGAAAAACTTATGCATGGGATTGGGTAACACAGCCGGAAAACATGGCTATGAATGCAACTGGTCCTGTATTTGAACTGTATGCAAAAGGTCAGCTTGATAAAGAAGGATTTGTAAGTACAATGGCTTCTACAATAGCAGATTATGTAGCATCAAGTAAATAATAGGTTTTATCGGCTGTCTTATAACAAAGACAGCCGGTAAATATTTGATGGGAGAGTTAGGAATGAATCAGTCGAAAAAAGCAATATCATGTGCAGCAATTGTGGCTGGAATCATAGCAATGGCAGCGGCACTGTACATGGATTTTATGAGAACAGGAACTTCCTTTCGAGGAGGACTTTTAATCGCAGGAGCGGTATTGCTTATTGTAGGGTTTTACCTGCTGCCAACGAAGAAACACCGTTCAATTATTTATGTATTATTTTTATTTCCACTGCTGTTTGCATTTGCAGTAACTGTGCTTATTCCGTTTGCCTGTGGTATCTTTTACTCCTTGACAGACTGGAACGGAATAAAATATGATAATTTTGTTGGATTTGGAAACTACATTGCAATGTTCAAGTCTAAGGATTATGTATATTCTTTTGTTGTGACTTTTATTTACACAGTAATTAATATGCTGAGTGTAAATATTGTAGCATTTGCACTGGCACTGCTTTGTACTTCAAAAGTAAAAGGTCGTAACTTCTATCGTGCAGCATATTTCATTCCGAACCTGATTGGTGGAATTGTACTTGGTTATGTATGGCAGTTCATTTTCAATAAAGTTGCAGTTTCTGTAATTTCAGGAAGTGTTTCCATGCTGACAAACCCGAACCTTGCGCTTGTGGCAATTTTAATTGTAAGTACCTGGCAGTATGCAGGATATATCATGATGATTTATGTAACCGGTTTACAGAGTGTGCCAAAAGATATTCTGGAAGCATCCAATGTAGATGGTGCAAATACACTTCAGACTCTGCTGAAAATCAAAGTACCGATGATTGCAAATACATTCACAATTTGTATTTTCCTGACTTTGGTTAACTCATTTAAACAGTTTGATTTGAACCTTGCTATTACCAATGGTGCACCGACTCGTATTCTTTCCGGAAAACCGGTACAGTCTACAGAATTTTTAGCATTGAATATTTATAATACAGCGATTGGAAAGAACCAGTATGCACTTGGTCAGACCAAAGCGGTTATATTCTTTATTATTCTTGCAATTGTGTCTCTGACACAGGTTACAATCAGTAAAAAGAAGGAGGTTGAAATGTAATGAAAGCACAGAAAATAAGAACAACAATCGCTGAGATTGTAGGAATTCTTCTGACAATTGTGATATTAGCTCCATTCTTACTGGTTGTAGTCAACTCTGCAAAGGATAGTGCAAGTATTGTCATCAGCCCGATTTCTTTACCAAAAAACTGGGGACAGCTGTTGACCAACATGAGCAATGTTATCCATAATGATAACTTTAATTACTGGGGTTCTTTCTTTAGTTCCCTGTTAATTACAGCAGTATCTCTGATTTTACTGACTCTGTTTTCCAGTATGGCAGCCTGGGTTTTAGTAAGAAATAAAACAAAATGGTCTAATTTCATTTTTATGTTATTTGTATCAGCAATGGTTATTCCATTCCAGGTTGTAATGCTTCCACTGTTATCTACTTTCCGTGAAACTTCAGAGTTTTTGGGAATTCAGATGCTTCAAAGTTACAAAGGAATTATTTTTGCTTATCTTGGATTCGGTGGTTCAATGTCTGTATTCATCCTTCATGGTTTTGTAAAAGGAATTCCGTATGAGTTGGAAGAAGCTGCATGGATTGATGGATGCAGTCCTGAGGGTACATTCTTTCGAATTATCTTCCCGCTGTTAAAACCAATTCAGGTTACAGTATTAATCTTAAATGGTATCTGGATTTGGAACGATTACCTGCTTCCATCTCTGATGCTTGGATTAAACGGAAGAATCAAAACTCTTCCGGTTGCGGTAAGCAGTTTTGTAGGTTCTTATGTAAAACAATGGGATTTAATCCTGACAGCAGCTCTGCTTGCCATGATTCCGATTATTATCTTGTTCCTGTTTGCACAGAAACAGATTATTCAGGGTATGGTAGAAGGTGCAATTAAATAATAAGTACATAGTAGGCAGCAAAAATGGCTTCGGACTTTTGTTCGGAGCCATTTTTTGTAGATATTTTTAATCTGCCCTTGCTTTATCAAGTGCCGAGTTAATTGCATCTAACAACAGCATCGAAGTATATTTATTTTCTTCGGCATAAGTAAGGTCTTTTGTGGACTGGGTTGCATAAATCTGATTCGCAAGGGATTCGAGTGCCGGTTCCATCAGTGGATACATAGCAGTTGTTGCTTCGCTTAAGTTTGTCATGGAGATAGAGGTGATTTCATGTTCATCAACCGTGACTTCGACATCAAAGGTGTTGTTATCGAGCGTAATTGGGCTTTTATAGATACCGGCGTGATATTTGGCGGGAGAGCCTGAGAAAGAAGTGGTCTTTTTGTCTTTTCCGAACATCAAAAAAAGAAGGACTGCAAGCACAATGGCGAGTACAACAAAAAGCACGGTATAAATCACTTCTTTCGTATGTAGTACAACAATTTTGGTTTTCGCACTCATAGTATTCCCTCCTGGTATTCCTTTTTATAACTTGATGTAAGTGTCAAAAATATAAATTGCGGTTGTGCTTGCATAAAAAGCAATTTATATTTAATTGACACGCCGAACAACGAAAACGTAATAAAATGGTATGAATATGCCATTTTATGAGAGTTTGAGGTGTTCGAGGATTGTGAGAATTGCGTAGCAATGAAGCAATCCGGATACATCAGTGAGTGGCAAAATTTATTTTTGACACTCACATCATAGTTTATTAGGAGAAAAAGAAAAATATGCCCCCAACGAGGTTGGTTGAGAAAACTTTTTGTGTTAAACTGGTTTCAGAGTCAAGTGGATATTCGCAATCCGCTTCGCTACTTGCTCATAACCAAATAGCTGCTACGCAGCTTATCAGAAGGGGATTGCTCCCTCCTGATACAAGCAAGTCCCCACCCCTGCTTATTGCTTTTCGCAATTGAAGCAGGGGACTTACTTGATTTGGTTAAACATCTGAGAAATTGAGGAGGATTTTTTAAAAATGAGTTATAAATTATTGGTATTGGATATTGATGGAACAGTGACAAATTCTAAAAAAGAGATTACCCCAAAGACAAAAGAAGCAATTTTAGAACTTCAGAAAAAAGGGATTCCGGTAGCGATTGCATCGGGTCGTCCGACAAAGGGAATTGTGGCAGTTGCAGATGAACTGGATTTTGCTGAGTATGGAAGTTATGTGCTCGCATTTAACGGAGCAAGAATTATTAACTGGAAAACAAAAGAATGTATTTATTCGAAAGAACTTCCGATTGGGATTCCAAAGAAATTATATGACGATGCCATGCATTATGGAACGGGCCTTATGACTTATGAGGGGGATTCTATTATTTCTGCAAAAATACCGGATGAATATATTATGATAGAATCCAGAATTACGACACTTCCTGTGATTAAAAAACCGGATTTTAAATCTTATGTCAATTTTCCGGTTAACAAGTGTATTTTAACGGCTGACGGTGAATTATTAGAGAGTATTGAACCAGTCATTGCCGAGAAATATCAGTTAGAAGCGCAGGTATTCCGTTCGGAACCATATTTCCTGGAGGTGCTTCCGAAAAATGTGGATAAGGCATATTGTCTGGAACGTCTGTTAAAGATTCTCGGAATCGAAAGGGAAGAGATGGTGTGCTGTGGAGACGGATTTAACGATATTTCCATGATTCAGTATGCGGGTCTTGGGGTGGCTATGGCAAATGCACAGGAAAAAGTAAAAGATGTGGCAGATTATATTACCATAAATAGTAATGATGAGGATGGAATTGCAGAGGTCATTGAAAAATTTTTCCTAAAGTAAAAGACAGAAACAGTTAGTTGTAAGAAAGGGGAAACGCATGTCGTTACATTTTGTGTTTGGCGCATCGGGTGCCGGAAAATCTTATTATATTTATCAGAAAATTATACGGGAATCCATTCAGAATCCGAAGAAGCAATATCTGGTATTAGTACCGGAGCAGTTTACGATGCAGACACAGAAAGAACTGGTCCGGATGCATCCAAGAAAAGGAATTTTAAATATTGATGTCTTAAGTTTTGAACGTCTTGCCTTTCGAGTATTAGAAGAAACAGGTTATCTGTGTGAGGATGTGTTAGAAGAGACCGGAAAGAGTCTGGTTATCCGAAAAGTGGCACAGAATCATAAGAAGGAATTAAGTGTGCTTGGCGAAAAAATGAAACTACAGGGTTATATCTCTGAAATGAAATCCATGGTATCTGAGCTTCGGCAGTATGAAGTCTCAAAAGAAGACATGGAAAAAATGCTGGAGTGTGCAAAGGATAAGCCGGAACTTTACTATAAATTAAAGGATATTGCAGTGCTTTATGACGGCTTTTTTGAGTATCTGGAAGGAAAAGCAATCACAAGAGAAGAAGTGCTTGAAGTGCTTGGAAGTGTAGCCGGAAAGTCGAAAAAATTAAAAGAGAGCATACTGGTTCTGGATGGCTATACCGGATTTACACCGATTCAGCAAAATGTACTGGAGAAGATTCTGCCCCTCTGCGAAGAAATGTATGTGACGATTACAATCGGGGAAGGGGAACGTCCTTATGTGCAGAGTGATGCGACGAATCTGTTTTATTTAAGTAAGCAGACGGTGAGTAGATTGTGCCAGACAGCGTCAAGAGTCGGCTGTCCGGTGGACGATGTGAAAATTAAGGGAAACGCAAGGTTTTTCCATCAGCCGGCACTGGCATTTTTAGAGCAGAATTTATTTCGTTCTAAAAGAAACTGTTATACCGAAAGACAGGATTCGATAAGAGTTTTGGAATGTGCCAATCCCAAAGAAGAAATGGAATATGTTTCCGGAATGATACACCGGATGGTGCGTCAAAAGAAGATGCGTTGGCGTGATTTTGCAGTGATTACGGCAGACATGGATACTTACGCAGATTATGCAAAGAAGATGCTGGAACGTTACGAAATTCCGTGTTTTATTGATGAAAAACAGACCGTGCTTATGAATCCGTTTATTGAATTTCTGCGTGCCTGCATTGATATGCTGATAGAAAATTATAGCTATGAGAGTGTGTTTCGTTTTCTTCGATGCGGGCTTTTGGATTTGACGGAAGAAGAAATGGACATCTTAGAAAACTATATGCTTGGAATGGGTATTAAGAGCTGGAAGAAGTGGCAGAAGGAGTGGACATTAGCTTATCGGGGAGAAAATCCAGAGGAAGTTGTAAAAATTGAAGCTTTAAGAGTTCGTCTGATGGAGCTTTTGGAAGGATTTACTTTACGTATGAAAGTGCGAAAAGCTACGGTATCGGAGCGTGTGCGAGCCTTTTATGAGTTTATTGTTTCATGCAGAATTCAGCAGAAATTAAAGAAAAGCGAGCAGTATTTTGAGGCACATGGAGAGGTGGGAAAGGCAAAAGAATACAGTCAGATTTATGCCATTGTGATGGATTTATTTGATAAAATGGTGCAGGTCTTGGGGGAAGAAAGTATCAGTTTAAGAGAGTTTAAAGAACTCTTAGAGGCCGGGCTTTCTGAGGCAAAGGTGGGAATTATTCCTCCAAGTACAGACCAGGTGCTGGTCGGAGATATGGAGCGAACCCGTTTAAAAGACATTCAGGTTTTGTTTTTTGTCGGAGTCAATGATGGAAAAATTCCAAGAGAAGATGGTGGTGGAAAAATTTTATCAGAATTAAACCGTGAAGATTTGAAATTGTCTGAAGTAGCGCTTGCGCCAACTGCGAAAGAAAATCTGTATACACAGAAATTTTATCTGTATTTGAATCTGACGAAGCCATCAAAGCAGTTATTCCTCTCTTACAGCAAGCAGAGTGCAGATGGAGAGGCAATGCTTCCTTCCTTTTTGATTGGAAATTTAAGAAAGATGTTTGCGGATTTGCCGGTGGAAAAAGTCAGACAAAATGACAGTTTTGCATTTGAAAAGACGGAGCAGGCATTTGCATATCTTGCCAAAGGTTTTCAGAATATCCGAAAAGAGACACCGTCTAAATACTGGCAGGAATTATTTTTGTGGTTTGTTTCACAGGAAGAATGGCAGGAGAGAGTAAAAGGTCTGATGAAGAGTGCATTTCCAAAGAAAATCGCTGATAATATCGGAAGAAGTGTGGCAAAGGCACTATATGGACAGATACTGGAAAACAGTGCGACCAGACTGGAACTTTTTGCAAAGTGTGCCTGTGCACATTTTCTCTCTTATGGGCTGGAATTAAAGGAACGTACAGCCTATGAATTTAATGCAATGGATATGGGAAATGTGCTTCATTCTGGATTGGAACGCTTTGCAAGACACATCAAAGAACAGGGTGTGGAATGGGATGAAATCAGTCTCGAAGAGATGGAAAAACTCGCAGATTCCTGTGTGGAAGAAGCTGTTGATTCCTATGGGAATACCGTGCTTCAAAGTGATGCGAGAAATGCTTATATGGTCAATCGTGTCAAACGAATGATGCGAAGAACGGTTTGGGCACTTGCAAAACAGATGGAACAGGGCGAATTTAAACCAAGTCGGTTTGAGGTTTCCTTTGCGATGGCAGATTCGTTAGAAAGTGTCAATATTGCGCTTTCAGAAGAGGAGACAATGAAATTAAAGGGAAGAATCGACCGTGTAGATGTATGTGAAGATTCTGAAAATGTCTATGTAAAAGTCATTGACTATAAATCGGGAAATACCGCATTTGATTTAGTGGCACTGTATCACGGACTTCAGCTTCAGCTGGTGTTGTATTTAAATGCGGCAATGGAACTGGAACAAAGAGCTCATCCGGATAAAAACGTACTTCCGGCAGGGATTTTTTATTATAATATCAAAGACCCGATTGTGGATTGTGTAGAAAAAGAGTCGGAGGAAGCTTTAAATCAGAGACTGTTAAAGCAGCTTAGAATGAATGGACTGGCATCTGCCGACCCGGAGATTTTAAAACGTCTGGACAAAGGGCTTGAAGAAAAAGGGGTATCTTCAAACAGTATTCCGGTTTCCATCAATAAAAGCGGAGGACTTTCTAAGACTTCCAGTGCGGTAGATGAGGAACATTTTGAACTGGTTTCAGGCTATGTCAAACATAAGATACAGGAAATCGGACAGCGTATTTTAAAGGGAGAAGCGTCGGTTTCACCTTATGAGATGGGACAAAGAAATGCCTGTCAATATTGCCCATATCAAGGTGCGTGTGGGTTTGATGAGAAAAAAGAAGGGTGTGGATACCGCAGACTGGCGCAGGTAAAAAGTGAGGAAATCTGGAAAGGCATGGAAGAGCAGATGCAGGAGAGCGAAAAAGCAGAAAATGAAAAGGGGGAAAAGAAATAAATGGAAATGAAATGGACCCCGGAACAGCAGAAAGTCATAGAGACGAGAAATGCAAATGTATTAGTCAGTGCGGCAGCGGGAAGTGGAAAGACAGCGGTGCTTGTGGCAAGAATCCTTTCGATGATTACAGATTTGGAGCATCCGGTTTCGATTGATGAGCTTTTAATTGTGACCTTTACAAGAGCGGCAGCGGGAGAGATGAGAGAGCGAATCCGCCTTGCGATAGAAGCTCGAATCGAGGAAGAAGAGAAGCAGGAGGATAGTCCGAAAAAAGATCAGATGTTAGAGCATCTAAGAAAGCAGAATACCCTGCTTCATCATGCACTGATTACGACGATTGACAGTTTTTGTGCGTATATTGTGCGGAATTATTTTCATTTAATTGACTTAGACCCGTCTTTTCGTGTGGGAGAAGAAGGGGAACTGCGTATGCTTCAGGGAGATGTGGCAGAGCGGATTTTGAGCGAGGCTTATGAACAGGGCAGTGAAGAATTTCATGAGTTTGTGGAGGCGTTTTCCACAGGGCGTTCCGATGATGGATTGGTGGAATTGATACGTAAATTGTATATTTTTTCGACGAGTTATCCGTATCCAAAAGAATGGCTGGTATCCTGCAAAGATGAATATCAGATTTCGTCAGTAAAAGAAGTGGAGCAGGCACCGTGGATGCAGTTGTTAAAGTCCGATATCGAAAAAAATCTGGAAGAAATCCGTATGCTTGCAGAAGTGGGAATTGCACTGTGTCGGCAGGAAGATGGACCATATCTTTACGAAGAAGCCTTAAGTCAGGATTTAAAAACAGTGGAACTGCTGTTAAAAGCAGACAGTTTTGAAGCACAGCAGGAGGTTTTTTCCCATCTTTCTTATGCAAGATTGTCGGGAAAAAAAATGCCGGAAGCATCGGAAAATAAAAAAGAACTGGTAAAGAATTATCGAAATCAAATCAAAGACGGTTTAAATGAAATCAAAGAACAGTACTTTGGTGTGCCGTTTGAAACAGCAGCTAAATATCTGCAGGAAGCCGGAGGACCGGTTGGGGTTTTGATTGATTTGACGCTTCGTTTTTCGGAAGCATTTGCAGAGAAAAAACGGGAAAAGAATCTGCTGGATTATTCGGATTTGGAGCATTTTGCACTGGAAATTTTGATTCATCATACGGAAAATGGGGATGAGCGAAGTGAGGCAGCGAAGGAACTTTCTGCCCATTTTTATGAGATTTTAATTGATGAATATCAGGACAGCAATCTGGTACAGGAAAAATTGTTGACTGCGGTATCAAGGATGGAAGAAGGGCAGAATAACATCTTTATGGTAGGAGATGTCAAGCAGAGTATTTATCGTTTCCGCCTTGCAAGACCGGATTTATTTATGGAAAAATATCATTCATATTTGCAGAAAGCCGGAGATAAGGTGCGGATTGACCTGCATAAAAATTTCCGAAGTAGAGAGGAAGTTTTAGCAGGAATCAACTTTATCTTTTACCAGATAATGGGAGAGAGTCTGGGCGGAGTGGAATATGATGAAGATGCGGCACTCTATGCCGGAGCGGTGTTTGAGGAAAATAGTGAGCCGGTGTTAAGGGAAACAGAACTTTTGCTGGTGGAAAGCGATGAAGCCGAATGGAAGCAGATGGAAACCGAAGAAAATGTGCAGGAGCTCGAAGCAAGACTTGTGGCAGATAAAATTCAGGAAATCGTTGGAAAGTTTCCGGTTGTAGATAAAGAAAATGGCGGTTATAGAAAAGCAGAGTATGGAGATATTGTGATTTTGCTGCGCACCATGAATGGTTGGGCAGAAAATTTTAAAAAGATTCTCGAGAGTCGTGGAATTCCTGCAAGCGTAACGACAAAGACCGGATATTTCTCGGCACAGGAAGTCGTAACGGTTTTAAATTACCTTCGGATTCTGGATAATCCGCTTCAGGATATTCCATTTGCCGGAGTGCTTTTAAATCTGCCGGATGCCTTTACGATGGAAGAACTGGCAAAGATAAAATGTGCGGGAAAAGAAAGTTCAGATGAGACGCTTAAATTCTTTGAATGTATGTTGTTATATGAGAAAACAGATGGAGCGGCAGAAATTCAAAGAAAAATCAGCCGATTTTTAGAACAGTTTTACACCCTGCGTGTGAAGGTTGCCTATACACCAATCCATGAGCTGTTATGGGATATTTATGAGAGCCTTGGACTGATAGAATATTATATGGCAAATGCGCTTGGCGAACAGAAAAAAGCAAATCTTGAGATGCTTTTTGAGAAGGCAAGAGATTATGAAAAAACAAGCTATCGAGGACTGTTTAACTTTGTGCGTTACATTGAAAACCTGCAGAAATACCAGATTGATTTTGGTGAAGCAGACATCACGGCAAGTCAGGAAAATACCGTAAAGATTATGAGTATTCATAAAAGCAAAGGGCTGGAATTTCCGATTGTTTTTGTATCCGGGCTTGGAAAATTGTTTAATCAGCAGGATGCCAGGGCGTCACTTGTGATTCATCCGGATTTAGGAATCGGTGCAGACTGGATTGATACAAAACGCAGAACAAAAGCACCGACTTTATTAAAGAAAGCCGTTCAGCGCCAGATTCAGCTTGAAAATCTGGGAGAAGAACTGAGGGTGCTTTACGTCGCTTTGACCAGAGCAAAAGAAAAGTTATATCTGACTGGGGCAGTCAGCAGACTGGAGAAACGTGTGGAAGGACTTGAACTGATAAAAAATGAAGAAAAAATGCGTCTGTCTTATGGAAAACTTGTGAAAGCGAGAATGTATCTGGACTGGATTTTTCCGGCACTTGCAAGACACCGCTGTATGGATGGATTGTATCAACAGTATGAATATTCCTGCCCTGTGAGTCATTCATTGCATGAAGAAACAGCTCCGTTTTTGATTGCTGTAAAATCACCGGTTGAGTTTGTTTTAAGTGAGGCAAAAGAGCGAAGTGAGCAGTTAATCAAAGAGCAGGAATTGATTGCAGAAATGGAGAGTGCATCTTCAGATGAACGAATAAGAAAAGAAATACAGGAACATTTTTTGTGGGAATATCCGTGGCAGAAAGAAGCCGAAGTTCCGGCTAAGGTAACAGTTTCAGAAGTCAAACGGATGCAGTTTGAAGATGAAGAAAGTGTTTCCTTTGAAGAGAGCATTTCCTTTGAGAAAAGAGTTTCCCTTATGGATCAGATTCTTGGAGAAGAACTTCTTGCAGACGAGAAGGAAGAAATAAAAGAACTGCCGGAAATTGAACCATATATTCCGGCATTTATGCAGGAAGAAGGCGAGGTTTTAATCGGGGTAGACCGCGGAAATGCGTATCATAAGGTACTGCAGTGGCTGGATTTTACTGATACGGATACCAAAACGGCAGTAAAAAATCAGATTGCAAGACTTAGGGAAGAGCAAAAAATTGATGAATCCGTTTATGTGACAGTAAAACCCGAAAAGATTTTTGCACTGGCTAATTCGAGAATTGGAAAACGAATGAAACAGGCGCAAAGCGAGAGATGTTTATTTCGTGAACAGCCCTTTGTCATTGAAGTTTTGGCTTCGGATGTCTTAAAAACAGAGACGGGAGAAGAGACGATGTTAGTGCAGGGAATCATCGATGCATTTTTTGAAGAAAATGGAAAAATTATTTTGTTGGATTACAAGACAGATTATGTAGAACAGAGGGATGGAAGTGACTTGGTTGGAAAGTATGGAATTCAGTTGAAATACTATCAGAAAGCACTGGAGCGGATGTTGGAAAAACCGGTGGAAGAAAAATATATTTATTCCGTAAATTTGGAGCGGGCATTTGCGGTAGAGTAAAGAAAGTAGCATAAAGAAAATGGAAGGTTTTTTAGAAAAATAGAAAACCTTCCATTTTTTTGTTTTATAAAACCTTAAGATTTATTTAATATAATATTATTGACAAAACTATATTATATGACGTATAGTATTGTATAAGAAATAACTCTACAAAAAAAGAGGTGAAAGTATACATGGTTTTTAATACAGGTGCAGCATTACTTGATGCAATTGTACTTGCTGTTGTCTCAAAGGAAACCGAGGGAACGTATGGGTATAAGATTACGCAGGATGTACGGCAGGTGCTTGAGATTTCAGAATCTACGTTGTATCCGGTTTTGCGAAGGCTTTTAAAGGATGATTGTCTGGAAACATATGACCAGGAATTTGGAGGCAGAAACCGCAGGTATTATAAGGTAACAGAAAAGGGAATGGCACAGTTGAATTTGTATAAAGAAGAATGGAAAACATATTCGGGAAAGATTAGCGGATTATTTGAGGGAGAGGTGTTGTGAGTATGAACCGAGAGGAATTTTTAAGTCAGCTGGAACGGCTTTTGTATGACATTCCTGCGCAGGAGCGGGAAGAGGCATTGGAATATTATAATGGATATTTTGATGATGCCGGAAATGAGAAAGAAGCAGAGGTGATTCAGGAGCTGGGAAGCCCCGGGAAGGTGGCTGCGATTATCAAAGCAGACCTTTCCGGAAATGAAGCAGACTATGAAGAGTATACGGAACAGGGTTATCAGGATGTGCGTTTTGATAAGAAAGATATGCTCAAAGAAACAAATCATTATCATCAGGAAGAAAGCAGATATGGACAGCATACACAGAAAAAACGAAGCGGTCTTACCTGGGGACTTGTGATAGTGCTTGTTATTTTAACTTCTCCAATCTGGGCTGGCGGAGGACTTGGGATTTTAGGTGTTTTATTTGGTTTGATTGTAGGAGTGCTGGGAATCATTGCAGCAATTGGCATTGGAGGTGTTGCACTTTTGATTGCAGGAATTACTGCAATTGTTTTAGCTATCATTCGTTTGATTTCATCCCCGGGAATTTTTTTAATTGTAGCCGGGGGCGGTATGGTAGCAGTTGCGATTGCAATTTTAATCCTGTTGGTCTTTCTCTGGATAGTTGGAAAAGGATTTCCGATAGTCTTTCGAGGATGCGTTGATTTTCTTCAGAGAATCTTTTACAAGGGAAGAAAAGGAGGGCAGCGTGTATGAAAAAGTTTACAAAGACATGTCTGATTTTGTCAGCTGTGATTGGGGTGATTGGAGCAGGATTGTTTTTAGCCGGAATGATAATTGGTCCGGACTGGTCTGTTCTAAAGGATAAAGGGATGCAATATTTTGGTTGGGCAGAAAAAGTGAATGTACTTACAGATGCAAAAGGATTTGATACGGATGGGCTTGAAACAATCTATGCGAAATTAGATACTGAAGCAAAACAGGAATATGAATTTAGCAAAGAGGAAGTAAGTTCATTAAGTATTGAAACAGAAGAAAAAAATGCCATTTATCTGGAATTTAAGACGGATGTAAATGCAAATTCAATTAAGGTAAAAAGTTATAATAGCGCAGATGTTGTAGAATATGACAGAGAAGACCGGGAACTTTCAATTGAGCGGGAAGGAAAGAATCATCAGGGAGAAAAAGACCCGATTGAGATTATTCTCCCGCAGGATATGCAGTTTGAATCAGTGACAGTTGAAATGAACGGAGGAGGACAACTGGTTATCGACAAATTAAATGCAGCTTCTCTTGACCTGGAAGTTGGCGCAGGGGTTTTGCAGGTATCCGATGAATTAAGAGCACAGGAATGTGAGATAGAGGTTGGTGCCGGTGAAGTATCTGTGGCGAAATTAGATGCAAAAGTAAGTGATATTTCCTGCGGAACAGGTACGGTGGACATGAAAATGGCAGGAAAAAGAGAGGACTACAGTGCAGAGGCAGAGGTTGGAATGGGTACTGTTCAGATTGGAGATAACGTTCTTTCCTCCGGATTTGGAAATGAATTTTCAGATAAAAATGATACCGGAAAGGAATTAAGCATTGACTGTGGAATGGGGGATGTTCAGATAACGTTTGAATCGTAACGTTCATTTTTACATTTCTGTATGAACTATATTAAATTAGGAAGATTTTGAATTTAGGAGGAATTTATTATGTCGAATAAAAGATTATATCGTTCATCAACCAATTACATGTTGGCAGGTGTCTGCGGAGGAATTGCAGAATACTTTGATATTGACCCGACGTTGGTTCGTCTGGCATGGGTGATTTTAAGCTGTATCGGAGCTGGAACAGGAATTGTTGCTTATATTATTGCGTCAATTATTATCCCAAAATAAAAAGAAACGGTATAAAAGAAAAATTTCAGGCAATACTCCTGTATAAAAGAATAAGAATTCCTGTACGCTCAAAATTCTGAGAGTACATATAAGGAAAAAAGGAGTATAAAATGAGTCAAAAAAAGCAAAAAGAGATTGATTTGGAAAGTCTGACTCCCGAAGAAAAAGTGAAATATGAGATAGCAGAAGAACTCGGGCTTTTAGACAGAGTTTTGAAAGATGGATGGAAGAGTCTCTCTGCAAAAGAAACCGGTAGAATCGGTGGCATTATGACACGGAAAAAAAGAGAAAAAATCAAAAATCAAAAATGACAAAATCACTGCATTCCACGTAAGATTTCCGGGATGTGGTGATTTCTTTTTGGGGCAAGAAATATTTGACAAAATTGTTTTTAGCTGATAGCATAATGAAGAGTAGTGACTCTGAAAAAGAGAGAAAATAAGGAGGAAGAGAGTAAGATGAAGAGAATTACAAAGCTTGCATCTGTGGTTGCTCTGACTGTTGTACTTGCTGCAAGTCTGATGGCCTGCGGAGGAAAAGATCCGGTTGCGGAAGATGACAGTAAAACAGCTTCAGATAAGAGTACAGCGGCTACAGAAACTTCCGGTAAAGACACATTTACTTATGCGATTTCCGGAGACCCGACAGAAACGGTTAATGTGATTACAACATCTGACCGTTGGGGATTATCGACTGTTAAGATGATTTATTCCCCGCTGTATATGAATAATGCAGATGGAATCAACTGGTTTTTGGCAAAAGACTGTGAAGTATCGGATGATAATAAAACCTATACATTCAGTCTCAGGGATGATGTGAAGTGGTCAGATGGAGAACCATTTACAGCAGACGATGTTGTCTTTACCTATGAGGCTATGGAAAAAGAAGAAAATCTGGGTTGGGCATACTCCCAGCTGGTATATGATCAGGGAGCGGTAAAAGTAGAAAAAAAGGATGACTATACCGTATCTTTCACATTTCCATTTGAAACACCTACTGCTATGGAAATGCTGAGCCAGATTTTTATTATGCCGGAACACATCTATAAAGATGTAACGGACTTTGAACATAATGATTATAATATGAATTCAGTAGGAACCGGTCCATATAAACTGGTAGATTATCAATCCGGTTCTTATCTGAAATTTGAGGCAAATGAAAACTATTATAAAGGTGAACCTGCTATTAAAAATGTAGTGTTCCAGATTATTGAGAATGCAGATACCGCTATTCTGGCTTTACAGAATGGAGAAGTAGATGCTTATCAGATGACACCACAGCAGGTGAAAAAGCTGGATTTGGATGCAAACAATCTGACAGCATATTCTTACAGTGAAGGTCGTGTAGGATATTTACAGTTTAACTGTAACAGAGTGACAGATGAAAATGTCCGTAAAGCCCTGTTGTTTGCTATGGATAAAAAAGCAATGGACGATGCAGCTTATGAGTCAGATGAATATTATAGCATTCCGTATACTTTCCTGCCGACCAACAGTCAGTTCTATACGGAAGAAGGTGTAGAGAAGTATGATCAGGATGTAGATAAGGCAAAGAGCATGCTGAAAGATGCAGGGGTAAGTAATCTGAAATTGAAACTTGGATATATTTCCAGTGACCCGGTACAGTCTGCACAGGCACTTCTGATTCAGGAGCAGCTGAAGGAAGTTGGTGTAGAGGTAGAACTTGCAGGAGGAGACGCAACAGCTGTTTCTAATGCAATGAAAGATCCGAATAATGAGTATGATATGTATCTGGGCGGCTATATCATGGGAATTGACCCTGATACATTCTCAAGTCTGTTTAAGAATGGAGCTGCTTATAATTATATGCATTACAGTGGATATGATACAATTGATCAGCTGTTTGAAGAAGGATTTTCTGAGATGGATGAATCTGCAAGAAAAGAAACTTATGCAAAATTGCAGGCTGCTATTCAAGACACAGGTGCATTTTATCCAATTATTTCCAATAATAAGATTCTGGTTGTAAACAACAGAATTCAAGGTGTAAAAGAAGCAGGACTTGTTCCGGTGTACACGTTTGAGGATACTTCCAATCTGAAAATTGCAAAATAAGTAAGTATTGATTTATTATTTTTACAAAGGGCGGAATTCTTCTGAAATAAAGTGAAGGATTCCGTCTTTTTTTGAGTAAAAAGCAAAAAGGAGAAAACATGGCAAAGTATATTGTAAAACGTATTCTTACTGCGATTCCTCTGATTATTGTAATCACAATTCTTTGTTTTTCTTTAATCCATCTGGCACCTTATGATGCGATTGATGCGATGACAACTCCGAAGATGTCTCCGGAGATGGTTCAGATGATTCGTGAAAAGTATGGATATGATCAGCCGGTCTACGTGCAGTATATTCGCTGGCTGGAGGGAATTTTAAATGGAAATTTCGGCTATTCTATTGTAACGAAAACCAATATCTTTGATGAACTGGCAATAAGGATTCCAAACACAATCAAACTGGTTCTTCCTTCTTATCTGACCGCTTATGTGATTGCAATTGTACTTGGGTTGCTGGCAGGTTCTCATAAAAATAAATGGCAGGATAAACTGATAGATGGAATTTGTTCTTTATGGATTGCCATGCCTACATTCTGGGTAGCGATGCTGTTTATCTATCTGTTTGGCTACAGATTGAGAATTCTTCCGATTCTTGGTATGCATACGGTAGGTGTAAAAACACTGGGAGATTTCTTTTTACATTTTATTATGCCTTATGTGGTACTGACGCTGGCATTTATTCCGGATAATGTCCGATATGTTCGATCTTCTACGATTACTCAGTATTCGGAAGATTATGTTATGGTGCAAAAAGCCTTTGGTGCATCTCGTACAGAAATTATGTTTAAACATGTCTGTAAAAATGTATTGCTTCCGGTTATCACAAAACTTGGTATGGCTCTGCCTACTCTGGTAACAGGTGCAGTAATTACAGAAACCGTATTTAGCTGGCCGGGAATTGGACCTTACTTTATTAAAGCAGTACAGGGAATGGATTATCCTATCGTTATGATTATACTGATTTTGTCTTCCACATTGGTTGTTCTGGGAAATCTGTTGTCTGATATCTTATATTGCGTAACAGATCCAAGAATTAGAAAGATGAGGTAAGTATATGGCAATGAATGATTCTCAAAAAAAACGTCTGGAAAATGTCTGGGAGGCATTAAAACATGATAAAATAGCAATATTTTCGATTGCTTTTCTTGCAATTATTCTGATTTTATCTTTGCTGGCTCCCGTACTGCCGTTAGAGCCAAATAAAACAGATGTCGCTCATATGCTTGAAGCACCAAGCAGTGCTCATATTTTTGGAACAGATGAAGTGGGACGTGATTATCTGGCTCGTGTGATCTATGGAGGTCGTATTTCTTTATTAGTTGGTGTTCTTGCTATGTTGATGAGTATTACAATTGGTGTGACAGTTGGGATTCTGGCAGGATATCTTGGAGGAATTGTGGATAGTATTCTGATGCGTGTTGTAGATGTTTTACAGTCTATTCCATGGCTGATTTTGGTTACAGTTGTCAGTATCTTTTTTAAACAGGGACTGGTATCAATTGTTATTGTAATTGGATTCTTTTCCTGGATGGAGATTGCACGACTTGTTCGGGCAGAGGTAATGTCTGTAAAGGAGCGGGAATATGTATTATACGCAGATTTTACAGGTGTGTCTTTACTTAAAATGGTTGTCAGACATCTGATTCCATCTGTACTTCCTACCATTATTATTGCGGCAACGACAAGTATTTCAAATGCAATTATGACAGAATCTTCTTTAAGCTTTCTGGGAATTGGAATTCAGGAACCTTTGTCATCCTGGGGAAAGTTACTGCAAAGTGCGCAGAGTAATCTGCAAAATGCAGTTTATATGGCAATTATTCCAGGACTCTTAATCATGCTGACGATATTTGCATTTAACAAGCTGGGCAATCTGCTCCGGATTTATGTAGATCCGCGTGTGATGGATGAAAGTAAATAGGAGATAAGAAGATGAATGAAAATAGAGTATTAACCATCGACAATCTGACAACTACATTTAAAAGTCATAAACAGAAAATTCAGGCAGTACGAGGGGTTTCTCTTTATGTGAAGGAAGGGGATATCCTTGCAATTGTAGGGGAATCCGGAAGTGGAAAAAGTGTAACGATGAAATCTGTTATGGGACTGCTTGGGGAAAATGCAGAGATACAGGCAGACCATCTGGAACTGTTAAAGAAAGATTTATTATCCATGTCAGAGAAAGAAAAAGAAAAAATGCGCGGAAAAGACATGGCTATGGTTTTTCAAGACCCTATGACAGCTTTGAATCCACTGAAAAAAATAGGAGGCCATATGATTGAGGTCTTGTGTCGTCATCAAAAACTGAGTAAAAAAGAGGCAAGAAAAGTAGCAGTGGATATGCTTGCAAAGGTAGGGATTTCTTCTCCTGAAAGTCGTATGGAGCAGTATCCTCACGAATTTTCCGGTGGAATGAGACAGCGAGTCATGATTGCTATGGCTTTGTGCTGTCAGCCACGCCTTCTGATTGCAGATGAACCAACGACTGCCCTTGATGTGACGATTCAGGCACAGATTTTACAGCTTTTAAAACAGTTAAATGAAACAGAGCATATGAATATTATTTTGATCACGCATGATTTGGGAGTGGTAGCTTCTCTGGCAAAGCGGATTGAAGTAATGTATGGTGGACTTATTATGGAAGAAGGAACAACAGAAGAAATTTTTGAAAATCCAACCCATCCTTATACCAGAGCTTTGCTTCATGCAATTCCGAAATGTGAAAGTGGCTGCCGGGAACGTCTGGAACCGATTCCGGGTATGGCACCATCTTTGGCAAATCCTCCAGAAGGATGTCCTTTTGTAACACGATGCAAATTTGCCTGTGAGGAGTGTAAAAAAGAAGTTCCCCTTATGCGTTCCTATTCAGAAACACAGTCATCCAGATGTATTTTTACGAAAGAAGAACTGGATGAGCAAGAGAAGAAAGGGGAGAAATAACTATGGAAATAAAAGAACAATATCTCCTGGAAGCAAAGAATCTGTCGAAGTACTTTCCGGTAAAAAATTTTTTTGGGAAAACGATACAGCAGGTAAAAGCAGTAGATCGTGTGAGTCTTTCGATAAAGAGAGGGGAAACATTTGGTCTGGTGGGAGAATCCGGATGCGGAAAATCCACATTGGGAAGAACGCTGATTCGTATGTACGAACCTACGGATGGTACTTTAAGTTATGATGGAGATGATATAACAAAAATAAAAGGAAAAGAGCTTCTTTCCTACCATAAACGGATGCAGATTATCTTTCAGGATCCTTATTCCGCATTGGATCCACATCAGAATGTAAGAGAAATTATGGCAGAGCCGATTTCAGTTTTTGAAAAGCTTTCTGAAAAAGAGATGGAACAGCGAATTGTAGGTTTGCTGGAAAAAGTAGGAATGAAGGCAGACGATATGGGAAAATATGCGTATGAATTTTCCGGTGGTCAGCGTCAGCGCATTGGTATTGCAAGGGCGTTATCGGTTCATCCGGAATTTCTGCTTTGTGATGAACCAATTTCTGCTTTAGATGTATCCATTCAGGCACAGGTTGTCAATGTGTTAGAAGATTTGCAGAAAGAACTGGGACTGACTTATCTGTTTGTGGCACATGATTTATCTATGGTACGCCATATTTCAGATCGGATCGGTGTGATGTATCTGGGAAAGGTTGTGGAAAGCGGAGAAAGCGATGAGGTTTATGATAATCCTTGTCATCCTTATACACAGGCACTTCTGAAAGCCATTCCAATTGCGGATCCAAAGCGGGCACTTAGTTTGGAGCAGTTTGGAATGAAAGGAGAACTGCCAAGTCCGCTCCACGTTCCGTCAGGATGTAGATTTCATACACGTTGTCCGTATGCAATGGATTTGTGCAGGCAGCAGGAACCGGAATTAGAAGAAAGGATACCGGGACATTTGGTGGCATGCTGGAAAAAATGACAGAGAAGAATAATGATTTTAAAAAGTTATCATGCAAAATGTAAAAGGAAACTTGACGAATCTGATAGAAAATGGTACTATAAATCTAGTATAATTCCATAGAACTGTTGAGTGCATCTATACTGACCGCACAGAATAGGTGAAAAGGGAATCAGGTGCAAGGCCTGAGCGAGCCGGTCACTGTATATGGGGAGTGACGCCGGAGATACCCATTGTATAAAATTATATGAGAAGGGCGGCGAAGCGTTAATCCATGAGCCAGGAAACCTGCTTAACAGCAGTAAGGTGAAAAACTTCCGTGCCAAAGTTTTGTATCTGGAATTCGTATGGAATGCCAAAGCTCGGAGCCTGAACATTATAGAATTATGCGACTGATTAAACGGCAGGGGGAAGAAAACTTCCCCCGTAAATAAAGAAAGAGCGAATGTAAAATGAATCGGAACTTCCGGTTCATTTTTTTGCTTGACAAAAAGATTTTTTATGATTATGATGTATCGTAGCAAAAGGTGTTGAAAAAGAGGAGTACATTTGGAAATCTGCCAGAGAGAACGGCAAAATGCTGAAAGCACGTTTCAGAGGAACAAGTGGAAGGTAGCTTTGGAACCGGAATGCTGAAAGGGTGAGGGGACTGTAAAGAAGAACCATCCTGCGTAGGTGTTCACGCGTCGTCTGCGTTAACAGACTTAGAGTTAAAAAGCAAGGTGGTACCGCGGACATTCGCCCTTTACAGTTTTATCTGTAAAGGCTTTTTTATTTTTATGATAAATGTCTGCAAAAAAGTAAACCAATAAAAACAAGGAGGTAGTCATGAGCAAAGAACTTGCAAAAACTTATGACCCAAAGGGTCTTGAAGAAAGACTGTATCAGAAATGGCTTGATAATAAATATTTTCACGCAGAGGTAAACAGAGATAAAAAACCGTTTACTATCGTTATGCCGCCGCCAAATGTAACCGGACAGCTTCACATGGGGCATGCACTGGATGAAACTATGCAGGATATCCTGATTCGTTTTAAGAGAATGCAGGGATATGAGGCATTGTGGCAGCCGGGAACAGACCATGCAGCAATCGCTACAGAAGTAAAGGTAATTGAAAAATTAAAAGAGCAGGGGATCAATAAAGAGGATTTAGGTCGTGAGGAATTCTTAAAACATGCCTGGGCATGGAAAGAAGAGTACGGCGGAAAAATTATTAACCAGTTAAAGAAACTGGGTGCTTCTGCTGACTGGGACAGAGAACGTTTCACAATGGATGAAGGTTGTTCAAAAGCAGTCAAAGAGGTATTTATCCGTTTATACGAAAAAGGATATATTTACAAAGGTTCCAGAATCATCAACTGGTGTCCGGTCTGCCAGACCTCTATTTCTGATGCTGAGGTGGAACATGAGGATCAGGATGGATTTTTCTGGCACATCAATTATCCGATTGTTGGAGAAGAAGGCCGTTTCGTTGAAATCGCAACCACCCGTCCGGAAACTCTGTTGGGCGATACTGCAGTTGCAGTTAACCCGGAAGATGAAAGATACAAAGATTTAATCGGAAAAATGTTAAAACTGCCTTTGACAGACAGAGAAATTCCGGTTATCGCTGATGAATATGTAGATAAAGAATTTGGAACAGGTTGTGTAAAAATTACACCGGCACATGACCCGAATGACTTTGAAGTCGGAAAACGTCATAACCTCGAAGAAATCAATATCATGAACGATGATGCAACCATCAATGATTTAGGTGGAAAATACGCAGGCATGGACCGTTACGAAGCCAGAAAAGCAATGGTAAAAGATTTAGAAGAGCTTGGTCTTTTAGTAAAAGTTGTTCCGCATTCTCACAGTGTAGGAACACATGATCGTTGTGGTACAACCGTAGAACCAATGATTAAACCGCAGTGGTTTGTAAGAATGAAAGAAATGGGAGAGGCTGCAATCAAGACATTACAGGATGGCAACCTGACTTTCGTTCCGGAACGTTTTGATAAGATTTACATGCACTGGCTGGAAAATATCCGTGACTGGTGTATTTCCCGTCAGTTATGGTGGGGACACAGAATCCCGGCTTATTACTGTGATAACTGTGGAGAAACAGTTGTTGCAAGAGAACTGCCGTCTGTATGCCCGAAATGCGGCTGTGAACATCTGACACAGGATGAAGATACCCTTGATACATGGTTCTCTTCTGCATTATGGCCATTCTCAACACTTGGCTGGCCGGACAATACAGAAGAATTAAATTATTTCTATCCGACCGACGTACTGGTAACCGGATATGATATCATTTTCTTCTGGGTTATCCGAATGGTATTCTCAGGTCTGGAACAGACCGGAAAAACTCCATTCCATCATGTACTGATTCATGGTCTGGTACGTGATTCACAGGGACGTAAAATGAGTAAATCCCTCGGAAATGGAATTGACCCGCTTGAGGTTATCGATAAATATGGTGCGGATGCACTTCGTCTGACTCTGATGACAGGAAATGCACCTGGAAATGATATGAGATTCTACTGGGAGAGAGTAGAAGCAAGCCGTAACTTTGCAAATAAAGTATGGAACGCCTCCAGATTTATCATGATGAACCTGGAAAAAGCAGAAGTACCGCAGGAAATTGATTTAAATGCTTTAACTGGTGCCGATAAATGGATTCTTTCTAAAGTAAACAAACTGGCAGAAGAAGTAACCGAAAATATGGATAAATATGAACTTGGTATTGCTGTTCAGAAAGTCTATGACTTTATCTGGGAAGAATTCTGCGACTGGTATATCGAAATGGTAAAACCGAGATTGTACAATGAAGAAGACACCACAAAAGCAGCAGCTCTTTGGACTTTAAAAACAGTTCTTGGAAATGCACTGAAATTATTACATCCATATATGCCGTTTATTACAGAAGAAATCTACTGCACTCTTCGTCCGGAAGAAGAATCTATCATGATTGCTTCCTGGCCGGAAAGAAAAGCAGAATGGGATTTTGAAGCGGATGAAGAAGCAGTTGAAATCATCAAAGAAGCAGTCAGAAGCATTCGTAACGTGCGTACCGGAATGAATGTACCGCCGAGCAAGAAAGCAAAAGTATTTGTTGTTTCTGAAGATGAAGCAATCCGTGAGACATTTGAAAATGGAAAAGTATTCTTTGGAACACTTGGTTATGCAAGTGAAGTTGTTGTACAGGCAGACAAAGCCGGAATCGATGAAGATGCTGTTTCTGCTGTAACTTCAAAGGCAGTTATCTATATGCCGTTTGCAGAACTGGTAGATATCGAAAAAGAAGTAGAAAGACTTCACAAGGAAGAAGAAAAATTAAACAAAGAGCTTGCCCGCGTAAAAGGAATGTTAAGCAATGAACGCTTCGTAAGCAAAGCTCCGGAAAGCAAGGTTGCAGAAGAAAAAGCAAAACTTGAAAAATATACAAATATGATGGAACAGGTAAAAGAGAGACTGAAACAGCTTGAAAAGTAAGCAAGGCTGATAGGAGATTGAGCATTTGAAATCCATAAAAAAACAGTTTATCAAAATTTTGAACTTTCTGTCAGTACCTCTTCAGATGTTTGGAGTGATGGTCTTATATTTTGTAATCGAGGCCATCTCCAGACATTCTGTGTCAGAAGCTTTTAGCTATATGACAGAAAGACCGTTAGTGTTTTTATATAACTCATTTCTTATTTTTACAACCACTATGTTAGTGTATCTGGTAAGAAGAAGAGTATTTATGAGGGTATTGTTAACTATTTTCTGGCTTGGACTTGGAATTATTAATGGTGTGCTTTTGGCAAACCGTGTCACTCCATTTACAGGACCGGATTTACATCTGATTACCGACGCAGTTAAGATTGCAAATAAGTATTTGAATCCGTTTTTCTTTGTTATTGTAATGATTATTGCAATACTGGTGCTGATTGCAATGATTATTTTATTTGTAAAAGGGCCAAGATACAGAGGAAAATTACGTTACCGTGTCAATATTCCGTTTGTGCTGATTGTAGTGCTGGCATTTGCAGGAACAACCAGACTGGCACTGGATAAACGAGTGCTTTCCAATTACTTTGGAAATATTGCATTTGCTTATCAGGATTATGGATATCCATACTGTCTGGCAACTACGATTTTTAATACCGGAATCAGCTGTCCGAGAGATTATTCTGAATCAGCAATCAATGAAATTGAGGACAGTGAATCAAATCTGCCCAAAACAGGAGAAAAAAGACCAAATATTATCTTTTTACAGCTGGAATCCTTTTTTGATCCGACACTGGTTAATTATTTAAATGTTTCGGAAGACCCGATTCCAAATTTCAGAAAACTGATGAAGGAATATTCTTCCGGATATTATAAAGTGCCTTCTGTAGGCGCAGGTACAGCAAATACAGAATTTGAAAGCATTACAGGAATGAGCTTACATTATTTTGGACCTGGAGAATATCCATATAAGAGTATTTTAAAAGAAACAACTTGTGAAAGTGCACCTTATGTATTAAAGAGTCTGGGATATCGGACTCATGCCATTCATAATAATGAGGCGAACTTTTATGGAAGAAAAAGTGTATTTGCAAATCTTGGATTTGATACCTTTACTTCGGAAGAGTATATGTCGGAACAAGATGATACAAACCCGAATGACTGGATGAGAGATCGAAATCTGACAAAATATATTATGCAGGCGTTAAATGAGACAGATGATCCGGACTATATTTATACGATTTCGGTACAAGGACATGGAGATTATCCGGAAGAACCGACGATTGAAAATCCGAAGATTACAGTAAGCGGTTCGAGTACAGAGGCATTAAATAATAAATGGGAGTATTACTGTAATCAGATTTATGAGATGGACCAGTTTGTAAAAGAACTGACGGATACCTTATCTCAACTTGATGAAGATGTAGTGCTTGTCATGTATGGGGATCATCTTCCGACAATGGGATTGACCGTAGAAGATATGGAGAATCGTTATCTGTTCCAGACAGAATATGTAATCTGGGATAATATGGAGCTTGAAAAGAAAGATGCAAATATTGCTGCTTATCAGATGGCAGCAGAAGTCATGAACCGTGTTGGAATTCATGAAGGAAATGTGTTCCGTTATCATCAGGCAAGACGACAGACGAAAAATTATCAGGCTGATTTAGAAATGCTCCAGTATGATATTTTATATGGAAAACAGTATGTGTATGACGGAGAGAATCCATATCAGAAAGAAAAACTGCATCTTGGAGTGGAAGAGGTAACCTTAGATAAAATTGAGAAGATTTCGGAGGGCAGGTATTATATTACCGGTACAAACTTCACGCAGTCTGCTTATCTTGAGGTGAATGGAGAATTAGTGGAAGTAACGTATGTCAGTCCGACGACGCTTCTTCTGACAGATGGTGATTTACAGGATGGAGATGAAGTGGATATCGCAATCCGCAGTAACAGTTCTACCCGAAAGGTATTAAGTCGGACAGAAACACAGATTTATCATGAAACATCCAAAGCACAAACAGATGAATCCACAGAAGACACAACAGAGACAGATATGGGTTCGCAGACAGAAGAACAGACAGAAACAAAAGCAGATGCGGTGGAAAACGGGGCATCTTCCGAGAAGTCAGAAACTACTGTCGAGACACAGTAAAAGAAAAAGTTTACAACCGACATAATTTGCTTGCATATTGTCACCGCTTCATTATAATGGTAAGTGACCCTTATCATTGTGAATGGAGCGGTGATTTTTTAGGGAAATGACAAAAGAAAGAAGGATTAATTTTTGTTTACTTACGAAGAAGCAGTTGCATACATAGAAGAAATTCCGAAATTTACAACGAAAAATAAATTAGAACATACCAGAAAGTGTCTGGATTTACTGGGAAGTCCGGATAAAAAACGAAAAATTATACATGTAGCAGGAACAAATGGAAAAGGCAGTGTCTGTGCGTTTCTTTCCACAATGCTTGAAGAAGGCGGCTATAAGTGCGGGTTGTTTACTTCACCGCATCTGATAAAGATTAATGAACGATTTCAGATTAACGAAGAAATGGTTTCAGATGAGGCATTTTTACGGGCTTTCTTAAAAATCAAAGCGCTTGCAGATGAGCTTGTAGAGGCAGGAGATTACCATCCAACCTATTTTGAATTTCTATTTTTAATGGGAATGGTAATTTTTGATGAGGCAGATGTAGATTTACTGGTACTGGAAACCGGGCTGGGCGGACGTTTAGATGCGACAAATTCGATTGTATCTCCGCTTGCCTGCGTGATTACCTCTATCAGTCTGGATCATGTGGAATATCTTGGCGATACGATTGAAAAGATTGCAGGTGAAAAAGCCGGCATTATCAAGCCAGGTGTTCCGGTTATCTTTGATGGAAATCAGGAAGAGGCCGAAAAAGTCATCAAAAATCGGGCAAAAGAACTGGGGTGTCCGTACTATGAGGTAAAACAGGCAAGCCAGAAGATGACTTCTTATACACCGGATGGAATTTCATTTACCTACGATTCTAAAATTTATGGTACAATAGACTTGTTCATTCCTTTTATTGCAAAATATCAGATGATGAATGCATCTCTTGCGGTGGAAACAATGGGAGTATTAAAAGAAGTTCATAAAATCGAAAAAGAAACCTTAAAAGCCGGGATGGAGCATACAAAATGGCAGGGCAGAATGGAAACAGTACTGCCAGGTGTCATTGTGGATGGAGCTCATAATGAAGATGGAATTGCAAAATTTGTAGAAACCGTTCGGTATTTCCAGGATGATTATCCAATTACTCTGCTTTTTACAACGGTTTCCGATAAAGATTTTAAAGACATGATTCAGAAAATCTGTAATGGACTTCATTTCTCCAATGTATATGTAACAGAAATCTGGGGAAGCAGAAAACAGTCTTCAACAGAACTTGCAGAATTGTTTAGAGAAAACGGTTGTAAGCAGGTCTATGCAGAACCGGATTGTGAAAAGGCATTTGAACTGGCTTATGCAAAAAAAGGAGACGGGTTACTATTTGTTGTAGGTTCTTTGTATCTCGTTGGAGAGATTAAGGACTATTTAAAAAGGAGAAACAAATGATTAATTACGAAGAGGAATTAAAAAAATTTGAGCCGTGTCAGGATGTGGACGATGCAGAAAATGCAATTTATCGTCAGGATTTGACTGATGTTGTGGATATACTCAAAGAAATTTTAAAAGAAACTGAAGGGAACACCAGAAAATAGGGAGTAAATAGATGAAATGTATGATATGCAATACCCAGCTTAACAGCTCTTCCTATTGCCCTGGATGCGGATGCAATGTGACGGTGCAGAAACAGATTGTCGCATTATCGAATTTGTATTATAACAGAGGTTTGGAAAAAGCACAGATTCGTGACCTGTCAGGGGCAATTACCTGCCTGCAGAGAAGTCTTAGAATGTATAAATACAATATTCATGCGAGAAATCTTCTCGGACTGGTTTATTTTGAGACCGGTGAAGTGGTTGCGGCATTAAGTGAATGGGTAATCAGTAAAAATATGCAGCCGGAAAATAATATCGCAGCTGATTATATCAACCGTCTGCAGAAAAATGCAAACCGCCTTGATACAATTAACATGAGTATCAAAAAGTACAATCAATGTCTGGAATACTGTAAAAGAGGCAGTATCGACATGGCAGAAATGCAGCTTAGAAAAGTGCTTGCAGACAATCCGAAACTGATTAAGGGTTATCATTTACTGGCACTGATTTATATCCGCAATGGAAAATATGAAAAGGCAAGAAAGCAGTTGAAATCAGCGGCGAAAATTGATAAGACCAATACGACTACTCTGCGTTTTTTAAGAGAAGTAGAACAGCAGACCGGTAAAATTACAAATTTAGAGCCAAGATTTAAGGCAAGAGAAAAAGTAAAACAGGAAAAAGAAGGAAGAGTCGTTTATCGCTCCGGAAATGACGTGGTCATTCAACCAATGGAATATCGGGAGCGTACCGTTACCAATACATTAATCAATTTGATTATCGGGCTTTTGGTCGGAGCTTCCGCATTGTGGTTTTTGGTTGTTCCGGCACAGAATCAGCGGATTAATCAAAAAGCAAATCAGAAAGTAGTAGAATACAGCGATAAAGTAGCGACACAGGCAGCAGAACTGACTCGTCTGCAGGAAGAAATTGACAATTCTTCGGAATCTGTAAATACAGCGACAGACCAGATTTCTCAGGCAAAAGAAACAACAACCAGCTATGAAAATCTTTTAAAAGCATGGCAGGCATATAATGATGAAAATTATGAGACAGCAGCAAATGCCTTAGAAGGAGTCAACAGTGACCTGCTTTCCGTTGAAGCAAAGAGTATGTACGATGCGATTATGGGAGACATTGGTTCCAGTGTCAAACAGAAATATCAAAGTACGGCGATGGATGCTTATGAGAGCGGTGATTATGCAACTGCTATTGAAAATTATACAAAAGCGCTTGATATCGGAGAACCGGACTTTACTTCGATGTTCTATCTGGCACAGGCTTATCAGAAGAGTGGGGATACAGACAATGCAAAGACCTGGTATCAGAAAATTATTGATACCTTCCCCGGAACGCAGAATGCATCCGATGCGCAGGATTATTTAGATGCATTGACAGGGGGAAGTTCTTCTTCTGGTTCTTCACAATCCAGTCAGACGCAAAGTCAGGCAGATACCTCGGATAATTCGGACGATACGAATTATGATGAAGAAGATAATTCAGAAGAAGATAATTCAGAAGAGGATAATTCGAATTATGATAATTATGATGAAGAAGATACCTCTAATGATAATAATGATGAAGATTACAGCAACTCGGATGAAGAGGATAACAGTTATTCTGATTATAGTGAAGAAGATTCAGAAGAATAGAAAAATCAAAAGAGAAACCTTGAGAAAAAGGATGGATACGATGAGTATTCATCCTTTTTTTACAAAAGATTGAAAGAATAGAGTAAGGGGTAATCAGTATGAGTGATGTAATCAAACGAAGGGAAAATTGTCTGATGGTTTATGTGCCGGAAGAGCTGGACCATCATTTTGCACAGCAGATTACCAAGGTGGTAGATGAAGAACTGGAAAAAGGGGAGATTTCCCAACTGGTATTTGATTTTTCAAAGACGACATTTATGGACAGTTCGGGAATTGGAATGTTGATGGGACGGTATCGGATTGTGCGTTATAGTGGGGGAAAAGTGACCGCAATTCATGTAAATGACCGTGTATATCGGATTATGCGGATTTCCGGAATTTATAAATATATTGAAATCAGTCAGGAAACAGTCTGGCATCAGAAAAAAAGATAAGGGGGAGCATAAAAATGGAGTATACGAATGAAATGACATTAGAAATTGTCAGCCGTTCTTGTAATGAAAGTCTGGCAAGAGTGACCGTTGCAGCATTTGCAACGCAGTTAAATCCGACATTAGAAGAAGTCGCAGATATTAAAACTGCCGTATCAGAAGCGATTACAAACTGCATTATTCATGCTTATGATAACAAGAAGCAGGAGAAAATCAGGATTGAATGTAAGACAGGTAAAAGAGAGTTGTTTGTTACGATAATTGATTATGGAAAGGGAATTGAAGATATAAAACAGGCAATGGAGCCAATGTTTACGACAAGACCGGACCAGGAACGTTCCGGTATGGGATTTGCATTTATGGAAGCATTTATGGATGAGCTTTTGGTTGAATCCGAGGTGGGAAAAGGAACAACCGTGCGTATGAGAAAGAAAATTGGCATAAGCAGGGAAAGCTTTGAAGAATAAGGAGGCGCTATGGATGAGGTCCTTGCCCTTATCGGGCGTGCACACCAAGGGGATAAGGAAGCAAGAGATACGCTGGTAGAGAAAAATACGGGTCTGGTGCATAGTATCGTAAAACGATTTTTAAATCGTGGAGTGGAGATGGAGGATTTATTTCAAATCGGAACGATTGGGCTATTAAAAGCCATTGATAAATTTGACTGTTCGTTTGATGTGAAATTTTCTACCTATGCAGTTCCGATGATAACCGGAGAAATCAAGCGTTACTTAAGGGATCAGGGAATGATAAAGGTCAGCCGTTCTTTAAAAGAGATTAATGCAAAGGCTTATCGGGTACATGAGGCACTATTTGCCGAAAGTGGAAGAGAACCAGGGCTTGAGGAGATTGCAGAGAAAATTGCGGTGACGAGAGAAGAACTCGTGATGGCAATGGAGGCAGGTGCACAGATTGAATCCCTGCAGAAGATGATTTATCAGGGGGATGGAAGTGGAATTGTACTGGAAGATAAAATCGAAGAACCGGAAAACGGACAGGAGAGTCTTTTAAATAAAATGCTTCTCGAACAGCTTCTGGGAAGTCTGGAGGCAAAAGAGCGGGAATTGATTTATCTGCGGTTTTTTCAGGAAAAAACACAGATGCAGATTGCAGGAGAACTTGGAATTTCGCAGGTTCAGGTTTCCAGAATGGAGAAAAAGATTTTAAAAGTTTTAAGGGAACGGATTGATTAGGAGTAATCCAGAGTAATTCAGGTATAATTTTCAGACGTTTGTTAAATACTAAATTCTGCATCTTATAAGGCAAGGAGCAGTAGAAAACATGAGTGATATTTTATATATACAGACCGAAAAAAATGTAGAAGTACACAGTCCTGAAGTTTACGTTCAGGATGTGGCAAGTTTGTCATGCAGTAATGGAAAAGTATTAAACCGAAATAAAGCCCGCAAATTATTTACGATTCCAAATGAAAAACCAGGGCGGTATGTAATATCTGCACTGGAAATCGTGGATTTGATTCAAAGAAATGAAGAGAGCGTAGATGTGACGCATATCGGAGAGGCAAATTTTATTCTGACTTATGAAACACAGAAACATGCCCATCAATTCTATTCCTGGTTAAAAACAATTTTTGTATCGCTTGTGACATTTTTTGGAGGGGCATTTTCGATTATGACCTTCAATACGGATGTTGATACGGCAGGTTTATTTACGAAAGTATATGAGCAGATTACCGGAAGAGTTTCAAATGGAAAAACAATTTTGGAACTATCGTATTCAATTGGAATCGGACTCGGTGTTGTCTTTTTCTTTAATCATTTTGGTGGCAGAAAGATTACGGAAGACCCGACTCCAATGGAAGTAGAAATGCGGGTTTATGAGGATGATGTCAATAAGACACTGATTGAGCAGGAAAAAAGAAAGGAACGGAAATAAGATGTTAAGAGAGCTTTTGACCGGAATTGTGGGATTGTGTGGCGGTATGGTTGTAGCAACAGCTCTGGCAGCATTTATTATCGGACTTGGAATGATTCCGAGATATGCCGGAGTGACGCACACCGGAAATCATTTACTGTTTTATGAAAACAGCCTGATGCTTGGCAGTTTTCTGGGAAATCTGTTTTTACTTTATCGGATTCATATCAATCTGGGTATTTGGTGCGTAGCTCTTGTTGGAATCGGATTTGGGATTTTTCTGGGAAGCTGGGTGATTGCGCTTGGAGAAGTCGTGAATGTATTTGCAATTATGGCAAGAAGAGTCGGTCTTACGAAAGGTGCAGGACTGGTCATTTTATCGCTTGCAGTTGGAAAGATACTTGGAAGTCTGGTTCAGTTTTTTTGTTAAAGATTAAGAAAAGGATAGTGAGTCTGGGGAAATTAGGAGAAGCATTTTGCAGGATAAAAAATCTATAAGAGTTTCATAGAAATTTCATGGAAGATTTATTTTCCACCGGCATTGAATATGGTATAATAACCCATGGCAGCAGAATGGGCGAACTGCTGTAAGTTTTTAAGACCGGAGGAAAGAAAGTTTTATGACAAATGAACAATACTACGACTTGATTGTGCCGTATCAGGATGCATTGAATCTTTTAAAAGCCAGACTTGATGTACTCAATCATTCCATGTATGGCAATAAATCACATCCGATTCATAATATACAGTTTCGTATTAAACAAAAAGCAAGTATCGAAGAAAAATTAAAACGCATGGATTTGCAGGGGAGTTTTATGAATGCAAAAGAGCATTTGCAGGACATTGCCGGAATCCGTGTTATCTGCTACTTTGAAAAGGATGTCGAACTCCTTGCAGAACAGTTAAGAAAACAGAGTGATTTGATTTTGGTCAAAGAAAAAGACTATATTACAAATCCAAAACCAAATGGATACCGCAGTTTTCACATGATTCTGGGGATTCAGGTATATTCGATGGAAAGTACAGAATATTATCCGGTGGAAGTGCAGATTCGCACCATTGGCATGGATTTCTGGGCAAGCATGGAGCATCGAATCTGTTATAAACAGGAGCGTGATAATAAAGAAGAAATTCAAAGAGAACTGCTTCGTTATGCAGAGATTTTAAAAGAAATTGAAGAGGGCTTTGAGGGTTATAACGAGCAAAATCAAAATGAAAAAGCCAGACTTTCTCATAAAACGAATTGACCGATTTTACGGATAAACATAGACAAATAAACTGCCGGTGTGTTAATCTATTAAAGTTAGCGATTCATGGGGAGAGAAAAGATGGCTGTAAAAAGTGAGAAAAAAAATGGCTCAAAGAAACAAAATCAAAGCCAAAGAGATAAAATAAGAGAGAAAAACCGGAAAAAAGAAAATAAAAAACGAAATAAGCAGATAAAAGAAAAGTATCTTTCAATGGTAAAGAGAAGAGAGTTTCAAATTTGGGCAGTGACGCTTATCTTGTGCTTTTTTGGTGCAATTATGATTTATTCTGCGTCGAGTACGACCTGTGCGAATTCAGAAAAGTATAATTATGATTCTTTCTACTATTTTAAACGGCAGATGGTATTCATTTTGCTTGGATTAGTCTGCATGGTAATTTTGCCGAAATTGAATTATACAGGATTCTGGCATTTTACGACAGTGGGGTATCTTGTTGGAATTGGATTGATTTTATGGGTGTTTGCAAAAGGAGAAGAGATAAACGGTGCGAAGCGCTGGTTTCAGTTAGGACCGATTTCCTTTCAGGTGGCTGAGCCGGTAAAAGTATTTGTGATCCTGGCATTGGCCTGTCTGATTCAAAGACGGTATGTTTATATGAAGCCAAGACACAAGATTTTTGAGAAGCGGTCGGCAAAGGTTATTCAGGCAGCTGACTGGATTAGACCGATAATTATAAAAAATAATTCTTATTTTGTGGTTTTATTGTGGGGAGTCGGGGCAGTTCCGGCGGTGATGTTGTGGCAGTTGTCGAGGGATTTGAGTTCTGCAATTGTTGTACTTGGGATTACTTACCTAATCACGGTGGTCTGCATTAAATCACCGAAATTAAAAATAGTTGCACTTGTCTGTGTAATAGCCGTTAGTCTTGCAATGGTGCTTTCGATTTACTTTAATCTGCCAAGTGAAACATTGATTAATGCGGATACATATTCGTTCCGTAAGGCGAGAATTGCTGCATGGCTTGCACCACAGAAATATGCTTCGACAAAATCGTATCAGACGCTTCAATCTTTGTATGCGATTGGTTCCGGTGGGATTTTTGGAAAGGGATTTGGTAATTCGGTACAAAAGAAGCCGGGATTTATTCCGGAAGCTCATACAGATATGATTTTTTCAATTATCTGTGAGGAACTTGGACTGGTGGGCGCATTAGTCATTATCGGACTTTTGATTTATCTGTTGTACCTGATTTATCAGGTGGCAAAAAATTCTGAAAATGTCTACGGTTCTGTACTGGCGATGGGAGTCTTTTTCCACATTGGAGTTCAGAGTATTATTAACATTGCAGTAAATATTAATTTATTTCCAAATACAGGTATTCCGCTCCCATTTTTTAGCTATGGAGGTACTTCTATCGTTATTATTATGGCTGAAATGGGACTTGTGATATCGATAGACCGGTATCATTGTTTGAAGAGGGCAAAACGGTTGTACGGAGAAGAAAAAGAAGCGGAGAAGTAATAATTTTGCCTTTGAAAAGCCATACTAATCCTAAAGTAAAAAGATATATTTTTGAAATGAGCTGTAGAAAAATTTCAAGAATATAGAAGAGGATGGTGACTGGTATGGCTAAGAACACTCAAACCACAGCAGAAGCAATTGAAAAAATAAAACAACAAGAAGAATACGGAAAGTACGTAAAAAAAATGACACCTGTTCACAGTTTGCCGAAAAATATGGCGCGTGCTTTTTTATCAGGTGGGATTATCTGTACGATAGGACAGGGAATTATGAATATTTGTAAGAGCCAGGGGCTTGATGCGCAGACCAGTGGAAGCTGGACTTCGCTCCTCCTGGTTCTTTTTAGTGTCATTCTTACCGGATTTAATATTTATCCAAGACTTGCAAAATGGGGAGGAGCAGGCACGTTAGTACCGATTACAGGGTTTGCGAATTCAGTAGCGGCACCGGCAATTGAATATCAAAAAGAAGGACAGGTATTCGGCATTGGGTGTAAAATTTTTATCATTGCAGGGCCGGTGATTCTGTATGGAATTTTGACTTCAGCACTGATGGGGCTGATTTATTATACGCTTAGACAATGTGGAATCGTATAAGGAGGTCTGGATAAAAATGGAACGGGAACAGATGATAGGAAAACAGAGTATTTTATTTCATAATGCAGTGCATATTTTAAGTGGAGCCTCTATGGTTGGAAAAAAAGAGGGAGATGGGCCGCTTGGAAAATATTTTGACAAAATAGGAGAAGAGGACGGGATGTTTGGATGCCAGTCGTGGGAGGAAGCCGAAAGTATCCTGCAAAAAGAAGCAGTATCGATGGCGATAAAAAAAGTGGGACTCTCCAAGGAAGAAATCCGTATGATTTATGCCGGAGACCTGCTGGCACAGACGATTGCCTCTTCCTTTGGAATTATTGGATTTGAAATTCCGGTTTATGGATTGTATGGAGCTTGTGCGACAATGGGAGAAGCACTGTCGCTTGCTTCTATGGCGGTGGCGGGAGGATATGGAGATTATGTTGTGGCAGTAACTTCAAGTCATTTTGGAAGTGCAGAAAAAGAATTTCGATTTCCACTTGGATATGGAAATCAAAGACCGTTTTCAGCTACCTGGACTGTGACAGGAAGCGGAGCCTGTGTGCTTGGCCGAAAAGGCGGAAAAGCAAGAATTACCGGAATTACAACAGGGAAAATCATAGATTACGGCTTAAAGGATTCTTTGAATATGGGAGCCTGTATGGCACCGGCTGCGAGCGATACCATTTATCAGAATCTGGAGGATTTTGGACGAAAACCGGAGGACTACGACCGCATTATTACCGGTGATTTGGGAGAAGTGGGAAAAGAAATTTTGATTGATTTATTGAAAGAAAAGGGATATGATGTTACGGCAAAGCTGATGGACTGTGGAATCGAAATTTATGATAAAGAAACACAGGACACCCATGCAGGAGGAAGTGGATGCGGATGTTCTGCCACGACATTTGCTTCGTATATTCTGCCCAAAATTGAAAAAGGTGAATGGAAGCGGGTGCTGTTTGTACCGACTGGAGCGCTGTTATCTAAAGTAAGTTATAATGAGGGAAAAAGTGTGCCTGGGATTGCCCAGGCAGTTGTAATCGAACATTGTTAAAATAGATTTGGCAATGCAAAAAAGATGTGCAATACGCAATGTGGAGGGCGAACTTATGGATTATCTGAATGCATTCTGGGTGGGCGGACTGATTTGTGCACTGGTGCAGATTTTGCTTGACCGGACGAAACTTCTGCCCGGAAGAGTTATGGTGCTGTTGGTCTGTACCGGAACGGTGCTTGGCGCACTTGGAATTTATGAAAAACTGATTGATTTTGCAGGGGCAGGGGCGAGTGTTCCTCTGCTTGGATTTGGAAACACTTTGTGGAAAGGAATCAAAAAGGCGGTAGATGAGCAGGGACTGCTTGGCATTTTTCAGGGTGGTTTTGAATCGAGTGCCGTAGGGATTTCGGCAGCGCTGATTTTTGGCTATCTTGCGAGCCTGATTTTTAAGCCAAAGATGAAAAAGTAGTTCTATACAACTTCCAAAATTAATAGTATAATGAAACGTAATGATGTTGAAATTGAGTTTGGAAATTTTGGCATCCTTATATTTCATAGAAACATTAGGAGGAAGGAAACGTATGCTCCACGTATTCTCCCGTACGGAAGGATTATCAGGAACAGAAAAAAGAAAGAGTCCGGATCAGCTTAAGGTGGCAGTATTTGGCATTGGAACAGTGGGTTCTTATGCGGTTGAAGCGCTGGCAAGAGCAGGAGTGGGGACGTTAATATTGGTAGATTATGGTGAGGTGTCGGCAAAGAAACTGAATCGTCAGATTGTGGCACTGCGCTCTACAATAGGAAAGAAAAAAGTGCAGGTGGAAAAAGTGCGCATCATGGATATTAATGAGAATGCGATTGTCCATACTTATGAAACTTTTTTAGGAGAGGACACGATTGATTTATTTGATTTTTCCTCTTATGATTATGTTGTAGATGCAATGGATCATGTTCCGGCAAAATTGTTGTTGTTAAAGCAGATGAGAAAGTTTCATACGCCGATAATTACCTGTATGGGAATTGGAAATGCGTGGAATCCTTCCTGTTTTCGCATAGCAGATTTTTCTAAGACGGTGAATCTTCCGTTTATGAGAAAAATCCGCCAGGAATTAAAGATTCAAAAAGCAAAAAATATAAAAGTTTTTTATTCTACACAGGAGTTTTCCAAAAAGAAACGTTCTGTTTTGAAAGAAGACCAGACCAGTGTAGGTACACAGGTGAACAGTATTTCTTTTTCTTCCGGAATTGCGGGGTTTATGATAGCAGCGCAGGTGATTTCAGACCTGACAGAATGAATCATGTACGTTCGGAACTTTTCTGTAGTACATCATAATATAAGTTAAGAGGTAAAAAAGTGAAGAAAGAAATTGAAAATAAATTAATTGATTGTATTGGAATTGAGAATGTTAAGTTAGAAGAACCGATGGAAAAACATACTACGTTTCGAATCGGAGGACCGGCAGATTATTTTTTATGTCCGCAGACAGCGGAAGAATTAAAAGCAGTAATACATGTCTGTAAGGAGACAGGGACACCGTATTTTATTCTGGGAAATGGAAGCAATCTCCTTGTCAGTGATAAAGGTTATCGCGGTGCGGTCATTCAGATTTGGAAAAATATGAGTGAAGTATCGGTAGAAGATGAAACAAAAATTCGTGCACAGGCGGGCGCACAGCTTTCTAAAATTGCATCCTGTGCGCTTGAACAGTCTCTGGAAGGATTTGAATTTGCAGCAGGAATTCCGGGAACACTTGGCGGAGCAGTTGTCATGAATGCAGGGGCTTATGGCGGAGAGTTGAAAGATGTGCTGGTAGAGGCAACTGTCCTTGATACAGAGGGAAATGTAAGAACACTCAAAAATGAAGAATTAGAGCTGGGATACCGCCACAGTATTGTAAAAGAGAAAAATTATATTGTATTAGAGGCAGTTATTGAGTTAAAGAAAGGCAGTGCGGATTCAATTAAGGCAGTTATGGATGATTTAAAAGAAAAAAGAGTCAGCAAACAGCCGTTGGACAGACCGAGCGCAGGAAGCACTTTCAAACGTCCGGAGGGACATTTTGCAGGGAAACTGATTATGGATGCCGGATTGAGAGGGTTTCAGGTCGGTGGTGCACAGGTTTCTGAAAAACACTGTGGTTTTGTAGTAAATGCAGGCGGAGCAACAGCTGAGGATGTTTTAAATCTGGTGAAAGCAGTGCAGAAAAAAGTACAGGATGAGTTCGGTATTTTACTGGAGACTGAGATAAAATTTTTGGGAGAGTTTTAAAGATGCGTTTTGTAATTGTAACGGGAATGTCCGGGGCCGGAAAAAGTACAGCATTAAAGATGCTTGAAGATATGGAATATTTCTGTGTGGATAATCTTCCGGTTCCGCTTTTGGATAAATTTGCACAACTGGTGCGTGACGGAGGTTCAGGAGACATTAATAAAGTGGCACTTGGAGTGGATATCCGCAGCGGGATGGCATTTGGGGAACTGGAGCAGGCACTGGAACGCCTTAGAGTTCCGGGATTTGAACCTGAAATTTTATTTTTAGATGCAGATGATAAAACTCTGGTAAAAAGATATAAAGAAACACGGCGCTCTCATCCACTGTCCGGTAAGGGAAGAGTAGATGAGGGAATTCGAAAAGAGAGAGAATATTTAAAATTTTTAAGAAAATCGGCAGATTATATTTTGGATACAAGCCAGCTTTTGACAAGGGAATTAAAGGCGGAACTGGAAAAGATTTTTGTAGATAATCAATCATTCCAAAATATGATTATTACGGTCTTGTCGTTTGGATTTAAATACGGAATTCCGGAAGATGCAGATTTAGTATTCGATGTTCGTTTCCTTCCGAATCCGTACTACATAGAGGAACTTCGTCCTCAGACCGGAAATAACCCGCCGGTTCGGGATTATGTGATGAGATCTGAATTAGCACACATATTTTCAGACAAGCTGGAAGATATGATGCGGTTTTTAATTCCAAATTATATTTCAGAGGGAAAAAGTCAGCTGGTGATTGGAATTGGATGTACAGGAGGAAAACATAGAAGTGTAACTCTTGCCAATGAATTATATAACAGACTGAATAAAAATGGGGAATATGGTGTTCGGATTGAGCATAGAGACATTGAAAAGGATGCAAAGAGATGACGTTTTCGGCGAGTGTAAAAGAAGAACTGGAGGGAATTATCAGCCCTGCAAGGCATTGCCAGATAGCAGAACTTGCGGCGATGTTTGCATTTGGCGGGGAGATAAAATATGGAGCAGAAAAGAGACTGTCATTACATTTTTTAGCAGAAAACGAAAGTGTTGCAAGAAAGTACTTTACTTTATTGGAAAAAACATTTAGAATAAGTAAAGTGTTTTCAATAGGGGATGTCTTATACAGGAAAAATAATAAGTATGTAGTGGACATTCCAGGTGAGGATGAGGCGATTCGGATTTTGCAGGCTATGAAGTATCTGTCACAGGACAGAATGCCGATTACATTTAATGGTCTGGTAAATCCGTTGATAATCCAGAAAAATTGTTGTAAAAGAGCTTTTTTAAGAGGTGCGTTTTTATGTGCAGGGTCAATCAGTGACCCGGAAAAGTTTTACCACTTTGAAATTGTCTGTACAAGTTCGATAAAGGCTGAACAGCTTCAGGAAACGCTTCACAGCTTTGAAGTAGAGGCTAAGACAGTGAGTCGAAAAAAGCACGAAGTGGTTTATGTAAAAGAGGGAGCACAGATAGTAGAGCTTCTTGGAATCATGGGAGCAGGCGTATCACTTATGAATCTGGAAAATGTCAGAATCCTTAAGGAAATGCGAAACAGTGTAAACCGAAAGGTAAACTGCGAAGCGGCAAATATTAACAAGACGGTGTCAGCATCGGTAAAGCAGACACAGGATATCAGGTATATCCAGGATACGGTAGGACTTCAGACACTGCCGGACAATCTAAAAGCAGTTGCGGAACTTCGATTGAAATATCAGGATGCTTCCCTAAAAGAATTAGGAGAACGGTTAAATCCAAGAGTAGGAAAGTCAGGAGTTAATCACAGATTGCGTAAAATTGGCAGGATAGCAGAAGAGCTTAGGGGAAGTAAGGAGGAACAAGTATGATCAGAAAACCAATTACAATCGGCATTTCAAACGGATTAGAGGCTAGACCAATCGCTATGTTAGTTCAGGTGGCAAGCCAGTATTCCAGCAATATTTATCTGGAGAGTGAAGCAAAGAAAGTAAATGCCAAGAGTATTATGGGAATGATGAGTCTTGGATTAGATGCTGGAGAAAGTGTAACAGTATCTGTAGAAGGTGAAGATGAAGAAGAAGCGATGAAGAGTATCGAGGCTTATTTATCAAATCGGAAGTAATTGTTTTGTTTTAAAGAGTAAAGAGTAATATTTGACGGAAAAGAAATACAGGAAGAAAACGAAAAAGAAAAGAAGAAAGAGTGGATAAACAGTTTTGTTTGTCTGCTCTTTCTTCTTTGGTATAAATAGAACTTGTATGTGCACAAGAAAAACTTGTCTGTTTTCTTATGATACAACTTGTAAAGATGACCATACAAGCTGTATCATAGAAATCAGAAAAACCATGAGAGAAAATCGTAACGGTGAAAGGAGATTTTTTTAAAATGAAAGCATCAAAAAATTATAAGTTTTGGTTTGCAACAGGCTCACAGGATTTATACGGAGATGAGTGCTTGAGAAAAGTTGCAGAACATTCCAGAATTATCGTAGAAGAATTAAATAAATCAGGAGTACTTCCTTATGAAGTTGTATTAAAACCAACTTTAATTACAAACGAAGTAATCAGAAGAACTTTCAATGAAGCAAATGAAGATGAAGAATGTGCAGGCGTTATCACATGGATGCATACCTTCTCACCGGCAAAATCCTGGATTTTAGGTCTTCAGGAATACAGAAAACCACTGCTTCATCTGCATACACAGTTTAATCAGGAAATTCCTTATGATACCATCGATATGGACTTCATGAACGAAAATCAGTCTGCTCACGGAGACAGAGAATATGGTCATATCGTAAGCCGTATGGGAATTGAAAGAAAAGTTATCGTTGGACATTGGAGCGACAAAAAAGTTCAGGAAAGAATTGCTTCCTGGATGCGTACAGCAATTGGTATCATGGAAAGCAGCCATATCCGTGTTATGAGAATCGCAGATAACATGAGAAACGTAGCTGTAACAGAAGGCGATAAAGTAGAAGCTCAGATTAAATTTGGCTGGGAAATTGATGCATATCCGGTTAATGAGATTGCAGAAGCAGTTTCAGCAGTATCCAAAGCTGATACCGATGCTTTAGTAGAAGAATACTACAGCAAATACGACATTCTCTTAGAGGGAAGAGACCCGGAAGAATTTAAGAAACATGTAGCTGCGCAGGCTCAGATTGAAATCGGGTTTGAACGTTTCTTAGAGGAGAAAAACTATCAGGCAATCGTTACTCATTTTGGAGATTTAGGCTCCTTAAAACAACTTCCGGGTCTTGCTATTCAGAGATTGATGGAAAAAGGTTATGGATTCGGTGGAGAAGGTGACTGGAAAACAGCTGCTATGGTTCGCCTGATGAAAATCATGACTGCCGGAATGAAAGATGCAAAAGGAACTTCCTTTATGGAAGATTATACTTATAATTTAGTACCGGGAAAAGAAGGTATCTTGGAAGCGCACATGTTAGAGGTTTGCCCGACTATTTCTGATGGTCCAATCAGCATCAAAGTAAATCCGTTAACTATGGGTGACAGAGAAGACCCTGCACGTTTAGTATTTACATCTAAGACAGGTTCGGCAATTGCAACTTCTTTAATTGACCTTGGAAATCGTTTCCGTCTGATTATCAACGAAGTAGACTGCAAGAAAACAGAAAAACCAATGCCGAAACTTCCGGTTGCAACTGCATTCTGGACACCAAAACCAGATTTAGCTACAGGTGCAGAAGCATGGATTTTAGCAGGTGGAGCACATCATACCGCATTCTCTTATGATATCACAGCAGAACAGATGGGAGACTGGGCAGCAGCAATGGGAATTGAAGCTGTTTATATCGATGGAGAAACAAGAATCAGAGATTTCAAGAGAGATTTACAGCTTGGAAGCCTGTTCTACAGATAAAAAGATTGAATAAATAGCAAAAAATAAAAAAGGAGCTCTGCGGAGTTCCTTTTTTATTTTTTAAAATTTAAAACTGCTGGCGGAACCAGTAGGTATAAAGATATTCAAAACCAAGTGATTCGTATAAAGTACGAGCACCAAAATTGCCTTTTACAACCTGAAGGTAGGCATAACAGGCGCCTTGTTCTCTCGCACTTTTAAGAAGTGCACGGCAGATAGACTGACCGATTTTTCTTCTGCGGTAATCAGGGTCAACATGAATTGCATAGATACCGACATAATCACGGTCTAAAATTCCAAGACCTGTTCCAATGACGTTATCACCGTCATAGACAGTGGCAAAAATGGTATCTCCTGGGATTGCATGATACATGGAAGGAACAATTTTTTTGTGAATCGGATTGGTTGTACCGTTCATTTCAAAAAGAGCATTTAACCAGTCAGAGGTAATATGTGGAGTAAGGGAAACCTCGGCAAATGGTTCTTTTGGTTCATAAGATTCCAAGCTCATTGTCATGACTTCCGTGGTATGTGCAATATGATAGCCTCGTTCCATTAGTTTCTGGTCAAAGGAACTGTCCATTAAAGGATTAATTTTGAAAATAGCAGGTGTATTCCATTTTTCATAGACTTCTTCGCAATAGGCAATCTTATCAGAGAGCGCAATCTGTGAAGAGCCGATTTGCTCCACACAGTTTGTGCGGTGGGTATAAAAACAGGAAAAGCGGATAATCCATCCGTCGTAAATTAAAATTTTATGAGAAGGCCAGGCATTTAAAGAGAGGTCTTCTATGGTCTTTATTTTCATCTTCATAAGGCAAAATCCTTTCGTACAAAATAACGGTATCTCCGTTGGAAACTTATTCTCTGGTTAAGATAAATGTTCCACAAAAATCACGCGCCAAGTCTCACATGCGTTCGACTTGAACTTATTATGATAGAAACTGGGTAAAAAGTCAATCTTGGCAGGTTGCAATTCAAATGAAGGTGTAGTAAGCTGTAGGAAGAATAAAATGATTGAGGTGAAGAGAATGAAAACAGAAAATGCTTGGAAAAAATATGCCGATAAGAAACCAGTCTTTGATTTCTGCGAGGGCTATAAAGAATTTATGTCTTTATGCAAAACAGAAAGAGAATGTACAGATGAAATTATAAAACAGGCAAAAAAAGCCGGTTTTAAAAATCTTGATACTGTTATTGAAAAAGGAGAAACTTTAAAAAAAGGGGATAAGGTGTACGCCAACAATATGGGAAAGGCACTGGCTCTTTTTGTAATTGGAGAAAAACCAATTCAGGAAGGAATGCGTATCCTTGGAGCACATATCGATTCTCCACGTTTGGATTTAAAGCAGAATCCGTTGTATGAAGAAGCAGAACAGGCATTGCTTGATACACACTATTATGGCGGTGTGAAAAAATATCAGTGGGTGACACTTCCAATGGCACTTCATGGTGTAGTGGTGAAAGAAGATGGAACAAAAGTAAATGTGGTAATCGGAGAATCCAAAGATGACCCTGTTGTCGGAATTTCGGATTTATTGATTCATCTTTCTGCAAAACAGATGCAGAAAAAAGCGACAGAAGTTATTGAGGGAGAAAATTTGAACGTACTGGTTGGAAGTATTCCGTTAGAGGGAGAGGAGACCGAAGGCGTAAAAGAAAATATTCTTTCTATATTAAAAGAAAAATATGAAATTGAAGAAAAAGATTTTGTATCCGCTGAATTAGAAGTTGTTCCGGCTGGAGAAGCAAGAGACTTTGGATTAGACAGAAGTATGATTATGGCTTATGGGCAGGATGACAGAGTATGTGCTTATCCGTCTTATAAAGCGATTGAGGCAGTTACAGAGGCAGAATATACTTCTGTATGTTTGTTGGTAGATAAAGAGGAAATTGGAAGTGTAGGAGCAACCGGTATGCATTCCAGATTCTTTGAAAATACGGTGGCGGAAGTGATGAATGCGTGTGGAACTTACAGTGAACTGCTTGTGCGCAGAGCATTAAAAAATTCCTGCATGCTTTCTTCTGATGTCAGCGCCGGATTTGACCCAAATTATCCGGAAGTGATGGAAAAGAATAACTGTGCATTTTTAGGTCACGGATTAACCTTTAATAAATATACCGGCTCAAGAGGAAAGAGCGGTTCTAATGATGCAAATCCGGAATATATTGCAAGATTGCGTCGTGTGATGGACGAGCAAAATGTTTCTTTCCAGACAGCAGAACTTGGAAAAGTAGATGTTGGAGGCGGCGGAACTATAGCCTATATTCTTGCAGCATACGATATGAATGTAATTGACAGTGGAGTTGCCGTATTAAATATGCATGCTCCGTGGGAAATTGCAAGTAAAGTGGATATTTATGAAGCATATAAGGGATATCAGGCATTTCTGACGAATCTGTAGAATATTCATTTCAGATATTCGATTAGAATATCAGTTTGAATATCAATTAAAGTTTTTGTGTACATCTTTGTCAGAAAATGTTAAGATAAGAAATGAAAGAATTGCGAAATGAGGAAACAGAGATGTCAAAATTTTTAAAACTTATTGTGGACCTGGTTATCATCTGTACCATCCTTATAGCAGCGGCTTTGTTAGTACCTCCTCTTGCAGGAGTGAAGACGGTTATGAATGATAACAGTACGGCGGAGACAAATCTTCCGGTCGGTTCTGTTGCTTATGGTAAGCAGACGGATGCGGTAAATCTGAAGAAAGGACAGAAGATTGTTTATACAAAAAATAATCAGGCTTATGTTTATGAGATTTCAGATGTATCGGATGCAGAAAATGACACGTATCTGGTGAAAGATGCTTATGATAAAAAGACAGAAGAACGCAGTGTAGAGCTTAGCGGAGATGTTATGAAGCTGTCTTTTGTTGTTCCACTTATTGCTTATGCAGCGATTGCAGTTCAAAGTAAAGAAGGATTGATTTTGATTGGTCTTGGAATTGTCTTTTTAATTATTTTATTTATTCTTGCCGAATTGTGGAGAAAAGATAAAAAAGATATGGAAGAAACAAAATCAGAAAGTGAAGAAAAGAACACAGAAGAAAAAGTGATTCCGCTTGAATCGAAACGTTCCGAAGAGCCGACAAATGAGAAGCAGGAAGAGGCACAGCCGGAAACTGCCAAAGAGTATGAGTCTGTTCAAAAAACAGAGAACATCCAGACGGAGTTCGAGCAGAATCCAAAGTTAGATGAAAATTCATATTTACAGGATGCAGTGGAGATGAGTAAAGAGGGAACAGTAGTGCCGGCAGATGAAAAAGAAATTGCCGGCGAAAAGACACAGGTGTTAAAACCAGAATTGTTAAAGTCAGAACTGTTAAGAACAGGAGAAACAGTAGAAGAGCCTGCTGTGGAAGAAACAGCGGAAAAAGAAACAGTGGCAGAGCAGATAGAGGGAACACAAGAAGAGTCTGCCGGTGAAGTTTTGGTTCCGACAGAGGAACCAAAGACAGAAGAAATAAAACCAGAAGAAAATGAAGATACCATTGGGCTTGAAGCAAAAATTGAAGAAGCACTGAATGCGGGGATTGTTAAAATGAAGTCCGAAGGATCGGAAGCTGTTCATGGTGAAGAAACTTCAGAATCAGAAGAAAAACCAAAAGCAGAAGAGGTAGTAGAAGAAGTTCTTCCGAGTCCATCGGTAGAAGACCTCTTAAGAAATGCACAGGCGCATGGAGACCATCCGGAAGTGATTGAGGATTCAGATAATAAGGTGACGCTTTTGGATTATACGAATTTATTCTAAAATGTTTCTATATATATAGAACTGTATATAAGAAGCATAGGAGCGAAGAAAGAGAGTTTCAACTCTCTTTTTTTGTTGCGTAGAAACACTTTGTCATAGGAACCTTTTCTTGTGTTAAAAAAAAAATAAAAAAATTAAAAAAAACTCTTGCATTATTTTGAAGAATCGTGTATACTCATTCTTGCTGTGACATTGATAGCTATGAAGCGCGAGGTTGCTGCCGAAAAGGCAGGTTTTCCGTGGAGCGAATGTCATGTTAGGAAACTGACGACAAGTCACTGTACAAAATCTTGAAGACTTACCACGGGTATGTGGGAGTGTGTGTAAAAATGAGATGACACACACGGGAATGTGTACAGTCGCCGCTTGTCGTACTACTTATAAAGTGCGAAAAGGAGGAGACTTTTTTTATGGCAAGTCAAGTAATGAGAATCGTTTTAAAAGCTTATGACCATCAGTTAGTAGATGCGTCTGCAAGCAAAATTATCGAAACTGTTAAAAAGAATGGAGCAACTGTGAGTGGACCGGTTCCGCTTCCTACTAAAAAAGAAGTAGTAACAATCTTACGTGCGGTACACAAATACAAAGATTCCAGAGAACAGTTTGAGCAGAGAACTCATAAAAGACTGATTGATATCATCACACCAACACAGAAAACAGTTGATGCCCTGTCTCGTTTAGAGATGCCGGCAGGTGTTTCCATCGATATCAAGATGAAACAGAAATAATTTTTAATGAGAAATTATCCTTACAAGGTTGATATAAATATATTAACTTTCTGTCTAGGATGATTGCACAACACAGTGTAATCCGCTGTAGAATCACAGGAGGTAAACAATGAAGAAAGCAATTTTAGCTACTAAAGTCGGAATGACTCAAATCTTCAACGAAGACGGAGTTTTAACTCCAGTAACTGTATTGCAGGCTGGTCCATGTGTAGTAACACAGGTTAAAACACAGGACAATGATGGTTACAGTGCAGTACAGGTTGGTTTCGCTGACAAGAGAGAAAAACTTGTTAACAAACCGGTTAAAGGACACTTTGATAAAGCTGGTGTCTCCTACAAAAGATTCGTAAGAGAATTTAAACTGGAAGGTGCTGAAGAAATGGCACTCGGACAGGAAATCAAATGCGATGTTTTTGCAGCAGGAGACAAAGTTGACGCAACTGCAATCAGCAAAGGTAAAGGTTTCCAGGGCGCAATCAAAAGACATGGACAGTCCAGAGGACCTATGGCTCACGGTTCTAAATACCATCGTCATGCAGGTTCTAACGGTGCTGCATCTGACCCAAGTAAAGTATTCAAAGGTAAAAAAATGCCAGGACAGATGGGACATGTTAAAGTAACAGTTCAGAATCTTGAAGTTGTAAGCGTAGATGCAGAAAACAATCTGATTCTTGTAAAAGGCTCTGTACCGGGACCTAAGAAATCCTTAGTAACAATCAAAGAAACAGTTAAGACTGTTAAATAAAGTTTTCGTTGGAAAGGAGGAACACACAGATGGCAAACGTATCTGTTTATAATATGGAAGGCAAAGAAGTTGGAACAATGGAATTAAACGATGCAGTGTTTGGCGTTGAAATCAACGACCATTTAGTGCACTTAGCTGTTGTTCGTCAGCTTGCAAATAATCGTCAGGGAACTCAGAAAGCTAAAACACGCTCTGAAGTTAGTGGCGGTGGAAGAAAACCGTGGAGACAGAAAGGAACAGGTCATGCAAGACAGGGTTCAACAAGATCTCCGCAGTGGACAGGCGGTGGTGTTGTATTCGCTCCAGTACCGAGAGATTACAGCATTAAAATGAACAAAAAAGAAAGAAGACTGGCTCTGAAATCCGCTTTAACAAGCAGAGTACAGGAAAACAAATTAATCGTTCTTGAAGATTTAACATTAGACGAAGCAAAAACAAAAGCAATGCAGACAGTATTAAATAACCTGAATGTTTCTAAAGCATTAGTAGTTCTTAACGAAGAGAACAAAAACGTAGTTTTATCTACAAGAAATATTCCGGATGTTGTAACAGCATACACAAATACAATCAACGTATTTGATATCCTGAAATACAACACTTTAATCCTGACAAAATCTGCTGTAGCTTCAATTGAGGAGGTATACGCATAATGGCAAACGTACAGTATTATGATGTAATTCTGAAACCAATCGTTACAGAAAAGAGCATGGCTGCTATGGGCGAAAAGAAATATACTTTCCTTGTTCATACAGAAGCAAACAAATCCATGATTAAAGAAGCTGTAGAAAAAATGTTCGAAGGAACAAAAGTTAAAAATGTAAATACTATGAATCTTGATGGTAAAACAAAAAGACGTGGTATGACATTTGGTAAAACAGCTAAAACTAAAAAAGCTATTGTAACTCTTACAGAAGACAGCAAAGATATTGAAATCTTTGAAGGTTTATAAGATTAAGAGTTTGACTGAAAATATGAAAAGTGCAGTTAAGAAAAAGTAATCCAATATTTAACTGCAGGCAACAAACGCCAGGATGCGTTGGTACACAACGCTTACGGCGTTACAATGAAAGGAGAGACAGTAATGGGAATTAAATCTTATAACCCATATACACCTTCCAGAAGACATATGACAGGTTCTGATTTCACAGAAATCACAACATCAACACCTGAGAAGTCTCTGGTAGTGTCCTTAAATAAAAACGCTGGACGTAATAATCAGGGTAAAATCACAGTAAGACACCGCGGTGGCGGAAGCAGAAGAAAATACAGAATCATCGATTTCAAGAGAAAGAAAGATGATGTTCCGGCAACAGTTAAAACAATCGAATACGATCCGAACAGAACAGCAAACATCGCATTAATCTGCTACGCTGACGGTGAAAAAGCATATATCCTTGCACCAGAAGGACTTAAAGTTGGTATGAAAGTTATGAACGGAGCAAACGCTGAAATCCGTGTTGGTAACTGCCTGCCGCTTTCTGAAATCCCGGTTGGTACAATGGTTCACAATATTGAAATGTACGCCGGAAAAGGTGGACAGTTAGTTCGTTCCGCTGGTAACGGTGCACAGTTAATGGCTAAAGAAGGTAAATACGCTACACTTCGTCTGCCATCAGGCGAAATGAGAATGGTTCCGATTAACTGCCGTGCTACTATTGGTGTAGTAGGAAATGGCGAGCACAGCCTTATCAACATTGGTAAAGCAGGACGTAAACGTCACATGGGTATCAGACCTACAGTTCGTGGTTCTGTAATGAACCCGAATGACCATCCACATGGTGGTGGTGAAGGTAAGACCGGTATCGGCCGTCCAGGTCCATGTACTCCATGGGGTAAACCGGCTCTTGGCTTGAAGACAAGAAAGAAAAACAAACAGTCTAACAAGTATATTGTAAGAAGAAGAGATGGTAAAACATTAGCAAAATAAGGAGGTAAGACTAATGGCTCGTTCATTAAAAAAAGGACCTTTCGCAGATGAAAGCTTACTGAAAAAAGTAGATGCTATGAATGCTGCTGGAGATAAAACAGTTATTAAGACCTGGTCACGTCGTTCTACAATCTTCCCTTCATTCGTTGGACACACAATTGCTGTCCATGACGGAAGAAAACATGTGCCGGTATATGTTACAGAAGATATGGTTGGACATAAACTCGGAGAGTTTGTTGCAACCAGAACATACAGAGGACACGGCAAAGACGAGAAAAAATCAGGTGTTCGCTAATATTTTAGAAGGAGGCTTTTATCATGGCTAAAGGACATAGAAGTCAGATCAAAAGAGCAAGAAATGCTAATAAAGATACAAGACCGTCTGCAAAATTATCCTACGCTAGAATGTCCGTACAGAAAGCTTGCTATGTACTGGATGTAATCCGTGGAAAAGATGTTCAGACTGCACTTGGTATCTTAACATACAACCCAAGATACGCTTCCAGCGTAATCAAAAAATTACTGGAATCAGCTGTTGCTAATGCTGAAAACAATAATGGAATGAACCCAGAGAACCTTTATGTTGCAGAGTGCTACGCTAACAAAGCACCGACCATGAAGAGAATCAAACCAAGAGCACAGGGTAGAGCATACAGAATCGAAAAGAGAAACTGCCATATTACCGTTGTGTTGGATGAGAGATAAGGAGGACTATCATGGGACAGAAAGTTAACCCACATGGACTGAGAGTCGGCGTTATCAAAGATTGGGATTCCAAATGGTACGCTGAAGGAGATTTCGCTGATAACTTAGTTGAAGACTACAACATCAGAACTTTCCTGAAAAAGAAATTATACAGCGCAGGTGTTTCTAAAATCGAAATCGAAAGAGCATCTGACAGAGTTAAAGTGATTATCTATACTGCTAAACCGGGTGTTGTAATCGGTAAAGGTGGTTCAGAAATCGAAAAAGTGAAAGCTGAATTACAGAAATACACAGATAAAAAATTAATTGTAGACATTAAAGAAGTAAAAAGACCAGATAAAGATGCTCAGTTAGTAGCTGAAAACATCGCACTTCAGTTAGAGAATCGTATTTCTTTCCGTCGTGCAATGAAATCTACAATGTCCAGAACAATGAAAGCAGGAGCAAAAGGTATCAAAACATCCGTATCCGGACGTCTTGGTGGTGCTGATATGGCTCGTACAGAGTTCTACAGCGAAGGAAACATCCCGCTTCAGACATTAAGAGCAGATATCGATTACGGTTTCGCCGAAGCTGACACAACTTATGGTAAAGTTGGTGTTAAAGCATGGATCTACAATGGCGAAGTACTTCCAACTAAAGGAACTAAGGAAGGGAGCGATAAATAATTATGTTAATGCCAAAAAGAGTAAAACGTCGTAAACAATTCCGCGGTACCATGAGAGGAAAAGCAACTAGAGGAAATAAAATCAATTACGGTGAATTCGGTTTGGTTTCTACAGAACCATGCTGGATTCGTTCCAACCAGATCGAAGCAGCCCGTGTTGCTATGACACGTTATATCAAACGTGGTGGTAAAGTTTGGATTAAAATTTTCCCAGATAAACCTGTAACAGCAAAACCAGCAGAAACACGTATGGGTTCCGGTAAAGGTGCCTTAGAATACTGGGTAGCAGTTGTAAAGCCAGGCAGAGTAATGTTCGAAATCGCAGGCGTTCCGGAAGAAACAGCTCGCGAAGCATTGCGTCTTGCTATGCACAAGTTACCATGTAAATGTAAAATCGTTTCTCGTGCAGACTTAGAAGGCGGTGATAACAGTGAAAATTAAAAATTATGTAGAAGATTTAAAGACAAAATCAGCTGCAGAATTACAGGAAGAATTAGTAGCTGCTAAAAAGGAACTCTTTAATTTGAGATTTCAGAATGCAACCAATCAATTAGACAATACAAGCAGAATCAAAGAGGTTCGCAGAAATATTGCCAGAATTCAGACACTGATTGCTCAGAAGGCAAACACAGCGAATAATTAAGGAGGCATAATCGTGGAAAGAAATCTTAGAAAAACACGTGTTGGTAAAGTAGTAAGCGATAAGATGGATAAAACTATCGTTGTAGCTATCGAAGACCATGTAAAACATCCTCTTTACAAAAAAATCGTGAAGAGAACATATAAACTGAAAGCACATGATGAAGAAAACACATGTCATATCGGTGATACTGTAAAAGTTATGGAAACAAGACCGCTCTCTAAAGATAAGAGATGGAGACTTGTTGAAGTAGTAGAAAGAGCTAAATAATTCGTAAGGAGGAATCTAAGCATGATTCAACAGGAAAGTAGACTTAGAGTCGCTGACAATACAGGTGCAAAAGAAATCCTCTGCATCCGTGTTATGGGTGGTTCTACAAGAAGATATGCGAACATCGGTGATGTAATCGTTGCTACTGTTAAAGATGCAACACCAGGTGGCGTTGTTAAAAAAGGTGATGTAGTTAAAGCTGTTGTAGTTCGTACTGTAAAAGGAGTTCGTCGTAAAGACGGTTCTTACATCAAGTTCGATGAAAACGCTGCTGTAATCATCAAAGATGATAAAACACCAAAAGGAACTCGTATTTTTGGACCAGTAGCTAGAGAGCTTCGTGATAAACAGTTTATGAAAATTGTTTCCTTAGCTCCGGAAGTATTATAGGAGGTACCTGATGTCAACATTTAAAATTAAAAAAGGTGATACTGTTAAAGTTATCGCTGGTAAAGATAAAGACAAAGAAGGAAAAGTAATCTCTGTTAATCCGAAAAAAGGTGCTGTTCTGGTAGAAGGCGTAAATATGGTCACAAAACACACAAAACCATCCATGGCAAATCAGCAGGGCGGTATTGTAGAGAAAGAAGCATGGCTTGATGCATCTAACGTAATGGTTATGCATGAAGGCAAAGCAACTCGTGTTGGCTTCAAAATGGAAGGTGACAAAAAAGTACGTTTCGCCAAAACTACAGGCAAAGTAATCGATTAATAAGAGAGGAGGCCATTTAAAGTGAGCAGACTGAAAGAAACATACAAAAATGAGATCGTAGATGCTATGATCAAAAAGTTTGGTTATAAGAATATCATGGAAGTGCCGAAACTCGACAAAATCGTTGTTAACATGGGTGTAGGTGAAGCCAAAGATAACGCTAAACTGTTAGACGCAGCTGTAGCTGATATGGAATTAATCACAGGTCAGAAAGCTGTTACAACAAAGGCTAAAAATTCAATCGCAAACTTCAAAATTCGTGAAGGTATGCCGATTGGTTGTAAAGTAACCTTAAGAGGCGAAAAGATGTATGAATTTGCAGACCGCCTTATTAACTTAGCACTGCCACGAGTACGTGACTTCCGCGGCGTTAATCCTAACGCATTCGATGGAAGAGGTAACTACGCACTCGGAATCAAAGAGCAGTTAATTTTCCCGGAAGTGGAATATGATAAAGTCGATAAAGTAAGAGGTATGGATATTATTTTCGTTACAACTGCAAAGACAGACGAAGAAGCCCGTGAATTATTGACATTATTTAACATGCCATTCGCAAAATAATTATAGGAGGGAAAATTCATGGCTAAAACAGCAATGAAAGTAAAACAGCAGCGTAAACAGAAATTCTCTACAAGAGAATACAATCGTTGCAGAATCTGTGGACGTCCACATGCTTATTTAAGAAAATACGGAATCTGCAGAATTTGTTTCCGTGAATTAGCATACAAAGGTCAGATCCCGGGAGTTAAAAAAGCTTCCTGGTAAGCCGAAAATGTAAGTAAGTGACCATAAGCCACTTAAGAGAAGTCTCTGCCTTACGGCAGACTTCACTTAGTGCCGGGTCGTTACAATATAAATTATTAATTTCACATGAAAAGTCTAAATTATAGGAGGAAACTATCATGACAATGAGCGATCCAATCGCAGATATGCTTACTAGAATTCGTAATGCAAACACTGCAAAACATGACACAGTAGATGTTCCGGCATCTAAAATGAAACTTGCTATCGCAGAAATCCTTTTAAAAGAAGGATATATTACAAAATACGAAGTTCTTGAAGATGGAGTATTCAAAACAATCCATATCACACTGAAATACGGTGCAGACAAGAACGAAAAAATTATCACAGGTCTTAAGAGAATTTCTAAACCAGGTCTTCGTGTATATGCAGGAAGCCAGGAAATTCCTAGAGTTCTGGGTGGACTGGGTATTGCTATTCTGTCTACAAACCAGGGCGTTATTACAGACAAAGAAGCAAGAAAACTGCATGTAGGCGGCGAAGTATTAGCATTTGTTTGGTAATCTAAGCTAAGTACAGCAGACGAAGAAGTACTGAAAACAGAGAGGAACCATAATAGGCCTTTCCGAAAATTTAAGTAAGGAGGAAATTAAGAATGTCACGTATCGGAAGACATCCAGTAGCAGTTCCGGCAGGCGTAGAAGTTAAAATTGCTGAGAACAATGTAGTGACTGTAAAAGGTCCAAAAGGAACACTTGAAAAAGCGTTACCAACAGAAATGTCAATCAAATTAGAAGATGGTCAGGTAGTTGTTACAAGACCAAACGATTTAAAGAAAATGAAATCCTTACACGGATTAACAAGAACACTGATTCAGAATATGGTAATCGGTGTAAGCCAGGGATATGAAAAAGCTCTGGAAGTTAACGGTGTAGGTTACAGAGCACAGAAACAGGGAAAGAAACTTGTTCTTTCTTTAGGATATTCTCATCCGGTAGAAATGGAAGACCCAGAAGGTCTTGAATCTACAGTTGATGGAAACAAGATCGTTGTTAAAGGTATTGATAAAGAAAAAGTTGGCCAGTACGCTGCTGAAATCAGAGATAAGAGAAGACCGGAACCTTACAAAGGTAAAGGTATTAAATATGCTGATGAAGTTATCAGACGTAAAGTTGGTAAAACTGGTAAGAAATAATTAAGGAGAGTGCAAAAATGGTTAGTAAAGTATCAAGAGCGAAAGTTCGCGCAAAAAAGCATAGAAGATTACGTAATCATCTGAGCGGTACAGCTACAACTCCGCGTTTAGCAGTTTTCCGCAGCAATAATCATATGTATGCTCAGATTATTGACGATACCATTGGAAAAACTCTGGTTTCCGCTTCTACTACTCAGAAAGAAGTAAAAGCAGAATTAGAAAAAACCAATAACGTTGATGCAGCAGCATATTTAGGAACTGTAATCGGTAAGAAAGCAGTTGAAGCAGGAATCAAAGAAGTTGTCTTTGATAGAGGTGGCTTTATATATCAGGGAAAAATCAAAGCATTAGCAGACGCAGCAAGAGAAGCTGGGTTAGAATTCTAATAAGGGAGGAAATGAACACATGAAACGTACTATTATTGATGCTAGTCAGCTTGAATTAGAAGAAAAAGTAGTATCAATCAAGCGCGTAACCAAGGTTGTTAAAGGTGGTCGTAACTTCCGATTCACAGCTTTAGTAGTTGTCGGTGACGGCAATGGACACGTTGGCGCTGGTTTAGGCAAAGCGGCAGAAATTCCGGAAGCAATCCGCAAAGGAAAAGAAGACGCTATGAAAAAATTAGTTACAGTAGCAAGAGACGAAAACGGAAGTATCACTCATGACTTCATCGGTAAATTCGGAAGCGCTGAAATGCTTCTGAAGAAAGCTCCGGAAGGTACTGGTGTTATCGCTGGTGGTCCGGCTCGTGCGGTAATCGAACTTGCAGGTATCAAAAACATCCGTACAAAATGTATGGGTTCCCGTAACAAACAGAACGTAGTTCTGGCTACCATCGCAGGTTTAAGTCAGTTAAAGACTCCGGAAGAAGTAGCAAGACTTCGTGGAAAATCCGTTGACGAGATTTTTGCATAGGAGGACTGAAAAATGGCAGATAAATTAAGAATCACTCTGGTGAAATCTACAATCGGTGCTGTTCCGAAAAACAAAAAAACAGTAGAAGCTTTAGGTTTAAGAAAATTAAACAAAACAGTGGAAATGCCTGATAATGAATCTGTTCGTGGTATGATTCGTCAGGTAAGACACATGGTTAAAGTAGAAGAAATCTAATTATTAAGAAGGAGGTGCCATCATGGATTTATCAAACTTAAAACCAGCTGAAGGTTCCAGACAGAGCGACAACTTCAGAAGAGGTCGTGGACATGGTTCAGGAAATGGTAAAACAGCAGGTAAAGGCCATAAAGGTCAGAAAGCACGTTCAGGCGCTAAGAGACCAGGTTTTGAAGGTGGTCAGATGCCTTTATACAGAAGACTTCCTAAGAGAGGCTTCAAATGTAGAAATTCTAAAGATATCGTTGCAATCAACGTAAGCGAATTAAACAGATTCGAAGACGGAGCTGAGGTAACACCAGCAGCATTACTTGCTTCAGGTGCAATCTCTCGTCTTGGAGATGGCGTTAAACTTCTTGGTAACGGTGAAGTTACAAAGAAAGTTAATGTAAAAGTTAACGCTGTAAGTGAAAGCGCTAAAACAAAAATTGAAGCTGCAGGTGGAACTGTCGAGGTGATCTAATGCTTGAGACTCTTAAAAATGCTTTTAAGATAAAAGATGTAAGACGTCGAATTTACTATGTAGTGTTAATGCTTGTTATCGTCCGTATTGGCTCACAGCTGCCAATACCGGGCGTTGACAGAGATTTCTTTAAACAATTGTTTGCAAATCAGTCAAACGATGCGTTTAACTTTTTCAATGCATTTACAGGTGGTTCTTTCGAGACCATGTCTATTTTTGCATTGAGTATTACACCGTACATTACATCATCCATTATCATTCAGCTTTTGACGATTGCGATTCCGAAGCTGGAAGAAATGCAGCGTGATGGAGAAGAGGGCAGAAAGAAAATGACTGCCATCACTCGTTATGTGACAGTAGCTTTAGCGCTGTTCCAGTCCGTTACAATGGCAATCGGATTTGGAAACAGAGGATGGCTTACAAACATGAATTTCACAAGCGTAGTTGTTGCGGTTGCCACTTTGACAGCCGGTTCTGCTATGTTGATGTGGATTGGCGAGCAGATTACGGAAAAAGGTGTAGGAAATGGTATTTCTATCGTACTTATGATTAACATCGTTTCCAGAATACCAAGTGATTTGGTTACTTTGTTTGACAAATTCGTAAAAGGCAAAACCATCGCAAGAGGTGGTTTGTCAGTAATTATTATAGCGGCAATCATTATTCTGGTAGTCGTTATGGTACTTATCCTGAATGGTGCAGAAAGAAGAATACCAGTTCAATATTCCAAGAAAATGGTAGGAAGAAAAATGATGGGTGGACAGTCCAGTAATATTCCACTGAAAGTAAATACTGCCGGTGTTATTCCAATCATTTTTGCTTCTTCTTTGATGTCTTTTCCGGTTATTATCGCCAGCTTTTTAAATAAAGGCAACGGTACAGGAATCGGAAGCAAGATTTTAAAAGGACTTTCTTCCAGTAATTGGTTTAATCCGGATGAACCGGTATATTCAATTGGTCTTATTCTTTATATCGTACTTGTTATTTTCTTTGCTTATTTTTATACTTCTATCACATTTAATCCGATGGAAGTTGCAGATAACATGAAAAAGCAGGGTGGCTTTATTCCTGGAATTCGTCCTGGAAAGCCAACACAGGAGTATCTCGAGAATATCTTGAATTACATTATCTTTATTGGAGCTGCCGGACTTACAATTGTAGCAGTTATTCCGTTTTTCTTCAACGGTGTATTCGGTGCAAATGTTTCATTTGGCGGAACTTCCATCATCATCGTAGTCGGTGTTGTACTGGAAACTCTTAAACAAATTGAATCACGTATGTTGGTACGCAATTATAAAGGTTTTTTAAGTGAATAGGCATAACATTATGGAAGTGTACCCACTTTTTGTGGGTGCACTAAAATGCTATATAAGGAAAATGTAAAAAAAGAGTAAAAAAGCATTACAGAAAGGGAAAAGCGTATGAAAATTATTATGTTGGGGGCACCTGGTGCCGGAAAAGGTACACAGGCAAAGAAAATCGCAGAAAAATATCACATTCCTCATATTTCTACAGGAGATATTTTCCGCGCAAATATCAAAAATGGAACAGAGCTTGGTAAAAAAGCGAAAACTTATATGGACCAGGGTCTGTTAGTTCCGGATGAATTAACGGTAGATTTAGTAATTGACCGTGTTGGACAGGATGACTGTAAAGACGGTTATATCTTAGATGGCTTCCCAAGAACCATTCCGCAGGCAGAATGCCTGGACGCTGCTCTGGAAAAAAGAGGAGAAAAAGTGGATTTTGCAATTAATGTGGAGGTTCCGGATGAAAACATTGTAAACCGTATGTCAGGAAGAAGAGCCTGTGTTGGATGCGGTGCAACTTATCATATTAAATACAATCCGACAAAAGTAGATGGAGTCTGCGATGCCTGCGGTGAAAAATTAGTGTTAAGAGACGATGACAAAGCGGAAACCGTACAGAAACGCCTTGGAGTTTACCATGATCAGACACAGCCGTTAATTGATTACTATACTAAATCCGGTGTGTTAAAAGAAGTAGACGGTACTGTTGATATGGAAGATGTATTCCAGGCAATCGTCGAGATTTTAGGAGCGTAAAAATGTCAGTAACGATAAAAACTGCCAGAGAAATTGAAAAAATGCGTGAAGCCGGAAGGCTTTTAGAGCAGGTACACGATGAACTTGAAAACTTCATCCGTCCAGGAGTTTCTACTCTTGAGATTGACCAGTTAGGTGAAAAGATTATCCGTCAGATGGGATGTATTCCAAACTTCCTTCATTATAATGGATATCCGGCATCCATCTGTGTCTCAGTTAATGATGAAGTAGTCCATGGAATTCCAAAAGCAAACAGAATTCTTCAGGATGGTGATATTGTAAGTCTGGATGCAGGTCTGATTTATCAGGGATATCATTCAGATGCAGCAAGAACACATGCTGTAGGAACAATATCAAAAGAAGCACAACAGCTCATTGATGTAACCAGACAGAGTTTCTTTGAAGGAATTAAATTTGCAAAAGCAGGAAATCATTTATATGAAATCTCCGCAGCAATCGGTGCTTATGCAGAAAAATTCGGTTACGGAGTCGTGCGTGATCTAGTTGGACACGGAATCGGAACAAGTCTTCATGAAGACCCTGAAATTCCGAATTTCTGTCAGAGACGAAGAGGACTGAAACTGCAGGCAGGAATGACTCTTGCGATTGAACCAATGATTAATCAGGGCAGAGCCGATGTAGAATGGTTAGACGATGACTGGACCGTTGTAACAGAGGATGGCTCCCTTTCTGCACATTATGAAAATACTGTATTAATTACGGATGGTGAGCCGGAAATTCTCACTTTTACAAAATAGGAGGTTCGGTTTAATGAAAAAACTTGGAACCGGAATGACGGCTGTATCACTTGCCGGTCATGATACAGGAAAAAGATACATGATAATGAAAGCAGAAGGTGAATATGTTTATCTGGCAGACGGAAAAATCCGTACAATTGAAAACCAGAAAAAGAAAAAAGTAAAACATATTCAGGTCGCCTATGAAATTGCTCCCGAAATCCAGAAACTTCTCGATGAGGGAAATGAATTAACAAATGAGCGCATCAAGAGAGTATTGAAAAACCGCAAAAGCGGACAGGAGGTTTGATTTATGTCAAAAGCAGATGTTATTGAAGTAGAAGGAACAGTGCTGGAAAAATTACCAAATGCAATGTTCAAAGTGGAACTGGAAAACAAACACGTAATTCTGGCTCATATCAGTGGAAAACTGAGAATGAACTTTATTCGAATTCTTCCAGGAGATAAAGTAACAATTGAAATGTCTCCGTATGATTTGAGCAAAGGCAGAATTATCTGGAGAGATAAATAAGATTACAGACAAGAATAGCTGCATATCTGTACTGAAAAAAGTACAAAGATATGCAGCTAAAAATTTGAAAAAAACACTTGCAATCTTATGTAAGTAGTGCTATTATATAAAGCGTACTTTTGTGCTCGGGCATTTTTGCCCTCGAATCAGAGCACAGCAAAAATACGAAAGGAGGGTTATTCCGTGAAGGTAAGAGCATCTGTAAAACCGATTTGCGAAAAATGCAAAGTTATCAAAAGAAAAGGTAGCATCAGAATTATCTGTGAAAACCCGAAACACAAACAGCGTCAGGGTTAATTAGGCGAGGAAAAGTTTGTGTAGTTTTATTTTAGTGCGGCTGCAGTATGAACCACGTGGATGCGTTGTTTATACTGATTAAATATAGTAATATTATCACGTTTGTCGTCCTACCGAGAGGATGATTGCAGAATATTGCTTAATACCGGACTGTATGATTCGGAAAGGCTGCGTGAAATTTATTTGCGGCTGGACACATGAAACCGTCATTTTCAATGTGTCTCAATTAGGAACAATATTTATTAGAACAATGGAGGAACAAGTACATGGCTCGTATAGCTGGTGTAGACTTACCAAGAGAAAAACGTGTTGAAATTGGTCTGACTTATATCTACGGAATTGGTAGAACAAGTGCTGACCGTATCTTAGAGCAGGCAGGAATTAATCCTGATACTCGTTGCAGAGATTTAACTGACGAAGAAGTTGGTAAAATCCGTGATGCAATTGATGAATTAAACATCAATGTAGAAGGTGATTTAAGAAGAGAAATCGCTCTTAACATCAAGAGATTACAGGAAATCGGATGCTACAGAGGAATCCGTCATAGAAAAGGACTTCCTGTTCGTGGACAGAAGACAAAAACAAATGCCAGAACAAGAAAAGGTCCGAAGAGAACTGTTGCTAATAAGAAAAAATAATTAAGCTTTAAATTTTAGATGAAAAATTAAAGCAAATGATAACATGATGATTTGAAATATTTGAGAAAGTAGGTTAGTTTAGAAATGGCTAAAGTTACAAAAAAAGTGACAAAAAAGCGTGTTAAGAAAAACGTTGAACGCGGACAGGCACATATCCAGTCATCTTTCAACAATACAATCGTTACATTGACAGATGCTGAAGGAAATGCTTTATCATGGGCAAGTGCAGGTGGTCTGGGATTTAAAGGTTCAAGGAAATCTACTCCTTATGCAGCACAGATGGCTGCAGAGACTGCTACAAAAGCAGCATTAATTCATGGTCTTAAGACTGTTGACGTTTTCGTAAAAGGACCAGGTTCAGGAAGAGAAGCAGCAATCCGTGCGCTGTCTGCCTGCGGTCTGGAAGTTACAAGCATCTGCGACGTAACACCGGTACCACATAACGGTTGCCGTCCACCAAAACGTAGAAGAGTCTAATTAGGAGGTTAATTAATCATGGCAGTGAATAGAGTACCAGTTCTTAAAAGATGTAGATCCCTTGGTCTTGATCCGATTTATTTAGGAATTGACAAAAAATCAACAAGACAGTTAAAAAGAGCAAATAGAAAAATGTCCGAATACGGACTTCAGTTAAGAGAAAAACAGAAAGCAAAATTCATCTATGGTGTTCTGGAAAAACCTTTCCGTAACTACTATAAAAAAGCTGACCAGAAACAGGGTCAGACTGGTGAAAACCTGATGATTATGCTGGAAACTCGTCTGGACAATGTAGTTTTCCGTCTTGGTCTTGCCAGAACAAGAAAAGAAGCTAGACAGATTGTTGACCACAAACATGTAATGGTTAACGGAAAACAGGTTAATATCCCATCTTACCTTGTAAAAGTTGGCGATGTTATCGAAATTAAAGAAAAATGTAAATCTTCCCAGAGATACAAAGATATCGTGGAAGTAACAGGCGGACGTCTTGTACCGGCTTGGTTAGATGTTGATCAGGAAGCTCTGAAAGGCGAAGTGAAAGCACTTCCTACAAGAGAAGAAATCGACGTACCGGTTGATGAGATGTTAATCGTCGAATTATATTCTAAATAAGATGCACGTAGCAAGGAGGGCTTTGCATGTTCGATTTTAACAAACCCAAAATTCAAATCACAGAAATGTCTGATGATAAGAGATATGGGAAATTTGTTGTGGAACCACTTGAAAGAGGTTATGGTATTACACTCGGCAACTCTTTAAGAAGAATTATGCTTTCTTCCTTACCAGGTGCTGCTGTAAGCCAGGTTAAAATTGATGGTGTTCTGCATGAATTCAGTTCCATTCCAGGTGTAAAAGAAGATATGACAGAGATTATCATGAATCTGAAAAACCTGGCAATTAAGAACACAAGTGACAGCGCAGAACCAAAAACTGCATATATTGAGTTTGATGGAGAAGGCGTTGTTAAGGGCGCAGATATCCAGGCAGATCAGGATATTGAAATCCTGAATCCGGATCAGGTAATTGCTACATTGAATGGTGGAGCAGGATGTAAGTTTAATGCAGAACTTACAATTACAAAAGGTCGTGGATATGTTAGCTCTGATAAAGGAAAAACGGACGACATGCCGATTGGTGTGATTGCAGTTGATGCAATTTATACTCCGGTAGAGCGTGTAAATATGACTGTTGAAAATACCCGTGTTGGACAGGTTACAGACTTTGATAAACTGACACTGGATATTTATACCAATGGTACTTTGGATGCTGATGAGGCAGTCAGTCTTGCAGCAAAAGTCCTGAGCGAGCATTTAAGCCTCTTTATTGACCTGTCTGAAAGTGCAAAAACAGCAGAGGTCATGATTGAGAAAGAAGATAATGAAAAAGAAAAAGTTCTCGAAATGAACATTGATGAATTAGAGTTATCTGTTCGTTCTTATAACTGCTTAAAACGTGCAGGCATTAATACAGTAGAAGAACTTTGTAACCGTACTTCAGATGATATGATGAAAGTTCGTAATCTCGGACGTAAATCACTTGAAGAAGTACTTGCAAAATTAAAAGAGTTAGGTTTACAGTTGAACCCAAGTGATGAGTAAACCAAGTAAAGAGAATTTATGGAATATAAGCAATGAGCCAGTAAGACCGAAGAAGCATGGCTCATTGTTCCACAAATGGAGGAAATATTAAAATGGCTAAATATAGAAAATTAGGCAGAACATCTGACCAGAGAAAAGCGTTACTGAGAAGCCAGGTAACAAGCCTGTTATATCATGGAAAAATCGTTACAACTGAAACCAGAGCAAAAGAAGTTCGCAAAATTGCAGAAGGTCTTATTGCAATGGCAGTGAAAGAAAAAGACAACTTTGAAACTGTTACAGTAACTGCAAAAGTTGCTCGTAAAGACGAAAGTGGAAAAAGAGTAAAAGAAGTTGTTGATGGTAAAAAAGTAACTGTATATGACGAAGTTCAGAAAGAAATCAAAAAAGATGCTCCGTCCAGATTACATGCCAGAAGACAGATGTTAAAAGTTTTCTACCCGGTAAAAGAAGTTCCAACAGCTGCTGCTGGTAGAAAGAAAAATACAAAAGATGTAGACATGGTAGATAAAATGTTTACAGAAATCGCTCCAAAATACGCTGACCGTAACGGTGGTTACACAAGAATCATCAAAATCGGACCACGTAAGGGCGATGCAGCAATGGAAGTTGTATTAGAATTAGTATAATTTCAGTTGTGGACAAATTGAAAAGATAATGCAGCCTTAGGCTGAAGTAAAAAGAACATACCTCCGGTAACAGTATGGCTGCACCGGAATTGTATGTTCTTTTTTGTATTGTCCTGATTTTATACTTGTACAAAGTGGTGTTCTATCAATTAGAAAAGTAAAGTTCTATAGGAGAAAGACGTATGGAAAAAAAATTACTGTTTATTTTTAACGCAAGAGCAGGAAAAGGAAGTATTAAATCACGTCTGATTGATATTATAGATATTTTTATAAAAGGCGGATATGAGGTAACAGTACATTCTACTCAGGCATATCAGGATGGACTTCGGGTTGCGAAAAAAAGAGCAGGGGATTTCGACCTGATTGTGGCAAGTGGAGGAGATGGGACTCTTGATGAAGTGGTAACAGGATTGATGGAGGGAAATCATAAAACGTTACTTGGTTACATACCGGCAGGTAGTACGAATGATTTTGCAAATAGTCTTCATGTTTCAAAAAATATGTTACAGGCGGCTACAGATATTGTAGAGGGCATTCCACATGCTTTTGATGTCGGGAAATTTAATGATGACTTTTTTGTTTATATTGCAGCATTTGGTTTATTTACAGATGTTTCTTATGAGACTAATCAGGACTTAAAAAATATTTTAGGACATGCAGCTTATATATTAGAAGGAACACAGAGACTATTTAATATTGCTTCTTATCAGCTTAAGGTAGAAACAAAGGATACCAGTTTCGAGGGAGATTTTATTTTCGGAATGGTCAGCAATGCGACATCCGTTGGTGGATTCCGAAAACTAACCGGACCAGATGTATTGCTGGATGATGGTGTGTTTGAAGTATTACTGATACGTCGTCCGAAAAATATTCTGGAGTTAAATGAGATTATTACAGCTCTTTTAGGAGGAGCGGATACTTCCAGTATTGAGTCCTTTAAGACTTCTTACCTTAAAATCACTTCGGAGACACAGATTTCCTGGACTTTGGATGGAGAATTTGGTGGAGAACATCGAGAGGTGGAAATCCAAAATATGAATCATGCGGTGAACATTATATTGAAAAAAGATGAGAAAGTGCCGTTGATTCAGGCTAATACAGGGAATATTAAGTAACTACCATATTGACTTGCCTGATGTTTTATTCTTTTGCCTTGTATAGCAGAAAATCACTTGGCGTCAATATAACAGCTGCTTAATTTATGCTGTATCAGTAAATAAAACGTAAAAGGCATCGGACTTTTTCTTTTTATTATCATAGTATAATAAAAAAAGTGGATGCTGAACGGATATGAATATAGAGGATTTTTTGAAAAACAGTATATTGATTTTTGCACTGACCATGGATTCATTCATGGTCAGTTTTTCGTATGGGGCAAGCCGTATTAAGATTTCATTTTCGGTAGTTGCAGGGATGAATCTGGTTATGAGCGGAATGTTGGGAATGGCGGTCTGGATAGGAAATGGTTTTTCTCATTTTATCGAAGGCAGGACAACAGATGTTCTGGCAGGAGTTTTACTTGGTGGAATGGGGGGATATCAGATTTATCACTCTGTTCGGATACAAAAGCAGAATATGACGAAAAAAACAAGAAAATTAAATTTTATGAGTGGGATTATTCTGGCAATGGCACTGTCTATTGACAGTGTGGCAGTTGGGATGGGAGCAGGACTTTTAGAGGGAGTACGCTGGATGCTGATTGCAGGGGCATTTCTTTTTGGGATTTTTATGATGGAAATCGGGTGGAAACTTGGAAAATGCTGTGCAAAGTTTTATAAAAAAGACTTGTCCTGGATTGGTGGGATTTGTCTTTTACTTTTAGCTTTCTTTGCATTTTGGTAAGCGATATCTGAAAATTCCACTTGCTTTTTTTTCTTATATGAGGTATCGTAGAAACAGCTTTTAGGCACATAATACAGGAGGATAGTCGAATGAGTGAAAACATTAAAGTCACTGAAATTTTTGGAGAAGATGTGTTTAACGATTCTGTTATGCAGCAGCGACTTCCAAAAAAAGTATATAAGGAATTAAAACAGACAATTCTGGAGGGAAAAGAATTGTCTCTTGAGATGGCAGATGTCATTGCACATGAGATGAAAGAATGGGCGATTGAAAAAGGTGCAACACATTATACACATTGGTTTCAGCCGCTTACCGGAGTAACAGCCGAGAAACATGATTCGTTCATTACTGCACCGCTTCCATCAGGAAAAGTCCTTATGAGCTTTTCAGGAAAGGAACTGATTAAAGGTGAACCGGATGCATCATCTTTTCCATCAGGCGGTCTTCGTGCGACATTTGAAGCCAGAGGATATACAGCATGGGATTGTACTTCACCGGCATTTGTAAGACATGATGCAGCAGGGGCAACTTTATGTATTCCAACCGCATTCTGTTCTTATACAGGAGAGGCACTTGACCAGAAAACTCCGCTGCTTCGTTCGATGCAGGCAATTGATAAACAGGCAATGCGTCTGATCCGTCTGTTTGGAGACACAACTGCAAAAAAAGTCATTCCTTCTGTAGGTGCAGAACAGGAATATTTTCTGGTTGACGAGAAGAAATTTATGCAGAGAAAAGATTTGACTTTCACAGGTCGTACCTTATTTGGTGCAATGCCGCCAAAAGGTCAGGAACTGGATGATCATTATCTTGGAACAATCCGTCAGAAAATCTCCGGATATATGAAGCATGTAAATGAAGAATTATGGAGATTGGGCGTAACTTCTAAAACACAGCATAATGAGGTTGCTCCGGCACAGCATGAGTTAGCTCCGATTTATGCGGAAGTCAATGTGGAAGTAGACCACAATCAGATTATTATGCAGACCTTAAAACGTGTTGCAAGCCAGCATGGAATGAAATGCCTGCTTCATGAGAAACCGTTTGCAGGAGTCAATGGTTCCGGAAAACATAATAACTGGTCCTTGACAACAGATACAGGTGTGAATTTGTTAGAGCCTGGAAATACACCGCATGAAAATGTGCAGTTTTTACTGGTATTAAGCTGTATTTTAAAAGCTGTAGATAAACATGCAGCTCTGCTTCGTGAGTCTGCAGCCGATGTTGGAAATGATCACCGTCTTGGAGCAAATGAGGCACCTCCGGCTATTATTTCTGTATTTTTGGGAACTCAGCTGACTGACGTTATGAATCAGCTGATTACAACAGGTATGGCTGACCACAGTATCGGAAGTGAAAAATTAGAGACCGGTGTAAAATCTATTCCGGAATTTATGCGTGATACAACCGATAGAAACCGTACGTCACCATTTGCATTTACCGGTAATAAATTCGAATTTCGTATGGTTGGTTCAAGAGATTCTATTGCACCGGCAAATGTTGTCTTAAATACAATCGTAGCGGAAGCATTTAAGGAAGTCTGCGATGTACTGGAAAATGCAGAAGACGTTGATATGGCTGTACATGATTTGATAAAGAAAAACTTTACTGAGCATCAGAGAATTGTATTTAATGGAAATGGTTATTCAGATGAATGGGTGGAAGAAGCAAAACGAAGAGGACTTCCAAACATCGGATGTATGGTAGATGCAGTAGAAGCACTGACAAGCGAACAGACCATTGAATTGTTTGAAAAATTTGGTGTATTTACAAAAGCAGAACTGGAATCCAGAAAAGAAATCAAATACGAAGCTTACTCAAAAGCAATCAATATTGAAGCTAAGACTATGATTGATGTGGCAAGCAAACAGATTATTCCGGCAGTAATTAAATATACAAGACAGCTTGCAGATTCTATTAATGCGGTTGTTGCAGCAGGTGTTTTAGAAGTAGAAGTACAGACAGAACTCTTAAGAGAAACTTCTGCCTTATTAAAGAAAACAAAAGATGCATTAAATGAATTAAAGAAAGTAACAGAAGAAGCACTGACCAAAGAAGAAGGAAAAGAAAGTGCAATGTTCTATCATGAAAAAGTAATGCCGTCAATGGAAGCACTTCGTACACCGGTTGATGAACTTGAGATGATTGTTGACAAAGATATGTGGCCGATGCCATCTTATGGTGATTTATTATTTGATGTATAAAAATAGAAATTGAGAAAAAAGAAAGGGTATTTGGAAAATCCAGATGCCTTTTCTAGTTGTATGAAAAATTTATTCTATGATAAGTGTAGAGCCTGATTTTCAAAAATGTTGGAAATCCAACAGATGGATATGGTGAAATAGAATAGAATAAAAGTAAAAAAATACAGGATGGAGAAAATGGAACAAGAACTTAAGGTTTTAGAGGAACAAAAAGTAGATAAGGGATTAATTGAAGCGGTTGCAGAATTTCGTGCAGAACATAAAGTGGATGAGAGGGTGAAAAACCGTATTATAAAGCCAGATATGGCATTTTTTGGAAAAGAAGTATTAGAGATGGGAATTGCAGCTTTATTAAAGGGAGAAAATCTGCTCTTAACAGGGCCAAAGGCAACCGGTAAAAATATACTGGCTGAGAATCTGGCATGGATTTTTGCAAGACCGGTTTATAATATTTCCTTTCATGTTAATACAGACAGTGGAGATTTAATTGGTACAGATACCTTTGAAAATAATGAAGTCAAATTAAGAAAAGGAAGTATCTACCGCTGTGCCGAATATGGTGGTTTTGGAATCCTTGATGAGATTAATATGGCAAAAAATGATGCAGTCTCCGTTTTACATGCTACCCTCGATCATAGAAGAAGTATTGATGTGCCGGGATATGATAAAATTGAGATGGACGACGCAACACGTTTTATCGGAACGATGAATTATGGTTATGCAGGAACAAAAGAGTTAAATGAAGCATTAGTTTCCCGCTTCCTTGTGATAGATATGCCGGGTCAGAATGAAGAGACACTTGAGTACGTTTTTAAAACGAAATTTCCAACTATCAAAGAGGAAGCGTTAAAGCAATGGATTGGACTTTTCTTGGATTTGCAGTTAAAGGCAGATAACAGCGAGATTACAACAAAAGCATTGGATTTGCGAGGGATGATTGGGGCACTGCGTACGATTTCCTGCGGATTAAAACCGTCCCTTGCAGTGAAAATGGGAGTTGTAAATAAATGCTTTGATATTTTTGAGAAGGAAATTGTGCAGGATGTCGTAATGACAAGAATACCGGAGTCCTGGAATCCAGGGGATGTATTTGAATGAGAGAAGAATTTGAATTGGAATTAGAAAACCGAATCAAAAATCTGATTTGGACGGTAAGTGGAGATTATACGCTGGATGTAAAACCGGATATTGAGAGTTATCATCGTTCTCATGCAGTTGGACTTTATGATGGAATTAAACAGGGCGCATTTGCACGTTATTTTAACAGAGAAGAGCTTTCTTTATATTTAATGAAGAAAATCTATCTGCATGGGGAAGAAGGACCTCTTATGAGCCTTGCACAGCTTTGTATTGAATGGTCGGTAGCCGAGCGGATTACAAAGGAGCGGGAAGGAATAAAAGAAATCCGAAAAAAAGCACTGGAAGATACACTGGAAATGGATTTTTCACGCCTTGCAGCTTCTGAGCCAGGGCGTTTGAAGCTAATGCTGTTTAAAGAATGTTTAAACGGTTCTGAGCCTGCTACAAACCGGATGAGAGCATTTATGGAACAGGTTCAGGTACTTTCTGATGCAAAAGAAACGATAGAGCTGATTCGTACGATAGATAAGTTATATAACGCTATGGTAGATCCTAATTTTGAAAAACGTTATGGAAATCTGGAAACGGTACTTGCAGTTTCGCTGGAAGAACTTGCCGAGTTTTCCTGGAAAGATTATCTGGAAGAAGAGGCGTTAGAAGAGAGCTTTGGCACCTATCTGGAACATTTAAATGAAGCAATGACCAATCTGGATAAAATGGAATTAGACCAGGAGACAAAGAAAGAAGAACCCGAAGAAGAGACAAGTCAGAAAAAGAAAATTTTGGTTGTAGATGAAGAGGCACTTTCTAAGATGCACAGTTATGTTCAGCGAAATTACGGAATTGGATATCTTTCTGAAACTGAAGAGAAAAGACGAAACCTGTTATTATGTCGTGGAATTCACAGTGACTGCAGTCTGTATTTTACAGAAGGAGTATTAAAACATGCGGTTCTTCGTAATTATCAGTATGAGTATGCAAAAAAACAGCGAGATAAAAACCGCTATGAATATTATAACAATCACAGGATGGTGAAAAATAACATCCGACAGCTCTCAGATATGCTAAAAAAAGCACTGGTGATGCGTGATGAAGTACAGGAAACAATATCTGACAGGGGAAGAATTGTGCCGTCACGTCTTTGGAGAGTTGGAAGAAGTCATGATTCAAGAGTGTTTTTAAGAAAACTAAATCACGATAACAGTGATTTTGTAGTGGATGTTTTAATTGATGCAAGTGGCTCACAGAGAAAACGGCAGGGGCAGGTGGCGATGCAGGCATATATTTTAAGTGAAGCATTGAGCATCGCAAATGTTCCACATCGGGTTATGAGTTTTTGCACCTTCTGGGATTATACGATTTTGCACCGTTTTCGGGAATATGAAGATGATAGAAGTGCCAATGAAAATATTTTTGAATATAATACGTCTTCCAATAACCGCGATGGGTTGGCAATTAAGGCAGCAGGGTATGAATTGTTAAATCGGGAAGAGGAACATAAGATTCTGATTGTGTTAAGTGACGGACGACCTTATGATGTGATTTTAAACCGTCCAAATGCAAGAAATCCACAACCCTATCAGGGAAAGTATGCGATTTCAGATACTGCATTTGAAGTACGTAAATTACGAAGTAAAGGTGTTTGTGTGCTTGGAGTATTTGCAGGAGAAGAAAAAGATTTACCGGCAGAAAAAAAGATCTTTGGAAAAGATTTTGCCTATATTCGGGATGTGGCAGGATTTTCAGGGATTGTAGGAAGATATCTGTTGAAACAATTAGAACGGGAAGAGTAAGAAAAAAGCCGAGAGCTGAGAGAGGTTAAGGTAACCCCTTAAAGCTTTCGGCTTTTTTTATTGAAAAAACTAATTGGTTTTTCCTTCTGTTTCAAAATACTGTTTAACTAAACGGGCCACCGTTCCGGAAAGTAAGAACAGAGCAATTAAGTTTGGAATTGCCATCAGACCGTTAAAAGTCTCAGCAACACTCCACATCAGACCTAAATCAGCAGTTGCACCGATAATGGCAACCAGAGAATAAGCAACCATAAATGGTTTGATAGATTTTTCTTTTAACAGATATTCAATACAACGTGCACCATAAAGTCCCCATCCAATGATAGTGGAAAATGCAAAACAGCAGAGTGCAATTGCAGTGAAAATGGAAACCCAGTTTCCATAAGTAGAAGTAAAGCCGGAAATAGTCAGTTCAGCACCGGCTGCTTCTCCGTATCCGACAGGGGTTCCACTGCATAAGATAACCAATGCAGTTAAAGTACAGATTACAATTGTATCTGTAAAAACCTCAAAGATACCGAAGAATCCCTGTTTTACCGGTTTTTTGGTATCCGCACAGGCATGAGCGATAGAACCGGTACCAAGACCTGCTTCATTTGAGAAAATACCGCGTGAGACTCCTTTTTTCATGCTCAGGAAGAAGCTTCCTACGACACCTCCGGTTACAGATGCCGGAGAAAAAGCACCTTCAACAATAGAAGCAAAAACAGAAGGTACACGGTTTAAATTTAATAAAATCACACCAAGGGACAGTACAATGTAAATAAGTGCCATAAATGGAACAAGTTTTTCCGTTACACGTCCAATTCGTTTCACGCCTCCAAGAAGTACAGTGGCAACTAAAATGGCAATGATAATACCGATAATCAGATTGCTGGTGGAAACAGCATCTTCGTTGATAAGATGATAATTTAATAATGCAGAATTGATGGCGGTCGTAATTGTATTAACCTGTGTAGCATTTCCGGTGCCGAATACAGTTAAGACACCGAAAAGAGAGAATAAAGTAGCAAGCCATCTCCAGTTCTTTCCAAGACCATTTTTTATGTAGTACATAGGTCCGCCGATCAGTTCTCCCCGTGCGTTGGTTTCACGGAAGTGAACTGCAAGGGTAACTTCTGAAAATTTAGTGCACATGCCAAGGGCAGCAGAAATCCACATCCAGAATACGGCACCTGGACCGCCGATTGCGATTGCACCTGCAACTCCGGCGATATTACCGGTACCGACTGTGGCGGCAAGTGCCGTACAGACTGCCTGAAATGGAGTCATTGCGCCATCAGAAGCCTCTCTTTTACGGAAAACACGTCCAATTGTGGTTTTGATTGCATAAGGGAACTTGCGGATTTGCAAAAATCGGGTACGGATACTTAAGTAAAGACCGACACCGATGATACAAATCATGGCAGGCACACCCCAGATAAAGTTGTTTACAGCAGAGTTAACTGCTTCAATTGTTTGGAGCATTTTTGTAGTCCTCTCTTTTTAATAGGTTTATAAAAGTTTACAAAATAAAATAATAGCATATTTTATAAAAAAAGTACAGAATAACATAGCTTTTAAGCAAAGAGGAAATCTGATATAATGAAACAAAAAAATAAAATTGGAGTTGTTATGAAATGGAAGAACAAAAAGTATGTCCAGTGGCAAAAAAATGTGGCGGATGCAGTTGGCAGGGGATTTCTTACGAAGAACAGTTAAAGAAAAAGCAAAAGCAGATCAGAAAACTTTTGAAAGATATCTGTCTGGTAGAACCGATTATTGGTATGAAAAATCCATATCATTATAGAAATAAAGTCAATGCAGCGTTTGCACACAGACGAGATGGCAGTATTGTTTCCGGAGTCTATGAAGAAGGAACACATCGTATTGTTCCGGTTGATGAATGTCTGATAGAAGACCAGACTGCGGATGCAATTATCAGAGATATCCGAGGCTTATTAAAATCTTTTAAAATAAAAGTTTATAACGAGGACAGCGGATATGGGTTACTGCGTCATGTCATGGTAAGGCGAGGGTTTGCAAGCGGTGAAGTAATGGTAGTATTAGTATGTGCTTCTCCAATCTTTCCATCAAAAAATAATTTTGTGAAAGCTCTTAGAAAACTTCATCCTGAAATTACAACGGTTATTTTAAATGTAAACGACAAAAAGACAAGCATGGTACTTGGAGAACGTAATATCACTTTATATGGAAAAGGATTTATTGAAGATACGCTTTGCGGTTGTACCTTCCGCCTCTCTCCGGCTTCGTTTTATCAGGTCAATCCAGTACAGACTGAAAAACTATATCAAAAAGCAATTAAAATGGCGAAATTACAGGGAGAAGAGAAAGTCATTGATGCTTATTGCGGAATTGGAACGATTGGTCTGATTGCAAGCAGTCATGTAAAAGAAGTCATCAGTGTAGAATTAAATAAAGACGCTGTAAAAGATGCGATTATCAATGCCAAACGAAATGGAATTAAAAATGTGAAATTTTATCAGGGTGATGCCGGAAAATTCATGGTAAATCTGGCTGGACAGGGCAAGAAAGTCGATGTTGTATTTATGGATCCGCCAAGAGCCGGAAGTGATGAGGCATTTTTGAGTTCTGTGATTAAACTTGCACCTGAAAAAGTGGTGTATATTTCCTGTAATCCGGAAACACTTGCAAGAGACTTAAAATATTTAACAAAACATGGATATGAGGCAAAAAGCGCTGTGCCAGTTGATATGTTTGGTTGGACTGAGCATGTGGAGACTGTGGTGTTGCTACAAAGGAAAAATATGTAGAAATCCTTGAATTTACGCACTTTGTGGAGTTTTTCAGTTTCAAAAAAATAGGTGAAAATCACAAAGAAAAGAGCCTTGTGAAGAAAGTAACCGTTGTTGTTGCGTTAGACCTCGGGACGGGGAACACAAAGAATCTTGAATATGAAAATGAATAGAGAGCTATCAGATCATTGATAGATTATAGGGATACTTGTTAAAAGCGGGTGTCCCTATTTTTTATAGGGCATTTCAGAAATGGAGTGTCTTTTTTATACCAAAATATTAAAAATTCAGGAGGAAAATGAAAATGACAAACACAGCGTTAAGAGCAGAGAATAGCAATTCTCGCACAATTACTTTCAAGAGCAGGGAATACGAAAAATTTTATGAGGAATATCTGAAAAAATGCAGATATCAGGATGTCTACCATCGGGCTTTGGTTTATTGCCTGGGTATCGACAGAGACACAAGAAATAATGTGAATAAAATCTATAATTTTAAAACTGGATGTGTAAAAACGGAATGCCTGCAGGAAGGGTGGCAGACCAGTGGAAGTTTACGAATTGTCCGTATGGCATTTAACCTGTATTGTAATGGAACACCAGGCGTCGGAGATTACGAAGCAGAAGAAGATCAGTTGAAAGAATGTCAGTGTTATACCGTAGAGGAGCTGTTTTGCTGTGGATATGCCCGGTATTTCTGGGAAGCCATTAAAATCCGTTATCCAGAGTATTGCTTTTACAAAGACTGGGAGGATCGACCAGGCTGTCTGGAACATTATGTACTCCATCAGCTTCGCAATGATCCGGCATTTGTTTCAGAGTTGGATTTTGTTATGACATTAGATGGACATCTGATTGGACAGAATATGTTTATGAAGGCTGTGATTGTAGCCGATGATGGCAGAAGTATTCCCATTATGACTATGGGACCGATCTGTATTGCACCGGAGCTTAAAAGGAAAGGGTATGGAAAGATTTTACTGGATTATTCTTTAGAAAAAGCAAAAGAACTTGGATGCGGAGCATTATGTTTTGAAGGAAATATTGATTTTTATGGGAAAAGCGGATTTAAACAAGCAAGTGAATTTGGTATTCGTTACCATGGTCTGGAAGAAGGGGATGATGCTTCATTCTTTTTATGTAAAGAACTGATTTCGGGTTATCTAGATGGCATAACAGGTGAATATGCAACACCAGCAGGGTATCTGGTGGATGAAAATGAAGCAGAAGAATTTGATAGAGCGTTTCCATATTTAGAAAAGAAAAAACTACCGGGACAGATTTTTGAAGGATGAAAGGCAGGAGATAAATTTAGATGAAAGCAATGAAAAAAGACTGGTATCAGAAAAATTGGACTCTGGATATCCACAATATGTCATGGGTAGAAGATACCAACAGACAAGTAGATTTTCTAATCAATCAGTTGCAGTTAAAAGGGACGGAAAAAATACTTGATTTGGCATGTGGATTTGGTCGGCACTCACTGGAGTTTGCCAGACGTGGGTATGAGGTTACCGGTATTGATATTACACCGGCGTACATAGATTATGCAAACGAGCAGGCAAAAAAAGAAAATTTGAATGCAAAGTTCATTTGTCAGGACATTCGCACGATCACATTTGATAAGGAATTTGATG